>ERZ857757.2-NODE-2-length-432361-cov-11.183643_pt1 | contig 432361 bp, 405 predicted proteins | sample MGYA00519764_ERZ857757 | MGnify/ENA primary metagenome ERZ857757 (study PRJEB31778, sample SAMEA3449359) | human gut metagenome | biome: human gut; feature: human-associated habitat; material: faeces | place: United Kingdom | collected 2010/2012 ...
CTTCTTTGTTCGGTGTGCGTGTGATTGCAAGAATACTTCTTGCAGCACCCGCAATATCAATCGAACCGTTGGTGCGATAAAGAGGATTTATATCTCTCATCTTGTTCATATGGGCGATAATCACGATGGCACAGCCAGTATTTTTTGCAACTGCAATCAAGTGATTAAACTCTGCCCTTGTTTCGTTGGCATTGTTCATTGAACAGTTCTCTCCGATATAGGAACTCATCGGGTCAAGAATTAAAAGTTTTGCGTGATACTTTTCGATTGCTTCAGCAATACGGTTATCTCCAAAGGATAAAGACTTTTCATCTTCCTTGATGAAGATAAGGTTTTCTCCGTTCCCACCGGCAGAGTTAAATCGGGGTACTACCGTATCGTCTGCATCATCTTCCGTTGTCTGATAGATGATAGTCATAGGCTCATTTTCTTCCGTTTCAGTAAAAGGCAGAGGTTCGCCCTTAGAGAGCAGTGCGGCGATTGACAGCATTAACTTGCTTTTTCCATCGCCCGGATCGCCCTGCAACAGCGTAACCTTGCCGTACGGAATATACGGATACCACAGCCATTTCACTTCCTTCGGCTCAATCTCACTTGCCTTAATAACTTCGAGAGGGACATTTACATTCATTTCATTTTCCATTTGCTTCATTTTTCTTCGTTCTCCTTTTCGATAAATACTTAGGGCAAAGCACCACGATACAACGGAAACTCTGCTTGCAGTCATTACTGCATTTTCTGCAAAGTTCGTTGTAGGTAATGCGATTTCTTTCGTTCAGAAACAATGCCCAATCTTGTTTCCGTTTCTTACTCATTCTCGGCATATCAATCCTCCTTTCCGTCTGAAAATAAAAAAACCACAGGAAAGATACTCAGAGCCTTGTTTCTGTCATTTTTCGGGGCGAAAATCGGGCAAAATTGCCTTTCTAAGCCTTTCAAAAAATCACACAAGGTATTCGTACTAACCTGTGGTTATGTATGAAATTGTAGGTTTTGGGTAACAAAAAACACCGTATTTCTACGATGTTTTTGTCTGATATATTTTTTGTGTGAGGCGATATAATGGGTAACTTTTCAGTTTTTCATTTGGCATCGCAGGTGTTACTCGCCTATTTTTTCAAGCATTGTATCATAAATTGCTTGAGTATCTTCGACATCGTTCATTCCAATAACAAGGGTTTTCGTTCCAGATGTTAGTACAACAAATTCTTTGGCACCCGTATATGCGTACAAGGTATAAGAACCAAACTCGTCATTCTGAAAAATGCCCATCAACAATCTTGCCGAGCCAAACCCGTTTGTTCGTACTCCCACATCTAAATCTTTGCGATACTCGATGGTATCTACCTCGGAATAATCAATCTCTAAATCTGACCAATAAGTTGCATTGATGGTAAACGAGGTGTCCTCACAATGAACTTCTATATTACCTGTAAACATCAAAACTGCAACGCCAATGAGAATGATAGGTACGATGATAGCGGATATTTTAACTGCAATCTTTTCTGCTTTGCTTCGTGGTGGTGTAGTATATACAATACCTTCTTTTTGATGTTGCTTATAAATGTAATAGGAATAAACAATAGGAACAATCACCATAACGGCAATCACGCAGACCATAATCCACACCATTGCTGTAAGTGGGAGGAAAACTGAAAACAGCATAATCAGTCCGCCGACAACCCAGACCTTACCGCCAAATCTATGTGTTTTATTCCAATTCTCCTCGTTATTCAAGGTCCAAGAAATCTTGATACCCAGCGTTCTGTTTTGCTTAACTTTGGGTAAGTAATTGCCTATAAAGATGAACATTACTCCGAGCAGAGCAGGCACAAAAACTGCTAAATCAAATTCTTTTCCAAATGCAGTACGATACATTATTCCATTTGTGAAAAGAGATACAACAGGCAAAATCCAGAAAATCATACCTAATGCCTTGGGATTCTGCTCTTTCTGCTTCTTGTCAAAAAGTGTAAACAACAAGCAAACAAAATGCAATATCAAAGTAATGGCTGGCAAACCGAAAACAGCGAAAACCTTTCCGCTGAACCCATCAGCATTTCCATCTGCTCCCCAGTGGGTTGTCATAGTATCAGGTAACTTATCCCACATAATGAGACCAAATATCATCGGCAGTAAAATAATGATGGATGAAATTATGATTCTTGATTTATTCTTTTTAAGCATTGTCGCCATCTCCTTTCAAAGCTGCAATCCAAAGCATTGTTTCCTCCAAAACAGAGGTGTTAATTTCGTAGAAAATGAATTTTCCCTCTCTTGTATCTCTGATTAAATCAGCATCTTTCAGTACCGATAAATGTCTTGAAATAGATGGGGCTGTTACGGAAAAATGCTCGGTAATTTCACCCGCTGACATTCGCCTTTTTTTCAGCATATTCAGAATTTCACGACGAATCGGGTCAGCAAGAGCTTTTAGTGTCTGCTGTAATCCCATTTATACAACCTCTTTTAACAATTAACCTAATTGTTAATTATTATTATATGCACAAAGCAAGTATTTGTCAATAGGTTTCACTGTCTTTGTTTGTAGCTTTTTTATGAATATCGACTCTGTAACGCTCAATTCCTAAAAATCGGTGGGGTGGTATGTTGATACCCCTATGTATGTTTTTAGCAGTCAAAATAAGTATTTCATTGTAGCTACTTCCATTACACTCACGACTTAATGACTTCTTGAATACTTTCCAAAAAAGAAAACTGCCATCAGTTAAGACAGCAGTTCCTTTTCGGTTGGTATGCTATTAAGAATACACAATATCGTTCAATACAATCTCGTCTGCACAGGCTCGGATATTATTCATCAATCCGACCCATTTCATCATATCCTCCGCTTTCAGTTGTTCCGTCACACCTTGTTTTTTTGCCATTTCCTTTATCAGATACTCCGCCATATTACACGCCGAAGTATCAATTTCAGCAAGGTGTTCATATAACTTTCCGCTTGTAAGCAGATTGCAATATAAGACTTTCCTATGCTCCCTCAAATATCTTTCCCTCATTCTTCCGTATTTTGTGAGCGTAGGCGGTTCTTCGTTTTCTATCGTCAAGCAGGGATAGTAATAATCTCCGATGAGTTCGTACTGGATACCGGTTCTTTCGTCTGTAATAAATCTTTGCATTCTGATTTCTCCTTCTGCTTCTTGTGATAAAATTCCAAAGACTTCTCGTTATGGTTTATCTTTTGACATTCTTCGGAACAGAATTTCTGCTGACTGTGTGTAGGCCAGTAGGTACTGCCACACACAGCACAGACACGCTGACGATAATAATGATTTCCTTTTTCTGCTTCTCTGTCGGCTTTTGTCTTGTCCTGCCTTGCCTGATAGCAACAATCTTTTGAACAGAATATCTGTCGGTTACTTGTAGGCACAAACTCTTTTTGACAGTGAGGACATATCTTTGTCTTGACGATTTCTCCACCGTTTTCAGCGAGTTTTTTCGCCTTTCGCTTCTCTCGGTAGGCTTTTTCACGCTCACGCTGTTTTGCCAAGCGTTCCATCTCAATCTGTTCTTCCTGTGCCTTTATTTCAGCAAGTTCTTCTTCTGTATAGGCAATATCGACCTGCCCGACATAGTTGAAGTAAATATCAACCTTTTGTGTCCTTGCTTTTCCCACACCCTCTGCTTCATAAACCACAATCTTGTCAATGAGTTCAGCAAACATCAAATCGGAAATTTCTGTCGGCTCTTTGCACTTGCGTATCAAAGAAATGAAATGCTTAATATCAACAGCATTTACTTTTTCTTCGGTAAGTTCCTTTTCCATTTCCTCAATCTTCGTTTCCAGCTCAGCCTGTTCGTCATCGTACTGCTTCATCAGTTGCTTATACTGTCTTTCGGGCAGTAATCCCGAAACAAGATTTTCATACAAGCCACGAATAAGTTTAGACAATTCATCGTATCGCTTCTGAAAACGGTGCAATTCCGATTTATTGTGCTTTGGCTTTTCTGTCTGCTTTTCATTCCAAAGTGCTTGAAGTTCCTTTGCAAAGGCTTCTTCATCATTCAGAACAAATTTTGATAATCGTTTTACAGCCGATAATATCAAGGCTTCAACATTATCAGCACTAATCGAATGGGCAGTGCAGGAGTTTACTTTGCTTGCATATCCACCACAACGATAAGAATACTGCACCGAACGGTCCTTTTTACTGTAATGCGTTTGCAAGGTCATTCTTCTGCCACAATCCGCACAGTACAGATAACCGCTTAAACGATTGCTATGCGTACCTTTGGTTGCTGTCCTGTTCGCTCGTTTCTTTCGCTTCTGAACGCTGTCCCATAGTTCCTGCGAGATGATAGGCTCGTGTGTATTATAAAATACATACTGTTCTTCTTCATCGGTATTCTTCCTTTTGTGCAGTTTGAAATTGGTGCTGACCGATTTACGCAAAACGGTATGACCGAGATATTCCTGTCTGCTCAAAATCGCTCTTATGGTTGACATTCCCCAAGTATATGAGTCTGAAAACTTCGTTCCATTATACTGCTCGGGGTGATACTGCTTTGCGTGTGCTGCCGGAATTAAAACCTTTTCTTCGGTAAGCAATTCAGCGATTGCTCTCGGACTTTTGCCCTCGTTGGCAAGCAAAAAGATACGCTTTACCACCTCAGAAGCCACAGGGTCAACGACAAGCGTTTGTTTGTCGGTTGCTAATCGGTTATATCCATAGGGAATTGAACCGCTACAACGCTTTCCGTCTTTCATACGGGCATCAAACACAGCCTTGATTTTATTGCTTGTGTCTTTTGCGTACCATTCGTTCATTATATTCAAAAACGGAGCAAAGTCATTATCCGAAGCATTGTTGCTGTCAATACTGTTGTTTATCGCAAGAAAACGGACATCTTTCTGCGGAAACAGAACTTCCGTATAAAAGCCGACTTGCAGATAGTTTCGCCCTAATCGGCTCATATCCTTAACAATAATCGTTGCGACATTTCCTGCTTCTACTTCCTTAATCAGTTCTTGAAAACTCGGACGATTGAAATTCACACCCGAAAAACCATCGTCAGTAAAATGGCGAATATTCGTGAACCCATTTCTGCGAGCATAATCTTCCAAGTATTTCTTTTGGTTGGTGATTGAATTTGACTCACCATTGAGGTCATCATCTCTTGATAAACGCTCATAGAGTGCTGTAATCTTTGAAGTCCTTGACATTCTCTTATCCTCCTTTCTTTATGTAATCTGATTTAGCATTACAGGAATTACTCCCTCTGCTAATAGGAGAAAATAGGGGTACAAAGCGGAACTGTTTTTCAAAAAAATCAAACAAATTTTTGAAGTTCTGAAACCGACTTTGATAACCTATTTTCAATTTAGGAACGCATTATTTATCGTCCTACTAAAGTATAGCCCTCTGGCCCAAGCTGCCTGTGCCCGGTGGACCATGCAGGGAGAGCGGGACCTATTGGATATTGCTTGCCGAGCAGCGGACTGCATTTGCCGCACCTTTGGCAAAGGAAAGCGCCCCGGCTATCCCGGCCACCCGCTGGCAGAGCTGGCACTGGTACAACTGTATGAGGTCACCGGCAAGGCGGACTATTTGCAAACAGCCGACTTTTTTATCCGCACGCGGGGCACCCGACCGCTGTTTTTTGACAGGGAACGAGGCGTTGACACCGACGGCAGCGACTATATTTATAACCAGGCCCACTGCCCGCTGACCGCACAGACAACTGCCGTGGGCCATGCGGTGCGAGGCGTGTACCTATATGCCGGGGCTGCCGCCGTGGCAGAGCATACCGGGAACCGGGCGCTGCAAGCCGCCTGCGAAACGCTGTGGCAAGATCTGTGTCGCACCAAACTGTATGTGACCGGTGCGCTGGGCCAGACGGCTGTGGGCGAGGCTTTTGGCCCGGCCTATTATCTGCCGAACGACCTGGCGTATGGGGAAAGCTGCGCCTCTGCCGGGCTGGTATTCTTTGCGCAGCGGCTGTACCGTTGCCACCCGCACGCTGCGTACGGCACCGTAGCGGAGCTTGCCCTGTGGAACACAATTGCCGGAGCCATGAGCGCCGACGGCTGCCACTTCTACTACGCCAATCCACTGGAGGCGGAGAATGTACTGAACGATACCGTACCGGAGCGCAAACGCCAGGCGTTGCGCCGCCAAAACTGGTTTGGCTGCGCCTGCTGTCCACCCAATGTGGCGCGGGTCACTGCCGGGATCGGACAATACGGGTTTTATGCAGATGACAGCACCCTGGCTATTGAGCTGCTCTTGGGTGCGCAGGTGGACACGCCTTTTGGGCAGCTGCAAATCATCTCTGCCCTACCGGAAAGCGGTGACTTCACCGTAAAGATCACCTGGCTAAAGCGACCCTTTACCCTACGCCTGCGTCTGCCGGACTGGTGCAAATGTCCTACCCTGGACGGCCAACCGGTTACGGCGAAGGACGGCTACTATGTGCAGCAGATCACTGCCCCTACCATCTTGGACTTTTGCTTTGCACCCACGGTACGGCTGCTGTACAGCAACGCCCGGATAGGCGCCAATGCCGGACGGGTGGCACTCAGTCGGGGCGGTCTGATCTATGCGCTGGAGACCCAAGGTGCTCCCTCTATCCACGCCCTTACTTTGGACTCCAAATCACCGATCGTCTATCAGGACGGCTGCCTACTGGCCGCGGGTACCTGCCTGCAAGGCGGTGATCATCTGTACACCACAGCCCCGCCAAAGGCCGTGCCCTGCACCCTTCGTTTCATCCCCTTCTGCCGCAGACTAAACGGTAAGGAGGACCAAATGGCCGTGTGGGTACGCACAACAGACTGAATAAAAAAGAACGGCACTGCCTGCAACTGCAAGCGGTGCCGTTCTCTGTTTTTTATATGGATTATAACATCATATCCACAATGCTGTCTGCCAGCGCTGTGGGGTTCTGCACATCCAGCCCGCTGATGAGCCGCGCCTGATCGTACAAGATCTTGGTGTATTTCTTCAGCGTTTCCGGATCGTCCTTTAACAGGGCAAACAACTTCTCTGCCAGCGGGTGCTTATCGTTGATCTCCAGCACCAACTGGGCCTTGGCGCCCTGGCCGCCGCCGGGCATACTGCTGAGCACTTTTTCCATCTCCATGGACAGATAACCCTCTGCCGACAGGCACACTGCGTGGCTGCCTAAGTTGCCGGAGAATTTCACGGCGCTGACTTCCTCGCCCAACGCCTCTTTCATCGTGTCCAGCAAACCCTTGGCGTCGGCATTCTTTTGCTCCATGGCTTTCTTTTCATCTTCGCTTTCCAAATTCAGGTCGTCCTTGGTAATGTTAGCGAATTTCTTGCCATCGTACTCCATGAGCATTTGCAGGGCAAACTCATCTACATCGTCCGTCAGGTACAGCACTTGGTAGCCCTTGCTCAGCACCGCGTCCGTCTGGGGCAGCAAAGCGATCTTCTCCGCCGTGTCGCCACAGGCATAATAAATGGTATCCTGCCCCTCGGCCATACCGTCCACATACTCTTTCAGGGTAACCATACCCTCCCCGGCAGAGGATCTGAACAGCAGCAGGTCTTTCAGGTCGTCCTTCTCGGCGCCGTAGTTGGCATACACGCCGAATTTCAGCTGCACGCCAAAGGTCTTAAAGAATGCCTCGTACTTCTCCCGCTCATTCTTCAGCATGCGGGTCAGCTCATTCTTGATCTTGCGGTTAATGGCCTTGGCAATGATCTTCAGCTGATGATCGTGCTGGAGCATCTCACGGGAGATGTTCAGGCTCAGGTCTGCACTGTCAATGAGCCCGCGCACAAAGCTAAAGTGATCCGGCAGCAGATCCGGGCACTTCTCCATAATCAGCACACCGTTGGAGTATAGCGCCAGCCCTTTTTCAAACTCCTTGGTGTAGTAGTCAAAAGGCGGGTTCTTAGGGATATACAGCAGGGCGTCAAAGGTGGCTTGACCCTCGGTCTTAAAGTGCATCACATCCACCGGGTCCTCATAGTCGCCAAAGCGCTGCTTGTAAAATGCATTGTAGTCCTCCGGCTTCAGCTCGCTTTTGGCCTTGCGCCACAGAGGCACCATAGAATTTAAGGTCTCGTCCGCCACCTCTGTCACGGTCTCGCCCTCTTTGTCCGGGTTCGGCACCTGGTGGCTCATCTGCATGATAATGGGATAGCGGATATAATCGCTGTATTTCTTCACCAGGCCCTGAATCCGGTACGGCTCCAGGAACTCGTCGTAATTTTCTTCCTCGGTGTTCTCTTTCAAGTGCAGAGTGATCACCGTACCGCAATCCGCCTTGTCGCAAGGCTCTAAGGTGTAGCCGTCTGCGCCGGTAGAGGTCCAGCAGTTGGCTGTATCTGCCCCAAAGGCCTTAGACTCCACGGTCACCTTGTCCGCCACCATAAAGGCAGAGTAGAACCCAACGCCGAACTGGCCGATCACTTCTACATCGTCGGCAGCCTTGGTGTCGTTCTCCTGCTTAAAGTTCAGGGAACCGGACTTGGCGATGGTGCCCAGATTCTGCTCCAGTTCTTCGCCGGTCATACCGATGCCGTTGTCTGTCACGGTCAGGGTGCGGGCATCCTTGTCCACCGCCAGGCGAATGTGAAAATCGCTGCGGTTCATACCCACCGTGTCGTCCGTTAAAGAACGGAAGTATAACTTGTCCAGCGCGTCGGAGGCGTTGGAGATCAGCTCCCGCAAAAAGATCTCCTTATGGGTATAAATGGAGTTGATCATCATATCCAGCAGCTTTTTAGACTCTGCCTTGAATTGCTTTTTTCTCATTCAAATCACCTTTGTTATTTCAGAATTAGCACTCTTTGGCTTCGAGTGCTAATTGTTATTATAATCCAATTTTTCCATTTGTCAACCCCGGGGGCAAAAATCCACATTTTGACCCCAAAAAGGTGCAAAAAAGCCCGGCTCCGCAGAGCCGGGCAATGGGTGATCCGGATTTACGCAAAAGGATTTTCCGTAGGATAGAGCATACCCTGGGGCTGATTAAAGCCCACATCGGTAACACCCAGGCACCGCAGCACATCAAAGATGGCCTTGCCGTAATGGCCAAAAGCCACTGCCCCATGGTGGGGGAAGTTCTTTTCAATGAGCACATGGCGATAGAACCGACCCATTTGGGGAATGGCAAACACGCCGATGCCGCCAAAGGAGCGGGTAGGCACCGGCAGCACCTCGCCCTCTGCCACATAGCCCCGCAACCGGCAATCCGCCGTGGACTGGAGCCGGAAGAAGGTGATGGGACCGGGGGCAATATCCCCCTCCAGGGTACCGTTGGTGTACTCCACCGGCAGGGTGCGCGCCATGATTTTTTGGTATTTCATCTCGCAGGTGGACAACTTGCAAACCGGAGTGTTGCCGCAGTGGAAGCCCATAAAAGTATCGGTTAGGCTGTACGGATACGCGCCCTTGATCTTCTCCGCATACAGATCGGCAGGCACGCTGTTGTTAATATCCAGCAGGGTCACCGCGTCCCGACTGACGCAGGTGCCGATAAACTCGGACAGCACGCCGTAAATATCCACCTCGCAGGACACGGGAATGCCCTTGGCGGTCAGGCGGCTGTTTACATAACAGGGCACAAACTGGAACTCCGTCTGGAATGCAGGCCAGCACTTGCCGGCAATGGCCACATACTTGCGCGCGCCCTTGTGGGTCTCCACCCAGTCCAGCAGAGTCAGCTCGTACTGCGCCAGCTTGGCCAGAATCTCCGGCTTCTTATTGCCCTCGCCCAGCTCTTCCTCCATCTCCGCTACCACATCGGGAATGCGAGCGTCCCCGGCGTGGGCGTGAAACGCAGCGTACAGATCCAGCTCGCTGTTCTCCTCAATCTCAATGCCCAGCCGGTGCAGGGGTGCGATAGGCGCGTTGCAGGCCAAAAAGTCCTGGGGACGGGGGCCGAAGGAAATGATCTTCAAATCAGACAGTGCCAGCAGCGCCGTTGCCACCGGCACAAAGTCCCGGATCATGGCGGCACAGTCCGCTGCCGTACCCACCGGGTACTGGGGAATATACGCCTGCACGCCACGCAAGTTCAAATTATAGGACGCATTGAGCATACCGCAGTAGGCGTCGCCGCGGCCGTCCAGCAGGCTGTCGCCGCTCTCCTCCGCCGCTGCGCAAAACATCACCGGGCCGTCAAACTGCTTAGCCAGAGTGGTCTCTGCCGTCTCCGGACCGAAGTTGCCCAGGAAGATCACCAAGGCGTTGACCCCGGCAGCCTTTAAGTCTGCTAAAGCCGGCGCCACATCCGTCTCGCTCTCTATACACACCGGGCAGTTGTGCAGCATGCCGTACTTGGCATAGGCTGCCGCCAATGCGTCTCGCCGTCCAACGGACAGCGCCATGGGGAAGCAGTCTCGGGACACGCTCACCAGCCCCAGCTTCAGCTCAGGAATATTTGTCATCATCACACTGTACCTCTCTTATTTAGCCCCCCTTGACGGGCGGGCGTGATTTATTACTTATTATAGCGCCCCGGCGGGCGTTCGTCAACGGCAGCGGATTTATGCTACATTGCACAAAAAAGCGTATTGTTTTTCGCCCCTTTTTGTGCGCCTATACATTCGCTATGCAAAGACTGCATATTTATGCGCATAATCTATGGAAATCTCTTGCATTTTTCACGGGAATGTGCTACAGTGAACCACGATAAACCGTATATTTATAAGTATCTGTACGGCATTTTTTTGAAAGGATAGGTACAAAACAATGAAGAAGTTTAACAAAGTCATTGCCCTGGTGCTGGCTGTCCTGTTTGTGGCTGCGTCTTTCGCCGCTTGCTCCTCTAACAGCGGCAAGGATGACAAGGGCACCACAGAGGCCGCCAAAACCCAGAAGGTCAAGGTGATCGACATTGCACTGTCTGACGAGGAATACGCCTTTGGCGTGGACAAAAAGCAGCCGGAGCTGAAAGAGAAGGCCAACGCTTTCATCAAAGAGCTCAAAAAAAGCGGCAAGCTGGACGAAATCTGCAATCACTACTTTGGCAGCGGTGAGCCGGCAGGCGTGACCAGCGCCGCCGAGGACAGCACCAAGGATCAGCTGGTGGTTGCCACCAACGCCGAGTTTGAGCCTTTTGAGTACAAAAAGGGCGACACCTTCTACGGCATTGACATGGAGATTGCCAAAGCACTGGCAGACAGCCTGGGCAAAGAGCTGGTAATCAAGGACATGAAGTTTGAGGCCGTGGTTACCTCCGTGCAGCAGCAGAAGTGCGATATCGCTATGGCCGGCTTGACCGTCAACGAGTCCCGCGCAAAGCAGGTAGACTTTACCGACTCTTATTATTCCGCTTCTCAGAAAGTGGTTGTAAAGGGCGACGACACCACCTTTGACGCTTGCAAGACCAAGGAAGATGTGGAGAAGATCCTGAACGGCCTGGACAGCAGCGTAAAGATCGGCGGCCAGAACGGCACCACCGGTCAGTCCTATGTACAGGGCAGCGAGGATATGGGCTTTGCCGGTTTGAAGGCACAGTTCGTTGGTTATGACAACGCCTCTCTGGCCATGCAGGACCTGATCAACGGCAACCTGAATTATGTGATCGTAGATGCCGCACCGGCAGCTGCCATCACCACCGCCATCAACAATGTGGCATAATCAGGTCAAATAAACAAAGACGAATCCGCACCTCACCCCCGCACGGGGGTGGGGCATTTTTTGACAAGAAGCCGCCTTGGCGGCAGGGACGCAACTTATGGATAATTTTAGCAACAAAGTTCAGGTTTTCCTTGACTACTTTATTCATCACGACGGCTACAAGACGGTACTGCTTGGCCTGCGCAATACGGCGGAGATCGCCATGCTGGGCTTGCTGATCGGTATCGTTTTCGGCACCGTGATCGCCACCACCCGGGTGATTCCACGCACCAATCCGGTGGCTAAGTTCTTTAACGGTCTGTCCGGGCTGTATGTGGGCCTGTTCCGAGGCACCCCCATTGTGGTACAGCTGCTGGTATTCTACTATGTGCTGATGCCACTGATGAACCTGCACATGAACTCCGTGGCCGTAGCCGTGGTGGTCTTCGGTATGAACTCCGCCGCCTATATCTCCGAGATCATGCGCGCCGGTATTCTGTCCGTAGACAGTGGGCAGATGGAGGGCGGCCGGGCCATTGGTCTGAGCTACGCCACCACCATGATGAAGATTGTGATCCCCCAAGCGGTGAAGAATATTCTGCCCACGCTGGGCAACGAGTTTATCTCGCTAATCAAAGAGACCTCGGTGGTCAGCTTCGTAGGCGCTATGGACCTGTATGTTGCGTTCAACCGCATTGGCTCCAACAGCTACGAATTTATGATCCCCTACTTGGTGATGGCTCTGATCTACATTGTGATCGTACTGGTAATCACCCTGGGCATTAAGTTGATGGAAAGGAGCCTGAGAAAAAGTGATAAAGGTATCTGACCTGCACAAAAGCTTTGGTAAGCTGGAAGTGCTGAAAGGCATAGACGAAAACATCGAAAAGGGCGAAAAGATCGTTGTGATCGGCCCCTCCGGCTCTGGCAAGAGCACCTTTTTGCGGTGCCTGAATTTGCTGGAAACCCCCACCTCCGGTCAAATCTGGTTTGACGGCCAGTGCATTACGGATAAAAAGACGGACATCAACCGAGTGCGCCGCAGTATGGGCATGGTGTTTCAGCACTTTAACCTGTTTAACAACAAGACCGTGCTGGGCAACATTACCTTGGCCCCCATTCAGCTGAAGCTGATGAACAAGGAGGAGGCCAACGAGAACGCCCTGCGCCTGCTGGATCGGATCGGCCTGCGGGATAAGGCAGACGCCTATCCCTCCATGCTTTCCGGCGGCCAAAAGCAGCGAATCGCCATCGTGCGCTCTCTGGCCATGAACCCTAAGGTGATGCTCTTTGATGAGCCCACCTCCGCCCTGGACCCGGAAATGGTGGGCGAGGTGCTGGATCTGATGAAAGAACTGGCCAACGACGGTATGACCATGGTGGTGGTCACCCACGAGATGGGCTTTGCCAAGGAGGTTGCCAGCCGGGTGCTGTTTATGGATGACGGCAAGGTGCTGGAAGAAGGCACCCCCACGAATATATTCGACCACCCCAAGGCCGAGCGCCTGACCACCTTCCTGGATAAGGTACTGTAATCCATCGTGTATAGCAAAAAGGAACGGCAATGCCGTTCCTTTTCTTTTTGCCCTTATGCAATCACGGCAGGAGCAAGCTATCCGCGGAAAATACAAACGGCATAATCCCTCCGTCTGCTCGCAGGCTCGCAGCCACCTCCCTTTACAAGGGAGGCAAATCGGTTTCATCCTCTTAGGCTCCCTTGCAAAGGGTGACTCCCCGCAGTGCGGAGAGATGTCGCGCAGCGACAAAGGGGACGGGCGCCAGTTAGGCGCTGTCACGAAGTGACTGAGGGATTGCGGCACGATGTGGGCATCGTGCCCTACAAATCATATATTACATCGGTCACAAATCCTCATAGAAAGGTGCCTTACTCCCGCTGTACTTTGCAGATCAATTACCGCGAAAAATACCGGCCGACAAATGCCGACCGGTACACACTGATTCTATTCTGTTTTCACCATCGCCGGATATTTACGCCTTATCCTGCATGGTATCATAAAGCTTATCCGGGTAATCGGACATAATGCAATCGGCGCCCAAATCCACCAGGTAGGCCATGTCCTCCGGGTCGTTCACTGTCCAATACTGCACGGCCATATCATGAGCGTGGGCATAATTGATTACCGTGGCTGTGCCCAGGTTGAAGCCCAGGTTCTTGTACGGCGCGCAATAGGGAATTTGCAGCACCTTGCAGGGCGGCGTGTAATCCTCGTCATTGCGCAGGGCTGCAGCCCAGAATTCCGCCACCTCGGCAATGGAAGTGCTGCGGGTCATATCCTTATAAGTGGCGTCCACATAGGCGCTCACTTCCTTATGGAAGGTGCCGAAGATCACCCGGTCGATAATTCCGCGCTCTTTCATAATATTATAGAGCAGGTCCACACCGTGGGTACCCAAATCGCCGCTGTTTTTAATCTCGATAATATACTTATATTCGCCCTTGCCCTGTGCGATCAGGTAGTCCAGCGCGTCCTCCACCCGCAAAATGCGCAGATCGTCCGGCACCTGATCCCCATGCAGGTTCGCATAGGGCTTTTCGCCGCTTTCCGTCTCAAACTGCGCGCCCATATTCAACTGGCGCAGTTCGTCATAAGTTTTGTTCTCCGGGCGCACATTCTTCTCGCCAAACACCTGCTGGCTGTCCGAGGTGCGGTCCACCGTGTCGTCATGAAGCAGCACCAGCACATCGTCCTTGGTGACATGCAGATCAAACTCAAACACATCAATGGAGAAGTCCGGGTTCTCGGCGCAATTCTTAAAGGCACGCAGAGTCTCCTCCGGTTCGATCCCGCCGCCGCTGCGGTGGCCGGAAATGTCTGTCTGTTCCAAAACATACGGGTTTTGGGTGTCGTACGTTTGAATTTGGCCCGGGTCCGACCGATGGTGGCACACCACCACATCCGTAATCACAATGGCCAGGATCAGTACCCCCAGTACCGCCAGCACAATGCGCCCGGCACGGTGTTTTTTCCGCCCGGCTTTCTTCTTGGTTTTTTGCAGCGTCTCCGCCATAATTAAAATCCCCCTTCTGCAAGATAGTATCTCTGAATTTTGTATTTTTAGGTACTACTTGCTGATTTTAAGTGTACTGAATTTGGTCGGGAAAGTCAACCGAAAACGGAATTTTCTACTTTTTTTGGACGGATTTGAAAAAAGCAGTTGAAAATTATGTTCCTATCGGTTATTATACTGTAGAAAGGGGATTTTTTATTATGAATGTGAAACGCAAATCCAAACTGGATGTTGTCATCCGCATCCTTCTGATTGCGCTGGTCGCAGTTTTGGTTGTCTTTGCCGTTAAGGTGGTATTTTCTGCCGCCAAGACCGCACCCGTAGCTGCCGACGCTACCGCTAATGAGGACAAGTCCGTAATCGGCGAGTTTCAGGCCGGCACTTACGGCGGTATTAAAATGGACACCGCTGAGGACGCAGTCAAGTACTATGTAGAGGCCTACAACAAGACCAAGGCTGAGACCGCCGAGTTCAATACCCCGGAGGGCAAGCAGACTTGGAGCGCCTTTATCGGCGATGAGGACTTAAAGATTAACAGTGTCATCATCGACGGTAACGAGAACAAAACCATCAATAGCATGGTACCCGGTATCGTAGGCGGCATTTTTCACTCAGGCACCTCTGCCCTGCCTCCCACCGCCGGCAAAGTGCAGAAGGACGATGTGGACGAGAAGGGCAACAGCTTAGTCACCTCTTCTCTGACTGCCGATGATGTGCTGGCTGTTGTAGTTGAGGACAACGGCGACGGCACCATCACTATGAAGATCCAGCCTAAGATGGCTGAAATGAGCCACAAGGGTCAGGACTCTCAGGGTCGGTTCTTCAATACACTGGGCGGCATCGACTCTGTTGTAGACAGCATTAAGCCGCTGTCCTGGTCTGAGGGCACCACTGCCGATAACTGCAAGGTATATTATAAGGGTGGCACCGGCGTTGTGAAAATCGACACCAAGACCGGCATGATCGTAGAGGCCGACTATGATATGGAAGTTACCGTAGATGTGTCCCACGCGAATGTAACCGTTCTGCGCGACAAGAGCGCCGTGGTAAGCATCACTTACAAGAACCACTTCCCGGCCAGCGACGAGTATCTGGCAAAGCATGGCGAGATCAGCCGCGTAAAATAAGCGATAGATCACTTGCAACCCTGCCACGCGGCAGGGTTGTTTTTTGCCTATTTTTGGATTTTATCGGGGCATTTTGGGCCTTTTGCTACCGCTGCACAGCTAAATTTATACCCGCTGTAATGATACACCATAAATAAATTCGTTAAATATCTGCAATTCGCTTGCCTTTTTGGCCGGAATATAGTATTATATTTTTGTGCTTAAGCACAGGTTAAGGTTATCATCGGCAGATGATGGGAGAGCAGTGGGTTTTCAGTGGCCCGCTGCTTTTTCATTGCCCAGGCCGCCCTCAATTTTCCCTTTGCCAAAATTTAGGTGTTGACAAAATGAAAATATCTGCTATAATGATATAGCACTAAGAAAGTGTACCGACCATATCGCGGAGTAGAGCAGTTGGAAGCTCGTCGGGCTCATAACCCGGAGGTCGTAGGTTCGAGTCCTACCTCCGCAACCACCAAGACGGCGTTTGTTTACGCCGTCTTTTTTCTTTTACAGAACTCGAGCCCACATTCATACTGCACATAAACAGACACCGGAAATTCCGGTGTCTGTTTTTTGTTTGTCAACACTAAAAGCGCATTGACTTGACAATAGAAAATATGGTATGATTCGGGTAGAAATTACGCCATTTTTTGGCGCGAAGGGGTGCAAAAAAATGAACAAGATCAAGCGGGGTTTGGCGCTGCTGCTGACCATGATTCTGCTATGCACGGCACTGCCCATCAGTGCCCAGGCCAAGACCACCGGCAACAAAACGGTCAACAAGGCCAACATTGTGCTGTTCGGCTACTTTGCAGACGATACGCAAACGGCGGCAGACGCCTATTTTGACCAATACGCCGGGGAACTGGTAGGCTATATCGACGGCAGCTTTGGCCGCTCGCTGAAGAACTATCTGAGCAGCATTTCCTACGGTCAGCTGCAAATGAAAAACACCATTCCCCAGTACGACGGCACCACGGTGCACGCCCTACAAGTACCGGTGAAGGAAAGCGACGCCCTGGTTCAAAATTTGGACACCCAAATCATAGAGAGCCTGATCCGTCAAATGCCCTCTATTGCAGACAAAGCCGTGGATCTGGACGGGGACGGCTATGTGGACAATGTGATGGTGATTCTAAAGGCCAGCCAGTCCAGCAAGGCCTCCTCCTCTGCCACACTGGTAGCCCACAAAAGCGACTACTCCGGCTCTGCCAAGATCAATAACAAGCCGGTGGTCGGCTACAATGTGTTTGGCACCGACCGACTGCGCTCCGAGGGCAGCAGTCTGCTGGCCCACGAGTACCTGCACACCTTTGGCTATCCGGACCTGTACCGCAATTCCGGCAACGACCGGCCGGTGTACAGCTGGTCCGTAATGGGCGGAGTAATCCCCGGCTCGCCCCAGTACCCCTTGGCCTACGAACGGATGTATTTTACCCACTGGATCGACATAGATACGGTAACCCAAAACAGTACCCTAACCCTGGATGACCAGGCCAACGCTGACGGAAACCAGGCCTTTATCCTGAAATCGCCCTTAAACGACCACGAAATCTTTGTGGTAGAATACCGCAAAAAGCCCCCCATTAACTACACGGAGCAGGACTCCCTGGACTGCCGCATCGGCGGCACCGGGGTGATCGTTTACCGGGTGAACCTGAATGTGGACGGGCTGACCAACCTGCGGGGCTACACGGGCATTTATGTGTTCCGGCCCCAGTCCGGCCAACCGGGCTACACCGGCAGCGAGATACTGGATGTGAGCCACGCCTACCTGCCCTACAAGGACGACAGCACCGGCAAGACCCGCAGCACCATCGGCTCTGCGGATATGAGCGCCACCCTGGCAGACGGGGCCCTGACCTTCAGCGACGGCAGCAACTCCGGCATTGTGCTGAAGAACATTGCCGTATCCGCAAACAAACAGCAGGCCACCCTGGAAGTGGAAATTCCGCAAAAAAGCGACTATGACCTGTGGCAGGATCTGAACTATGCCGCCACCGGAAACATGACCTACGGCGTAACCATGACAGAGGTAGACGGCGCCCTGTACACCGTAGCGGCAGAGAACAAAAAGATCCGCTCCCGCAAGTATGAAAACGGTGCCTGGACGGACTTTGCGCCGGAGATCAGCGAGAGCTTTGCCAGCGAATTCCAACTGGCACGGCAGGGTAGCAACCTGTATATGGCCTTTAACGACACCAACGGTGCCGCCCGATTGATGCGCTACGACCTAACCGCCGGGGGCAGCTGGCAAGCGGTACGCACGGTGGCTAACGCCGGCACCGGGGTCAGCCTGCGGGTGATCGGCGGCAGGCTGTATATGGCCTGCATCACCAACCGGCAGGTGGGCTATATGTACTACAACGACCTGCTGCTGATGCAGGTGGACAGCACCACCGCCACTGACCTTGGCACCTATGTAACCGGCACTTTTATCGGCCAGCCCAAGTTGGTGGACTACGGCGGTCCCTGCCTGCTGTATCGCTCCGGTAACAGCGCGATCACCGCACTCAAATGGAACGGCACCGCTTTTGAAAAGTTCTCTGACGATACGGTAAAGGGCAACTTTTACGATGTGATCAGCAGCGGCGGCAAGCTGTACCTGTCTTTGGGCGGCTCCACCCTGCAAACCGCCATCTATGACGGTAGCAACTGGACACTCGGCCCGGACAGCGGCATCACCTGCGGCGAAACCGCATGGACCACCCTGGGCGGTGCCCTATACCTGGTGGCCAGCCCCAATACGGAGAGCGGCAACCTGCTGCTGTACCGCTACGACAACGGCACCTTTACCCAGGAGGGCGAACGCATTGACAGCCCGGTGTCTACCCTCACCGCCTGCCCGGTGAGCAATACCGTGTATCTAAGCTATGTGCGGGGCGCGGACCAAAAGATCACCTTTAAGAGCAAAACAGTGGTTCCGCCCAAAGCAGAGGTGGACCGCAGTGCGCTGGAAGCGGCGTTGTCCCTGGCTGCCGCCTGCAAAGCGGCGCAGTATTCGGCCGAGAGCCTGGCTGCCCTGCAAAAGGAAGTGGACGCCTACACCCCCTACCTGACTGGCGATGTGACCCAGGCACAGATTGACGCAGGCACCACGGCGGTGCTTACTGCCATTTACAACCTGGCGCCGTACTTTGACCTGACCGTCACCGCCCTGAACGGCACCTGCGCCGCCACAGTAGGCAATCAAACCGGCGGCTGTGGCGGCTACAAGCCCTTAAAGGGTGCCGACGTGACCCTGGTGGCACTGCCCTATGACGGCTACACCTTTGTGGGTTGGTACGACAAGATCAATCACCGCTATATGAGCCGCAACACCACCTACCACTTTACCGCCACCACCAATGCGCAGCTGCAAGCGGTGTGCGTAAAAACCGGCAGTTCCACCCTGACCTTTGCCACCGAAAGCGGCTGGATCAGCGCCACCGTTACCCGCACCACGGCGGAATGGGCGGCAACGGACAGTCTGGCAGATCTGCTGCCGGAGGTGCCCTATCGCTACGGCTACACCGCCACCGGCTGGGATTGTGACGAGCGCACCGTGCTGGAAAAGCTGCGCAGCGGCCAAAATGTGACCCTGCTGCCCACCTACACGGCGGACAGTACCTCCCTGCCCACCCCCTCCCCGGCTAAGGACGGGGTACCGGTGCTGGATCTGTACTACAAACTGGACGAAAAGAACAATGTTGGCTCCTTTGTGATGGCTGCCGGGTGGCCGGATTACCTGGATATTCAGTCCGTGGGCGTAGCGTTCTACTACAAAGACGCCGCCGACTTTGACCCTACCGACTTTACCCTGCTGCTAAACAACAAAATGCTGGCCAGCAACTTCAATACAGACAGCCTGGAGGAGACCTATGTGGTGAATATAAAGAAACTCTCCAACCGCTACAACTGGGCGGCCAGAGGGTATGTAAATTACTACGACCAAAACGGCAAGCTGCAAACCGTCTACTCCAACCAGATCAATTTGATCGCCCGAGAGCAGGTATAAAAACAAGTGAAAAACCGTCGCCCCGGTACGCCGGAGCGGCGGTCTTTTTTTGCCAAAAATGCGGCAGCACCCACCGACATCGACCCGAAAAATGACCAAGTTATGAATTTTCGATTTTTTGGCATTTGGGTGTTGTGTTCCCTTTATATTTAATATATAATATTATCGCTGAAAGTTTATACAGCGGGCGGCGGCACTGCCCCCTGTTTTTGAAAGTGAGAGAATACATATGATTTTGTCAAGAGATATCGGTATCGACTTGGGTACTGCCACCACCATGATCTGCGACCGCAAGGGCCGCATTATTGTGCGGGAGCCCAGCGTGGTAGCCGTAGATGTAAAGACCAAGCGGGTGGTTGCCACCGGCACCCAGGCCAAGCAGATGATCGGCCGCACCCCCGGCTCCATTGTGGCCGTGCGACCGCTGAAAAACGGCGTCATCGCCGACTTTGATATGACCGCGGATATGCTCCACAGCTTTATTTTCCGCTCGGACAAGCGTTCCATGTTTTCCAAGACCCGCGTGGTCATCAGCGTGCCCTCCGGGGTCACCGAGGTAGAGCGCCGTGCCGTGGAGGACGCGGTACGCAGCGCCGGTGCGCAGGATGTGGAGCTGATCGACGAGCCCATGGCCGCAGCGCTGGGCGCCGGTCTGCCGGTGTATGAGCCTACCGGCTCCATGATCGTAGACATCGGCGGCGGCACCACCGATGTGGCGGTACTGAGCCTGGGCGGCATTGCAGCCTGCAAAAGCATTAAAGTAGGCGGCGAGGCCATGGACGAGGCCATCATCGACTATATCAAAAAGCACCACAACCTGCTTATCGGCGAGCCCATGGCGGAGGAGATTAAACTGAAGATCGGCTCTGCCGCACCCTATGACGGCGAGGGCGCTATGGAAGTGCGGGGACGCAACCTGACGAACGGCCTGCCCGGCGCCATGGAGATCACCAGCGCCCAGGTTCGGGAAATCTTGACCGAGCCGGTGCAGGAGATCATCCGTGCCATTAAGGAGACCCTGGAGGTGACCCTGCCGGAGCTGGCAGCGGACATTATGGACCGGGGCATTTACCTAACCGGCGGCTCCAGCACCCTGCGGGGGCTGGCGGACCTGATCGAGCAGGAAACGAAAATCAAAATTCACATTCCGGACGCCCCCACCGACTGCGTGGCTATCGGCACCTCCATCAAACTGAGAAGGGCGAGATAATGAAAGCATTTTGGAAAAGCCGCCCGGTGAAGACCGTAGGCATACTGGCAGCACTCCTGGTGCTGGGTATGCTCATTGCGGCAGCCACCGGCCACGGCGAGACCGCCCAAAGCGGCGTACTGGGCACCGTCTTTGCCCCCGCCCACTGGGCTGCGGAGAAGATCAGCGACGGGCTGGCCACCCTCTCCGGCAACGCCAAGGGCAATACCGAATACGAAAAGAAAATTGACGAACTGCAACGCCAACTGGGCGAAATGCAGGAGCAGCTGGCGGATTATAAAAATATCAAGAGCCAAAATGAGGAGTACAAAGAGGCACTGGAGCTGAAAAACGAGAACAGCGGTTTTAAGTATGTGGCTGCCGATGTGGTAGGCCGGGACAGCGCAGATCCGTATCTCAGCTTTACTATCAGCAAAGGCGCCGTCAACGGCGTCAAGGAGAACGATGCGGTGCTTTACGGCCGCTATCTGATCGGCATTGTGAAGAAAGCCTATCCCACATACAGCATCGTCACCACGGTGCTGGACCCGGACTTTTCCGTCTCTGCCTACGACATCAACTCCGGCGAGGTCAGCTATGTAACCGGCGACGCCAAGCTGGCGGCGGACGGCTGCTGCAAGTTTGAGAACCTGAGCACCTCTACGGACATTACCTACGGCTCCATCATTGCCAGCGCAGGCATCAGCTCTAAACTGCCCAAGGGCCTGATCATTGGCACGGTGGAGGAGGTGGCGGACGAGACCACCAACATCAGTACCTATGCCATTGTCAAGCCCGGCACGGATATTGCCAATATTACCGACTGCCTGGTGCTCACCGGCTTTACCCCCGCTAAGGGAGGCAAGTAATGGAACTGACAACACATCAAAAGACGGTGAAATACACGGTCTACTGTTTGGTCATCGCCGTCGCCGGCCTGTTGCAGAATACCCCCGGCCTGTTTTGGCAAATCGGCAGCGCCCGCTGCTTTTTGCTGCTGCCGGTGACCCTGTTGCTGGTCATGGGCGAGCGGGAGCTGCCCGCCGCACTGCTGGGACTGTTTGCCGGGTGCGTGTGGGACCTGCACGCGGCCAAATCCGCCGGGTTCAACGCCCTGTTCTTTATGCTGCTGTGCTTTGGCGTGTCCGCGGTGATGGAGCGCTATATTCGCAGCACCTTTGTGACCCACATGCTGTTTGCTCTGCCGGCGCCCTTCCTGTACGGTCTGCTGTACTGGCTGTGCTTTATTCTCATTAAGGGCGTGGACGGCGGCACAAACACCCTGTTCACCTTTTACCTACCCTGTGCCCTGTACACAGCGGTGGTTGCCCCCATTCTTTGGTTCCTGCTGCGGCCCCTGCGCCAGCGGCTGAACCGCAAGGCCCTGCAATAACGGGCATCCTATAAAAAAACGAAAGGAGAAAAGCCGATGCAAAGTCGATACAAAAGCACCCGTTCGGTCATTGCCCTGCTGCTGGTGGCAGTGATGATCATCGGCTTCTCTGCCACGCTATATAAAATCCAGGTTCGGGATCACGAATACTACGCCGCTCAAAACAATACGGTCAAGACCTACAAGGTCGCCATTGAGGCCGCCCGAGGCGAGATCGTGGACCGCAACGGCAACGCCCTGGTCACCAACCGAGAGACCAACTCCATTATCCTGGACGCTGCCTACTTCCCTGCCGCTACGGAAAACGACAAGCGCAACGCCATTTTGCAAAATCTCATTGCGCTGTTTCAGAAAAACGGCGAGGAATACACGCAAAACCTGCCCTTAAAGCTGAAAAGCGGCAAAATCGTCTTTTCCGGTAAAAAGACAGACATTGCCACTATGAAAAGTGCGGATATGTTCAACCTGCAACCCTACGCCACAGCACAAAACTGCTATGACGCTATGGTGGAGAAGTACGGTCTGGAGCAATACGACACCAAGACCGCCCTGCAAATCGGCAACCTGCGCTACGAGCTGACCCGGCTGCAATTCTCCATTAGCACCCCGGTAGTGATCGCCGACGAGGTGAGCAGCGAGACGGTAGCCGCCATTAAAGAGGACAAGGACCGTTACCTGGGTGCCGATGTACAGGTGGTGACCCACCGGGAATATACGGACTCCACCCTGGCGCCCCACATTCTGGGTACCGTACGCAAAATCAACGCAGAGGAGTACGCCCAGCTGAAAGGCAAAGGCTACGGTATTCACGACCAGATCGGCGAAAGCGGGATTGAAAGCGCCATGGAGAGTGCGCTGCGGGGCACCCCCGGCGAAAAGACCATTACCGTAGACAAGGACGGCCATGTAACCGAGGAGATTACCAAAGCCCCGGTACAGGGCAACACGGTGGTGCTGACCATCGACCGTGACCTGCAAACCCTGGCCCAAAAAGAGCTAAAAAAGGTCTGCGACAAAACGGATCTTTACAATTCCGCCGGCGCCGTGGTGGTGCAGGATGTAAACACCGGTGCGGTACTGGCGTCCGCCAGTTATCCCACCTTCGACCTGGCGGATTACTATGACAAATACGAGCAGCTGGCCACCAACCGGCGGCGGCCCTTGTGGAGCCGCTTTGCCCTGGGTACCTACGCCCCCGGCTCTACCTTTAAGCCCATGATGGCAGTGGCCTCCCTGGAGGAGGGCGCCATCACCCGCAGTACCATCTTCAACTGCGGCGGTCTGTTTCGCTATTATGACCAGACCTTCCAGTGTTTGAACAAAAACGCCCACGGCGGCGAGAATGTGGAGACCGCCCTGCGCGACAGCTGTAACATCTTCTTTTACAACTGTGCCAAGCGCCTGGGCATTACCAAGATGAACGAGTACGCCAGTGCCTTTGGCCTGGGACAAAAGACCGGCGTGGAAATCGCCGAGTCTGCCGGTATCCTGGCCGGGCCGGAGGAGCGTGAAGCTGCCGGCGGCGTGTGGCAAAGCGGTGATACCATTCAGGCAGGTATCGGCCAGTCTGACAACCTGTTTACCCCCTTACAGTTGAGTAACTACTGCGCCACTGTGGCCAACGGCGGCACCCGCTACCAGCTGCACCTGGTACAGAGCCTGATTGACAACAGCAGCGGCACGGTCACCGAGACCCAGCCCAAGATAGAGGAGAGCCTGGATCTGCACAAATCCACCCTTACTGCCGTGAAGAGCGGTATGCGCCTGGTGGCAACGCAAGGTGCACCCTCGCTGATCTTTAACCAGCTGCGCACCGAAGTCGCCGCCAAAACCGGTACATCGCAGGTGATCGTCAACGGTGTGAAGAAGAACAACGGCTTTCTGATCACCTTTGCCCCCTATGACAATCCGGAGATCTCCGTGGCCTCCGTGGTTGAGCTGGCAGGCAGCGGTACTTCCACCGCGGAGATCACCTCTTCCATCATCAAATACTGGTATCAGAACAATACGGACGAAAAAACCAATCAAAAAACCGGTGCCCTGCTGAACTGACCTGTATTTTTTGTTGAATAAAGCGCCAAAATATGGTATGATGAACCGTAAAACAAAAAAACAACCGCCGTTTATCATAGAAACGGCTGAACCTACAGCGCCCTGCGCGCACCTAACCACCTAACCACCTGACCACCCTAAGAGAAACGGAGGAGCATTATGAATATTGCACTGATTGCACATGACGCCAAAAAAGAACTGCTGGTGCAGTTTTGCATTGCCTATTGTGGCATTATCAGCCGCCACGAGGTGTGTGCCACCGGCACCACCGGCAAGCTGGTGGCAGAGGCTACCGGTCTAAAGATCAACTGCTTTTTAGGCGGCAGCCAAGGCGGTGGCCAGCAGATCGCCAGCCGTATTGCCTGCAACGAGATTGACCTGCTGATCTTCTTTAGAGATCCGCTGACCGCCAAACCCCATGAGCCTAACGACAACGACCTGCTGCGTCTGTGTGATGTGCACAACATTCCCTTTGCCACCAACATTGCCACGGCAGAGGCGCTGATCCGCGGCGTGGAGCGGGGCGACTTTGAATGGCGAGAGATCGTCAACCCTAAATACAATCACTAAAAACGCAACGGGTGAGCCAGCTCACCCGATTTTGCTGGTATTACACGAACGGAGAAAGAACTATGGCACTGATTACCAAAGCGATTAAGGGCACCAAGGACGTGCTGCCCCAGGACGCCTACAAAATCCAGTATATTGAAGCCACGGCTCGGGAAACGGCCGCCGACTTTGGATACAAAGAGATCCGTACCCCTGTGTTTGAGCACACGGAACTGTTCCAGCGAGGCGTGGGTGACACCACCGATGTGGTGCAAAAAGAGATGTACACCTTTGACGACAAGGGCGGCCGCTCCATTACCCTGCGCCCGGAGGGCACTTCCGGTGCTGCCCGGGCATTCCTGGAGAACGGGCTGTGCAACGAGGCTCTGCCCCAAAAGGTCTATTATCTGGACAGCTGCTACCGGTACGAGAAGCCCCAGGCCGGTCGCCTGCGGGAGTTCCACCAATTCGGTGTGGAGTGCTTCGGCACCCAATCCCCCCTGTCAGACGCTGAACTAATCGCCCTGGCTTCCGCGTTCTTTGACCGGCTGGGGGTCACCGAACTGCGATTGGAGATCAACTCCATCGGCTGCCCCACTTGCCGTGCCAAATATTATGACGCCCTGCGCAGCTACTTTGCTGCCCGCAAAGACGAACTGTGCGACACCTGTCAGGGCCGGCTGGAGCGCAACCCCATGCGCATTTTGGACTGCAAAAGCCCGGTATGTCAGGAGATCGCCAAGGACGCCCCGGCAGTGACCGACTATCTGTGCGACGAGTGCCGGGAACACTTTGATAAAGTACAGTCTTACTTAAAAGCGCAAAATATCGACTACACCGTAAACTCCCGCATTGTCCGCGGGCTGGACTATTACACCAAGACGGTATTTGAATTCGTGTCTGACTCCATTGGTGCCCAGGGCACCGTGTGCGGCGGCGGGCGCTACGACGGCCTGATTGACGAACTGGGCGGCCAAAAGACCCCGTCCCTGGGCTTCGGCCTTGGACTGGAGCGGCTGCAACTGCTGATGGAGGCACAGGGCTGTACTTACCCGGAGCCGGAAAAAGCAGACCTGTTTATCATCGCCCTGGGCGACAAGGCCACCGGCAAGGCGCTGGAGCTGGCCGGGGATATGCGCAGCGAGGGCTTTGCGGTGCTGATGGATCTGAACCAGCGCTCCCTGCGTGCCCAAATGAAATATGCCAACAAGCTGGGCGCCCGCTACACCGTGGTGCTGGGCGACAACGAAGTGGATACCGACCGGGTGCAGCTGAAAGCTATGGACACCGGGGAGGAAACGGAAGTAGCGCTTTCTACCTTTGTCAACGGATTTTACAGCGTCAGTATGCAGGCGCAGCTGGCAGATCTGGAGATCAACGGCGAAGCCTTTGACTTTACAAGCCTTTTTCAAACAGGAGAAACGGAATAATGGATACTTTAACGGGAATGAAACGAACAGACTACTGCGGCAACTTCACCACCGAGCAGATCGGGCAGGAAGTGACCGTTTACGGCTGGGCACAGCGCCAGCGGGACCTGGGCAACCTGATCTTTATTGACCTGCGGGACCGCACCGGTATTTTGCAGCTGAGCTTTAACGACGCCACCGATCGAGAGATCTTTGCCAAGGCGCAGAGCGTACGCAGCGAGTATGTGCTGGCTGCCACCGGCACCCTGCAAAAGCGAGAGAGCGTCAACAAAGAGTTGAAAACCGGCGAGATTGAGCTGGCGGTCACAGACCTGCGCGTGCTTTCCAAGGCGCAGACCCCGCCCTTTGAAATCGCCAACGCGGATAAAGTAGGCGACGAGACCACGCTGAAATACCGCTACCTGCACCTGCGCAACGAGCGGCTCACCCAGAACCTGCTCATGCGCCACAAAATCGCCAAGATTGCCCGGGAATACTTCTACGGCCACGATTTTGTAGAGATCGAGACCCCCATGCTGATCAAATCCACCCCGGAGGGCGCCCGGGACTATGTGGTGCCGTCTCGAGTACACAAGGGCAAGTTCTATGCCCTGCCCCAAAGCCCCCAGATCTACAAACAGCTGTGCATGATCGCCGGGCTGGACCGTTACATTCAGCTGGCCCGCTGCTTTAGAGATGAGGACCTGCGCGCCGACCGGCAGCCGGAGTTTACCCAAATCGACTTGGAAATGAGCTTTGTGGACTGCGAGGACATTATGCAGATGGCCGAAGGCTTTATTCAGACCCTGATGGCACAGACCGTAGGCGTGGACATTGCCGCTCCCCTGCCTCGCATGACCTATGCGGACGCCATGGCTCGCTACGGCTCCGATAAGCCGGACACCCGATTCGATATGTGCATTGAGGACATCACCGACTGGGCCAAAGGGACGGACTTTGTGGTGTTCCAAAACGCCATTGCCGCCGGTGGCACCGTGCGTTGCATTGTAGCAAAGAACGCCGCCGCTGCCTATACCCGTAAGAAAATTGACAAATTAACCGAGCACGCCCGCGGGATCGGCGCCGGTGGCCTGGCCTATGTGCGCTGGGCAGACGAGACCCCCACCTGCTCCTTTAACAAATTCTTAAAAGCAGGCGAGCTGGACGCTCTGCTCACCCGCCTGGGGGCAGAAAAAGGCGACTGCGTCTTTATCATCTCTGACAAAACCTCCAAGGCACTGCCTATTCTGGGCGCTCTGCGCCTGATGGTGGCCAAGGAGCTGGACATCATTCCCAAGGGCAAATGGAACTTCCTGTGGATCACGGAAATGCCCTTCTTTGAACAGGACGAGGAAACCGGCGAATGGATCGCCATGCACCACCCCTTCACCATGCCTATGGAGGAGTGCCTGCCGTACCTGGATACGGACAAGGCTCGGGTGCGTGCCAAGGCCTTTGACCTGGTTCTCAACGGCATTGAGCTGTCCTCCGGCTCCATGCGTATCACCGACTGCCAGCTGCAAAACAAAATGTTTGAACTTCTGGGGCTGAGCAAGGAGGAGATCGACGCCAAATTCGGCTTTCTGGTAGAGGCCTATCAATACGCCGCACCGCCCCACGGCGGTATGGGCATTGGGCTGGATCGACTGGCTATGCTCATCTGCGGTGCAGACTCCCTGCGGGATGTGACTGCATTCCCCAAGGTACAGAACGCCAGCGAGCTGATGAGCGGCTGCCCGGCAGAGATCGACGCCGTACAGCTGGAGGAGCTGGGTATGCCCCTGCCGGAGGCGGACGCATGAGCAGCAACTTCTTTGCCATGGTAGAGCGCATGAAGCTGATTGACCGTTGGGCACTGATGAACAATACCGGCAAGGAAAACATTGCCGAGCACTCTCACACCGTAGCGGTGATCGCCCACGCGCTGGCGCTGATCGGCAACAAGAAATTCGGCCGCAGCTACAACGCGGAGCGGTGCGCGCTGCTGGCGCTGTACCACGACACCACCGAGGTGATCACCGGCGATATGCCGACCCCGGTAAAATATTATAACGACACCATTCGCCGTGCTTATAAAGAGATCGAGGCCACGGCGGGGGATCGTCTGCTGGCCATGCTACCGGAGGAATTTCGATCGGATTACGACCCTTGCTTTCACCCCGACCCGGCGGACAAAGAACTGTGGCAGCTGGTGAAGGCGGCGGACAAAATCAGCGCACTGATCAAGTGCATTGAGGAGGACCGTATGGGCAACCGGGAGTTTGAGATGGCTCTGCGTGCCCAGGAGGCCAAAGTGGAGGCCATTGACCTGCCGGAGGTGGCCTACTTCCGGAAAGAATTTATGCCCGCCTACTACCTGACCCTGGACGAACACACCAAATCCTAAGGAACGAACGCTTATGCAAACCGCTTCTTCTGCCCCCCGCAAGGGGGCGTTGACCCGCGCACTGTCTGCGCCCGGCACAGCCAATGGGCTGATCCTGCTGGGCGCCGTGTTGCAGGTCCTCTTTTTTATACTTTACCTGATCAACGGCGATGTGCATGTGGACGAGGCTATGCTGGTACTCAACGCCCGCAGTTTGGCGCGGGAGGGCACAGACATTTTCGGCCAGCGTATGCCGGTGTATTTTGATACCTGGCTGTACGGCGGCCAGTCCTCCCTGGCCACCTACCTGGCGGCGGCGTTTATCCGCCTGTTTGGCAACCAAATTTGGATTGCTCGGCTGCCCTTGGCGCTGACCGCCTTTGCCGGTCTGTTCGCCCTAAAAGGGCTGGTGCGCCTGCTGTTCCCCGGGCAGTACACGGTACAAAATACCGTCCTTCTGCTGACAGCGATCGAGCCGTGGCGGCTGTATCAATCCGCCTGGACTCTGGACTGCGCCTACCTGCCCTTTGTGCTGCTGTTTGCCCTGTACTTTTTGGTGCACGCGGTGGAAAAGCCTAAGGCACGGCTGCTGTTTTACACCCTATCCATGGCCTGCTTCGCCCTGGGGCTGTACGCCTATATGGCTGCAGCCATTCTGATCCCGGTGCTGCTGGTGATCCTGTATCTATCTCTGCTGATCAAAAAGAAAATGAAATTCCGTTACGCCCTGTGGTCCGTGGCCGTATTGGCTGTGTGTGCTCTGCCGTTTCTGCTCTTAGGACTGGTGCAGGCAGGTCTGCTAAAGGACTGCAACTTCCTGGGGCTGTCCATCACGGCTATGGACAGCTACGCCAGGGGCAACAGCACCACCATCTTTGGCTCTGCCGGGTCTGCCGGCGCTGTCTTTCAGCGAGCATTCTCCAACCTGGGCGGCGTGCTGTACAATATCCTGGTACCGGATTTAATGCTGCTCCAAAGCGCCCGCTATCCCACCCTCAGCGGCAATGTAAGCAACTATCCCTTTGGCCACACAGTGGCAGGGCTATTGGCGCTGGCAGGGCTGCTGCTGTTTTTGTGGCCCAAGAAGCACCGCAAGGCCGATACGGACTTTGCCAAAACTACCACCGCCCGTGTGGTGATCGGCAGCTTTTTAGGCGCCTTTTTGGTGTACGCCATTGTGGTCAGCTACGCCTCCAACGCCATGTACCGCTATGCAGCCTTTTATCCGCTGCTGCATATTTTGGCCGCCTTTGGGGTGTGCTGGCTGCTGGAGAGCTTTTCCTCCCCGGCGGTGCCCCGCCTGCTGGCCGGGCTGGCCGTCGTATCCTTGGCACTCACCGGCTTTGCCTTTGGCAACTTTGCCACCCACAACAGTGCCCTGTATGGCAAAAGCTTTGAACAGGCGCTGACCGCCGCCAGAGACAGCGGCAGCAGCGAAATTCTGCTGGTAGACAGCCAGGACCCGTACTTCAGAGAGCGAGAGAGCGTATTCCTGCGCTTTTATGCGGACGACAAAATCAACCAAATGACCCCACTGGAGCCGGAGCTGCGCGCCCGTGGCGGGCTGAGTGCCGGTAACCCGAATGTGGCGCCCCGCCTGCGCCCGGTAACCAAGGACGGCAGCTGGCGCTATGTGCAGGTGGAGGAAAACCGCGACTTGACCGACGACTGCTACATTTTCTTTGGCACCGTGCCCCAGTTGGATAAAACCCGACAGCAAGAATACGCCGTAAAGAATTATAACGACTTCTGCGTGACCCTGGTGCGGAAGAAGTAAAGTTTCCTCCTTGCGGCGAACGAATAACAGTGCAATCCCTCCGTCAATGCCTACGGCATTGCCACCTCCCTTTGCAAGGGAGGCAAATCGGTTATAAAAAAGCCCCCGACTGGGTACGAAATCTGTACCCAGTCGGGGGTATTTTCTGTTTGTTATCGCTTACGCTCTGGCTTTTTTGATGTTCTCAATAAACTTTTTGCCGGTCTCGGTGATCTTGGCATAATCCCCGGTCTTGGCACCGGCGGTCAGGGAAGAACCGGCACCAACAGCAATGGCGCCTGCCTTAATCCAATCGCCTACATTGTCCACATCCACGCCACCGGAGGGCATACACTGGGCATAGGGCACCGGGCCGCGCAGGGACTTAATGAACTTGGGACCAAGCACATCGCCGGGGAACACCTTCAGCACGCTGGCACCGCAGCGCATAGCGGCAATGGCCTCGGTGGCCGTACCCACGCCTGCCATAGCCGGCACATCATAAATGTTGCACACAGCGATGATCTCCGGGTCAAAGTGGGGCGACACAATATACTGGGCGCCGTTGAGAATGGCGATCCGGGCAGTGGCCGGATCCAGCACCGTACCGGCGCCGATGGTCACATCCGTACCCTCGTATTTTTTCACCATCTGGGAAATCAGCTGGTCCGCATTGGGCACGGTAAAGCACAGCTCCACGGTGGTCACGCCACCGGCCACGCAAGCGTCTGTAATCTTGGCAGCCTGCTCCACAGACTCCGCACGGATCACAGCCACGATCCCAACATCTTTAATTTTGTTCAAAACTGCTTCTTTAGACATACAATACCTCCAAAGCCCGCTGCGGGGCTTATTTTTTTCAATTTATACGCTAACCCTTTCGGCGGCATCCCTCAAAGTGCGTTGCACGCCGGTACGTTATCTTTACTTATCTCTGCACTCTGGCGCCTGCACCATGGACTGCGGACGGTCACGCTGTTGTTAAGGTCAGACAATACACCCACTCAGTTGCGCAAGGCTCCCCCGGAGCCTTGCTGCCAAATCTGCCGTGCAGATTTGGACACTCGTGCATCCCTCAAAGAGCGTTGCACGCCGGTATGTTATCTTCGCTTATCTCTGCACTCTGGCGCCTGCACCATGCACTTTCGCTTCTACCTCTTTGAGGGATGCCATGCTGGTATCCCCGGGGGTAGTCATAGCCAATGCGCCGTGAACCACGCCGTAGTTCACCGCCTGCTGGGCGTCGCCAAAGGTCATCAAACCGTAGATCAAGCCGGAGGCAAAGCTATCGCCGCCGCCAACACGATCCAGAATTTCCAATCCCGGGAACTCCATGGACTTGTAGATCTGGCCGTCTGCCCAGCAAATGGCTTTCCAATCATTGACGGTGGCGGTCTTTACAGTACGCAGAGTGGTGGCGATCACCTTAAAGTTGGGGTACGCCTTGGTGGCGGCCTCGATCATCTTGTAATAGCCGTCCATATTCAGGCTCTTCAAGTCCTTGTCGTTGCCCTCAACCTCCAAACCAAGGCAAGCGGTAAAGTCCTCTTCATTGCCGATCATGACATCAATATACTTGGCGATCTCCTTGTTCACTTCCTGGGCCTTTTCCTGACCACCGATGCCCTTCCACAGAGAGGCACGGTAATTCAAGTCGTAAGACACCACGGTGCCGTACTTCTTGGCAGCCTTTACTGCCTCCAGCACCACGGCAGCGGAATTCTCCGACAAAGCGGCGTAAATCCCGCCGGTGTGCAACCAGCGCACACCCAGGGTGCCAAAGATATAATCCCAATCCACATCGCCGGGCTTCAGCTGAGAAATGGCGGTATTACCCCGGTCAGAGGTGCTGACAGCGCCGCGAATGCCGTAGCCCCGCTCTACAAAGTTCAGTCCGTTGCGCACACTGCGGCCGATGCCGTCAAAGGGCACCCAGCGGATCAGGGAGGTATCTACCCCGCCCTGGAGGATCAGATCCTCCAACAGGTAACCCACCTCATTCTCTGCAAAAGCAGTGACCACGCCGGTGCGCATTCCAAAGCAGCGGCGCAGCCCGCGGGCCACATTATACTCGCCGCCGCCCTCCCAAGCACGGAAGGTGCGGGAAGTCTTGATCCGTCCCTCGCCCGGGTCCAGGCGCAGCATGATCTCGCCCAACGAAATCTCGTCGAACTTACATTCTTCCTTGGGTCTTAATTTCAAATCCATTTTTATCTCTCCTTATGCAAAATCAAAATAGGCAATGGCGTTATTGTAGCTAATGCCCTGTACGATCTCTTTCAGCACCGCGTCGTCATTGGCGTACCAGCCTTGCTCCACCCAGCGACCGATCAGGGCGCAAAGAATGCGGCGGAAGTAGGCGTGGCGACCGTAGGAAGTAAAGGAGCGGGAGTCCGTCTCCATACCCACAAACTTGCCCAGCACGCCCAGGTTACCCAGACTCTTTAGCTGGGCGGTCATACCGTCCATGGTGTCCAGGAACCACCAAGCCGGCCCATACTGAATTTTAGACGCCGCCTCCGTGGACTGGAAGTTACCCAGCATGGTCGCCAGCACCGTGTTGTCCTTGTCGTTCAGGTTGAACAGGATGGTCTTGGGCAGGCTGTCCGTGCTGTCCATGGCGTCCAGCAGGCGAGACAGGGGCCGTGCCACCCGACCGTCATCCACGGAGTCAAAACCGGTGTCCGGCCCCAGGGCGCGGAACATTCGGCTGTTGTTGTTGCGCATGGCACCGATGTGCACTTCCATGGTCCAGTGCAGCTCATGGTACAGCTTGCCCAGTGCCAGCAGCACCGGGGTTTTATAGATCTGCGCCTCCTGCTCCGTCACCGGCGTCCCGGCCAGTGCCTTGGCAAAGACAACCTGCACCTGCTCCGGTGCAGCGGGGGCGTAGGGCGGCACATCAAAGGCCTGATCAGACACCCGGCAGCCCACAGAATGGAAGTATTCTGCCCGACTGCGCAGGGCGGCGATCACATCGTCCACCGTATGAATTTCCATACCCGCAGCGGCAGCCAAAGCGCCCATATAGTCCGCAAAGTCCGGTGCCTGAATATTCAGGGCCTTGTCCGGGCGGAAAGTGGGCAGTACCTTGCAGTCAAAGTCCGGCAACGCTGCGATCTTCTTGTGATACGCCAGGTCGTCCGCCGGGTCGTCGGTGGTGCACAGCACTTTGACCTTGCTCTTTTCAATCAGCGTGCGGGGGCGAAAATCCCCGGCAGCGATGACCCCATTGGCTCGGTCGTAAATGTCATCTGCCGTGGCGGCAGACAAAGGGGTATCAATGCCAAAATACATCTGCAATTCTATATGCGCCCAGTGATACAGCGGGTTACCAATGGCGTATTGCAGGGTGTAGGCAAATTTTTGGAACTTCTCTCTGGGGCTGGCATCGCCGGTGCAGTACCGCTCGTCCACACCGCAGGAGCGCATAGCCCGCCACTTATAATGATCGCCGGACAGCCACAGGGCGGAAATATCCGTAGGCTGGGCGTTCTCATAGATCTCCTTGGGACTTAAATGGCAGTGATAGTCACAAATGGGCAGCGCCTCACAGTAGTCGTGGTACAGGTGCCGAGCCGTTGGGGTATCCAGCAAAAAGTCCTTGTCCATAAAAGGCTTCATCTTAACACTCTTTTCTATACAAATAGTCTGCGCAAAAGGGGTGCACACACCCAAAAAATCCCCGAATACTCGGGGACTTTTTTCAATCACACACCGGAATAGGCGTTAAAGCCGCCGTCCACCGGAATGTTCACGCCGGTAATAAAGCCGCTGTACGCCTCATCGCAAAGGAACAGCAGCGTGCCGGCCAGCTCCTCCGGCTCGCCAAAGCGATTCATCGGCGTAGCAGCCAAAATCTTGCCGGTGCGGGCAGTGGGGGTGCCGTCCGGGTTCCACAGCAGGGTCGCATTCTGCTTGGTGGAGAAAAAGCCCGGCGCAATGGCGTTAACACGAATACCCATATCCGCAAAGTGCACGGCCATCCACTCGGTAAAGTTCTTTACCGCAGCCTTCGCAGCGCTGTACGCCGGAATTTTGGTCAGCGGACGAAACGCATTCATAGAGGTAACCATCACAATGCAGCCCTTGCCCTTCTCTGCCATATCCTTGGCAAAGATCTGCGTGGGGATCAGGGTGCCTAAAAAGTTCAAATTAAATACAAAGCTGATGCCCTGGGGGTCCAGATCGAAGAAGGTCTTGACCTCCGGATCCTGCTGAGCCAGATCAATCTTTTCCAAAGTCTCCTTGGTGGTGGTGCCCTTGGGGTTGTTGCCGCCGGCACCGTTTAACAGAATGTCACAGGTGCCCAACTTCTCGGCAATCACATCCCGCGCGGCGCGCATAGACGCCGGCTCCAACACATTGCAGCCCACGGCAATCGCCTGTCCGCCGTTGGCGTTGATCTCGTCGGCCACTGCCTGAGCAGCCGCTTCGTTCAGATCCAGCACAGCCACCTTGCAGCCCTGCGCCGCCAAGGTTTTGGCAAAGCCGCCGCACAGCACGCCGCCGCCACCGGTGACCACGGCCACGCGGCCCTTTAAGTTCTCGTGATTAAACATGGTTTCTACTTCCTCTCTATTTACGCCCTGCGGGATTTTTCTACCGCTTCCCACAAGCCGTTCAGGTAAGACACACCCAGTGCCCGGTCAAACAGACCATAGCCGGGTCGGGCGACTTCGCCCCAGATCATACGCCCATGGTCCGGGCGCACATAGCCGTCAAAGCCCTCCTCTTGCAGGGCCTTTACAATCTCATACATATCCAAAGAGCCGTAGGCGCTCTCGTGTGCCGTCTCGTTAAACCAGCGGTCATTGATCGCCACATTGCGCAGGTGGGCAAAGTAGATTCGCTCCCCGGCAGCGTGGATGATCTCCACCATATCGTTCTTGGGACTGGCGCCTAAAGAACCGGTGCACAGGGTCAAGCCGTTATACTTGCTGGGCACCATAGTCAGCAGCCGCTCTACCGCCGCCTTGTCCGTAATAATCCGCGGCAGGCCAAAGATACCCCATGGCGGATCGTCCGGGTGAATGGCCATCTTTACATCGCATGCCTCACAAACGGGCATAATCGCCTCCAAGAAATACTTTAAGTTGGCCCACAGATCCTCGGCGGTCACATCTTTATACTTTGCGAACAGCTCTTTGATCTCGCCCATGCGCTCCGGCTCCCAGCCGGGCATGGCGTAACCGTTAGAGTTGTCGTCGATCTCACGGAACATATCCTCCGGGGACTTGCCCTCCACCTGCTTGCCGTCATAGCTCAGGCAGGTAGAACCGTCCGGCAGGGGCATATACAGGTCCGTGCGGGTCCAGTCAAACACCGGCATAAAGTTGTAACAGATCACCTTGACCCCAACCTTGGACAGATTGCGAATCGAAGTTTTGTAATTCTCAATATACCGATCCCGGCTGGGCAGTCCGATCTTAATATCCTCGTGCACATTGACGCTCTCAATGCACTCCATGGTCAGCCCGGCAGCAGTGATCTCGTCATACATGGCCTGTACTCGGTCCATGGTCCACGGCGCACCGGCGGGCAGGTCGTGCAAGGCAGGCACCACTCCGGTCACGCCGGGGATCTGACGGATCTGCTCCAGAGAGACCGTGTCCTTTTCCTTGCCAAACCAGCGGAATGTCATCTGCATAGCATCGCCTCCTGTTTCATAGATTTTTGCGCTTTTATTCTATCACAAGGGTGGCGCGCTTGCAAGTATCCGCTGCGTAATTTGGCAAATTTCCAAAAATGAAAAATAACGGCCAAATCGGCAAGTTTTTCCGCCGGTTTTCATGCCCGATCTCGATCGGTTTGCAGGCTTTGCACCTGCACGGTGTAGGCGCCTACAGCCGTGACCGTATCCGGGGTCACCTCCACCGTCACACAGGCGTTGATGATGGTGGCGCCCGGCAGCTCCTGCGCCCGTTTTTCCTCCAGTGCTGCCTTAGCCAGTGCCGTGGCCGCCTGCACCGTTAGGCGTTGCTCCACTCGGCGGTAAGCGGTACGGGTGCGCGTGACGCTGCCCATAGGCAACGCCCGACCGTTTAGGCGCAACAGACGGCGCTGCTCCGTCACCTCCGTCATAGGCGGTGCGTCCTTACCCATGGGCACCAGCGTCAAGCCGTAAAAATACACCCCGCGGCACACCTGCCGCCCGGTTTGCACCCGGTGTACCTGCAACCGACTAACGGTACAGCGCAGTTCTCGCCGGGCAGCGCCCCATTGGCTCTGCTCCTTGTCGCTTTTCGTCTTAGGGGTATCTACCCGCTCTGCCACCTCCAGCCGGGCGGTGGCGCCCACCTTGTTGATATGCGCCCAGGCCAGATCCGGAAAATCCCGCAGCAGTCGATAGTTCAGCCGACTGCGCGCCGCCCCCTGCCAAGGCTTGCCCACGGCCACGCCATTCTGCGCCAAATACGTCTCCAGTGTGCCGGTGCCCACCCGGTTATTGCCTACCACCTGTACATCCCAGATAAACCCGCTGAGTACACACAGCACCAGTGCAAAAGCCACCGCCCCCATCGGCAATCCCCAACGCCCACGCAGTCGTCGGAGAAAAAAGGGCAGCCCTCGCCGGGCAGTAATACGCACCCGGCCGCCGGCCTGCCGCGCCGCCTTGTGCAGCTGCATATAAGTTCCCACACTGCACACACCGCGCAGGTCGCTCCCCTGTCGCTGCAAGCCGGGCAGCGTTATGCCCAGCTGCCCCAACGCATTGATAAAATCCTCTGCAAACCCGCCTGTAAATACAAACTGCACATACCCGCGAAGATACCAGTACAATCGGGTCATAGGTCGCCGAACTCCACAGCCAACAGCGTACCGGTCACCTGCACGCCCAAAGGCGAATAATCCAGCAGGCAAAGATCCGCCCCCACCAGGGTCACCCGGCGCTTGCCCACTTGCAGCACCAGGCGCTCCGAGGTGTAACTAAGCACCCGGCGCAGCCCGTCCACCAGCACCCGATCGCCGATGATCTCCAGCCGCGGCTCCCCGGCGCTGTAATGCACCGGCAACTGGCTTTCGTCCCCGGGCAAGGGGCACGCCCGGCGATTTTTTGCCCTTTTTTTCTCTTTTGGTATGTGCTCCATTGTATCACCTGTACATACTATGCATAGGAATTATTGGTGATGATATGAAAAAAGAGAACCAAAAAGCGCTGCCCCTGCTGGCACTGCTGCTGGCAGCAGCGGCGATTCTGCTGGTGTTTGCCGCACCGGCACGGGCGGGCGCCAAGGCCGGGCTGGCGCTGGCAGAGAACACCGTGCTGCCCAGTCTGCTGCCGCTGCTGATGCTGTTCTTAATGATCCAAAACACCCGGGCGGGGGTACTGCTCAGCCGGGCGCTGACCTTACCGGCCAAGGCACTGCGCCTACCGCCCCAGGCTGCCGGAGCGCTGCTGTTTGGCCAAATCGGCGGCTATCCCACCGGCGCGGTGCTCACCGGAGAACTGCTGGATCGGGGCGTGATCGACCGCCCCACCGCCCGGCGTATGCTGTGCTTTAATGTGTGCGGCGGGGTGGGATTTATCTGCACAGCTGTGGGAGCGGCAGCGCTCCATAGCGGCGCTGCCGGGTGGCTGCTGCTGGCCGCCAATATATTGGCTAACCTAACGGTGGCGGCGGTGACTGTCCCCCTCAGCGACCCGCCCGCTGCCAAAGAAGTACCGCCTGCCCCGCCCTTGTCTGCGGGAGAAGCGCTGCCCGCTGCCGCCAAAGGCGCCATGGAGAGTCTGCTGCACCTTTCTGCCTGCATCATTCTCTTCTCCGCTCTGTGCGCTGTGGTGCCGGTGCCCAAATGGCTGCTGCCGCTGGTAGAGATCACCGCCGGGCTGTGTACCGGCACCGGCTACACCTTGACCCAAACGGCGGCATTCCTGGCCTTTGGCGGGCTGTGCGTGCACTTACAGCTGCTGGGCTGGGCCGGGCGGTTCGGGCTGCCCTACCCGACCTTTTTGGCCTGCCGCGCCGGGGCTGCACTTTTGGCAGACGGCTACTGCCGGGGACTGCTGCGCCTGTTTCCCCAACCGGCAGCGGTATTCTCCAATATATCGGAGACCCTGCCCCGCCCCGGTATCGGCAGCACCACGCTGACAGCGCTGCTGCTGGCAGGCGCTGTGGTATTTGCGCTTGATCTGCTGCAACGGCGCCGCCGGGTGGACTGGGCGTAAAAAAGCCCCTGCATTATATATGTATAAAATAGACAATTTTGCCCCCTTGTTTTTGTGCCTTTTGTACGAAGCAACCCAAGTTTTTTAATTCCTATTGACAGAGTAGGAAATACGGATTATATTATTATGCAGAAAATAGTAAAAGCACGGTTTTTGTGCACGGAAAGGAAGTTCAAAACCATGTCCCAGCACTTACTGGATATTGAGAATTTGACCGTTGCCGTAGAGGATAAAGAGATCCTGCACGGCGTGAATTTACAGGTAAACGAGGGTGAGACCCATGTGCTCATGGGCCCCAACGGCGCCGGCAAGTCCACCCTGGGCTACGCCCTGATGGGCAATCCCCAGTACAAGGTAACCGGCGGCTCCATTCTGTTCCACGGCAAGGAGCAGCAGGGGCTATCCGCCGACCAGCGGGCCAAGGCGGGTATGTTCCTGTCCTTCCAAAATCCCCTGGAGGTGCCCGGCCTGTCGCTGAAAAGCTTTGTGCGCAGCACCCTGGCGCAGCGCACCGGCAAGCGGGTGAAGCTGTTTGCCTTTGAAAAACAGTTTAATGCGGCGGCGGAGCTGCTGCAAATGGACCCGGCCTACGGCGATCGGGACCTAAATGTGGGCTTCTCCGGCGGCGAGAAGAAAAAAGCGGAAATTCTGCAAATGCTGTTGCTGCGCCCCAGTCTGGCGATCCTGGACGAGACGGACTCCGGCCTGGATGTAGACGCGGTACGCACCGTATCTCGTGGCGTGGAGGCCTATCAAAAAGAGCAAAAAGGCGCCCTGCTGATCATCACCCACTCCACCCGTATTTTGGAGAGCCTGCATGTGGATTACACCCATATTTTAGTCAACGGACGGATCGTAAAGACCGGCGACGGCTCTCTGGTGGACGAGATCAACGCCCGTGGGTTTGAAGCCTACGAGCAGGTGTAAAAGAGGTGTTCCCTGTGGAAGAAAAAACCTATGTGGCAGACATTGACCGCACGGTCTATGACATAAAAGACGACGAAAAAGATGCCTACAAGCTGCAAGCGGGCTTGACCCCGGAGATCGTACAGAAGATCAGCGATGAGAAGAACGATCCGGCATGGATGCAGCTGTTTCGGCTCCAGTCCCTGCAAGTTTACAATGAGAGCCGGGTGCCCCAGTGGGGCCCGCCCATTGACGGACTGGATATGGACAACATCGTAACCTATGTGCGCCCCAACACCAAAATGAGCGCCAAGTGGTCCGATGTGCCCAAAGATATTAAAGATACATTTGAGCGCCTGGGCATTCCCCAGGCAGAGCGCAAGTCCCTTGCCGGTGTGGGCGCCCAGTATGACTCAGAACTGGTGTACCACAATGTGCGAGAGGAAGTGGCCGCCCAGGGCGTGGTCTATACAGACCTGGAAAGCGCTATGCACGGCCCTTATGCGGAGATGATCCAAAAGCACTTTATGAAGCTGGTAAAACCCACGGACCACAAATTCGCCGCCCTGCACGGCGCCGTTTGGTCCGGCGGTTCCTTTGTGTATGTGCCGCCGGGGGTGTCCGTGACCATTCCGCTGCAATCCTACTTTCGGCTGAATGCGCCGGGCGCCGGCCAGTTTGAGCACACGCTGATCATCGTAGACGAAGGGGCGTACCTGCACTTTATCGAGGGCTGCTCCGCACCCAAGTACAATGTGGCCAACCTGCACGCCGGGTGCGTGGAGCTGTTCGTTGGCAAGAACGCCAAGCTGCGCTACTCTACCATTGAGAACTGGTCCAAGAATATGTACAACCTGAACACCAAGCGGGCGCTGGTAGAGGAGGGGGGCACCATTGAGTGGGTATCCGGCTCCTTTGGCTCCCATGTGTCTTACCTGTACCCCATGAGTATTCTAAAGGGCAAGGGCGCCCGCATGGAGTACACCGGCATTACCTTTGCCGGGGCGGGGCAGAATCTGGACACCGGCGTTAAAGTGGTTCACGCTGCGCCGGAGACCACCTCCGTGATGAACGCCCGCTCCATTTCCAAGGACGGGGGCATCAGCACCTTCCGCAGCAGCGTACAGGTGCAAAAGACCGCACCGGGCAGCAAGTCCACCGTGTCTTGCCAGTCCCTGATGCTGGACGATATTTCCCGGTCAGACACCATTCCCGCCATGGATATTCGCACCCGTGACGCGGATGTGGGCCACGAGGCCAAAATCGGCCGAATCAGCGACGACGCGGTATTTTATCTCATGTCCCGCGGGCTTAGCGAGGAAGAGGCCCGCGCTATGATCGTCAGCGGCTTTGCAGACGATGTGTCCAAGGAACTGCCGCTGGAATACGCCGTTGAAATGAATAACTTAATTCGCTTAGAGATGAAAGGCAGCATTGGCTGATGGGAGGTAGCAGTATGACAAAAGAAAATACCCTTGCAGTCAATCCCCTGCCGTCCCCCACCTGGAACCGACTGCACATGAACGAAACCACGGTAACCCTGCCCCCGCTGGACGGTCCCTGCAAAGCGGACTGGAGCGGCGCGGAAGTGACCACCGCCCCGGCCCCTGCCACAGTGGTTTCCACCGGTATGGGCCAAGAAGCGGAAGCGGCCTTTGCTTCCCTGGAGACGGACCGGATCACCGCCAAAGCGAATACCGATACCACCGCCCGGCTAACCCTGTGCGCCGACGGCGCCAAGAACGCCCGCCGAGTGGAGCTGACCGCAGAAGCAAACAGCCACTTGACTGTGGTGATGGACCTGCAAAGCACGGCGGACGCCCCCTGCCTGGCCCTGGAGACCCGGGTAGAACTGGCCCCCGGTGCCAAAGTGCGACTGGTGCAGCTGAGCCTGCCGGGCACGGACTGCACGGTGGTCAATAACATTGGCGCCCACTGCGGTGCCGGTGCAGACTTTCAGCTGGTGCAGCTGTTTTTGGGCGGCAAAGCCACCTACGCTGGGTGCAAGACCCACCTGGACGGAGACGACAGCCGCTTTACGGCAGACATCGGCTACCTGGGCACCGAGGATCGCTCCTTTGACTTTAACTATGACGCCCTGCAAACCGGGCGCCGCACCGTAAGCAATATGAACGCAGACGGGGTGCTGCAAGACCGCAGCGCCAAACTGTTCCGGGGCACCATTGACTTTCAAAAGGGCGCCGCCGGCTCTAAGGGCGACGAAAAGGAAGATGTGTTGCTGCTGGGTGAAGATGTAGTGAACCGTACCATTCCCCTGATCCTGTGCGCCGAGGAAGATGTAGAGGGCAACCACGGGGCCAGCATCGGCCAGCTGGACGAGGACATTCTGTTCTATATGAATTCCAGAGGGCTGAGCCGGGCAGAGGCCGAGCTGCTGATCACCCACTCCAAGCTGGAGGCGCTTTGCGCCAAGGCAAACGACCCGGGGCTCACCGATCGGGTGCACCGTTATTTGGAGGAGAATGCCCAATGACCCAGCAAGAAATTATGAATTATCGGGCGGACTTTCCCCTGCTGCGGGAGAGCAAGGTGGCCTACCTGGATAACGCCGCCACCAGCCAGCGCCCAGACTGCGTGCTGGACGCCCAGCGCAAATTTTACGAGACCCACAACGCCAACCCCCTGCGGGGTCTGTACCAACTGGGTATGGACGCTACGGCGGACTACGCCGCCGCCCGAGAGACGGTGCGCCGTTTTCTGAATGCCAAAAGCGACAGCGAAATTATCTTTACCCGCAACGCCACAGAGAGCCTGAACCTGGTGGCATACAGCTACGGCCTGCACCGAATCGGCCCGGAGGACGAGATCGTGGTGAGCATTGCGGAGCACCACTCCAATATGCTGCCCTGGCGGATGGTTGCCCGGCAAACCGGCGCCACCCTGCGCTATCTGGAATGCAAACCGGACGGCAGCCTGCCTATGGCGGAGCTGGAAGCGAAGATCACAGACAAAACCGCTCTGGTGGCTGTGGCGCAGGTGTCCAATGTATTTGGCCGCACCAATCCAATGGACGCCATCATTGATTTGGCCCACAAGCACGGCGCCGTGGTGGTGATGGACGCCGCCCAAAGCGCCCCCCACATGCCGATTGATGTGCAGGCGCTGGGCGTGGATTTTGTGGCCTTTTCCGGCCACAAGCTAATGGGTCCCATGGGCATCGGCGTGCTGTATGGCAAGGAAGAATTGTTAGAGGAAATGCCGCCTTTCTTATCCGGCGGCGAAATGATTGAATATGTAACAAGGGACAAGGTGACTTACGCCCCCCTGCCCCATAAATTTGAAGCCGGCACGGTCAACGCTGCCGGTGCGGTTGGTCTGGCCGCCGCCATTGACTACCTGACCGCCATTGGGTGGGACAAGCTGCACGACCAGGAGGTAGCGCTGACGGATTTTGCCCTGCAAGGACTGCGTGCCATGCCGTATGTGCATGTGATCGGCGCGGAAAAGGCAGAGGAGCACTGCGGCATTTTGACCTTTACCGTTGACGGCGTGCACCCCCACGACATCAGCGCCATTTTGGACGCGGCCGATGTGGCCATTCGTGCCGGGCACCATTGCGCCCAGCCGCTGATGCAGCACCTGGGCACCCCGTCCACCGCCCGCGCCAGCCTGTTCTTCTACAATACAGAAGAAGAAGTACAGCGATTTTTAGACGCGGTGGCGTCCCTAAGGAGGCAAATGGGCTATGGAGAATAGGAATTTTTATAACCAGATCTTAACGGAGCACAACCTGCACCCGGAGCACAAGCACGATTTGGCAGACGCCAACTTGGTGCTGGAGGGGGTGAACCCCAGCTGCGGCGACGACATTGTGCTAAAGCTGAAAGTGGAGGACGGCGTGATCACCAACGGCGCTTTTGTAGGCGACGGCTGCGCCATCTCTCAGGCCTCGGCGGATATTATGCTGGACCTGATCATCGGCGAAAAGAAAGAAGATGCCCTGCACCTGGCAGAGCTGTTCCTAAAGATGATCAAAGACTCCATTACCGAGGAGGAAATGGAGGAGCTGGACGAGGCAGCGGCGCTGCAAGATGTGGCCCACATGCCCGCCAGAGTGAAGTGCGCTGTGCTGGGTTGGCACACCATGGAAGAAATGTTTGACCTGGACAAGCAGCAAGGCGCAAAGCAGTAAAGCCCAAAAACCGAGAACCGTCCCCTGCGCTATGGAGAGACAAAGTGTCAATATTTACAAAGATAACAGAAAAATATGGTTGGAAGATGGTCGGTGAACCCGTGTGTTTGAGCGGCGGCTTTATGCACAAGATGTATAAGATTAGCACACAGCAAGGATCTTTCGCTCTGAAGTTGCTAAATCCGTTTGTTATACAAAGAGAAAATGCTATGGATAATTATGCAAAAGCTGAACGGATAGAACTTTTATTGGAGCAAAAAGGCATTCCGATTCTTCCGGCATTGTCTTTTTATGGAAGAAAAATGCAGGAAATAGATGGTGAATATTTCTATCTGTTTGACTATTTTCCCGGAAAAGCCTTAAAAAGCAGCGAAATAACAGCAGATCACTGCAAAGAAATGGGAAAGGTGCTTGCTGAAATCCATAGTGTAGACAAAAAACATGAAGATAAAGCTTTCTATGAAATGTCTATTGATTGGAGTTTCTATCTTGCGGAAATGAAACACACCGATACGCAGTTGTACACAATGTTGAAAGACACTTTGCCTGTAATTCAAGACAGTCAAAATAAAGGCAATCTAGCACGAAAGAAACTACCCCCTATCGTGTCGATCTGTCATAACGATATGGACTGCAAAAATGTTCTCTGGAATGGGAATGGTTATCGCATTATTGATTTAGAGTGTTTAGCTTACAACAATCCGTTTATGGAATTGTTTGAACTGGCGTTGTGTTGGTCGGGTTATGAAAATTGCAAATTTGATTTTCAATTATTTCAAGCTTTTTTGCAAGGATATAAAATGCCAGTGGAGAAATGCCCGTAGATTGGGAAACGTTATATGACTGCAATAATGGCAGATTAGAGTGGTTAGAATACAATATTAAGCGTGTTTTAGGCATTGACTGCGGGAATGATGAAAAAGAAATTGGAACAGAACAGGTTAAAGAAACAATTCAGCATATCATTTACTACGCAGAAATAAAGAACCGGATACTTAAACATTGTATTATATAATTTTCAGTTTGCCAGCAAAAGCAGAGGCCTGTCCCCCTGTTCTGAGATCGGAGATACGCTATGAATGATGTTTTAATCCACACTATTATTGAGCATACGAAAGTGATGTTTTATAATTTTTCGATCACATTAAAGACATGTGATATGGATACAATCTTATGCGATATGCCAATATGGAAACATGTGTACCATACTTTACATTCTTTGGATCAATGGTACATCAATCCTAAAGTATATACTGAACCGGATTTTCATAAACCAAATTTGAATAGTCTTGATGATTATGATAATAAAAAGGTATTATCACGAGAACTGTTAATTGATTATTTTGAATCGATCCAAGAGAAAATCATGGAATATTTAGGCTCATTAAGCGATGCGGATTTATACGAAAAGCCCGATGGGTGTGCGTATAACAGATTATCGTTAATTCTGGGTCAATTTAGACACTTTCATTGCCACATGGGCAATATAAACGCAACAACGATCTATAACACAAATCAATGGCCTAGAGTGGCTGGTATGTATTGGTTAGATAAAATAGATGATTGTAAAGATATAAAGGACTTATATGAGTGACTTCATATAGTAGAATCAATCAAAAAGACACCCCAAGCGGCCGCAACGGCACCGTTTGGGGTGTTTTTTAATTGGATTTCTGACAATGAGTGGTGCCGGTACGGCCGTCTGTGGTGTGGCTGTCGCCGGGTTCGCATTTTCTAAGAATAAAATCCCATCGGCAGACACAGCGCCGGGCGCATCCACCACCGTTACCGTTCCCGGGTCAAACAGCCCGGCAGAATAGGGCAGGCAAAATACCGGCCGCGCCCCGGCTGCCGCCAACAGATCCGCCACCAGCGCGCGGTCCCGGCTCTGCCGCCGATGATTAAAGGCCAAGCCCCCTTGATCGTCTATGCAAAACGCCAGTATCATCCGCCCACCTCCTTGCGTTCTATTCTCATTATACACCGTCCGCCCCGCCCCCGCAACCAACATTGACAATCCCCCGCCCCATTTGGTATGATAGCGGTAGAGTATGACGGCGGGAGCAAGCCCCCGCCCTACGAAATTCACAAAGGCAGGAAAAATGGTCAAATCTATTGGTAATAAAGTTTTAGCTTTCTTGTGTGTTGTATTTCCTATCATAATTTATCTCTTATTTAATTATGAAATCGGTTTTATGATTACGACCCTAGTCATTTCAGCAGCATATTTTCTCATGCTGGTATTTAATTGCAAAATACTGGCAAAATTTAATGATAAAATCTTCTGCCTGATTTTGTGGTCGGAATTGTTATATTTACTGGAAGCCTCTGGCTGCAAACATAGTTTTTTGATTTCAATATTTCTGTTACTTCTGCTATTGATATTTGCTGTTACTGTTAAAAATTAACGTAGAACAGGGGACGGTTTCCTGTTCTGCAATAGATAAAATCATTCACCCCAACCGGGAGATAAACCATGATCGTAAAATTCTATGACCAAGTGGAAGATGAAAAGCTGAAATTCGCCGTGATCGCCGCCCGCGCAGAGGGCAAGTGGGTCTTTTGCAAGCATAAGGCCCGCACCACCTTTGAGATGCCCGGCGGCCATCGGGAGCCGGGTGAGCCGATCCTGGACACGGCCCGGCGGGAATTGCAGGAAGAGACCGGCGCCACCGCCTTTGACCTGCAATCGGTGTGCGTGTATTCCGTAACGGATTCGGACAATTTCGACGGCGCAGAGACCTACGGTCTGCTTTGCACCGCCCAAGTGCACGCCTTTGGCCCCATAGACAGCGAAATGGAAAAGATCGTCCTCACCGCCGATCTGCCCACCCAATGGACCTATCCGCAGATCCATCCCAAACTGCTGGCGGAATTAGAGCACCGCGGAGTCATTCAATGAACAGACTGCTGCTTTTTGATTTAGACGGCACCTTGCTGCGCCCGAAAAAGACCATTTCGCCTACCAATTTGCAGGCGCTGGACGATTGCCGCCGAGCAGGCTGCGGCATTGGCATTGCCACCGCTCGCTACGCAGGCAGCGCACAAGCGTATGTCTGCCAAGTGCAGCCGGATGTGCTCATCACCAGCTGCGGCGCCTTGGCCCAGGTACAGGGCAAAACAGTCTATCAAGACGGGTTTGCCCCCGGTGATGTGCAGCGGGTATTTGCCTGTATTCGCCACATTTGCGGGGCGAATACGGAGATGACCGTAGACACTCTGCAAGGCCATTTTTGGAACTATGACCGCAACCAGCGGCCCCCGGACCCGGCCTGGGCGAAAATCATTTGGTCGGATTTCCGGGACTTTTCCCTGTATGCGCTGAAGATCTGTGCCCAAGTACCCACTGATAAGCAAGTCAAAGCGCTGCAAGCGGCTTTGCCGGACTGTGATATTCGCTGCTTTTCCGGTGAAGAAAACTGGCACAAGATCACCAAATCCACTGCCACCAAGGCCAATGCTCTGGCGCCCATCTGCGCCGCCTGCGGCCTGACCATAGACCGGATCACCGCCTTTGGCGATGATTTTGCAGACCTGGAAATGCTCCGGCTGGCCGGCACCGGCGTAGCTATGGGCAATGGCGTCTCCGCCGTGCAAGCCGCAGCCGATGTAACCATCGGTCCCAACGATACCGACGCCATCGCCGCGTATCTCCATACCCATATTCTACACGCGGAATAAGCACTTGCACAAATGCAAAGCGAAGAAAATCAAGGCCTGTCCCTTATTCTATAAAAAGGTGTTCCAATGAATTTTGATATCATCCAATTATCACCTGCCGAATTTGAAAAATGCGGCAATATCTGGAATATGAAACAACAAGAAAAGTTGGCTAATCAATTCTATGGCGAACTCATTTCCGGCAACCGTATCACCTATGTATATAAAGAAGATGATGAATTCATCGGTGAAGTTTCTTTGGTTTTTGATACCAACGATTCGGACTATACAATAGATAAGCGGCGTATCTATGTTTCTCATCTGATCGTTAAACCCGAGAAAAGACGAAATGGAATTGGCAAAAGGTTAGTGGAATACGCCACCAATAAGGCAAAAGGAATGGGGTATTCCGAAATGTCAATCGGTGTGGATTTAGATAACTATTCGGCGTTAAAACTGTATGCGGATTCCGGATTTGACAAAATACTATTTATAGGTGAAGATCACCAAGGAAAATATGTAAAGTTGTTAAAGGAAATATAAAGAGAAAGGGCCATTGGAAAGGTAAATAAAATGAGCGATATAGAATTATTGCGCCCGTTAAATCACACTGGAACCAAGACGATCAAAACCGCAAGGTTAGTTTTACGTCGTTTTCAATTCAGCGATCATACAGATATGTTTCAGTGGGCGAGTGATCCGGATGTGGTAAAATATCTTTCTTATGCACCGCACAAAACGATAAATGAAACAAAGGCCGTTCTGAAAAGCTGGATCAAAAATTACAGCAGAGCAACAACCTATAACTGGGCTATTGAATTTCAAGGTGTTGTTATCGGCAATATTGCTGTTGTTACGCAAGACGATGAATGTTTTACCTGTCATCTCGGATGGCAAATTAATAAGCCATATTGGAATAAAGGGATAATGACAGAAGCGGCAAATGCAGTGGTGAATTATTTGTTTGACGAAGTGCATTATGATCGAATTACATCCGGTTGCGATACAAGGAATATCGGTTCAAGTAAGGTTATGCAAAAGATAGGTATGACTCTTGAGGGAACATTCAGAAGATACTGCTATCAAAAAGACGGAAGCATTGGGGACAAATTCTATTACGCTATACTTGAATCAGATCGACATTAACAATAATGTAGAAAGAACAAAGGAATGGCCCCAAATTCACATAGAAGAAAGGCACAGCCGTATGGCTGTGCCTTTCTTTAGTCGGGTGCATAACGATAACGCGCAATTCACACACCGCACCGCATAAAACGATTATATTGATACGCCGTAGGGCGGGGGCTTGCTCCCGCCGTAATCTATTCGCCTTTTTGCGAATATCGCGGGCGGCAGATTGCCGCCCCTACCTCGTCGACATTGCCCCCACAATACCGTAGGGGCGGATAGCATCCGCCCGCTTTTTTAATCACTCGAAAAAAATACTAAATGTAGGGGCCGATGCCCACATCGGCCCGCCCTCTAATACGAGCGCGAAAACGGTGCGATGAGGGCATCGCACCCTACACTTCATTTTTTATATTGACTTCCCATACACCGTAGAGCGTTATATTATCCTCTCCGTCCACAAAGTGGACAGCACCTAACCGGTGCCCGTCCCCCTGTCGCTGCGCCACATCTCCCCCCACTACGGGGAGTCACCCCTTACATTAAGGGGAGCCTTTGAGCAGTGTATCTTAGGTTGTATGACGAATTCGACCAACCGCTTATTTCTTCACAATGGCGCGGCAGATTTTGGCGGTATACATATCCGCCTGGCCGTAGCACTCACCAACGATAGTGACCATCTTGCCCTCGGCCACTTTCTTCAGGTCGTCCATATCCTCAAAGCAGATCTGCACATCGCAATCCCAGTCCCACACATCCGCATTGAACGGCTCCACCACGGCGTACTCATCTGCCACATGGGTCACCTTGGCGGTGAACTGCACGGTCTTGCCCTTGTACTTTTCGTCGGCTTTCACCTGGTTTTCCTTGTAGCGCTTTACAAAATCGTTGATTTTCACCTTTTGGGCGCCGTCATAGTCCGGCACGGTGGCAAACTGGTCGGCGATCACGCACTTTTTCACATCCACATCGCCAAACAGGTCCGTATCGTCGCACACGCCCTCAATGGTCACCGTGTCGCCTACCTTAAACTTCTTCAGATCCTGGTTGTTCTCCATGTAGACATTCACATTATACAGCCACAGGTCGTCATCATAAGCCCGCAGGGTCACATATTCGTCCTGAATGGTGCCCACCTGACCGGTAACGGCGATCACCTTGTCCGAGTATTTTTCGCTGGCGTTGGCGGCGTCGTTTTTGAAGTCCGTCATCACCGTGTCCACCGTTACTCGTGCTGCCGGTTGGTCAAAGTTGTAGTCCTTTGGCCGATTGGCCACCACGACGATCACCACAATCACCGCCAGGATCACCCCAAAGATAATCAGCTTCTTCTTTCGTTTCTGTTTCTTTTTATCTTTCATTGCCTGGTCAACAGCCAGTTGCACCTCTGCATCGTTTGCCATTTCGCAAACCCCCTTTACTTTGATGGTCTCATTATACAACAGCAAAAAGGGGATTTGGTGTGCTGCCAGCACAACATTTAGGTAGCCGGCGATGCTATAATACAAAGCACAGACAGCACCTGAGCCAGGGCAGACAGGCTGATTTGGATCCAAATGCGTTGGGATTTGGTCTTATTTTGCAACCGGGCGATCCGATGGGTCCAGTCCAAATAGTTGGTCAGGATAGGCACCGGCACTGCATAACCGAAGAAGAAAAAGCCAAAGGTGCACAGGGCGTCCAACAGAGAATGCGCAGTCGACATCGCAACAATCAGGAAAAACAGCAGGGCGATATCGTACAAGACGGCAATCAACTGGTGCCACCAGATCCCCTTGCGAAAGCCGGGGACGGTGCGCAAAAGCCGCTGAAGCTTGCTGCGCCGCTCCAAGTCCAGGATAAGATCGTCTATATTTTTGTATCGATTGGTTTCATCAATCTGGGTGCATTTCAAAACGATCTCAGACAGCCAGCCGTTCACCAACTGCACACCCGGCAGGCAGCCGGTAGCCATCACATTGATCAGCACGCCCATAGAGTAAATATCCGCTTTGGGTCCGGTTTGGTGAAAGCCGAATTGCTCCGGCGCGGTAAAGCCCTGGGTGCCCAGGATCTCCGTATCGCAGCTCTGATTGCGCTTGACGGTGCGGCTGATGCCGAAGTCGATGATCTTCACCGTGCCGTCTGCCGCCAGCATAATATTATTGGGGTTTATATCCCGATGAACAATGCCCAGCTTGTGCACCTGCTTCAGCCCATTACAGATCTGGAGCGCTATATTTTTGGTTTCCAAATCGCTTAGCGGACCCCGGCGCTCCATATACTCCCGCAGTGTACTGCCGCCGTTGATGAATTCCTCTACTGCATAAAAGCGTCCGTCCTGTGCCACTGTATCGTAAAAGCGCACAATGTTCTTGCAATCCAGACGGATCAGCTTTTGATACATTTGCGTATCTTCCAGCCCGATTTCCTTCAGCACATACAAGCTGCCGTCGGCAATAGCCAGCTTCATGCGCGGGTTCATTTCTTTTAAAATTTCATAATACATAAAAATTACCTTGCTTTTAAAGTGTTACTATTATATCATAAATGCAAGGGCATTTGGCGATTTTTGCCAAAATAAGGAGAAGATGATGAAAAAAACCACCGAAGAGTTAATGGAGATCCTAAAACAGAAAAAGTCCATACATGCGTATTTTACGGAAGAAATCGACGAACTGGAATTCGCGTCCTTAGCTGAATACCTGGAACTGCTCCTTAACGAAAAAGGACTGCGCAAAAGCGATGTCATCAAGCACAACAATATGGACAAAAACTATGCCTACCAGATTTTCAACGGCAACAAGACCCACCCGTCCCGAGACAAGATGATTGCCCTTGCCATCGGTATGGGACTGAATGTATTGGAAACCCGCAAGCTGTTGAGGATCGCCGGCGCTTGTGACCTGTATGCCCGCAACCCGCGGGACAGCATATTCATCTATTGCCTACATAAAGGAGCCGGCTTAATGGAAGTCAACGAACTCCTAAGCGATTATAACATGGATATTTTGGAATAGATGTAGCAGAAATAGCACAGTTGACAAGCAAATGTCCGGATTATGGTACTGTTGGCAGAAGAATTATGTTTCTATAACTTTCGGGCGGCAGATTGCCGCCCCTACAGAAGACTTTCCTGTGGAACACCACCAATAAATTGTTCCTGTACCCGTAGGGGCGGATATGATCCGCCTGCTTTTTTATAATCATGTTCAATAAAAAACATAAAAATGTAGGGGCCGATGCCAACATCGGCCCACTATATCTCCGTTAATAACTGTAAAAATCAACGCCCGAAGGTTATGCAACCTGCTACGAAACAGTCCACCGGACTGTTTCTACCAAATTTGCAAACAAATTTGGAGCAGCTTGTCGTTGGTCCGAGTCAATAAAATAGCGAAAGAAAAGCCGATACGCATAAGCGTATCGGCTTTCTTTGGCTCCCCAAGTTGGACTCGAACCAACGACCCTGCGGTTAACAGCCGCATGCTCTACCAACTGAGCTATTGAGGAATATCAACACTCATAGTGTAGCAGAATTGGCAGGGCGTGTCAATAGAGAATTTGCGCTATTTTTCATTCTTTTTGCCTAACAAGCGGCGCTGCAAGGGCTGCATGATCCGATTATAAACAGGAATCAAAAGGCTAAAGATTACCAGCACCTCCGCAAAGAGCAGCAAGGCGTACAGCCAATTATATGCCGTGGTGCCCACGGTCATCACTTTGCCCAGCAAACGGGGCAGGGGGTATGCCCAGAGGAAGAAGTGAAAAAGATAAATAAACAGTGTGTTCTGCCCCAAATACTCCAAATAGCGGCTTTGCAGGCAGTTTGACAATGCCGCAAAGAACAGACAGCCGCTAAGTGCACTCACTACCATGGGCACCAGCTCGCCATAGTAAGAATATGCCATCACCAGCCCATGGCCGTTGATGTGCAGATTGAGTAACCCAAAACCAACGGATGGCAATATGAATAGTAAACCGGGTGCTTTTAATTTTAACACACCTTCTCGCAGCAAATACCCCACGGCCATAAAGAACACAGCCACCATGCCGTCTGTGTAGCGCCAAAACATCGCGGCGGAGTCACGGAAAAAGTGCGCATAGGCATATCCGGCAAGCAGACAAATCAGCGCAGCCAGAAACAGCGGCGTGCGCTTGCCTTTTGTCCATTTCAGCAAGAAGTAAAACAGTATCTCCGCCACAAAAAAGCAGTAGATAAACCAAGCTCTGCCGGTGTATTCATTCATATTCGGCAGTCCGCTGACAGCGCCCAGCAAGAACGATTTGACCGGAAATGCAACGCCTCTTATCACTTGTTTGGCCACGCCTAGTGCAGCACAGCATACCAAATACAGCAAATAGGGCAGAAGCAGATAGACGCATTTCTTCTTTAGAAAAGCACCGAATTTAGGCTGCTTGGCGCTGAAAGTCAGCCCAGAGGCAAAGAAAAACAGCGGCATAAAGTAGGATCCGATCCAGCCGTTCACCACGGTTGGCAGTGCCTCCGTATGGTACAGGATCACCGAGCAAATGCCCAGTGCCTTGAGTATATCTACGCTGCCGATCCGCTTAGCCATCCCGGTTACCTGCCTTTCTGCTTCCACTATACCATAAACGGCTGCAATTTCCAAGTGGTACAAGTTGCTTTTTTGCCTTGCCGTAAGGTCGGGGGTGTGCTATACTACTTGCAAAGATCAAAAAGGGGGTGTCTGCTTGCAGAACCCATTGTCTATATTGCCTACCCGGCTGCTGCCCTGGTTTGCCCAGAACGCCCGCCCGCTGCCTTGGCGGCAGGACCGCCGGCCGTACCATGTGTGGCTGTCGGAAATTATGCTGCAACAAACCCGGGTAGAGGCGGTTTGGAACTACTATTTGCGCTTTCTTGCCGCTTTGCCTACTGTGGAGGATTTGGCTGCCGCAGAGGAAGACAAGCTGCTGAAATTGTGGGAAGGTCTAGGGTATTATAATCGCGCCCGTAATCTGCAAAAGTGCGCCCGGGTGATCGTCAATGACCTGCACGGTGAATTTCCTACGGATTATGACGGCTGGCTGGCGCTGCCGGGAATTGGGCCGTATACCGCCGGAGCGGTAGCATCCATCTGCTTTGATTGTCCGGTGGCGGCGGTAGACGGCAATGTGCTGCGGGTGATTACCCGTTTTACAGAAAATGCGGCTCCCATTGACTTGCAGACCACAAAAGCCCGGATCAAAGCAGATCTGGAGCAGGTGTACCCGGCAGGGGCTTGCGGTACTTACACGCAAGCGCTGATGGAATTGGGCGCCTGCGTTTGTACGCCAAAATCGCCGAAGTGTTCGGTTTGTCCCTTAGCCGATGTATGTGCCGCCAATACTTCCGGTAGCCAGACGGATTTTCCGGTCAAGTTGCCTAAGCGGGCAAAGCGGCACCAAAACCGTACGGTGTTTTTTTTGACCTGCGGAGACAGAGTGGCCCTTTCCAAACGCGGCGATAAGGGGCTGCTGTCCGGTCTGTGGCAGTTGCCCGATACAGACGATTTTTTGAATGAGGGGTCAGCCATTGCTTACTTGCAAAATGTTGGTTTGGAGCCGCTGGAATTGCAAAAGATCGTACATGCAAACCATGTTTTCACGCATATTCACTGGGATATGCGCTGCTATTATATGACCGTACGAGAGGCCGCCGGGAGTTACACCTGGGTGCCGCTGGAGGAAGTGCGGCGAGACTATGCGCTGCCTACGGCATATCGCCAATTTTTTGAGGTAGAAGATGACCACTGATTTTATACACGGCAGACCGATGAAGCAGATCGTTGTGTTTTCGCTGCCGATTATGCTCAGCTCCCTTTTGCAATACACCTATAATATGGTGGATAATATTATTGTTGGGCGCTATGTGTCTACAAACGCGCTGGCCGCCGTGGGCAATATTGCGCCCATCAGCAGTTTTGCCATCGGCGCTGCATTCGGACTAACCGCCGGCTTTACCATACCGGTGGCGCAGTGCTTTGGTGCCGGGGATCAAGAGGAAACCAATCGCCAGGCCGGTAACGGTATCGGTTTGTCGCTGATTACAGGTGTACTGTTTTCCGCGCTGGCGCTGCTGGTTCTGCACCCGATGCTGGGGTGGATCCATACCCCGAAAGAGATCTATGACCTGTCTGTGCAGTACGCGGCAATTATGTATCTGGGTGTGCCGGCACAGCTGCTTTACAATGTGTTTACCGGTATTGCCCGCAGCGTTGGGGACAGCAAAAAGCCCCTGTTGTTTTTGCTGATCAGCGTGGCTGTTAATCTGGTGCTGGACCTGCTTTTTGTGGCGCATTTCGGTTGGGGCGTGGCAGGCGCCGCTTGGGCAACTTTGATCTCTCAAATCGTGGCAGCTGTGTCTGCCGGGATTTATGTGTTCCGGGGCATACCGGTTTTGCAGCTGAAAGCGCGTATGTTGGTACCTACCGCTAAGCGTACCCGCCGCCAGCTGGCGCTGGGCATTCCGGTGTCCTTGCAGTTTACCATTACCAGTATCGGCTCTATGATTTTGCAAAGCGCCGTGAATGGCTTTGGCGCCAATGTGGTGGCGGCGTTTACTGCTGCCGGTCGGGCAGAAAGCATCACCAATATTCCTATGAGCAATCTGGCGGTGGCCGCGTCTACCTTTGTGGCCCAGAATTACGGCGCCGGGCAGTATCGGCGAATTCTCACCACCGTGCGCAAGGTGTTTGTGGTGGATCTGGGGTTGTCTGTTCTCTGCTCCCTGGTACTCTTTTTCGGCGGAGAGCAGATCGTGGGTCTGTTTATGACGGATTATAACAGCCAAATTGTGTACGCTGCAAAAGAATACCTGTTTGCCATCTCCCTGTGTTACAGCTTGGTAAGCGTACTGTTTGTGCTGCGTAATACCCTGCAAGGGCTGGGTTGTACCTATGCAAATGCAGTGGCAGGCGCCGGAGAGTTAATAGGCAGAATCACCGTTTCGTATCTTTTCACACCGCTGTTTGGGTTCAAAGCTGTCTGTTTTGCCGGTCCTGTGGCCTGGCTACTTGCAGACCTACCCCTAATTGTGCTATACTGGAGGAAAGCCAAGCAAATGCGTAAGTTGTCAAATCAATAAGGGGGATTCATAATGACTTATTACATTGCTATGGGCATCGGCGTAGCCGTTTCGCTGGCCTTCGTCTTTGTCCGCTCCGGGGGGAACTCTGTTCGAAACCTGATTTTCAAATCCGTGTCCAGTTTGTTCTTTATGCTGTCGGCGGTGTTTGCTGTGATCGAGAATTACACCAATGCTGCCCAGTATGGCTCGCTGATCATCATGGGCGGTGCCTTGGGACTTGTGGGCGACATTCTGTTGGATTTGAAAGGGGTTTACAAAAAGGACGCCAATAATTACCTAAAAGGCGGCTTTATCTTCTTTCTGATCGGTCATGTGTTTTATACCGCGGCTTTGATCCATTTTACCAAGCTGGATTGGTGGAAGGTCCTGATCAGCGCCGCAGTTGCTATTGCCGTTGGCGCAGTGATGATCGCCACCGCCAACATTATGCGGGTGCATTATGGCAAGTATCGCCGCATTGTATTCTTTTATGTGTGCTTTTTGGTAATGACCAATGTTACCGCTATTTTCGCCGCCTTTACTACCGGCGAAAAGTCCATGATCCTAATGGCCATCGGTGCAACGCTCTTTACCATTTCGGACGCGATTCTCAGCAATACCTATTTCGGTCGCGGGTTTGACGGCGGCATTTGGCTGTTCCTGAACCACTTTGCCTACTACGCCGGTCAGTATTTGATCGCTTCCTCTGTATTCTTCTTTGGCAAATAATATCACTGCTTTTCGGCTCCTCTTGTGTGCAAGGGGAGCCGTTATTTTCTTTCATGGGGCGAGGGCTTGCTCCCGCTGTTAGGGTCGCCGAATTTGGTGTGGTTGTGACTCTCCGATTTTGCTAAACTTGCATTTTTTCTTCAAATGGCGTATAATATTATGCGTTTGAGTAATCGCTCAAAGGGGGAACTTTTATTTCTATTCAGAAAAAGAAATTAGCTGCGGCTGCCGTTAGCGCTTGCCTGATCCTGGGCAGCACCGCGCCGGCACTGGCTTCGCCTGTTGCCGCTGCTACGGCGCAGACCCAGATTGCGCCCGGTCCTGCCTTGCCGGTGAACATTATGAATACCGAGCAGCAGACGAATGCGGTACGCGCCAAAATCAAGGTCACCGACCTGACCGGCAAGCATGCCACCTTGTCCTGGGACAGCGGCACTCCCTTTGCCATCTACAATGTGTACCAGTATGATTACATTCTCAAAAGCTGGAGCCTGCGTACGCAGGTGCGGGTAAATACGGTGGAATTGACGGACCTGACCCCGGCCATGTTCTATAAATTCAAGATCACTGTGCCCGGCAGCGACGTTCTCCAGGAGAGCACCGTGGGGGAGACGGATTTTTATACCCGACCCTCTGCCAGTAAAATGGAGCTGTCTGTTTCAGGCGCCACAGAGGTGACCCTGAAATGGAGTACCAAGCATTCTCCTGCCTACTACGAACTGTACCGTGCGGAGAAGAACGGCAAGTACAAAAAAATCGCCAAAATCAGCGGCAAAAAGCGCACTTTTACCGATATAGATGTGTCGCCCAAGACCGTGTATTCTTACAAGATTCGCGGCGTGGTGGAAAACAGAGAAACCAAGACCAAAAGCCGCTTTTCCGACCCGGTGACGGTGAAAACCACCAAGACCCTGAAGCTGCCGAAAGTCTCCGGCGCCTGCAAAACCTACGCTTATTATGATGCGGTAACAGATAAAACATCGCCTGCCTATGCGGTGTTGAATTCCGGCACCTACCGGGGCGTCACCTACAAGACCACCACCGACGAGACCACCGGTATTCGTATGGTAGGGGAATATTATTGCGCCGCCCTGGGCACCTTTTACGGCACCACCAAGGGCACCAAATATAAGGTCACCCTGGACACCGGCAAAACCTTTAAGATCATTTTGTGTGATACCAAATCCAACCGCCATACGGACAAAAAGCACCAGTACGCCAAGAAAAATAAGGATGTGGTGGAGTTCTATGTGGACCGCACCAAGATCCCCGCAGGGGTCAACGGCAATTATAACCGCTTGGAGCCGTTTCACGGCAAAATTCAGTCCATCGAGCGGTTGACGGAATGGGATCTTGCGGAATCATAAAGGCAGCAACAAAAGCACCCGATTGGGTGCTTTTTTTGTGGTTAAAATGATGTTTGAATTACAGAATTCTCTTGCGTCCGACATGTTTTAATCACCACTGTTTCGTTAAATGTCTATTCGTAATAAAAAAGCTTGTATTTTGTAAAAATCGGTTGACATTCCATATATTAAAATATATAATACCCAATGGAAAAAGGAGGAGTGGGTGAATTATGCCCATTTCTCCTGCTTTTATATCCTGCGGCGCCGAGGGCGCTGCGCAAAATGGAGCGTGAATCTTTATGGCAAAAAAATGGACAGCTGTGCTGATGGCCATTCTCATGGTGCTTACCGCATTTCCGGTGACCACCGCGATGGCAGCCGGCAGCAGCGAGGCAAGTAAGCCGGCAGACGGTACGACTCAGGGTCGTCCCTTTGTCAGCGATAATCCGTCTCATTGGTACCGTATTCCCAGTATGGTTACCCTGGATGACGGTACTGTCGTTGCGGCTGCTGACGCTCGTTGGGACGGCGGTATGGACGGCGGCGGTAACGATGTGATCACCGCGCGTTCTACGGACAACGGCGACACTTGGTCTTACACATGGGCCGGCTATTACGGCGATAACGGCAATGTGTTTAGTAAGGCGTCTACCAGTTATTGCGACAGCAATATTGCAACTGACGGCAAGACCCTGTATATGCTGTCTACCTTCTTTGCTTCCGGCGTAGCCATTAACGGCACTTCTGCGAACGCACAGCCTTCTAAGGACACCGGTTTGGACAGTCAGGGTCGTCTGCTGCTTGCCCGTAACGGCGGCGATTATGACTATTACGTGGGCGCGGTAGGTGCAGACGGGTATGCCAGCATTTATAGAACCAGCGACAGCACGGTCGTCAGCGGCTACAAGGTGAACGGCGAGTTTGAGCTGTTTAAGCATGACGCTTATGTTGGCTGCGTTTGGTATTCTAACTGTGAGTTCCAGGCCAAGAAGTGCCAGTACCTGTTTTTCCGTACTTCCACGGACGGCGGCAAAACCTGGAGCGCGCCCTCTCTGGTAAATGCCAGAAAGAGCGGCGAGAAGTTCTTGGGCGCTGGTCCCGGCCGTGCCGTTGTCACGGATGACGGCACCATTTGTATGCCGGTTTATGTTTACGGCGACAATGCTTGGGGCTCCGGCGACGCTTCTCAGGCAACCAGCTTTATTTACAGTAAAGACCATGGCAAGACTTGGAGCCGTACGGCGAACTTTACCAGCACGTCCTCTTTTGGCGGCAGCGGTTGGTCCAGTGAGGCACAGCTTGTAGATTTAGGTAACGGCGTGGTGCGCTGCTTCTACCGTAACGGTAAGAAAAAGATTATGTACTGCGATGCCACCTGGAACGGCTCGGGCTATCAGTGGGGCGATGTGGTAGATACTGGTATTGACATTTGGGGTAACTGCCAGCTGTCTGCCATTATGTATCCCTATTTGATTGACGGCAAGCGTGCCATTTTGGTTTCTTCTCCCTCCTCAACACAGGGTCGTAAAACCGGCGCCATCTTTACCTTGCTGCTGAATGACGACAATACTGTTTCTACAGAATATGCCAAAAAGACCATTACCGCAGAGGGCGCAACCTTTGCGTATTCTTGCTTGACGGTGCTGAAAGACGGCCGCGTGGCAGATTTGTACGAGACGGACGCCTGTGATTTTACCTATAAGGTTTATGATATCCAATCCCTCACCGGAATGGATGTGGACGTTCCCACCACAGCGGATATTCAGATGAATGTGGGTCAGAAGAAGACCTTAACCTTCTCCGAGCAGAATGTGAATAACTCTGCAAGCGATGTGGTGTCTTTGTCTGCTGCGAAGGAAGAACCCGGGGCCACTGCCAATAAGGCAACGGATGCCAATTACAGCGGCGATTCCGTTTCTGTAAAGCGTGCTTTGTACACCTTTACCTCTACCGGTACAGAGTACACCATTGCCCACGCAGGTATGTACTTAAGTGTGGGTACAAACGGTAAGGCCGGCTATCCCGGTGCGTCTACAGCTGCCAATGTTACATTGCGTGCAGTAGACGGTGGCTTCCAGCTGTTGCAGGACGGTCATTACGGCCTGTATTTTATGGAAAAAGATTCCAAGGGCAATGTGGTGAACCACTTTGAGCGTTGGGATTTTGAGGGTAAAGATAAGGATACCAAAACAGAGGAAGAAGTGCTGAAAGCCACCACCTTCCAGCTGTATCGCAGAATCCGCACCGGCGAGACCGGCAGCACGGAGTTGCCCGGCTACATTCAAGTGAATACTGTGGATGACGGCGAGGAATATTTGATTGTCTATCACGGTACGGACGGCTATTTCCTGCTGAATCCCTCTACCTCTACAACGAATATGTATGCCCATTGCTTAAAGGCAAACGGCGGCAGCACCATTGACGGTTACAATGTTACTGTTACCGCCAACGCAGTAGGTAATGCTGTGGTACAGGCAGGGCTGAATACTTATAATATAACGGTTGTGGACGGCGACTTGGCTGTGACCGGTGTGGTTAAGTATGACCCGGTGATTTATACCCACGGTGATGCTTCCCGTAAGGGGCAGCCGTATATGTATTGCGGCTCTTTGATTTCAGACGGTTCCCAGGCCGGCGAAAAAGAGACCCATTATACGGTTAATGACAGTCGTTATACCATTACCGGCATAAAGTGTGTGGAGGATTCCGCTGCGAATATTAACTATGCGCACGGTAAGCTCAGCGGCACTTTGCATATTGCAGATACTGCCGAGTATGCAAATTATAACAAAGGCGAAACGGTCACCATTGAGACCAATCTGACGGATACGGACGGCAATATTTGGACCCAGACGGATAAGCTGTATGTGGCTTCTAACCCGGTAGCGGGGCACTCTGTTGGTACACAGAATTTGTACACAAATGTAGTCGTTGCGTCTTCTGCTTTAGGTGCTATATATGTGGCAGAGGATTCTTATGGTAATACTGACAGAAAAAATTACACCGGCACAATGGGTATCGAAAATGCGTATAATATCGAAGATGCGAATGCTTTAACTTTTGAAGATAGCTGGGGATCAGCCCGCGGAAATTTGTATTCTACTAGTGCCGGTGATAAAATTGCCGGTCTGTCTGACAACTACAAGAAAGCCAGTGGAGATAATTGTCTTAAAGTGAAAGACAACTCAATGGTATCTGCGTACTACTATTATGATATGAGTAGTGATTCAAATGCAGGTATTACCCGGAATAATGCAGACGGCACCAGTTATTCCTTTAAGCTGGCCTATGTGCCTATGAAGAGTAGCGGTTCCCGTACAGACAGCAGCACGGTTTCTTTCCCGTCTGCAGATTCTCTGAACTATGTGACCGGTACCGGCTTCTCTGCCGATCGTATTTACTTTGACAATTACACCATGGGTGCCGGTGTTAAACAGTATCAGACCATAACCGGCGCATCTTCCGTGCAGCCTAATCAGCAGGAAGAGCAGTCTGTGTTGGCTGAGACTCAGTCTTATTGCACGAATACTAAGAAATCCGGCCTGATTTCAAATACTGTTAAGAACTATTTAAACCTGGGTTTGACCCTACGTGTAAAGGTCTGCAACAAGAGCAACGAGCGTACGCCGTATAATGAGGCGGTGAACAAGGTGCGTGTGTCCACGGACTACACCAAGGAGACTTGGGACAAGTACACCACTGCGCTGCTGAACACACAGGCTTACCTGAACAATTACACCCTGCTGACCACAGACGAGACCAATAAGGATGTTGGCACGGTTTTGAAGTCTACTTATACGGGTCTGACCAAGCGTGCCGACTTTACGGAACTGGAAAAGGTGGTAGAGCAGAACAAGGCGGCTTATGACAAGGGCTTTGCCGGCAATGTAACCGATACAGACCAGAATAAGTACACGGTGGACAGCTGGCAGAACTTTGAGAATGCCTATAAAGCCGGTACGGATTTGCTGGCGCAGTATCCGGAAAAGGGCAGAAACAATGTGGCAGGCTTTACCGTAGGCCCCGATTCTGCAGAAAAGACCACCCAAACCAAAATTGACGAAACCGCAACCCAGCTGAAAAATTCCGGCCTTGTGGTTGCTGCTGACGCCAGCGCCTATGAATCTGCCCGCAGCATCAGCGCCACCATCGACCGCACCGCGTTCCCGGACGACGGTACCGCCATTACCAATACGGTAACCAACGGCGACAGAACCATTTATAAAGCCTACAATGGCAAGGATTATGTGAATTTGCCTGCTGCGCAGCAGGGTACGGTAGACGGCTTTACTACGGATTTGCTGAGTAATATGAATGTAGGCGAGTCCTCCCAGAATGGCCGCACCTTTACCGTTGCCTGCACCGTCAACGGAAATGCCTTTGAAACGAAAGAGGGTAAAGCGGTGTATTACTACGGCACCATTGCCCATTTGGATTTCTCTGCTTACCAGTCTCAGGATACCGTTTGCGTTGTGCATACGAAAACCGGCGACACAAAGATTGACCTTGCCAAGTGCAATTATCAGTTGTCGCTGCTGGTGCAGCGGGATACCACCATTACGGTTACCACTGCCACCAGACCCAATGTGATTGTTGCCGACTACTTTGGCACGATTTTGGGCGCGTTTGTGGGCGCTACCAGCGTTACCGTAGAAGGCAACACCGTAAAGGTAGGCGATACAGTGATTACCGCCAAGGATTCCCCCAAGTACAAATTTACCGGTTGGACTTGGAGCGAAGGCACCCATCAGATTCCGGCGGGTCAGGTTGCGCAGATTGTGCAGAAAGGTACACCCACCGGTGTGGATGTGAACTACACCGTCAGCAACACCAGCACGGCTGCCAACGCCTTGATCAACGGCGCTACCCAGTACACCGCACCCGGCATCAACAAACCCTTAGAGCTGACCTCTGACAACGCAGCGTACTGGACCCGTACCGTAAACGGTGTGGAGACTTTGGCTTCCTACGAGCAGAAAGTTACCCTGTTCAGCGCCAATACGGATACCACATACACGGCATACGCCAGCTTAAATGATCTGCCCAAAAATTTGCAGGAGCAGGCAGAGAGCGGCACGCCGGCATTGAATGGCGTAGGCTTCTTTGCAGACAAAAAGTTTACCTTGTCCTGTGATTATTCTGCCGGTGCGGAGGTGACCGTCTTGGAGGTGGGTGTGATTTACTCCGCCACTAAGAATGGAAAGGACACCCTTGTGAAGGGCGGCGGCGACGATGTGCAAACGGTTGTGTCCCGCAATGTTGCCAACTGGACAGGCAGTCCCAATTCCGGCACCTTTACCATGACCAAGAAGGGCAGCGATACGGGCAGCCATTATATGCGTATGTATGTGAGTTACCGTACTTCCCGTATGAACACCCAGGTACCCTTTGTGGTTTATGGTGATATTTATCAGTGCGTAAACGGCGCTGTTTCCGCAGTGAACTAAAGAAGGAGGACAATAGAATGAAAGCATACGATACTCCGACTTTAGATGTAGAGTGGTTCACCGCCCAAACAGCGCTGAGCCAGAGCACCACGGACCCGGATAAGGAAAATCCCGGCACGGAGTTCTAATCTAAGCACAGAAAACACCCTCGACCAAATGGTCGAGGGTGTTGTTTTTGTTCAATATTGGGTTTAGACGTTCACCACGTTCTGCGGTTTGCCGTCTAAGTAAGCGGCAATATTCGCTTGCAGAATGCCAAGCAGTCTGGCACGGGTCTCATAGGCCGCCCAAGCAATATGGGGGGTAATGCGGCAATTTTTTGCGTGCAGCAGAGGATTGTCAGCCGCCGGCGGCTCGGTAGAGAGCACATCCAGCCCGGCGCCTGCCAGCTTGCCGCTGTTTAACGCTTGCGCCAATGCATCCTCGTCCACCACCGGTCCGCGGCTGGTGTTGATAAAGATCGCGCCGTCTTTCATCTTGTCAAAGGCCGCCGCGTTCATCATACCCTGGGTGTCCGGTGTCAGGGGACAGTGGCAAGTGATGATGTCGCTGTTTGCCAGCACCGTATCCGCATCTGCAAATCGGGTGCTGTGCAGCCCGTCCAAGGGCTTTTCGTGCGGGGTGCACACCAGCACTTGCATACCGAATGTTTCTGCAATCTGTGCCACTCTGTGCCCGATTGCGCCAAACCCAAAGATGCCCAAGGTTTTGCCGTCTAATTCCATCAGCGGTGTTTTCCAAAAACAAAAGTCCGGGCAACGGCACCATTCACCGTTTTCTACCGCCTGTGTATGCACTGCAACCTGGTTGGTAAAGGATAGGATAAAAGCAAACACCAGCTGCGCCACCGCATTGGTGGAGTAAGCGGGAATGTTGCACACGGTAATACCCAGTTCCTTGGCTGCCGCACAGTCTACCACATTGTAGCCGGTGGATTGCAGCCCGATGTATTCCAGGTCCGGGCGCAATGCTTCCAGCGTTGCACGGTCAAGGACGGTTTTGTTGATAATCAGCAAATTTGCACCTTTGGCGCGTTCGACCACTTGGTCAGCCCTTGTACGGTCATAGACCTTATAGTCGCCATAGTTGCCCATCCAGTCCCAGCTTTGGTCGCCGGGGTTGGTGGTATAGCCGTCTAAATTTACAATTTTCATAAAATCACGCCTTTCAGTCCAAATTATAACCCAGTCCGTCTTAAAATGCAACCGGTACTTGCGCCGGGCACGCCGGGCGGTTATAATAATAAGCAAGGGCGCACCCGCATAGTATGTACGGGTGATTTTTGTGAAGCGTGTTTTTCCCGCTGCGCTGTGCGTGGCGTTTGTGTTTGTGACCTGCCTGTCTCTGCAAGTGCTGTTGCGGCAGTCTGTGCCCTCGGCGGTGCAGTACCCCAAGGCGCGCTACAATTTGGTCATCGACCCGGGCCACGGCGGCATGGATGTGGGCACGGTGGCGGCGGACGGCACGGCAGAGAAAGAGATCAACCTGGCCATTGCCCGGGATTTGTATGCTTTTGCGGTGATCAGCGGCATACCAGCCTCTATGACCCGCACCGGGGACTATCTGGTCTACAAAGCCGGAGACGACAAAAAACGCTCAGATTTGTATAACCGTTTTGACTATATTAACAGCGTGGATAACGCGGTGCTGGTTTCTATTCATCAAAACCATTTTGCCGATACCTCTCAGTGGGGGATGCAGATCTGGTACACGGTGAACGATCCGTTGAGCAAGGCACTGGCTGCTAATATTTTAGCTTATGACAAGCAGCACTTGCAGCCGGGTAATCGTCGGGAGAACAAGCCGTCGGACGACAGCTATTATCTGCTTTATAAAGCCAAAGTGCCCTCCGTGATGGTGGAGTGCGGCTTTATGAGCAATGTAAAAGAAAATAATCAGTTAAAACAGGATGTTTATCGGCGCCGCGTGGCCTTTTGCATTTTGGCAGGGCTTAGCGACACCATGAAAACAGGGGAGTTACCGTAATGGCAAAACAGAGGAGTATGTATATTTGCAGCGAATGCGGCTATGAGAGCGGCAAGTGGTACGGCAAGTGCCCGGGCTGTGGCGAGTGGAACACCATGAATGAGGAGACACCGGCGGTCAAATCCACTGGCACCAAGCGCAGCAGCGGCGGTTATGCCTCGCGACCGTTAAAACGTTTGTCGGAAATTACAGAAGACGTGGAGCGGCGTATTTCCACCGGTATTCATGAGTTTGACCGGGTGCTGGGCGGCGGTATCGTAGAGGGCAGCCTGGTGCTTTTAGGTGGCGATCCGGGTATCGGTAAGTCCACCATTTTGCTGCAAGCCTGTCAGCACTTGGGTCAGCACCATACCATTCTTTATGTGAGTGGCGAGGAGTCTGCCAATCAGATCAAACTGCGTGCCAATCGGCTGGGTGTGACTACGGACAGTCTATACATTTTGGCAGAGACGGATGTGGGCAGTATTGCCGAGACCATTCGCAGCGAAAAGCCGGATATTGTGATCATTGATTCCATTCAAACCATGGTGTACGATCAGGTGACTTCTTCTGCCGGATCCGTGACCCAGGTGCGGGAGTGCACCAATATTTTTATGCACACAGCCAAAACCTACGGTATCCCTATTTTTGTAGTAGGCCATGTGAACAAGGACGGCGCCATTGCCGGACCTAAGGTGCTGGAGCATATTGTGGATACGGTACTGTACTTTGAAGGCGAGCGGAACTACTCTTACCGTATTCTCCGAGGGGTGAAGAACCGCTTCGGCTCTACCAATGAGATCGGTGTGTTTGAGATGACCCAAGAGGGGCTTTTGGAAGTGGAAAATCCCTCGTTGATGATGCTCTCCGGTCGTCCGAAGAACGCCAGCGGCACCTGTGTGGCCTGTGTCATGGAAGGCTCTCGCCCCATTTTGGCGGAGGTGCAGGGATTGGTAACGGCAACCGGCTTCGGCACGCCCCGGCGTATGAGCACCGGCTTTGATTTTAACCGTATGGCAATGCTCATTGCGGTATTGGAAAAGCGGGCGGGCTTTTTCTTCAACACCATGGACGCTTATATCAATGTGGTCGGCGGTCTGCGGTTGGACGAGCCGGCGGCGGATCTGTCTGTGGCAATGGCGCTGGTGTCCTCGCTGAAGGACGCGGTGATCGGCGACAAGGTGCTGGCCTTTGGCGAGATCGGCTTGGCAGGCGAAATTCGCGCTGTCAGCCATTGCGAACAGCGCGTGCAGGAGGCCGGTCGCCTGGGCTTCCAGCGCTGTGTGATCCCATTCCATAATTACAAATCCCTGTCCAGGGACCTTAAAAAAGAATTGGATATTGTGCCGGTGCGCACCGTTCGCGACGCATTCAGTGCCTTGACGGTGAAAGAGTGATATTTTGACTTAATAAAGGACCCTGCTGCTGCAAGGTCCTTTTGCTTTTTTACTATCGTTCCCAATCTTGCAGGCGTTATGGCGCTGGGGTTTGGGGCTGATTTTTGCCGGTGGCCACCGTGCTGTCGTCAATTTGGTGATCCAGCAGGATTTCTTCTTGGGTCAGCATAAAATAGCTTTGCCAGGCGGGGTCCAGCGGCGTGTTGCCGTCTGCATCGGCCCAGGTCAAATCTACATGGTAGGTGCCGCTTTCCAGTTTTACCAGGTTCCAGGCGTGGGCGGTGTTTTGGGACACGCCGCTGACCTGTGTGCACCACAAATTTGCCTTGCGGCAAAGGTATTCAAATCCGCTGGCATAGCCCTGACAAATGGACGACCCGCCCTCAATGGCGCCGTAGGCGGTGGCAGAGGGTTTGCCGCCGACGGAGTCGTTGTCATAAGTGGTGCGCAAGGAGATCACCGCTGCCAAGTAGCGGTATTTGTCGTAGGTGCTAAAGGTCTTTGGAATGGCGCTGACGATCAGATTGCATTCTTCTTCAAAGATCTGTATTTCCTCTTTTATCTGCTTGGTGTCCGCTGCGGCGCCTGTTGCGTCGTAGGGCAAAAAGTAGCAGAACCGCAGTGCCGTGGTGCGTTCGCCCTCTACGACTTCTTCTATATCAAAATAATTCTCATATTCCGGGTGGTCCCGACACAGCGCTGATGCAGCCATCAAAACATTGTCCAGCACAGCGTAGCCCCGATCCTTGGCGGTGTATGTAAAAGGGGTCAAATCTTTCACTTTTGGGAGCATTTCGTCATAGAGTGCCTGTTGTTCGCCGTTTAGCTCGGCATAGGCGGCATTGTCCCGTTTGTATTCGTAGTTGACCGTGGAGGACCAGCCGCCCACAGGGTTCTTCTTCACCAGCTCCAGCGCAGTCTGAATGCTGTCCTCCACCCGCTGGCGGGCAAATGTTTGTGCGGCGTTTTCTGTGGTGGTAACTGCGGTTGTAGGTTCGGTAACCGTGGGCGTTTCTCTTTTGCAGCCGGTGAGCAGGGGAAGCAGTACGGCAATACCGGCGCAGAACAGGGCGGGAAGCGCTTTCTTTAACCGCGTTCGTTTCAGTGGCCTTTGGCGCATGGTTTTCCTCCTATTGGTTGGTGGTTCCGCTGCTTTTTGTACGCTGAAAATAAAAAAAGCCACTGTAACCGAAATTACAGTGGACTTGGTGGAGCATAGGGGATTCGAACCCCTGACCTCCACACTGCCAGTGTGGCGCGCTCCCAACTGCGCTAATGCCCCGTAGCTATCTTGCTTTGGTAGTATAGCATAGCGTATATGGGAAAGTCAAGAGAATTTTTACAAAAAATGCAAAAACACAGATTTTTCTCTTTTGCATAGAATGAGATAGGTTCGTAGGAGGGGTGACAGTGGCGAGTATCAGCCTTTGTATGATCGTGCGGGACGAGGAAGCGGTACTGGGATGGTGCCTGGAGAGCGTGGCACCGGCGGTGGATGAGATCATTGTGGTAGACACTGGCAGCATAGACGGCACCAAGGCGGTGGCTGCTGCCTATACCGATCGGATTTTTGACTTTGCCTGGGTAGATGATTTTGCAGCGGCACGCAATGCATCCTTTGCCAAGGCCACCGGGGATTATATCCTGTGGCTGGACGCAGACGATGTGCTGTTGCCGGAGGATCTGGATGCGTTGTTGTGTCTGAAAAATCGGCTGGACCAATCCCCGGCAGATGTGGTGATGATGCGCTACAACACCGGCTTTGACAGTCGCGGCAATCCCACTTTTTTCTTTGATCGAGAGCGGTTGGTGCGCCGTGCGGCGGGACCGGTTTGGCACGGTCGGGTACACGAATATATTCAGTGCCCGGGCACCAGAATTACAGTGAATATTGCCGTGACGCATCGATCAATCAAGACAGCGTACACCACCCGAAACCTACGAATCTATGAAAAGATGGCGGTGGCAGGGGAGTCGTTTACGCCCCGAGATCGATTCTACTACGGGCGGGAGTTATACTACCATCGGCAGTATGACCGTGCGGTACAGGAATTGCAGGCGTTTTTGGCGCCCGGCGACGGCTGGCTGCCGGATCAGTTGGAGGCCTGCAAGTTTCTGAGCGCAGCCCTGCACGTCCAAGGGGATCGGAAGGGTGCGTTTGCTGCATTGTGCCGGAGCTTTGCCTTGGGAGCACCTCGGGCGGACCTGGTATGCGGTTGCGGTGATCTGTTACTGGAACAAGGGGATTATCCGGCGGCGATTTGTTGGTACAAGTGGGCGCTGAAATTGCCCCGGGACCTGCATAGCGGCTTTGTAAACACGGATGACACCGGGTACTTGCCGTACCTGCGGCTTTGCGTTTGTTATGATCGTATGGGGGATTATGCAGCGGCTGCCCGCTGCAATGCCCAAGCCGCAGCGTACCGACCCGATGATGCCGCTGTGCAGCAGAATGCAGCCTATTTTGCCGCATTGCAGCACGCTGCCGACCTGCCGTCTATTGGAGAGGATAAGGAGCAAAACCGATGAATACGACGATTTATAAGAACCAACCTTGCTGCGACGCTTGCTGCAAGCCTGCCTGTTCCTGCTGTCCCACCGTTGTTGGGCCTACCGGTCCAATAGGGCCTACCGGTCCCACCGGCCCCACAGGTCCGGGTGTTGGCGCTACCGGCCCTACCGGTCCTATGGGTCCTACGGGCGCTACCGGTGCGGCCGGCAGTAACGGCCAAATGGGGCCCACAGGTCCCACCGGCGCACCGGGTAGTAACGGCCAAATGGGTCCCACCGGTCCAACAGGTGCAACCGGAGCTGCTGGTTTTGCTGGCGCAACAGGACCTACCGGCGCTACGGGTGCTACAGGCGCCACAGGTGTTGCAGGTCCTACCGGTGCCACGGGTGCTACCGGCGCAACAGGTCCTGCCGGTACAGCGGGTGCAACAGGTGCTACTGGCGCCACAGGTGCTGCAGGTCCTGCCGGTGCAATAGGACCTACTGGTGCCACGGGTGCTACCGGCGCAACAGGTCCTACCGGACCTACGGGTGCCACCGGCGCGGCCGGAACGGTGCTGCCCGGCGAATTGGTGACCAATGGCACTATGGAGCAGTTCACCGATACCGTTCCCACCAGCTGGACGGTGAACAACGAAGCTTTGGCTGGGCAAGCCACCGGCGCCGGTCAGGTGCACAGCGGTTTATCAGCGGTGCAACTGGCATCAGGTGCGCAAATGCGCCAGGCGCTCGCAGCTGCCCCAGGCAGCTATTACCGGCTTTCTTTTTATGCCCAAGGGGTAGGGGATCAACCGGCAGTGACTGGCAGGATCATCTTTACAGACGCAGCCGGCGGCGAATCAAATGCGGCTGATGTGTCGGTGCGTTCTCAGGATATGGTTAAGACGGCGCCGAATTTTGGTTATTATCAGGTAATCAGTACTGTGGTGCCGGAAAATGTGACCACAGTGACAGTCTATCTGGAAGCAACCGGCGGCGCGGATGACAGCGTCATTCTGGACGATGTATCTCTGACCGTGGTTTAACTACGGGGGCTCGGTGTGCCTAGGCGCGCCGGGCTTTTTCATTGCCAAAAAAGGCAAAAAAGTCTACCCAAATGGTCCGCGGTCAAATCGGCAAAAATAAAATAATCGAAGGCAGTGGGAGTCTGCAGCCTGTTTGTAAATCGGCTGCGATTTTTCGCCACAAGGCCATCGGTATAACCGTTGGCCTTAATTTTGTAAAAAATATTGCAATTTTTCTTTGTATTTTGCGAATCATCTGTTATAATAAGCACATTCCAAGGAGAGGATGTGGAGTAATGGGCGGATATTTTGCCGCAGTATCCAAAGAAGATTGCGTATTTGATTTGTTTTTCGGGGTGGACTACCACTCCCACCTGGGCACACGCCGGGCGGGAATGGCGGTGTATGACCCGGAAACCGGTTTTGACAAAGCCATACATAATATTGAGAACGCGCCGTTTCGTACGAAGTTCACCAAGGAGTCTCAGGAGATGCACGGCACCATGGGCATCGGCTGCATTTCCGATTTTGAGGCACAGCCCATACTGGTGCGCTCCCATCACGGGACCTTTGCCATTACAACGGTAGGGAAGATCAATAATGCAGACGCTATTGTGGACGAGATTATCGGGACGAACGCCCATTTCTTTGAAATGCACAACGGCGAGATCAATCCCACGGAACTGGTGGCAGCGCTGATCGATCAAAAAGAGAATTTTGTAGAGGGTATTCGCTACGCGCAAGATGTGATCGACGGCTCTATGAGTATGCTGCTTTTGACCCCCAAAGGGGTGTATGCTGCCCGGGATAAGCTGGGGCGCACACCCATTGTGCTGGGCAAAAAGCCGGACGGTTACTGCGCCAGCTTTGAAAGCTTTGCCTATTTGAACTTGGGCTATACCGATGACAGAGAACTTGGCCCCGGCGAGATCGTGGTGCTAACGCCGGACGGTGTGCAGCAGTTGGTTGCACCGGGCAAAAAAATGAAAATATGTACCTTCCTATGGGTGTATTACGGTTATCCGTCCTCATCCTATCAAGGGATCAGCGTGGAAAAAATGCGTTACCACTGCGGCGAGCTGCTGGCAGGCCGAGACAACGCCAAGCCGGACATTGTGGCTGGTGTGCCGGACTCCGGCATTGCCCACGCCATCGGCTATGCCAACGCCTCCGGCATACCGTTTTCTCGTCCATTTGTTAAGTACACGCCTACCTGGCCTCGCTCCTTTATGCCACCCAACCAGACCAAGCGCAACCTGATCGCTAAGATGAAGTTGATTCCGGTGCACGATTTGATTGAGGGTAAGAGCCTGCTGCTGATTGACGACTCCATTGTTCGCGGCACCCAACTGCGGGAAACCACGGAGTTTTTGTACGCCAGCGGCGCAAAAGAAGTGCATATCCGGCCGGCCTGCCCGCCGTTACTGTTTGGTTGTAAGTACCTGAACTTTTCCCGTTCCACCTCAGAGATGGAACTGATCACTCGTCGTGTGATCCTGGAACTGGAGGGTGGCGATCCGACAAAGGAAGTGTTGGAAGAATACGCCGACCCGGACAGTGAAAAATACGCCGCCATGGTGAAAAAAATCGGCGAAAAGCTGCACTTTACCAGCTTGCGTTATCATCGATTGGACGATATGATCGCTTCCGTAGGTATTCCTGCGGATCAGCTTTGCACCTACTGCTGGAACGGCAAAGAATAAATAGTGCAAAAGAAAAAGAACAGTTATCCTTGCGGATAGCTGTTCTTTTTTGCTATTGAAATAGATGCTATTTATAGATTTATATCAATAACCGGTTACTCTGCTTTCATGTTCGCAAAGCACTCGCTGCAATAAACCGGACGGTCTTCCCGCGGCTCAAAGGGAACCTTGCAGGCTGCGCCGCAGTTGGCGCAAACAGCGTCGTGCATTTCGCGGGGACCGCGAGCGGCGGCTTTTCTTGCGCTACGGCAAGCTTTGCAGCGCTGGGGCTCATTGACAAATCCCTTTTCAGCATAGAACTCCTGTTCACCGGCTGTAAAGACGAATTCGTTCCCACAATCCTTGCAGACTAATGTTTTGTCTTCGTACATTGGACCTTAACTACCTCTCATAAGATTTATTCAAAAAGAAGCGTCAACTTCTTACGAATACGCTGTAATGCGTTGTCTACCGCCTTTGGGCTTTTGTTCAGTCGTGTGGCAATATCCGCATATCGAAAACCGCTGATGTGCAGGCGCAGCACCTCATTTTCCATGGGGGACAACTGCTGCTCCAGCGCGCGGCTTAGGCGCGCCACACTCTCTGCGGCCAAAAAATCGTCCTCCGCGCTGACGGCTGTACCGGCATGATCCAGATAGTCCTCCAAGGGAACCATATTATCCGTGGGAACATCTTTGCGCCGACTGAATTTTCGCAGCGCGGTTTGTATTGCATTTTCAATACAAGTGCCGGCAAAAGTGCGAAAAGCGGCGCCTCGTTTCGGTTGGTACGCACGCAGGGCGGCCAGCAGACCGATCATGCCCTCCTGGACCAGATCGTCCTTCTCCAGCGGAGAGTGAATGTACTTCATGGCAATCATCTCCACAGTGGGACGCATGGCGTGGACCAGTGCATTTATAGCTTCTCCGTTGCCGCTTTGGGCGGCGGAAACCAGCGATTCAATATCTGTTTTTTTTGTTGCTGACATAATTTTCCTGCCTTATGATTGATTATACAACGGTTATTGGTCATAGTCAACAATTTTTCATTCTGCAAGAAAAAATTATTATTTAACTTGGATAATAATGTGCAATACGCGCAAAATGGTGATTAATTAAAAATGCTTATACATTAAAGCGGAACAGCACTACATCGCCGTCCTGCATCACATACTCCTTGCCCTCACTGCGGACCAAGCCTTTTTCTTTGGCAGCCGTCATACCGCCGCAGGCCACCAGATCGTCAAAGGAAACCACCTCGGCGCGAATAAAGCCCCGCTCAAAGTCTGTGTGGATCTTGCCGGCTGCCTGGGGCGCCTTGGTGCCTTTTTTGATGGTCCAGGCACGCACTTCCGGCTTACCGGCGGTCAGGTAGGAAATCAGACCCAAAAGGGAATAACTCTTCTTGATCAGCCGATCCAGGCCGCTTTTTTCCAGCCCCATATCACTAAGGAACATGGCCTTTTCGTCCTCGTCCAGTTGAGCGATCTCTGCTTCCATTTCTGCGCAGATGGGCAGTGTTTCCGCACCCTCTGCGGCAGCGATCTCCTCCACCGCTTTGTAGAACGGATTGCTCTCAATCCCGGCGTTAAAGTCGTCCTCGCCCATATTGCAGGCATAGATCACCGGCTTGATGGTCAGGAGGGATACTTCTTTCAGGTACTCTTGTTCATCCTCACTGATCTCCACGCTGCGGGCGGTTTTGCCTTTTTCCATCTCCGCGGCCAGTCGCTCCAGAAACGCCACCTCCGGCGCCAGCGTCTTGTCGCCTTTCATGGCTTTTTTACGGCTGTCGATTCGTCGATTCAGAATATCAAGATCCGAGAGGATCAGCTCCAAATTGATGGTCTCAATGTCCCTTGCCGGATCCACAGAGCCGTCCACATGTGTGATGTCGTCATTCTCAAAGCAGCGCACCACATGGATAATGGCGTCTACCTCCCGGATATGAGACAGAAATTTGTTGCCCAGACCCTCGCCCTTGGACGCACCTTTGACCAGCCCTGCAATGTCCACAAACTCAATGGTGGCCGGCGTGAATTTGTCCGGGTGGTACATTTCTGCCAGCTTGTCCAGCCGTTCATCCGGCACGCTGACCATACCCACATTCGGCTCTATTGTGCAAAAGGGGTAGTTGGCGCTTTGGGCGCCTGCGTTTGTAATGGCGTTAAAAAGTGTACTTTTGCCAACATTTGGCAAGCCTACGATACCAAGTTTCATTCTTTTAGCTCCGATGTCTGAATTACACATTTTTAGTGCGAATATAAGTATATACCAACGCTGCTGTTTTTACAAGGACAAATTTTTCTTGACATAGTATCGCAAATATCCTAAAATATATATTAAATTTTTGTGATAGGAGAGGAATTTAATGGAACTCAATGGCTCTCAGATCGTTCTTGAAGTCTTGAAAGAACAGGGCGTAGATACCATCTTTGGTTATCCCGGCGGTACGATCCTGAATATTTTTGATGAGCTTTATAAATACGGCGACACCTTTAAGCATATTTTGACTGCCCATGAGCAGGGCGCGTCCCACGCAGCAGACGGTTATGCCCGCGCTACCGGCAAGGTGGGCGTGTGCTTTGCCACCTCCGGCCCCGGCTCCACCAATCTGGTGACCGGTATTGCCACGGCCTATATGGACTCTGTGCCGGTGGTTGCCATTACCTGCAACTATGCCACCTCCGGCTTGGGGCGAGACAGCTTCCAGGAGGTAGATATTTGCGGTATTACCATGCCCATTACCAAGCACAACTTCCAGGTGAAGTCTGTGGAGGAGCTGGCGCCCACGCTGCGCCGGGCGTTCCGCATTGCCCAGAGCGGGCGCAAAGGTCCTGTTCTGGTTGATATTCCCAAGGATATAACTTCTGCCACCTGTGCTTATGTGGCGGAACCGAAAGTGGAGATTGAGCCGTTTAAGATGCCCAAGCAGTCTTGTATAGATCGGGCGCTGGAATTGCTGAGAAACGCCAAGAAACCGCTGATTTATGTTGGTGGCGGCGCCATTCTCTCCAAAGTGGGTGAAGATCTGATTACTTTTGCCGAGAAACTGGACGCACCGGTGGTGTCCTCTCTTATGGGTCTGGGCGCATTTCCGTACGGCCACCCGCTGCACGTGGGGCTGATCGGTATGCACGGCCATTTTGAGGCCAATAAGGCGGCGCATGACTGCGATGTGCTCATTACTTGCGGCGCGCGTTTCTCTGATCGTGTGGCCGGCAACCGCAAGAAGTTTGCGCCTAATGCAGAGATCTTACATATTGACATTGACGCAGCGGAGATGGACAAAAACATCTTTTCCAACTACCACCTGCGTGGCGACTTGGCAGAAATTCTGCCCATGCTGACCCGTAATGTGGAGCAGATGGATCACAGCGACTGGAAAGCGGAGATCGAGGCCAGCCGGCATCCCTTTAAGCAGCTGCAGATCGGGGATTATGTAAATCCTCAGGTTTTAATTGAAAAAATTGATGAAAAGACCCCGGACGACACCATTGTGGTCACCGATGTGGGTCAGCACCAGCTGTGGGCTGCACAGTTCTATAAGTACACCCGACCCCGCACCCTGCTGACCTCCGGCGGACTGGGCACCATGGGCTATTCCATGGGCGCTGCCTTTGGCGCAGCTATGGGCTGCCCGGATCAAACTGTGGTGATGTTCGCCGGTGATGGCGGTTTCCACATGAACCTGTCTGAGCTGGCAACCATGGCGTCCTACAATATCCCGGTCAAGATGTTCATTATGAACAACACTGTGCTGGGTATGGTGCGCCAGTGGCAAAAGCTGTTTTATGACAACCGCTTTTCTGATACAGATCCCCACCGAGTTACGGATTTTGTGAAGGTGGCAGAAGCCTTTGGCGTAAAGGGGCTGCGTATCCATACCAATGATGATATTGACGCTGTGCTGGCAGAGGCGCTGGCTTATCCCGGTCCGGTGTTGGTGGACTGCCGTATTTCGCCGGACAGCAATGTGCTGCCGATGATTCCGCCCGGCGGCGCACACACGGACATTATCGAGCAGTTTAACTGATTGGAGGCAAGGAAGATGAAAGAGAAATTGGTTTTATCTGTTCTTGTGGATAACGAGAGCGGCGTGCTGCAACGGGTGGCCAGCCTGTTCTCCCGCCGTGCATACAACATCTCCTCCCTGACGGTGAGTGAGACGGAGGACCCGAACTTTTCCCGTATGACCATTGAGACCAACACGGAGCCGGAGAATTTTCGCCAGATCAAGCGCCAGCTGTTAAAGCTGGAGATCGTGGAGAAAGTATCTGAGCTGACACCGGACAATTCCGTGTCCTCTGAGTTGCTGCTGGTGAAGGTGCACGCCCAGGGCATTCCGGAGAAAAACGCCCTTTTGGCATTCAACGCCGGTTACGGTGCTCGTGTGCTGGATATTTCTGCTGAGACGGTGACCCTGGAGTTCACCGGTGCGGGGGAGATGCTGGACGCCTTTATTCAGCGACTGGAGCAAAGCTTTAGCATTGTGGAAATGGCGCGTACCGGCGTGACCTCGCTGGAGCGCGGTGCCGGTTCCTTTACGGACGATATTTAAGGACGGTGACGATCATGGGAATGACAATGACGCAAAAGATCCTGGCGGCGCACGCCGGTTTGGATCATGTGGTAGCCGGTCAATTGATTGAGGCCAAGCTGGATATGGTACTTGGCAACGATGTGACCTCTCCGGTTGCCATCAATGAGATGAACAAATTTGGCAAGGACGGCGTGTTTGATAAGACCCGCATTGCCCTTGTAATGGATCACTTTACGCCCAACAAGGACATCCAGTCCGCGCAGAACTGCAAACAGGTGCGTACTTTTGCCCGTGCCCACGGCATTACCCACTATTTTGATGTGGGCAACATGGGGATTGAGCACGCGTTGCTGCCGGAGCAGGGAATTGTGGCCTGCGGTGACTGCGTGATCGGCGCAGACAGCCACACCTGTACTTACGGTGCACTGGGTGCGTTCTCCACCGGCGTTGGCTCAACGGATATGGCTGCCGGTATGGTTACCGGTAAGGCTTGGTTTAAGGTTCCCTCCGCCATTAAGGTTGAGATCACCGGCAAAAAAGCACCCTTTATCAGCGGTAAAGATGTGGTACTGCACTTGATCGGTGAGATCGGTGTGGACGGTGCCCTCTACCAGTCTTTGGAATTTACCGGCGATGGTATTGCGGAGCTTTCTATGGACGATCGGCTGTGCATCAGCAATATGGCCATTGAGTGCGGCGCCAAAAACGGAATCTTCCCGGTAGATGATGTGACCTTGCAGTATGTGAACGGCCGCGCAGAGCGGGAATATACGATTTTTGAGGCAGACCCGGACGCAGAATACACCCGCACGGTAAAAATTGATTTGAGTACCTTAAAGCCCACCGTGGCATTTCCGCATCTGCCGGAGAATACCCATACGATTGATCAGGTGGACGGTGAAAAGATCGCTATTGACCAGGTGGTGATTGGCTCCTGCACCAATGGCAGAATGGAAGATATGCGCGCTGCTGCTGCAATTTTGAAAGGTCGCAAGGTAGCGCAGGATGTGCGCGTGATCGTGATCCCGGCCACCCAGCGCATTTATTTGCAGTGCATTGAGGAGGGGCTGACCCAGATCTTTATTGAGGCCGGTGCAGTCGTGTCTACACCTACCTGCGGCCCCTGTCTGGGCGGTCACATGGGTATTTTGGCTGCCGGTGAGCGAGCAGTTTCCACCTCAAACCGAAACTTTGTGGGCCGTATGGGTCACACGGAGTCTGAGATTTACTTGGCCTCTCCCGCTGTGGCTGCCGCCTCTGCGGTCAAGGGCTATATTGCCGACCCGGCTACGGTATAAGGAGGTCACGGTATGATAGCAAAAGGTAAGGTACATAAGTTCGGCGACAATGTGGACACGGATGTAATCATTCCTGCCCGCTACCTGAACAAAAGTGACGAGGCCTGGCTGGCTTCTCATTGTATGGAAGATATTGACAAGGATTTTGTAAATAAGGTGCAGCCCGGTGACATCATGGTGGCCAAGGCGAACTTTGGTTGCGGCTCCTCTCGTGAACACGCACCCATTGCCATTAAGGCCAGCGGCATCAGCTGCGTGATTGCCTCCACCTTTGCTCGTATTTTTTACCGCAATGCCATTAATATCGGCCTTGCGATCTTAGAGTGCGACCAGGCTGCCAACGAGATCAACCAAGGCGATGAAGTGCAGGTGGATTTTGACAGCGGCGTGATCACGGATCTGACCACCGGCAAGGTGTATCAGGCCCAGCCGTTTCCGCCGTTCATTCAGAACATTATCAAAAACGGCGGTTTGATGAAGTCCATTGGTTAATAATTGCAGCAAAGGGTTTAGTGATGAAACAGTTTGTTTTGAACGAAGATAATTTAAGAAAAGGCTGGAGCGGTGCGTCGGAATTTTGGTTCTCCCGTCAGGATATGCAGGTGCACAGCATGGCGGAGCTGGCGGATTTGGATCACCCGGAGGATACCGGCACATCGGCGTATCTGCTGTCTTTGGGCTATATTCCGTACTTTTATGTAACGGACGGCGAAGTGATGCGCGCGTTTGTTCACTCTATCGGCAATGCCAAGATCAAGGCTGTGTTTGATCAAACGCCGGATGATGCCGTGGTTGAGACTTTTTGGAAATATTTTAATGCCTATAAGGAATTTTCCGAGAAGTTTGACGCATTTCAGACCGAGTATGTGCGCAAAAAGGCTGCGGATTGGTGCTATGAAAATGGCATTGACTACACCTTTGGTACAAAGAATTAACAAAACAGCAAAACGCCCGACAGTTCCAAACTGCCGGGCGTTTCTTAATGTTAAATTTTAGATATAGGAGTGCTCCATAGTCGCCACGACTCGCAGCCGGGGGTCACGCTGCTGCACGGCCGCTTGTACTTCCTTCAAAATTTGGCTGCGGTGCTTTTTGTGTTCTTTGGGCACCACAATATCCATGATCAGGTTCATGTGGTCACTGCACTCCACCAGCCGAAAGTCATGAAAGCGCAGCTCAGGATCGTAGTCTTGCAGAATTTCCGCCATGAGTTTGCGGTATTTATCCACTGTGGCGTCATGGATTGCAATGGGATCCATGTGAATACAGATAACAATTTGCAGTTCTTTACTAATTTGGTGCTCCACACGGTCAATGGCGTTGTGCACCGCCATAATATCCTGATCTGCCGGTACTTCCGCATGTGCAGAGGCAATGACCCGCCCCGGGCCGTAGTCGTGAATAATTAAGTCGTGCACGCCTACAATCAGCGGTTCTGCCAGCATACGGCGCTCAATCTCATCCACCAACTCTTTACTGGGCACCTGACCCAGCAGGGGGCCCATAATGTCCTTTAAGGTGCTCACACCTCCGGCGAGGATAAACGCGGCCACCAGCAGCCCCATGATGCCGTCTGCTCGATCAAAGGCGGTAAAGGCAGACAACAGCAGTGCCGCGCCGGCTGCGGCGGTGGAAATGCAGTCGTTCAGGCTGTCCTGGCGTACCGCTTTCAGATTGAGATTGTTGCTCTCTTTATACAGTACCTGGTTAAAGTAAGCCATCCACAGCTTGATCCCAATGGACAGTACAAGCACCGCCACGGTTACGGCACTGAACCGCACCTCTTGGGGATGAATGATCTTTTCAATACTGCTTTTGCCCAACTCAAATCCCATTAGGAAAATAAAGAAATCCACGATTAGGGCACTAATGTATTCCATCCTGCCGTGGCCGAATGGGTGGTCGTTATCTACCGGCTTGCTTGCGATTTTTGCGCCGATTACGGTAACGATGTTGGAGGAAGCGTCTGACAGGTTATTGGCGGCGTCTGCGGTGATAGACACCGAGTGGCTCACTGTGCCGCAAATAAATTTCAGCACGCATAGCAGCAGATTGCAGAGAATGCCCACAATGCCGCTGAGTACGCCGTAGCGCTGCCGGTCTTTGGCGTTTTGCTTTGCATCCCGTGGAATGAATTTGTGTATCAAAAATTTGGTCATAGTCGAGGCCCTCTTTTTTGTGTTATTTTTAAGTTTATCACAATTACGACTTCAAAACAAGGGCAAAGTGTGGTAGAATAGGGGCGGTGATGAGATGAAGAAACTATTGATTATCGGCGGTTCGCCTCGGCCAAATGGGGTCAGCGAAGAATTGATCCGCCAGGTGAAGCCGTATTTTATCGACTGTAAGATCGTAGAATATAATACGTACAAGCTGGCGCCGGCGCCCTGTACCGACTGCCGCTTTTGCGAGCAGCATGCGGGCTGCGCCAACAAAGATCTGGATATTTTTTTTGAGGACTTTGAAGACGCGGACTATATTGCGTTCTTCACTCCGGTGTATAATAACTTTTTTCCGGCTCCGCTGAAGGCAGTGATTGACCGGTTTCAGCGGTATTACAGCGCCCGCTTCAAACGGGGCGCCAAGCCGCCGATTGCTAAGCCGAAAAGGGTAGGCGTGGTGATCGTAAGCGGCTCAAATGCGCGGCAGTGTGCCGACTATATGACTGCCACCTTGCGCCAGTCTTTTACTGTCCTTAATGGAGAGGTTACGGCACGGTACTATATCCCGGGCACGGACCGGGGGCAGTACACCTTTAACAACATTGAACTGCAAAAATTTATTCATCAGCTGCGAGGCGAGGGCGCCGGGCGATAAGAGAATAGGGGAGCGCTACGGTGCTCCCTATCTTTCTGCGTGCATATATAATAATTTATATATTATATTGCAAGCCGTGCGTCTTTGTGTTATAATAATTTAAATTTATTATGGGATAGTGTCAGTATGCGTATTCTTGGTATTGACCCCGGGTATGCCATTATCGGCTGGGGCGTGCTTGACTATAAAGGCAATAAATTCTCTGTGGTGGACTACGGCGCCATCACCACGCAGGCCAAAACGCCGTTTCCTTTGCGGCTGCAAATGATCTACACGGATATGATCGGCCTGTTTGACACCTATCACCCGGAGGTGATGAGTATGGAGAAGTTGTTTTATAACAACAACGCCAAGACCGTGATTGATGTGGCGCAAGCCAGAGGGGTCATCACCCTGTCCGCCCAACAAAAAAATGTGCCCATCTTTGAATACACCCCTTTGCAGGTAAAACAGTCGGTGGTGGGCTATGGCCGGGCGGAGAAGAAGCAGGTACAGGAGATGACCCGCCTGATTTTGAATTTAGAAAAAATACCCAAGCCGGACGACACGGCTGACGCACTGGCTATGGCCATCTGTCACGGCCACGCCAGCGGCAGCCTGCTGGGGCGGTTGGGCAACCTGCGATAAGGAGTTACTTATGATTTACAGTTTGGACGGTACGCTCACTTATTTTGACCAGAACTTTGCGGTGGTCAGCTGCGGTGGTGTGGGGTTTAAGTGCTTCACCACTTTGACTACCTTACAGTCCCTGCCGGGCGTGGGCAAGCCGGTGCAGCTTTTCACTTACTTGTCTGTGCGGGAGGATGCACTGGATCTTTACGGCTTTGCCACCACGGCGGAGCTGGATTGCTTTAAGCTGCTGATCTCCGTAAACGGCGTGGGACCTAAGGCGGCGCTGGCAATCTTGTCGGAGCTGTCAGCGGATCGATTGGCCGTTTGCATTGCCGGCGGGGACGCCAAGTCCCTGACGCGTGCGCCGGGTATCGGCAAAAAGATTGCCGAGCGCATTGTGCTGGAATTGAAAGATAAAATGGGCGTGCTGGATTTGGGCAGCAGCAGTGAGGTGCAGGCGGCAGCCGCTGCCAATACCGCCGGCTCTGTTGCGGCAGAGGCGGTGGAAGCGCTGGTGGCTCTGGGCTACGGTCAAAGCGATGCCGCTGTGGCTGTGGGTCAGATGGAACCCGGCCTGTCGGTGGACGAGATGATCCGCCGGGCGCTGCGCCAGCTGGCCGCCAATTTGTAAGCCTCAAACAGATTAGGAGTTGCCTATGGAAGATATGGACTTGGAAAATCGTATTGTGTCTACCGGCCTGACGGAGACGGATACGGATATAGAGAATTCCCTGCGTCCCAAGACCCTGGAGGACTATATTGGGCAAGATAAAGTGAAAGAGAACCTGGCTGTTTACATTGAGGCGGCGCGCACCCGTGGCGAGGCGCTGGATCATGTGCTGCTGTACGGTCCGCCCGGATTGGGCAAGACCACGCTGGCGGGCATTATTGCCAATGAGATGGGCGTGAACATTCGCGTCACCAGCGGTCCGGCCATTGAGAAGCAGGGCGATCTGGCGGCACTGCTTACCAATCTGCAAGAGGGGGATGTGCTCTTTATTGACGAGATTCACCGTCTGAACCGCAGCGTTGAGGAAGTGCTGTATCCGGCGATGGAGGACCGTGCGCTGGATATTATCATCGGCAAAGGCCCATCCGCCCGTTCTATTCGGCTCGATCTGCCCAACTTCACCTTAGTTGGCGCCACCACCCGTGCCGGGCAATTGTCGGCGCCACTGCGTGACCGCTTTGGCGTGATCTTACGGCTGGAGCTTTACACGGATGAGCAGCTTGCCACCATCGTTAAGCGCTCGGCGGGCATTTTGAATATTCCCATTGAACAGGGCGGCGCCTTGCAGATCGCTTCCCGCTCCCGAGGCACCCCGCGTATCGCCAACCGTTTGCTCAAGCGCAGCCGTGACTTTGCCCAGGTAAAGTACGACGGCGTAATCAACGCTGAGGCGGCGGAGGATGCCCTCTCTCGTATGGAGATCGATCAGCTGGGACTGGACGGTATTGATCGTCGCTTGCTGACCACTATGATTAAAAATTATAACGGCGGACCTGTGGGGCTGGAAACCATTGCCGCAGCCATCGGCGAAGAGGCAGTGACCATTGAGGATGTGTACGAACCGTATTTGATGCAGATCGGCTTTCTCAGCCGCACCCCCCGTGGGCGCTGCGTGACCCCGGCGGCCTACCGGCATTTGGGGTTCCAGCAGGACGGGCAGCAAACTTTACTTTAACCATCGTAAATTAAAATTCAAACCGGTATAGACGGAAACACACAGTTCTTTTTAACAACAAAGGAGAATGGTATGGGCAGATTGTTTGGAACAGACGGCGTGCGTGGCATAGCCAATAAAGATTTAACCAACGAGCTGGCGCTCTCGATCGGCAAGGCGGCAGCCAAAGTTTTGGCCGGTGAGCTGGGCAGAAAACCCACGGTGCTCATCGGTAAAGACACCCGGGCGTCCGGCGATATGCTGGAGGCGGCACTCACCGCCGGGCTTTGCGCTGTGGGGGCGAATGTGCTCTCTGTGGGCGTAGTGCCTACCCCGGCAGTAGCTTACCTGATCGGCCGCTACGGCTGTGACGCCGGCGTGATGATCTCCGCTTCACACAACCCTTGCGAATACAACGGCATTAAGATCTTCCAGTCCACCGGCTACAAGCTGGATGACGCCATAGAAGAAGAAATTGAGGCTATTATCCTGGACGGTGCAGAAGAAATCCCGGAGAAGCTGGGCGGCGATGTGGGCAATCGGCTCTATTGCAAGACGGCCGTGGAGGATTATGTGCGCCATGTGGTGGACACCGCCGATGTTCGCTTTGACGGGCTGAATATCGCTTTGGACTGCGCCAACGGCTCCGCTTCCGTTTGTGCCAAACAGATCTTTACTGCTCTGGGTGCCCGGTGTTATATGCTTTCCGACACGCCGGACGGTGTGAATATCAACGATCACTGCGGCTCCACCCACCCGGAAGAGCTGATGCAGTTTGTAACAGACAATGGGCTGGACTTAGGGTTGGCATTTGATGGCGACGCAGACCGTATGCTGGCGGTGGACGAAAACGGCCAATTGGTGGACGGCGACAAGGTGATCGCCATTTGCGCCAAGCGGATGCTGGACGAGGGCACTCTGGCTAAGAACACCGCCGTGGTAACGGTGATGAGCAATATGGGCTTCTTTAAGTTCTGCGAAGAGAACGGTATTGCCTGTGAAAAGACGGCAGTGGGTGACCGTTACGTGCTGGAGCGTATGCTGCAAAAGGGCTATAACATCGGCGGCGAGCAAAGCGGTCATGTGATTTTCCTGGATTACGCCACCACCGGCGACGGTGAGCTTAGCGGTGTGCAGCTACTTAAGACAGTGGTGAAAAGCGGCAAAAAGCTGTCTCAGCTGGCAAAGATTATGACCGTTTATCCGCAGGTGCTCATCAATGTGCAGGTGACACCGGAGGGCAAGCAGAAATATAACAATGACGAATATATTATCTCTGCCGTTCAACAGGCTGAGATGGATTTGATGGGCGACGGCCGCGTGTTGGTTCGGGTCAGCGGTACAGAGCCTTTGGTGCGGGTGATGTTAGAGGGCAAAGATCTGGAAAAGATCACCCGACTGGGCAATCGAATTGCAGATGTGGTACGGGAGAGATTGAGTTAATGCGTGTAGCCAGTGACTGGAAAGATTATGAACTGATAGACTGCTCTGCCGGCGAAAAGCTGGAGCGTTGGACCAGAGAAATCCTGATTCGTCCGGACCCCCAGGTGATTTGGAATAGCCCGCGGGAGAACCGCTTGTGGGCACAGCCGGGGGCACGCTATGTGCGCTCCCGCACCGGCGGTGGCAAGTGGCAGACTTTTAAGCGCATTCCTGCTGTGTGGCAGGTGCGCTATAAGGACTTGACTTTTAACATCAAGACCATGGGCTTTAAGCACACTGGCCTGTTCCCGGAACAGGCTGTGAATTGGGATCTTGTGCGTGGCATGATTGAGGGCGCTGACCGTCCGGTAAAGGTACTCAACCTGTTTGCCTATACCGGCGGTGCCACGGTTGCCTGCCTGAAATCCGGTGCACAGGTAGTCCATGTGGACGCCTCCAAGGGTATGGTCCAGTGGGCCAAGGAGAACGCGGCCGCCTCCGGCGTGGCAGACGGCGCTGTGCGCTGGATCGTGGACGATTGTATCAAGTTTGTGCAGCGAGAAATTCGTCGGGGCAACCGGTACGATATTGTGATCCTGGACCCGCCCAGCTACGGCCGGGGGCCAAAAGGTGAGATCTGGCACCTGGAAGATAATTTATATGATTTTGTGACCCTGGTGCAGCAGGTGCTCAGTGATGACGCGCTGGCTGTGGTGTTGAATTCTTATACCACCGGCCTGTCTGCCTCGGTAATGCAATATATTTTGGAAGATGTTTTGGTGCGTCAAATGGGCGGTTCTGTGTCTGCGGACGAGATTGGCCTGCCGGTGACGGAAACCGGCGGCGTGCTGCCCTGCGGTGCCACCGCTGTGTGGAAAGGCAAAGATGGCAATTCTTGAATTTAACGATGTAACATTTACATATCCTGCGGACCCGGACGCACCTAAGGACGCGCCTGCGTCCCGCCCGGTGCTCAGCCATTTGAACTTGCAGATCGAGAAGGGCTCCTTTGTGGCGGTGCTGGGGCATAACGGCTCCGGCAAATCCACATTAGCCAAGCTCTCTAACGGCATTTTGTTTCCCCAAAGTGGGCAAGTCATCGTAGACGGCACGCCGCTGACGCAAGACGAAGATGTGGTCTATAATGCGCGCCGCAAGGTGGGTATGGTGTTTCAAAACCCGGACAACCAAATCGTCTCCTCAATTGTAGAGGAGGATGTGGCTTTTGGGGTGGAGAATTTGGGCGTGGAGCCAAAGGAATGCCGTCGCCGGGTGGATGCTGCACTGAAGACAGTTGGCATGTATGCGGAGCGGCTGAAATCGCCCTCCAAGCTTTCCGGCGGTCAAAAACAGCGGGTAGCCGTGGCAGGCATTATCGCCATGCGGCCCCTGTGTATTGTGCTGGACGAACCCACGGCGATGCTGGATCCCAGCGGCCGCCGAGAAGTGCTGGACACCGTGAAGAAACTGAACAAAGAAGAGGGGATCACCATTCTGCTCATTACCCATTATATGGATGAAGCGGTGCAAGCCGATCGGGTAGTGGTGATGGACGACGGCGTGATCCGACTGGACGGCGCTCCGCGGGCGGTTTTTGCCCATGTGGATGAGCTGAAGGCCCTGGGCCTCGATGTGCCCCAGGCAACGGAACTGGCGGATCGGCTGGGCTTTGCCGAACACGCAGTTTTGAACACTGCGGAATGCGTGGACGTATTGATTTCCAACTTGGAGGAACAAAAACTTGGCTGTACTGACCTGTGAAAAACTCAATTACCGTTACAGTGTGGGTACGCCATTTGAGACGGCGGCGCTGCAGGATGTGTCTTTCTCTGTGGAGGAGGGCGAGATTGTCGGCATTATCGGTCACACCGGCTCCGGAAAATCCACGCTCATCCAGCACCTAAACGGCCTGATAGAGCCCCAAAGCGGCAAAGTGTATGTGGACGGTGCGGATATTTGGAGTAAGCAAAACCGCAAGCAAATTCGCCGTGTACGCTTTCAGGTAGGGCTATGTTTTCAGTACCCGGAGTACCAAATTTTTGAAGAAGATGTATATAAAGAGATCGCTTTCGGTCCCAAGCAAATGGGACTGGATAGCGAGGAAATTCGCCGCCGGGTGTTCCATTCTATGGAATTGGTGGGTCTGTCCCGTGATTTTGCGGAGCAATCGCCCTTTGATCTTTCCGGCGGGCAAAAGCGCCGTGTGGCCATTGCGTCCATTTTAGCTATGGAGCCAAAGGTTTTGATTTTAGACGAGCCGTGCGCCGGGTTGGACCCCCGCGGAAGGGATCAAATTTTAGATCTGATCCGTAGTTACCGGGACCGTACCGGGGCAACGGTGCTCTTCGTCTCCCACTCCATGGAAGATGTGGCGCGCATTTGCCGCCGCGTGCTGGTGATGCACCGGGGGCAGGTGGCCGCCTACGGCCCGGTTGCCGATGTGTACGCCAATGCGGAGGAACTGCGCCAAATGGGGCTGAATGTGCCCCAGGTAACGGATATTTTCTTAGAACTGCGGCGGCGTGGCGTATCGTGCCGCACGGATATTTTTACGGTTGACGACGGCGTGCGCGAATTTCAGCGCCTAAAGAGAGAGGGGGTGCGCCTGTGAATTCCAGTATGACCATTGGTCAGTATTTTCCCGGCAATTCCCCGGTGCACCGTATGGATGCGCGTATGAAGATCGTGCTCACCTTTTTGATGGTGGTGGCGGTGTTCTTGTGCAAGAACTTTTGGTCCCTGGGACTGGCCATCGTCTTTATGATTCTGGCGGTGGGTCTGTCTAAGATACCGCCTAAAACCATCTTGAAGAGCATTAAGCCCCTGGTCGTGATTATTCTCATTACCGGCGTTATTAACCTATTTTACGGCGAAGGTGAGCCGCTGGTGAGCCTTGGCAAGCTGAAGATCACCATGGATGGTGTGATGACTGCCGTTTTTATGGCTGTGCGCATTATCGAGCTGGTGATTGTAGGCAGTCTGCTGACTTACACCACCTCGCCTACGGAATTGACGGACGCTCTGGAGCGGCTGCTTAAACCCCTAAAAGTGTTTAAGATTGATGTGCATGTGATTGCTATGACTATGACAATCGCCCTGCGGTTTATTCCCACTTTGATCGAGGAAATCGACAAAATTATGGCGGCGCAGAAATCTCGGGGCGCCGATATGGAGAGCGGGGGACTGATTCGCAGAGCCAAAGGATTGGTGCCCATCTTGATTCCTTTGTTCATCTCCTCTTTTCGCCGTGCCAATGAGCTGGCGGACGCTATGGAGTGCCGCTGCTATCGTGGCGGCGCCGGGCGTACCAAGATGAAAGAAATGCACCTGCATACCGGTGACTTTTTTGCGCTGGCGGCGGTGGTGCTGTATATTGCAGGCATTTTTGTGGTGAATCACTTTTTAGGTTCGGTGCTTTAAGTTATGCGGAATTTGTTGTTAAACATTGGATATGACGGCGCAGACTACCACGGCTGGCAGGTGCAAAAAAATGCCGTTACCGTGCAGGAAGTGTTCCAAAACGCGGTAGAAAAGGTGTTTGGCGCGCGGCTGCCGGTAAAGGGCTGCTCCCGCACAGACAGCGGTGTGCACGCAAATTGTTATTTTGTCAGTTTTCAAACAGAGCTGTCCATTGCCTGTGATGGTGTGGTGCGAGCGCTGAATACGGTGCTGCCCAAGGATATTGCGGTACTGGACTGCCGAGAGGTTCCTCTTGATTTTCACCCCCGGTACTGCTGCCGAGAGAAAGAATATGTATATAAACTGTACAACGGTGCCATTCGGGATCCGTTTTTGCTGCGCTATGCGTATCAATATCGCTACCCAATTCGGTTGGAGCGTATGCAGCAGGGGGCCAAGGCGTTCCTGGGCACCCACGATTTTCGCGGCTTTTGCAGTGCACGCAGCGATGTGGAGGACACAGTGCGCACCATAACCGCCTTTACCGTAGAGCGGCAAGGGGATATGGTACTGTTTAAGGTTAGCGCAGACGGCTTCCTTTACAATATGGTACGCATTCTCGTTGGCACGCTGCTTTTTGTCAGTGAGGGCAAGATTGACCCGGCGGATTTGCCGGCGATTATTGAAAGTGGGGAGCGCATGCGCGCCGGTAAGACGGCGCCGCCCCAGGGGCTGTACCTGAACCGGGTTGAGTATGACCCGGCAGACTTTAAGATGTAAACAGAAAGGCGGTGCTTTTGTGGAAGCGGAAGACCGGCAGGCGCTTCGGCGGGAACGCAAGCGCCAAAAAGATAAAAAAGTACGCAGGATCGTATGGATTGTGCTGGCTGTGCTGCTGGCGGCAATTGTGATCCTAAAGCTGTGCGAGGTGGATTTTGGCAGCCTGCGCGGCGGCAGCGATACATCGTCCGTGCTCACCGGCAATTTTCCTTATGCGCTGGACGGCTCCGATGGCGTTACGGTTCATAAGCAGGGCGCGAAGCTGGCGGTGCTCACCGGCGGCTCCATAACTGTACTGAACCCATCAGACGGCAAGGAGGAATTCACCGCTGTACACGGTTATGCCAATCCGATTACCGCTGCTTCTGACTCGTATCTGGTTACGTATGACCAAGGCGGCTCCAAGCTACGGCTGGATTACAGTGGTGAGAATTTGTATGAGATTGAGAGCAAGACCGGCCTGCTGTGCGCCGATGTGGCGGACGACGGCAAGGTGGTCTACGCCAGTCAGTCTGCGGATAAACGCAGCGATGTTCAGGTGATCACCAAGACCCGCGCGGATAAGATGAAATACAGCCTGTCCTATGGCTTTGTGACCAACATTGCCATTCGGGACAACGGCAGTCAAGTCGCTTTTGTAGCCATGAACAGTAAGGATGCACGCTTGCAGCCAAAGCTGTATTTGATGCGTGTAAAGGACACGGAGCCTTATGCCAGCTTTGACCTGCCCGGCACCCAAGTACTGGACATAGCCTATCGGGGCAGCAGCCTGTATGTAGTGGGCAGCAGCTTTGTGAGCGTGGTAAACGGAGATAAGCTGGAGACGGTGCTGAAAAACGGCGAAGTGCAAACGGTGGCCTATGATTATAGCGCCAGCGGCGATTTGGTGGTGGCGTACAGTTCTTATAGCAATGCTACGCAAAATACCGTAGCGCGGATCACCGCCGGCGGCAAGGTGCAAAAGCCCTTTACCGTGCAGGGCGCGATCAAGGATCTGTCTGCCTCCGGCAGTCGGGTAGCCGTGCTTTTTGCCGATAAAATCAAAATTTATAAGCTGTCAGACGGCAGTGTAGTACATACAGCGGATTGTACGGACGCAGTCCGGTCCATCACCATGATGTCCTCCAATGTGTTTGTGCAGCGCCAGTCTGTGATTGAGAAAGAAGAGACCAAGTCTTGAGTATTTTGGATTATATATTGATCGCGCTGGTGGTACTTATGGCGGTATGGGGCTTTCGACGGGGGCTGCTGTCCGGTTTGATCGGCACAGCCAAGTACGCTGTTGGCGTGCCGGTGTCCCTGTTCGTCAGCCATCAGTATTACCAAGCGGTGTATGACAATCTGGTGGAGCCAAAGGCCCTTGCCAAGGTGCAGGAGAAAATCGCCGGCGCCTCCGGCGTAGACACCTTTATGGCTGCCTTGCAGGAGAAAATGCAGGCTCTGCCCCAGGCGTTGCAAGGGGATTTTGACTTCGCCGCGCTGAAAAAAGGCAGTGCCAAAACGGCTGCAGATTTTGTAATGCAGCAGTTGGTGGAACCGGCGGCTTGCTTACTGGTAAAAATCGCATTATTTTTATTATCGTTCATAATTATTGCCTTGATTTGTTGGCTGCTTTCCGCTATGCTAAGGAAGAAGCAGGGCAAAAAGACGATATTCACCCAGACCAACAGCCTATTGGGCGGTGCCTTTGGGCTGGTTAAGGGGTGTCTGTTTTTGGTGCTGGTCAGCGGCGTTTGGGCGTACCTGGCCGGTAACAACTGGCTACCGAAAGATAACGGCGCGTATGCGTTCTTTGCAGACAGCGCCATTTTAGAATATATGGAAACTTTGCTTCCCACACTATAGGAGGACCTGTTATGTCTACATTAAAAGAAAATGTGCACGACCTGTTTGACGGCTGGAATACCATTCCCAACTGGCTGTCCTTTATCCGCATTGCACTGATCCCGGTGTTTGCTGTGCTGTTTGTTCAGGGGCATCAACTGGTGGCGGTGATCGTGATGATTTGCGCTGCGTTAACCGACTTGTTTGACGGCAAGATTGCCCGCAAGTTTAATCAAGTGAGTAATTTGGGAAAGATCTTAGACCCCATTGCGGATAAGCTGTCCCAAATGGCGATTGTAATCGTGCTATTGTACACCTACTGGGAGAACCCCATTAAGTATCTGTTTTTCTTCTTTATTGTGAAAGAGGTGCTGATGTTGCTGGGCGGCGCGCTGCTGCTGTCCAAGGGTATGCGCCCCACCGCAGCAGAGATCTGGGGCAAGGTAGCCACCAATGTGTTTTACATTGCTATGATTATTATTTTAGCCTTTGGCGAGAACGGCGCTTTGTGTAATGTGACCCACTTTACGCTGCCGTCTGTGGTGACCTGGGTGCTGGTGGCGCTGTCCGCCGTGTCTGCCTTGGTATCTCTCCTGGGCTATGTGCCGGGATTTTTGAAGCAGCTGAAAGAGAACAAGGCACAAAACACTGCCAAATAAGCAATATTCATCAGGAGATCGATTTATGAAACAACAGATGTGTGCCCGCTGCGGTGAACGCCCGGCGGTGATCTATATTCAAAAAATGGAGGGCGATGAGGTAAAGCCGGAGGGGCTTTGTATTCAGTGCGCCCGTGAGCTGAACATCGGCTCTATTAATCAGATGATTGACAAGCTGGGCATCTCTGACGAAGAACTGGAGCAGGCGTCTGAGCAGATGAGCCAGTTTATGGAAAATATGGGCGATTTTAACTTTGGCGATATGAGCGGGATGTTCAACGCGGAGAATATGGACGGCGCCCAGACCATGCCCTTTGCCAATCTTTTTGGCGACGCCGGAGAACTGGCTGTGGATGAGAATGAAAGCGGTCAAAAGCAGGGCAAGAAGCGTGGGAAAAAAGGCAACAAACGTCAAAAAGATGACGGCAAAAAGTACCTAAACACCTACTGCACCAACCTGACCGGCAAAGCTCGGGACGGCAAGCTGGACGCCATTATCGGCAGAGAGCAGGAGATCTCCCGCACGGTACAAATCCTGTGCCGCCGTACCAAGAATAATCCCTGCCTGATCGGCGAGCCGGGCGTGGGTAAGACTGCCATTGCCGAGGGGCTAGCCATTCGCATTGCTAAAGGGCAGGTGCCTGCGCGCCTGGCAGACAAAGAGATCTATTTGCTGGACCTGACCGCACTGGTGGCCGGCACCCAGTTCCGTGGCCAGTTTGAGGGCCGGATCAAGGGTCTGGTGGACGAGGTGAAGGCCCAGGGCAATATTATTCTGTTCATTGACGAGGTGCACAATTTGGTGGGCACCGGCGACAGTGAGGGCACCATGAACGCGGCAAATATCCTGAAGCCTGCGCTCTCTCGCGGCGAAATTCAGGTGATCGGCGCTACCACCTTTACCGAGTATCGTAAGTTTATAGAGAAGGATGCCGCCCTGGAGCGCCGGTTCCAACCGGTGAAGATCGAGGAGCCATCTGTGGAGGACGCCTACAAAATGCTGCTGGGCATTAAGGGCTACTACGAGCAGTACCACAAGGTGCAAATTTCCGACACCTTGGTTTATAAAGCGGTGCTGATGAGCGAGCGGTATGTAACAGACCGTTACCTGCCGGATAAAGCCATTGACTTGCTGGATGAAAGTTGCACCTGCGCCAATTTGCGCAACCCGGCTATCAGCCAGGCGCAGATCCTGGAAGGCAAAAAACGGAATTTGCAGGAGAATATTGAAAATCTGTCTGAACCCACAGAGGAGGACCAGCAGATCGACTATGAGCTGATCTCCAAACTGAAAACCGAAATGATGGCCATTGACGAAAAGTTGCCTGCTTTGCAGGAAAAGGCTAAGGACAATCAGGTGCTGGAGGCGGATATTGCCAGCGCGATCTCCATGTGGACAGGAATTCCTGCTGCAAAAATCGAGCAGGGGGATATTCAAAAACTGGCCGGTTTGGAGCCGGAGCTGAAAGCCCATATCATCGGCCAAGATGAAGCCATTGAAAAGGTTGCCGCAGCCGTGCGCCGAGGTCGCGTACAAATCAGTCCCCGCAAGCGGCCCCAGTCCTTTATTTTTGTGGGCCCCACCGGCGTAGGCAAGACGGAACTGGTTAAGCAGTTGGCCGCCTATATGTTTGACACCCCGGACGCCCTGATCCGCCTGGATATGAGCGAGTATATGGAGAAGTTTTCTGTCTCTCGTATTATTGGCTCGCCTCCCGGCTATGTGGGCTATGACGATGCCGGGCAGTTGACAGAGAAAGTACGGCGCAAGCCTTACAGCGTGATTCTGTTTGACGAGATTGAAAAGGCCCATAAAGATGTATTAAACATTTTGCTGCAAATTCTGGACGAGGGTCGGATCACAGATGCGCAGGGCCGCACGGTGAATTTTGAAAATACCATTATTGTGATGACCTCTAATGCCGGATCTACCGACGCTGCCACTGTGGGCTTTGGCAAGTCCCAGGCGGATATGAACCGGGATGTGACCATGAAAGCCCTGGAGCGCTTCCTGCGTCCGGAATTCCTGGGTCGTGTGGACGAGGTGATCGTCTTTAACAAGCTGACCTTTGAGAACTTCCAGCGGATCGCCTGCTTGATGGTGGATGAACTGGTGCCCGGCATGCAGGACAAGGGCATTACCTTGACCTATGACGATAGTGTGCCGGTGTATTTGGCAAAGATCGCCTATGGTTCCAAGAAGAACGCCCGCGGTTTGCGTGACGCGGTGCGCCGCCAGGTGGAGGATCAGCTGGCAAGTGCATTAGTGTTCCATCAGGATCAGGACATACAGGCGATTGCTTTGACAGCAGGTGACGATGGCGTGCAGCTGCAAATCAATCCGTAAATGGAAACGGTAAGAGCAGAGAGTGTGACTTTCTGCTCTTTTTATATTGACAGGCAACCCACAGGGTTGTATCATTAAATCATAGAACATTTGTAGGAAATGGTGATATAGGATGAACAAGGAACGATTGGTGAAGACATTTACGGATCTGGTAGCACTGGACAGCCCCTCCTTTGACGAGCAGGCGGTTTGCCGTTACATTCAGGAACGATTGACGGCGCTGGGCGTGCAGGTGGAAGAAGACGATTCCGCCGCTGCCACCGGCAGTACCTGCGGCAACTTGCTGGCAACCATTCCCGGTGATCCGTCGCTGGAGCCGGTGCTCTTTGCTGCTCATATGGACACGGTGGAGCCGTCCCGAGGCAAGCAGGCGGTCACGGACGAGAACGGTCACATTACCTCCTGTGGTGATACGGTATTAGGTGCTGATGATTTTGCAGGTGTATCGGCAATCTTGGAGGGTGCTGCTTCTCTGTTAGAGAGCGGCGCAACCCATCCGACGCTGGAACTGCTGTTTACCACCGGAGAGGAGCATTTTTGCGTGGGTGCCAAGGCATTTGATGCGGAGCGCCTGCAGTCCAAGACGGCGTATGTGATGGATTTGTCCGGCCCGGTAGGGGACTGTGCTGTGGCAGCGCCTACGTTGATTACTTTTTCCGCAGAGGTGGTGGGCAAGGCAGCCCACGCCGGCTTTGCGCCGGAGGACGGCGTGCACGCCATTCAGGTGGCTGCTGCCGCAGTTGCCAATCTTCCCAGCGGGCGATGGGGCGATGTGACGGTAAATGTGGGCACCATTACCGGCGGTCGCGCCACCAACATTGTGCCGGACAGTTGTACCGTCACCGGCGAAATTCGTGCCCTGTGCCATCAGGACGCCCTGGATCGACTCAACGAGATTCACAGCGAGTTTGTGGAGCAGGCACAGGCGGTGGACGCCAAACTGAATTTTAACCATACCATACATATTACCGGTTATCGAGTAGACACGGACGCACCTGTTGCCCAGCGGTTCAGACGGGCCTGCGAAGCTGTGGGAGTTGCGCCTCGGTTTACGGACACTTACGGCGGCAGTGACTGTAACATCCTGTCCGCGCACGGCATACAGGGTTTGGTGGTGGCTACGGCTATGAATAACTGCCACGCTGTGAACGAATACACTACAGTGGAGGAACTGTGCAAGGCAGGCCGGCTGGCGCAGGCATTAATGGAGAAGCAAGACTAATGAAGAGCCCTTTGCGTTATCAAATTTCCGATTATGACTGCGGCCCTACCTCTATGCTCAATGCGGTGAGCTTCCTCTTTGAGCGGGAGCAGATCCCGCCGGAGCTGATCCGAAATATTATGCTGTTTTCTCTGGACGCATTCAGCCCGGACGGCGCCTTTGGCAAAAGCGGCACCTCCTGCACGGCGATGATGTTCCTGAGCAACTGGCTGTCCGGCTTTGGACAAGCGGGACGGCTGCCGATCACCACCGAGTATTACACCGGCGATCGGGTATATATGGGTCAGCAAAGCCCTATTACAGACGCCCTCCATCGGGGCGGCGCCGTGGTGGTGCGCTTGTTTTTAGACGAGTGGCACTATGTGCTGCTTACCGGCGAGCGGGACGGCTGGGTCTACCTGTTTGATCCATATTATTTGACAGAGGGCTTTAATGATTCGTCCGTTGTGACTGATGTGGACCACCCCTTTGCGTATAATCGCGTTGTGCCCCAGTCTATGCTCAACGGAGAGGCGCAGACCTTGTATGCCTTTGCAGAGCCGAAGGGCAGGGAAGCGGTGGTGCTATATAATACGGAGACCATGCTCACTCCGGACAATACCATTGAGTATATGATTTAAGTCCATTTGCCCGGCGCAACCGTCAGTTGATTAGCTGGCATACCAACGGTTTCTTAACTGTGGATCAGGTGCGCCTGGTGGGCACTGACCAGGCGGACAAGGTTCCGGCGGATCAGCCGCTGCATATCGTCATTCGTAGCGAGGGCAACCTGGCGCTAGTGATACTTACATAATAGAAATAAAAAAGGAGACTCGCAGGAGTCTCTTTTTTTGCTTTTAGATAGAATGTTTGCCCTGTCTATTGCAAGGGACAAAGTCGTATGCTATAAACAAGTTGTAAATTCACACACTTTTTAATGATTTTAGAAGGAGAGAAATGATGAAAAAGACTTTGTCCGTATGCCTGGCATTGCTGATGCTGCTTAGCTGCTTTGCCGTGCCTACCACCGCCTTTGCTGCAGCGCCCAAAAAACCCACGGTGTCCTCCGTCAGCGCCGGTGCAGCTGCCTTTACCGTCAAGTGGAAGAAGGTCAGCGGCGTGACCGGATACCAGGTGCAGTACAGCACCTCCTCCAAATTTTCTTCCAAAACCAGCAAAACCGCCACGGCCAAGAAAGATAAGACTACGGCCAAGACGGTTAGCGGTCTGAGAAGCAAAACCAAGTATTATGTGCGTGTGCGCACCTATAAAACCAGCGGTAAAAAGAAAAAGTACAGCAGTTGGAGCAGCGCCAAATCCGTTACCACCAAGGTGGCGAAAGTGAACTTTAAGTCTGTTTCCGCGGAGCGTTTGGGCTTTACTGTCAAATGGAGTAAGGCGCCTTCTGTTTCCGGATACCGGGTGCAGTACAGCACCTCTTCTAAATTTAACAAAAAGGTGACCAAAGCGCTGAAAGTCACCAACGGCAACGCCACCTCTGCCACCATCACCGGCCTGAAAGGCGGCAAGAAGTATTATGTGCGGGTGCAGGCTTATGTGAATCAGGGTAAGAAGTCTTATTCCGGTGCGTACAGCGCAGCCAAGACGGTTACCACCGCCAAGGATCCGTTTAAGAAGGGCAAGTACGCCGGTGTACAGCTGAACACCACCGCGGACGCAGTACGGTACTATGTAAAGGCCTACAATGCCACCAAGAAAGAGACCGCCAAGTATAAGGATCTGGAAACGGAAGAAATCTCTACTTATTATAAAATGCTGGGTTGTAAGGAAATGTTTGTCACCAATACCCGCATTAACGGCAGTAAAAATAGTTTTTTTGACAGCTATTTTGAAAGTCTGCTGACGGATATGACTTTGCCTACCGGGCTGCCGCCCAGCACTTCTGTTAATAAGTCAGCAGATACGGACCTGAACGGCAAGTCTCTGATTACCTCCCGCCTGAGAGACACGGATGTGGCCAGCCTTAGCATTAAGGACAATAAAAATGGCACCGTTACCTTGACGATAAAGCCCAAGGCAGTGCAAATGAGCTCTCCCGGTGCAGATCCCCAGGGGCGGTTTTTTACCACTGCAGGCCCAATGTATGACGCCATAGACCAGGTGATTAAGGAGAACGGCGGCAAATGGACCACCGGTAACGCCAAAAAGAATGTGACCATGAATTACACCGGCGGCACCGGCACCATCACCATCAATACCTCCACCGGCAAAATCACCAAAGCCAAGTACAAAATGATCGTCAAAGCGGAGATTCGCAATATAACCCTCTCCGGACAAAAGTTTAAGAGCATTGCTATGGATTGTTCTATGGTAGATACTTTCCCGGCCACCGGCAGTAACTTTGCCGATTGGGGGATCGCGTTGGTTTAATCGCAAATCACTATAAAAAGCCACTGTCTGTAACAGACAGTGGCTTCTTTGCGCCGATCGGCTACTTATTTTCTTGCTTTTGCGGGTCGGTACTGACGGAGTTTGCATAGATCTTGTGCATGCGCGCATCGTCAAAGTGTTCGTCCAGATAGCATTCAAAGGCATTACGAGGTGCTGCACCTTTGTCTCTTTGGTCCATACGCAGTGCAGCGGAGGCGGACAGAATGGCGTCAAAAATAAAGAAGATGATAAACGCCCAAGTAAGTACTCTGCCCAGTTTGATCGGCAGCTTTCCGATCAGCTTAGCCATAGGTGGGTAGATCAGCTTGATCCACGCAATTCCCAGTATACCCCAAAAGACGGAGTACAGTAGGCACACTCGACCATTGATATTCAGCGGTACATTGCTGTAATCCCAGGCAACGGACCCGAACACCAACTCTTGCCCCAGAGAACAGATATATTCCGTAACCGTGCCTACCACAAAAGACACCAGAAAGATCTTCCACCACGGAGAATTGCGGAATTTATACAGCGCCATGGTAAGTACCACTGCACCCATACCATAGGCCACAGAAAGGGGACCGTACACCAAAGACTGTCGGCTTTCAATATAGCCGTGGCGTATGTAGCACCACAAGGTCTCTACTAAAAAGCCCACCACACAGGAGATCAAAAACACCCATACCAGTTTACTAAAGCACAGACCGGGGGCAAAGGGTCGCCTTTCTTTTTTGTTTTCATTTTGTTCGTTCGACATAAAAATACACCTCTTCAAAAAGCTTACCAACTTTTGGAAGAGATGTAAATAGGCATTATATACGAACTGTCTAACAACGCTATACAAATAGTAACATTATAAATCCAGCTCCGCCCACACCTGGTGCAGCAGAGCAGCACCTTGATTTTTGCCGGCAATGGCTTGCAATGCCGCCGCGGAGTGGGTTCGATTGCGAAACAGACCGCGACAAAATCGGTGTAGGTATGCAAAGGGAAGCAGACAGGGCCGCCGGATCAAATAAGGGAACTGGTAGGCCATATAATCCGCTTTTGGGAAGCAGTAGCGAAACAATGCGACCAAACGGGTAAAGGGCGTTTTGCTGCCATCTGCGGCCTTTTGGCGGGCCAGGAATACGGCACCGGTGTTGCCGTTGCCGTGACCGAACACGCCGCCGCCTAAAATCACGGCAGCGAACTTCTCTACCGTGTCCGTATCCAATGCCGGCACCGAACAGGGCAGGGGTGTATCCAGCCACTGCTTACACAGGGCAAGGATACAACCAAAAGAACGCTCCAACCCGCTGCGCTCGGCCAATTCCAGTACCTGTGGGGCAAGTGTCGGATCCTTGCGAAGGAGCAAGTCTGTGTCCAGCAGCATACGCACGCCGGCACCGCCGGTTTTGATGTGGTGAAGCAGGTGCAGCACGGTGTAATAAACGGCATATACCGGTTGCAGCACCCAGATATTTTTGGATTTATTGTATGCCACTTCCGGCGCAAAAGGGTTCGCCAGCAGGGCGCGAGAGCCATCGTTAATGCTTTCCAACCGTGTGTGCAGTTCAAATTCAAACCCATGCAGGGTGAGCATCACCACATCGTCGTGGGTCACTTTTTTGGCAAAGCCACGCTGTTCCAAAGTCTGTACCGCTTCTCGCTGGTGCTCTGGAGTCAGCACAATATCCGTATCGCCGCAGGTGCGCAAGGAGGGATCCGGATAGGCTGCCGCAGTACAGGTGCCTTTCACCGTTAAGTATGGGATGTGGGCATCCGTTAGTGTTTGCTCCATCACCTGCACGGCCACCATGCGCTTTTCGTAAGCCATTAGGGTTTGACCCATCCCTTGGCGAAAGGCCACTGCAAGGGCTTTTGGAGGGCGATGATCGGTAGGAAGATCTGCCAAGATACGGCCCACAAGGCCGGTCACATTATGACTTTGCGCCAAGTTATACAGTGCCTGCCAGTCTACGGTGGGAAGAACTTTTAATTTTTGTCCGCAAACATAATCCCGCAGCAGAGAGAGAAAGACCTGTTCTGTCTGGTTCATACCGTCCTCCAAAAAGAATAAGTCCCTATTCCGCAGAATAGGGACAAGAATTAGTGAATCATTTGGCTCATGTCATACAGCCCGGCGTCTTTTCCGCACATAAAGACGGCAGCGTTCACAGCGCCTACGGCAAAGATCTCTTTGCTTCGTGCAGAGTGAGACAAAGTAAGGATCTCGTCCCTGCCGGCAAAGATGATCTCATGCTCGCCTACAATGGTGCCGCCTCGTACAGCATGAATGCCGATCTCATCCCGGGTGCGCTTTTCGCGCTTGGCGTGCCGGTCATATTCGTACTTCATGGGGTGATCGATCTCCTTGCACATGGCATCTGCCAGCATCAATGCTGTGCCGCTGGGAGCGTCGATCTTTTGATTATGGTGCTTCTCCACAATCTCAATGTCAAAGTCCGGTCCCAGTACATTGACCGCTTTCTGTGCTAAGGTCGCCAGCAGGTTAATGCCCATACTCATATTATAAGTGAAAAAGATGGGGCACTTTTCAGCTGCGGCTTCAATCTTGGCCTTTTGCTCCGCCGTGTAGCCGGTGGTGGCGATTACCAAGGGCATAGACTTGGCGGCGGAATAGGTCAGCAGATCGTCTAAGAGGGCAGGGTTGGAGAAGTCGATAATCACATCCGCTTCTTCCTGCACCTCTGCAATCGTTTTATAGATAGGGAAGTCGGCCGCCTGGGTGTTAAAATCCACACCGGCTACTACCGTGCAGTCCTCCCGACCGGCTACAACGCTGCGGATCACATGACCCATTTTGCCGTTGGCGCCGGTAATAATTATTCTCGTCATAGCTTTGAACTTCCTGTGCTTTTTATTTGATCAGGCCATACTTTTCCAGCGTTGCCTGCATCTTCTGCTGATTGGCCTCGCTCAAGGGCACCAGCGGCATACGGCAGGGACCGGCTGCGTAACCGATGCGGTTCACAGCGTCCTTAACCGGAATGGGATTCACATCGCAGAACAGGGTCTTTGCCAGCTCAAAATAGTGATCCATCAGTGCCTTGGAGCCGTCCACATCGCCGTCCAGGTACTTAGCCACAATGTCGTGGGTTTCCTGGGGGCATACATTAGACAGTACGCTGATCACACCTTTACCGCCGCGCTCCAGAATGTCTACAATTTGGTCGTCGTTGCCGCTCCAAATGTTCAGCGCGTCGCCGCACAGCTCGTGCACTTTAGCCACTTGATCCAGATTGCCGGATGCCTCTTTAATGCCGTTGATGCGGGGCAGCTTGGACAGCTCCAGCGCCGTCTCCGGCAGCAGGTTCAGCCCGGTGCGGGACGGTACATTATAAAGCACAATGGGCTTATCCGTCGCATCGTGAATCGCAGTATAGTGGGCGATCAGACCGGCCTGGCTGGTCTTGTTGTAGTAGGGCGTCACCAAAAGCAGAGCATCTGCGCCGTATTCGCAGGCTTCTTTGCTCATTTCAATGGCACTGGCGGTGGAGTTGGAGCCTGTACCGGCGATCACCGGCACACGACCGTTTACATACTCGATGCACCACTTGATGCACTCCAGGTGCTCGTCAACATCCAGGGTAGAACTTTCGCCGGTGGTGCCGCAGATTACGATGGCGTCTGTACCGTTGTCAATCTGCCAGTCCACAAACCGGGCGAACTCGTCATAATTTACGCTGCCGTCCTCATGCATAGGGGTAATAATGGCAACGGCTGCGCCTGTAAAGATAGGATCCTTCTTCATATCAAAAATCTCCTTTTCGCTGTGTTATCAGTCCATATAACCCTCGGCTGCCAGCAATTCGGCCAGCAGCACCGCACCGCCGGCAGCGCCGCGCAGGGTGTTGTGGGACAGACATACAAACTTGTAATCATACTGTGTATCCGGGCGCAGACGGCCGATGGACACGGCCATACCGTGCTCCAGCTCACGCTCGCTGTGAATCTGCGGGCGATCCGGCTCGGTAAAGTAGTGCAGGAACTGTTTGGGTGCGCTGGGCAGCTCCAGCTCCTGGGCACGACCGGCGTAGTTCTTCCACACCTCAATAATCTCTTCCTCAGAGGGTTTCTCACCCTCAAAGTCCATAAATACGGCGCCCAGGTGACCGTTGGTCACAGGCACGCGAATGCACTGCGCAGTAAAGGCCGGTGCATCGGCAGACACGATCTGGTCGCCCTCAATGTGGCCCATCAGCTTCAGCGGCTCTTTTTCGCTCTTTTCTTCCTCACCGCCGATGTAAGGGATCACATTGTCGATCATCTCCGGCCAGCGCTCAAAGGTCTTGCCTGCACCGCTGATGGCCTGGTAGGTGCACACCAGCACCCGCTTAATGCCGTACTTCTGGTGCAGGGGGAAGATGGCAGGCACATAGCTCTGCAAAGAACAGTTGGACTTTACGGCGATAAAGCCGCGCTTGGTGCCCAGGCGTTTACGCTGGGCGGGAATAATGTCAATATGCTGGGGATTCAGCTCCGGCACCACCATGGGCACATCTGGAGTAAACCGGTTGGCAGAGTTGTTAGATACCACTGGGCACTCGTGCTTGGCATACTGCTCCTCCAGCGCGCGGATCTCATCCTTTTTCATATCCACGGCGCAGAATACAAAGTCTACCATAGAGGTGATCTTTTCTATATCTGCCTGGGCGTCATACACCGGCAGGTCTGCCATGTTGGCGGGAATGGGTTTATCCATGCACCATCTGCTGCCCAGTGCCTCTTTGTAAGGCTTACCAGCAGAGCGTGCAGAGGCTGCCAGGCACACTACCTCAAACCAGGGGTGATTCTCCAGCAGCAGGGCGAAGCGCTGACCGACCATACCGGTTGCGCCGACGATACCGACTTTGTACTTTTTGTTCATTGTGACTCTCCTTAAAAAAATGCCTTGTAAAACGCAGCATTTTGCAATATAATATCTTACAGCGCCTGCGGTGGGTAAATACCGCTTGCTTTTAGATATAATATCACTTACTATATATATATGTCAAATACTTTTGCGGAGATAATTATGAAAACTTCTGATTTTTATTATGATTTGCCCCAGGAATTGATCGCGCAGACCCCGGTGGAGCCGCGAAACAGCTCGCGCCTGATGATCTTGCACAAGGACAGCGGCGAACTGGAGCATCGGATCTTTAAGGATTTGCCGGAATATCTGCGCCCCGGTGACTGCCTGATCCTTAACGATACCCGGGTCATTCCCGCCCGTATCTACGGCGTTAAGGAAGAGACCGGTGCGGTGGTGGAATTTCTGCTGCTGACGCAAAAAGAAAATAATGTGTGGGAGTGTCTGTGCAAGCCGGGCAAGCGCGCCAAGGTGGGCACCCGCTTTAACTTCGGCGAGGGCAAACTCTACGGCACGGTCATTGAGATACAAGAGGATGGCAACCGGTTGGTGCAATTCGACTGCCAGGGGAATATTTATGCGGTGCTGGACCAGATCGGTCAAATGCCTCTGCCGCCCTATATTAAGGAAAAGCTCCAAGATAAGGAGCGTTACCAAACGGTGTACAGCCGGGAGTTAGGTTCCGCTGCGGCGCCTACCGCCGGTCTACACTTTACTCCACAAATGCTAAAGGATATTCAGGCGATGGGCGTCAATATCGGCTATGTGACATTGCATGTTGGGCTGGGCACCTTCCGTCCGGTTAAAGTGGAAGATGTAACCAAGCACAAAATGCACACGGAGCACTACCATATGCCGGCAGAGACGGCGGAGCTGATCAACCGGACCAAAGCAAACGGCGGTCGGGTGATTGCTGTGGGTACCACCTCCTGCCGCACCATTGAGTCTGTGGCAACCAAGAACGGTTGTATTTGCGAGGATGACGATAACACCAGCATTTTTATTTATCCCGGGTATGAATTCAAGTGCATGGATGCACTGATCACCAACTTCCACCTGCCGGAGAGCACGCTGATCATGCTGGTTAGTGCTTTTGCAGGATTTGACCACATTATGCACGCTTATAATACCGCCGTGGCGGAGAAGTACCGCTTCTTCTCCTTTGGCGACGCAATGTTTATCTGCTGACGGAGAGAAAGTATGGCAAAATATACCTTATTAAAAAAAGAAGGCAACGCCCGCCGCGGCACCTTTGAAACGGTGCACGGCACGGTACAGACGCCGGCGTTTATGAATGTCGCTACCGCTGCGGCCATTAAAGGTGGTCTGTCTACCGAGGATCTGGAGCATATTGGTTGTCAGGTCATGCTGTGCAACACCTATCATCTGCATGTGCGCCCCGGGGACGATTTGGTGGCGGACATGGGCGGCCTGCACCGCTTTACAGACTGGAAGCGGCCGATTTTAACAGACAGCGGCGGGTTCCAAGTATTCAGTCTGGCTAAGTTGAACCAGATCAAAGAAGAGGGAGTCACCTTCCATTCCCATGTAAACGGCAAGAAGATCTTTATGGGTCCGGAGGAGAGCATGCAGATCCAGTCCCATCTGGCATCTACGATCGCCATGGCTTTTGACGAGTGCGTGGAAAACCCGGCCACTTACAACTACGCAAAGCAGTCCTGCGCGCGCACGCTGCGCTGGCTGGAGCGCTGCAAGGCAGAGATGGAGCGATTGAACGCCTTGCCGGACACCATTAACAAAGAACAGCTGCTGTTTGGGATCAACCAAGGCTGCACTTACGACGATCTGCGGGTATGGCACATGCAGGAGATCGCTAAACTGGACTGCGACGGCTACGCCATCGGCGGTCTGGCAGTAGGGGAGCCGGCCGAGGATATGTACCGCATTATCAGCGCCGTAGAGCCGTATATGCCGGCGGATAAACCCCGGTATTTAATGGGCGTCGGCACGCCCGGCAACATTTTAGAGGGCGTCAGCCGCGGGGTTGACCTGTTTGACTGCGTTATGCCTTCTCGCAACGCTCGCCACGGCCATCTGTTTACCAAGGACGGCATTATCAATTTGAACAATGCCAAGTATGCCCGGGACGACAAGCCTATTGATCCCAAGTGTGATTGCCCGGTGTGCCGCCGGTACAGTCGGGGTTACATTCGCCATTTGCTTAAGGCAGGGGAGATGCTTGGTATGCGCTTGGCAGTGATGCACAATTTGTATTTCTACAACAATTTAATGGCAGAAATCAGACAAGCGTTGGATAACGGCAGCTTTGCACAGTACAAATCTGAATATTGTGTGAAATTGGATACCAGAATATAGAAAAGGACTTGCAATTCGGTTAAAATTTTAATATAATAGTCGTACTATGTTCAGGAGGAATTAAAATGAACTTTATTTTGTTACAGGCCGCAGCCGGCGCCAGCGCTTCCGGTAAGGGCGGCGCCAGCCAGTACAGCTTTATCATCTTGATGCTGGTGATGGTGGTACTGATGTACTTTACCATGATCCGTCCCCAGAAAAAGCGCCAGAAGGAAGAGCAGGAGATGCGTTCTTCTTTGGAGATTGGCGATGAGATCATCACCATCGGCGGTATTGTGGGTAAAGTTGTCACCATTCGCGAGGAGGACCTGATCATTGAGACCGGTGCTGATCGCAACAAAATGCGGATCCAGCGCTGGGCTGTGAATACCAACAAGACCAAAGCCGAGCAGCACCAGAAGGAAGTGGAAGCTGCCAGAGAAGCTGCCAAGAATAAGAAGAACAAAAAGAATAAGGACGACGCTTTGACCGAGAAATCCGACACCGCCAAAGAGGCAGAGGAAAAAATCGAGAAATAAGCACACTTAAAAAAGGACTGCTCATAGAGCAGTCCTTTTTTCGTTCTATTTTTTACTTACGGCGCATACGGTATAGCGAGGGTGATGGTATGCCAAAAATTCAGATAGGCAAAACAAAAACCGTATTGCTGCTTTATCTGCTTCGTGTCACGGCGGCCACCGTGTGCTGCTTTGGTGCCTGCTGTGCCGTAGGGGCACTGGTGGTGTATAAACTGGATCTGGACTTTAAGCTGATCGCGTATATCTGTGCGGCGATCGACTTTCTCTGTGCCTTTCTCATTGCAAAATGGGCGCTTCGCGGGGTGAAAAACAGCCGCTTGCCGCTGGCATTGGCTGCCATTGTGCCTGCAATGGTCCTAACGGTGGCACATTACTGTATGGCACCTTCCGGCGCCGGTTTATTGGTACTGCGGCTGCTGGGTATGCCGGTGTGCGCTGCGCTGGCAGCCGTCAGCAAAAAGCGGGTGCACTTATGAGCGAGCCTCGGGAGAAGCGGGACCTGGCGGCGGCATTTTCGGATGAGCTGCGCGCATTTCGCTGGGAGACCCATAGAACTTACATCTATTCCCTGGTATTTTATACCTGCGGGTTAGCGTTGGGCAGTGTGCTATACTGTCAAATTCGCTCCGACACAGTTAACGCACTGCTCAGAGTAGGGGAGAACCGTTTTTTACAGCTGTTTCTCAATGATTTTTGCTTGTATTTCAGTATATTTTTGGTAACGGTCTTTTTGGGCTTTTGCATGATCGGCTTTCCGTTGATTCATTTTGTGCCCATGACGTGCGGCTTTGCTTTTGGTATGCAGGTGTGCTACTATTATATGACTTTTCGGCTGAAAGGCGTGCTGTTTTGCGTGCTGATGGTGATTCCGGCGGCCTCTATTTTGCTGACGGTGGTCATGCTCACCATTAAAATCAGCACCGATATGTCCAAGTCCATCTTTCACCTGTCCGTTAAGCGAGACGATGCAACAGGGGAGTCCCCCGCTGAAATTCAGGTGCGGGATTATTTAAAAAAATATCTGATTTCCGCCGCTTTCGTGGCGTTGGCCGCCTTATGTAATGCAGGGTTGACCAGTTTGTTCAGTTCTGTGATCTCGATTTAAGCCCATCGAGATCGGCAAGGGGATTGGCCTCAATGGCGGCCTTGGCTGCGTCGTCGCTGATGTGGGTATAGATTTCCGTAGTACCCAGGTTTTCATGGCCCAGGATCTCTTTAAGTAGCAGCAGATCCACATGGCCATTTTGGTACATCAGTGTGGCCGCCGTATGGCGCAGCTTATGCACGGACAGGCCTCGATCGCCCAGCCCTGCCTTGTCCAAATAAGCGTACACCATGTGTTGTACCGTCTTGGGGCTGATCCGTTGGTTGCGGCTGCTTAGAAATAAAGCTTTGTCCTTTACACCGTCGTGCGGGCGCACCCGCATATAGGCGGAAACGGCGGATTTGCAGGCATCGTTTAAGTACACGGTGCGCTCCTTGTTGCCTTTGCCGGTGATCACCAATGTATCGTTTGATTTTATATCATTATAATCAATGGACACCAACTCGCTCAGTCGCATACCGCAGTTCAGAAGTAAGGTCAAAATGGCGTAATCCCGTTCTTTGTGTTTGCCGTCTACAACGGATAATAAGTGGCGTGCTTCTTCCAAGGTCATGTACTTTGGAAGGGCTTTTTTTGTTTTCGGCGCGTCCAGCACTTTCATTGGATTTTCCTCCAGCAAGTGCCGGTTGTCAGTTAAATAGATAAAAAAGCGCCGTATGGCGATCACACGCCGCGCACGGGTGGCTTCCGCGTTGCCGCGTTGATTCTTGCAGTAGATTAAGAACTGGTAGGCGTCGCTCAGTGTAATGGTCTTAATGAATTCCATATTGATTTGCCGTAGATCCATTTGATCGTCCGGCGTGTCAGGCGGATACAGATTTTTTTCCTTGGCAAGGTAGCGAAAGAAGGTGCGCAAATCCGACGCATATTCGATCACCGATAATTCGCTATGACCTTTGATGGCCTCCAAATACAACAGATAGTCCTGTACGGGCATAGGTAATTGCCCAAATTCCGCTTTTTTCACTGTTTCAGCTCCCCTATATTATACAAAATATTAATTTTGTATAATTATAGCAAATTCAAAAGCAAAATGCAAGCCCCTGTTCTAAACAATATAAAAATCGCAAAAGGTATCAATTCTTTACGGCAGATATTCTTTTAGTGTCTGTATCTGCGGATCATCGGTCATAAAGCGGTCTTCCTTCAGTTCTCCCTCCAGGAGCAAAGTGTTTACTCGCTTGCTATTGCGCACCTGCACACCGTCATTTTCAATGGCAAGAATGTTTTGTAGACCGCCCAGTTCCTGTACCAGTGGGCGCAGATCTTCCGGCAACCAAACGCAGCTGTGTTCCGCAATGCCGTAGCGTACCACGGTGTACCGGCTGACAAAATAGGCCAGCACGCAAAATGTCACGCCCACAAGATACGGCAGTGCGCCGCTGCTGTTGTGCAGGAGAAACTCCACGATTCCCCCATTCTGCAAAAATCCCCAGTGGAGATCCAGCAGCGCAGACACCAAATAGCATCCGCCGGTGAGTCCGGCAAAGGCCAGCAGCAAAAACGGACTTTCCAGCACCAAAAATAAGGTGAAAAGTTCCGTATGGCCGCTGAGAACACAACCGACGGTAAATAACGCCAGAGCGGCTTTGCTCCGTGATTTACCACAGTCTGCCAGCGTGCATGCAAACCCGGGCAATAAGAACAGTTGCAGCCCTTTGCCGGACAAAAATAGCGCGGTTGCCAAACGATCCGGCTTGGCGGCAAAAATGGTCTTGGCGCCGGTTAAAATTTGCCCGTCCAACCACACGGCACCACCGGCGCTGTGCAGATACACCGGCTGTTCAAACGCCGCAGACAGCGGACGCAAAAGCGTATTCAGCACGCCAAACATTGTGCCGGCAACGGCGTTATTGTTGCCCAGCTTACGCAGCAGCCACAGCAGTGCGCTTTCGTAATAACCGTGCGTTGCACCCAAGAGACCGGCGAGTGACAGTGCGAGCACCGGTAGCAGCAACATCCCTTGCTTCTCCCCTACTCTGTCTTTGCACAGCACGGCTCCCAGCCCCAACAGGATCGGCCACAGCAATCCCGGATCGCTGTTCGTAACAGCGGTAAACAAAGCAGTAAACAGGCCGTAACTCAGGACGCTCCACACCCCGCACTTGGTGCGACTCCCTGGTAACAGATGATACGGCAAAGCAAAGGCAATTAAATAAGGCGCCATTTTTTCCGCCTGTCTAGCAAAGGTTGCAGCTATGCTGCTCCATGGATGATTCCATAAATCCTCGCTGATCTGCAGCAACTGGCAAAGGGCCAATAGGACAGCCACAATGCAGAACGCGCCCCATAGAGCTTGCAGCCAGCGTCCGCTCTTCTCATAAAATCTCATACCCACAGTATGGTCAAGGAAAAGGCGTTTCATACAATCAGCCCATAGAAAAAGCCGACCTGAATTCGTTCAAGTCGGCGTTCATCACCACATTCTGCCCTCTGTATGGGGGCAAGTACTGTCTTTCAGTGCTGCGCGAACCTCTACATAGCAGCCGCATTTGCGACACATACCGGCGATCAGTTGGTCGCAATGACGGCATTGGCTTAGGCGACTGTTCCGCACCGTCGGACTTGCCAGTTCTTCCGGTGGCACGGTTTCCAAATATGCTTGCACCTGTGTATAGGCCGCTCGTTCCCCTGCCTCATACAGCAGGCAGCGTTTGCAAAGCTCCTCCATTATTTTTCGTTAATCACGAACTTTACTACACTGCAAGGGGGCAGTTCAGCTACAAAACCATCAGACAGCTTGCGTACACCGTCAAAGGGGCGGACCTGAACCGCGTCCGGATTGGAGAAGTCATTTTTGTCGTGCATATCTCCGGTAAGAATTTCGGCACGTAAGGTTGAAACTTTGGTATCGGCGATCTGACACTTGATCTTGGCCTTTTTGGTGGCGCTGATGTTGGTGACCGTGGCGTAAATGGTGCCGTTCTCGTCCACAGAGGCGGACTCGATCATCTGGGGTGCGCTGCACTCCTCGCACTCTACGGTATTGCTGTTGGTCAGGTAGGAGCCAATCAGCGTGTTTTGTTGGTGATCCTTATACATCTTAAACACATGGTATGTGGGGGTCAACACCATCTTGTCCCCTTCGGTTAGGATCACTGCTTGCAGTACATTCACCGTCTGCGCAATATTCGCCATCTGTACCCGGTCGGCGTGCTTGTTGAAAATATTCAGAGTCAGCGCAGCCACCATAGCGTCCCGCATGGTGTTTAGCTGGTACAGAAAGCCCGGATTGGTGCCCGGTTCCACATCAAACCAGGTACCCCACTCGTCTACAATCAGATCCACCCGCTTTTGGGGGTCCAGGGCATTCATAATCTCTGTATGGCGACGAACCAGCTCCTCCATACGGTAGGCCTTGGCCACTGTACGGTCATAATCTTTTATATTAAACTCCGTGGCAGAGCCTTTGTGATCCCAGTTATAAGGTACGGTGTAGTAGTGGAGCGACAGACCGTCCGCCTGGTCGGGCACCTTGCGCATTACCTGCTCCGTCCATTTGAAGTCAAAAGCATTAGGACCGCAGGCCACACGGTAAATATGCTCCCCGGCAGTATAATCCCGCACATAAGTGTTGTAGCGGCGGAATTCGTCCGCATAGTAATCGCCGTTCATGTGGCCGCCGCAGCCCCAGCTCTCATTGCCAACGCCGAAGTAGCGCAGCTTCCAGGGCTTATCGGCACCATTCTTCTTTCGCAGGTCCGCCATAGGCGATACGCCGTCAAAGGTCATATATTCGACCCACTCGTTCATCTCCCGCACGGAGCCGGAGCCTACATTGCCGTTTACATAAGCGTCACACCCCAGCTGGCGGATGAGCTCAAAATACTCGTGGGTGCCAAAGGAGTTGTCCTCCACCACACCGCCCCAGTGGGTGTTGATCATCTTTTTACGATCCTTCTGTTCACCAATACCGTCCGTCCAGTGGTACTCGTCGGCAAAGCAGCCGCCGGGCCACCGCAGCACAGGAATGCCCATGTCTTTCAGCGCCGTGACCACATCGGTGCGCATACCGTTCACATTGGGAATTTTAGAGTCTTTGCCTACAAAAATGCCGTCATAAATGCAGCGACCCAAATGCTCGCTGAAATGGCCGTAAATGTCCTTGTTGATGGTGGCAATCCGCTGGTTGGGATTGATCAAATACTTTTCCATAACTACCCCCGAAAGTGATAAGATTTTGTTACAAGGGAACGATAGCACACCCCCGCCCGCCTTGTCAATACTAAAGAAACAAATAAGACAGAAATTTGGAATTGACAAGTAAAAAATCTGTGCTATCCTATTGTGTAGGTGATATTATGCATACGGAAAAAATGATGAATTATGTAAAAACGGCCGGTGCAGACGCGTTGCTGCTGCTGGATGAAGCCGATATGCACTATGTGTGCGGCTTTTCCCCCAGTGAGGGCATGATTTTGGTGACGCCGACGGCTGTGTTTCAACTGGTGGACTCTCGCTATACGGAGACCGCCCGGCTCCACGCGGCGGACACCGGCGTGCAGGTGACGGAGATTACCACCGGCTTTTGGGACGAATTGGACGCCCTGCTAGCAAAAATCGACTGCAAGATTTTGCTGTTTGAGGACCGCACCATTGCTTACCGGCAGTACACGCAGTTGCAAGGCATTTTCAGCGGCGAATTGCGCCCTGTCGGCAACGGCGTAATGGATCTGCGCAATGTAAAAGAGCCGTGGGAGATCGATCTAATGAAAACCGCCAACCGCATTGCGGAAAAGGCGTTTTTAGAGCTGCTCAACGATGTAAAGCCCGGCAAAACGGAAAAGGAACTGGCTGCCCGGTTTGACTATCTAATGGCGCTGGGTGGCTCGGACGGCGTCAGCTTTGACACCATTCTCCTAACCGGTGCCCATACTTCCATGCCCCACGGTGTGCCGGAGAATCGGGAAGTGCAAAAGGGCGACTTTGTGCTGTTTGACTTTGGCGCCACCTACCGGGGCTACCATTCGGATATGACCCGCACAGTGGCCGTGGGCAGCGCCACGGCAGAAATGCAGGCGGCCTATGACCTGGTGCTCCGCGCGCAGCTGGCAGGTATTCAGGCGCTGCACGCCGGCGTGCCCTGCAAAGAGGTGTACCAAGCAGCCTACGATGTACTGGCAGCGGAGGATAAGGCGCAATATTTCCGCCACTCCCTGGGGCACGGCGTGGGGCTGGAAATACACGAGGGTTATAACGCCTCGCCCCGCAGCGGGGATGCTTACCAAACCGGCAATGTGACCTCTATGGAGCCTGGCATCTACTTGCCGGACAAATTCGGCATCCGCATTGAAGATGTGCTCTACCTGTCCCCTCACGGCCGAGAGAACTTATCCAATGTGACCAAAAAACTTATCGTGCTGTAAAGCGAAGAAAACCCCGAACCGGAGTGGTTCGGGGTCATTTATTTATGTGATTTACAGGGACATTGCCAATTGATAGGCGGCTTCTGTGGCGTTGTGGATACGGCCGATTTTGTTGCTGTCGCCGATGTTATATACGCGACTGAAGCTGCTTTTAATGCTTTCATACAATCCGTTCTCCGGGCGCACGCCCAAAGAGAGCACCACCAGGTCGCAAGGTACCATGGTTTTGCTACCGGTGTCCACATTTTCCAGTTCAATGCTGTCCTGATGAACGGCCAGCAGTTTTTGCCCCACCATAAAGACAGTGTGTGCCGCCTGTAACTTAGGTAGCGCATCGTCCACATGCTGGAAGTATGCACCGGGCGCAATGCGGGGCGCCATTTCCACAATGGTCACATGATTGCCTTGACTTACCAGCAGCTCGGAGGTTTCCAGTCCGGTCATGCCGGAGCCGATCACCGCCACCTGCTTGTCTTTCACTTTCACATTGCCGGAGAGAATATCTGTCACCGTGCACACATTTTCGCCGCTGAAAGCCTTTGGGTGTACGGCGCTGCCGCCGGTGGCACAGATCACAGCGTAAGGGTCATAAGCGGCTATGATTTCTTCTGTCGCTTCTACCTGGGTGCGAATTTCTGCACCCGCAGCCTGCGCAAGGGTAGTCAAATCCTCCGTGCACCAGGTCATGCGCTCCTTATGGGGCGGCTTGGCTGCCAACAGTACCTGACCGCCGGGGGTTTTGGCTTTTTCCAGTACGGTCACATCAAATCCACGGCGAGCCAGCAGTTCCGCTGCCGTCAGGCCCGCAGGCCCGGCACCGACAATAACCACCTTGCGCCCATTGCCGTTTTGCACCAACATTGTGCGCTCTCGGCCTACAAACGGGTTCACGGAGCAATGACCGTGCTCGCCTTTATAGGCACCCTCCATCATACTCTCAAAGCAGTATAGGCAGTTGATACAGTGGCGAATTTCGTTTGCCTTCCCCTGCTCTGCCTTGTCTGCCCAGTAGGGATCAGCAATCAGGGGGCGGCCAAGGCCTACAAAGTCCTGAATACCTTGTGCAAGCTGTTCTTCCGCTTGCTCCGGGGTGCGAATCAAATTGGCGGCAATCACAGGAATGTTCACCACTTCTTTGACTGCCTGGGCCAGGTGCTTGCGCCAACCGCAAGGGAAAGTTACCGGCTCCAGCCAGTAATTGAATGTATCGTAGCACGCAGAAGATACGTCAATGGCGTCAATGCGCTTGTCAGACAGAATTTTGGCCATTTGCAGGCCCTCTTCCAAGCCGTAGCCCTTGCCGGGTTGGCCGATGCGGTCGTACATCTCATCTACTGACAGACGCACCACAATGGGGAAATCCCGACCGCAGGTGATGCGAATGCCGTCAATGATCTCCGTCAAAAAACGCATTCTGTTCTCCAAAGAACCGCCGTATTCGTCCGTTCTCCGGTTGGTATTCGGTGATAAGAATTGCTGAATGAGATAGCCATGGGCGGCGTGCAGTTCCACACCGTCACAGCCGGCTTTCTTTACTCTTTGTGCAGCTTCAATAAACTGCATGATCAGCCGCTGCACACCCCGGTGGGACAGACCACGGTTGACGCTTTCGCTCATTTTGCTTTTTTCGCATCGGCTGGGTGCCACGGTGCGGGGCACAATGTCCTTGTCCTGCAACTTCTTACCGGGAGGGATTACACTGCCGTACAGCAGCTTGGCATAAGCGGACCCGAGAAAGCGGTCGCCGGCTACGCAAATAGGCAGTGTGCCCACCATCAGCCCCAGATTTTGCCGCCCCGGATGGTGCAGCTCCACCATCAATTTGGTGCCGTGACGGTGTACCCGTTGTGCCATGGTGCGCAGGGAATCAATTTGGTAATCATGACTCATGCCCAGTTGACCAAAGGAGGACGCACCGGTCATATCGTTGACACGGGTAATCTCCGTAAAGATCAGCCCTACGCCGCCCTTGGCCCGCTCTTCGTAATAGTCCATCATGGTATCCGTGGCCCGACCGTCAAATTGACCGAAGCCAAGGCACATCGGCTCCATAATAATGCGGTTCTTTACCGTCACATTGCCGATTTTGGCGGGAGAAAACAATAAATCGTAGTTCATAAGCAAACCTCGCACTGCCATCGCAGACTTAATTCTTGTGTTTCTTTTTATCTTTCTCTCTGCCACCGTGGGCAGCCAGCATTTGGCGCTCCTCATAGCGGGCGTCCAGCCGATACCAAATATAGATCAGCACGCAAACGGCCACGGCCACCAACACCCAAAAGATAATGGTTATGGTCTTTTGAATGGCAACCACTTTCTCGGCGGCTTTGCCCAAAAATGCGATGAGCACCTGGCCGTTATTGCCATCCTCTTTATAGGTGCCGCCGGGCAGATCTACTTCCTTGCCGCTTGCATCTTTATAGTAGCAGATGAACATCGGCTCGTTGGGTGCCTTCTTCTGGTCATAGTTCGGGTTGGTCTTAAGGTAAAAGGTCTTGCCGTAGTCCTCTATCTTATCCGGCGCCAACGCGATCACGACTTTATTGTAAAAGGCGTAGCTGTTCACATGGGTCACCACGTAACCGGCAATGCCCACCAGCAGTATCACTACGGCCACCACAATGCCGGCGATTAAGCCTTTTTGTTTGCCACTGAGCTTCTTCTTTGCTTTCTTTTCCACTGTTGGGGTCAACTCTTGTTTATCCTCTGCCATCATATCACTCCAGTTGTCGAATAGTCGAATAATCTCTTTTACATTATACCAAAACCGGCCTTGCCGGTCAAGGCAACAAAAAGAGGAGCCGCAGGCTCGGCGATTTGCCGCAGCTGTGCCGCTCCTTTTGGTTTATTTCTTGTTCTTACGCTTTTCCGCTTTGGCAGCCAGCTTTCGCTTGGCTTCTTCCACCTTGGCTTTTTCTTCTTCCTGGGCTTTCTTGGCAGCCTGTACGCGCTCCAGTTCCCGCTTTTCTTCTGCCAGGCGCTCTTTTTCTTCTTTCGCAGCCACCCGCGCCAGGCGTTCATTCTCCAACTGCTCGTCAGACTTGGCCGGCGCTTTAACAACGGCAATGTTCATGCCGGTGGCAACCAGCAGCAAAAGCAGTGCCACAAAGTAGCCCCAACCGATGGAACCGCTGGGTGCCAGTGCCGCGTTGCCGCCAAAGCTGAATGCGCCCAGATCCGCGCCCCGCTGACCGCCAACGGTAAAGCAGATTACGGCGGCGACAGAAGCCGCAACAGACAGTACATCAAAAACAATGGTCGTCTTGGTCTTGGAATTCTTGCAGCGGATCAGTACCATAAAGAATGCAATCACAATAAATAAAGCGCTGAGTAAGAACAGGAAGTAGCCAATCACACCAAGGGTCACCGGACCGCCGTAGCCCTCCATACCCATAGTTGTGGTAAACAGTCCTACATCGCCAAAAAACGCCTTGAAAAAGTCAATCAGTGACTTGCTACCGTCAAAAGCGAGAATACTCAGCACAAAGCTGGAGCCAGTGCCTTTGATATTGGACCAAGGTAAAATGAAACCCACAGCCGGCAAAAAGGTCAGCACCAGGCGAGCAATGCGCAGCTTGGTGCCCCACATGGAATACGCCATACGACTGAGGGTGCGGTTAAACACGCCGAAGGCTTTTTCCGCATTGCGGTTATCCTCCTCCAGTCTGGCCTCCCAATCAAAATTAGGAATGCTCACACCGCAGGCGGAGCACTCCGCCTTAATGTTCCAAAAATGTAATTTTTTGCCGCAGTTGGGGCAGGTCGATGCCATAGTCTACATCCTTTCGGCGCCGTGGCGCTGGTTCTGTTATCAATGAAAATGAATATGGAAACGAATATCAGTCCGTTACAGCCATCATATTCACCAAAATATTTTATAATGTTTGGCGCCGGTTGTCAATAGAATTGCCGGCAAAAATCAAAAGCCGGGAGAAATGTTACACAACGTTTCTCATCGTGCATTATCTTGTTACTTTTGTACAGAAAAAAGTGTTGATTTGCTCTACTTCTTATGCTAAAATTATATCGTTATTACTTTGTAGGGCTACGGCCCTGAAATGAGGGAATGTTTTGGCAGAAAAAGTTGAGTCTCAGCAGCTGAACGATTCTGAACTGGAAGAATTGGAAAGGCTGGCTTATACCAAAAAGCGCTACTTGTCACCGAAGGAGATCGCCGCCTTTGTGCTGGTGAACTTCGGTAAGAAGAACTTGGACCAGTTTACCAGTGCGTTCAAGGAATTCTTTATGATCCAGTTTTTAAAGCTGAACACCACCGCGTACGCAAACATCAACCTGTTTGCCTCCATTTATGATGCGGCGGACGATACCATCAGCGGACTGATCATTGACCGTACCCGTACCCGTTGGGGGCGTATTCGGCCGTTCTTGATTCTGTCCCTGCCTATGTGGCTCATCGGCGGTTATATGATGTTTACCGCTCCGGATCTGAATTCCACACAAAAGATCGTTTGGTCCGCCATAGGCATATTACTGTACGGTCTGGGTATGAGCTACTTTGGCGCCTACTGGCTGCTTGTTTATAACATAACGCCGAATAACGACGAGCGAAATAACTTAATTACCACCACCAAGTTTTTTGAGCTGTTCGGCACCTGGCTGCCCTCACTGGTTCCTGTGTTTGTACAGCTGCTGCCAAAGGTCAATAAGAACATTACCATGCAGGGTGTGTACTCCGGATTCGCCTACTGTATGTTGATCCTTTGCGCCGGGTTCTCGGTGTTCGGGTTCTTCAATATGCGTGAGCGGGTGCCGCTCATGAGCCGCGAGGAGATGAACGAGACCTCTGTTCTCCAGTCCATTAAGGAGATCTTCTCCAACCGTCCCCTGTTTGCCATCATTCTGTCGGATTTCTTTAACAACTTTAAGGCCGTAGGCGGCTCCTCCGAGCAGTACTTCTGGCTAAACAATACCGGCGCCATTATGAACCAGACCATCTGCGGTCTATTTACCGGTATTCCCAACTACCTGATGGTGCCTATGGCTGCCAAACTGGTTAAGAGGCTGGGTGCTCGCGTAACGGCAATCTTGGCCGGTGTGTTTGGCGGTGTGGCTTACTTTACCCTGTTCTTTATCGGTTACCACCCCTTTGGCCAGACTTTCGGCGACCACAGAATTCTCAACTTCATTTGGGTGGTCTTCGGTCTGACCATTTGCGGCCTGCCCAATAAAGTCATTCAGGTGGTTAACCCCATTTTGACCGCAGAAGCTCTGGACTATATGGAATGGAAGCACGGTCTGCGTAACGAAGCGCTGGTAACAACCGTACAGGGCTACTTTCAGAAACTGGCAACTTCTATTACTTCTTGGATGTCCGGTATGGTACTGACCTGGATTAACTACATTCCCCTCACCGACTCCCTGGGCAACGCTGTGCCTCAAACGGATCCCGGTATTCTGTCCGGTATTTGGGCTGTGTTCTGTATCCTGCCCGGTTTGGCCCGTGGCCTTTACGGTCTGTCTTTCCTGTTCTACAACATTCACGGTGACCTGCAGCAGCAGATGATCGTGGAACTGGCGGAGAAGCGCGCTGCCCGTTTGGCAGAGCAGAACGAAAAAACTGCCGACTAAGTCTTACATACTATTTTATATTTATAACGACAAAAACAGTACGGTTCTGCCGTACTGTTTTTTTATGCACACGCCGGACTGTTTTTGGACGGTACACGAAATCTTATGCACTTATATCGCCTTTTTTGCATATTTTTGTCTAACATAGACAATTATTAATAAACGACGGCTATTTTGTTTGTTGACTTTTTCTTGCAAGTATGGTAAAAATAGATTAAAGTATAAGAATTCTCGGCTTTGCCGGAATTCGGACCGGGAGTGGTTAATTTATGGAAAAGTTATTGTACCTTGTACCTGTGTGCGGTTTGGTGGCGCTGCTGTTCGCCCTGTTCACTGCACGCTACATCGGTAAGAAAGACGCCGGCACGGCAAAGATGAAAGAGATTGCCGACGCCATCGCCACCGGCGCTCGCGCCTTTTTGTTTGCCGAGTATCGAATTCTGATTGTTTTTGCCGCGGTACTGTTTTTAGTGATCGGCTTGGTGATCAACTGGCTCACTGCCGTTTGCTTTGTGCTGGGCGCTCTGTTCTCTACCCTGGCCGGGTTCTTTGGTATGACCGTGGCCACGAAAGCCAATGTGCGCACCGCCAATGCTGCCCGGGAGCGAGGCATGAATAAAGCACTAAAGATTGCCTTTAGCGGCGGTGCTGTGATGGGCTTGTCTGTGGTCGGCCTGGGCGTCATCGGCGTGGGTTTAATCTTCCTGTTCCTGAACAGTAAGTACGATCTGGTGAGCAATGCCTCTGCTCTGAATATTCTCACAGGCTTTAGTTTGGGTGCGTCTTCTATCGCTCTGTTTGCCCGTGTCGGCGGCGGTATTTATACCAAGGCTGCGGATGTGGGCGCCGATCTGGTGGGCAAAGTGGAGGCCGGTATTCCGGAGGACGATCCCCGCAACCCGGCAACCATTGCAGACAATGTGGGCGACAATGTGGGCGATGTAGCCGGTATGGGCGCCGATTTGTTTGAAAGCTATGTTGGCTCCATTATCTCTGCCATCACCTTGGCATTTGCAGCTACCGCCGTCAGCAGTCGGCTGTATGCGGCTGTCTTCCCGCTGGTGCTGTGCGGCGTGGGCATTCTCGGTTCCGTGATCGCCACATTCTTTGTACGCGCCAAGGACGGCACGGACCCGCAGCGCGCCTTGAACCGGGGCGAATATACGGCAACGGCGCTGGTGATCCTTGCCGCCGGGTTACTGAGCCACTTTATGCTGGGTACCATGAACGGCTTTTGGTGTGTGCTGTGCGGCCTGATCGTGGGCACTGCCATCGGTAAGCTGACGGAAATTTATACTTCCGATCACTATAAATCTGTAAAAGAAATTGCAGAAAGCTCCAAAACCGGCGCTGCAACCAACATTATCAGCGGTATGAGCGTAGGCATGCGTTCCACAGCCATTCCGGTGCTGTTTATCGCTGTGGGTATACTGCTGTCTTACAAATTCTTAGGTCTTTACGGTATCGCACTTGCTGCCGTAGGTATGCTGTCTACCACCGGGATCACCGTGGCGGTGGACGCTTACGGTCCGATTGCAGACAATGCCGGCGGTATTGCCGAGATGAGTGAACTGGATGGCTCTGTGCGCAAGATCACCGATAAGCTGGACAGCGTAGGTAACACCACAGCCGCAGTAGGCAAAGGCTTTGCCATCGGTTCTGCCGCCTTGACGGCGCTGGCGCTGTTCGCCTCCTTTGCAGAAACTACGAATATCACCAAAGGCGGTATGAGCATTTTGGATGCCAAAGTTGTGGTAGGCTTGTTCCTGGGCGGTATGCTCCCCTTCCTGTTCTCTGCCTTTACCATGAGTTCCGTTGGCAAGGCTGCGAACAAGATGATCGAGGAAGTGCGCCGCCAGTTCCGGGAGAAACCCGGCATCTTAAAGGGCACGGAAAAGCCGGACTACACCAAGTGCGTGTCCATCTCCACTACCGCAGCGTTGAAAGAGATGATTTTGCCCGGCATTATGGCAGTGGTGGCTCCCTTACTGGTAGGCTTCCTACTGGGCGTTGAGAGCCTGGGCGGTCTGCTGGCAGGTGCGCTGGTCAGCGGCGTTATGATGGCAATCTTTATGGCCAATAGCGGCGGTGCCTGGGACAATGCCAAAAAATATATTGAGGGTCTGAAAGACGGCGGCAAAGGCTCTGAAGCCCATAAGGCTGCCGTGGTTGGCGACACCGTAGGCGATCCCTTTAAGGACACCTCTGGCCCGTCTATCAACATTCTCATTAAGCTGATGACCATTGTGTCTTTGGTGTTCTCCTCTGCCTTTATGGCAGTCAACGGCGGCGCAGGTCTGCTGAACTTCTAAAACCAAATCAGATACAAAAAGCCCCGGAGTTTGTACTCCGGGGTTCATTTTATTTAAGCTTACTCGGTTTCATCATAACTGTCCAGGAACGAATGAAGCTGACCATGTTGCTTGTAGCCGATCACTGTGTCAATATTCACATGCTCCACACTGCGGAAAATGTTGCTTTCCACCTGCGGACTTTCTGCATGCAGCATTTGGATCAGTTCCTTGGTACGCTTACGCTTGGAAGTATTGTTCGGGTTGCAAGAGGTGCAGGTGTCCGTAAACTTGCAGGCGCACTGGATAAAGTGCAGGCCGTTATAATCCCGCCAGTGCTCAATGCTGCTTTCCCGCACCAAGTACAGCGGGCGGATCAGTTCCATACCGGCAAAGTTGGTGCTGTGCAGCTTGGGCATCATGGTTTGCACCTGGCCGCCGTACAGCATGCCCATTAAAATCGTCTCGATTACATCATCGTAATGGTGACCCAGGGCGATCTTGTTGCAGCCCAGCTCCTTGGCCTTGTTGTACAAATGCCCACGGCGCATACGGGCGCAGATATAGCAGGGCGACTTTTCAATATGCAAAACAGATGAGAAAATATCTGTCTCAAACACGGTAATGGGCAGTCCTAAGGTGCGGGCGTTGCGCTCAATCACCTCCCGGTTCTTGGGGCTGTAACCCGGATCCATCACCAGATACACCACTTCAAAGGGAAAGCGACTGTGCTTTTGCAGTTCCTGGAACAGCAGCGCCATCAGCATACTGTCCTTGCCGCCGCTGATACAAACGGCCACCTTATCACCCGGCTGCAACAGTCTGTATTCGTCCAAAGCAGCCGTAAAGCGGCTCCAAATTTCCTTGTGGAACTTCTTGTGAATACTGTGCTGCACTTGTTTCGCTTTATCCGCCTCAAAGTGCAGGCTTTGCATCAGGTAGCCGTAGTAGCCGCCCTGTAAATTCATGGCCTGCACCCCATGGGTGCGCAGCTCCTCTGCCACCGCATCACTAAGGAGACCGCTTTTGCAGCAGATGATGACCGGCATATCTTTCGGCAGGCTGTCCGCCGCTTCCAAGATCGCCGCCTGTTCTTTATGCTCTGCACCGGGAATGGCACCGTAATCAAAGGAATAGCGATCCCGCATATCATAAAGCAGGTAGCTGCCCGGCTCCAGTGCCAGCAACTCCTCTATGGTGATTTGTTCTTTCATATACCCTCGTCCTGTCATAAAACTTCCCCGCTATTATACTACCAAATTCGTCCAATGGCAACCGCCATTTGCCACCGTTATCAGACGATCATAAATATTTTTGTCTACTTATTTACAAATGAAAAGGTTTGTGTTACTATGAGGGCGTAAGGAAGTGATGAGAGGCCGCGGAAATATTTATAACTTCAAACCGAATCTTACCGGCGCAGTACGGCCTCATTGGTTAGTCCAGGATTGCCTAACCTGATTGCCGCCCGGGCGCTGGGTTGGACCTATTTTAATCTACTGCAAAAAATGATAGACACACGATGGAAATTCTAAGGAGCGTGATCAGCTTGAAAAAATCTGCATATAAACGTGCTTTGTGTGCCCTTTTCAGCGCTTTTTTGGTGCTGACCATGGTGTTCCCGGGTGAAGTGGCGCTGGCAGCTTCTGCACCCGGCAATGTAGCCAGGTTCTCTATGACCGGCTGCTCTGCAAGCACCGTCAGCCTAAGCTGGAATAAAGTGAAAGGTGCCAGCGGCTACCGCATTCGCCGGTATGACAGCAAGAGCAAAAAATGGAAAACGGTGCTCACCGCTACCAAAGGCAGCGCAATCAAAGGCACAGTCAAAAAGCTGTCCCCTGCCACTACCTATAAGCTCCAGATCCACGCCTACAAAAAGGCCGGAAAGAAAACATTATATTCCAAAAAAGCGAAAACGCTGACCGTCGCCACCAAGCCGGCAAAAGTTACCTTGCAGTCTGTAAAAGCAAACGGTGCAAAAATCACTGTCAGCTGGAAAAAGAGCGCTGCCAGCGGCTACCAGGTGATCTACGCCCGCAATAAGCAATTCAAAAACGGTGAGAGCATTTTGGTGGGCGGCAGCAACAAGACGACCACCTACTATGCGCCATACAGCGGCACATATTATGTGCATCTGCGGCCTTATAAGAACTTAAACGGAAAGAAGTATTACGGCTCTTGGAGCAATACCAAGGCTGTAAAAGTCAATATCCCCAAGCAGGCGTACCACACAGAGACAGTTTGGGCCAAACGGGGCAAGAACCGCATCTACGGTCAGGTCTATGTACCGGACGGCGTCGGTTATCACCGACCCACAGTTATTTTGTCCCATAGCTTTGGGCTGACCTACAAGTCCTTGAACGCTTACTGTGCCATGCTGGCCAAGAACGGCTATGTGGCCTACTGTTTTGACTTTTGCGGCGGCAGCAAGAAGAGCAAGAGCGACGGTAAAACCACGGATATGACCGTCTTTACCGAAGTAAAGGACCTGGAGTCCGTATTAAGTAAGGCACGGGCGCTCAAGCGGGTGGACAAGAACAAAATTTTTCTGTTGGGCACCAGTCAAGGCGGTTTGGTGTCGGCACTGACGGCTTCCAAGAACAGCAGCAAGGTGCGTGGGCTGATCCTGATGTACCCGGGACTGAATATGGCAGACGAAATGACCAAGAACTACAAAGGCCATGTGCCCAAGACTGCCAACTTTCTGGTGATGACCGTGGGGCACGATTATATTTCCACCCTGATTGATTATGATATTTACGGCAACATCAAGAACTTTAAAAAAGACGTGATCATCATTCACGGCACGGCAGACAGCCGGGTCCCCATCCGATACTCAGAAAAGGCAGTTGAGACCTACAAGTCTGCTACCCTGTATCGCATTCAAGGCGCAAATCACGGGTTTAACAGAGAGAATTACGCCATGGGTAAAAACTATGACAGCAAGGTCAATCCTCTGATTTTGTCTTACCTGAAAAACCATGTCTAAAGTATCGTTATAGAAAAAGCGGCAGCCAAACGGTTGCCGCTTTATTTCATTAAAGGCAAAAAACAACGCTCCGGAATACTCCGGAGCGCATATTTTCATTATGTAGGATTACTCGCCCTTCATTTCCAGCAGCTTTGCTTTACCCTCAAAGGAAGCCTTAGACAGAGCAATGGAATCAAAGATGGCAGCCTCAATATCATCGGGGGTGCAACCCAGTTCCTTGGTGTCATCCGTGGGAATGAACAGATCCATACCCATAATGTCAGCCAGACCTACGGGATCAATACCGGACTGTACATTGCGTTTTGCATATTCCTTGCGCATATGCAGACCAAAGGCCTGGAAAGTCCATTTAGGTACATCCACGATCTTACGATCCTGAATACCATCCATGGCACGGTAAACAATCTTCAGGAACTCTCTCCAGTGCATATTGTAGCAGGAGATGCCATAAGCACGGAAGCCCTGTACCTGCTCCGCAGCGCCAACGATGCACTCACCTACCTGGCGCACGGTCAGCATAGCCGTACCGCCGGCCGGATACATAGTGAAAGGCAATTTCTCAAACCGCTGCAGCTGCTCGATCAGAATGACCCAAACAGGACGACGACCGGGCTGTGTACCAAAGATGTAAGGCAGCTCCAGCACGCCAACACCCATGTTCTCATCAGCATACTTTGCAGCCACTTTCTCCTGATCAATACGAGAGCGGATATAGGGGTGCTTTGCACAAAGATCCATTTCCGGGTGCGTCTTAGCCAGCCAGGAGAAATAAGAACCCAGCACAACGCAACGCTTCACGCCGCACTTCTTGGCCATAGCCAGGCAACGATCCACAGGATCAATGTTGTACTTCTTATAAGCGTCATATACGGGAGCGGGGAACTCTACACGCTCGTCCACACCGGCAGCATAAACAAATGCATCCATGCCGGTCATAGCGGCTTCCAGCTGCTCATCGGACAGCTCCAGGAAGTTGCCAAATTCGATCTCCATTTCCTTGGGAATAGGTGCGCCTTCCGGCAGCGGGGGCAGTGCAATGGTCTTTACATGATGCCCTCTGTCGATAAAAATCTGTGCTGCGGCGGAGCCCAGCAAACCGGTACCGCCAAAAATCAATACGTTCATGAAAATCCCTCCGTTAAATTTTCTGAATAGATTATAACACCGGCTGTTAGCAAGGTCAACAAAAACTTACACTTAACAGCCTTTTTTTGTGTAAATAGGCATTTATTGCAAAATCTGTACGGCATTGCCTTTTATCTGTCTCACTTTCCGGGTTACCGGTGAGCAAAGAACGGCAAAAAGGCGAAGCCGAAACTTCGCCCTTGCAATTAAACTGCGTGGATCTTGTTGTCCATATCGTCGTGTTTGCCATCCAAGCCGTACTTTTTATCTCTTCTCTTTTGGAAGAACTTAACGGCAACCTGACCGAATTGTGCATAGGAGAGAACGTCCTCCTCCTGCTCATAATACTCGGCGATGTCTGCCTTAAAGTCGTCGATCTTATCATGGATCAGATCGGCTGGCCGACAGGTGATAATTTCTTCGTCACCTACGATCTTCTTCTGGAATTCAGGGTCAATGGGGCACGGCGTCTTGCCGTACTTGCCGGCAACCATGTCCTTAAACTCCTTGGTAACCATCTTGTAGCGCTCGCCGGTAATGACATTAAACACGGACTGCGTGCCCACGATCTGAGAGGTGGGGGTCACCAGCGGCGGATAACCGCTGTCTTTACGCACGCGCGGCACTTCGGCCAGCACTTCCTCCAGTTTGTCCTCCTTGCCGGCTTGTTTTAACTGGCCAAGCAGATTGGAAAGCATACCGCCGGGTACCTGGTACAGCAGAGTGTTGGCGTCCACGCCCAGCATTTTCGGGTTCAGCAGACCTTCTGCCAGATATTTCTCTCGCAGGGGGACGAAAAAGTCACGCACCTCGGACAAGGCCTTCAAATCCAAGCCGGTGTCATACGGGGTGCCTTGCAGAGCCGCTACCATAGACTCGGTAGCCGGATGAGAAGTACCCATAGCCAAGGGGCTCATGGCAGTGTCAATTACATCAACGCCGGCTTCAATGCCCTTTAAGTGGACCATAGACGCCAAACCGGAAGTGTAATGGGAATGCAACTGAATGGGAATGTTCACTGTCTCTTTCAGTGCCTTAACCAGATCATAGGTGCCGTAAGGGGTCAACAAACCGGCCATATCCTTAATGCAGATAGAGTCTGCACCTGCGTCCTCCAGCTCCTTCGCGTAATGACAGTAGTATTCCGTGTCAAACACCGGACCGGTGGTGTAAGAAATTGCAGCCTGTACATGACCGCCGTATTTCTTGGCTGCGTTAATGGCAGTCTGCAAATTACGCACGTCGTTGAGTGCGTCAAAAATACGCAGAATATCAATACCGTTATCAATACTCTTCTTTACAAAGTAATCCACCAGCTCGTCGGAATAATGCCGATAGCCCAGCATATTCTGCCCGCGGAAGAGCATTTGCAGCTTCGTATTGGGGCACTTTTTGCGGATCAAGCGCAGTCTGTCCCAGGGATCCTCATCCAAAAAGCGCAGGCAGGCGTCAAAAGTGGCACCGCCCCAGCACTCCAGAGAATGATAACCGATCTTGTCCATCTTCTCTAAAATGCCTTCAAATTCATCCGTGCGCATACGCGTGGCGATCAGGGACTGATGCGCGTCACGCAGCACGGTTTCCGTAATGCCGATTTTAGCCATTCTTGTACCTCTTTTTTATCAGTTGAGAGAAGCAAGGGTCTGACCGGCTTCCACGCTGTCACCCTTGTTTACATTAATGCTGGCGACCGTGCCGTCCTGAGGCGCCACAATCTCGTTTTCCATCTTCATAGCCTCCAGAACAAAGAGTACATCGCCGCTCTTAACGGCAGCGCCGGAAGCCACTTTAATATCCAGAATGGTACCGGGCATGGGAGACTCAACGGTCACAGCGCCGGTGACTGCGGTGTCAGCGGCAGGAGCCGGAGCGGCAGCAGGAGCAGGCGCTGCTGCGGGTGCGGGAGCGGCAGCAGGTGCCGGAGCAGCTGCAACAGGCGCAGCTGCGGGAGCGGCGGAAGTCCCCTCCTCTACGGATACATTGTAAGCTGTACCGTTCACGGTAATGGTGTAGTTCTTCATAATATTGAAACCTCCAGATTATTTAACAGAATGTTTTCTCGGCAGCGTATTCTCACGCTTACCGGCCAAAATATCCAGTGCAGCCATTACCTTTGCACGGCTGTCAGCAGGTACGATCACATCGTCAATGGCACCGCTGGCGGCTGCGGTATACGGAGACGCCAGTGTCTCTTTATATTCTTTCACCAGAGAACCACGATTCTCCCCTGCTGCTAAGCGGTCGCTGTACAGGAATGCAACGGCAGCTTCTGCGTCCAGCGGAGAAAGCACAGCAGTATCCCAAGCAAATGTCAAATCTGCATTGGCGCCCTTACCGGCCAGCGCAATATACGCACCGCCAATGCTTTTGCTGGTGATCAATGCGATCTTGGGGCAAGTGGCAGTGGCATAAGCCGTCTCCATACGGGTAGCTGCGGTAAGCATAGCGTTCTCTGCATCTTTTACAAAGCCGTCAGCGTCTGCCACAGTGAGGATGGGCAGATTGTAGGCGTCGCACAACTTTACGAAAGCCTCTGCCTTATAGGCGCAAGCGGGGCAAACCGCAGAACCGTCAAAGGCCACAAAGCCGACGGTGGTGCCGCCAACGGTTGCCAGTGCGGTTACGCAATGGGTGGCATAGCCGCCCTTCAGTTCTACCACGCTGCCGGCATCCGCCACAGCACAGATCACATCCATTGCAGACGCGCCGGTGTCCACAGCCACAGACGGTGCAGTAAAGTCATACACCGGTGCCGGGGACAGGTTGTTGCCCGGCAGCAGAGCCACCACATCTTTGGCGGCGGTCAGTGCGCCGTCCAGATCGTCTGCCAAAATATCCACCGTGCCCTGCTCGTAGCTGGCATCCGCAGTCACATCACTGGGGGTGGTTACATAGAAATCGGCGTCCTTTACGGCAATCACCACATCGGCCATATTGGCCATCAGGGCACTGGCACCCAAACAACTGCCGGCAATAATGGAAATCTGCGTGCAAACGCCGCTCATCGCCGTAGAAGCCTTCACCAGTTCGCCGTAAGCGGACAGTGCTTCAAAGCCCTCGTCCAGCTTTACGCCGTTGGAATCATAAATACCGATCACCGGACAACCGGTCTTGGTTGCCAGGTCATAGATCTTTTTCAATTTTGCGCATTGGGCCACACTGATAGCACCGCCGTTTACATTTACATTCTGTGCAAATGCATAAACGGGACAGCCATTCACCGTGCCGAAACCGGCAGCAGCCTCCACATCGCCGGACGCGGATTTTGCGTAGCCGTCGATCTCAGTAAAAGCGCCGTCGTCAAACAGGGCAGTCAGCCGATCCACAGCCAGCTTGTCCTTCTCTGCAAGTTCGCTCACTTGTTGTTCCTCCTGTACACTCATTTGCGCTCCCGCTCATTGCAAAAGCGCAGTTCGGCAAATGCCGACAGTATTCTCTGTCCAAACTTACCTACTATAATTATACCACCGTTGCCCCGGAATAGCAATAGCATATTCCATACAAAAAGCGCAGAAATTCCGCTGTATTTTCAGCAGATTTGGCAAGGCAGATCACTTCTTTGTATCCTCCGCTTGCAGCGCACCGGAGCGCATGAGTTTTTGCACCTCATTGTCCGTCAGCTCGCGCCACTTTCCTACCGGCAGCATACCCAGCTTTAAAGAGCCTACGGCAATACGCTTTAAGCGGATCACTTCCAAATCCACTGCCTCGCACATACGGCGGATTTGGCGGTTGCGCCCCTCATGAAGCACAAATTCCAGCACCGTACGGTTCTCCTCTGCGGTCAGGACGGTCACATCACAAGGGGCGGTCATACGGCCGTCCAGATCAATCCCCTCTCGCAGTTGCAGCAGCGCACTGTCGTCTACCTTGCCGCGAATGGTCACCCGGTATTTTTTACTGTACGCATGACGGGGGTGGGTCAGGGCATTGGCAAACGCACCGTCATTGGTGAGCAGCAGCAAACCCTCTGAGTCTTTGTCCAGCCTTCCTACCGGATACAGGCGGGCGTCAATATCCCGCACCAGATCCATCACTGTTTTACGGCCCAATTCGTCGGACACGGTGGTCACATAGCCCCGGGGCTTGTGCAGTAAAATATAGTAATTCCGCTGGGTTTTGCGCACTTTCTTCCCCCGCACGGTTACCAGATCTCTGCGCGGGTCGATCTTGTCGCCGATTTGGGCCACATGGCCATTGACCTTCACCTTACCGGCAGCGATCAGCTCCTCGCTCTTTCGGCGAGAAGCCACGCCGCACTCGGCCAGGTACTTTTGCAGTCGTTCTTCATTCTTCTGTGGCATAAATTTCAATATCCTCCTGTGCCCGCATAGGCACGGTTATTTGATTAATACAAGCGTAGCCGATCACATCGCCCTTCTTCACCGGCGCATAAACAAAAGGATAGTAATAGAGCCGCACGGTATAAGTGGCGTTCAGCGCCGTTTGGCTGTACCGAAACGCGGCGGTCACATAGGACTCCCTGCCGCCCACTACCGGCACCTGCACACGGCGGTCCAGCTTGTAGGTGGTGTACTGCTTTTTGCAGGCGTCCAGCAGCCGGCGATGATCCACCCAGTCGTCCGGATCGGATAAGGTTACGCAGATCAGCGTGTTACCCTTATACTTGACAGCACTCACCAGGCACCGCCCTGCCCGTTCCGTATAGCCGGTTTTTACGCCTATGCAACCATCCAGCGAAGTGAGCAGCCGATTGTGATTGTACACCGTTTGCGATTTGCCATTGATGGTCACTTTGGCTCTGGGCGCGGCGCAGATTTCGGCAAAGGTCTTATTCTGAAGGGCGTGCGCCGTCAGCAGCGCCATGTCGTAAGCGGTGGAATGATGATCGCCCCGATCCAGCCCGGAGGGGGTCACAAAGCGGGTGTGGTGCATACCCATTTCCTTGGCCGCACTGTTCATTCTGGCTGCAAACGCCTTGGTACTGCCGGAAAGAAAGATTGCAGCCGCATTGGCAGCGTCGTTGCCGCTGACCAACAGCATGCCTACCACCAGATCGTACAAAGTGATCCGATCCCCCACATGCAATCCCAAGGACGAGCCCTCTGTGTCTTTCAGCATAGCGGCTGTTATAGGCACCGTTCGCTGCAAGTCCCCGGCTGCACAAGCCAGGTAGGCGGTCATAATTTTGGTGGTCGAGGCCATGGGCCGTTCTTCATAAGCATTTCGTTCATACAGCACCGTGTGTCCGGCAGCATCCATCACTACGGCGCTTTGGGCGCTGGTGGACGCCTGCGCCGGCATCGGCACCAGCAAAAACAAACATAAGAGAACGGCAAAAATACGCTTTTTTACATACAAAAGAATCACCCACACAAATATATGCGGGTGATCCGTACATCATTATTCGGCCGCGGGGGTCTCCGCCCCGTCTGCTTTGCCGTCCTTGGCTTTCAGCAGCTCGGTGAGTTTGTCTACCAACTCCGGAATCATAGACACAGCACGATCCGCAGAGGAAGTGTAATTGTTGATTTGCATCATACGGCACTTGCCCTTTTCGATCACGATAAAGGCCACCGGGGTAATGGTGATACCACCGCCGCCGCCACCGCCGAACAGCTCTTGATTCTGCTGCTTGGTGGGCAGATCCGTACCGCCGCTGGTAAAGCCGTAAGTCACTTTAGATACCGGAATAAGCGTGGTGTCGCCGGTGACCATCGGATCGCCGATGATGGTAGAAACATCTACCATTTCACGCATTTTTTCCAGCGTGTTTTCCATAATCTTGTTTACCGGAGTTTCTTTCATAATACTTTCTCCTTACTTATCCTTAATAAAATTTTTCAAAAAGACGATACCGGCCCGCAGGAGCATACGCACCAAAAGACCGACGCTGAGACTGCCGATGAGCTGGAACTCGTACTCCGAGCGGGGTGCGATAAAATCCGGCTGTATGTAATCATCGTATTGGTCCACCTTCATGCCGTTTAAGATCATGCCCTTAACGGGATAATAGAACGAACAGAGGGTGCCGTACTTCTCAGCTATATCTGCGGCATCTGCGCCGCCGATAATCATTTTAACATATAATGAATAAATATGGAAGCCCCTAAATAAAGTTGTTACTGCAGAAGACGCAGTTTCCACCAAATTGCTGATCAACAGCAAGTAACCGATCACGCCGTCCTTGTCCCAAAGCTGCTGGAAGTAGTTGGGCTTTTTGGGCTTTTCTTCCGCCTTAGCGGGTGCCTTCTCGCTCTCCGACTTTTCCGGCACCGCCTGGGTCGCTTTCTCGTCTTCCGTGGGCGCATTTTCCGGCGTAGGCTCCGTGGTGTCTTTCTTGTTCTCTTTTTTCTCCTTGCCCTTTTTCTTAGCCTGCTCGGCGGATTTTTCCGGGAACAGGATAAAGGAAAGAATCTGGGACAGCACAATGTCTTTCTTAATAAACAGCACTTGTACACTGGTATGCCAGCCGCCGTCATAGATCAAAGTTAAGGTGGCAGACAGAGACATCAGCAGTGCGATGAGCACCACCAGCACACCCACTATAATCAAAAAGATTTTCAAATCCTCACCTCTTCCGCTCAGATCTCTTTTTCATCGTCATTATTGGCACTTTCCAGCGCGTCAGCCGCTGCAGCCAGCGGGTCGTCCTTGCTGCCCTCTTTCTCAAACAGGGAGGTTTGGCCGTTATCCTTGGCGATCTGCTCCACTTCCTCTGTGGATGGCAGATCCGGCAAATCATCCAGGGAATTCAGCGAAAAGCAGCGCAAAAATCGATCTGTGGTGCCGTACACCAGCGGGCGGCCTGGCAGGTCCAGTCTCCCCTTCTCCTCGATCAAGCCCTTTTGCACCAAACCGGAGATGGGACCGGAGCAATCCACGCCGCGCACCTGCTCCACAAAGGAGCGTGTCACCGCTTTATTATACGCCACAATAGCCAAAACTTCAAATGCGGCCGGGCTGAGCGGTGTATTTTTTTTGATCTCCAGTAGGGCACGCACACCGTCTGCATAGGCTTCTCTGGTGCAGATTTGGTATTTGCCGTCTACGCGGATCAGCCGCAGTCCGCTGCCGCTCTCGTCGTATTTGGCCTCCAAATATCCAAGCATTTTGATCACATTTTCAATATCCAATTTTAGCACATCCGCCAGCTTTTCCGGTTCCACCGGATCTCCGGCGGCAAAAAGCATGGCCTCTAACTGGGCAATGGTGTTGTTCTTCTCACTCAACGGTATTTACCTCGTTTATGATTTGCACATCCGGGTCCTCCATGGTCCCGTCAATGGTGATCTTCTTGGTTTTAGCCAGTTCCAGCACCGCTAAAAAGGTAGCGACCATATCGCTGCGGGTTTGGGCGTCCTGAAAGAGGGACAAAAAGCGTACTTTCTTGCCGTTCCACAACTTACGCAGTACCGTCTGTACCTTAGACGCCACATTCACAAACTTGCGCGCCACAATCACCTTGAAGCTGTCCAACGGCGGCGGCAGCTTGCGCTGAGCGCGCCCGGCAGCGTTGATATACGCCTGCAAAAGCTCCTCCCCTTCGTGGAATCGCTCGTAGGCATAGTTTACATACCCCTCCTGCGGTGTGCGCACATAGCGGTCAAAACCGTCAGTGTGGGTGCTCAGTTCCTTTGCCATTAATTTGCAGTCCCGGTATTCAATCAGTTCGCCGGTCAGCTCTTTCTTTAAGGTTTCTGCCTCCTCGTGGCGGGGCAGTAGAGATACGGTCTTGATATAAATCAGGCGGGCAGCCATCTCCAGAAATTCGCCGGCGATGTCAAAATCCTCCTCCTGCATTTTTCGCACATAATCCAAATATTGATTTACAAGCTCAATAATGGGAATGTCGTTAATATTCAGTTTATGCTTAGAGATCAAGTGAAGGAGCAAATCCATCGGGCCCTCAAAAATCTCCAGTTTATAACTTGGTTGTTCCATATTACCTCAAAAAGATTAGCGCCGGGATAATGGAAATAAACTTCATCATCGCCGTACTTAAAGTGGAGATCACGCCGTCCAGCGCGCCCACAAACAGCAGAATCATCAGTGCGATCATGATATATTGCTCATAGCGCATATATTTATTGTATGCCTTATAAGGCAGCACAGCCGCCAGCACCTTGGAACCGTCCAGAGGCGGAATGGGGATCAAATTAAAGACTGCCAGAGACACATTGATCCAGGCCGCAAAATAAAGAAAATACTCTACGGCACCCAAAAAGCCATCGGCACCGGGTGCTTTGCTGTAAATAGCGATATAAATAAAATTGAAGATAAAGCCCATCAGCAGATTGGCAATGGGTCCGGCCAGGGATACCAGTGCCATACCGCTTTTGGGATGCTTAAAGCGATTGGGATTCACCGGCACCGGGCGAGCATAACCAATCCCAAAGAGAAAGATCATAATGGTGCCGATGGGATTTAGGTGCGCCAAAGGATTAAAAGTCAACCGGCCCTCGTCCTTGGCGGTGGTATCTCCCAACTTATATGCCACCCAACCGTGTGCCAACTCGTGCACAGGCAAACAGCAAAACACCACAAAGCAGCTGGAAAGAATAGAAATCAGCGCCAGCAGGTACTCACCCTGGCGCAAATAAGAAAGAATAGAAAGCATAAGAGCACCCTTAAATTATAATGATAAGAATAGCATACCATTATCCCTACGCAATAGTCAAGAAAAATTACGCAACGGTAGCGATTAATATACGATCTTTGCCGTAAATGTCCTGCCTAACCTGCACATTTTCGCAGGTAGCAAACAGGTTTTGCACTGCCCTGCCCTGCTCGTCGCCGATCTCCAAAAGCAGCTGCGTGCCGCTGACAAGTGTTGGCACGATCTTTTCAGCAATCAGGCGGTAAAAGTCCAGTCCGTCCGTGCCGCCATCCAGTGCCATCATCGGTTCCTTTAGCACCTCCGGCTGCAAGGTGGGCAGCACAGCAGCAGGAATATACGGCGGGTTGGATACCAGCATCTGCGGCTTGGGCAGCGCAGTCAAATCGCCGCTGATATCTGCCAGTACAGGGCGCACATTGGCAACAGGCATGGCGTTCTTTTGCAGATAAGCAAAGGCGTCTGTCGACTTTTCCACACAGTAGACACTGGCACCGGGACAGGCTTTGGCAATGCTGATCCCAATGCAGCCGCTGCCGGCGCAAAGGTCCCATACAACAGGCGTCGTCCCTGCATTTTTGACCTGTTCAATAGCCAACTGCGCCAGTTCTTCCGTCTCCGGCCGGGGGATCAGTACCCCGGGACCCACGGCAAATGTGCTGTCTAAAAAGTCCCACTCCCCCAGCACATATTGCAACGGTGTGCCACTTTTCAGTTGCCACAGGCCGTCCGCCAACTTCTTTTGACTCACCAGGTCGCCCAGGTGGCTGTGGTAGTCCCGGTTGGCGATCTTTGCCAAATGACACACCAGGCACTTGGCCTTGAATTCTTCTTCATCTACGCCGTTGGCGCCTAAAAAATACACACTATAATTATAGGCTTCCTGAACCGTCACTTGATTTCATCATCCTCCGGGTTATCGGTGATTACAGCCTTAAGTGCGGCGATGCCCACCTCCATCATAGAGTCGTCCGGCTCCCGAGTGGTCAGTCGCTGCATCCAAAGGCCCGGTGCACTGACAATCTTGACAAACAAATTATCGTGCTTACCGGCATAGCGGATAAATTCATAGCCAAGCCCCATTAAAATCGGCAAAAACACCAATTTCAGCAGCATCCACAGCACTCGCTGGGTAGCGATCACCGGAAAACACTTGGCTAAAATAGAATAAAAGATTACGCTGAAAATCAGCATTACAAAAATGAACGAAGTGCCGCACCGAGGATGAAAGCGGGTCATTTTCTTCACATTCTCCACCGTCAGATCCAGCCCGGACTCGTAACAGGCAATGCTTTTGTGCTCTGCACCGTGGTACATAAAAGTGCGGCGAATGTCTTTCATTCGGCTGACAAGCGCAATATACACAACAAAAATGATAATTTTCGTTACGCCCTCAATTGTACCTTGGGCCGGAGTGAGCGTGCCGTCAAAGTGTTTGTTTAGCACATTAAACAGCAATACCGGCAGATAGAAGAAGATCAAAAATGCCAGTGCAAAGCCCAGCACGGACGCTACACCGGTGAGCACTTTCATCAGTTTGTCGCCCAACTTGTCCGTCAGCCAGCGCTCAAACTTGCTCATTTCTTCTTCCTCCACTTCCTCCATACCGGAGACCTCAGCGGAGTACATCAGGGTCTTGTATCCGATCACCATAGATTCAAAAAAGTTCACGGCGCCGCGTACCAGCGGCCAACCCAGAAACTTATATTTCTCTCGCAGACGGTGGAATTCGTGGTATTCGGTTAATATATCGCCGTCCGGCTTGCGCACGGCAGTAGCCATACCTTTGGGGCCTTGCATCATAATGCCCTCAATCAGTGCCTGACCGCCTACCGATGTTTTATGCGTTTTTTTCTCCTGCATTGGCGTTGTTTCCTCTCAATTCCATACTTTGATCCACTTCTCTGGTCTCTGCCGTTTGGGGCTGCTGCGCTAAGTCCTTTTTGCTGGGGGCACTGTTGATGGGCAGGTAAATGGTCACCAGCGTGCCGGTGCCCTCCTCGCTGTCGATCTCCAGGGTGCCGCCGTGCAGCTCCACCAGTTCATTGGTGACCGCCAGTCCGATCCCGGATCCACGCACGGACATATTTGCCTTATAGAATTTTTCTTTCACATGGGGCAGATTTTCCTTGGAAATGCCGCACCCCTGATCCGCAACGGCGATTTTTACATAATCCTGACCGCCTTTTTTGGCAAATTCCGCCTTTACAAATATCTTAGCAGGCGCTCTGGAATACTTTAAAGCGTTATCCAAAATGTTCATGAACACTTGCTTTAACCGGTTGGCGTCTGCATTGGCCGGAGCCGGCAGATCGGGAATGCTGTATTTTAACTCAATCCCTTCGCGCATGGCGCGCTCACGGAAGGTGAAAACGGTTTCATCCAGCTCGGCAAAGATATCCGTAGGCGCCAGACGCAGTTTCATGCGCCCGCTTTGCAGACGGCTAAAGTCCAACAACTCCTCTACAAATCCCTCCAGTCGCCCGGCCTCGTGGACGATCACTTGCAGTCCCTTGCGGGTGATCTCGTCCTCATTATCATTCTCTGCAAACGCCAGCGTTTCGCCCCAGCCTTTAATGGAAGTCAGCGGCGTGCGCAGCTCGTGAGAAATGGTGGAGATAAAGTCATTTTTCATTTTATCCGTTGCAGAAATATCCTCAGCCATTTGGTTGATGGAGTCCGACAGATCGCCGATTTCATCGTTATATTTCTTCTCAATACGAACGGAGTAGTCCCCTTGCGAGATCTTCTTAGTGGTTTGGTTGATCTCCTGCACCGGGATAATAATGGAACGGATAAAGAACAGGTTGGAGTACAAAATCACCGCAAAGATCAGCACCAACGCCAGAAAAATCAGTAGCACAATGGTACTGATCTGACGGTCGATCATCTCCAAAGAACTAATGACCCGCACGGCGCCCATCGGCTCGCCGTCGCCGCTGTAAATAATGCGTGTGACTGCCATGCATTTTTCGCCGTTATCGGTAATGTGCCCTACATATCGTGCGCGTCCTGTATCACCGGCCAGGGCCTCCTCATAGTCCGGCATACGCACCTTATCTACCGCAAAACCGCTGGAGGAGGTCACTACGCCGCCGGCATTGTTAATGATCCAAATGGTGGTCTTGTCCCGGTAGCTGAAGCTGTCAATAAAATCCGCAGCCGACGCCTCTAAGGAACTGCCGCCGTCCAGTCGCCCGGAAAAGTAATTGGTGGCCGTGGTGGACGCACCGGAATTTAAGATACTCTCAACTGCATTATAATAGTATGCGCGAATGGTAAAAGCGGAAACCACAAAAACGATCACAAAGAAAAGGGCGATCACGCCTAAAATATTGATCACCCACCGCTTTGTGATACCCTGCATCCGCAGTTCTTTCAGTCTCCCGGCTGTATGTAATTTTTTCAGCCATTTCTCTTCCATTGCGCTGTCTGTCCTCGTTGCTTAGTTATTTTTGGTGACCCACTTGTAACCCAGGCCCCAAATGGTGGTCAAGTATACCGGATTGGATGGATCATCCTCCACCTTCATGCGCAGGCGGCGAATGTTCACATCCACAATCTTGTCATCACCAAAGTAGTTGTTGCCCCATACGGTCTTGAGAATATCCGTGCGGGTCAGCGCAGCATTGGGGTTCTTAAAGAAATATTCAATGATTTGGAACTCTACCTGGGTCAGCTCAATGTTGGAGCCGTTCTTAGACAGGGTGCGATTGCGTAGGTTGAGCTCAAACTCGTCCAGCACAACCGTGTCCCCGGTGGTGTCGTTCTTACGAAAGCCCCGGGTCATCTCCACCCGGCGATAAACCGCATCCACCCGCGCCATCAGCTCACTGGGAGAAAAGGGCTTGGTCACATAATCATCGGCACCGAACATCAATCCGGTGATTTTGTCCATCTCCTGTGTCTTGGCGCTGAGCATAATGATGCCCAAGTCTGAGGATTTGGCGCGTAGCTGCTTGCACACAGCCAAGCCGTCCACCTCCGGCATCATAATGTCCAGGATCGCCACATCAAAGCCGCTTTCATCCTTTGCAAACTTTTCCAGCGCCACGGCGCCGTTCTCCGCCTGTTCCACAGTATAACCGCTGCGGGTCAGATTGATGACAATAAATTCGCGAATGGACTCCTCGTCCTCTGCAACCAGTACTTTCTTCATACATCCTCCTGTTAAAAGGTAATGATCCAGTCTTTCAGTGTGTCTGCGGTTACGGCAAAAGCCGCAGAATTGCCGCACTTTGCCAAATATACATAACCGCCCTCTCGCAAGAGTTCGGTATAATCCTTATAGTTGCCCGGGTTGGCGTCATACTGAGTTTGAAGCACCGGCAACACTTCAAAGGCAGTCTTTTTGTCCGTCTTGGACTTCACCGTCAATGTGTGGCTCTTGTCGGCATAGCTGACCGTTACGGACTTAAATTGCTTATCCGGCAGCACCATTTGATAGCCGTCCTCCTGTACTGCCAGGGAGTACCCGGTGTGAACCAGCACGGAGCTTTTGTATTTGCACCAGTCTACGCCGCGCACCTGCGACGGCAGACCTTTCAATTTGGCGTCCGTTGGAATTTCCAGCAAACCGTCTCCGTTCATATCCACACAAGGCACCATCACATCCCGGCCGGTGTCCGCCGTCAGGCCTGTGTTGTAGCTGTAAAACGGGGAAACGATGGAGTCATAATAATCGCTCCAACAGATCAGTTCTGTGAGCATAGACGCCCCATCTGATTTTACTGCGTCCGCATACACCGCCGGCTTGCCGTCTGCCTTGCCCACCTGTAACTTGCGGTAGGCGCTCACATGCCCGTCCACGCGGGTCTCGCCTAACAGGGTCTGCTTGTCTCCTTTGTAGGAATACAGCGCCGCGCTGGCGGAAAGGGACTTCATTTGATCCGCCGAGAAGAACAGAACCTCCTGCACGCCGTCATTGTTTAGATCTGCAGGAATATAAGCACTGTACTGCATCGGCTCGGCCAAAGCCGTCAATTTCGATTCCTGGCCCGAACCGGTCATTTTGTACACAGACATCAGGTGGCTGGTAGAGTAGCTGATCATATTCCAAGAGATCAGAAATTCCGTTTTGCCGTCGCCGTTCACATCACAGAAATCCACACTATACACATCCGTGCCTTCGCCTTGAATATTGGCAATAACCTGCCAATTCTCCCCGCTTTGCTCCAACACGGCCATATCAATCTTGCCAAGAGCGTCATTGGGCTCATAAAATGCCAGAGCCTCCTTTTGACCGTCATCGTCAAAGTCATAGAAAATATAAGAAGTGGTATATTTACCCGCCGCGGGGATCTTTACAGAATAGCCGCCTTTACAATAGGCGTCCATAGCACTTTGGACGCTGGCGTCCGCCCCGGCAGGCGCCACCGGCGAAATAAGATCATCTATGGAAGACGCCAAATGAAATCCGCCGCAACCGGAAAACAGCAGAGCAATGCACAACATCGGAATTAAAATTTTAATCGCTTTCACCGCGCTGCCCTCCCGGCTTCTGATTTACTGGCCGATATGCGCCGACGCACATCTCACCGAACTATTATAACAGAACTTGGTTACAAAATAAATACCAAAATATCAAAAAAATGACAAAACCGTGACATGAAAGCAACGAACCGCCTGCGCGATTTATGATCTGACTTTTCACGCCTGCTATAACGATCTTTGCATTCCTTCTTTCCAAATCCCCCGCCTTATCCTTGAATAATGGACACGGAATCAGTTAAAAATATTCTATTTACCTCATTCGGCGGATAAAATATCACAATTTGCAATATTTATATGGGAGATTTTGTCGAAACCATTGACAATTATTCACATTCTTACTACTATACAAGATGAGATTTTGTTTTATATTAATTCAAATGAAAGGATCGAGAAGAAATGGAATTGATCAACACGAAAGATCTGTACGAAAATGACGCATTTGTCATTATTGAGGCAGAATTTGAGGACAGCGAAACCAAAAAGCGAATGCAGGAAATTTCGCTGGGACTTAAAAACAACCAAGGGGATATTACAAAAATTCGTACCATTCACCGCAAGCAATTTTAATCGAAAAGGACCCGCGGCAGTCAAACGGCTGTCACCGGGTCCTTTTCTTATTCCTGTTTGCACCGCGTTATTTTCACTTTCCATCCGCAGCGTTATGCGGCAAGGAACTGCAAGCTTTTTCCAGCGGCGGGAAGTCCACAGGCGTGCCGGTAAAGGCGTGATCCGTAATTTCCTTTTCCACATAAAGTACGCCATCGTATTCCGCAACAATCACAAATTCCGTTCCACAGATCGGTGCGTGATCATAGGCAAAATACAGCGTGTACCACCCACTGTTGGTATTTTTCTGAAAAGTCTTTGCCGCCGGGTCTTCTTCCTTTTTGACAATGGGATTCTCATCATCTATATTGGAGCGTTCCTCGTTCTTCGCCTCTTGTGCGCGATATTTTTCCTCCTTTAACGCGGCGCAGTAAGCCACAACCTCCGGGTCGTTGATAAATTGTTTTTTACTTTCTCCGCCACTTGGGCTTACCAGAACGGAAGTGATCTGATTTTTGCTCATTTGATCCAAGCACCGGGCGGAAAGCCGCGTGTAAAGAATGTGATCCCGAAAGGCGGTACTGTACAAATAGTCGCCGTTTGGGTCATTCTTCAACGTATAATAGGCGCGCGAAAGCACCGGCCGCGGCTTGTAGCTGACCCGATGATCGGTTATAAAATTGCAGTATTCACCGGTGAGACCGTCCATACGATAGTAGGTGCTGCCGTTGTATTCCACCCAGGTCACCGAGCCGCCTTGGCGGTGCTCCTTCACCTGATGCCCGACAGCGTAGCACCAAATTGCCACACCTGCAACACACACGGCCATAACAGCAATAAAAACGATAAGTGATACTTTTCCGGTTTTGATTCTGGTTTTCATAGGCCCCTCCCATATCATCGGGATCTACAATTCAATATTTATCTCTATTTTCCTGTATCTTTTCAACATTGTGATACAGTTTGTGAAATATTTCCAATAAGTTATGTAAAATGTATTGACAATCTTGCCAAATATGTGTAAGATATACACAGAATGATTGCTTGAGCAGTCATTCGACACCTAAAAAGGGAAATGAAAAGGAAAGAGCGGCGTACCGTGCGCGTTTATTCTCTTAGAACGCGCGCTCTGTACACCCGACCCACACCGTAACGGTGCGGGGAAGAGCAGGTCGTAAGGCCTGCTCTTTACTTTTTCATGATCAGCTTTTGCATAACAAGGAACCGTCCCCTGTTCTACTGGTTTTAATTCGGTTTGCTTTTACGATACAAGGAACCGTCTCCTGTTCTAATCGACTGCGAATAATGTAGTTTCATCGTTGGTGATCGCACAGAGATAATGACTATCGTAGTTACATTTCACATCTAAAAAGCGGGAGCTTTTAGGAAATTCGACTTTTTTTATTAACGAAAAATCCTCACCATCGTATATGTACAAAGTGAACATCGCAGAGATAAGAAAATATTTACCATTACTGATCCAATTTATACTATATACGGTTTCGGGTGCTTTGAATTTTATTCTACGTGTACCTGCAAAATCGAAAATTTCTATTTTCTTTCCATTCGCATATGCAATATAGTTATTATTTGGTTCAATACTGTAATTCGTTAGAGGAACATCCTTCAAAGTTTTGTATAATGGAGTTGAATCATTATTCATGGGATAACGATAAAGTGATAATTCACGATTACGCTCTTTAAGCGAGTTTATCGAAACAAAATATATTTGATTTCCCAATCCTAATATATCCCAACAATATTTCGGTTGACAACAAATTTCCTTAACATCGGTATGATTGACAATATAAGCTTTTCGATAAAATTCATTATGTTTTGCCGAAACCAACAATTTATTATCAAATACCCTATATAAATTGCAATCAACTCCGAAATTCTTTTGCAGAACGGTGCAATGTTGATCTTTTAAGTTTATGCAATATAGACTTCCATGCTCATTGACAACATATGCAAATCCATCTATAAACAAACAATAATAAGATTTTTTTATCGGAAAAGTCATTGTTTGTTTTCCATCATGAATAAATACATTGTTTTTACTATTGTAAAACATGTTCTCACCATCTGTGAGTAGAATTTCTTGGAAATATTCACTTTTAGGTGTTATTGATTTGATACACTTTATTTGCATAATTGTCCTGCTCCCTTTAAGACAATAAAACAGGAACCGTTCCCTGTTCTGCATCCCCTGTTTTACAACTTATTCCATGCATCAATAACCGCTGTGGCATCGGCAACGAAATTCTCCTTAGAATACTGTATTTTATAATTCTTGCCTTGCTGGATCTGACAAGTCGCGTAAATGTATGTATCATTCTTGCTTTGTAGTACTAAATTGTACGCCATTACATTGTCATCCTCACCCTCCGGCTGACCGTAATATAACATATACGCACCGATTTTCTCTTGGTTACTTAATGTAAAGTCATCATCAGAGCGATCACAAATTTTATTCTGCACAAACCCCACATGACTCTTTGCATAATAGCAATAAAACGAAATGCTACTATCTTTCATGTTATCTGCTGTGTATTCAACTGAAACATTTCCTAACCGACCAAAACGATTTTGCTCTAAAACCACATCAGAAATGTGGTTTGGAAAATCGACTCCATTGTCATTTAGACCCTCTTCTTCACCTAAGGGACTCGGTTCTTGCTTTTCCAATTCATCACATACGGCTGTAATGGTTAGCGGTGAAGCAGGCGTTTTCTCTGATTCTGTAGTCAAAAATGAAATTGTAAAAGGTAACGGAAAAATAAAGATAAATACAATAGGAAGTATAATTCTTACAGTTGAAACCAGGTAATGCTCATTCCCTACTTGTTTTTGACGAATTGCAGCAGCCAAAAAGCCCACAAGAATGAAAATATACACAAGACAAATCATGACTAATCCGATGATTATCCCGAATTGAGCAAGATCAAAATTGAATGCAGAAACAAGCGGTGTGTTTATGGGCATAATTTGCGCGTACCAAATAACTGCACCCAAAACAGCGAGTGTCAATATCAGCTGAATACTATAGCTGATAATATATTTGTTCTTTTTCATAGCTTTTTCACCTTTCCCTGTTTTACTGTTCTATTCAGTAGCAAAAACATAAATGAAGAAACACAGCAAGGTGGAAACGACCAGCATAACAGAGTAAATAATCACTAAGCATTTGCGTGCCTTTTCCCATTTTGGCACCGAACTCTTCTTCGTGTTCTCGCCATGTGCGAATCCATTTGCAACTAAGAACAATAAGTACACTAATAAATTTAGAACTGAAATCACCGATACGAATATAGCAGCACGAACATTTTTATCAAAGTTACCTTTTATAATGATCAGTAGCATTGTATACAGAAGGAAATATCCGCGTTGGAAATGATTGATTTCTATCCAACGATCACTTGTATCGTTCTTTTTCCTAACAAAATGTGTATACAGTAGCAAAATAATCCAGCCAACGATCAAACCGCAAAATGGGAAAATAGAGAAAAACGCTACCATCATGAATTAAATATCCTCCTAAGAGAAACATTCAAAAACTTCTTAAAACAGTGGGACCGAAATAATCGTTAAATTCAAACGATATTCATAATCAATTAAGTTTCAAAGTGCATTTACCTACTCGCTTGATTTCTATAACAAGCATAATTAAAAAGAATAAACATAGCGGAACGATTTCCAAAAAGTATATAAACGGGCTACTGCCGGATTCTGCATTATACCAATGTTCAACAGTATATTTTCCCGCTATAATAACACCGACTATGCAAAGCACAAACCCACATAGCGAGAAAAGCAACTCAACAAAGAATGTGCATAACTTAACTTTTTTTGACGGAAAATGTTGAATATTCAGCACATCAATTTGTGCATTTTTATTTTGAATAATTTTCAAATCACAACATGAAGAATTTCCGATAATATTTTTACAGCAAATTTTTTCAACATTTATTATAATGTTTGAATTACTTTTTTTAGCAACAACAATCGCATTCAACCGACAATAGTATTAATCTATATCAAGTGACTTCATTTCGCCGATTAAAGAATGCAACTTATTATTGCGCTTATTGTTTATAACAGAATAAATTCCCGCATTGTAACTCCTGGAATAATGTATGATTTGCATATTGATTTTTTCATTCAGTTTACATGGGATTTCGTAAAAATCCGTTGCTTCGCAGGAATATACAGGTTTATATACAGCCGAGTCCACAACAATACATGTTTCCAACACTCTATTTATCTGAATTTTAATCATTATAAATGCACCTTGTTATCAAACTGTCCGTCTAACAAATCCATAAACATCGTAAAACAGGGGACGGTTACCTGTTTTACACTTTTCTCATATTTCTCATACACCCTATCTCTCAGATAGCAAAATAAATACAGAGTTTACGGCTCTATTTTAACAGATAAATGGTATTCTGTAAAGTGAATTCAACAGAGCAGAAAAAAGGCCCCTCGCATCTTGCGAAGAGCCTTTGGTGCCGATGACGGGGGCCGAACCGGGTGATACATAGAACCGTCCCCTGTTCTACAAAAGAAAGTCATTTCCCTCCGGGATAACAAAGTGCAATACCAATCCGGCAACCATTCCTGCCAGACCAAGCAACAAATAAGCGAGCCGCTTTTTCGGCGTTATGACCACCGTTTCCTGATGATAATAATTGGCGACCCATTTTTCGTAAGCAGGTATTACAGCCGTGCCGATCGCAACCAAAATCAGTGCAAACCACCAGCGAATAATCAAAATCGCACACACGCACAAAGCAAAATGAAGAACCAAGCCGGACTGATATATGCGTTTTTTCGTGTCGTATGTCTTTTTCCCGTTGAGTAGAGCGTCGTTCGGCGCCAAATAAAACAGCAGTAACGAAGCCACACCCAAAACGCAAATAGAAGCAAACACTCTATAGTCGTCTGTACGAAATACAAAGAACCACGCCCGGAAAGATTCAAACTGCAAACTGGAAATCCACTCCATATATAAGTACCAAAAGCAAGCAAAATATTACAAAATAGGACAAATCTTCTCAATCGTATTATAACAAAAGCCCATTATACTTGCAACAAAATAATTTAGAGCTAACCGACTAATGGGGCAAAAAGGGCATAAAAAATCCCCTAAAACAGCCAAAAATCAGCGATTTTAAGGGAAATTTACTGGTGATCCATCGGAGATTCGAACTCCGGACACCTTGATTAAAAGTCAAGTGCTCTGCCAACTGAGCTAATGAGTCAAATGGGGTGGAATGCCGGATTCGAACCGGCGGTCTCCAGTGCCACAAACTGGCGCGTTAACCAACTACGCTAATCCCACCATAAGTGGCGCGCCAAAAGGGACTCGAACCCCTGACCTACTGCTTAGAAGGCAGTTGCTCTATCCAGCTGAGCTATTGGCGCATCAGTTGCTGACCTCATCAGTCAGCCTTTATATTATACCCATATTACGCTAATTTGTCAACACTTTTTTCAAAATTTTTCAAATTTATTTCACAAACTTATATGCTGAAAAAATTAAGGCTTTCCGTATTTCTGAGCAAGTGCGAGATTCCTGTAATTCGGCTCTGAGGTAACTTCTCTGACAAGCTTAACAAATGAAGGAAGTTGATACCGCTGATCTTCACTAAGCAATTCAATTTCTATTGTTGCCCTGTCATTCCAGAACGGATAAACATCAAGTTCGCAGTAGGTGCTGTTGTCAACAATGCAATATCTGTCTTTACTGATGACGCCTGTAACATACTGCCTTTGAGCAAGGTACGAGTCGTATTGTTCTTTTGAAATATAATTTTCAATTTCGATCCGCTTAATATCCGATATTTTGATTTTTACAGTTTTAATATATACAGCCTTGTCACCCTCTCCCCTTTTGCGGATTCTGAAATATCCTTCCTCGGGAGTAGTGAGGTATGCCTGTGTAATAGGAATTCTGCGACAGGTTTTTATGCTATTCAAAAATTCAATATCAGGATATTCAATCAAAAATTTTCTTTCAATTTCAAGCGGTTTCGGAATTCCGAGAAATGCGACAACCTCCTTGAGAAGTCTTTTCAGCTTAGTATCAAAGTCGGTCGAATTATCAATAATTCTCAGATGCGGTGTGCCTGTCCACACAGCCATAACATCAGTGTCAACTTCTCTTGCTTTTTCAAGACTTTCTTCTCTGCGGAAAATATTAGTTTCTTTTCCGTAATACTCTTCTGCACCGTCTGCAGAAGTAACAAGATGAAATACTGCGTCATAAGAATTTCGTATTACATCTTCATTCAAATTGTGGATACCTGCATACTTTGCAAACTCATCTTCCGTAACATATGCTCTGCTGTCAAGCAATCCTCTGTCAAAAAGCAAAACCGCCTTTTCACAATCCATATTTTTTGCAATTTGCGTTTTTTCATTCTCCTCAGCAAGCTGAATTTCAAACAGTTCTCTGTGAAATTCATAAGAACCGACATTTTCGGGGGTTTTGCCCTCACTAAACAATCTGCTTGCAACCTCACCGATTGTAATTGTAGGAATATTAAGCTTTTTAAGCTCTTCGCTGATATATTTTAATGCGGAAGTCTTGCCACCGCAAGGTCCTCCCGTCAATACTATTTTTACAACTTCAGCCATAAAATCACCCATGTAACTTATTAAATTAAGTATATATCCCAACAGCAATTTTTTTATTCTGTAGAAGAACATTGTTGTTTGTATTTGCCCTTTAAAAGATAATATCGGCAAAATGAAAGTTTCTTATGCAGTAAAATTCATATTATACATTAAAAAGCGTATAAATTATCATAAAAACGGTGAAATATGCTGTTATAACATTGACAAGTTGCGTGTTAAAGTGCTAAAATATGTGTATAACCAATGAGGTTTTTTCTTATATTGAAAGGAAGTATTTATGATGGAAAAGCAGAATATTGACTGGGCAAACATTGGCTTCGGTTATATGCCCATCGGTGAAAGATTTGTAGCTAATTATAAAGACGGTAAGTGGGACAACGGCAGTATGACAGCCGACACCACAATTACTATCAGCGAATGTGCAGGCGTTTTGCAGTATGCTCAGACTTGCTTTGAGGGTATGAAAGCGTACACTACCTGTGACGGCAGAATTGTTGTGTTCAGACCTGACCTTAACGGACAGAGAATGGAGGACAGCTGTAAGCGTCTTGAAATGCCTGTATTTCCAAAAGAGAAGTTTGTTGAGGCTGTTTGCAATGTTGTTAAGGCAAATGCCGATTATGTTCCTCCGTACGGCACAGGTGCAACACTTTATATTCGCCCGTATATGTTCGGCAGCGGTCCTGTAATCGGTGTTAAGCCGTCGGCAGAATATCAGTTCAGAGTATTTACCACTCCTGTAGGTCCTTACTTCAAGGGCGGTGCAAAGCCTATTACAATTAAGGTTTCAGACTTTGACAGAGCTGCTCCTCACGGCACAGGTCACATCAAGGCAGGACTTAACTATGCAATGAGCCTTCACGCTATTGTTACCGCTCATGCGGAAGGTTTTGACGAAAATATGTACCTTGACGCCGCTACAAGAACTAAGGTTGAAGAAACAGGCGGTGCTAACTTTATTTTTGTAACAAAGGACAACAAGGTTGTTACTCCAAAGTCTAACAGCATTCTCCCCTCAATTACCCGCCGTTCACTTATGTATGTTGCTGAGCATTATCTTGGTCTTGAGGTTGAAGAAAGAGAAGTTTACTTTGATGAAGTTAAGGACTTTGCAGAATGCGGTCTTTGCGGTACAGCTGCCGTAATCTCACCTGTCGGCAAAATTAACGACCACGGCAAGGAAATTTGTTTCCCGAGCGGTATGGATGAAATGGGTCCGATTACAAAGAAGCTTTACGATACACTTACAGGTATTCAGATGGGCAGAATCGAAGCTCCCGAAGGCTGGATTAAGGAAATCAAGTAATCAATTTTATACATATAATAAGACGGTCTGCGAGAACAGACCGTCTTTTATTTGCAGTTTTTAATTATATTGTTGTAGGCAACATCCACGGCACACTCATCTGTATTACAATGCAATACATAAAATTTTGTATGCCGAATAAGATTATCGAGATTTGAGAGCAAAGACATTCCGTCTGACTTATTCACAAATTTGACAGTTGATTTGTAGAGCCTTTGTACAATCTCATTTGTGTCGGGAATTGTAACAAAATTAGCATCTGAGCGTTCTATGAATATTATAGCGCCTACAGGAACGGTTTCGTTGTTAGCAATTCCGCTTCCGCCGTCAAACGGAGTTCCGCAGCATAGCGGGACTTCGTTTTTAATTTTCACAACAGGCTTATCGTCATTGAGAATATGAGCTTTTGAGCCGAATCTTTTCAGCCACATCTTTGTATGAGTGGATTTGCCGACGCCCGAATCGGCGGAAAACAAATACGCTTTTCCGTCAAAAACAAGTGCTGAGGAATGCACAAGCATAGCGCCACAGTGAATTATTTTGCGGTTAAAAATTGACGCCGTTGCAAATTCTTCGGCTTCATCAATGGTTGAACCTTCAACCATATGGCTCAACAGGGAATTTAAGTATGAGTCTGACGGTATTGCAGAAAAATCTGCACTTCTCTCCCCTTCATACAAAAACGGTTCGCACAATTTTTTTAAGTAATCAAATTTTGGTTCAATTTCAACGATAAAATCAGCTATTAAGTATTTTGGCAAAGCGTCCTCCGAAATAAAACAGACTCACAAAAAGTGAGCCTGTTTTTTTATTGGTTAGTTTAAATGAACGATAAACTTCTGAATTCCCGTTGCGTCAACTACCGTGATGTCACCGTCGTTGTTATAATCGGCAAGATGTTTTTGTTCTGCCGAAAGTTCAACAATACCGACAATATACTTCTGCACAAGAGTTGCATCTAAAATATTAATCCCGCCATCCATATTAACATCACCGACATCATAAGCAGAAATGCCCTCAAACGGAATATTGTTAGCCTTTGCATATTCCTCGGCATAAGAACCGTAACTGCCCTTGATTGTTACATTCGGAGAGTTTCTGAAAGCGTTAGAAGCAATAGAAGTCACGGATGTAGGAATATACACCTCAGATAATGATTTACAGCTTCCAAAAGCAAATCTTTCAATTGATTTTACGGAATCGGGAAGATCAATACCAGTCAGTGAAGAACAGCCATAAAAACACTGTTCTGTAATTTTATTTACTCTTGCATACAATCCGATTTGAGTCAATGCCGTGCAATTTTGAAAAGAGCCAAAATCGAAGGAATTAATCCAATATGGTAAAACAATTGATTTGACATTTGAACAACCTGAAAATGATAAATAACCAACGGAGCGAAGATATTTTGCATTTGTAAAATCAATAGATGTAATATTCCCGTTATTTATAAATGAATAATCAGCTATTGACCTAACATTATAATTATCTAATCTATCGGGAAAAACAAGCTCTGTTTTGTTGTCATTACAACCGTAAACAGTAGCATTATATTTATCATCCGGAAGATAGTAAAAGCCGTCCGATGTAAGGTATGTTGCGGCAAAGCATTGTTGCACAGCGGTTAACACAATTAAAGCAACCACAGAAAAGCATAAAAATGTCTTTTTAAATTTAATCATAATAATCACCTGAAAGCGGGCAGAGCAGTATATAAAACACTGCTCTGCACAAATTTCACTTAAGCACCCATATCACCATTATCGTTGCCATCATTACCGGCTGATCCTGTATCTTCCGGATTACTCGGATGAATATAATCAGTAAGCAAAGTTTCAAAATCAAATCTTACGAGATCAATAACGGGTGTTTCATAATTTTTTTTCATAAACTTTCCCTTTCTAATCATTGCTGAGGTACATAAGTCTTATTACCGATATCATTCAGGTTAATAACTACAGGTGTTTTTGAAAGAGTAACCTGGTTATCTGCAATTACATAAGAATACACCTGAACATAATATGACTGGTTAGCCTCAGAATTTTTGAATCCGTAGTAAGATGTAATTCTGTTCTTGTTGTCAAGATCTGCTATACGGATTGAATTTACAATAACATTTTTCTTAGCATCATCATTATCAGAACTTGTTACTGAAACAGCCTTTTTAGCGGTTACAGATGTTGATTGATGTTCTACAGTACCGCCGTTTGTTGCATTTTCTGAAATAGCCTTTTTAAGTTCTGTTTCATCAACGGTATAGTTACCGTCTGTTTTACTGCCGACAACCATAGCGTATCCGACTTTAATGTTATTACCGGAGTATTTATTCAACAGGTAGCCATTATGATTAAACATAAGGTTAAAGTCAGCATACAAACGATCGTATTCTGTACCTGCCAAGCTGTAAGAACCAGTATCATCTTTACCTGATACCGTATCATTCCAATGGTTGCGAGAGTACTGTAAGAAGTTAATTGACGAATCTGTTGACTCATCTTTATGAGTACCGCCAACACCATAAACAGCAACTACAATATAGTTGTCATAACCGGTATAAGCAAAATTCTGACCGTATGCTTTAGTTACAAACTCTTTATCCTTTGTCATTACATACCAGAAACTAAAGTCACCGTTTTTATTTCTATATGCCTCCGGCAAACCTTCAACATCGGCTGTCATACCTGTATCTTTGGCTGAAATATATGAACCGTCTTTAAAGAATCTGTTACCAAAAATTGTTGTAATATTTTCAGTAGGAGAATCCGAGTCAACATAGAATGTAGCAGTAACATTTCTGTCATCAACCTGTGTAGCCGTAATATCAGCAGTTAAAGTTCCGTCGGCTTTAGAACCAAATGTAATTTTATTAGAATCCCATGTGATATTCTGTTTAAAATTGGATTCAAACGGAGCTTTTGCCATTACAAATGACTCACTGAGTTTAGTCTTAGTACAACCATAATTGGTAATATCATCCGCAGTTAATGTGTCGGATACCTTATACACCTTTGGACCGTACAAACGAGTATTGAATGTATATTTGATCTCGTACTTAACACTACCAAGCGAAAGCAGTGAGTAGTAGTTCAATACCTTAATATTTTGCTGGTGATCAGTTGACTCTTTATCAAACAAATATTCGTCAACATCAAATGAAATTTCAGCTTTGTAGGTATTGTTAGTTGCATCATTTGTTACGGTAACAGCAGGCACTACACCTGTTTCTGTATTCACCAGCTTAATAAAATCTTTTGAATAGGAATAGAAATCAGTAAATGTAGTAGCCTCACCGGGTACTGTTTTCAAAGTAATTTTAATCTTATTGCCCTGATTATATGTAATATAGGCATTGGAAACAGTAATATCACTTGTGGTTTCGTCATAAGAATGAATTACTTTACCTGTTTTGTCAAGAACATCAACTGACACATAACACTCACCAAGACCTGTCGTATCGGGATGAAGCTTATGAGAAATTGTAAGTGAGCCTGACGGAGCCTTAATAAATCTTGCAACATAAACATCGTTGTTGTCCTGCGGAACAGAAACGATGTTCTCAACAGTAGATGTAAGCGGTGAATATTTACCTTCACTCAAAAGATACCAACCGACAAATATGTACTGCGATGCATGGTCGGTATTAGCAATAATATCAAAAGTATTGTCTGAACCTGTCTGACCTTTTGCTTCAGTTTTTTTATAGTATTCATCATTGGTAAAATAAGCACTTGTTCCGGTTGTCAGACCTGTGTATTTGCTGCTGTCATAACCATCCTTTGTATAATCAACTTCACCGTCCTGATAATAGTCACGGAAGAAGTTGGTGCCGAGTTTGCCACTGAAATCATCCAAAGTGTTAGCATATTCAATTACCGTATGAGCAGTAACATTGAGGTTATCTTCCGAATAATACCAACGACCGTCGTTTCTGAACGCATTTTCATTCTTATTAGGTCGTCCTTCGATAGAATTTTTCCTCTCAATGGTCTGTTCATATGTAATCTTAACAGGAACACCGTCAGCGCCGGCATCCGTAAATGCCTTATACGCCTCGGCATCTGAACTTGCGCTCAGAGAAGTATCGCCAGCAGAATATGTTTTTGTATCGGCAAGAATATCTTCATATTTGTTATAGAGAAGCGATGATGAAGAAATTACATCAACAAGTGAATAGCTTGTTACATTGCCTGTGTCTTTATCCGGCTTATAAACCGCCCAACGAGTTGCGTAGTAACCAAAATATGTCTGTTCATAACCGTTAGAGATTACTCTCCAAGGATTTTTCTTTCCGGCATCAGAAGAAGCGTCAACTTTTTTATTATAAAGGTCAACCTTGTTGCCATAGAAGTCGGTAAGATCTTCCCAACCATTTTTATATACATTTTCCATATCTTCGGCTGAAATGGTTTTAGGATATGTCTCGCTTGTTTTATCACCCTTATTGGTTGAATAATCACCGAAATTGTTGTAACCAGAATCGTCGGAAGGTACATACTTAAAGGAGAAAATAATCTCCTGCGACTTTCTTTCAGTTGAACCGCTGATTTTTTGTTCATAAATCTTTAAAAAGTCGTTGTAGTCATATGTCTGTCTATTACCCAAAGAAGATACTAAACCCATATGAACATCATCATAATAATAATTGTTAAGTGTAACGCCGGCTATATGACCACCGTTATATGTAATCGGCAAATCAACATAGCAACGACCACCGCTCACAAGCATTGGCTGACCCGGATAATTGGAAAATACATCACCGGTACCGCCGCTGTAATACGGATAAACGGCTATTGTATTACCCCAATCCTTCTTAACAGTATCATCAAAGCCCGTAACATAAAATCTTACGGTTTCTGTATCAGCAGATGTTTTGTAGAAGTAAACAGGAGTAACCTCAATTGTATCAGTCAGCTTTGTTGTAGACTTAACATAATAGTCGAATGAATATTCGTTGCTCTCCGTATTGGTTGTCTTTGGAAGATATGTTTCACCGTCAACACACCAACCTGCAAGATAATATTCCTGATCAGTCACTGTTGTAGTAATAGTGAGCTTAACCTCATCCTTTATATTATCTTCTGAAAGGTAAGCAATTTGCCACGATGAAGAAGATTTGGTGTCAACATCAACATCATATTTAGTCGTATCATAAGAAATGGTTGTAGTTCCTTTAGTATGCATATTATTGGCATACTGTTTATCCGTTCTGCATGAACCGTTCTTAGCATAAAGCTTTGCTCCGTTATGAACTTTTACGACCGGAGTAACCTGATAGTTCTTAGTTCCCTCATTATAAGAAATTGATAAGGATACAAGTTCACCGCTATACCGGAACATACCGTAATAGTTACCGCCGTATTCTCTTGGTTCGGTTTTTACATTATCCTCTTCATGACCATTTGAATAACCGTTTACAGTAAAACCATTATAATTGTAGTGTAAGTCACCCGAGTTTAACCGATCGTTTGATGAAGGAATTTTTTTAGTCACAGCAAAACGATACCAAGTATTTTCCTTAAAAAGCGATGGATTAAGGTCTGCTGTATATATTTTTTTGCCATTTCCGTCTGTTGAAGAATAAGTCTTGGCACCATCTGTCCAATCTTCTATTTTTTCACCTTCTCCCCAAGCAAGGAAATGATCCGTAGATACAGTACTCTGTGCAAAAGAAGCAGAAACCGTAATATTATCAGTCGGATAAATAGTTGCTGTAGCTGATGTCATAGAACCGTCAGCAACAGTATAGCAATCCTCAGGAGTGATTGACCAAGAAATGAAAGAATAGGAATCATTAGGAGTTGCAACAAGTGTTACCGGAGTACCTTCTGTCACAGTTATTTCACTTGAATTATCGTTTGCTTTAACGGAACCGTTTGTTATATTGTTTGCGATTGTAACTTTACATTCCTTCGCTTTACGGAATGTTACATTTGTTACGGTAACATCCTGATCAGGCATTATAAATGTTGCGATGTTGCCACTTACGGTGGTTGCAATCGATTTATTGTCAGCACCTTCAACAGTTACCTTGTCAAGAACTTCGCCACTTGTAGGAGTTGCAGTAACAGTAACCGTTTCGCCGGCTGTAGCTGTTTTCCTATCAACAGTTGCCGATGATACACCATTTGCTACAGTAACAGTATGAGGAAGTACTGTTGTATACCAAAGCTTATATTCGTTATTTTCGTTATTTCTTGTATCAAGCCAAATGGTAACCGGAGTTGTAGAAGTGTCCTTATCATTGTTAAAACGAACAAGGTACTTCTGCTCTGTACCAGTTTTACTACTAAGCGCAAGTGGGCTATCAATAGTATTGTTCTGGAAATTGTGCCCGGCATTCTCACTTGTGGTAAGATAATTAGTTGATTCATTCGACGCTTTTTTGTATATATAAAAATACTTTGGAGTATCACCGTAAGTTTCTGATATCGTACCTGACAAATCAGCTATAGTTTCACCGGTTTCATAGTAGAAAAGACCAGGATTACTTTCATCTTCTACAAACTGCGGATCTTTATCAAGTGACGGTTTATGCCATTTATCATTAAATCTACCGCAAATATAATATTTAACAGAATCAGTTACTGTAAAACTAACCTCGAGGCTTGTGACTGGCGAATAACCGTCAGCAGAAACTGTGACCGTATACTTGTAAGTGCCGGCTACAGTCGGGGTTACTGTAAGTTTGTCATTATTCTGTGCTTCAGTAGCATTACCACCAGAAGTCTTAGTAAATGCATATGTGAGATTTGAAGAAGCAGGGTTATTAGCAACAGCTGTGAGAGTAACCGAATTACCTACTTTTACAGTTTCAGGTGAAGCTGTAAGTGATACGCTATCTGCTACAGGGGCAGCTGCGGAATACGTTGACCATTCACTACTATTATCCCAATTTGTAACTTTTACACAGTTATTAGTACCTTTTGTATCCGCATCATGTTCCTTAGTCGTATTCCAACTTCCACGTTGAAATTTAATGTAGCCACAATCAGCATTAGGAACAATGACACTATATATATAATTTGTCACTTTGGCTGCAGGAATCTTGTCGCCCACCTGATTATGGTTATCATAACGATAAAAATAAGCATACATTGTTGTATCTTTAGCTGCATCTTGCCATTTTTTGAAAGAGGAAAGATCCAAATAAATAGTTTCTCCATTAGTAAACTTATTTTTAGTCGCAGCATTAACTGTTGAAACAGTGCCGATAAGCATTGTTGACAGAAGCATCATTACCGCAAGGATGACGGAAACAGAGCTTCTGCCTAAATGAGAAATTTTTGTTTTCATAAATATTACCTCCATAACCGAATATTTTGGTTTTGGTTAGGTTCGGGTTCGACCTTTACCGCCTGACCAACGGTGAAACATAATCGGCAAAGCCACGGGATTTTGAAGTTAATTTACAAAAAAACAACGAGAATTCAGCCGAAAATTGTATCCTTAACCTGTTTCAGTCAAAATGTGAACACTAACCCATATTCTTTATAGTAGATTATACCATTTTAGATTGATTTTTTCAATTAGGTTGCAATAATTTTATTGTGTTTGTTTAATGTGATAGTTTTGTGTTTGTTTTTACATTCAGTTTTGCCGTTTTGACAAGATATTTTTATGTTATGCACAAGTTATGGTGCGTTTTTTGTAGAATTCGTCTATATATCGGTGTTTTTAATTATTCCGATTAAGAAATTGTTATGCCGTGTGTTACAAATTAGATAATGTTATTTTGCTGAAAGTTCAATATTTGAATGTTGTAAAGTAACATTATAAAATCAGTTTGACGGAAAATTTACCGCCTTTGCGTGACGGCAGTCCAACGGACACAGCTACGGATAACCGTGCATAGTTTAATATACAAATAAAAATGCCCGACTGCGGTGTCGGGCATTTTGTTTGAGATTATATGATTTTTGATTATTTATCCTTACTTAAAAGCATACGGTCGTTTTCAAGCTTTGAACCGCTTGCTTTTTCAAACATTTCGAGGAGGTGTTCAACCGTAAGATTCTTCTTTTCTTCACCTGAGATATCGAGGATAATTTTGCCGTCACTCATCATAATAAGACGGTTGCCGTGAGTAATTGCGTCATGCATATTATGAGTTACCATAAGTGCCGTAAGGTTGTTTTCGGCAATAATTTTGTCGGAAAGCTCAAGCACCTTTGCGGCTGTTTTCGGGTCAAGGGCTGCTGTATGCTCGTCAAGCAGGAGAAGCTTTGGCTTTTTGATTGTTGCCATAAGGAGTGTTATTGCCTGACGCTGACCGCCCGAGAGAAGTCCTACTTTTGATGACATTCTGTCCTCAAGTCCGAGGTCGAACTCTGCAAGCATCTGACGGTAACGGAATCTTTCGTCAGCCTTTACGCCCCACGAAAGTCCTCTTTTCTTGCCTCGTCTTGCGGCAATTGCGAGGTTTTCTATAATTTCCATATCGGCTACCGTGCCTGTCATCGGGTCCTGAAATACTCTGCCGAGGTACGGCGCTCTTTTATGCTCGGGCAATGCGGAAATATCCTTGCCGTCAATGAGAATCTGACCGCAGTCAACAGGCCACACACCTGCAATTGCGTTGAGTGTTGTTGACTTGCCTGCGCCGTTACCGCCGATTACCGTACAAAAATCGCCGTCATTGAGGGTGAGATTAACTCCGCAGAGCGCCTGCTTTTCGTTTACTGTGCCTTTATTAAAGGTTTTCCATACATTCTTGATTTCAAGCATTCTTAACCCTCCTTCTGTGAGTTTTTAGCATTCATTTTTGCAACTTTCTTGAATGAAGTCTTTCTCTTTTTCTGGAGATACGGAACTGCAAGGAAGATTGCAACGATAATTGCCGTGAAGAGCTTTGTATCGTCTGTCGGCATCTTGAGCCAGAGCACGATGCCCATTGCGATATAATAAAGAATACCGCCGACAATTACAAATACCATTCTGATGATGAAATTCATGTGCTTGCGGAAAATTGCCTCACCGAGAACTTCACCGATGATTACAGCGGCAAGACCGATTACGATTGCGCCTCTGCCCATGTTGATATCCGCAAAGCCCTGATACTGAGCAAAAAGTGAACCCGAAAGTGCAACGAGTCCGTTTGAAAGTGCAAGAGCAATTACCTTTGTAAAATTGATGTTAATGCCCTGTGCCTTGCTCATCGCAGGGTTTGAACCTGTTGAACGGATTGTTGAACCCTGTTCCGTGCCGAAATACCAATACATTGCGGCAATTACAACGGCACAAATTCCAAGACCTACGAGAATTGCCATATTTATATTACTTGCAGAAACAACAAGCGTATAGTTTCTGTAGCTGATTGGGAGGTTTGATTTTCCCATAATATTCAGGTTAATTGAATAAAGAGCAATCTGTGTGAGGATACCTGCGAGAATGTCGGGGATTCCGAGAAGCGTGTGAAGAAGTCCCGTTACAAGACCTGCCGCAAGACCTGCAAGGATTGCTACGATGATTGTTGCCCAAACGGGACAGCCGTTGATGAGCATAACTGCGGTTACTGCACCGCCTGTTGCAAATGAACCGTCAACGCTGAGGTCGGCAAAGTTCAAAAGCTTAAAGGTGAGAAATACACCGAGTCCCATAAGTCCCCAGATTATACCCTGAGCAATATTACCCGGAAGTGCGGATAAAAAGCTCATTGGATTAAGAGAACCGAAGTAGTTTGCTAAAAAATCCATAAAAACCACCTATACATAAAATATCGGGGTGTCGCTTGCACGGCACCCCTGCCAATATTATTTTTCTGAATATGAATTATTCTGCTTTGATTTCTGTGTAACCGTCGGGAACTTTGATTCCGTATGTGTCACAACGATCTTTGATATATTCTTTTGTTACATTCGGAGCAGCCTCAACCTTCATCTTTGTGATGTCCTCGCCATTTACAAGAATGTTGTAAGCCATTTCGCCTGTTTTTCTGCCGAGTTCGTCATAGCTGATTGAAAGTGTTGCAACACCGCAGCCCTTGCAGATGCCTTCTTCGCCGGCAACAATAGGAGTTTTTGCGGCTGTGGCAACATTGTCGATGATACCTGTGTTAGATGCCGCTGTGTTATCTGTCGGGATGTAAAGAACATCGCTCTCGTCACAGGCAGTCTTTGCAACTGCGGCAACATCGTTTGAATCTGCAAATGAATATGATTTTACAGTATAGCCTGCATCCTTGAAATAAGGAGTGATTGTATCGCTCTGATACTTTGAGTTAGCCTCAGCCGAGCAGTAGAGAATTCCGACATTCTTTGCATCGGGGAAAAGCTCCTTGAGCATTGCCGCCTGCTGATCAAGCGGAGCAAGGTCTGTTGTACCCGAAACATTCATACCCGAAATGCCGTTCCAATCAGACTTGTCAAGCGCTGTGCCGTAGTCTGTGATTGAAGTACCGAGAATCGGAATATTCGGTGTTGCTGTGTATGCTGCCTGAAGTGCGGCAGTACCGTTGCCGAGAATAAGGTCATAGTTTGAAGAAACAAACTGGTTACAGATTGTGGCGCAGGTTGCGGAATCACCCTGAGCGTTCTGCTCGTCAAACTTTACATTGTCTGCACCGAGTTTCTCAGTAAGATAATCTTTAAAGCCTTTTGTTGCGGCATCAAGAGCCTCATGCTGAACAAGCTGACAGATACCGATATTGTAAACCTTACCATCCGTGCCTGAATTATCTGCCTTTGAGCTTTCTGCAGAACCGCCGCATCCTGCAAATGCGAGTGACATGGAAGCCGCCGCAAGAGCAACTGCGACAATTTTTTTAGCTTTTTTCATTTAAATTTCCTCCTAAGCTTTCAGCACTTTCACGCTGTAAAGCATCATATACTTCTGCACTTTTATGCAATAAAGTGTTTTAACAACATAAATTATAATACAAAAAAACGAAATTTTCAATAGCTTTCACCAATTTTTATTGCAAATAACTGAAATAAAAGTTTGTTTTTGGTTATTTTGCCACCACATTTTCGTCACCAAGCTGATATTTGAGTTCTTTTATCATTACAGGATTGATATCAACCCACATTGACGAGGGGGCTTTCACCTTTCTTTTAGTGTCGGTAAGATAGAAAATAACAGGCGTTCTGCCGTCAAAAATGTCAAGAACACGCTTTGCACGGTTGTATTTATCGGTATTGAGGTCATCAATACGCAAATACAGTGCAGAAGGCTTTTGTGTATCATTTTTCACGGCTTTCATCTGATAATTTTGCGAAAAATGTTCTGTGTTTTTTATTGCAACAGGGTTATTTTTGCAATCCTCGTTTGTACGGGCAGACGCTATGGAATCGCAGATGATTTTCGGCTCTTCGTTTTCTTTTAAATTGACAGTTCCACGGAACAGCAACGCACCGCCTGCACCGAGGAGGGCGGAATATTTTTCATATACATTCGGGAAAATCACGATTTCAAGCATTCCGTATCTGTCCTCGGCATTGACAAAAGCCATAATCCTGTTATTTTTTGTAAGCTGGGTTTTCAGCTTTGCAACTATGCAGACAAGGCTGACTTTTTTCCCGTCAAAATACATACCGCTGTCATTATTGATTATATCACCCGTTTTGTCGGCATGGATTGCTTTTGAAAAAGTTGTGTATTCATCGAGCGGATGACCGCTTAGATACATTCCCGCAATTTCGTTTTCCATATGCAAAAGTTCAGAAACGGGAAATTCGGGCAAATCGGGAATTTTTGGCTTTGATGATTGAGCATCAACCTCTGCGTCATCAAAAAACGACATCTGACCGCCCGCATTTCTTCTGCTTTCATACTCAACATCATCAAGAACGGTTTTACTGATTGCGAGCAATTGTCTGCGATTTGCTCCGAGTCCGTCAAATGCACCGCATTTTATCAGACTTTCAATTGCTCTGCTGTTCATATTTCTGCCGTAGAGCCTTTTGCAGAAATCGAAGAAATCTTCATAAGGATTGTTTATGCGCTCCGAGATGATTTCATCTATGAAATTTCTGCCGAGATTTTTAACGGCAAGAAGTCCGTAACGGATATCGTTTCCGCTGACTGTAAAATGAAGATTGCTTTCGTTGACATTAGGCGGCAACACACGGATTCCGAGCCGTTTGCACTCAGTGATATACGACGCAAGTTTATTTTGATTATCAAGAACACTTGAAAGCAGAGCCGCCATATATTCACGGGGATAGTGGCATTTGAGCCATGCAGTTTTGTAGGAAATGTTGGCATATGCCGCTGCATGGGATTTGTTAAATGCGTAGTGTGCAAAGCTTTCCATTTCATCGTAAACGGAAATTGCCGTTTTTTCATCAACCCCACGGCGAATGCATCCTTCAACTATGATATTTCCGTCATCATCAGTAAGACCGTGAATGAATATCTCACGCTCCGACTCCATTACGGCAAGTTTTTTCTTGCTCATTGCACGGCGCACTATGTCCGCTCTGCCGAGACTGTAGCCTGCAAGCGTTCTGAAAATCTGCATAACTTGTTCCTGATAAATTATGCAACCGCTTGTAACTCCGAGAATTTCCTTTAAAAGCGGATGTTTGTAACGAATATGCGACGGATTGTGACGACAGTCAATATAAACGGGAATGCTGTCCATAGGTCCGGGACGATAGAGTGCCGTAACGGCTATAAGATCCTCAATTCGCTCCGGTTTTAGCTGAGTGAGAACATTTTTCATTCCTTGGCTTTCAAACTGAAACACACCCTCCGTGTATCCTTTTGAAAACATTTCAAAAACTTTTTTATCGTTTTCATCGACCATATCGGGATTATAGTCGGGATTTTTATGTTTTATCTGCTTTTCTGCATCATTGATTACGGTTAAGTTTCTGAGCCCGAGGAAGTCCATTTTTAAAAGACCGAGTTCTTCAAGCGCCGTCATGGTGAACTGTGTTACAACATTATCGTCATTTTTTGACAGCGGAACATAGTCGCTGACGGGCTTATCGGTGATTACAACTCCTGCGGCGTGCATTGTTGCGTGACGGGGCATTCCCTCAATGCTCATTGCAACATCAAGCAGTTTTTTTATCTGCGGATCGTTATTGCAGCGACTTCTCAGATCGGGACTCAGTTTCAGCGCTTCCTCGATTGTCATATCATGTTCCATAGGAACAAGCTTTGCAACAGAATCTACTGTCGCATACGGAATTTCAAGCACCCTTCCGACATCTCGGATTGCACCTCTTGCCGCCATTGTACCGAACGAAATTATCTGTGCAACATGATCTTCGCCGTATTTACGCACAACATAGTCGATAACCTCTCCCCTGCGTTCCTTACAAAAATCGACATCAAAATCGGGCATACTGACTCTTTCGGGATTGAGAAATCTTTCAAAAAGAAGATTGTACTTTATCGGATCGATCGCGGTTATACCTATGCAGTAGGCACAAAGTGAACCTGCACCCGAGCCTCTGCCGGGTCCGACAGGAATTTGGCATGATTTTGCGTAGCTTACAAAGTCATTTACAATGAGGTAGTAATCTACAAAACCCATTTGCGACACCGTGTTGATTTCATATTCAAGTCGGTCAATCAGAGATTGGTCAGGATTCTCACCATAGTGTTTATAAAGCCCCTCATAGCATTTTCTTCTGAAATAATGCAGATGATCTTCGTTATTAGGAACATCAAATCTCGGAAGCTTGCGTACACCGAATTCAAAATCCACATTGCACATATCGGCAATTTTCTGTGTATTGTCGATTGCTTCGGGGTAACTTGCAAACACCTCACGCATTTCATCTTCTGTTTTAAGATAAAATTCCGAAGTTTTGAACTCCATTCTGTCGCTGTCATTGACTGTTCGGTTGGTCTGAATACAGAGAAGAATATTGTGAACCGTGCTGTCCTGTTTTTCGATATAGTGACAATCGTTTGTTGCAACAATGTCAACACCGATTTCACGGGCAATTTTTATAAGGCTTGGAATTATCCTTTTCTGTTCCTCAATTCCGTGGTCTTGAAGCTCTATAAAAAAGTTCTCACTCCCGAACATATCACGGTAAAATTCTGCCTTTGACTTTGCACCGGCATAATCACCGTCAAGGAGCTTTTGAGGAATTTCACCCGCCAGACAGGCAGAGAGGCAGACTAAGCCCTCATGATACTCGGCAAGGAGTTCATCATCAATTCTCGGCTTTGTATAGAATCCCTCCGTAAAGCCCTTTGACACAAGCTTGATAAGATTCTGATAGCCTGTATGATTTTTGCAGAGCAGAACCATATGATAGTATTTTCCGTAGGATGAGGTCTTGTCAAAACGGCTTTGCGGTGCAACATACACTTCACAGCCGATTATCGGCTTTATACCCTGCTTTTTGCACTCCTTATAAAAATCGACTGCACCGTACATTACACCGTGGTCGGTGATTGCGAGTGCAGTCATTCCTTTTTCTTTTGCGGCTTTTGCAAGTCTGCTCAGACGGCAGGCACCGTCAAGCAGACTGTATTCTGTATGAAGATGTAAATGTGTAAATGCCATTTTACTCACCTGTTGCTTTTGCCTTTATTTCACCGTCTGAAAAACGGAGTGTAAATTCATCTCCGCTGTTCAGCATTCTTGCGGAATTTACCGCCTTACCGTCTTTTTCGGCAATTGAATAACCTCTTGAAAGAATTTTAACGGGGTTGAGTCCTTCAAGTTTTGCGGCTGTCTTTGTGATGTCGGCAGCCTTTTTATTTATTGTTTCCTGAACAAAATGCTGTATTTTCGTTTTGCAAAGTTCAAGAGATTTTTCATATTCAAAAATTCTCTGTTGTGGTGATACAACGGACAGTCTTGTTTTTAATTCTGTAAGAGCATTATATTCCTGTCTTAATTTCAATGTTGCCATTGACGAAACATACTGCTTTTGCGATTTATAGTAATCAACAAGCTCCGCAGTATCGGGAACTGCAAGCTCTGCCGCCGCAGACGGAGTCGGCGCTCTGAGATCGGATACAAAGTCACAGATTGTAAAATCGGTTTCATGACCGACAGCGGAAATTACCGGAATTTTACAGTTGTAGATTACATAAGCAAGGTTTTCATCATTGAATGCCCACAAATCTTCAATTGAACCACCACCCCTGCCGATTATGATAACATCACAGGCGTTGTATTTATCAAGTTTCTGTACGGCGTCAATAAGTTGGGCGGGAGCATTCTCGCCCTGAACAAGTACGGGACACATAATTATGTCGGCAGACGGAAATCTTCTTGAAAGAATGTTGCGGATATCCTGTACTGCCGCACCTGTGGGAGAAGTAATTACACCGATTGAATTCGGAAACGGCGGAATTTTCTTCTTATGTTCGGGAGCAAAAAGTCCTTTTTCGGCAAGCGACTTTTTAAGTTGTTCATAAGCAAGCGAAAGCGCACCTATGCCGTCGGGCTGCATATCTTCAATATAAAGCTGATACTGACCTGTGGGTTCATAGACTGCAACTCTGCCACGGCAGATTACTTTCATTCCGTCGGTCGGTCTGAACTTTAAATTACGGGCATTGCCGGCAAACATTACGGCTCTTATAACGGATTTTTCGTCTTTGATTGAAAGGTAGATGTGTCCGCTTCTGTAGTGGTCGGTTAGGTTTGAAATTTCACCCGTAACAAAGACAAAATTCAGCCTTGCGTCATTTTCAATAATTGACTTTATATAGAAATTCAGTTGTGAAACACTTAAAACTCGTGGTTTGCTAAACTCGGGTGTGTACATCGTTATACTTCCTGTATCCTAAATATGCAATTCCTGCCGAGTTATCTGCCGAAAACTGCGGCGGTGCGAATATTGCATTGTATTTTTCTTCAAAAGAATTTTTTATTATTTGATTTGACATTACTCCGCCTGCAAAGAGCAATGGAATTTCTCCGTATTTTTCAAGCAGTCCTTTGGTCATTTCGGACAAAGTCTGTTCAATATATTTAAGACAGAATGCCGAAACATATTCGGGAGATTTGCCTTCGTCAATCAGCTTTTTGGAAAGATTTTCAACTCCGCTCAGGCAACAATCGCAACCCTTGAGAGTTGGTTTCACCTTGATTTTTTCTGTATTTTTAAGGGCAAGCTGTTCAAGCTGAGGACCGCACGGAAATTTTAAACCGAGCATAAGCCCTGTGCGGTCAATCGCCTGTCCTGCATTGAGATCGAGTGTGTGTGCCGCAAGTTCAACGGAAAAGCCCGTGCCGAATCCTTTGGCAAACACTGCCTCGGTTGTACCCCCGCTGACATGGAAAGCGATAAACTGCTTATCAAACAAATCTGTTCTCTGCGAGCCGAACAATGCCGCCGAGATATGTCCCTCCTGATGTGAAAATGTGTAAAGAGGTATTTTCATTGCGGAAGATAAAATTTTTGCCGTGTTCTCTCCAACGGTGAAACACGGCATATATGAGCCGTCAACAGGTCTTGGACGGCTTGACGCCGCAATTGCGGCTATTTTGCTTGTATCAACATCTTTCAAAAGTTCTTCAATAAGCGTGTGCAGCTGTGCTGTGTGGTGAAACACAGCGTCACTCTGACGAAGTCCGAGCTGACCTTCTTTTACGGGAAGAAGTTTTTTCTGCTGAACCATTTCGCCCGTTTTGCTGTCGTAAAGGGCGGTTGATGTTGTGTAATTTGAAGTGTCAATTCCGAGAAAAAGGCTCATATTACTTCTCCGACTTTCCCGAAAATTCACGGGAATATGTACCGAGAATACCGTTTACAAATTTACTCTCATCGATTGTATATTTCTTGGCAAGTTCAACAGCCTCGTTGATTGAAACGCTCTGCGGAACATTGTCAAGATACTTCATCTCATAGATTGCAAGACGAAGAATAGCAAGCGACGGCTTTGAAATTCTTGAAAGACTCCAGCCCTTTTTCAGGTGGCTTGCAATGATTTCGTCAATCTCCTCACGCTTGTCCTCAATGCCGGAAACTACAGCCTGAGCATATGCGCAAACACCGCCTACAAACATTTCCGAATTATCATCTATTGTTTCTTCAAGAGGCTCATCGTCAAAAGACTTTGAGAACAAAAGCATAAAAGCCTGCTCTCTTGACTCACTTCTTGTGAGATTAACCTCTTCTTCAAAGATGTCACTTGTTTCAGCGTCATTTACTTCAATTTCATTTAATTCATTGTTAATTTCATTATTCATAATAAACCCAACTTTTCGTTAAATTACAATATCACTAAAATCATATCATTAAGATTTAAATCAGAGTAACTCCCTAATTTACTTACAAGATTATACCATAACTGAAAATGAATGTAAACAATAATTAACAAAGATGTCCGTTAAAAATCATTTACTTTTTTAACTTTTCTCGCAACCGAATCAGGTTGATTTTATGCACAAAAAAGCAGAGGACACTATGCCCTCTGCCAAATTTATGCCCCTATTACCGATATATCGTCATAATCAACCTCATAATGAGTAACCACGGCATCGTCAATAATCAGAACAGATGTATCGTCAAGCTGAGATTTCGGAACAATTACCGACACACCTTGATTGCTTATATAGCAAAGGCATTCCGAAAATCCTTTGGCTTTGACAATACTTTCAATGCTGTCCTGAATTGTAAAGGTTTTGAGAAGTTCTTCAACATTCTTTTCAGCCTCGCTTTTGTCGGCATCAGACGAGCTTTCAAGATTGAAAATTTCTTTTGCATCATCAATTATTTTATCCTGAGTTGCCTGCCGCTTTGTCCTTTCGGCTGAAAAATAGCTTTTGCTCTCGTTTGAAAGTGCCGCCGTCTGCTGTACCTCATCATCCGACGCCGAAGCGGTTGCACTGACATATGATGCCGCACCGAGTTCTTTGGCACTTTTGGGAGTTTTTGCCCCCGAAAGCTGCCAATTTATGTACACAGCCGCTGAAAGTGCAAGCACAAGTGATGCAAAAACGATATATTTTTTCTTAGATTTCATATTACTCCCGACCTTTATTCTGATAATTTTGTAATACATACTTTTGCTGTTGAAATATCAAGCGCTTTTGTGACTGCATCGGTGACACGCTCAACCACAACAGGATCATCACCGCCTTCACACACTACAAGCACTCCTCTTATCAAAGGTTCAATTTCCTTTGTTTTGGTGGTGCTGTTGTCAAGATAAACATATTCAACGGAATTTTCCATTGTGAGCAAAACTTCCGTCTTGCCTGCTCCCTGAATTTTTGAAATCACCGTCTGCAAATCATTTTCTATTTTTGTGCTGTATGTTTTTACGGAAAATGCTTCATCTCCTTTTCCTGATGTCAAAGAACCGAAATCAACCCAGTTTGAAAGAAATATTAAACCAATACCGATAAGACCGACAACGATTATGATATTTCTTATTTTTTTACTGTCTAGCATTGATTTCAGCTTTGAACTTGTTTTTTCTTCCATAATTCACTCCGTCATAATGTTTGGTGTAATTCCGAAATTGTCATAAACAATTGACGATACAAGATTTGTGTACCTAACAAATTCTTTGTCTATATATATGCTGATTGACGCTATGATTATGCCGTTGTTTTCAACTCTGCTCAAAATTATGTCACACGATTTGATTGTTATATTATTCTGTAAAAGAAGATTTTTTAATGCAGTTTCAAGATTTATCTCCGTCTGCTTTATAACGGCATTGCTGTATGCCTCATCATCTGTCGATATTTCTTTTACAGAATTTTGCTTTTCCTCAATATCGATATTAAATGACGATACAGCATTTTTTACGGGAACAACCATACAGCAGATAATAAAAGCGCCTAAAACAAGGCTGATGATTTTCTTTGTACTGCCGTCTGTAACAAAGGTCTGAACAAGCGAGCATATTAACGCAGACGCACACATTACAACAACAACCGTAAAAAGTCCGCTCATGATGAACCTCCGCCAAGCATAATTACCGCCGCCGTTGAAAGAATGTAAATTGACATAATGCACAGCAAAACGGCTATGAGAGTTGAAAAGACAGTCGATATGTTTTCAAGCAGTTTTGCCGGACCGTTTAGATTGAGAACCTCTGCCGTTGATTTGCCGATCCAAAGGGTGAACATCCACATTACCCCCTGTAAAATCACAGGCATAAACACAATTGTAACGGACAGAATCACTATTATTCCTATTCCCGATTTCAAAAGTCCGATACTACCCTGAACTACCTTGTAGGCATCCGAAAGTGCCGAACCGACTGTCGGGATAAATGAATTGAGAGTAAACCTTACAGCACGGGTTGAAACATTGTCAACCGAAACGCTTATAAGCTGTCTGAATGTCAGCACGGCTGTGAAGATTGTCATAGCAAAGCCCAAAAGCCACTTTACGCTCTTTGAAATCATTGACATAAAACCGCTGAGATTTACGGACGGCGATACGGATGATGTTATGGACAGACCGAGGAACATATTGAGCAGAGGAACGATTATTTTTGATGAAAGCTGTGACACACCCTCCCCTGCCCCTATCATAACGGCATAGTATGATGCCGAACCTGCCACAGAACCCGAGCTTGCCATAATTACAGCCATAACAGGAACATAGGCAAGCATTATATTTGATGCGGTGCAGATTACCGAACCCGTTGATGCGATGACTCCGACAGCGGGGACTACTGCGGCACAGGTTATACAGAGCGTTGCGGTTATATTCAACGAGTTTGAAATATCACAGGAGAGCGAACCGTTGTAGGCGCTGATTACGGAACAGAGCAAAAGCAGGGCGGTTATATTGACAAGACCTTTGAGCGGTGAAGAAATGTTGCCGAGTGCAAGCGAGAGAATTTCGCCCATTACATTTTCAAAAGACAGGTTGGCAAGCTTTGAAAAATCCCCCAAATCAACGCCCATATTCTGAAGGCTTTGCTTTATATCGTCGGACAGCGAATCAAAAACATTTGACATATCATAAATCATTTCACCTTCTTCAGCGTTTGCACAAACACATGAAAGGGCGATAAGCACAAACACGACAGTAATTATTACAACACTTTTTTTCACTTCTTCACCTCAATTGCCTGCAAGTGACAACACGGTTTTTAAAATATCCGAATAAAGCGGAAGTGCCGTTACCGTAACCATAATTTTTCCGGCAAGCGAAAGATTTGACGCAAGCGACTGACTGCCCGAATCCTTGCAGGTATTCACAGCGAACTCGGTGACAAGGCATATTCCGATTGATTTCAGCAGAATTACTATGTAGTCAATGCTTATTCCCGATGAGGCTATGATTTGATTGATTGTTGTAACGATAGCCGAAACCTGAGTAAGCATGCCGATTAAAATAATAACGGAACAGCTTATACCGAGCATTACGGAGATTTCCGCATTTTTGGGTTTGAGCATTACGCAGATTATTACGGTCACAACGGCAAGCACGGAAATTGACAGAATATTCATATTAAAAACCGAAAAGCTGTTTTATTGTGTTGAACAGAGTGCTGATTTGCGTTATTATCAGCGTCAACACAACTATAAGTCCGGCAAGCGAGGTCAGCATTGCCTGCTCCTCTCGACCGCTTCGTATGAGAAGTTGGGTAAGAACCGCAACAATTATGCCGACAGCGGCAATTTTGAAAATAAGCTCAACATCCATTACTACCTCTAAATCATCATAAGGGCGATTGCACTTCCTGCAAAAAATCCCATTGTTTTATATAGCTTTGATTTTTTTGTTATGGCATCAAGGGCTGATGAAAGCTGTTTTGAAAATGACACCTCGTAGAGTTCAAGATGTTTTAACTGCCCCTCCGTATCGGTTTTTCCGAGCTGACCTCCGAATTCCTTCAGCATTGAAATGTCGGATTTTGAAAGCGGTATTTCAGAAGATAATTGTTTTACCCTTTCAAGCCACAATTCGTCAAAAGGTCTGTCACATTCTGAAAAAAGCAATAAATCAAGGCTTGAATTTTCCGCACAGGAATTAACCAGAGTGAAGATATCATCACCGTTGTAGCGAAGATTTGTTGCAAGCAATGATATAAATTCCGTGAATGATTTCAGAAAATCTCTGCGTTTGTATAACCTACCCGACAAAACAAAACCTATCATTGTACCCGTGCAGACAACAAGCAAACATCCTATGAGTTTAAACGGCAAAGTTGTCACCTACCTGCGATATTTTTACAATTTCACCTGCGTGGGTTCGATTTGACAGAAACACAAGCGTTTGAAATGCTCCTGTTTTCATGAGAGAAACCATGTTTGCTTTCTGTTTCAGTTCGTATTCATTTGCACAATGCGTTGATGAAATTATCCGAACTCCGCAGTTGACCGACTTTTCTACGGCATAGATATCATCTTTTGACCCGATTTCATCGCAGATGACAATTTCAGGTGCCATACTGCGGATTGCGTGAAGCATTGCCTCGCTCTTGTTGTATGAATCATAGACATCGCACATTCCGATATCATTCTGAAATTTACCCGATGCCGTGCCTGCAAGCTCTCCTCTTTCATCAATCAGAGCAACATTCTTCTTGCCCTTGGTTGACAGAAGCCTTGCAAGGTCACGAAGTACGGTTGTTTTTCCGCTGCAAGGTGCTCCGCATATGAGAACACCTCCCGAAACGGCAATTATCTTATTATAAAGAGAATCCGCACAACCCTTATGCTCCCTTGCTATGCGGACATTGATTGAGGTTATATCACGGATATTCACAATTTTTCCGTTGTTTACGACCGCTGTTCCGCAGATTCCTGCCCTGTGACCGCCGTACATCGTGACAAAGCCGTTTACAATTTCGTTCTGTCTGTTATACACGGAGTAGTTGCAAATGTTGTTGAAGGTATCGACAATATCGGCTTTTGACACAACAAGCATTGCACCGTCAAGGATTGTATTGCTAAGTCCGCCGTTTTGCGTTAGGTAGTATGTATTGTCGGGACAGACAAGTGCAAGCGGTCGTGAAAGCCGCAGTCTGATTTCCTGAACCGAATCGGCTAATTTAGGTGCAAGCGGTAAAAGTCTGCGTGAAATATTCTTGCAAAGGCAGTTGAGTGCCACCGTAAATCTCTTTTCGTTTTGTTCAGCAAGCATATTTTAAATTCCTCCCAAAAGAGTTTGTACAATAAATACTATGCAGACAAGCACAGTCATATGTCAAAAGGGCAAAAAAAATCCCCCGACATAAATCGGAGGATTGAAAATTGTTTTATTTGTTTTTAATTTCACTAAAGATAGCCTTATATTCTTCATCGGTGTAATCACCTGTAAAATTCATATTGCCGTCAGTAATTTCAACATTTATATACGGGTTTGAAACCGTCTTTCCGTTAATAACAAACCGAACAGCAGAACCGATATTATTTTTAGTGTAGTCTGCAAACTTATCAGTTCCGTCAGCTGTAAGCTTCATATTTAACACCATACCGTTAATATCATCAAGCAAACACACATACTCGATTTGAGATGACTCAATAATAACTTTGTTTTCATCTTCATTATCACGGATTTCTACATTGGTCGGATTATAAATTTTCGGCAATTCAGCATTTGATGTCTGAACTGTTTCATTAACCGAGGTTGAAACCTGAGTAGTTGTATTTTCAGCAGAAGTATCATTACTTTTTACATTTCCGCTACAAGCAGATAATGCAACAGCAAGTAAAGTTACGACAGCTAAAATCAAATATTTTTTCATTTTAAGTACCCCTTTCGTTATAATTATATAACAACATAAACAGTGTCAAGTATTTATTGTAACTATTTCATTGACAGCATTTCTTTTAATTTTTCTTCGGAAATTATTGTAACACCTAAGGTTTGGGCTTTTGTTAGTTTACTGCCGGCATCTTCGCCTGCCAAGACATATGAAGTCTTTTTTGAAACTGATGAACTTGTTTTTCCGCCGTTCTGTTCAATGAGTTTTGAGGCTTCACTTCTTGTCATTGTCGGAAGTGTGCCTGTGAGGACAAAGGTTTTGCCTTCAAAAAGACCGCCTGTGTTTTTCGGCTGAGAGGGTTTCATTCTCAGACCGAGTGATTTAAGGTCTGCAATAAGCTCCTTTGTGCCGTCAAGTGAAAAATAATTTTCAAGGCTTTCTGCCATAACAGCACCGAAACCGTCTATTTTTTCAAAGTCCTCAGCCTTTGCGCTCATAATATCGTCAATTGTTGCAAAGTTTTCGCAGATTATCTTTGCGGCTTTAAGACCTATGTTACGGATTCCGAGAGCAAAAACAAGCCTGAAAAGTTCGTTTTCTTTTGATTTTTCTATTGAAGAAATAAGATTCTGAGCAGATTTTTCAGCCTTGCGTTCAAGGCTTGAAATATCTTCAGCTTTAAGTCTGTAGAGGTCGGCAGGAGATTTTACAAGTCCTTCATCTGAAAGCTGTTCGAGAATTGCAGGACCGAGTCCGTCAATATCCATTGCGTCACGGCTTACAAAGTGAATAAGATGTCTTGTCAGCTGTGCGGGACAGTCTGTGTTTGTACAACGGATTGCCGCCTCTCCCTCATCGTGTGTAACGGGATTACCGCATGACGGGCATACTGACGGAAATTCAAACGGCACGGCATTTTCAGCGTGTTCCTTAACGGAAAGAACTTCGGGAATAATCTCGCCTGCTTTTCTGATTATAACCGTATCTCCTACGCAAATACCTTTTTCATCTATAAAATCCTTGTTGTGAAGTGTGGCACGGCTTACTGTTGTTCCGGCAAGAAGTACGGGTTCAAAGTTGCCTACAGGAGTAAGCACACCTGTTCTGCCGACATTGATTTCGATATTGAGGAGTTTAGTAGGCTTCTCCTCGGGCGGATACTTATATGCCTCCGCCCATTTAGGATATTTTGCGGTACTGCCGAGAAGTCGGCGGCTTGCAAAGCTGTCAACCTTGACAACAGCGCCGTCAATTGCATAATCAAGCTCTCCACGCATATTTCCTATGCGCTCAATTTCCTCAATCACCTCGTCAACATTATCGTAAACGCTGTAAAATGCAGTCGGAAAGCCGAGTTCCGTAAGATAGTCAAGCCCCTGAATATGGCTTTCAATCGTCATTCCTCTGATTTGCTGGATATTGAACACGAATATATCAAGACTTCTCTGAGCGGTTATTTTTGCATTTTTCTGACGAAGTGAGCCTGCGGCGGCATTTCGTGGATTTTTAAAGGTTTTTTCCTCGTTTTCTTCCTGTCTGCGAGTAAGTGCGTCAAACGAATTGAACGACATATACACCTCACCACGAACCTCGAGATATTCGGGTGCATTCGGAATACGCTTTGGCAGACTTTTAATTGTCATAAGATTTTCGGTTACATCTTCACCTACAGAGCCGTCGCCACGGGTTGAACCTCTTACAAAAACACCGTTTTCATATTCGCACGATACGGAAAGACCGTCAAATTTAGGTTCAACAACATAGCGTACATTCGGCACGGTTTCTCGCACTCTTGCGTCAAATTCACGAAGCTCTTCGTGTGAAAAACTATCGTGAAGGCTTTCCATTACAACCTCATGAGTAACGGGAGAAAACTTTTCTCCTGCATTGCCGCCGACACGGTTTGTCGGTGACATAGGAGATTTGAGTGACGGAAATTCCTTTTCGATATTCTCAAGTTCACGCATGAGCATATCGTAATCGTAGTCGGAGATTTCCGGATCATCCTGATTGTAGTAAAGGTTGTTGTGGTATTCAAGCTGTTTTGTAAGCTCTTGGGCACGATTCTGAGCTGTTATAAAATCCATTTTGGTTTCCCCATATCATAAATTTATCGGTAAAATAAGTATCTGCACCTGTGTTTAAAATATTACCTGTTATTAACCTGTGAAGTTCCTTTTTCACGGAGGAAGGTTGATTCAAGGTCTGCAAGGTGAAGCTTTACGGCAAGCGGATACTTGTCATATGCCTGACTGATTGTGTTGCTGTTTTTGTCACCAAATTCACCCATATGCCAACGAATTGCCATAGCCTCATCTATTTTAAGGTGCATTTTGCGTTCAATGAGAAAAACAGACTTTTCACCGTGACCGTAGGGAAACTGATCTTCAATTGCATAATACGGAACTTTTTCCCACTGACCTGTTTTTTCATTCTTAACATTTCTGCTTGAAACCTTATAGAACTGAGCCTTGCACAAATCGTGAAGAAGTCCGCAGATTGCAAAACTTTCAATATTGTCGGTTTCTTCATCATAGTGCTTTTCCATCATTGTATTGAACACGCTGACGGAGTGCATTACAAGACCGTTTTCACAGGCGCAATGATATTTTGAACTTGCAGGGGCAGTAAAAAAATCGGTTCTTTTGAGCCATTCCAGAAGCTCGTCAGCACCCTGTCTTGTGATATATTTGTTGTAGATTTCAATAAATTCTTCCTGCGGCGTCATATTAATCCTCCTCATATTATTGTATTTTTAAAAAGGCAACAGCAGATAATCTGCCGTTGCCCTGCATTAAAAGTTCAAAAGATTTACTTTGCTGAAGTTGTAGCTGTTTCCGTAGCCGCCTCGGTTACTGCTGCTGTAGTTTTTGCCGAATCGTCATCCTTTGTATAGAGAATGTCATTGAGCTTGAGTCCGTTGCTCTCTACGGAATAAGCAACATCCATTTCAACTTCATCTGTGTAATAGTACTTGATGATGATTGTGCCGTTCTTGATTAAGTAAGTACCGTCAACATTGAGTGCGTCTGACTGGTTGATTTCAACAGTACCGTCATCATTGAACTTGTATGTCATCTTAGCATAACCGTTATCATAAGTCCATGAACCTGTGATTTTCTTGTCAGCCTTGAAGTCCTTATCAACCTTCAATTCAGGCTTAACCTCTGAACCTGACTTGAGTTTCACCTTGTTGGCAGCAGTTGAAGTTGAAAGCTCAAGAGTTCTGCCGGAGAACATATTACCCGAAACAGCATAGTTACAGCTTGTTTCATTGCCGTTAAGCGTCATGGCAAGTGTCTGATTACCCGAATCATCTGTTGAAACCGTGTATGTACCGTTCCAAACCATTGAACCGATTCTGTAATTGAGAGTATTGTCACCGTTAAATGTGTAGTAAACATCAACCTTTGACGCCTCGTCGGATGATGCTGAATTGCCTGTTACATCAACAGATTCAATCCATGTTCCTACAATGCTTGTATCAAAAAATCCTTTGATTACGAAAAGAGTAGCTGCCGCAACCGCAACAATTACGATACCTATAATGATAGGAAGCTGAATAATACTCTTTTTCTTTGGCTGCGGAGCAGTCACGCCGTTTTCGTTTACAGGTTCTGTTTCAGCAAAAGACATTTCTTCGCTTTCTGTGGGCTCATCTGCAACGAATGTTGTATTTTCTGTTGTTTCTGCTGTTGTATCTGTGTTGGTATTCTCTGCCTCATTTTCAGAAGTAAGAATTTCTTTATTCTCGTCCAACTGTGATACCTCCTTAAATTTTGTCATCGCTTTCTATCATACTATAAATATGAAAGAAAATCAACTGTTTTTTATGCCGTTAAAATGTAATGAAAATTATTTAAAATACATATAAAGTTCGCATTTCAGCGTTCCGTTATAAAGTTTGCGGCGTTTGTCAGCCTTTCTGCCGAAGATTTTTTCAAAATCGTCATCGGGGCTTATAACGGTGTAGCTTTTACCCTTCATTCTTTTAAAATGTTCACCCATAACTGCATACAGCTTTTCAGCTGATTTTACATCAAGTAATCGTTCACCATATGGCGGATTTGTGATGATTGTCTGAAAACCGTCCTCAAGTTCAAAATCTTTAATATCACGGTTTGCAAATGTTATTCTGTCGGCAACTCCTGCAATTTCTGCGTTTTTCTTTGCGATTGCAAGGGCTGAATCATCTATATCGTAACCTGTTGCCCTGAATGTTGCGTCGTGTCTTATTTTCTGTCTTGCATTTTCTCTTGCTGTTTCAAAAACATCTTTCGGAACACAATTCCAATGTTCACAGGCAAAATAACGGTTAAGTCCCGGGGCAATGTTAAGTGCTTTCATAGCCGCCTCAATGAGAATTGTGCCGCTGCCGCACATAGGATCGGTTACAAAGTGGTTTGCCCTTACTCTTGAAAGGTCAACCATAGCGGCGGCAAGTGTTTCTTTTATAGGAGCATCATTTGAATCGGCACGATATCCACGCTTGTGAAGTCCTGCGCCCGAAGTGTCAAGCATAATACTGACCTTGTTGCGAAGAATGAGAAACTGAATCTGATGCGGAGCACCTGTTTCATCAAACCACGGGAGCATATATTTTTGTGAAAGGCGGTCTGCGACTGCCTTTTTAACGATTTTCTGACAATCGGGAACGCTCATAAGGTCGGAATCAAGACATCTTCCCTTTACGGGAAAAGCCTCGGAAATTCCGATATAATCCTCCCACGGGATAGCCTTTACGCCCTCAAACAAATTATCAAAGGTGTGAACCTCAAATTCCGCAAGAAGAATGAGTATTCGCTCCGCATAACGGGAATTTATATTTGCAAGTGCAAGTGTTGACCAATCGCCTGTAAAGGTAACTCTGCCGTTTTCGGCATTGACATTTTCAACACCGAGATATCTCAGCTCATTTGCACAAAGACCTTCAAGACCGAAAATGCATGGAGCGGAAAATTTCATATTCATATTTATCTCCTGTTTTATTGATACACAAATTCTATTAAGACTGAAAGACAAAAAAACAGGGTATCGGAATAACCGATACCCCTTGCTTTTAAAAAATTAATCGGTTGTCGGCTCGAGCACACCATAGTTGCCGTCTGCACGCTTGTAAACAACATTGATTTCATCTGTCTCGGAATTGATAAACATAAAGAAGTTATGGTTTACCATATTCATTTCAAGAATAGCCTCATCAACTGAAATCGGCTTTACAAGAACATGTTTTTTACGAACTACGCTGTATTCATCGTCCTCCGGTTCACCAGTCTGAGCAGCTTCCGTGATTAAATCTTCAATACCGGCGGATTTAATTTTCTTTTCAAGCCTCGTTTTATTCTTACGAATCTGACGCATAAGAATGTCGCAAACCTTGTCAAGAGCGTCATTCATTTCGGGCATTGTGCTTTCGGCACGATAAATCATACCGTTGTCACGGATTGTAATTTCAACAGTCTGACGGTTCTTTTCGAGGGTGACAACTACATTGACAGAAGCATCCTCCGAGAAAATACGATTAAACTTTGAAAGCTTTTTCTCGCATCTTTCCTTAAAGTTATCTCTGAGGTTGACTTTTCTTGCTGTGTAGGTGATTTTCATAAAATCTGCCTCCCTTATATAATTTTTTATTTTCTGCCGTTGCCGTTGCCTCTGCGGCTGTAGCCACGGCTTTCTCCGCCACGCTTAAGATCGGACATCTTATCCTCGCTTGTCTGCTTGAACTTTGACATCATATCCTCAAACGAAGAAGGAGCATTTCTGCGTGAACTCTGCCACTCGTAATCACCCGGTGAAGTTACGGGCGGAGCAGGCTTGTATGGCTCTCTGCTTCTGTGATTCTGTCTTTGAGGTCTGTCAGAGCGTTTTCTCTGCTGTTGCTGTTCCTTCGGGAGAGCCTGTTTCATTGACAGACTGATTTTTCCGTCATTAAGAGCAAGCACCTTAACCTTTACTTCTTGTCCTACTTTTACATAATCACTGATTTCATTGATGAAGGTAGGTGCAACCTCCGAGATATGTACCATACCGGTTTTTGAATCCGGCAAATCAACAAATGCGCCGAATTTTGTAATACCTGATACTTTGCCTTCCAGAATCATTCCGACTTCAATAGCCATAAAAATTTATTACCCCTTAAAATTATTTCTACCCTTTTATTCTCCGGCAACATTAATGAAAATTCTTTCACCATCACCGACATAGCCTAATTCATCCTTAGCTATTTTTTCAATATATTTTTTAAGATCGTCACCCTTGTAATTCTGAACCTTTTTCAGATACTGCGACTGAATCTCAACCACGCTGATTTGCTGCTGCAAATCCGTAAGTTCTGCCTTTTTCTCGGCAATCTGAACATTCTGATTGATAATTGTAATTACGGCATAAAAAACAAAACCGATAATTGCGAGATAAATCAGAATATATCTTCCTTTTTTACGCTTTTTCGGAGTTATCTCCTTTATTGCGCCGTCTTCTGTCTGCCGAGAAGCCGCAGTGCTTTCTTTTACTTTCTTTGTGCTTTTTTTCATCTTCAAAACTATCTGCTTTCTCTGCTGAATTATTATTATCGTTTCTAAATATACCTTTATTCTTACCCTCATTATACAATATGTTGTTGCTGTTTTTCAATAGCTTTTTCAGATTTTTTTTAATTTTTTGCGAAATTTTCACACAGACACTCTCCGTAAAACGAATCATCGGACAATATACAAGCGATAAAAGTCTGCCGAGGGTTAATCGACAAATAACAAAACCGAGAAATGAACCGACCGTTACAAACACTCTGAAAAATCCCAGCATATATGCAACGGAAAAAATGAACAGATTAAGTGATACAATAAAAACATAAAGAAAGTCTGTAACAAAAACCGACGCTTTTCCTTTGCAAAGCGTCATTCTGATTATTTTAAATATATCATACAGCAATCCTGCCGCCGCTCCGAATACAAGTGAACAGAGAAATGCGGTTGACTGCTGTGCAAAAGTCAGCTCCAAGATTACACCTACTTAAAGAGTTTTGAAAGTTTGGATTTTGACGCACCGTTGCCGAGGTATTGCATTGCGTTAATTTTTCCGTCAATTGAAACATCTCCCGTTTCAAGGTTTAACTTATCAATGTGCAGATTTTCCCCTTTGATTACAAGGCACCCGCAGGAGGTTTTTACCGACACCGTTTCCTCGTTGAAGCCCGACACATCCTCCGTGCCTGTCATAACAAGCTTCCCCCTGTTATCAAGCATAACCGTATGATTCTTAGCCTTTGGCATTTCCTGCATAAAAAAACCTCCGTATAAATTATTTGTCAGTAATTTATACGGAGAAAAAAATAAAATTATTCTTCTTTTTTTGAGATTTTATGTATAACAACATAGTGCATCAGATTGCCATCAACAATAACATGAGTAATAGCAAGAAGAGGGAATTCAGAGAAGAACGCCTCCTGATTGCCTTTTACACCCTTTGCCGTAAAACCAAGCACCACAATCAGTTATATCACATTGTTTAACACAACAATATTTCATAGTTTAATACCTCAACTTACGATTTATTTATATTTATTAAGTTGATAATTATTCCTACTAGTAAACCTGATGAATGTCGTGGTATACACATATTCTCCTCGTGTGTAGATTATTTTAACGAATTTAAAAATTGGCATACCGAAATAATGAACAATAAAGTCATTATTACGAAAGAGCCATTGGGTATATTTATCTGTGTGTAAAACTTCATTACAATAATCCCAATGTAAGTAATTACAGATAATATTGCAAATATTAAATTAATTGTCTTATTCATAATCTACTCACCTAATTTCATCCAAAGTAATATTTTGTGTTTTAATTTTGGTAAAAAATCAGACTGCCGCCTCATACATTGTTGCCGCATCTTCCTTGCGAACAACTTCTTTTACCTCTGTAACCTTAACCTTTACACTTTTTGAACCGAGTGTGATTTCGATTACATCACCGACTTTTACATCATAGGACGCACGGGCAACCTTGTCATTAACTGTGATTTTGCCTGCGTCACACGCCTCATTTGCAACTGTTCTGCGTTTGATGAGTCGGGATACTTTTAAATATTTATCAAGTCGCATATTATAAACCCTTCCGATTTTTAATAAAAAATTTTTAACAAAAAAGGGTAATGATACAGCGTACCATTACCCGAAATATAAAACAAGATTACTTGTTTACTACATCCTTAAAGCCCTTGCCTGCCTTGAATGCAGGAACCTTTGAAGCAGGAATTTCGATTGATTTACCTGTTCTTGGGTCACAACCTGTTCTTGCATTTCTCTGACGCTGTTCAAATGTGCCGAAACCTGCGATCTGAATCTTTTCGCCTTCAGCTACTGTATTGATGATTGTGTCAATTGTTGAAGAAACTGCCTTTTCTGCATCCTTCTTTGAAAGTCCGCTCTGCTCGGCAACTGCAGCAATAAGTTCTGTTTTGTTCATAATAATAAACCTCCAATTAATAATTCTTTGATAATTTAACTTCATCCCAAAGGGAATCGAGTACAGATAACGGTGCCGTTTTCATATCTATTTCACGCTCGTTTGCAAGCTTTTCAACAGACGAAAAACGGTCGGTGAATTTGTCACAGGCATCATAGAGTGCGTGTTCGCTGTCAATGTTCAAAAATCTTGCAACATTAACTGCTGAGAAAAGCACATCACCGAGTTCTTCACGCTGATTTTCAACATCATTGTTTTCAACAGCGGCTTTAAGCTCTTCACATTCTTCAAAAAGCTTATCAAGCGCACCGTTTACATTTTCCCAGTCAAAGCCGACCTTAGCGGCCTTCTGCTGGATTTTTGTACTGCGCATGAGTGACGGAAGTGCCTTTGACACGCTGAGAATTGCCTGTGTCTGAGTTTTCTGGGATTTTGTTTTCATCTTAATGGCATCCCAGTTTTTGAGAACCTTTTCGGTAGTGTCAGCGTTGACATCACCGAAAACATGGGGATGACGGATAATGAGCTTTTTGCAGATTCCGTCACAAACATCATTTATATCAAATGTTCCCTGTTCACTTTCGATTTCCGCATGCATAGCAACCTGCAGAAGAACATCACCGAGTTCTTCTTTAAGCAAATCGAGGTCATCGGTATCAATTGCCTCAACAGCCTCATAGGTTTCCTCAATAAAATTTGAGCGGATTGACTTGTGAGTCTGTTCTCTGTCCCACGGACAACCGTCGGGTGCACGAAGGATTTTTACTATCTCAACAAGGTCATTAAAATTATAATTTTCTTTTTCTGTAAAGTTCATTCGTGACATCTCCGATAATCTTATTAGACAATGCAAATTTTATCTGAGAAGCGGAAACAACCGCAACAGATATATATTTTACCTAATTAATCCTAATTTTTCAAGTGTTTTTGCAATTTTCTCACCTTTCGGCAAAAATTTCAGTTCTGTTGCCGTAAAAGCACGCAATATCAACAATACAGCAATATAAACGATAACCGCAACAAAGATTGCAACTGCAAGCGAAACTGCTATTGACATTCTTGCAGAGCCGATAATGCTTTCCATAAGGTGATATGCGCCGAATGCCGAAGCGGCACTTGCAATCGCACCGATAAGCGGTTTTACTGTTGTACCGAATAAATCAGGCTTGATTTTTGAATACTTGATAAGCAGATACATACCTACGATTGTCATAATTGCATAGGTAATCATTGAACCGACAGTTGCACCCTGAACATTGATTTCCGGAACGCTTACAAACATCCATGTAATGCCGATCTTGACAGCCATACAAACTGTGTATAGCTTCATCGGGAGGTCAACCCTGCCGATACCCTGGAGCATACTGCATACAGGAGTTGACGCCGCACCGAATATTGTTGTAACACCCATGATAAGGAGAATTCTTCCGCCGACATCCGTAATAAGCGGATCGTTATACACAAGTCCCATAATCGGGAACGAAAGTGCCATCATACCGAGAGCCATCGGGAATGTAAAAAGCATTGTAAGGCGGATAACAGTTTCGATTGACTTTTTGAGTTCGTCCTTGTTGCCCTTTGTCCACGCACTTGTTACATTCGGCATAGCACTTGAACCGAACACCTGTGTTACGGCTGTTACAAGCTGAAGAAAAGTGAGGGCGGCTGAGTAGCAGCCCCAAAGGCTGGTGTGTATTGTCTTTGTGTCGGCATAGAACATATCGGCTGTAAAATACTTACTGTACTGTGCCTGCAGAGCCTGCGGATTAGTTTCAATCATATTGAGGAGTACACGTTGAACAATTACCTGGTCAATAAGCGAACCTACGCTCATAATGAGTGAACCCATTGCAACAGGAATGGCTGTTTTGAGAATTTTGTTAAAAGTTTCCCTTTTGGAACGAGCCTCTACGGAATTACGGTAGTATTCTTCCGGAATTCCGTCACCCTGAATTTTAAATTTGAGAATGTAGAACACAAATGATGCGGCGCTTCCGAGGGTGATACCCATAATTGCACCGGCAACCGAGAATGAAACGATTGTCTGATAAGCCTCGGTTTGATTTGCAATGTAAAGTCCGAAAACCGTGCCTGACTCAGCATAAGAATTCATACCGAGGTGCGCAATGATGTAAGCGAGGAATGCACCGATAAAGAGCTTGATTGTTGCCTCGATAATTTCCGAAACGGCAGTCGGGAACATATTGCGCTGACCTTCGTAGTATCCTCTGTAAATTGAAACGAGGCAACCGAATAATACCGTTGGAGAAAGGCAGAGCATACCGAGCAATGAATACGGTGACTCAATAATCTGAACATAGATAAAGCTTGCACCGACAAGAATTGCAAATGAAAGAATGCCGACAATAACGAAGAAAGGAATTGAAACCCTATGAATTTGTTTTACATCGTTAAATCGTTTTTGTGCCGTACTTTCAGATACAAGTCTTGAAATTGCTATCGGCAGACCGCCTGTTGCAACCGTGAAAATTACGACAAAAATTTCATAGGCATTACTGTAAAGGCCCAGACCGAAAGATGCAAAATTGACGGTTTCCGTTCCGCCTGCAACAGCCTGTTCAAAAGAAACACCGGAGAAAATACCTGTAAGAATAACCTTGTCAAGAAGTCCGAAAACCTTGACAATTACCATACTTAAAGTAAGAATTGCCGCACCTTTGACAAAGGTTTGAGAAGCGTCCTTCTCAGCGTTTGCAACGGCATTGTATTTTTTAGTTTTTAATTTAGACAAAAATAATCACCCATTAATAAAAAATCAAAGTTCAAAATCCTCATCAGTATCGTCAATCTTGATACCGCAGATGTTGCAGAATACAGAATTTTTAGGAATAACGGCATTGCATCCGGGACATCTTCTCTGATCTTTTGCCACGGCAATATGTTCGTTTACAACATCAAGATTATCTTTCAAATCGGAAATTTCCGAAACGATAAGCTTAATCTGCTGTGAATTGTCTGTTCCGTGAACCTCAGATTTGTATGTAAGAGCACCGAGTTCACGAAGCTTTTTGTTGATATCGCCTCTGATTTCAGCGGCAGTAATCTTGTGCTTTGAAACATCATAAACTGTTGACGCTTTCTGCGAAACAGCAGATGCACAGGCTTTTGCATTGACAACTACATCGTCAAAAATTTCATCAAATTTTCCCATATTAATCCGACCTTTCTTAAAATTATCTCATCAGAAAAACAAATTATGAACAAAAATTCTGTTTTGTTCAATATATGACAATTTCACTTCCGTATGCAATCACATATGTCGTATTATAACACCGTTGACAGCATTAATCAACTGTGTTATTGACCATAAAACTGCATTATCCCGGACTTTCTTTGAATAAGTTCATCAAAACGGTCAATGTATTCGTACGGATATTTAAAATTGAATATTCTTTCAAGATAATCGGGATTGTTGCGTTTCAGTTTTGTAACACCTCCCGAACCGCAGGCAAGGATTGTGTGGGTTTCGTCCATAACATAAACATTGTACAGGCTTTCAAAGCCTCTTTTTGACCAGCCGACATTTTCAAGATTACCGACCATTCTGCTCTGACGATACATATAGTACGGAATGTACTCGTTTTGTCCGAGAATATTCTGCGTGTATGCAAGCATTTCTCTTGCATCTCTCGCCTGTTGCAAATCAAGCGTTACTCCCTCGGTTGTAAGCCGTGACGCTCTTTTCATGCACAGCGTGTGAACCGTAATACATTCTGCATTCAGCCTGACGATTGAATCAAGTGAATTTTTAAAGCTTTCGGGGGTATCTGTCGGCAAACCTGCAATCAGGTCTGTGTTGATATTATCAAAACCGCATTTTCTTGCAAGCTCAAAAGCGTCAAAAAACTGCTGAGCAGTATGCTTTCTTCCGATAGTTTTCAGCACCTCATCGTTTACAGTCTGCGGATTTATGCTGATTCGGTCAACTTTATTTTCTTTTAAAGCAAAAAGTTTTGCAATGTCAATTGTATCGGGGCGACCTGCCTCGACAGTAAATTCACGGCAGGTTGACATATCAAAGCTATTGTTTACTGTTCCAAGCACCGTGTCAAGCTGTTCGGCACTCAGAGTAGTGGGAGTGCCGCCGCCGAAATATACTGTTTCAAGCCTTAAACCAAGCTTGTTTGCAATTTCGGCCGTCCGTTTAATTTCTTCGCATAATAGCTTTGTGTACGGTTTAATCAGCTTTTCAGCCCTTTCGATTGACGCCATTACAAATGAGCAATAACTGCACCTTGACGGACAAAAAGGGATTCCGACATAAAGACTGAACGATTCGGGTTTTGAAAGTTCAAGAATTTTTCGTTCGTTATGCTCGGTTTCCCTTGATAATGCTATTTTTTCGTTGCTGACAAAAAAGTCTTTCTCAAACTTTTTTACAGCCTGTTCTTCACTTGATTCTTCGGCAAGTCGTCTTAAAAGCTTTACGGGGCGAACTCCCGTAAGTATTCCCCACGGCTGTGTAAGTCCCGTAAAATCACAAAGGAGTTTGTACAAAAGCTGTGCCGAAACAAGCTCGTTGTCATCATCCGTAAGCTTTTTCACAGCTGTTTCGGACTTATTAAAAGAGCCGATATTCACCGAAATTGTGATTTTATCCGAAACCTCCGTATAGATATACGGAGGCTGTGGTTCAGAAAAATCTCTTATTACCGTTATTTTTTCATTTGGAAAGAAAAGCCTTGTAAGATTTTCAAGTTCAAAATGAAAATTGTGATTTTTTACATATAAATTCATATTAAAGAATCCTCATCAGCGGATTGTATTTTCTCTCGTGGTCAAGGGTTGTTGTCGGTCCGTGTCCCGGAATCACACGGTAATCACCCTCAAGATTTTTAAGCTTTCTGATTGACTTTGCCATTTCGGCATCGTCACCTGTGGGAAAGTCTGTTCTGCCGTATGATTCGCAGAACAGAGTATCGCCCGAAATAATCGTGTCATCAAAAATATATGAACCGCAACCGCTTGTATGTCCCGGCGTGGTGATATATTTGATTTCAGTGTCGCCGAGCATGAAATTGTCACCGTCTTTAAGCAGAATATCGGCTGAGAACGGTTTGAGTGAAAGTCTGTGCTTTTCGGTAAGATTGAGTGCAGGATTGCTGAGAAATTCGTTATTCTTCTCGCCTGTAACAATTTTTGCGTCAAACTTTTCCGCAAGCTGTTTTGCATAGCTTATGTGATCGTAGTGACCATGTGTAAGAATTACATATTCAAGCTTTCCGCCGTTTTTCTCAATTTCAGAATTGAGTTCTTCATTCGGTGCACCCGGATCGGTTACAGCCATTTTGCCTGTTTTTCTGTCTGTAAGCAAACAACAGTTTGTCATAAGAACCGTAACATTAAAAATTTTTACATCTATCATATTTTCAAATCCTTTGTGTTGATTTCAATAGTAACGGGTCCGTCATTCACAAGCGAAACCTTCATATCGGCACCGAAAATTCCCTTTTCAACACGCTCAATTCCGTTATCGTGCATTTTTTTGCAGAAATATTCGTAGAGTGGATCGGCTGTGTCAGGTCTTGCGGCAGCCATAAAGTTAGGGCGTCTGCCGTGTGAGCAGTCGGCGCAGAGGGTAAAGTTTGAAATTACAAGCACCGAACCGTTTACATCGGCAAGAGCAAGATTCATTTTATCATTTTCATCCGTAAAGATTCTCAGACCTGCAATTTTTGCGGCAAGTGTGTCCGCCTCTTTTTCGGTGTCACCGTTTTCAACTCCGAGAAGAATAAGAAAACCCGTACCGATTTCGCCCACGGTTTTTGAATCAACTTCAACCTTGGCCTTGGTAACTCTTTGTAAAATTGCTTTCATAAATTATAACCTCAATTACAGTCTTTTTACTTCGATTGTTCCGTTGATGTCGGAAAGCTTTGAAATTACACCACGGAGGTGATTTCTGCCCATTACATCAATTGTTGCGGTAACTACGGCAGTGCCGTTGCCAGCCTCTCTTGAATTAAGCGAATGTATAAAAATGTGCATATCCGAAAGCTTGATTGTAACATCTGCAAGAAGTCCTGTTCTGTCGGTTGCGGTGATCTGGAGAGTACTTCTGAACGCCTCTCCTACCTCGTCCTCCCAGTAACAGCTTACCCATCTTTCGGGTTCTTCACTTTTACTGATATCTTTCGGCACATTCGTGCAATGTCTTTTGTGAATTGAAACGCCGTAGCCCCTTGTAATATAGCCGATAATATCGTCACCCGGCAGAGGATTACAGCACTTTGAGAATTTTACAAGAACATCGTCTGCTCCCTCAATTACAACGCCTGCGGATGCCTTCGGTCGCTTTACGGGTGCTTGCGGAACATCAATTTCTTCAATATCTGACGCATATGCTTTCTGATATTCTTCCTTGAGCCTTGGCATTATCTTCCAAAGCTGAATACCGCCGTAGCCTACTGCGGCATAGAAATCATCCATGGAATTATACTGCTTTTTAATCATCAGTTTCTGGAGAAACTCAGGATATTCTTCTTCGGAAAGATTGATTCCGTGGCGCTTGAACTCCTTGTCAATCATCTGCCTGCCTTCGGCAATATTTTCATCACGCTTTTCATGCTTATACCATGAGCGGATTTTTGATTTTGCCGATGCGGTTTTACAGATATCAACCCATCCCCTGTTTGGGTGTTCCTCTTTCTGGGTGATAATTTCGCAGATATCGCCTGTTTTAAGCTTATAGTCAATCGGAACGATCTTTCCGTTAATTTTAGCGCCGACCATTCTGTGACCTACCTGTGTATGAATAAGATAAGCCATATCAATCGGAGTTGACCCCTGAGGAAGATTGAACACATCGCCTCTCGGGCTGAACACATAAACATCGTTTTCCGTAAAATCGTTTCTGATATTCTTTGCGATGTCGGTAACATCTTCTGCCTCAAGCTGATCAAGAATCATATCCTTGACCTTTTTGATGTTCTCCTCCATTTTGTCATTATTTTTACCGCCTGCGCCCATTCCAAGCTTATACTTCCAATGGGCGGCGATTCCGTATTCGGCGGTGTAATGCATTTCCCATGTTCTTATCTGAATTTCAAAAGGAATTGCGTTTTTGTCGAGTACGGTTGTATGGAGCGACTGGTACATATTCGGCTTAGGCATTGATATATAGTCCTTAAAGCGGTTCGGGATAGGCTTAAATATATCATGCACTACACCGAGAACATTGTAGCAATCGGATACTGTGTCAACGATTACACGCACGGCAAAAATGTCAAAAATCTGATCCATTGTTTTGCCCTGCATATATGTTTTGCGGTAAATACTGTTAATACTCTTTACTCGACCGCTGATATACACACCGGGGATTGTACCCTCGGTTTTTGCGAGAATCTGATTCTTGATGGATTCAATAAACTTGTCACGACCCTCTTCGGTCATAAGAAGATCATCTTCGATTTCCTTATAGCCGATTGGATCGAGGTACTGAAGAGAACGATCCTCAAGCTCGTCTTTTATGGTTTTAATACCGAGCCGATGAGCAATCGGAGCAAACACCTGCATATTTTCAAGTGATTTATCTCTCCTTTTTTGTTCCGGCATACAGTTCATTGTACGCATATTATGAAGCCTGTCGGCAAGCTTGATGATAATTACACGGATATCATCAGCCATTGCGATAAGCATTTTTCTTATATTTTCAGCCTGTTGCTGTTCACGGGTTGAGTACGGGATTTTTGAAATTTTTGTAACACCGTCAATCAGCTTGGCAACATCCGCACCGAAAAGCTTTGTAACCTCTTCAAGTGTGACTCCTGTGTCCTCTACTGTGTCATGAAGCAATGCACCGCAGACGGAATCGGTATCCATACCGAGCTCTGCAACAATACAGGCTACTGAAACGGGATGAAGAATGTACGGAATTCCCGATACTCTGCGCTGGTCACCGTGAGCTTTTTCGGCAAATTTATATGCCTTTTCGATTTTATCCATATCATAAGTGTTGGCAGCAGATGCGGAAAGAATCTTTTTCAGTTCCGTAAAATCCTGATAGTGTGCAACATTTGAAAATTTACCCATCAGAATACCTCCCTTAATTTCTTGATAATCGGGGCTGATTCGAGGTCAACCCTGCCGTTTACGGGCAGGACTGAAATTTTTGAGGTTTTCATTCCCTCTGAAATTTCGATAAGCCTGAGCTCTCTCATGGCCTCAAGTATCACTTTAATTTTACCAAAAGACAGCCTGTTGTCAAGCATGTGAACCAAAGTTGCGGTTTCAAAAGCGTAACCGCCGTTGCTTTTCAGATATCTGTAAAGCAATGCAAAATCGTTTCTGTCGGGCATTAAATCCGAAAGCTGTGAACGGTCAAGCTGTTTCCCTCTGCAAAAATCCTCGTAGTTTGTACGGCTGTCAAGGAGCTTTTCGGTATCGCAGTCCGATGATTTTATATCTTTGACAATTACGGAAACAGACACATTTCCGTTGAACTCATTGCGGTCAAGATTTACTGCAAGATCAAGTGTTTCACCGATTTTATACGGAAATTCTTCGGTTGATGTAAAGAATTTCATCGCAGTAATCTGTATGTTATTGCGGGACAGAGTGAGTCTTAAATGCCTGTTCGCCGAAAGCGGAGTAATGTTCTTCAATGTCATATTGTACAAACCGAAAACAGGTGTCGGATTGCCGGCACCGTAGGGCTGCATAAGCGACAGAGAATCAATCAAATCAAGGTTTATGTATGCCGGATTGAGCTTACACTCAATGTTGATTTTATCATACGGCATCTTGCCGAAATTGTCGGCAAATTCGTTTATTTTCCTGCGAAAAGCAGGGATATTCTCAGAATCAAGAGAAAGCCCGACAGCCATAGGATGACCGCCTCTGTGTGTGAGAAGATCCGAACAGGCAAAAACAGCGTCACAAAGAGGAAATCCCTCTACACTTCTGCCCGAGCCCTTTGCAATATCACCGAGCTTTGAAATGACGATTGCCGGCTTGCCGTAAGCCTCTTTGACTTTGGCGGCAATAAGTCCGATTACGCCCTGATGCCAGTTTTCACCGTCAATTACTATGATTTTATCATTGACAAGCGACGGTTTTCTGCGGATTATTCCGTCAATTTTTTCAAGAATATCACGCTCAATCTCCTGCCTTTCGGAGTTGTCAACGCAGAGCTGCGATGAAATTTCAGCCGCCTCATCATAATCTTCCGTAAGAAGAAGCGACACCGATTTTTCGGACAAACCGAGTCGTCCTACTGCATTTATTCTCGGAACAATTGTAAATGACACATTTGTTGAAGATACGGTTTTGCCCGTAAGACCGGAATTTTTGATAAGCGCCTGCAGTCCGGGACGGTCGGTATTTGTAATGCTTTCAAGTCCGTGTTTGACAAATACTCGGTTTTCATCCTTCAACTCAACAACATCACCGATTGTGCCGATGCTCAAAAGGTCGGAATAGTTGTCAAGCAAGGTGGTTGTATCGCAGTATTCGCCTTCAAGCGCCATAATCAGCTTGAATGCAACACCCACCCCCGAAAGATTTTTGAATCTGCTTTTACAGTCCTCTCTGTGCAAGTCAACTACGGCACAAGCCTTTGGCAACTCGCCTGAGGGCATATGGTGGTCTGTGACCACGGTATCAATTCCGAGTGAGCTTGCGTATGCAATCTCCTGTGCTGCCGCAATTCCGTTATCAACCGTAATTATGAGTTTTATTCCACGCTCATTGAGTTTGTCAACAGCGTTTTTGTTCATTCCGTAGCCCTCGGTTTCACGGGACGGAATATAGTACATTGCGTTTGCGTCAATTGTTTCAAGGTAAGAATATAAAAGTGCTGTTGAGGTGACACCGTCGGCATCATAATCACCGTAAACACAAATCGGTTCACCGCAATCAAGCGCCTTGTTAATGCGTTCAACAGCCTTATCCATATCTTTTATTTCAAACGGATCGGCAATGAAAGAATCGTTGTAAAGAAAGCCTTCAATTTCATCTTTCGTTGTAATATCCCGTATCTGAAGCAGCATTGCAACAATTGCAGGCAGCTCATAGCGGGACTGAATCTCCCCCGCCTTAGTTTTATCAAGTTTTGCAACCGACCACAGCTTCAAAATGCCGCTCCCTTTCGTTTGTATAGTTTAATAAATTATTCACCAAAGAATCCGTTATTGCTTAATTCGCTCCATTTAAGGTACATCTCTTTGTAGTTATCCTTAATAAATTCACGAATAATTCTTACTTCTCTTTCAGAGAGGATTCCCTGTCTTTCTACGGTAGTATCACCGTTACTTTTAACAAAAAACTTAGCTGAACCAGATTCAGTAAGTTTCTTATCACTTGCATGGACATGCATAGCCTCAATAATACAATGTGCGGTATAATAGAGATAGTAACCGCATACTTTAAATTCATAATATTTAGGCACGGCTACACCTCCATATACTTTTTATTTTTATTATAATAATCAAATACAATTTGAATTTCTATATCATCCATACTTGTTTCAATTACTTCCTGATTATAATCAAACACAAGTGCTTTATTAGGGCGATTCAAATTTAAAACCCTGATGTAATCTCCTGATTTTGTAAACGCATAACCGTTTATAATCAAATCAGCATTGTCAGCAATTGTCTTAAAATCAATCATAACTGATTCTCACCTTCTCTATCTGTTTTAAAAATTCATCAGGATCAATATACAGATTTTCAAGAATCGGCACTAAATCTATATATTCCTCTTCTTCGGGAAGCCCTTTATATTTTGCTGTCACTGCAATATAACCGTTTTCCCATTCAAGTATTTTTGTATATCTTTCGAGTTTTGATGAAGTTCTGAATCTGATAACATAGCCGTTAAAGCTGAATAGTGTATAATTTCCGTTACTGCTTAATATTGCTTCATTCGTCATATTCGTTACTCCTTTCAAAATCAGTTATTATACTTTTCAAGCATTGATTCTGCGTGTTTAAGTGCGGCGTCGGTTATATCAACACCGCCGATTATTCGTGCAAGTTCGCCTGCTCTGCCGGTATGGTCAAGGAGAGTTACATTTGTAAATGTTCTTCCTTTTTCAACCTGTTTGCGGATAAGATAGTGATAATCCGCAAGAGCTGCGATTTGTGCCTGGTGTGTCACACAGAGAACCTGACTGCTTTTGCTGACTTCACGCAGTTTTAAGCCGACCTTTTCTGCCGCTGAACCCGAAATACCTGTGTCAACCTCATCAAAAATGAGGGTATCAACCGTATCCGTGCTTGCAAGAACTGTTTTGATTGCAAGCATCATTCTTGAAAGCTCACCGCCCGATGCGATTTTTGCAACAGGGCGAGGTGTTTCACCCGGGTTTGCGGAGATGAGCAGTTCCATTTTATCCGTACCCTTTGAATTTGGTTCGCACTTTTCAAAGTACGGAACAAGCTCAACATTCGGCATATTCAAAAATGCCATTTCGGATTTTACTTTTGTTGCAAAGGTTTTTGCGGTTTTTCTGCGCAGAGTACCGAGTTTTTCGGCAGCCGCAAGCATTTTTTCTTCGCTTTCTCTGCATTTTTCCGCAAGCTCGTCACGGTTGCGGTCATAGTTCATAAGTTCGTCAAGTCTTGCCTGATATTTTTCGGCAAGGTCCGAAAGCTCGTCTGACGGACAATTATATTTTCTTGTAAGACGATTGATAAGGTCAAGCCTTTCTTCAACTTCTTCAAGCCTTTGCGGATCGGATTCAAGCGAATCAATAGCGTCGGAAATGCTGTCGCAACAATCCTTTAAATTGTAATATGCATCTGTAAGCGTATTTGCAATTTCTTCATATTCAGCATTATATGATGACACTTTTTGAAGGGCAGTTGATGCAGAATCGACTGATTCAAGACCGCCGCCATAGTTTTCGTCACCGTCAAGAGCCATTTTAGCATCATTGAGCAGAGAAAAGATTTTCTCAAAGCTCATAAGCGCTGTTCTTTCGCTCTCAAGCTCCTGTTCTTCTCCCTGCTTAACATCGGATTCTGTGAGTTCATTCACCTGATATGAAAGTAAATCAATTTCTTTCAATCTTTCACTTTCGTCCGAATCGGCTGAATTTAATTTCTTTTTGAGAATTTTATATTCATCATAACATTTTTTATAATCAGTCAAAAGCTTTTCGCAACCGCCGAAACGGTCAATATAATCAATATGAGTTTCGGGAGAGAAAAGTTCGTAGCTTTCGTGCTGACCGTGAATGTTTATAAGGTGCTTTGAAAGTTCTTTGAGCATTGAAACCGTTGCAGGCTTGCCGTTGATTTTACAACTGCTCTTGCCGTTTCTGTTGAGAGTTCTCTGCAAAATGAGTGTTCCCTCGTCATCGGAAAAGCCGAGTTCATCAAGCTTTTCAACAATGCTTTGGTTAATATCGTCAAATTGGGCGCTTACAAAGGCTGAATCAGCCTCGGTGCGAATAATTTCCTTAGATGTCCGCTGTCCCATAATTGCATTGATTGCGTCAATTATTATACTTTTACCTGCACCTGTTTCACCTGTGAGGACATTAAGACCGTTTTCAAAATCTATTGAAGTTTTTTCAATCACGGCAATGTTTTCTATATATAAAGTTCTGAGCATTTCAATCAGTCCTGTCAAATAAGCTTTTTGAGTTCTTCGGTAAGTGACACCGCAAGATCGGCTGTTCGGCAGGCAATGAAGATTGTATCGTCACCTGCAATTGTTCCGACAACAGACGGATAGTCGGCTGAATCGAGTGCGGCACAAACTGCCTGTGCCATACCGCTGAGGGTTTTTATTACAACAAGATTCTGTGCTACATCTATTGAATTTACCGAAGTGCTGAAAAGATTTGAAAAATTGGTACGGATATCGGTTGAACTGCGAGATGCAGAAACATAGCGATATTTTCCGTCACTTCCGAGAGTTTTAACAAGGCGTAAATCCTTGATATCTCTTGAAATTGTAGCCTGCGTTGCCTTGAAACCTTCTTCACGAAGTCGGGTAAGCAATTCGTCCTGTGTTTCAATGGGATGTTCGGCTATAATATCAAGAATTCGTGCGTGTCGCCCTGTTTTCATCAAAAATCCCTCTCTTTCAGTTTTTCATTAAGCAGTTTATAAAAATTGCGGTTGTGGAGTAACGCAAGTTTAAGCTTTAAATCGGATTTGCGGATTACAACCCTGTCGGTTGCAAGAACAGGAACATTTTTTTCACCGTCAATTGTCAGCACACAACAGCATTCTTCGGGGATTTTCACATGAACCGAAAGCTCCGATTCTCCGCTGAAAAGTACGGAACGGGAAAATAATGAATGGGGACAAACGGGAGTCATAAGAATACATTCCATTTTCGGTGCGAGAATTGGTCCGCCTGCCGACAATGAATAAGCGGTTGAGCCTGTCGGAGTTGCAAAAAGCAGACCGTCCGCTCTGTATTTTGAAATTTCGTCACCGTCAAGCGTCAGGTGCAAATCAATTGTTTTTGAAAGCTGACCTCTTGCGACAACGGCATCGTTCACTGCAAGATAGTGCTTTGAGCCGTCCTCTTTTATGACCTCAACATCAAGCAAAATTCTCTCCTCTGTTGTGTAATCACCCGTAATAAGCCGTTCAAGCTGTTCATATTCGTGCGGTTCAACATCTGCGGCAAAACCGAGTCTGCCGACATTCACACCGATAAGCTGTTTATCTGCTTTTGCGGCATATTTTGCGGCATGGATAATCGTTCCGTCACCGCCTACTGTAATTGCCATATCGCAGTATTCAAAAAGCTCCGTAATATTTTTTGAATAATGAATGTGGATTCCCTTAAAATACTGACTGCATTCCTCAATCATAGCAATTTCTGCATTTTTATCAAGAAGAAAAAGAGAAATCTTTTTTGCATATTTAATTGCCCTTTCTTTTGAAAGATTGACCACTAATGCAAATTTCATAAAAGCACCTGCTCATTTTTTGTCAAGAGCGGCATGTGAATTTTCAACAAGCTGCTCGGGTGTTACATCCGTGTATGACTTAGGATCATCACTCTTGCGAAGATGGATAAGGTATTCTATATTGCCCTCGGGACCTTTGATTGGCGAATAGTCGAGATTAAGTACATCAAAGCCGTTTTCAAGGCAAAAATCAAATATTTTTCTGACAACCTCAACATGGACGGCAGGATCACGAACTACGCCCTTTTTGCCCACCTTTTCCCTGCCTGCCTCAAACTGCGGTTTGATTAGGCAGACAGCCTGTGCGTTTTCGCTCATAAGCTGTCTTGCAACAGGCAGAATCAGCTTTAATGAAATGAACGAAACATCAACCGAGAAAAAGTCAATTTCATCGGGAACCTGCTCCCTTGTAACCTTTCTCATATTGGTGCGTTCAAGATTGACAACACGGGGATCGTTGCGAAGCTTCCAAGCAAGCTGACCGTAACCGACATCAATTGAATACACCTTTTTTGCACCGTTTTGTAGCATACAGTCGGTAAAGCCGCCCGTTGACGCACCGATATCCATTGTTATCTTATCTTTTAAATCAAAGTCAAAATTGTCTATGGCCTTTTCAAGCTTTAAACCGCCACGGCTGACATATTTCTGTGTGTTGCCCCTTACTTCAATTTTAACATTTTCATCATAAGAAGTTCCGCACTTGTCGGCTTTCTGATTGTCAACATAAACCTGTCCCGACATTATAATCGCCTTAGCCTTTTCACGGCTGTCGGTAAAGCCTTTTTCATATACAAGAATATCAAGTCTTTTTTTCATCCTAATTCTTTTCCTTTAAATTTTTGGTAATGGTGTTCACCATTCCGTCATCATCGAGTTTCAGTTCATGAAGAGCCTCGCTGACAGACATCTGCTTGACAAATTTGTCATTAATAGCCTTTATATGATAATCTCCGCAGAACTGTGTGCAACAGAGTAAATCGGAGAAATTTCTCGCAATACCGCCGTTTTTGATACCCTCTTCAAAAAACCATACATTATCGAAATCTGCCGCAAAATCAACGGCATTTTCGTCAATCGGTTTAATTCTGCAAAGTTTTAATATGCAAATCTCAACACCCTGTTTTGCAAGGGTTTCCTTGGCTTTGCAGGCATAAGAGAAAAGTCTGCCGTAGGTTATGAGAAGATTTTTACAATTCGGATTTCCGTAAACATCGTATGAAAGATTTTCCTCACCGAAATCATCGGGTCTGTAAAGCTCTCCGCCACGGGGATAACGCACAACAGCGAGGCTGTCGCAAATGTAAATTGAGGTTGAAAGAGATTTTCTCATACCGTCAAAATATGCCGGAGAAAAAATTGTTGTGTTCGGAATGGTGTTGAGTATCGAAACATCAAACACACCCTGATGAGTTTCACCGTCATCACCAACAATTCCCGCACGGTCAACCCCGATTACGAGGTGAAGCTTTCCGAGAGCCGCATCATGCAAAAGCTGGTCATAGGCTCTCTGGAGAAATGTTGAATACACGGCAAAAACAGGTCGCATGCCCTTTGCGGCAAGTCCGCATCCAAAAGTTACTGCGTGTTCTTCAGCAATACCGACATCAAAAAATCTTTCCTTAAAAAGCCTTGAAAATTCGGTAAGTCCCGTTCCTCCCGACATTGCGGCTGTAATTGCGCAAATCTTTTTATCGTCCTCGGCTAATTCGCACATAGTCTTTCCGAACTCAGCCGAAAATCCCTTGTGACTTGAAAGCGGTTCGCCCGAATCAATATCGAACCTGCCTATTCCGTGAAATCCGCCCGGATTGTCCTCGGCAGGCTGATAGCCTTTGCCTTTTTTGGTAACAACATGAACAAGAACGGGAGAATTCACCTTTTTTGCACACTCAAACGCATTTTCAAGCTCATCAATGTTATGTCCGTCAATAGGTCCGAGATAGGTAAAACCGAAGCAGTCAAAAAGAGTGTTTTTGTACACAAGATTTTTAAGTTTAGACTTTCCTCCCTGAAGAAATCTTTTCAGAGGTTTTCCGATAAGCGGAATGTGTAAAAGAATTTTTTCCGTAATTTTCTTGACTCGCATATACCACGGCTGAATTCTTACCGTTGTAAGGTAGCGTGACAATGCGCCTACATTCGGTGAAATGGACATTTTGTTATCATTGAGAACAACAATAAAGTTCTTGTTGAATCTGCCTGAGTTGTTCATTCCCTCAAAAGCAAGTCCACCCGTAAATGAACCGTCACCAATCACGGCAACGGTGTAGCTTTGGTCGCCCATAAGGTGTTTTGCTCTTGCAATTCCGTATGCGGCTGATATTGATGTACTGCTGTGACCTGTGTTAAAATCGTCGTATTTGCTCTCGGCACGCTTCGGAAAGCCTGAAATTCCGCCTTTTTTGCGGATTGTGTCAAACTGCTCGTAGCGTCCCGTCAACAGCTTGTGGGTATATGCCTGATGTCCGACATCCCATACAATGCTGTCTTTCGGCAGATTAAAGCTACGCTCAAGAGCAACGGTAAGTTCAACAACACCGAGGTTCGGTGAAAGATGTCCGCCGTTTACAGACACGGTTTCAACGAGCTTTTCCCTTATTTCGGTACACAGCTTTTCAAGCTGTTCGTCATTAAGCTTTTTGACATCATGCGGTGATTTAATTTTAGAAAGCAGTTCATACTCACCCATAATTTATTTCCTATCCGTATAATTAATATTTGCAAAGAATTATTTATTTCTCTTTGCAAGCTTGTAAGCAAATTCTTCAAGCTCTTTTGTATCACCGTCAAATCCATGAAGTGCGTTAACAGCTTTTTCGGTAAGTTCATCAACAAGCTCACGGCACTTTTCAATTCCGAGAAGTGAAACATAGGTTGATTTGCTGTTTTCTGCGTCACTGCCAACGGGCTTGCCGAGTTCCTCATCGGAGGAGGTTACATCGAGAATATCGTCCTGAATTTGGAACGCAATGCCGATGCATTCGCCAAATTCAGAGGCGGCTTTAATTTGCTTATCGTTTGCACCTGCGCTTATACAGCCCAGTTCACAAGCTGCTTTGATAAGACAGGCTGTTTTTTTGTAGTCCATTTCACGAAGGACTTCAATCGGAGCGTTTGTGTTTTCGCTCATAAGGTCAATCACCTGACCGCCTATCATTCCTGTCGCACCTGCGTATTTTGAAAGTACGGAAACACCTCTGCAACACGCAGAAGTTCCGCAGATTTTTACTGTCTTTTCGTTTGTAAGGATTTCAAAGGCAAGCGTCAGAAGGGCGTCGCCTGCAAGCAATGCGATATCTTCGCCGAATACCTTGTGGTTTGACGGCTTGCCTCTTCTGAGGTCATCGTTGTCCATACACGGCAAATCATCGTGAATGAGAGAATATGTGTGAATCATTTCAACTGCACAGGCAAATGCCGTTGCAGACTCTTCACTTCCGCCGCAAAGGCTGTTAAACGAGAACACAAGATACGGACGGACACGCTTTCCGCCTGCCTCAAGGCTGTAAGCCATTGCGTCAATCAGCTTTTTTTCACGGCAATCCGTACTCGGCAGACAGCTCTTTAAAGCGTTTTCAATAATTTTTGCATAATCTTTAGTCATTGTCATCACCCTTTGAAAGCCTTGAAATTCTCTCGTTTATATCAATAATTTTACCCTTGCATTGTTCAAGCTGTTTCATACAATAAGCAAGGAGTTCACACGCTTTTGCGTACTCCTCCATTGTCTGTTCGAGAGTAAGTTCACCGCTCTCCATTTTTGAAACCGTTTTTTCAAGCAGTTCGTTCGCCTGCTCAAAAGTCAAATTTTTATTTTCCATTGGTTTTTACCTCTGTACCTGCATATTCAAGCAGTCTTTGCATACGGTGATTTGCACCGCTTCGGCTGATTGGAGTTGAAAGATTCTGTCCCAAATCACGAAGTGACATATCGGGATTTTCAAGCCTTAAATATGCGATTTCACGCAAGTCCTCGGGCAAAGAATCGATTCCGACTGTCTTTTTTATATGTTCGATTGCACTGAGCTGTTTTGCAGACGCCGTTGCGATTTTTCCGATATTCGCAACCTCGCCGTTAATTCTGCGGTTCACATTGTTGCGAACCTGCTTTATTGCCTTTGTACCCATAATTTCCATTGATCTTATCGGTGAGCCTATGTAGGTAAGCAAGTCACAAATCTGCTCGCTCTCCTTAAAATAGACAATGTAACTGCCGCTGCGGACAACCGTTTTTGGAATAAGGGTACATTCGGTTATTTCGGAAAGAATCTTGCACAAATCCTGAGAAAGATTTTTGTGCGGAACACAGAATTCAAGATGATAGCTTTTCATGGGATCGGACACCGAACCGCAGCTAAGAAAAACTCCGCGCAAAAACGATTGCGAAAGTTCTTCGCTTGAAAGATTTGCCCTGTTGACACGCAAAGTAATCTGACCGTCCGTATGACCGAAATCTTCAAAAATACGCTTGCAATCGTTTCCGTCAACCACAATTATTTTGTAAAGATGACTATCGCTTGATTTTGTACGCAAAGCCGATTGTTTTTCAATTATCGGCATATATAAATTCTGCAAAAGAAATATCAGACGATTTCCCGCATAATTGCTTTCTGTTGTGAAGGTTATTTTGTTCGGAGAAAAATTTCTGCTGAATAAAAGCATTCCGTAAAGCTCCGCTTTGAGAGACTCACGGTCAAACTGTTCAACCGAACAAATTTCTTTTTTTACATCCGAGGAAAATGACATTTCTGCACCTTACCTGTCAATATCTCTGTGCTGAATAACACACCTATAGCCTTTTTCACGAAAGTGGTCGTTCAGCTGCATTGCGATTGTAACACTTCTGTGCTTGCCGCCCGTACAACCTATGCCGACAACAAGCTCGCTTTTGCCCTCTTTGAGATAGAGCGGTACGGAAAAATCGAGCATACTCAAAAGTCGCTTTAAAAATTCGGTTGTTTCTTCACTTTCAAGAACATAGTCACGCACATCTTTGTCAAGTCCTGTAAGATGTTTGAGTTCGGGAATGTAAAAAGGATTAGGCAGACAACGCACATCCATAATGAGATCTGCCTCAAGCGGAATTCCGTATTTGAAACCGAACGACATAAATGTCAGCGTAATGCTTTGTGAAGTGTCTTCCATGAACATTGACATAATTCGCTCTCGGAGCTGTTTGTTTGACATATATGTAGTGTCAATGTTATAATCGGCTGTTCTTTTAATAGGCAAAAGAAGCTCCCTTTCAAGCTCAACGGCAGACAGTACCGAACCGTCCTTGAGTTTATCCGAAAGAGGATGCCTTCTTCTTGTTTCCTTATAACGAACAACGAGCCTGTCCGTCATTGCGTCAAAGAACAATACCTTTACATTTTCGTAATGCATTTTGAAGTGTTCAATCTGAGAACACATTTCCTCAAATTTTTCGTTACCTCTTACATCGACAACAACCGCAACCCTCTTCATTGAATCATCTTCAGATTTGAGGCAAAGCCGATAGAGTGTTGACAACAGACTTGACGGAAGATTGTCAACACAATAATAACCGATGTCTTCAAGCACATGAAGAGCGCCTGTTTTGCCTGCACCCGACATTCCCGTAATGATTACAAATTCCATAAAATTACACCTTTTTTGCTTTATAGAAAAATAAGTTCACATTCAAGCTTGTAGCCTGTTTCATTTTCAACAGTTTTCTGAATTTCCGACACAAGCTGTTTTACATCGTCAGCCGTAGCCTTTGATTTGTTGATGATAAATCCTGCGTGCTTTTCGCTGACCTGAGCGCCCCCGACAGTTTTGCCCTTGAGTCCGCATTGCTCAATGAGCGCACCTGCAAATGCACCCTCCGGTCTTTTGAACACACTGCCTGCGCTCGGATATTCAAGCGGCTGTTTTGTTGAACGGCGGTTCATATAATCGTTCATTCTGTTCTGAATTTCTTCTGGATCATCTTTTTTAAGTTTGAATACCGCACCTGTGATTATGCAACCGTTTTTGCGGTAAACGCTTGTTCTGTAGCCAAACTCAAGATTCTCCGCCTCTGTTCTGCCGATATCGCCGTTCTGTGTGATGTGAGAAACGCTGTATACAACATCTTTCATTTCACCGCCGTATGCACCTGCGTTCATAAACAAAGCACCGCCGACTGTTCCCGGAATTCCCCATGCAAATTCAAGTCCAGAAAGTCCGCATTTTTGGGCAAACTTACAAAGACTTCCCAAAGCTGCACCTGCGCCGCAATAGATTGTTGTATCGTCAATTAATGAAATATTCCTGAAATCACCGTCAAGACGGAGAACCGTGCCGTGGATTCCCTCATCCGGAACCAGAACATTACTGCCGTTGCCGAGAAGAATATACTTCTCCTTGCAGGCATCGCATTCCTTTAAAATTTTCATCAGCTGAGAAAGATTTGTCACCTTTATGTAAACATCTGCTTTTCCGCCGATTTTAAATGAAGTGTGTCTGCTCATCGGTTCAAATCGTCTTGCGTCACAATCAAGCTTTTGAGCACAGTTATATATAATATCGGTAGTGTCCATTCAATTACCCTCCGTTGTTAGTTTAGAATATGAAATTTCTGTTCCCTGTATTCCGTTACAAAGCGGAATCATTCCCATGTATCAACAATAACCTTTGGTGACGGCGGAAGATCCTCAACAGCCATTCCGAGATTTTTAAGAAGTTCTCTTGCGGCATTGTAGCCCATTTTCTTCTGTCTGTTATTCATGGCGGCAACCTCTATGATTACGGCAAGGTTACGGCCGGGCTTTACGGGAATTGTAAGAGTCGGCACTTCGACACCGAGAATTTTCATATATTCGTTGTCAAGTCCCATTCTGTCATAAACCTTTGAGCTGTCCCATTGCTCAAGGTTGATTACTATATCAATCTTTTCCTGCAGCTTGATAGCACCCATACCGAAAAGTTTTCTGGCATTGATAATTCCGATACCTCGAAGCTCAATGAAGTGACGGATATTTTCGGGCGACTGACCATAGAGTGTAGTCTGGGCAGTTCTTCTGATTTCTACGGCATCATCGGCAACAAGACGGTGACCACGCTTGATAAGCTCAATTGCGGTTTCACTCTTACCGACGCCGCTGTCGCCCGTAAGCAGACAGCCTTCGCCGTACACTTCAACAAGAACGCCATGACGGGTAATTCTCGGAGCAAGCTCTTTGTTAAGATATTGTACAAGTGACGCAGTAAGATCCGATGTACTCTGCGGGGTGCTGAAAATAGACACCTTGTGCAGCTTTGCACTTTCGAGAATTGCGTTTGACGGTTCAATATCACGGCAGATTATTACAGCCGGAGGACCAAAGCTGAAAATGGAGTCAATAACCATTTTCTGAGCCTCCGGACCGTATCTGCCGAGATATGAGAACTCTGTATTACCGAGAACCTGAATTCGCTTGTTGTCAAAGAATTCAAGATAACCCGTAAGCTCAAGTCCCGGTCTGTTGATTTCAACAGTCGATATGTTTGTTTCCTTGTAATTTTCAGCGACATAAACTTCGGTGAGGTTCAATGCTTCTGCAATTTGCGACAGCGGAACAGAAAATTCAACAGACATAAATCATCGTCCTATCCTAAATATTTATTACCTTTCACAAATCAGAGCAACCGCTCTGCCGCCTAACGGGCAGATGTATGCTCTCTGGCTATATACTTATTGCCATTATACACCATAACGCAGTTTTGATAAAGTCTTTTTGTGAATTATTTTTCAATTTTTAATAAAATTTTCTCATTTTTCTGTTACTGTTTTAACAATGTCTGCTTTTAATTCTTTATCGGAACTAATATAACAAATACTCAAATAGCCGTTGTTTTTACCCTTAAAATTATTGAATATGGATAAAGATGTTACGGAAAGGTTGTTATTATTATTCTTCAACAGAACAATGTGTTCTTTAACTTTTTTCAGTGCGTTTTTATCTTTTGAAAAAAGTTGCAAAGTTTTTGTATCCGAAAGGGCAGTATAGGTCAAAGGTGAAATTGCGGTTTCTTTTGAAATATAGTCAATATCGGTTTTGAGAGTTTTTTCTCCGAGATTTGAGTCGATAAGATACAATTCAAGCTTTGATAGCGTCAGCGCAGGGATATAGGCTTTCTTTGCCGATATTACGGCTTTTTCAAGGCTGTCAGCCTCAACCGAAACACCTTGCACATCCTCGCTGTTCTCAAGCAGATAGAAATTATACACGGCTTTGCCCGATTTGTTTTCTGCAGTAATCGTCTGAACAAGCGAAGAAGTATCAATTCGGTTTGAATTTGAACAGCCGCCTAAAATCAGAACAATTGCCATAATCGGCAGTAAAAATAATTTTTTATTCATAAAGCTTTCTCCGATATACAAAAAGATAGATTATAGGAATCAGAAGTGCGGAAATAAAATTGAGTGCAGTCAGAAAAATATTGTTCAGCAATAATTCTTTTACAGCATTATAACTATCTGCACAAACAAACAAAACAAATATTATAAAAGCTATTATCGAAACAAAAACAAGCGTTCTTTTTGAAGATGTGTTTACAATGCAGTTTGAAACGCTGATGAGGACAGCCGTTACAAAAACGAAAATACAGGCAGTTACTGCGGCAAGGTAAAAGCTGTCAAAGCCTTTCATATCACCGAAATATGCAGTTTTTGACAATAGCTGAACAGAAAACGGTTGCTGTGCAGAATATGCACCGATAACAAAATCGGCAAAAAACAAAGTCAACATTAATGTGCCAAATATAATAAGAGTTGTAATTACAGGTTGTTTTATTGACAGATTTTTGGTGCTTGTGGAATTGAATCCAAATATAACAGGCAGAAACGCAAAGATTAAACAGTCTGCAACATTGCTCCGAATATTTGAAAAATCGGGTGTAACAAAGGTGCTGTTCGGTGCAAATTCAAAAGATTTTATATTTCCGAAAAATATCACGGCAAAAGCAATTATGAGAAACGCAAACACAAAAATGCTGACTCTTGAAAGCGGATTTATCCCCTTTGACGCACCGTAAACACAAATGCAAAGTATCAAAAAGGCAATCACCTTTGTGTTGACATCGGGATTAACTCCCGAAACAAACATATCGCAGAATCTAATCAGAAAAGAAACGGTTATCACTGTGAAATACATACAATAATATGAAGAAACAAAGAAAAAGCCCGTTTGCGATGTGTTTTTTGCAAAGGCTGAGAAATCAAGTCTTGTTCTGTGCTTTATCGAATAAAAAGGAACAAAGCACAACAGCGTGAAAAATATTCCGAATCCGATTGACGCAAGACTTGAAAAAATATTGTCGCTCTGCAAAAAGCTTCGCCCCATTAACAATATTGGAAGTACAGAACATACAAACAGCGAAAGCATAAGTCTTTTTGACGGAAAAGTTACATTCGATTGCATTACGTCTCCTCCGTTTCGGGGAATTTCTGAACCTTGATTGTGTGCTTTGAAAGCCTTTTCCAATCTGCTCTGACAAAGACATCACGCATACTCCGCCACGAGAACGGTGCAAGCGATGACATATACGGCACGCCGACTGATGTTTTGGAACACATATTGACAAGCACTCCGCAGGTGAGCAGAACTATTCCCCACAAGCCGAACATTCCGCCTGCGATAACGCAGAAAAATCTCAACACCATAATAGGCGGATAGAGTGCGAATGTGACATAACTGCAAATTGCCGCAGTTGCAACAACCATAAGAGTTGACGAGCTGATTATGCCTGCACTGACGGCACTTTCACCGATTACAAGCGCTCCGACAATGCTGACAGCGTGTCCGAGCGGCTTTGGAATACGCAGTCCGGCCTCTCTCATAACTTCATAGATAAAGGTTATGAGAATAACTTCAAGTGTTACGGGTAAGGGTGTTTGCGACAAAGAATCGGATGTTTTTACGAGCAATCCGGTCGGAAAATATTCGGGATGAAACTGTGCAAAAGCCGTGTATATTCCCGGCAAAAATACGGCTATAAGGAACGAAATATACTTTAAAATCCGTATAAATGCCGCATAATACGGGCGGTTTGAATAATCATCAACGCTTTGAAATTCTTCTGCAAAAAGGTGCGGAATGATTATCACCGACGGTGTTCCGTCAATCAGAATTGCCACTCTGCCCTCCGACAGCTTTCCGCAAACCGTATCCGGTCTTTCGGAAATCCCGACACCCGAAAAAAGTGATTTTGAATTGTTGTCTTCAAGATAACTGCTTAAATATCCCGACGCAAGAATCATTTTCAGGTTGCAGTTTTCAAGCCGTTCTCTGATTGCTTTAAGAATTTGCTTTGACACGCTGTTTTGAAGATAACAAATCATCATCTGCGTGTTTGAACTGTATCCGCTTGTTATGGTTTCAAAAACAAGGTCGGGACTTTTGATTCTTCGCCTTATTAAAGTCATATTGATTCTCAGCGGTTCTGTAAAACCTTCTCTGCAGCCTCTCTGCACTACCTCACTTTCGGGTTCCGAAACACTTCTGAACGAAAAGCCCTGTGCTCCGATTGCAAGCATACGACTGCAACCGTCAACAACAAGCAGGGCAAAACCTGATGTTGAAAAGCTGATAGCCTCGTCAATTGTCGTGAACTCGACAATTTCACTTGATGTCAGCACGGTATTTTTGATAAGGTCAAAAACCTTATCGGGAGATTGACAGTCAAAATAATAATCGAGCAGAGGGTTGATTACCGACAATGCAAGCGTGTCCTTTCCGCACATTCCCTCAATTGTGATTATTGCGGATTTTATACTGCATTGTCCCTTTAGATTCATTTCACGAACCGTAAAGTCTGCCGAATTTCTGAACATTTTCTTCAGAGTTGAAATATTTTCTTTTAATGAATTATACATTTAATCACCGTCTTAATATATCTGCTTTTTATTTTGCGGTATATCGGCTCAAATTATGCAAATATTAGTAACGGTGATGTTATGTTAATTTCAATAATCAGAACAATTTTGCTCTATGCCTTTGTCATTCTGGCAGTCAGGTTAATGGGAAAGCGACAGATGAGCGATATGCAGCCGAGCGAGCTTGTAATCACAATGATAGTGTCGGATATCGCATCAATTCCTATGCAGAACACATCTCAACCGCTGTTGAGCGGAGTTATTCCCGTTGCAATTCTCGTTGCACTTGAAATTACCGCAAGCATTATTATGATGAAGTGGAGCGGTTTCAGAAGTCTTGTGTGCGGAAAACCCGTTATAGTAATTAAAGACGGAAGGATTCTGCAATCGGCTATGAAAAAGCTGCGGCTTACTACAGAAGATTTGAGCGTCAGATTAAGGCAACAGGGTATTTTTTCAATCGAAGATGTTCAATACTGCATTGTTGAAACAAACGGTGAGGTGAGCGTTCTTGAAAAGCCTGAGAAGAGAAAGCCGTCTGCCGAGGATTTCGGGTTAAAAATTAAGGACAATAAAATTGAAACCGTAGTTGTCAGCAACGGAAAAATTCTTGAAAATTCGCTTAATTTATGTGAAAAAGAAAAGGGTTATGTTAAAAATATTCTGCAAAAGAAAAATATTAAGCAGAGCAATGTTTTTCTGATGACTCTTGACGCACTCGGAAATTACAACATTATAAAGAAGGAATAACAATATGAAGAGAATTTACATTGCACTTTCACTTGTTCTGGCGGCACTATGCTTTGCATCTGTAGAAACAGGATTCATTTCGGGCAAAACGGATTCATTCATTGCAAAAATTGAATGTGCCGACAGACTGATGAGCAGACTTGAATTTGAAGACGCACTCAAAATATGTGAAGAAACCGAGAAAGAATGGTATGACAACGCAAAATTGATTGACACCATGCTCATTCACGATTATGTTGACAATATCGGATTAAGCATTTCGAGAATGACCGTATTTGCACAAAAACAGAACCGTGATATGTACTTTGCCGAAAGCGTTCAGGCAAAAAAAGAACTCGCCTCCATTAAAGAAAGCGAGTTTCCGTTAGTTGAAAATATTTTGTAATTCTTATACAGAATTATTCTTTTTAATTTTGGAATTGATAAATTCGACCAGTCGGAATATGAGGAAAACGGCGGCATTGACTATTACAACGCTTGCACCTGTCGGGGTATCGCATGAATATGACACGCACATACCGACAAAAAAACAACAAAGTGAAAGCACACCCGAACAGAGAATTACCGACTTGAATTTTTTGCAAACTCTCATGGAAGAAAGTGCAGGGAAAATTATAAGTGCGGAAATAAGCAAAGTTCCCATAATTCTCATACCGATTACAATTGTGAGAGCCGTAAGGAGGGCAATTACCGTGTTATAAACGCCTGTTTTAAGACCGGTTGCCCTTGAAAATGTTTCGTCAAAGGTTACGGCAAAAATCTTGTTGTAGAACAAGATGAATATTACGATTACAACAAGTGCAAGGATTCCGCACATAATTGCGTCGGCTGTTGTAGTGGCAAGAATACTGCCGAAAAGGTATGAGTTGAGGTCGGTATTTACGCCCGATACACTGACAAATACAACACCTATTGCAAGTGCCGTACTTGAAATTATTGCGATTGCCGCATCGCCGTTGATTTTACTGTTCTCGGAAAGTCTTAACAGCAGGAATGCCGCAATAATGATTACAGGAACAGCAACTTCAAGCGGTGCAAGATTTAGTGCCGCCGCAACTGCAAGCGCACCAAAGCCCACATGAGATAATCCGTCACCGATCATTGAATACCGTTTGAGAACGAGCGTAACACCAAGCAGTGCCGCACACAAAGAAACAAGCGTGCCGACAATGAATGCTCTGACTATAAAATTGTATGAAAACATTTCAAAAATCATATCAAACATTTTTAGCACCTCCGTGAACTCTGTGCTGACATTCATCACACGGGCAATCGCTGAGAATAAAGCGTTTGCCGGCATCCGAATGCAGATACTGATGTGCCGTACCGTAGAAATACCAATTCTTTGCAAGGTGCAGAATTTTTGAGGCATTGCTCACGGCTGAATTCACATCGTGAGAAACCATAATAATTGTGATTCCGCTTTCATTCAACTTTTTGATGAGAGCGTACATATCAGCCATTGCCATCGGATCAAGTCCCGTTACAGGCTCGTCAAGAATAATCAGTTTGTGAGTTGCACACAATGCTCGGGCGAGCATAACACGCTGTCGCTGACCGCCCGAAAGCTCTCTGAAACATTTTTTGCGTAAATCATAAATGCCCGTGAGCTTCATATTCTCGGCGGCAGTTTTTTTCTGCTCCTTTGAATAGAAAAAGGTGTGTTTTTTATTAAGACAGCCCGAAAGCACCACCTCTTGCACCGACGCAGGAAAGTCACGCTGAATATCGCTTGACTGCGGAAGATAGCCGATTTCATTCTGTTTTAGTCCGTCACTATAGGTAATCGAACCGCTCAATGGCTTTAAAAGTCCGAGAAGTGCTTTCATGAGAGTAGTTTTGCCCGAACCGTTTTCACCGACTATGCAGATATAATCCTTTTCTTTTATATCAACCGAAATATCATTGACAACGGTTTTGCCTTCATAACCGAGCGAGGCATTTTCAATTTTAATAAGCGACATCAGTATAACGCCTCCTTTAATGCTTCAAGATTTTGTTCCATAACAGAAATATAAGTTGCGCCGTTTTCAAAATCATCCTTTGTGACATTGTGACATGAAGAAAACTGCATCGTCTTTGCAGAAGAATCTTCAGAGATAATCCGAGCAATTTTGCCGCTTGAAAGCTCAAGATAGAATACAACGGGTATATCGTGTTCTCTTGTAAAATCAATCAGATGAGAAACAACGGCCGTACTCGGCTCGGTTTCATGACTGCAACCCGGGAATGCACATTCATATCCAAGGTTGTAGTCGCTTACAAAATACAGAAACGGAAATCTGTCGCCGAAAACAAGCGTATCACGCTTTTTGTTATTTGCAACTTCGGTAAATTTCTTATCAAGGCTGTCAAGCTGTGAAATGTAATTTGTTTTTCTGTCATTGTAATATTTAGAATTTTTACTGTCAACTGACATCAACTCATCTGCGATTGAGGCAGACATACGCTCCGCATTTCTGATTGAAGTCCAGACATGCTCGTCATACTCCTCCCCTTCTTCGTGATCGTGACCTTCATCATCCATATCTTCATGACTGTCGTGTTCATGGTCATGATCCATAGACTGTTCATGTCTGAGAGGAACATACTCAATCATCTTCATCACTTTTACATCTTTGTTTTCAATTGACGAAAGAACTCCATCAACCCATTCGTCGCTTTCACCGCCGTTGCAGATAAAAATATCGCAATTTTCAATTGCTGTAATATCTGACGGTTTGGGTTCATAACTGTGCGGATCGCTTCCGGGCGAAAGCAACAGGCGAATATCAACTTTATCGCCTGCAAGCTGTCTTACAAAATCATAGTAAGGAAAAATCGTTGTTACAACGCTGATTTTACCGTCAGATTTCCCGACATCTTCAGTTCTGTCACAAGCGGAAATTAATAACAAGCCGCAAATTATCACGGCAGAAAGAAAAATTGAAACAAGTTTTTTCATATATCACTCCAAATAACGCTTAAAAAGTCTTAATACACAAAAGGGATTGCATAAAACATCTTTATGCAACCCCTTTATAATTATTTGCAGAATCGGATAAATTTATCCGAAAGCTGTTTTATGCAGCTTTAGCGGCAAGCTTCTTTGCCTTTTTATGACGCTGCCACATAACCCAAAGCGGACCTGCGATACAGATTGAAGAATAACAACCTGATATGATACCGATAATCATCGGAAGAGCAAAGCCCTGAACAGATGTGATATTGAACGCACAGGCAACAACATAAACAACAAGAATAGCCGAAAGTGTTGTTACAGAAGTCATAATTGTTCTCTTAATACACTTTGTGCAGCTGAGGTTAAATATCTTGCCAACATCTGTTTTGCTTCCGACAAGCTTCTTTTCCTCACGAACACGGTCATAGATAACAATTGTATCGTTAAGCGAATAACCGAGAATCATAAGAACAACTGCGATGAAGCTTGCGTCAATCGGCATCTGGAAGATTACATACATAAAGTAAATCATTGCAACATCGTGGAAGAGGGCTACGAGAGCCATAACACCTGCCGAAAGACCGCCGATTTTCTTAAATCTGATTGTTACATAAAGAACCATAAGCACGGCTGCAATTGCAACAGCAGTAAGACACTTGAGAAGGAAGCTGAAACCCATTGAAGCATCAACTGAATTTGATTCAAGACATTTGAAGTTATTGTCCGGATACTTCTTCTGAAGGTCTGATTCAAGGTTCTTCTGAATATCGGTTTTGATTGAATCGTTACCCGAGAACTGAACTGTTACCGTTGTGCCGCTGTCACCCATAAGATCCTGAGCATATGTAGTAGTGATTCTGTCCTCTGTTGTTTCAACCTGAATAAAATCAGTAAGTTCAGACTGATTGATTTCACCGCTGTAGCTGAATTTAAGAGTTGCACCGCCAGAGAACTGAATGTCAAGCTGTGTACCGAAAATAAAGTTACATACGATACCGATAATAATAATTGCAAGAGAAATTCCGAAGAAAATCTTTTTGTGACCTACAAAGTCAATAATCTTGTGGCCTCTGTTATACTTTTCGGCAAATTCCCCATCTGTAAGGGGGGCATTTGAAACTGCCTTTGTCTGAGTTTTATCAGTCATTCTTAGCACCTCCAAACAACCATTTTTTACGCAGGAACTTAAAGCCTGCAACACTTCTGAGCATAATTCTTGTACAGAATACACCCATGATAAAGTTAGCGATTACGCCTACAAGAAGTGTGTAACCGAATGAGTAGATAGTACCTGTTGTAGACTCACCGAAGATGATTGAGAGAATATTTGCAGGACCAAATACAAGCATAAGGATAATTGATACGATAATAACGGTCATATTACCGTCAACGATAGCGGAAAGTGAATTCTTTGTACCCCTTTCAAGAGCACCGTCAAGAGTTCTGCCCGCTTTAAGTTCTTCTTTGATACGCTCGGCAGTAATAACATTACAGTCAACGCCCATACCGATTGAAAGGATAAGACCCGCAATACCTGGGAGCGTCATTGTGAATGAAGAGAATACAGGGAAGTAACCTGATACAGCCGCAATGGCAAGACCCATCTGACCGAGAAGTGAGATAACTGCAACAAAACCGGGCAAGCGGTAGAAGAGAATCATAATGATTGCAATAATGATAAATGCGATAACACCCGCATATGCCATTGCAACAAGTGAGTTCTCACCGAGGGTTGCGCTGATTGTGCCGTAGTTTGATGTTTCAAGCTGGAACGGAAGAGCACCTGCATTAATTTTTGATGCAAGGTCCTGAGCCTCTTTAGCTGTAAAGTCACCTGAAATAACAGCGTTGCCGTCTGTAATCTCTGCATTTACGGTCGGATACGAAAGCATAATATCGTCCATCCAGATTGATACTGTCTGGTTGAGATATTCTTTGGTGATGTTACCGAAAAGCTCTTTACCGTTCTTGTCACCGTCACTCTTGAGCTTGAGCTGTACAACATATGAATTCTTACCGGTTGACTGATCTGTTGTCATACCTGCTGTTGCACTTTCAACATAAGAACCGTCCATAAGGATTGTCTTAGCTGTGTCGCCCGTAGGAGTTTTGTAAACATACTCGCCGTTTGAATCAACATCTGTTGTTGAATATTCCTTTCCGGGACGGAAAGTAAGCTGTGCTGTTGAAGAAATCTCTTCGATTGCCTCAATTGCGTTCTGGTTGGAATCTTCCTTCCATGGGAAACGAACAATGATTCTGTCGCTTTTTGCATCCGCATAAAGCTCATAATCTGTGATACCCTGAGATACCATTCTTAATTCAATGATTGACTTTGCAGACTCAAGCTGCTCGTCAGTTGCGTCAACATCTCCTGCCGGTTTGAATGTTGCTTCAACACCGCCACGGATGTCAATTCCCCATCGTATATCGCTGATGCCCTTTAATACTGTTGTTTTGTTATCGCCGGTGTAGTAGGAAATACCAAAAATCGCAGTAAACGAAAAGGCAAGTATCAGCAAAGCTACGACAAAGAATACAGGCTTTGGAACTCTTTTCATGCCTTTGAAACCTCCGTTAAATAATTGTCTGTGATTTTATTTTGCTCAAAAGTCAAAATAACTCTGTCACGAACATCCAATCACAGACCGTAACAGAGTTATTATAGAATTTTTTTAGGAAAATGTCAATGGATACGGAAATATTTAATAAAAAAAGAATTGAATTTATCAAAAAATACATTCTAATGTCATAAACTGCATACAAAATTCTTCCAAAATCCAACTGACAAACCAAATTTTCAAATGATGATTACTTGTTCAGAATCTTTTCGCAAGCTGCAAGCCTTGCACAGATACAAAAAACATCCATAGCAACTTCAAGCTCGTGGTTCGGAGGGAAGGTCGGTGCAATTCTGATGTTGGAATCCTTTGGATCAATTCCGAGCGGATATGTTGCGCCTGCACCAGTAAGAACAACTCCTGCCTCCTTACAGAGAGCGACGGTCCTCTTTGCCGTGCCTTCAAAAACATCAACGCTTACAAAGTAACCGCCGTGCGGCTTTTTCCATGATGCAATATCAGCAGGCGCAAGTTCTTTGTCGAGAGTATCAAGAACAATCTCGAATTTTGGTTTAAGGACAGACTTGTGCTTTTCCATATGTTTAAGCACGCCGTCATAGTCCTTGAAGAATCTTACATGACGGAGCATATTAAGCTTATCATAGCTGATGATTTCGTAGTTATATCTTTTACGGAGAACCTTGAGGTTGTTCTCAGATGCAGCCATTGCGGCTACGCCTGCACCGGGGAAAGTAATCTTTGATGTTGAGCAGAAAAGAATCGGGAGGTCTTCATTACCTGTCTTTTTGCATTCATCCATAATGTTGAGCAAAACATCAGGTGTGTCGCTGATTTCATGGATGCAGTAAGCATTATCCCACATAATTCTGAAATCCTTAGCGGCAGGCTTTAAAGCGGCAAAACGCTTAACAACCTCATCGCTGTATGTGGTGCCGGCAGGGTTTGAATATTTCGGAACGCACCAAATACCCTTGATTGAGTCATCCTCAGAAACGAGTCTTTCAACCATATCCATATCGGGACCGTTGTCGTCCATCGGAATCGGAATAAGCTCAAAGCCGTAATACTGAGTAATGCCGAAATGACGGTCATAACCCGGTACCGGACAGAGGAATTTTCTGTTCTTTACTTCATACCATGGTTTGCAGCCCTCAACAGCGGGAGCTGTCATAAAACATGAAATTGTATCAAACATCATATTAAGGCTTGAAGAACCGCCTACAATAACATTCTCTGCATCTACACCGAGAATATCCGCAAAAAGCTTTCTGCACTCTGTAATACCGTTGAGAAGTCCGTAGTTACGGCAATCCATCTTATCCTCACCGATAAAATCGGATTTGCTGTTGATTGTGTCGAGCATAGGTAAGGAAAAATCAAGCTGTTCTTTGCTGGGCTTACCTCTTGCCATATTGAGGTTAAGTCCCATACCTTTAAACTCCTCAAATCTCTTTACGAGATTGCCATACTCTTTTTCAAGTTCCTGCTTACTCAAGTCAAGATAACCCATTTTGAATAACTCCTTAAAATATTATTGCAAATGCAATTTAAATTTCTAATATATTTTACTCTATTCGCTCAAGAAATGCAAGATGTTTTTTGCAATCTTGCATTTTTATTTTCACAAAAAAGAATAGACCTGCAACAGTCATTTTTGGTGAAAGTTTGCAAGTCTGTGATTTTGTGTTATTTTTATCGAGAATGTGTAGTTTTGTGCCAAAGCACAAAATTGGGATTAATAATACTGGTAGTAGTAATAACCTTTCTTTCTTCTCTTTGAATCATAAGTACAACCTACCTCAATCAGACCGAGTACGGTTGAATCGGCAAGCTTTACGCTGTCAAGAAGGTGCTGAAGGTCGCCGTGAGTTGTTGAGCGTTCACGAACAACTACAACAAAGCCGGCAATCATATCCTTGAGAAGCAGAGCGTCGGCAACCACACCGATAGGAGGCGTATCAAAAATTACATAATCATAATCTCTGACAAACTGCTCATAGAGTTCCTGAAATCTGGTACTGCACATAAGCTCAGAGGGGTTTGGCGCAACCGTACCTGCCGGAAGAATGTCAAGATTCGGAAGAACATCATGCTTAACAGCCTCGTCAATTTCAATCATTTTACCGATTACATTGGTAAGTCCCTTCTTATTGTCAAGCTTAAAAATGTTGTGGACATTAGGACGGCGAAGGTCGCAGTCGATAAGGAGAACTCGTTTTTCCATTTTCGAAAAGGAAATTGCAAGATTTGCGGAAACGGTGCTCTTGCCCTCACCCTTTGAGTAACTGGTTACGGCAAAGCATTTTTTTTCTTTTGCGGAAAGCGAGAACATAATATTAGTTCTTGCGGCCTTATACGACTCAACAATTGCAAACTTGCTCTTATCGGAAAGAGAAAAATTCTGTCCGTTATTTTTTTTATCGTCTTTCTTTTTTAATAATTTAAAATCAGAAGCCATAGTTCCTCCTTAACCCTGGTTCTCAAAGTCGGGAATTTCGGCAAATATAGGAATACCGTAGATATCCTGAATATCGTCCTCAGACTTGATTGTTGTGTCGATAAGTTCAATAAGAATAGAAATAAGGCAGGAAGCAATTAATCCGATTGCGGCGCCTATAAGCATATTCTTTGTGTTACTCGGTGCATACGGAGCCGAAGGAACCTTCGCCTGACGAAGTGTTCCGATCTGACCGTAGCTGAATTTTGAATTATAAACCTCAGCCGCTTTTTCGGCAAGCTGATTGGCAACATTGGCACACTTCTGTGCGTCTGTACCGTCCACTGTAATTGTGATAAAGAAAGTACCGTCGGTTACATCAACATTAACCGTGCAACCGTCATAGAGTGCTGTCATCTCATCGGAATTTTTAAAGAGTGTAACGCAGATTTCAGCAAGATTTGCAGAGGCGGAAATATCAGCAGGATATATCTTCTGGTTCTCCTCATTGGTTGTCTTTTTAGTTGTATCATCGGCAGCCTTTGAAGGTGTCGTACTCTTGGTGTCGGCATTGGCATTTGCCCGCTGTGACGAACTGTAGTTCTGTACATAAATCATGGTAGATGTGCTGTACATCGGTGCAATTACAAAGCGTGAATACATAAAGAACAGCAGTCCCATTACAACAGTAGCAAGAATAATAAACTTGATTCTGTGCAAAAGGACGCCGACAATTCGCTGAATGGTTACATTCTTTGCCATTTATATAGCCCCTTTAATTCATATTAAGTATTAAGAAAACATACCGTAAAGCAAAAAAAGGTGTTTTTACGGCACTGATTTACATATTCATATTTCATTATATCTTATGTATTCTCAGCAATAATTCTATCATAGAATATTGATTGAAATAATTTCTTTAATATTATACAAATTTTTCATTGTCGGATTCTTTAACAGCAAAAATAAAGGAAGCCGTAAAGACTTCCTTTATCATAGTTTATTAAGTTACGGTTATCAGCCTACAACATTAAGAAGTACGCCGGCTGCAACTGCTGAACCGATTACACCTGCAACATTCGGGCCCATAGCGTGCATGAGAAGGAAGTTGCCGGGATTTTCAGCCTGACCAACCTTCTGAGATACACGGGCAGCCATCGGAACGGCGGATACACCTGCTGAACCGATGAGCGGGTTAACCTTACCGCCTGTTGCCTTGTACATAATCTTACCGAAGAGTACACCGAATGCAGTACCCATACAGAACGCAAGAAGACCGAGAACGATAATCTTGATTGTGTCAAGAGTAAGGAAGTTCTGACCGGATGCAGTTGCACCTACAGTTGTACCGAGGAAGATTGTGATAATATTCATAAGCTCGTTCTGAGCTGTTTTGCTGAGTCTTTCAACAACGCCGGACTCCTTAAAGAGGTTACCGAGCATAAGCATACCAACGAGCGGAGCTGCGTCGGGAAGGAAGATTGCGATGATAATAACAACAATTACCGGGAACATAATCTTCTCAAGCTTTGAAACGGGACGAAGCTGTTCCATAACTACCGAACGCTCTTTTTTGGTTGTGAGTGCCTTCATAATAGGCGGCTGAATAATCGGCACAAGAGCCATATATGAATATGCGGCAATTGCGATTGAACCGAGAAGATGCGGAGCAAGCTTTGTTGTTACATAAATAGCCGTAGGACCGTCGGCACCGCCGATGATACCGATAGCACCTGCCTCTGCCTCTGTAAAGCCGAGGAAAATAGCACCTGTAAATGTTAAAAAGATACCAATCTGTGCGGCAGCACCGAGGATAAGGCTCTTCGGGTTAGAGATGAGCGGACCAAAGTCGGTCATGCAACCGATGCCGAGGAAGATAAGAGGCGGATAAATGCCGAGCTTAACACCCTGATAGAGGTAATAAAGAAGTCCGCCGTATGTCGGATTCTCAATATAAGTTACTCCGTCAATCACCGTTTTGGCGTGTCCCGACACCGCAACATTCTGTGCGGTACATTGAGCCTCTGTCAAAAGCTGTGTTGTAGGCGGAGCCATAATGCTCGGATAAAGATTAACAAGCAGCATACCGAATGCGATAGGAAGGAGCAAAAGCGGCTCATACTGCTTTTTGATTGCAAGGTAAAGCAAAACGATTGAAATACCAATCATTACATAGTTCTGCCAGTTAAGAGTTAACAGACCCGAGTCTTCAAAGATACCGACAACGGCATCTACAAAGCCTTGTAAAATTTCCATTAGATAACATCCTTTCCCTTAAAACTTTGCCTTAAAACGGGCGGGTATTATCAAGTACACCGGCTTTTGCCCATGCGGAACGACCGCCGTCTGATGACTTTTTAATACTCTTGATTCTTGCTTTTTCGGAAGAGCCGTACATTGTGGCAACCGCTGCGGAAATTACGGCAACAACCTCATCGGAAACACCGTCTGTCTGAGCAGGAGCAACAGGAGCGGCAACAACGGGAGCAGGAGTTTCTGCTACGGTTTCAGCCTTTTTCTCTTTGCTCTTTTTGCCGGCATTTTGAGCTTTCTGAATAATTGCGCCGTAAATCTTGATTATGAAAATCAAGAGAATCAGCATTGCGAATACAACAACAAAACCTGTAAGAACAACTTTTGCAGAGGCAATACCTTTTTCGGCAAGGGAAAGCTCCTCTTTAGCCAATAAAGCTACATCGGAAAGATTCATAAAACAACCCCCATATTTGTCATTTGCATATAGGAATATTATACTTTATTCCCGAAACATTTTCAATAACAAATATGGGGCGAATAATTTTTTGGCGATATTACCAATTTATTTATTTGCGAGCCTGTTTATTTGTGAATTAAAGCTTTGCGATTTTATCGTTATTTGTCGTTACAGAATTATACATATTAATCCGTTACAGCCGTCATTGATAATTTTTTCAACAGTCTCCCCTATCCGCCTTCTGGCATCGGCAGGCATTCTGTACAGCTTGTTGTGAAGTCCCTCGTTAACGAGTTCGTGAACTGATTTTCCGAATATGTTACTCTCCCAGATTTTTTCCGGATTTTCGTCAAATTCTCTGAGAAGATAAGACACAAGCTCTTCGGACTGCTGTTCCGAACCGACAATCGGAGTTACCTCCGTCTGCGTAAAAATCTTCATCATATGAATTGACGGTGCGCTTGCTCTCAGCTTGATACCGTATTTTCCGCTCTGCTTAATAATCTGCGGTTCGTCAAGGGTAAGTTCGTCAATTGTCGGCATAACAATTCCGTAGCCTGTTTCCTGAACCTGTTCATAAGCCTGTGCAATCTTGTCGAATTCTTTTTGTTTTTGCGAAAGAGTCTTTATGCAGTTCAGAAGTTCGTACTCCTCGGTTATATCAAGCCCTGTTTCTTCCGAGATAACCTTGTAGAAAAGTTCGCTTTCGATAGATACGGCCATCTCCGCATATCCTTTTCCGAGGTCAAGACTCGTAACCTTTGCAGATGTGATGTACTCACATTGCTCAATATCAGAGATTATCTGCTGAATTTGCCTGATTTTCTCAATTTTTGCGGCATTTTTCTTTATTGAATCAAATACAACCGATTTCAGCCAATGGTCTTTATCGAGCTTTACAACCCATTTCGGAATGTCAACCTTGATTTCACGGATTGGAAATTCAAACAAAAGCTGTGCAAGTATTCTTTTGATTTCGGTTTCATCAAGTTCCATACAGCTAACGGGAATTACGGGAACCTTGTATTCGGCGGTCATTTCGTTTGACAGGCGAATTGTTTCATCTGCCGTAGGATCAACTGAATTGAGAAGTATAATGAACGGTTTATTGATTGCTTTCAGCTCATTAATTACTCTTTTTTCACTTTCAATATAATCTTCTCTCGGAATATCGCTGATTGTTCCGTCAGTAGTGATAACAAGACCGATTGTTGAATGGTCGGTAATTACCTTTTTAGTTCCTATTTCTGCGGCGTCATCAAAAGGAATCGCCTCGTTTGACCACGGAGTTTTTACCATTCTCGGTTCGTCCTCTTCGCTGTAACCGATTGCGCTGTTTACAATATAGCCTACGCAGTCAATCATTCTCACATTGAGGGTTGTGTTGCCGCCGAGATTTATTTCAACGGATTCCTCGGGAATAAATTTGGGTTCTGTGGTCATTATGGTTCTTCCTGCCGCAGACTGAGGAAGCTCGTCAACGGTACGCCTGTAAACTGCCTCGTCACGGATATTGGGCAGGACAAGCGAATCCATAAACCTTTTTATAAATGTTGATTTTCCCGTTCTGACGGGACCGACTACTCCGATATAGACATCGCCGTCGGTTCTTCGGGAAATATCCTGATAAACATTTCTCTCTTCCATTTTTTATACCTCCCTATATTCTCGGAATCAACAGCATTTTAGGTGCGTCGAGCACCTGATTTTCAGCCGAATTTTCCGAAAGCAGTAAATCAAGCTTTGTGTTGTGGGATTTAGCAATATCCCAGAGCTTTTCTCCCTTGTCGGCAAAGTATAATGTCAGCGCACAATTTTCGGGAGGTATAGGTTTATCCTCAAAAACATTTACATTTTTTACGGTGTTTACTCTGTTTTCCGAAAAAACAGCACCGCAGATTTTCAGCTCACAACGAATTTCTATGACATCATCCTCGGCAAGTCTGTAGCTTATACTTGCTGTCCTTGTACCGAAAATTTTGGCACAGGTGCAGTCTGTCTGCGGAATAATATGCTCATAATCGGCTGAACGCTCAATAAACACAGGAATATCTTCCCCGTTAAGTGCCAATATGCATATGTTGATTTTTCCGCCTATAACAATACCTCTGTCATCGTGTGAAGCCTCGGCAGTTATTTGTTCTGTGAAAGTATCGAGAATTCGTGAAATTTTTCCGTCATCAATCTTAACGGACATTTTTTCCATATGAGGTTCATTAATCGGAACAACCTCGCCCGTAATTTTTAATTGTTCAAACTCCGGCAACGAGGAAAATTCTGTTGAGTAGGCGTCACATACAATTTCCTCCTCACGGGTTATATAGCCCTCCTCCGTAACGCAGAGCTTAACTTCAAGTATCACCGACGGCTTTTCGGAAAGCATATCGTTTTTCAATCTGATGTCATACGACATAACATCGCAGGAAACACAATTGATTGTGTTTTCGTCAATTCCGTCACAATCTAAAATTTTGTTAAACGGCAACAGATAGTCAAGCTTTTCAACTTCTCCGCTCTCTGCGTTTGAAAGGTACAAAAGCTTGAGATTAAGTTCACCGTTGAGCATAAGCTTTCCAGTTACAGCCTTAGCGTCAATCACTCCGACGCTTACATCGCCGCGGAGAACGGATTCAATCTGCGGTTTTTCGCCTACCGAAATTTCTTCGCAAACAGAAAACTGCTCCTGGCAGAACGATTTAAGATCGGCACAGGTAACGGTCTTTCGGTCGGTTTCGATATTATCGGAAGGCGTGAAAATGCTCGTCTGAGTTTTTGAAAACACCTTTGCATACAATGAAAACGCTCCGTGCATAACAAGTCTGCGGGGGCTTAATGCCCTGCAGTTTATGTATTCCGGCTTGGTTTTTGTGATGATAACCGGATTGTCGGGAGCGTCTTTTACCGAAAAGTTCTGTGAAAAATTCACGCTTTGTTCGCAACAGCGCACGCTTTTCTTTATGCTTTCCACATACATCACATTCACCGTACAAAATCCGTCAATCTGAAGCTGACCTCCGGAAAGAGTTCTGCTCTGAATTTTGGGTGTGAGTGTACATTTCAGAATTTTTTCTATATCCGGACAATAATCGGGCAGAGTGAGGTCAACATCTGCAAGCTGTTCGGCAACCGTGTCCAGCACAGCCGACGGCGTGCAAAACGAGCGGTTTTCCTGATTAAACTCCATATTTTTCTCTCCTTTATGTTTTATAGTTCAATTATATTAGGGAGTGCGAAAAAATATTACCCGTAAGATTAATCATAATTTTATTTTAAAAAATAAGATGTGCAAAGTTTTTTGTAACTATGCACATCTTTGGCTCGAATTTATTGTAAACTATTACCAATAGCAAGATTTTGGAACAGAGTCCAAACATACGACTATTATTCCGGCTTGGTTTCCTTTTTGATTCCGTAAATTTTTCTCAAAATTGCCGATATGAATTTTGGTTTCTCAATAAGTACAACTTTCATAATTACCTCCGAACACAACAAATACTGACAACTACGAGTGCGCCTGCCGCAATGACGAGTACCCATTCACTCGGCAGAAGTGATGCACACAGCAGTCCCAGTCCAAAGCATACTGCAGATTTTATTCTCTGTGTGTAACAATTCACTGTATCACCCTATATCAGAATATACACAAAATCAAATTATGTGCAAAAGCGGTTGAATTATTTTTAAAATTGATATAAGATAAACTGAGAAAACAATTACGGAGAATTTTACAGACTATGAGAACACTTGAAATTAAAAAGAATGACGCAAATCAGCGACTCGATAAATTTTTACAGAAAAGATTCAAAACTCTGCCAAAGTCGCTTATGTACAAATATATAAGGAAAAAGTGTATTAAGGTAAACGGCAAAAAGTGTGATATTCAGACCATGCTCAAAGAGGGCGATGTGCTTACCTTTTATATTAAGGACGAATTTTTTGAGGCATCGGAGCAAAAAAGCTATGAGTTCATGAAAGCACCGAAAACCTTTGACATTGTTTATGAGGATGAAAACCTTATACTTATAGATAAAAAGCCGGGCATAATCGTACACCCCGACAAAAATTATCACTTTGATTCACTTGTTGCAAGAGTTCAGCACTACCTTTATGACAAAGGCGAATATAATCCCGATGAAGAAAAGGCCTTTGCGCCTGCACTTGTAAACAGAATTGACAGAAACACGGGCGGAATTGTTATTGCGGCTAAAAATGCCGACAGTTTAAGAATTCTAAACGCAAAGATGAAAACAAGAGAGCTTGAAAAATATTATCTCTGCCTTTTATACGGAAAACCAAAAAGGGACAGCGACACACTTCACGGTTATATGACCAAGAATGAAAGCAAAAACAAGGTTACTGTTTTCAAAAATGAGGTTGAGGGTTCAAAAGAAATCAAGACAAAATATGAAATTCTTGACTTCAACGGCAAATTCAGCCTTGCCGAGGTTGAACTGCTGACGGGCAGAACTCATCAGATAAGAGCACACATGGCATCAATCGGACATCCGCTTGTGGGCGATACAAAATACGGCAAAGGCAAAAAAGCACCTGACAGCATTAAGTATCAGGCGCTTTACAGCTATAAGCTGAAATTCAATTTTGAAACCGATGCAGGCATTCTTGATTACCTTAACGGCAAGAAATTTGAGGTAAACGATGTATGGTTTGCAAAAAACGGAAAGATAAATCTAGATAGATAAAGGCGGTCAATAACCGTCTTTTGCTTTGCAAAAACAAAAATAGTATTCTTATTTTATACACATAAACGCACTCATTGTGCCTCTGTGACCTTTGGTGGCACGGTGACTCCATAAGAGGTCACTGTTGCAATTGGTGCAGACATCCGAAACTGTTATGTTTTCATTCTTTACACCTGAAGCAGTAAGAATCTGACGGTTGGTTTCAAGTAGATCGACCATATATTTTCCGTTTCCTTTTTCAAAAACAAACTTTGAGCTGTCAAGGTCTGCAAGATTCAGAAAATGTTCTGCACATGGGTAGTCAACCTCATAGCAACAAACTGAAATTGCGGGACCGATTGCAGCTTTGATATCGGCAGGGTTTGTGCCGTAAAGCTTAGTCATTTTTTCAACAACCTTTTCCCCTATTCTGCCGACAGTTCCTCTCCAGCCGGCATGGGCAAGTCCGATTGCCTTATTCTTTGTATCAACAAAAAACAGCGGTGTGCAGTCGGCATAGTAGGTTACAAGGGTTACTCCCTTTTCATTTGTAATCAAGGCGTCAACGCTCTCTATATCACGGGGCTTGTAGATGCCTATGCCCTTTTCGGCAGATGTTACCGCTCTTACAACCGTGTGGTGATCCTGTGCCGAGGCTACAAGACTTTCATAATCAAAGCCTGCACTTTTGCAGAATCTTTTGTAATTTTCGGTTACGCTGTCGGGATTGTCACCTCTGTTGAATGCCATATTCATTGATGTAAATTCACCCGTTGACACACCGCCGAGTCGGGTTGTGAATGCGTGATTGATGAAATTAATTTCTGATAAAGAATTATATGTAAGATACGGAACCGTATCAATGTTGTTGACCTTCATTGTTTTTGAAAAAAATTTCATAAGCGTTCCTTTCTGATTTTTATAAATAAAATCCGACAAAATATATGCTTGAAACATAATCAAGTTAATGCTATACTATATACATTCAGAGGTGTTGATTATGAAAAAAAGTTTGTTTGGCAAGAATATTCCTGTCAACTGTTCATATTGCGAATACAACGGAATTGAAAATGATATTATGTTCTGCAAAAAGTCAAAGCAGGTCAAGGACGGAAAATGCAGGTCATTCAAGTATGACCCATTGTTGCGTATGCCGAATGTCACGGTTTTTAAGACAGATTTTTCAGCAAAGGATTTTAAACTTTAATCCGCCGTATTTTTATTATACAGGAATGAATTTTGTTAATATTCCTTTTCAGAATTAAATTACACATTCAAAAGAAAAAGCTTTACCGTTTTTTGGTAAAGCTTTTAGTTTTGCAGTCTTTATAAATTTACGCCATCTGAAAATCACGAATATAGCTTGTGATAGCCTTTTCAATGATTTCCTTTGCCTTGTCAACACCGTCAGTTTCGGTTACCGAAGTAACCTTGTCAGCCTCAAGTGTTTTGTAAACCTGGAAAAAGTGCTGAATTTCTTCAAAATAGTGTTTTGGAAGTTCGCTGATGTCGCTGTAGCAATTGTAGTTGGGATCGTTAACGGGAACTGCAATAATTTTTTCGTCACAGCTGTCGTTATCAACCATATTGAGAACGCCGATAGGCTTGCATTCAACGAGCGTCATCGGCTGAATTGTTTCACTGCACAAAACAAGAACATCAAGCGGATCGCCGTCATCTGCAAAGGTTCTCGGAATAAAGCCGTAGTTGGCAGGATAGTGAGTTGATGTAAAAAGCACACGGTCAAGCTTGAGCATACCTGTTTCTTTGTCAAGCTCATACTTGTTTTTGCCGCCCTTTGAAATTTCGATTACTGCATAAAACTTGTCTTTTGTAATTCTCTTCGGAGAAATGTCGTGCCAAATGTTCATAATTTCTGTCACCCTTCTTAACCTTATTTTTTATATATCCTGTAATACCCTGTGAAACATTATGTTATGGTTTAATTATAAGAAATCCGTCAAACTTTGTCAAGGAATTTTTGTAATTTCAATCAAAATAATTCAAATTAAATAATTCTCGGTCATAATTATTCAAAGATTATGACCGAGTTTGATTATTTAAGCGTTTTAAATTTTAAGTGTTGTCATAAACCTCTCGCCTGTGACCTATAGACAAAGCAAGAATAACAAGTTCTTCGTCTTCTATAAGGCAGAGCAGTCTGTAATCTCCGATACGATACCGCCATTGACATTTGCGATTTGCCGTGAGAGCTTTTCCCTTTACTCTGGGGTTTTCACAACCCGACAAATTCTTTTCAATCCACGCTTTAATCATCTTCATGGTATATCTGTCGAGTTTTTTAAATTCTTTTTCAAATCTCGGAGTTGTTCTTACAACATAACTCATATGTCAAGTTCCTTCCAAAAATCAGAGATTGGTCTGCTTTCTTCACCGCTCTTTTTGTATTCATCATAAGCGTCATCAAAAACGGCAAGGTCATATTCTTCTTCGATTTTTTCAAACAAAGCCTGTTTAAAAGCCTCTCCGAGTGATATTGAGTGCAACCGAGCATAGCTGTCTACTATTTTCTTTTCCTGTTCTGTTAATCTGATTGAGAATGCCATAATACTGACCTCCTTGTATAGTACATTGTACTACATTATTATTTCTTTGTCAATGAATTTTATTCGATAAAAGTAAAAGAACACGACAAAATCAATCTGCCGTGTTCAATGTTATTAAATTTACTTTCTCACATTTTCAACAATAACTTTTACAAACTGAATTATAAATGTCGGGATGAATGCGAGGAGGGCTATAAAGCCTGCCTGTGCGCCTGTGAGTGCGGTAACGCTGAAAAGCGGCTGCATAAACGGAACAAACAATACAAATGCGAGCAGTAATGTTCCGATAAAGAAAGCACCTATGCTTGCCGTATTTGAAAAAAGTCCGAGTTTAAAGATTGAATGTGTACTTCTGCAATTAAAGCCGTGGAACAGTCTTGCAAGCGTGAGTGTTGCAAATGCCATTGTGCTTGCAACGGCTGGGCTTGTCTGAAGTCCGATGTAGAATGAAATGAGCGTTACAACGGCAATCAAAGCACCCTGTCCGAGCATAAGAGCAGAAAAGCTTTTTGTAAGGATTCCCTGTTTCGGATCACGGGGTTTCTGTCTGAGCAAATCTTTTTCGGGCTTTTCCATACCGATTGCAATTGCGGGAAGTGAGTCTGTAAGAAGATTGATAAACAGAAGGTGAACCGCCTCAAACGGTACGGGCAGAGCCATAATTGAACAGAACAACACGGCAAAAATGCCTGCCATATTACCTGAAAGCAAGAAAAGAATTGCATTTTTAATGTTGCGGTAAACATTTCGGCCGTTTGCAACCGCCTTGATAATTGTAGCAAAGTTATCATCCTGAAGAATCATAGATGCGGCGTCTTTTGAAACTTCGGTACCTGTGATACCCATTGCAACACCGATATCCGCTTTTTTGAGAGCGGGTGCGTCGTTTACACCATCACCTGTCATGGAAACAATGTTGCCTTTTCTTTGCCAAGCCTCAACGATTCTGATTTTGTTTTCGGGAGAAACTCGTGCATAAACAGAAATTTTCTCAATTTTTTCGTCAAGCTCCTTATCGCTCATTGCGTCAAGCTCAAGACCTGTAACTGCGATGTCGCCGTCATTGAAAATACCAATTTGCTTTGCGATTGCACTTGCTGTGATTTTGTGGTCGCCCGTAATCATAACAGGCTTGATTCCTGCACGGATTGCATCGGCAACAGCCTGTTTTGATTCCTCTCTCGGAGGATCTATCATTGAAACAAGTCCGATGAATGTATAATCATTCTCTGTGTCAACCGTGAGAGCCTCATCAGATTCCTTATATGCAAAGGTGAGAACACGGAGTCCCTGTTCGGAATATTCACGGTTAACTCTTGAAATCTCAGCCTTATCTTCATCTGTAATCGGACGAATACCGTCTTTTGTTGCGATACTTACACAACGGTCAAGAATTGAATCAAGCGCACCCTTTGTGAGAATATGATTTACACCGTGCATTTTGTACTTTGTGCTCATCATCTTTCTGTCGGAATCAAACGGAACTTCCTCAACCCTTGTAAGGACATCCCTAAGTACATTTTCGTCAAGTCCGATATGCTGAAATGTTTCAAGCAAAGCGTACTCGGTCGGGTCGCCTATTCCCTTTCCGTCAACGATACTCGAATCGTTGTTTAGAACCATATCGTAAAGGAGATGACGGTGGCTTTCAATATTAAGGTCAAGCTGATCCTCAAGAATACTTTCGCCGTTCACATAGATTTTCTGAACAGTCATTTTGTTTTGTGTGAGCGTACCCGTCTTATCGGAGCAGATTACAGACACACAGCCGAGGCTTTCAACAGCTTTCAAATCCTTGATAACGGCATTTTCTTTTGCCATTTTTTGCGTACCCATTGCCTGAACAATTGTAACGATTGAGCCGAGCGCCTCAGGGATTGCGGCTACTGCAAGTGCAACGGCAAACATAAGAGAGTTGAGAACCGACATTCCGTTGAACATACTCAAGCCGAAAACCACTACACAGATTGCCATAATAATAACGGCAAGTCTGCTCGAAAATTTATCAAGGCTGAGCTGGAGGGGAGTTTTCTTGCTCTTTGCCTGATTCATAAGTGTAGCAATTTTACCGATTTCTGTGTTCATGCCTGTTTCCGTAACAACGACAATTGCTCTGCCGTATGTTACAAGGCTGCCCGAAAAGACCATATCAGTGCGATCGGCAAGCGGAACTTCCTTTTCAATTGTCTCCACACTTTTGTCAATATTTGTAGATTCACCCGTAAGCGAGCTTTCATTTACCTGTAAAGAATAGTTATTTATTATTCTACCGTCTGCAACAACAAGGTCGCCTGCCTCAAGCACAACAATGTCGCCGGGAACGATGTTTTCTGAATCAATTTCAATTTTTCTTCCGTCACGGATTACCTTTGCCGAGGGTGACGAAAGCGATTTAAGGCTTTCAAGCGACTTTTCTGCCTTGACATGCTGAACCGTGCCGAGAATAGCATTGAGTGTGATTACCGCAAAAATTACGATTGTGCTTTCAACACTTCCCGAAAACATTGAAACGATTGCCGCAATTATAAGGATTATTACCATAAGGTCGGCAAACTGACTTAAAAACACCTGAAAAACAGATTTCTTTTTGCTTTCTTCAAGCACATTTTTTCCGTGTTTTTCAAGAAGGCTGTCAGCCTGTTGTGACGAAAGTCCTTCGCTTGTGACACCGAGCTTGTCAAGAGTTTCGCTCTCGGTCAACTGATACCAATTTTTCATAATTTTCTCCTCCGTTCGGATTGCAGAATACAGACAGACTGAAAAAGGCAAATAAAAAAGGCCTTTATTGCAAGGTGCAACTCACCCTACAATAAAAGTCTTGTCCTTTAAGATATAACCGATACCGAAAACGGTATGTACTGACGATTAATATCACAGATTATCTGCGAACTACTCCCCTTTATCTGCAACCATTCTATCAAATTTATTCCTCATTGTCAACAGAATTTTCCGAAATTTTGTTGATATCATCATTTTCGGCAACAATTTCATCTGTGACAAGGTGTCTTTTGCGTTTTTTGGGTTTACTGCAGGTTGCAAATATTATGCCCAAAAATGCAAGAAAAGCACCGCTGCATGAAAAGACTGCGGAGAAATACGGGCGTTCAAGAGCATATGCAACAATTGTTGCGACAATGAAAAGCACTGCGGCAACAAGCATTAATATAAAAGCGGTTTTATAAAGACCGTTCATTTTTCTTTTCATAATCAATCACCAAGATTGTTTGCAATGTTTGCAAAATCTTCAAGTTTAAGCTGTTCCGCCCTTGCATTTAGAGGAACGGAGGAATTTTCAAGAATTGCGTTGACCTCTGTCTTTGGCAAAGAAAGTCCGGATGCAAGAGAATTTGAAAGTGTTTTTCTTCGCTGTGAAAAGGCGGCTTTTACAACCTTAAAAAACTTCTTTTCGTCATCAACCTTCACGGGCGGTTCTTTGAGAATGTTAAGTCTTAAAACAGCCGAATCAACCTTTGGAGCAGGCATAAACGAGCCGGCACTAACCGAAAACAGCATTTCGGGTTCTGCGTAATAGTTGACCGATACCGTTACCGCACCGCTTGCACGAGAACCCACCTCAGCACAAATTCGCTGAGCCGCCTCTTTTTGAACCATAACCGTGATTGCACAAATCGGCAGTCTGTCCTCAAGCAATTTCATAATTACGGGAGATGTGATGTAGTACGGAAGATTTGCGCACACAACAACATCCATACCCTGAAATTCTTCTTCAATCAGCTTGTGCAAGTCAATTTTAAGAATATCATCGTTTACAACTTTAACATTGTCGTGTTCGGAAAGTGTTTCTTCAAGAACGGGAAGAAGTCGCTTGTCAAGCTCAACCGCTACAACCTTGTCGGCAAGTGAGCAAAGCTCTGTTGTGAGAACCCCTATTCCGGGACCGACTTCAATTACGCCTACTCCCTCTCCGGCACCCGAAAGCTCTGCCATTCTCGGACAAACTGACGGGTTTATAAGGAAATTCTGACCGAGTGACTTTGAAAAAGTAAAGCCGTGTCTTGAAAGTATATCTTTGATTGTACCTATATCTGATAATTTTTTCATCTTAATATGCGAAGCCCTTTCGGATATTTATTTTTCAGTCTTGAATTTGACGCTTTGCCAAAGCCTGTTGTGATTCCGTTTACGCAGACAGCCGTATAGCCTTTGACATCCTGTGACACGGCAATTTCCTCACCGTGAAGATACGCTGCAATTTCTTTACTGTTCACATCAAAATCAACTGCGGATTTACAGTTTTCCTTTTTAGCTGCCGTAAATGCGCTGTGATGCGGTTCGATTCTGTTCTTGACAATTTCGCCGAGAATAACTCCCGCACGGAGAATCTGCAAGCCTTTTACATCAAAATTATAATTCTGTGGAAGAACTATAATTTTATCCTTTATAACCTCAATATTTTCACCGAACGGTCTGTCGATAAAAATACTGTCATAAAAATCAAAAATTTTCGAGTCAATTTTATTATTCTTTTTAGGAATACTATAATTAGAATACGGCTCGCCCTTTTTGTGAAGCTTGGCGGCAAAATGTCCTTCTCCGCCGTCCATCGGGAAAATTCTTCTCGCATAATCAAGCGTAGGTCTGCCGAATGTTACACCCGAATCAACAAGTTCAAAATCGGGATTTTCTGCAAGGAATCGAGAAATTACGCCCTCGTTTTCTTCCTTTGAAAAAGTACAGGTTGAATAAACCATATATCCGCCGTTTTTCAGGGCATCCTTTGCACTGTTAAGAATCAAAAGCTGACGGGCGGCACAACTCTTTACATGCTCAATGCTCCATTCACGCTCCGCATCATTCTTGCGGAACATTCCCTCACCGCTGCAGGGGGCGTCAACAAGAATCCTGTCAAAACGGTTTTCAAGCCTTTTGCAAAGTTCATCGGGACGGCAGTTTGATACAACTGCGTTTGAAATTCCCATTCGTTCAATGTTCGATAAAAGAATATTCGCTCTGTTTCTTACAATTTCATTGCTCCACAAAAGTCCTGTTCCGTTAAGTTTAGCGCCGATTTGCGTACTTTTTCCGCCCGGAGCGGCACACAAATCAAGGACATAATCGCCCTCATGAACATCAAGCATTGTAACTGCCGAAGTCGCAGACGGTTCCTGAACATAGAACGCTCCTGCATGGTGCAGAGGATTGTTGCCGATTGACTTAACATCGGACGGAATATAGAAGCCCTCATCGCAAAACGGAGTTTTTTTCAGTTCAAAATCAAGAAGCGAACAAAGCTTTTCGGGCAAACATTTTAAGGTGTTGACACGAAGTCCCTTTATGAAATCGTCACTGTTGTAAAATTTTAAAAATTCGTCAAATTCATCACCCAGAAGTGATTTCATTCGCAATAAAAAATCATTCATGAATAAACAAGCCTTTTCGGGTTAATAATAGTTTTGTAAAGGAGGTGTTGAAATGAATTTCAATCAGAATCGGAACAACAATCAGAACAAGAACGAGCAGAACAGCCAGAATAAGAATCAGAACAACAATCAGAATAAAAATCAGCAGAACAGCCAGAACAAAAGTCAGAACAATTGCAGATGATTACATTCTGAAGTTCTCCCAAGCCGTGTCTTTTGATGCGGCTTTTTTCTTTATAGGAATTAATAGCCGTATTCTTCGCCAATGATAATAACCTTGATTCTGTCAATATGTCTTTGTTGAGCGGATACCACATAGTTACAGCATATTCTTGTGTCACCGTGACAACCGTCACAGAGCTCGGGATTTTCTTTTCTCAATGAAACACATTCACCTGTTTTCCCGCAAGGGGTTTCAATACCGAGTCTGATTGTATTCTGCGGAGCGGCAATTGTTTTAACTCTCTTGATTGCCTCGTCAATATTCTTTACAATTTTGTTGATACCGCATACAACGATAACGCTTTTCGGACCGTAAAGAAGTGCGGCAACACGGTTTGAGTTGCCGTCAACATTATAAAGCTCTCCGTTTTCGGTAAGAGCGTTTGTACTCATAAAAAATGTGTCTGCCCTGAAAGTCTGACGGTAAACCTCTTCAACCTCGGGACGAGTCATTCCGGGTGCGGAACGGTCAAGAAAATTGTAATCGGGTGAATTAATCATCTGATAAATTCCCGTTTCGTCGAGAGTTTTTGAACCTCCGCATGAAATTGTTTCACCCTTTTTAATGAGTGTTTTTACAAGTGCCTGAGCCTCTTCCCTGTTTTCGCAAAAATAAGGTTTCATCTTGTTGCGTTCAAGATTTTTCATAACTTTCTCAACTTTTGCTCTCATTTCATCAGTCATAATAATTTCTCCGTTTCATAATTTCATAAAGTAATTAAGCAAGTTTTTGCATTAAATAATAGTTCTTTAAAAGAACAATATCCGCCCCTACGGTTACAATCTACTCACACATAATAATTGTGATATCATACACTTGCCAACATTTTCACCAAAATCATATGTAATCATTATACAATACAAATTGAATTTTGAAAAGAAAATTATTTGTCAACGGCACGGGTTTTGCGAATAAAATGATAAGAGAATAAATTTAGGAGAGATTTTATGCCGTCAGTTTATCTTTCACCGTCATTGCAGGAGTACAACCCTTATATTGACGGAGGAAATGAAGAATATTATATGAATCTTATTGCAGACGCCATGGAGCCTTATTTGAGGGCAAGCGGAATAGATTTCAGGCGAAACGATCCCGATATGACGCTGAGTCAGGCAATTGCAGATTCAAACAAGGGCAATCACGATTTGCACCTTGCAATTCACAGCAATGCCGCTCCCGAGGGTTCGGCAGGCAGATACACGGGTGCTGACATTTATTACTATCCGACAAGCAGTAACGGCAAGCGTTTTGCTGAAATTCTGCAAAAGAATTACAAGGATATTTATCCCGAACCGAACGATGTTGACATAATCCCCACCACCTCACTTGCAGAAGTCAGGCGAACAAAATCACCATCGGCATTGATTGAGGTTGCATATCACGATAACCCCGAAGAAGCTCAATGGATTAGGGACAACATTAATGCAATCGGCAGAAATCTTGCAAAATCAGTTGCCGAGTATTTTAATATGCCGTTTGTCGAGCCGTAATTTAATTTTGACAAAGAATAAAGGTCAACACGATTATGTGCTGACCTTTTGTTATTCATCAAAATATGCGTTTAAAAATAATCAGATCTTTCGCTCATATTGTTTCTTTCATTACATTTCAATTAGATGTTCACAACATTCGGAACACATATTTCTTTTAATATTAACTGTTTGCCCAACCGCAAATTTCAATTTGTTTTTATACAACTTCAATATCATTCATCTCAATACTGCCCCAGGCTTTTTGCCAGGTGTTTTGGTATTTATCGGGTTTTCTCCTTCTGAAAGTCAAACCGTCTGCGACCTCTAAGGTTTCAAAGGGGGCGGCATCGTTCTTTCGGCTGTAGAAAACATAGCGTGTATAGTATCCGCCACGGACAATTTTTGATATGTCTATTTTCAATTTTGCCGTGTGGGTTTCGCCCTTTTTTCCCGAATAGAAATTTTCAACCACAAATGCGGTAACGGGATATCTTCGGTAATCGCTCACTTCAACACGCATACAAAGATTTTCAATATCAGCCTTGTTTTTCCATGTGAGTTCAAGCAGAATCTGCTCGTCATCATAGAAAATATTATCCTCTTTGCCGTTATATCCGGCAAATTGCAGACAAAGGTCGTTTCTGTCGGCATGATGCTTGTGTTCGTTTCCGACATATTCAATGGCACGGAAATTTTCGTTTGCACTTCCGAGATAGATTTTTACAGCATCTTCAACATCGCCGTCAAAAACAATTTTGCCGTGGTCAAGAACTATGCATCTGTCGCAAAGGTCACGAATAGTATTCATATTGTGTGAAACATAGAGGACAGTTCTGTCCTCCTCGGTTGCAAGGTCACGCATTTTCCCGATACACTTTTTCTGAAAGTGCATATCTCCGACAGCAAGCACCTCGTCCATAATCATGATTTCTGCATCAAGGTGTGCCGCAACAGCAAACGCAAGCTTTACGAACATACCCGATGAATAACGCTTTACGGGCGTGTCAATGAACTTTTCGCACTCTGAAAATTCAATAATACTGTCTATTTTTGAAGTGACCTCTTTCTTTGTCATTCCGAGGATTGCACCGTTAAGGTAGATGTTTTCCCTGCCGGTAAGCTCAGCGTGAAAGCCTGTTCCGACCTCAAGCATACTGGCAATTCGTCCCCTGAAACGCACTCTGCCGTCTGTCGGAGAGGTAATTCTGCATAAAACCTTTAACAGAGTTGACTTGCCTGCACCGTTAGCGCCTATAATTCCTATGCGTTCTCCACGGTTTACCTCAAGGTTCACACCGTCAAGTGCTAAAAATGTGTCGCCTTTTGTGTATTGTTTGGCACCGATTCTCTGATTCGGATCTTCTTTACCTCTTTTTTTTGCATACCAACTCTGCAAATCATGACGGAGAGTTCCCGAACCGATTGCACCGAGTCGGTATTCTTTTGAAAGATTTTCAATTTTTATTACGCAATTTTCATTCATTTCAGTCATGACATCATACCGTATCTATAAAATTCTTTTCTACCCTATTAAAGACGATTATTCCGAACAGAAGAACGACTGCCGTAACAGCAAAGCTCAATATGAGATATTGCCACGGAAATGTTCCGCTGCCTAAGAACCCGTAACGGAATGTTTCAATTAGCGGAGCAACAGGATTTAAGAGTGCAAGCGGACGGAATGAATCCGACACCTGAGAAACAGGATAAACAACAGGAGTAATATACATCCACAATGTTACTCCGAATGAAACAAGCACACCGAGGTCACGGTATTTTGTTGTTACAGATGAAACAATCAGTCCGCAGCCTGTGCCTAAAAGTGCCGAAGAAAGCAGAATCAAAGGCATAAGCAATGCGCATAAATTCGGGTGAACATTTGAACCCGTAAACATATATATAAGAACAAGTATAAAGAACATTACAAAGTTAATCAAAAAACCGATTGTGTTGTAAATTATGTTTGCGCACGGCATTACGAGCCTTGGAAAATACACCTTGCCAAACAGCCTTGCGTTGCCGATAAAGGTTGATGAACTGCCGTTAAGGCAGCTTGAAAAAAACGACCACAAAATGTTGCCTGCCATAAAAAACAGGAATTGAGGCATTCCGTCAGTTGAGATATTGGCAATCATACCGAAAATTACGGTAAAAACAAATGTTGAAAGGAACGGCTTTATTATTATCCACAACGGTCCGAGTACGGTTTGCTTGTAGGAATTTTTAAAATCACGCTTTACGAACAGCATAACAAGGTCACGGTACTTTCGGACATCACCGAGATTAAGCTCAAACAATCTGCGTTTTGAAGTAATATCGGTTATTTCATTATTTTTCAAGCCACATTCCCCTTTTGTCGGTATTTCACATACAAAAAATTTTAACACATTTATATTTTTGTGTCAATTCAGGTTGATTTGCAGACATAATAATGATAAAATAAATTAAGTTTATTTATGAAAGGAATTTGAAAATGACAAAAATTAAAAAGATTTCGGCAATTATGGTTGCCGCAGTTATTCTCTGCACATGCTTTTTAATGAGCGGTTGCGGCGGTGACACAGAGAGCAGTTCTTCTGAAAAAGCAACTTCTGCAGTTTCAAACGAAGAAACAACATCCGCAAGCACAGACACAACCGACTACAAATCAAGCTACACAGCAACTATTGATGTTAAAGACTACGGTAAAATCGAAGTTGAGCTTTATGAGGAGCTTGCTCCGATTACAGTTAAGAACTTTGTTGACCTTGCAAAAGACGGTTTTTATGACGGTCTTACTTTCCACAGAATCATTACCGGCTTTATGATTCAGGGCGGTGACCCAAAGGGTGACGGCACAGGCGGAAGTAAAAAAACAATCAAGGGCGAGTTTGCTCAGAACGGTGTTGAAAACAACCTTTCACATACAAGAGGCGTTATCTCAATGGCTCGTTCAAATGAACCCGACAGTGCAAGCTCACAGTTCTTTATTGTTCAGGCTGACAGCACATATCTTGACGGTCAGTACGCTGCATTCGGCAAGGTAACAAAGGGTATGGATATTGTTGATAAAATCTGCAAGGACACACCTGTTACAGATTCAAACGGTACTGTTGAAAAGAAAAATCAGCCTGTTATCAACTCAATTAAGATTGAGGAAAAATAATGAACGGTATAACTGTTCTTGTTGATGCGGATGCCTGCCCTGTTGTAAAATCGGTTGAAAGGATTGCAAAAAGTCACAATGTTCCCGTTGTGCTTTTGTGTGACACAAACCATGTTCTAAAGTCAGATTACAGCGAGATAAAAATTATCGGTGCAGGTGCAGACGCAGTTGATTTGGCGCTTGTCAACCTTTGTAAAAAGGGCGACATTGCGGTAACTCAGGATTACGGAGTTGCGGCACTTGTGCTTGGAAAGGGTGCGTACTGTATTCATCAATCGGGAAAAATTTTCTCAGATGATAACATAGGCGGTCTGCTTATGGACAGACACCTTGCCAAAAAGGCGAGAATGTCAAACAGCAAGCACCACATTAAAGGACCGAAAAAGCGTACAAAACAAGATGACGAAAACTTTGAAAAAATCTTTGAATCTTTGCTTGTGAAAGCGTTAAATAATTCTAATCAGGAATAATAATTATTTTTCTGCATATACTTGAAATGCACAGAAATGTGTGCTACAATAATTGTAGGCAAAAGGATATTAGCTTTCCAAGAAAGCAAAATGAGCGCCCCGAAGATGGTACCTTCGGGGCGCTCTTCATAGGTTGTGCTGTTTACACTCTACCTGTCCAACCACTTGCAAATGTAGTAGGCAACTACACTTGCTCCAACAGATAGGAAAAAGGATATAAGCAACTCCAAGAAAGTCACCTCCTTCCTGCCGGAAAGAGTCAACAGCACAATCAGTATATCACATTTGTTGAAATGTGTCGATATATTTTGACACTCATTTACAAACAAAACACCCCGAAGAACTTAATCTTCGGGGTGTTTTATGTTTTACCGTAAGAATTTTTGCAGTCGCATACTCGGGCAAAATATGATATAAACGATTCAAACTATCTTTCCGACCGCACCTAACAGCTATTAACTTTTCACTCCTCACTTCCAACGGTATCCGTTGGTTCGGTTGATTTGACTTTTTTCTGATAGGTGTCAATACTAAAAATGCCGAGATTCTGTTTCCATTTTAAGATTCGCTTTACGGATGCGTCAACCTGAGCTTCGGGAATTTCACCGTTTTGAACAGCCTCAAGAACTGCTGGATATTGGGTATCGACAGATGAACAACAGAGCAAATCGTTACCGCATTTTGCCGCTGTTACTGCCGCCGCTTCATCTCCCGTAAAATCCGTGATTGCGTCCATGATAAGGTCATCGGTCATAATTACACCGTCAAATTTGAATTCATTTCTGAGAATATCATGCACCTTTTGTGAAAGTGACGCAGGATATTCGCTGTCCATGCAATTAACTATGTTGTGTGAAACAAGAATACAGTCAGCGCCGGACTCAATTCCCTGATAAAACGGTTTAAAATCTGTATTTTCAAATTCCGAATAGTCACGGTCATCGTATGCAATTCCCGTGTGTGTGTCGCTGTTATTGCCGTAACCGGGAAAATGCTTCAGAACCGTGCCGAGCTTTTTTGATTTGCTTGTTTCAACAACGGTTCGCACATATCTGTTTTCCATATCAACATCCGAGCTGAAAGAACGGTCATACATAAAGCCGTATTCATCCGAGGTCATATCGCACACGGGAGCCAGATTCACATTGATTCCGAGTGAAAGAAGCAAATCCGCTTTTTCTTCTGCATCCTGCTTGACAGCATCCCAACCGCCGTCTGCATAAGTATCTTTTAGAGAAAGAAACGGAGTTTCACGGAGGTTTGGGTTACTGCTGACACGCACAACCGTTCCGCCCTCCTCATCAACGCCGATTAAAAGCGGAATATCCGCCTCGTTCTGATAGCTGTGAATATCATCAACAACTTCATCTTTGGTTTTACCGTCAAAATCTCTGCCAAACAGGATATAACCGCCGATATTGTACTCGCTGACCTGTTGCACAGCATCTTCATCGGGGCAGCGTACAAAAAACATCTGCCCCACCTTTTCTTCAAGCGTCATATCGGATATGAATTTATCAAGCTTTCGGTCATTAATTTCTTCGGCTGACATTGTTGTCGGCTGAACAGTCGTCTGTTCTGCAGGCTGTGATTTTTCGGACTGACTGCTGTTTTCGGCACAAGCCGTCATTACAAAAACCATACATAATGTAAGCAAAGCAAATGAAGTTATTTTTAATTTTCTGTTAATTATTTTCATAAATGCCTTACGCTTTCTGCATTTTAGTCTGCGCACTGCTTGTGACATATACAAGGCACCTTACCGTTACACCGTTTGCCGTGGTACATGATACTGTGGTTTTGCCCGTTTTGTTGGCTGTAATTTTTCCGCTGTTTTCATCAACAGACGCAACAGTCGGATCTGTTGACGAATAGGTTGTTGAACAGGTTGCCTCACCGTCTGCTACAGAAAGATTCAGCAAGCTTGAATTACCCTCTGAAAGTGAAATTTTATTTTTGCCAAAGCTAACCGCCATTGCAAGAAACTTTACATTCACATTCACATTTTTTGTTTTACCGTCAGATGTCGAAATCGTGATAACCGTATCGCCTATGCCCGTGGCAACAATATTGCCGTTTTCATCAACAGAGGCAACTGACGGGTTACTGCTTGAATAGCTGACATCTATATCTCCCCTCAACTCCGTAATTTCGCTGTTAAGGGTGTAACTTTCAAAAAGTCCCATAGAAATGTCACTTTTCGGCAAAACAAGTTCAGACTTGCTCTGTACTGTTTCGTTAAGCTTTTCGGCAACGATGGGACCGTATATCTTCATATTGGCATATGCAAGAGGGTGAATCCCATCGCCTTTTTTGGTTGTTGCATTATATCTAAAATACTGTGTTGTAATTTCCTCATTATCACCGGTAAGCTCTGTTTCTTCCGAAAGGTCAACATAGGGAATTTCCCACTTATCAAGTATATTTTTCATTAAAGACCAATACTGTGACTGTTTTATTCTTGTTGAGCAATTGTGACAGAGTACGAACAGCTTAATTGAGTCTTTATAATTCTTATCAAGAAAATAGCAAATACTTTCCAACGCACCTGCTGTGGTGTATTCATTGTATTTTCCCGATTTATTATTTATATCGGTCATTGCACCCATTTCAACATTTTTGAACAGGTCATTAAAACCGCCGTCAAGCAGAATAACATCGTAACTGCCTTTCATTTCACGGACACGCTCAAGGATACTTCTGTGGTCTGTGCCGATAAAATCCTTTCTTATTGCAAGAGTTGTGCCGGGAGTGGCCTTGTTGGTCATTGTCATATTATATTTTTCGGCAACATAATTGCAGAAAGAATATGTTGAATTTCCCATTGTGTTCGTACCCGAACCGTAGGCAACGCTGTCGCCGTCACAATACATAGTTCTGCCAGAAAGGTAGTCGGGAGCAGAATACATAGCCTTTGCACACGGAAAAAGCTGTGCGTAAAATTCGTTGCCGACAGCCTGCAAAATAAGATTAACATCATTTTCTGTGATTTTGCCGTCATCGTCAACATCGGCAGCCGTCAGTTCTTCCTCGGTCGGAACAGTGTCGATAAGGCTTTTGGCAAGCTTTGCATCAGCTGCATCAACAGTTCCGTTGTTATTAACATCGCCGTAAATCACATTGCCCGACGAAACAAAGTTTAGCGAATTATCATTGCAATATTTTTCTGCGACAGTCCCCGAATAGCCTTCAAGAGTGAATAATGAATCGGTTGAATACTGCTGAGTGCTTATTGTCTGCTTACTGTAGGTGTCAAAAACGCCCTTTTTGGTTGAACAGCTTACCGCAAACGAATCATCACAAATCTGCGTTACGGACATTGGAATGCTCACGGATTTAAGATTTTTACAATTCATAAACGCACCGTAGCCTACAGTTTTTAAACCAAAATTCAGGTTGATTTTTTCAAGGCTTTCACAACCGTAAAAAGCCCACCATTTGATATTTTTTACTGTGTTTGGAATTGTCACTTCCTTGATTTTGCCTGAATAAAAAGCCGTCCTGCCGATTGAGGTTACAGGCTTTGAATCAATGCTGTCGGGAACAGTCACAACTGCATTCTTGCCCGTATAACCGCAAATTTCGGCTGTGTTATCGTCAAGAATTCTGTATTTAAAGTTTTTGTATGTGCGTTCATCGGTTGCGGCAAAAACGGTTGTACCGACACCTACAACTGATGAAACTATTATTACCGTTGAAAGTAAAAATGATAAAGTTTTTTTGAAATTTCTCATTAAATAGCTCCCATAAATCATTATTCCTATATTTTACTACAAAATGCAACATTTTGTAAATAGGCAAACAACCTAGAATTACCAAAAATAAAAAAACAGAGGAACAACATTGAAAGCAATTCAAAGAATGCTCCGGTTAATCCTCTGTATCCTTTATATATTTTTTAAAAAATCAGCCTGCAAGCACAAGCGGAAGAACATCGTTACGGTCAATGTGAAGAACAACCGAAACCTCGTCACAAACCATTTTTTCAGCTTCTTTGAGAAAACGCTCGTCAGTAATGTGAAGTCGTCTGCCCTTTTTGAGCTGGAGCTTACTGTGGAAGTGCATTCTCCTGATAAGCTCAACAAGCTTCATACAATCGCCGCCCGAAATAATCTCCTTGATTTTTTCACATCTTTCGGCTTTATTGTCAATCCATATTTCATTATCGGTTTTCTGTGACAAAATATCTTTAATTTCATCCGAAGAAAGGACAACACGCATTCTTGACACAAGCATTTCATTCTGAGTCGGAACAAAAAGCGTTGAAGAATCCGAGCAAACAGGTTTTAAAACATAGTATTCAATAGAATCCTTTCCGATTTTTTTCGTTGTAATTTCGGTAATCTCACAAACTCCGTTTGAGCCGTAAAGAACAATCTCGCCAATACTGTACATACTCTCACCATCCGTATAATCGCATCATCTTAAATCTCAGATAAACACTGAGTTCTTACAATATTATTGTACCACATTTTGCATAATTTTGTTATAGGCAAAATTACCGAATTTGACAATTTTTTCACTGTGGGAAATTAGTTGAATTACAACTATGTACAATTATGCCGAAATGGAAACCCGCCGAAAAGTGAAATGACCGACAACAAGCGTCGGTCATTTTCGGGGTATATTGGGTTATAGAAGGAATATATCAATATGAATGAACGAAATAAGCATTGAATACAGGCAGAAGAAAGAACTTTTCACGACTAATTTCAAAACTCCAAAACAAATTACCTAAAAACGAATCTGTTTCAATGCTTATTCCGTGGGCATCAACTTTAGCTTTATTGTACAACAAAAGAGTTTTAAATTCAATTGCATTTGCAACGGAATTAAATCTTTGATGTAAAATATCCTTTGGAATTTTTATCTAATTGTTACAAAAATAACAATCTCAACCTTTGCAGAACAAAATTCGCCATCTTTTAGGTGTAAGTATTGAAGCTATAAATATATATTTATATCCTTTTATTATTGCATTTATGTCAATTTATTATGATATTATCCAAGAATTTCGTCAGAAAGTTGTTCAAGCTGAGGAATATTTTCTTCTTTCATGGCAGAACGGATTGTCACAACAGTAGGACAAATTTCAACATTTTTCATTTCTTCAAGATATGTTCTCATTGTCTTTGCTGCCGAAGGAGCCCAAGAGCCGTTTTCAACCATAGCAACCTTTCTGTTCTTGTAGCCCTTGATTTTAAGGTGGTGCAGAAAATCGTTCATTATCGGGAACACGCCGCCGTCATAGCTCGGTGCGATAACAACCATTCTGCTGAAACGGAATGCGTCCTCAATATCCTCGGCAAGGTCTGTGCGTGAAAGGTCTGCAATCGAAACCTTTTTGTCGGTTTTTGATTTGATAATTTCACAAAGCTTTTCGGCTGCCTTGGCTGTGTTGCCGTGAACCGAACAATATGCAATGAACACACCGTCGGTTTCAGGCTCATATTTGCTCCATGTATCGTAAAGACCGATGTACCAACCGAGATTTTCGTCAAGAACAGGGCCGTGAAGCGGGCAGATTTTCCGAATATCAAGCTTTGCGGCTTTTTTGAGAAGATTCTGAACCTGAACACCGTACTTACCGCAGATATTGAAGTAATATCTTCTTGCCTCGCAAGCCCAATCGTCCTCCTGAGCGTCAAGTGTGCCGAATGTGCCGAAGCCGTCCGCAGAGAAAAGAACCTTTTCTGCACTTTCATATGAAACCATAACCTCAGGCCAATGAACCATGGGAGCCATTATAAATGTAAGCTTGTGCGAACCGAGTTCAAGTTCGTCACCCTCTTTGACTGTAACGGTTTTATCGGCAAAATCAAAATCCGGAAAAAACTGTGGGAGCATTGAAAAAGTCTTTGCATTACCAACAAGCTTCATTGACGGATATTTCTCGGAAACAACCTTAATATTTGACGCATGGTCGGGTTCAAGGTGGCTGATTACAAGATAATCGGGAGTTCTGCCGTTAAGCTCTCTGTCAAGATTTTCAAGCCATTCGTCAGTTTTTCTCTTGTCAACCGTATCCATAATTGCAACCTTTTCGTCAACAATAAGATATGAGTTGTAAGAAATTCCGTTGGGAACAAGATACTGACTTTCAAAAAGGTCGATTGTCTTGTCATCAACGCCAATGTATTTTATAGAATCGGAAATTTTAACCTGCATTGTATTCTCTCCTTTATAAATCTGTGTCCGTATTTGTCGGAAATTTTGGCTAAGTCAATTATACTATGTTATCAAGTTGAAATCAAGATGATTAGGATAATTTAAACACTATGCAAATTTTGTTCATGTGTCTGATTGTATATGAAATTATTTTGCTATTGATTTAAAAGAAAAGCGATGATATAATATTGTTAAAGAAAAATACAAACGGGTTGTTATTATGGAAGTAAAATATTCAAAAGCTGCACTCAAGTTCCTTGCAAAATCCGATAAAGCAACAGTTAATCGTATCAGAATTGGAATTGAGGGGTTAAAAATTAATCCTCCTAAAGGTGATATAAAATTAATGCAGGGATTTGATGACGGCAGACAACGATTAAGAATCGGTAAATACCGTATTATTTTTAAAAGGTTACTTGACGGTACTTATGAAATAATATATATTATAGATATAGGTTCTCGTGGAGATATTTATAAATGAAAGGAGTTGCCGTATATGAGTACGAAAACAGCTGAAATTGCTAAAATGATTGATATGCTTCCCGACAGTGACAAGGAACTTGCCTACGAATTGATTAAGAAACTCGTACTTGCTTGGGATCCTGACTACACAAAAGTTACCGAACAGGAGTATAAAGATATTACAGAAGCGGAAAACGGTGACTTTGTTTCCGAAGACGATATTGATTGGGATAATCTTTCAAGATATGCAAACTAAATAATTGCATTAATTTAGCGGTGGCATTGACCACCGCTTTTTATTTTAGTTTTTAATATTTTGAGTGTATGACATTTACCCACCAAAGCATAATTTTCCACTTTCAATTTTCAATTAACAAAACAGTCCCCTTCAATGCATTTGCAAATTGAAAGGGACTGATTGTATAAATATTAAAAAATATTAGATTTCAGACTACAAAAATTACTTTCTGTTGTTTCTGTTAAAGCCGCCTCTGCGGTCATTGTGAGGTCTGCGTGGACGAGCTGCTCTTTCTGCGTCAATGTCGTTTTCGGGAACAAGACCGTCAACATCAATAAGAACCTGACGGCGAGAGAGGTTGAGTCTGCCCTTATCGTCAATTTCCATTACCTTAACACGGATAATGTCGCCTACATTAACAACATCTGTTACATTCTCTGTACGCTTAACATCAAGCTGAGAAATGTGAACAAGACCTTCCTTACCGGGAGCGATTTCAACGAAAGCACCGAAGTCCATAATACGGGTAACCTTACCGAGGTACATTGCACCCGGCTCAGGATCAACAGCGATTGTGTTGATGATTTCGATTGCACGCTTACACTTGTCGGAATCAATACCCGAAACATATACCTGTCCGAGTTCGCCGTCTTCCTCAATGTCAACCTTAACTTCGCATTCAGCCTGAATTTCCTTGATAACCTTACCGCTCTTACCGATAACCTCGCTGATTTTGTCAGCAGGAATTGTTGTCGTGAACATCTTGGGAGCATACTTTGAAAGCTCTTCTCTCGGCTCTGCAATAGCCTTGAGCATTACTTCATCAAGAATGTAGTTACGAGCCTTGTGAGTCTTGGCAAGAGCCTCTTTAACCATTTCGGGAGTAAGACCGCTGATTTTGAGGTCCATCTGAATAGCTGTGATACCGTCATGTGTACCTGCTACCTTAAAGTCCATATCACCGAAGAAGTCCTCAAGGCCCTGAATATCAACCATTGTCATCCAACGGTCGCCCTCTGTGATAAGACCGCATGAGATACCTGCAACAGGAGCCTTAATCGGAACACCTGCGTCCATAAGAGCAAGAGTTGAACCGCAGATTGAACCCTGTGAAGTTGAACCGTTTGAAGAAAGAACTTCCGAAACAAGGCGAAGTGCATACGGGAATTCTTCTACCGAAGGAATTACAGGAACGAGTGCTCTTTCTGCAAGAGCACCGTGACCGATTTCTCTTCTGCCCGGACCACGGCTTGGTTTTGTTTCGCCGACTGAGTAGCTTGGGAAGTTGTAGTGGTGGATATATCTCTTTTCTGTTTCACCGTCAATGCCGTCAAGGAGCTGCTTGTCGGAAACAGGACCGAGTGTTGCGATTGTGAGAACCTGAGTCTGTCCTCTTGTGAACATACCCGAACCGTGAACTCTCGGAATTACGCCAACCTCTGATGCGAGAGGACGGATATCGTCCATTCCTCTGCCGTCAACACGCTTCTGCTCATCGAGTAACCAACGGCGAACAATGAACTTCTGTGTCTTATAAAGGCACTCGTCAATGAGAGCTTCGCTTTCGGGATAAATCTCGTCAAATTTTTCATGAACTGCCTCATAGATAGGCTTGAGTCTTTCGTCACGAATTCTCTTATCATCTGTATCAAGAGCAACCTTAACATCTTCTTCTGCAAATGCCTTGATTGCCTCAAACATATCATGGTCGGGTTCAAGACTTGCAAACTCAAACTTAGGCTTGCCGATTTCAGCCTTGATTTCCTCAATAAAGCTGATAATCTTCTGGTTAGCCTCGTGACCTGCCATAATAGCGTTGTACATATCGTCATCAGATACGCAGTTAGCACCTGCCTCGATCATAGCAATTCTTGTGCTTGTTGAGGCAACTGTTGTTGCCATCTGAGAAACCTTTCTCTGTTCCTCTGTCGGGTTAATGATGTACTCACCGTCAATCATACCTACAGAACAACCCGAGATAGGTCCGTTCCACGGAACATCAGAAATTGAAATTGCAATTGAAGCACCGATCATAGCAACAATTTCAGGCTGACAGTCGGGATCAACGCTCATTACCGTACAAACGATTGAAACATCGTTTCTCATGCTCTTGTCAAAAAGAGGACGGATAGGACGGTCGATTACACGGCTTGTGAGGATAGCCTTTTCCGAAGGTCTGCCCTCTCTCTTGAGGTAAGAACCGGGGATTTTGCCTACTGCGTACATCTTTTCTTCATAGTCAACCGAAAGTGGGAAGAAATCAACGCCCTCTCTTGGCTTTTCTGATGCTGTAACAGCAACATGAACTGTTGTGTCGCCGTAGTGAACAAGACACGCACCGTTTGCAAGCTGTGTCATCTTGCCTGTTTCAACCTTTAAAGGTCTGCCGGCAAATTCTGTTTCAAATACTCTGTATTTGTCGAATGTCATAAGTCGATTCATTTTAGTAAAATCCTTTCCGAAACATAAGTTTCACATTTCAAATAAAGTTCAAATTTATTCAAACGGGATTTTACGCCGATTTAGCAATAAAACCATTAAACAAAACTGACAAACACACAAAAGCATATGTTATTTAATCGTTTTACCGCTAAAAAACAGCAAATAAAAATCCCGCAGAAAATCGAATTTAGGGCAAGCTTTCGCTTGCCCTTGTGTACTTAAAAAATTACTTACGGATACCGAGTCTTGCAATGATAGAACGATATCTTTCAATGTCTACCTTTGTGAGGTAAGCGAGAAGGCTTCTTCTCTGACCAACCATCTTGAGAAGACCTCTTCTGCTGTGGTGATCCTTCTTGTGAACCTTGAGGTGCTCGGTAAGGTCATTGATTCTCTTTGTAAGAAGAGCAATCTGAACCTCCGGAGAACCTGTGTCGCCTTCGTGAGTAGCGTACTCAGCCATGATAGCCTGCTTTTCTTCTTTAAGCATTAAAAATTCCACCTTTCAAAAATAGTCGCCAACATCTCAGGGCAGGGCTGTGAAAATCCGATAAACGGCATACTCCCTGTTCCGAGACACGGTCATCTGTTTTATATTATCACAATCAAAGTCAAAAGTAAAGTGTTTTTTACAAAATCTTCTTTGCTTTTTCATTGTAGAGCATATCTATATATTCACAAATTTTCTTCTGATCTTCTTTAGACATTGAGCGATATCTTGCAATGATTGCTCTTTCGGAAAGAGTCAGTACATTGAGCGTCATGTCACCGTCGGCAACTCTTCTTTCAAAATAATCTCTGTTGTCAAGAATTGCGTTATAATCGATACCAAACATTTTAACGATTTTCCCGAGAAGCTCGTGGCTTGGTTCAGAAACTCCCGTTTCATATTTTGTATAAGTTGTTCTGTTTATCTTTAATGCGTCCGCAACCTGCTGTTGGGTAAGTCCGCACTGAATTCTGTAATAACGCATTCTGAGTCCTACCGAAGCGTCGATATTACTGCACTTTCTTTTGGGCATCTTCTGCACATCCTATCACATAAAAGTATTTCCGCTTTGCACACTGCGATTCAATTATAATACTTTTAAATAAAATATTCCACAAATGTGATAACACTTCACTAAACAAAAATCGGCATAATTTTTGTGCATTATTTTGTATTCATAAATATTTTTTTAATGAATTATGTCTGCATCTATTATTATTGATTCGTAAAACTTTTATGCCTCTATTCCGGTTTTTGTAAACCTCTTTTTCAAATTTGGTATTGAAATCTTTAAATTTTTGATGTATAATCATGTAGCGGAAGTTAGTGTGTATGTTTTTATGCAATTTCTGCGTTCTGTATTTTTGCTTTATTACAGCCGAACAACCGAAAAATTAAATGCTGGAGTAGCGCAGTTGGTAGCGCAACTGATTCGTAATCAGTAGGTCGAGGGTTCAAGTCCCTTCTTCAGCTCCATAACAAAAACCGCATCAGAAAGCCGTTTTCAGGCTCTTTGGTGCGGTTTTTATTTGTTTATTTTTACCGTAAAATATTGCGAAATATCGCATAATATTGCTTAAATATTAGTCAAATGTCAGTCAAAAAACAGCAATCACATCAATCACACATATATGCCTAACACATTATGCTATAAAACTAAAAGCACCCTGCATTCTGCAAAGTGCTTTAATAATTACTCTTTCGTATTCGTTTTAGCCGGATTTTTAATCATTCTGCCGTTGACAAAGATGTAGTCATCATCGGAGTTTGCGTTTTCGACTGCTTCGGTTTCACGCTGAACTTCTTCTTCCGTAAGGACATACTGCACATTATCACCTGTAAAGTAACCGACAGACTCCTGCACACCTTTTGCGATTACGGATACTATTATATAGGTTGCAATCATCGGGTAGAAAATTACCGAGAGAGCAACTGCAACAACAAGCATTGCACCCTTTGCATAGATTACTGCGAGAAATACTGCGAATGAAACTATTACGACAAGCACAAGTGCTACAATATTTCTGAGAATTTTACCGAAAATCAACAGGAGTGAATTTTTATAAATGTCACGAAGTCTGAGGTCATAGGTAATTGTTAGCAGGGGTACATAGAACAGCATAATCAGCATTGCAATTGAGAACACTATATATATGGTAAAGACAGAGCCGTAAACGATGTCTGTCTGAGCAAGTGTTCCGTAATAGAGAATTGCAAAAAACGAACATGCTACTATGAGGTAAGCAACAAATCCGTTGAAGATTGATTTTTTCAGATTTTCACGAAATGCCTGTACAAAAGTTTTGAAAACATTTACATCCTCTTTTTCAACCGAAATTTTGCGGATTACCATTACAAGTCCGGAATAGAACGGCATTGCGGGAATTATACCCAAGCTCCATAATATTACATTGTTGAATCCGGACAGAAAGCTTATGAGTATGAATATTCCGGAAAACACGGCAAACGGAATTGAGTACATCAATCCCGCAAATAACAGCTTAGGAAATCGGGTGAAAAATCGTGCAAGTGATGATTGATTGAAATTTTTCATAATTGCTAAATTAACCTTCTTAAAAAACAAATTTGACATAATCTTAGCACAAAACGCTTGTCATTTTCAATAGAATGACCATATTTGACAGGTTACAATATTGTAACTTTAACGTTACTTTAATATTTCTTATTTGACAAATAAGTCAAAAAACTCAGATAATATGCGGTTGTTTTTTGTTTGATTTTGAAATTACATTTGGTCAATACCTTCGTTTTGACTAATCACAGAGAAATTTTTTAAAAAAATCTATTGTATTTTCATAAATAGTGTGTTATGATTGTGGCAATAGAGAGAACACAGAATGTTGTTCTCTCGCCAATATCCGGGTTTAGCGGATAAATATTTTTAATTAAGGTGAAAGCTATGAAAAAATCAACAATCAAAAGAGCTGCAGCTCTTGCAGTTGCAGGTATGATGACTGCTACTGCTCTTGCAGGCTGCGGTGGTTCTTCATCATCAGGTTCATCAAAAGATGATTCAAGTGCAGCTGGCAACGCAAAAAACGGTAAAGTTTACTATCTTAACTTTAAGCCTGAGCAGGACAAGGATTGGCAGGCTCTTGCTAAGAAGTACACGGAAGAAACAGGTGTTGATGTAACTGTTAAGACAGCTGCCGAGGGTACTTATGAGTCAACACTTACAGCAGAAATGGACAAGGACAACGCTCCTACACTCTTCCAGGTTAACGGTCCTGTAGGTCTTGCTAACTGGAAAGACTATTGTGCAGACCTCAGCTCATCAGAAATTTATAATCAGCTTACTTCAAAGGATTATGCGCTTGAAGAAGACGGCAAGGTTTACGGTATTGCTTATGTAATTGAAACATACGGCATTATCTACAACAAGACTCTTCTCCAGAAGTATTGCGATTCTGACTTTGCTTCGGTTAAGAAAATTGAGGACATCAACAGCTTTGAGAAGTTAAAGACTGTTGCCGATGAAATCCAGAAGAATAAGGATAAGCTCGGCGTTAAGGGTGCGTTCACATCAGCAGGTATGGATTCTTCATCTGACTGGAGATTCAAGACTCACCTTGCTAACCTTCCTATCTACTTTGAGTACAAGGATAAGGGCATCAAATCAACAGACGCTATCGAGGGTAAATACCTTGAAAACTATAAGAACATCTGGGATCTCTACATCAAAGATTCAACATGTGATCCTGCAGACCTCGCAAGCAAGAAGGGTACAGACGCTGAAACTGAGTTCACATCAGGCGAAGCAGTATTCTTCCAGAACGGCAGCTGGGAATATTCAACAGTTACCAAGGCAGGTATGAAGGACGACGAACTCGGCATGCTCCCGATTTACATCGGCGTAGGCGATGAAGCTAATCAGGGTCTTTGCACAGGTTCAGAGAACTACTGGTGTGTAAACAACAAGGCAAGTGCTGACGATCAGGCAGCTACTCTTGAATTCTTGAACTGGTGTGTAACAAACAAAACAGGTACATCTGCTCTTGCTGACGATATGGGATTTGTAATTCCTTTCAAGAATGCTAAGGAAGCAACCAATGTATTTGTTAAGATTGATAACGAACTCACAGCAGCAGGCAAAACTCCTGTAAGCTGGAACTTCACAACAATGCCAAGTGAAGATTGGAAAAACGGTGTTGGCACAGCTCTTACACAGTATGCGGCAGGTACAGGCGACTGGGACGCTGTTAAGACTGCATTTGTACAGGGTTGGAAAACAGAATATGCAAAGGCTAACGGCTGATTGTAAAATTTCTGTTTTAATTTAACAGGTTCGGTAGGGGGGCGGCATTCCGCCCCCCCTTTTTTATGAACGGAAAGGCAAAATATTATGTTTAGAAAACCTAAAAGAAAAATTTATTTTCTTATATTTGTTCTTCCTACTCTTGCTGCTTTCCTTATAGGTTTTGTATATCCGTTCTTTAACGGCATTTACCTTTCATTCTGTAAATTCAGAACAACAAGCGACGCAGTATTCATTGGGTTCGGAAACTATGTCAAGGCCTTTCAGAATGAGGGCTTTTTACATTCATTCTGGTTTACGGTACTGTTTGTTATAGTATCGGTTATACTCATTAACCTCATTGCGTTTTTTGTGGCGTATGCACTCACGCTCGGAATCAGGGGTTCAAATGTATTCAGAACTGTTTTCTTTGTTCCTAACCTTGTAGGCGGTATCATTCTCGGCTACATCTGGCAGTATATTTTTAACGGTATTCTTCAGTATTACGGAACAAACCTTGCGCTTAACGCTAACTACGGTTTCTGGGGACTTGTAATTCTTATGTGCTGGCAACAGGCAGGTTATATGATGATTATTTACATTGCCGGTTTCCAGAGCGTACCTCATGATCTTTATGAGGCGGCTAAAATTGACGGCGCAGGCAAAAAACAGTTGCTTACAAATGTAACATTGCCGATGATGATGCCTTCCATCACAATCTGCACATTCCTTACACTTACAAACTCATTTAAGCTGTTCGACCAGAACCTTGCCCTCACAGGCGGTGCTCCGGGTATTGTATCACAGGGAAGCGGTACAATGGTTTATCAGACGGAAATGATGGCTCTCAATATTTACAATACATTCTATGCAAACCAGAATTCTCGTGGCGTAGGTCAGGCTGAGGGCGTTATCTTCTTCGTAATTGTTGTTATCATTGCCCTTATTCAGCTTTACTTCACAAGAAGAAAGGAGGTTCAGCAGTAATGGCAAAAGTTGCAGCAAAGGCTAAGGATAGGCCTGTAAAGAAAAAACAAACCGTAGGAATGAAAATTTTAACAATTCTCTTCTCTATTGTGTCAGTATTCTATGTTGCTCCCGTTTTCATTGTACTGATGAACTCCTTCAAGAGCAATGCGGCAATCAGCCGTGCAATCTTTGAATTTCCGAATGCAAACAGTTTTCAGGGCTTTCAAAGCTATATGACAGGTATGTTCCACGGCAACTATCCGTTCTGGAAGTCAATTGTATGGAGCTTCTTCATTACAATCGGCGGTGTTGTGCTTATTCTTTTCTGCACATCAATGTGTGCGTGGTACTTGCAGCGTTCAAATTCTCGTATATGCAAAATCATCTACTATTTCTGCATTTTCTCAATGGTTATTCCTTTCCAGATGGTAATGTTTACCCTCTCAAAGACAGCCGACAGTCTCAAGCTTACAACTCCGTGGGGTATTTTGATTATATACCTCGGATTCGGAGCAGGACTTGCGGTATTTATGTTCTCGGGATTTGTTAAATCAATTCCTGTTGAAATTGAGGAAGCCGCAGATGTTGACGGAGCAGGTCCTTTGAGAACATTCTTCGGTATTGTTCTTCCGATTATGAAACCTACTTTTATTTCGGTTGCAATCCTTGAAACAATGTGGATTTGGAACGACTACCTTCTCCCCTATCTTATTCTTGATATGGATTACAAAACTATTCCGATTCATATTCAGTATCTTAACGGCAGTTACGGTCATACGGACACAAGTGCTATTATGGCGCTTATCGTTCTGAGCATCGTTCCGATTATTATTTTCTACTTTGCATGTCAGAAATACATCATCGAGGGTGTTGTTTCAGGTGCTGTAAAAGGTTAATCTTTCTTTCATTTTATTTTCAAAAAACGGCTGTGTACATTATGCTACACAGCCGTTTTTTTCTCTCGTGTAGACAGTTTGTATAATGCCAAACAAATTATGCCCGAGCGTAACATTGCAATTGTCTGTGTAATCCAACCGTATGAGCGTTCTTTGGACTCCCGAAAGTAATGATGCAATATGTTTTTTTGCATTACAAACTATCTTCACGAACAAGAAAAGTCGGCTCGCCGTGTATGATTGTTCTTTAATAAAATTATACTGCATACAAAAAAATCGGGCAATCGTTATGACTGCCCGATATGCGGAAATTTTATGTGTTAACTTTTACCGTAAAAAATCAGATTGACTGAAGAACAGGCTCACCGTTTTCGGCTGTAAGGTGCATTGCAGTAACACCGCCTGCACCTGCCTCAATCATTGCGTTTGCAATTTTCTCCTCAACCTCTCTGCGAATTGTGTTTCTGAGGTCACGAGCACCGCTTGCACCGTTGCATGACTTTTCTGCAAGGAGCTGACAAACCTTTTCGTCAAATGTGAATTTGATGTGCTTTTCCTCAAGAGTCGGAACATACTCAGAAAGCATAAGGTCTGCAATCTTAACAAAATCGTCCTTTTTAAGGCTGTTGAATACGATAACCTCATCAACTCTTGCGATAAATTCGGGACGGAGAAACTCTGAAAGTGCCTTCATAACCTTTTCTTTTGAGGCATCTTCTTCAGTCTTGCCAAAGCCTAATGCGCTGTCCTTTGATGCAGAACCGGCATTTGATGTCATAATGATAACAGTATTTTCAAAGTTTACTGTTCTGCCGTGAGCGTCTGTAACTCTGCCCTCGTCAAGAATTTGGAGCAAAATATTGAGAACATCGGGATGAGCCTTTTCGATTTCATCAAAGAGGAGAACCGAATAAGGTCTGCGGCGAACTTTCTCCGTTACCTGTCCTGCCTCATCGTAACCGACATATCCGGGCGGTGAACCAATAATTTTAGAAACCGAATGTTTCTCCATAAATTCACTCATATCAAGTCTGATAAGAGTTTCGGGGGTATCGAAAAGTTCCTTGCTGAGAACCTTTACAAGCTCTGTTTTGCCGACGCCTGTAGGACCTACAAAGATGAACGATGCAGGTCTGCGGCGAGGTGAAATCTGAACTCTGCTTCTTCTGATTGCAGATGCAAGAGCCTTTACAGCCTCGTCCTGACCGATAATTTTCTTTTTAAGCTCGTTCTCAAGGTCGGCAAGCTTTGAAAGCTCATTTTCCTTGATTCTTGATGCGGGGATGCCTGTCCAGAGTTCGATTACCTTGGCGATATCCTCTTCTGTAACCTTTGAAACGAGAGTTTCGGGGTCAATTTCTTTAAGGTCGCTGTCAATTCTTGCAAGGCTTGTGTTGACCTCGGCAAGCTGTTCGTAGTTTACCTCATCGGCATTTGTAAGAGCGTCCTTTCTGATGAGAAGCTTCTGCCTTTCGTCCTCAAGCTTATCGTGACGCTCCATGCTTTTGTTGCGGAGAGCAGCACAGGCACAGCTTTCATCAAGAAGGTCGATTGCTTTGTCGGGAAGAAAACGGTCTGTTATGTATCTTTCGGAAAGGACAACCGTCTTGCGAACGATATCATCGTCAACAATTACACGGTGATGTGCCTCATAATAGCCTTTTACGCCTGCGATAACATCAATTGACTGAGCAATTGTAGGCTCGCCGACCTTTACGGGCTGAAATCTTCTTTCAAGAGCAGAATCCTTTTCGATATATTTTCTGTATTCGTTGAATGTAGTAGCACCGATGACCTGAACCTCGCCCCTTGAAAGAGCCGGTTTGAGGATATTTGCGGCATTCATTGTACCCTCGTTGTCACCTGTGCCGACAAGGCTGTGAACCTCATCAATAAAGAGAATTATGTTGCCGTTCTCCTTGATTTCGGAAACAAGTCCTTTGATTCTGCTTTCAAACTGACCTCTGAACTGAGTACCTGCAACAAGTGAGGTGAGGTCAAGAAGCTGAATTTCCTTGTTTTTAAGTCTTTGAGGAACATTTCCTGCGGCAATGCGGAGAGCAAGCCCCTCTGCAATAGCGGTTTTACCTACACCGGGTTCACCGATAAGGCAAGGATTGTTCTTTGTTCTTCTTGAAAGAATCTGAATTACACGCTCAATCTCGCTGTCTCTGCCGACAATGCGGTCGATTTTGCCCTCTCTCGCCTTGCGTGTGAGGTCTTCACAGTAAAGATTGATGTGCTTTCTGTTCTTTTCTTTCTTCTCTTTTTTGCCCTTTTTATTATTATCCTGATTTGTCGCATTGTTGTTCTGTCCGCCGAACATACTGTTGAAAAATGCAGGGAATGCAGGTGCACCGTGAGAGAAGTCATCATCCTCGCTGCCGTCATCGTCTTTAGAAAAATCGCCCATCTGCTCGGCAAGGTTATCCGCACCAAGCTGTTCCATAAGCTGTGACATATCGCCGTCACCCATACTGTTCATGAGTGTGTTCATCTGATCCTGAACATTTTCAAGGTCCTCATCAGAGATACCCATTTTGCTGATAAGATCCTCAACCGGCTTGATTCCAAGCTCTTTTGCACAGGTAAGGCAATAACCTGCCGTTGGGGCGTCTTTGGAATTATTATTTGAAACGAAAACAACCGCAGGCCGTTTTCCGCATCTTGTACAAAGCATAGCATACTCCTTTTTAGGACACCAAATTGCACATTTGCTGTCATGGTAATATAAGAATTATACAACTGTTTAACAAATAATTCAATATTTATTTGTCGGAATTTATTTATTTTTAATGTCAGCTGTCTTTTTAAGTGATTCGTTGTACTCCTTAATCATTGCAAAATAGATTTTGCCGTAACGATACAAAGCGTATAACATGGATGCGGCTGTAACCGAAAGCAATATCAGATCAAGCACCATATTTTCGTAGGCAAAAAAGGCCTTGAGAAATACGATAAGACATACGGAAAAGTAGAAAATAATTGTTCCAACCTTTCCGTACCAGTTTGCAGAAGGCGGAGTGAGTCTTTTTTTGATTAAATCTGCACCGCCGAGGAGCATAATAAGGTCTTTGACCAGAAGTGTTACAAGAATCGGAAGAACCATAGGCACATAAATCACCATACAGATAACGACCGCAAAAAGCGTTACCTTGTCTGCAATGGGATCAAGGATTTTTCCGAGAGGAGTTACCTGATTGAGTTTTCTGGCAGCCATTCCGTCAAAGCAATCGGAAAGTCCCGACAAACCTATACATATTGCCGCATATATATACTGTTCCGCAAGGAAAAAATATACGAACGGGATTATAAGCACAAATCTTACATAAGTTATAATATTAGGTATAGTAACCAAATCGGATTTTTTAAAGCTCCACACATCTTTTTCTTTTTCCATTACTGTTCCCTCCTGTTTCTTCATTCAGACTGCAACGCTGAAAAATTTAAAAACAGCACCCGAAATCATCGGGTTATTAAGCATTTCGGGATTTGAAAACTCAAGCACTCCCGAAAAGATATTAACGGCAAAAAATACAAGGATTGCCGCCTCCGCAAGTCCCAACACACCGCCGAGAAGCTTATTAATCTGTTTCACCACGGGTATTTTAAACACTCTTGCAAGTTTTTTAACAAGAATTTTTATAATTATAAAGATAATTATTGAAATAACTACACCGATAACCAAGCGGAACATTCCTGTGATAACCGGCTGAATAAGATTTTCCACCGAAGCCGACACCGCCGCTGCGGCAGAGTTCGGAACCTGAAAATCGTTTGTATAGACACTTGAATCCAATCCAAAAATTGAAAGGAAGAATCTGAGCATTCCCATAACCCAGTTTGGCAAAGCCGAAAAACTGTTTGCAATGGCTGAGTTGATGCCCTGAGTGTCAATCATTTGTTGCAGATTTGTTGTTAAGGTCTGCTGAACAAATGCCGTATAAACCCACGATGCAAGAAAATTTGAAATGTGATATGCAAGAAAGCCCGTGAGAGCCACACCTGCAACATTGAGAATTGTAATTGCTATGCCACGCTTGAAATCAATAAAAAACAAAAGCGCAAACACGGCAATAATAATTATATCTGCAACCAAATTTATTACTCCTGTTTTGAAGTTTGAGCGGTATCGTCGCTCGATACACTGTCAAGGTCAATAAACCTAATTTGATTTACGCTGAGAATGTAAGCGGTGTAGTCCGAGGCAAGCACAATCTTTTTTGAACCGGTTCCCGAATTTGTCGAATAAAGCAAATCACCATTTTGATTATAACCGTAAACAACATTTCCGTCAAGGATTGCAACCGTACCCTTGTAGACAGAAAGCGAATCAGCTTTGTGTTCGGTATTTATTGTGTACTGTGCCTCACCGTTGCTGTTATAGCTTATGAGAGCAACACTTCTTCCGTCACCGCTCCTTGAAAGAGCCATTGTATAGGTTGATGTATCTGTGTTAAAGCAGTAATTTGAAAGAGTTTTGTCCTCATAGCTTACTGTTTTGTAATTCTTTTCACCTTTTTTAACAATATAGCTTGCCTGTGAGCCCACAAGAACCGCCGTATCTGAGGTCAGATACTTGCAATCAAGCACGCTGTCACCCGAAATTTTGTAGGTTGAAACAGGCTTTTCCTGTGAAAAATCAAGCACATAAACGCCCGTTACCGCTGAACCCTTGTCACTTGACACACCTGTGGCAACGCAACCGGAGCCGTCCTTGTTAATTGCTACCGATGTTATATAATACTCCGAAAAAGAATATTTGTAAATTCTGTTATTATTTTTGCTGTAGGCATACAGCGTTGTAAGATAACCGTTGTCCTCGGTAACAAGACAGTATGTACCGTTTGAGGCAACATCACCTGTGTATATTTTATTTTCGGCATTGCCTGAGTAAAGCGTTTCGTCAAAACTGCTTATCTCATAGCTTGAACTGCCGATTCCGTATGTGAGAAATCTGTTTTCATTGTTTTTCATTACGGGATTTGAATGTGTAAGCTGAAGTCGTGCAACCTCTGTACCCGAATTTGTAAGGGTTACGAACGAGGTGTCCGACGCATACACGGCATGTCCCTGTGGCACTGCAAAGTTGCCTGATGAAACCTCGGAACCGATAATGTCAACGGGATAGCCGTGACCGGCATTTCCGAGTACATCATAAGTCCACCAGTTTGAGATGTTCTCCCATGTGAGCTTGTCACGGTTTGCAAAGGCAAAAACTATAAGTCCTGCAGCAATGGCAATACACGCACCGAGTACGATTTTCTTGACAGCCTGCGGCGACATTTCGGTTTTTTCCTGTTCATAATCGTCAAGAGGCATATCCTCATAGCTCATTACATCTCTGTCGGTTTTATGTGTCTTTCGTTTTGAATAATGTCCTTTAAATTTTTTAAACATCAGCGTTCACTCCTTTTTGTGAACTGTTGTCATTTTCATAATTCACACGATTCAGGTACAATCCGCAAGCCTGTGCGGTGGGACCCGAATATTTTCTGTTTTTCTTTTCTATAATGGAAGGAATTTCATCGGGAGCAATTTTACCCTGCTGAATCCTGAGAAGTGTTCCCACCATAATACGAACCATATTGTACAAAAAGCCGTCAGCCTCAACCTTCATTGTAACAAGGTCGCCCTCACGGGTTACCGAAAAGGCTTTTACATTTCTGGTCATATCCCCTTTTTCACGGTTATCAAGCGTGCAAAAGGAAGTGAAATCGTGTCTGCCGACATATGCCTGAGCGGCTTTATCGAGCAGATTTTCGTCAATTTTGTATCTGTAATGAAGAGCGTATCCGTCAAGAAACGGATTTCGCACCTCGCTGTTCCAGATTTTGTAGATATATTCCTTGCTTGTGCAGGAATAGCGGGCATGAAAATCGTGTGCAACCTCTTTGCAGTCAAGAACCGCAATGCTTAGCGGAAGCCAACGGTTAAGTGCGGCTTTGAGCCTTTCGGGCTTTATGGGATGCTCTGTTTTAAGGCTGATGCAGTACATATTTGCGTGAACTCCGCTGTCTGTGCGACTGCATCCCTTTACATCAAAGTCATTGCCGATAATCTTTGAAAGAGCAGTTTGAAAAGCCTCCTGAACCGTCATTGCGTTCTGCTGAACCTGCCAGCCGTGGAACTTTTTTCCGTCATATGAAATTGTGAGAAGAAGATTTCTCAAACTGCCGCAGGCAGGAATATGTTGCATAAAATCACTCCGCCGATTAGAAGTGCGACCATTACAAAAGATACATAGTCACGCTTTGCCATATGAATAGTTTTCATTCGTGTTCTTCCTGTTCCGCCACGGTAGCAACGGCACTCCATAGCTGTTGCAAGCTCATAGGCTCTTCTGAATGCCGAAACAAAAAGCGGAATAAGAATAGGGATAAACGCCTTTACCCTCTGAATAATATTACCCGACTCCATATCGGCACCTCGTGCCTTTTGAGCCTGAGTAATTTTGTCGGTTTCTTCAAGAAGTGTGGGAACAAATCTTAAAGCAAGCGACATCATCATTGCAATCTCGTGAACGGGAAAGTGCAGTTTTGCAAGCGGCTTCATCAGTCTTTCGATTGCGTCCGTAAGCTCTGTCGGAGAGGTTGTGAATGTAAGACATGAGCTTGCAAGGATAAGACATATGATTCTTACCGAAACAAAAATTGCTCTGTTAATGCCGTTTAAGGTAATTTTGAAAATTCCCCATTGTACAAGCGGATCACCCGAACCGTAGAACACATTGAGAATTGAGGTTACTATTATAATAAATATAATTACTTTCATGCTTTTGAAATAGAACTTTGCAGGCACCTTGCTTGCCGCAACGAAAAGTGCGGTAAAAAGCACAACAAGCGCAAGCGAAGCATAATTAAAAGTACAGAAAATAATTACGAGAAATCCGACAAGCATAATCAGCTTTGCACGGGGATCACATTTGTGGATTACGCTGTTCGCAGGAAAATACTGACCGAACGCAACATCTCTTACCATATTTTACCCTCCTTGTCAAGCAGTGAGGAAATACAGTCCATTGCCTCATCAACAGTAAGTATTCCTTCGGGAACATTAAAACCTTTTTCACGCAATTCAAGCATAATCTTTGTTATCTGCGGTACTCGAAGTCCTATTTTTTCAAGCTCTCGTCCCTTTGAGAAAACTTCTTTTGTCTTATCAAACATAACGAGGTTTGACTTGTTCATAACGATTATCTTATCGGCAACCCTTGCAATGTCTTCCATGCTGTGGGATACAAGGATAACGGTGTTTTTGCGTTCCTTGTGATACTGCACAATCTGGCTCAACAGCACATCTCTGCCCATAGGATCAAGACCTGCGGTCGGTTCGTCAAGAACGAGAACCTCGGGATTCATTGCTATAACGCCTGCAATTGCCGCCCTTCTCTTTTCACCGCCCGAAAGGTCGAACGGAGATTTTTCAAGAAGTTCATCTTTAAGTCCGGTAAATCTTGCGGCGTCATTTACCGCTTTTTCAAGCTCAGCACCGCTCTTGCCCATATTCGTAGGGCCGAATGCGATGTCCTTGGCAACGGTTTCTTCAAAAAGCTGATATTCGGGATACTGAAATACCATTCCGACTTTGAAACGGATTTTTCTGATATCCTTGGGATTTGCCCAGATATCCTCGCCGTCAAGAAGAACCTGTCCCGAAGTTGGTTTCATAAGTCCGTTGAGCATTTGAACAAGTGTTGACTTGCCCGAGCCCGTGTGTCCCATAATGCCGATAAACTCGCCTTTTTCAATTGAAAGGCTCAAATTATTGACAGCGGTTTTCTCAAACGGAGTGCCTGTTCCGTAAACATAGCTTAAATTTTTCAGTTCAAGCACCTTGCTCATGACAGCACCTCCTCAAGCATTTTTACACATTGCTCTGCATTGAGAGGAAGTTTATCAAATTTCACTCCGCACCCCCTGAGTCTGTATGCAAGCTCTGTTGCCTGCGGAACATCAAGACGGTGCTTTTTGAGCAGCTCCGCCTGTGAAAAAACTTCTTCGGGTGTACCCTGAGTGAGAATTTTTCCTGCGTCCATAACGACAACTCTGTCGGCAAGGACTGCCTCTTCCATATAGTGCGTGATGAGGACAACCGTCATATTCTTTTCACGGTTGAGTTTTAAAAGCGTTGTCATTACCTCGTCACGGCCGTTAGGGTCAAGCATTGCCGTGGGTTCGTCAAGAACTATGCATTGCGGCTGCATTGCAAGAATTCCCGCAATTGCAATACGCTGTTTCTGACCGCCCGAAAGCTTGAACGGAGCGTGTTCACGGTAATCGTACATATCAACGGCTTTGAGGGCATCGTCAACCCTCTGTCGGATCTCCTTTGGCGGTATTCCGAGGTTTTCGGGGCCGAATGCAACATCTTCCTCAACAACGCTTGCAACAAGCTGGTTGTCGGGATTTTGAAGTACAAGTCCCACTTTTTCTCTTATGTCATATGTCTTGTTTTCATCTGATGTGTCATCTCCGTCAACATACACTTTGCCCTTATCCGGCAATAGCATTGCGTTGAGATGTTTTGCAACAGTTGACTTTCCGCATCCGTTGTGACCGAGAAGGGCAACAAATTCACCCTTTTCGATATTGAGAGAAACACCGTCAACCGCATTTTTGTACGGCTGACCGCTTTCAATGTCGGAATATGAAAAGCTGATGTTGTCAAGTGAAATAAAGCTCATTTATTATTTCTCCCATATTGCGGTTGAGCCGCACGGCAATACAAGTCCCGTGTCGCTCACCTTCAGTCCTATTTCATCGCTTGATACTTTTCCGCCGAAGTCCTTCTGCAAAAGAACTCCGAGCAAATACTCCATTACAGCGGGTGAAAGTCCCGTTGTGTAGGAATTGAGAATGAAAAACAGCGGATTGTCTGAGAGAACCTGTTTGCACAGGGTTACGAGTGAATAAAGCTGTTCTTCAAGTTTCCAGACCTCACCGCCCGGACCTCTGCCGTATGACGGAGGATCCATGATGATTCCGTCATACCTGTTGCCACGGCGGATTTCACGCTGTACAAATTTTACGCAATCGTCAACAAGCCAACGGACAGGTCTGTCGGCAATACCGCTTGACGCGGCATTTTCCTTTGCCCACTGAACCATGCCCTTTGATGCGTCAACATGGCAAACGGTTGCGCCTGCGTTCATACACGCAAGAGTTGCACATCCTGTGTAACCAAAAAGGTTGAGAATTTTAAGCGGTCTGTTTTCGTTTTTTATTTTTTCTGCGGCAAAATCCCAGTTAACTGCCTGTTCGGGGAACACACCCGTGTGCTTGAATCCCATAGGCTTGATGTTGAAAACGAGGTCGCCGTAATTTACAGTCCAGCGGTCGGGAACTTTTTTGTACTGTTCCCAACTTCCTCCGCCACGATTTGAGCGGTGGTAACGGGCATGTGCCGAATACCAAAGAGGATTTTTCTTTTCGCTTGACCAGATAATCTGCGGATCGGGACGGATAAGGATTATATCTCCCCATCTTTCAAGTCTTTCCCCGTCAGAGGTATCTATAAGTTCATAATCTTTCCATTTATCAGATAATCGCATTATGCAAGTCTTTCCCTTACTACCTGTGCGGCTTCTTCCGCAAGGTTCTGAATTTCTTCGAGGTTTTCGCCCTCGAGCATTACTCTTACGAGAGGTTCTGTTCCCGACACACGAACAAGGATTCTGCCTCTGTCACCGAGGATTTCGCTAACTCTTTCGATTTCAGCCTTGATTTCCCTGTCTGTATAGAATGAGAGCTTGCCCTCTCTGCTGACCTTTACATTAATGAGCACCTGCGGCAAACGCTCCATAATCTTTGCAAGCTGACTGAGCTTTTCGCCTGTTCTCTTCATAATGCTGAGAATCATTGCACCTGAAAGCTGACCGTCGCCTGTTGTTGCGTAGTCAAGCAAAATGATGTGACCGCTCTGCTCGCCGCCGATGTTGTAGCCCTCCTGCATCATAGCCTCAAGAACATATCTGTCGCCAACCTTTGTTGAAACAAAATGCATATCGTTTTCTTCGCAGAACTTGTTAAAGCCCATGTTTGTCATAATTGTTCCGACAACGGCATTCTTTTTGAGTACGCCTCTCTGCTTCATATCATTTGCACAGATTGCAATAAGATAATCGCCGTCAACAAGGTTACCGTTTTCGTCAACCGCAAGACATCTGTCGGCGTCACCGTCAAATGCAAGACCGCATGAAAGCTTGTGTTCACGAACATACTTCTGCAATTTGCTCATATGAGTTGAACCGCAGTCACGGTTGATGTTCACACCGTCAGGCTCGTCAAAAAGCATATGAACCTTTGCACCAAGCTTTGTGAAAAGCTTTTCGGCTGTTCTTGAAGAAGAACCGTTTGAGCAGTCAAGGGCGATTTCCATACCCTCAAAGTCGCAGTCAACTGCCGAAACAAGGTGGTCAATATACAAATCAGCCGCCTCTGTATCATATGTTACTCTGCCGATATTTTCATCTGTTGCGGATGCATACGGAACAACATGGTCAAGTACGATTTCTTCAATTCTGTTTTCGAGGGCATCGGGGAGCTTGCATCCGTCAGAGCTGAAAATTTTGATACCGTTAAATTCAAACGGGTTGTGTGATGCGGAAATCATAATACCTGCATCGGCATTGTATTTGCCTACAAGATAAGCAACCGCAGGAGTAGGAACTACCCCGAGAATGTGAACATTTGCACCTACCGAGCAAAGTCCTGCAATAAGTGCGCCCTCGAGCATATCGCCCGAAAGTCTTGTGTCCTTACCAATTAAAATTGTGGGGTGTTCAACCTCATCGCTGATAAGAACCATTGCCGCCGCTCTGCCTATATTCATTGCAAGTTCGGGTGTAAGCTCTGCGTTTGCAACACCTCTTGCACCGTCTGTACCGAATAATCTTCCCATTATATATATATTCCTCCGTTAAATAATTTGTAGATTGTAAATTTTCAAAACTGCAATTTTCGGTATAACCCAAGTAAAAGCCTTGCGCTCTGTTGAATTATACACTCATATTGTGACTGATTTATGACTCCCTGTCACCAAAGAGAGTCGGCTGTGTTGGCTGTGCATTTACAACGCCCTTAGGAAATTCACAGCCGAGATGCTTGCAAGCCTCGGCAGTTATGCATCTGCCCCTCGGTGTTCTGCTGACAAAACCTATCTGCAAAAGATACGGTTCATAAACATCCTCGATTGTTACAGCCTCTTCACCGATTGCCGCCGCAAGTGTTTCAAGTCCGACAGGACCGCCGTTGTAAAAACGAACGATTGCCTCAAGCATTCTTCTGTCGTTGCGGTCAAGACCGAGTTCGTCAATTTCGAGTCTGTCAAGTGCTGTCCTTGCGGTTTCAAGTGTGATGACGCCGTTTGACATAACCTGTGCAAAGTCACGCACACGCTTTAAAAGTCGGTTTGCAATTCGTGGTGTTCCCCTTGAACGGGACGCAATTTCAAGCGCACCGTCATGTTCAATTTTTATTCCGAGGATTCCGGCACTTCTTTCAACAATCTGTGCAAGCTCCTCGGGAGTGTAGAGCTCAAGTCTTAACACCACACCGAAACGGTCACGCAAAGGAGCGGTCAGCTGACCTGCTCTTGTGGTTGCTCCGACAAGTGTAAATTTTGGCAACGGCAGATGATACGAAGCCGCCATCTGACCTTTACCCGTGATGATGTCAATTGCAAAGTCCTCCATTGAAGGGTAAAGTATTTCTTCAACGGAACGGCTCAGTCTGTGGATTTCGTCAATAAAAAGCACATCGCCCTCGTTAAGGTTGGTAAGCAATGCCGCAAGGTCGCCCGGCTTTTCAATTGCAGGGCCTGAGGTTATTCTCATTGACACACCGAGTTCATTCGCAATGATTCCCGAAAGAGTTGTTTTACCGAGTCCCGGAGGGCCGTAGAGCAGTACATGGTCAAGGGTTTCGCCTCTGATTTTTGCCGCCTCGATAAAAACCTTGAGGTTTTCCTTTGCCTTTTCCTGTCCTATGTATTCCGAAAGTGTTTTCGGTCGCAGAGGGTTATCGCTCTCTGCCGTATCTTCGGGAATTTCGGAAGTATCGGTTATTCTGTTTTCAAAATCAAATTCATCCGAGAATTCCATTTTACTCATATGTTACTGTCTTCCCATCTGTTTTAATGTGAGCGAAATAAGCTGTTCAACAGGCAAGGCGCTGTCGAGTGTTGCGAGTACGGGCGAAACGTCCGAAGGAGAATAGCCCAAAACTCCGAGTGCCTCGATTGCTTTCGGAACATTTCCCGCTGAAACATTCACGCTGTTCTGTGCCGCCTGTGCAAAGGAACTGTCCTCTTTAGCCGCTTTTGCAAGCTTGTCCTTGAGTTCAAGAACAATTCTCTGTGCAATTTTTTTGCCTATTCCCTGTGCTCTTGTAATTGTTTTGAGGTCATCGGAGGCAATCGCCATTGCAACCTGTTCGGGACTGAGCTCCGACAAAACCGCAAGTCCTGCCTTTGGACCTACACCGCTTACGCTGATGAGGTTTTTAAAGGTTTCAAGCTCTGCCTTTGTTGCAAAGCCGAAAAGGTCAACCGCATCTTCCCTTACATTAAGGTAGGTGTAGAGCGTTACCTCTGTGTTAAGCTTTACGGCTTTGAGTGTGTTCATTGTTGTCTGGCACATATAGCCGACACCGCCGCACTCTACTACCGCCGCATTTGATTCTATTGCAATAAGTTTTCCTCTTACGGAATAAAGCATATTTAAAGTCCCTTTCCGTACATTACTCTTCTGAGCTGTGAGCCTGCCGCCTGTGTGTGACAGATTGCAATTGCAAGTGCGTCACAGGTATCATCGGGTTTCGGGATTTCTTTCAGCTTTAAAAGCCTTGCGGTCATTTCCATAACCTGTGGTTTTTTAGCCTTGCCGTATCCCGTTACAGCCGTTTTGACCTGAAGAGGAGTGTACTCAAAGATTGGTATTTTAAGTTTTTGTGCCGCAAGCAGGGTTACTCCCCTTGCCTGAGCAACATTGATAGCCGTTTTCTGATTGGTCTGAAAGTAAAGTTTTTCGATTGCAAGAGCATCGGGGCGACATCTGTTGAGAATAGCATAGGTTTCGTCATAGATGTACTCAAGCCGTTTGTTAAAATCAGTTCCGGCAACAGTTTCAATTGCACCGTAACCGAGAGTTTTATATGTATTCGATTGAAAATTGATTGCTCCCCAACCTACAATGGCATATCCGGGATCAATTCCAAACACTACCAAAACAATACCTCCGAAAAAATCCAAAAATGGCATAATAACATAGCTTAAAACATTATAACACACACAACTTTATTTATCAATAAAATTATTCGTTAATCTGCGCATTCCGCTCAAAATGTACATAAGAAACTTTGAACGGCTGATTTACTCGGTTTTTTGCGTGTTATCGGCACGGCTGAGCGTGATTTTTGAACCGTTGTATGACAAATCAAGCTTTTTTCCGTGGGGAATATATTCAAAGGTGTAGTTTCGGTAAAGTTTCGGCACAAATATGACAAGCGTTGTATCATCGGCTACATATTTTCCGCAAAGCTCCGCTTTATCTTTTCCGCTTATCATAATAAGGGACGCATTGCCACCGTCAAACGAAAGGCTTATCTTTCCGCCGCCGTCAAGCTCTGCACTCCAGTCTGTGCAGGTAAGCTCGTTTTGATATCCCGATGTGTCGGCACTGCATGAACAAAGCAGAAAACATAAGCAGATTAAAAGCAAAATGACAAATTTCTTCATAAAAACCGCCCTCACAGGTATATGATATTATTACAGATTATTCATGAAATCAGAAAATTAGTACATATACCGTTGACGGCAGAAAACGAAATTTACAGTTTTGTTATAATTCTTGAAAAGCATAATTATTTTGTGTATATTGTATGGTGTGATTTTATGGAAAATTTTAAAAACGAGAACACGGAGGGATTGTTTTGCAACATGAGATAACCGAAAAGCATAATGTTTTTGAAGAAAACGGAGAGGTTATGTGTGCAGGCTGGGCAAGAACGCCTGTTTTTGAATATAACAGCGAACAGAGCAAAACAAGCGGAAAACACAGCGAAAGAGATTGCTATTTCATAAGCAACACAGAGGTTTCGCTCTATCTTTCGGTTGAAAATCTGGGCATGGAATTTGCGGTAAAAATTGCGGTTGCCGACCTTAAAAGAGGCGGTGTGATTTATGATTGTGTTGTAAAGAAATTTGTTTTCATCAAGAACGAGCTTCCCGAATCGGGCAGTTCGGGAGAGCTTTTGTACACGGACAAAAGGCTTCAGCTGCAGTTGACAAACACACCGAACGGAAGATTTTTAAAATGTGATTTTATCGACTTTGGCGGCATAAAAAATCTTTACTTTAACATTAATCTCAAAAAGACGGCGGGCGAAAGTCTTAACGAAATTGCACCATTTGAGAGAGACAGAAAATATTTTTATCTCAAACGCTTTGTTCCCAAATTTGTCGCAGGCGGAATTATCCGTGTTGGCGGTATGGAATATTCTTTAAACGAAACAACCACAAACGCTTACTTTGACTGGACACGCTTTTCAAAGCCGAGAAAGCATAATTATCAGAGATTAAGCTCCGACTGCTTTATTGACGGAAAACGCTTTTCCCTCTGCCTTGCAAGCAGAGTCGGTGACAACCGTTACGGCAACGAAAATTGCTTTTTCACAGACGGTCATCTTGTAAAATTGTCGCAGATAAATGTTAAAAGCACAGGCGGAAAGCTTGACAGACCGTGGTACTTTAAGGCGGGATATTCGGCAGTTGACATTACATTCAAGCCGTTCACCGTAAAAGACGAGGCTATGGCGGCATATATGGACAAAACAACCGTAATTTTCGGCAGACTCTACGGAGAATTAAAGAGAGTTGATATGGATAAGCCGTTAGTCCTCGATAATTCTCAGGCACACATTGTTCTGACGGAATTTTAAAATTTAAATCGGCAAAAATAAACACGGCAATCATTTCAGATAATGAACTGCCGTGTTTTAATTTTATAACATGAAATATAAAATAAAAAGTCGGGAAAACAATGCTTTGCATCAGGCAAGCTGTGTTCCCGACCGAAATTTTCAATTTTCCGTTTTCAACTTTTAATTTGTAAAATTACACTTCCCTGTTCGGGTCTGTGTTTTTCTGCTTAACAGGAGCTTTCGTAGCATCTTTGTCGGTAAATCTTGCAAAGATTGAAAGCGTTGTGAGAAAGCAGATAAGAATGTACAAAAGAAGTGCAATTACAGAAGCAAGGCTGATTGTATAGCTTACCATTGTGATAATTGAAAGCACACCGAGCAGACAGCAGATGATTGAAACGATATTCTTCATATTGCGTTTTTTGTCAAGAGCGCAGAAGAAAAATCCTGCAATCGGAATAATGAAGAAAATCGGCATAAAGAGCGAATACTTAAAAACCGCATCATTTGAACCGCTGAGTCCCCATACAGACATAATATCAAATACGGAATAAGAATGGAGTACATTTTTTTCGTCAATGTACTGGAAATACGGCAACGCACAGAGTACGATTTCAACGAGATAAAGCACGCAAAGTGTGATTCTTAATTTTTTTCTTGTTTTGTTTTCGGGCATTTTGAGCATTTTGTTCCTCCGAGATTTTTTTAAAATCATTTTTAAATCATCAATATGTTACATTGTAACACAAATTATTCAGTTGCACAAGTTGCACAATAGAAATTTTAGTGTTATAATTATGACTAATGTACACAAAGCACTGCATTCGTACATTGCTTTATTCTGTGCAAAAAGGAGATAATATAATGGGATATATAAATGAATCCGTAATTTACAATATTTATCCGCTCGGTTTTTGCGGAGCACCAAAGGAGAATGATTTCAAACAGGAATACAGACTTGACAAAATTTACGGCTGGATTGACCATATGAAGTCAATGTCGGTAAACGCACTTGTTTTTAACCCTGTTTTTGAAAGTTCAAAACATGGCTATGATACTATTGATTATAAAAAAATCGACTGTCGGCTCGGTGACAACGAATCTTTCAAAAAAATTTGCAAAACACTTCACGATAACGGCATCAGAATTATGCTTGACGGCGTTTTTAATCATGTGGGAAGAGATTTCTTTGCTTTCAAAGATGTTCAGCAGAACCGTGAAAATTCAAGATATGCGTCTTGGTTTGAAAATTTAAACTTTTGGAACAACAGTCCTTATAATGACGGTTTCAGCTATGAGGGCTGGGCAGGTTACTACGACCTTGTAAAGCTTAATCTCCACAATGACGAGGTAGTAAACTATCTTCTTGACTGTGCAAGATTTTGGATTGATGAGTTTGATATTGACGGACTTCGCCTTGACGCGGCTGACTGCATTGACATTGAATTTTTCAAGAAATTAAAAAATGTTTGCAAAGAGAAAAAGTCCGATTTTTGGCTCTACGGCGAGATTACCCACGGTGATTACAATCATTGGGCAAATCCCGATGTGCTTGACTCGGTTACAAACTACGAATGCTACAAAGGCATTTATTCAAGCCATAATGACCACAACTATTTTGAAATTGCTCATTCTCTTAACAGACAGTTTGCTAACGGCGGTATTTACAGAAATATCTACACATATAATTTCGTTGATAACCACGATGTAAACCGTGTTGCAAGTATGCTTAAAGACAAAAATCATCTTAACAATGTTTACACGATGATGTATACAATGCCCGGAGTACCGTCAATTTACTACGGAAGTGAATTCGGCATTGAGGGTATGAGAACTGCCTACAGCGATTATGAGCTTCGTCCCTGTCTTGACCTTGATTCCATCCCGAATCCGAACTATGAACTTCTTGAGCATATCAAAAAACTCGGTGTAGTAAGACTTGCACTCGAAGCTCTCAAGTACGGCGATTTTGAAAACATAAATATTCAGAATGAAAAGCTTGTATACAGAAGAAAAACCGACAATCAGACTGTTTTTGTTGCATTCAACCTTACAGACCGTGTTGAAAGAATCAGTTTTGACACAGGCTGCAACGCAAAGCTTACAGATGTTCTCAACGGCAACGAAGTTATTGATGTAAACGGTTACTATGAAATTGAAATGCAGCCGTATCAGTCAAGGATTCTTGTTGTTAATGACGGAAGTTTCAGGGTTGATTTCAATGCAGACAATACAGATTGCAGAGCAGCTGAAATTGACGAAGCTCCTGCAAATGAAGAAACTTCAGTTAAAGCTGTTAAAACAGAAAATTGCTGTGAAAGCAATTCGGACAATGCCGAAAATACGACAAAAGAAATCAAGCCGGGTATTTACCTACATTTCAAGGGTGGCGAATATGAGGTTATCAACTTTGCAACCCACAGCGAAACAGGTGAAAAACTTGTAATTTACAGAAATCTCCACAACACAAGTGAAGTGTGGGCAAGACCTGTCGAAATGTTTGCCGAAAAAGTTGATGTTGACGGCAGAAAAACAGACAGATTTACTTTTATAGGTTGACAATAAGCGTAAGCAAATGATTAAAAAGACCGAATATATTTTTTATTCCGGTCTTTTTTTGTGCAAAAATACTGCTTTTTAATCGTGATGACAAGATTTGACTATATTTTTGCAAATAGTGTGTTGAATAAATCACATAATATGATAAAATAGACATATGTTGTGTTTGACTGAATTTTTGTTTTTTTTGAAAGTAACTTAGGGGGATTGAATATTATGTTGAGGGATTTAAAGCCAACCGATAATGTAGGTGGTTTCGATGTCAGACCCGGCAACTTTCTTTTAAACGGTGCAACAACCGTTTCCGGCGGTGTGAACTTTACTATTCATTCGGTTTATGCCGTTGAGTGTACATTGCTTTTATTCAGACCTTATGCAAAATTTCCGTATGCAAGGCTCAGATTTCCGGATTCTTACAAAATCGGCAACACCTATTCAATGCTCGTGTTCGGTCTTGATGAGATTGATTTTGAGTATGCATATTCCTTTGACGGTCCGTATGAACCCGAAAAAGGAATTATTTTTGATAAAAAGAAATACATTCTTGACCCATACGCAAAGGCTGTAATCGGTCAGAGCGGCTGGGGTAAAAAACAGGAGCATGAGGGTGTTTATAAGGCAAGAGTTGTAAACAGCGACTATGACTGGGGCAACTGCACTCAGCCGAAGCTTCCGTTTGAAGAGCTTATTATTTATGAATTGCATGTAAGAGGCTTTACTCAGGACGGCTCCTCAGGCGTTAAAAACAAAGGCACATTCGCAGGTATCCGTGAAAAAATCCCCTATCTTAAAGAACTGGGCATCAATGCCGTTGAAATGATGCCTATTTTTGAGTTTGACGAAATGGGCTCATATCGTAATTATGACGGTCGTCAGCTCTACGATTACTGGGGCTATAACACCGTATGTTTTTTTGCTCCGAACACAAGCTATGAAAGCGACCACAAGCATCATCACGAAGGCAGAGAGCTTAAACAGCTTGTTCGTGAGCTTCACGAAAACGGAATTGAAGTTATCCTTGATGTTGTGTTCAACCACACGGCAGAGGGCAACGAAATGGGACCGTATTTCTCGTTCAAGGGCATTGACAACAACATTTACTATATGCTCACTCCGGACGGAAAGTATTACAATTTCAGCGGTTGCGGCAATGTTCTCAACTGCAATCAGCCGATTGTGCAGCAGTTTATACTTGACTGTCTGCGTTATTGGGTAACAGAATACCGCATTGACGGTTTCCGTTTTGACCTTGCGTCAATTTTGGGAAGAAACGAGGACGGTACTCCTATGGATAAGCCTCCGCTTCTCAAGAGCCTTGCGTTTGATCCGATTCTCGGCGGAGTAAAGCTTATTGCGGAGGCATGGGACGCAGGCGGACTTTATCAGGTCGGCAGTTTCCCGTCATGGAACAGATGGGCTGAATGGAACGGAAGATACCGTGACGACCTCAGAAGATTTCTTAAAGGCGACAGCCACCTTGCATGGGATGCGGCTCAGAGAATTACAGGCTCAAGAGATTTGTATGACCCTACCTACAGAGGCTACAATGCGTCGGTAAACTTTCTTACCTGTCATGACGGATTTACTCTTTATGATATGTATTCATACAACGAAAAGCACAATCTTGAAAACGGCTGGAACAATACTGACGGTGCTAATGACAACAACAGCTGGAACTGCGGTGCCGAGGGTGATACAAATGATTACAATATCAACAAGCTCCGTATCAAAATGATAAAGAATGCTTTTGCAACCCTTATGTGCAGTCAGGGACCTGCTCTTTTCCTTGCAGGTGATGAATTCTGCAACACTCAGTTCGGCAACAACAACGCTTACTGTCAGGACAACATTATCTCATGGCTTGACTGGACAAGAAAAGAAAAGCATAAGGATGTATTTGAATTTTTTAAATATATGATTGCTTTCAGAAAGAGATTCCATATTATTACAGACAGCAGAGGCAAGGCAACATGCAGTTATCCGCCTGTCAGCATCCATTCAAATGTTGCGTGGAGTGCCAAGTATTACGATGATACAAGAATGATTGGCGTTATGTATGCCGGTGTAAGTCTTAAACAACAGGGACTTGACGAGTTTGTTTACTTTGGCGTCAATGCTTATTGGGATTATGTAAATGTTGAGCTTCCCGACCTTCCCGAAGGATACCACTGGAAACTTTATGTAAACACAGGCAACGAGCCTCAGGATGTAATCCTTGAGGACAGAAATGTTATTCTCTATGACAGACGAATTAATATGGCAGGCAGAAGTGTCATTGTTGCTGTCGGAGAAAGATTTTAATTATAAGGACAATTTCTTTGTTTAAGAAAACCGCCCCTACACGAAAATGTGTTGGGGCTTCATGTTTTTATAGGTTTCGGATTGTTGTAGAAATTGCATAAATAAAAAGTTTATTCCTTGAAATATCGGTGAAAAGTTTGTATAATTAGAGTGACAGTATTTTTAAGGAGAATATTTATGCAAAGAGAAAATTTTAAGTCGAGGACAGGTTTTCTCCTTGTAAGTGCAGGCTGTGCGATTGGCATAGGCAATGTCTGGCGCTTTCCGTATGTTACGGGCGAAAACGGCGGTGGATTGTTCGTGCTTTTTTATCTTGCATTTCTTGTGCTTATGGGAATTCCCGTTCTGACAATGGAGCTTGCAGTCGGCAGAGCAAGCAGAAAAAGTGCCGTATTAAGCTATAAAACACTTGAAAAGCCAAAGAGCAAATGGCACATTCACGGTTGGCTGTGTATGATAGGCTGTTACCTTTTGATGATGTTTTACACGCCTGTTTCGGGTTGGATGTTAGATTACTTCTATAAATTTGCAACGGGAACATTTAAAAGCGGAATGAACTCAGAACAGGTTTCAGGAGTGTTTAACGACCTTATGACATCACCTGTTGAGATGATTATATGGCTTGCGATAATCGTTGTATTTGGATTTTTTGTATGCAGTCGAGGACTTCAAAAAGGCATTGAAAAGGTCAGCAAGGTTATGATGGTTGCGTTGCTTGCACTGATTATTATTCTTGCAATCAACAGTATGATGCTTTCAAATGCGGGAGAAGGCTTGAGCTTTTATCTTGTTCCCGATTTCGGAAAGGTTAAAGATGTAGGACTCGGCAAGGTAATCACCTCTGCAATGAGTCAGGCGTTTTTCACACTCGGACTCGGAATCGCATCAATGGAAATTTTCGGCAGTTATATGAACAAAGACCGCACGCTTTACGGTGAGGCTGTTCAGATTTGTGCATTGGACACTTTTGTTGCAATTGTTGCCGGACTTATCATCTTCCCTGCTTGCTTCTCATTTGGCGTTCAGCCCGACCAAGGACCTGCCCTTATTTTTGTGACGCTTCCGAATGTTTTCGTAAATATGACGGGCGGTCGGATTTGGGGTACGCTTTTCTTTCTGTTTATGACATTCGCAAGCTTTTCAACGGTTATTGCCGTGTTTGAAAACCTTGTTGCTTTTCTTACCGACACATTCGGCATGAGCAGAACAAAGGCGTCAATTATCAATGGAATTATTATGTTCTTTGCGTGTCTGCCGTGTATTTTTGGATTCAACATTTGGAGTGACTTCAACATTCTCGGCAAAGGTGTGCTTGACCTTGAGGACTTCGTTGTCAGCAACCTTCTTCTTCCGATTGGCGCAATGGTTTATCTCCTGTTCTGCACAACAAAATTCGGCTGGGGCTTTGACAATTACTTTGAAGAATGTAACACGGGTAAAGGTCTTAAACTTTCAAGAGTGCTGAAGCCGTACCTTAAATACGCACTCCCCGTGCTGATTGTTATTGTGTTCGTTCAAGGCTTTATCGGGTAGGATTAGCAATCCCCTACGGCTCAAATTGTGCAAATTTGTACAATGTTACATTCCTATAAAATAACATATAAAACTAAAAACTGTACAACCATATTCGGCTGTACAGTTTTTTGTTATCTTGTGTTACCTTTTAGACGTGGATTTGTTTTTGTAACATAACCGTCAAACCAGTTGCTACACTTACGCTCGGGCATAGTATGCTTTTGATATTGCAAACTATCTGCACGAATCGGGAAAGCCGACAACCAACTCGGCTATTTACGGTTACAAGAAAGACCCGAACAACAAAAATCATTGGCTGATTGATGAGGAAGCGGCTACAGTCGTCCGCAGAATTTTCCATTTCACAATAGAAGGCTGCGGACCTTATGACATAGCCCGCACGCTGTTTGATGACAAGGTTGAAACCCCGGCTGTTTACTTTACAAAAAAGGAATTGGAATAAGGAAAAACAAAAAGGAGTTTACCCACCCGTTCAGTTGGAGCGGATATGTTGTCCGCAGTATTCTTGCAAAACAGGAATACTGAGGAGACACCGTAAATTTCCGTACGCACAAGGAATCATATAAGGACAAAAGCTCAGTGAAAAATCCGCAGGAGAACTGGCTGATATTCAATGACACGCACGAAGCAATCATTGACCGAGAAACTTGGGAGCTTGCTCAGAAACTGACAAAAACGCCGAGACGTGTTGACACCACCGGAGTGGCGAATCCGCTGACGGGTCTTGTTTATTGTGCCGATTGCGGTGCAAAGATGTATAACCACCGATTTTTCCGAGCTTACTACGCCGATGATAAATGAGTTTATCGACAAAATTTTAGTTCACGCTCCGTATTATATTGACGGAGAACGTATGCAGGAGGTTGAAATCTATCTCAATTTCATCGGCAAGTTTGAAATTCCTCAACCTCAGCTGAGCGAGGAAGAAATTAAGCGGCAGAAGCAGCTGAAACAGCCCGTCTAAAAAGCAGGGAATGCTATCAGTTGATAAAGGCGAGAAAACACAAGGTTGGCGAGCCGTTTTCACTTAGCTGCAAGGGCTGTGACAAGGTATTTGAATCCAAGCACAGCAATGCTTTGCTAAGATTGTGCAGGCTCAGTCAACAGATCACCACCAACCCTGCGTGAAAGGCTGATAATCATCAACTATCATATTCGACACACTCAAACCGGCAAGTGGAGCATAACGGATTATTCAAAGTCTGTAAAGGAAACTTTGGCGCGGTATAAAGCCGCCGTAAAGCAGATAAACGAAAAGAAAAATGAACGGAAGGGACTTCAAAATGAAAAGAAATCCACTTCCGTTTTTAATATCGCCGCACAGTGAGATTGACGGCAAACTGAATGATGAAATCAATGTGCAAGCTGCCCGTGAATATGCCCGCCGCCGTTGCAACCAAACTCAGACGAGAAATACAATGCGGCACGAACACAAGAGAAAAAACAATAGTTTACCGTTAAAAGGAAATTTAAATATTTTTTCAAGCTTGAACAAGAAACGGATTACGACACCTTGCTGTATTGCAGTTTTGCGTTAATCAGATTTTCGTCATGATTATACAACGAGGCAACTTTTCAATGTCCAAGTAATTCAGCACTAATTATGCTAAACCAACATTGTTATTTATTTGACCAATTTAAATATCTTGAATTTAATTAAATTTGACTTCTGACATTATTTTTTGAGGATATAAAGATGATACCAAATAATACGTTCTGTTTCTAATATCGGTGGAATCATAATTGAGAAATTGTTCAGAAGAGATAGGAACGGGTGCAATAAACGTTTTTTGTTCACCTTTTGAAAGTTTAATATACATTCCACAATCATTGTAATACATAACGAGCGGGTAATAAAATTGTAATGAAAAAGCACCTGATTCAATATGAAAAGCTGTTAAATCAACAGTTATTTCATCATCTGTTGTATTGGAAATTATAATTTTTATTAAGCCAAGATTCAAATCTTCACTTTTCAAATAGTCAGAATTTTCTTCCAAATATTCTGATAAATCATCATCATTCATAATGTCCATACGCTTAAGCATGTATGTATCTGTTATAGTGAATTTTGCATTTTGACAAACAAATGAATCGCCCATTTTATATACAACTTTTTCGTTTTGCGGATATTTTGAATTGATACTAAAAAACCTAATGACACCACATATACATAATACTGTTACAATAAGGAGCGTTACAATAACTTTTAAATTATTTTTCTTTCTCATAAAGACTATCTCTCCTGATGATTTTACCCTGCGCTAATTCTATAGTTTCGTCGCAAAGAGCGTTAATCTGATTTTTGTCATGACATGACAGCAACACAACTCTATCGGGAACTTTTGCGGACAAAATCATTTTTTTGACATTTTCACATGAAGCTTCATCCAACGCATTAAAAGGTTCATCTAAAACAAGTATTTGAGGGTCTTCCATCATCGCTGCTGCTATTCCAAGTTTTTGTTTCATACCAAGTGAATATTTTCGGAAACTCTTCTTTTCGTTTGGGTCAAGCCCTACCATTCTCATAGTATCCACTATTTTTTTATCGTCTATTTTCTTTTGTATTTGAGCGAGAATCTTCAAATTTTGAAAACCGGAGTACTCAGAAATGAACCCCGGATTTTCAATTAAAGCCCCAACACTATCAGGAAACGATATGTCTTTTCCTATGATTTTGTTATTTATTTTTACAAAACCACTGGTAGGTAAAATCAGTCCGCAAATTGCACGCATAAGCATAGTTTTCCCCGAACCGTTCTTACCTACAAAACCGTAAATTTTTCCTCCGGAAAGTGATAAATTTATATTTTCCAGTACAAGATTTTTTGATAACTTTTTTGTATAATTACAAATTTCTATATTCATAAATCTCTCCTACTTTAAATAATGTTTTTTCTTTTGATAATTGGCAAGCCTAAAAATAAACATATAACGATTATTAAAAAGGCAACCTCCAGTTCTGTATATATTGATATATTATTTATGGCGCAAAAATCAGTTCTTATCAACATTGAAAAGTTAAACGGCAAAAATTCGCTGCAATAAAACACAGATGTGGTCATAAGGCAGACTATCATCAAAAACGCGACAACAGGTCCAAATGTAATACTGATAATTGCATCAAATGTCATGTGACAAGTTGTAATCATCCAAGGTAACAGTACTGAGGAAATGAAAATTTCTGTCATACTTTTTCCATAAGTGCTTAGCTCCAAAAATTCTTCAGTTATTAAACTGTTTTGAGTTAATGAAAAATTACCGGAAAACAATGTAAAAGCTGTCGAAATTACAAAAAACAGTAAATAGTACAAAGTTGAAGAAACAACACACCAAACTATTTTACTCAACCACCATAAATATCGGGATTTTACCCGCAAAATAAAGGTATCGGCACTTGTCTGCAAATCGTTTGTAATGTATAATCCCACAAACAAATAAGGAAGTACATTAAAAGAAAACCACGTTATGGGAATATCTACACCCTTATTTGCCTCCGGATCAAAAGGGTCACATCCGGCAAAAATATTCATAAAAAAATCCAGAACACCGCAGTCTACAACCGAATTATAATCACTAAAATATAAGCTAATATTATGCCAATACACGAAATCAATAAATATGAACAGCAACGCAGCAAAAATAAAAAATTTACGATTATGTATGATTCCCTCTGTTATATCATGCGAAAGCAAACGAAAAAAAAGACGAACTTTCAATTTAAAAAATCCTTTCTTTTCATGAACAATAAATTTAGTACGAATACTATAATTGTCCCAAAAATCAAGAGCCAAAAGTCAATATTCCAATCACCATCAAATGAAACTGCAATACATGTTGTGACCGTCACTAAGAACGGAAATACTTTGTTTATTATACAGCCAAAAGCACATATTAATTCAGAAAAAAATATTGTAGGAATTAAAAGACATACAAAAGTTTTCATCACTACTTTTGCAAAGCTTACATTGCTTATGCATCCTTCACACAGATAATAATAGCTTTCATATGAATTCCAATTAATTACTGTTCGTGAAAAAACTCTCGACATACCAAGAACTGCGACGAGGAATAAAATGCAAAAAGCCACAGAAAAAGCAAGAACTTTCAAACTATTTCTGACAACCAGTGTATTTCTAAATCTAAAGCGAATATAGGCATTTATAAAGTTACTGTTTTTTTCGGAAAATATCGTTGAAAGTAATGCGGCGGTTGGTACAAAAAAGATAGTTGTCGTGTGACCCCCGGCGGCTTCCACAAAATCTGCCATACATATGTTGTCTGTTATATCCATCATATTTTTTTTTAAAAAAGCAAAAAAGTAAAACAATACAAAACTGCAGAGTAAACAGAAAACAACCAAATATTTAAAATATGTCATTGCAACAAAAGTTTTTCTACACGCTTTAAAAAACATCTTTTTTCGCTCCAATAAAATAATACGGAAAAAATGAAAGGCAAAAGAAAATCAAAAATAAAATTGTTACAGAAAAGGTAGTCCCACTTTCACTTGTAGTCGTGACAAGATTTCTGATACTGTAGGCATCAAATCCCAACATTTCAAGACAAAATGATGAAAAAATGTAAATGAAAAAAGGAAAAACAAAAGTCACAAATTTTCTGTTTAAAAAGAATGTAATAAACAATGACAAACTTGCTGTTACTCCCGAAAACAAAAATGTGATAAAAATATATATCGATGTATATAATAACGGTTGCACATAAAACAAATCAGCCCATTTATAAGCAGGATATATGTTAGTAAATGTATAAGATGCTTCAGGAAGCATTGTCGGTAAAAACATTGAAGAAATGAGAAAACTAAAAACCATTGGAATAGCAACCACGCAACCACCACTTACGAAAACCGCTATGTATTTTGCTATGAGATAATATTTTTTCTTGGCACGAACGCACACATTTCTTGCATATCCTCTGTTTATATCATCATAAAAGGAACTTCCAAATGGCAAAGTGGCGAGAATTGGAATAGCCATATAAAAAATGTTTTGCTGAAGATAGATATTATGACTGCCAATCCAGTTTGTATATGAAATTTCAAAAAATCCCATTAAATTTTCATCATTTAAAAATTCAGAATTCAACTGCACACAGTATGGTATTCTTTCAATCGAATACCATGTTACCAATGCTAATGAAATTAGCAAAGAAATTAAAAACAGCCTGTTTTTAAAACTTCTTTTCAGTTCGAATTTAATCATTCTTTGCATTTTATCATTCTCCATTTATTATTTTTCGGATTTGATGACTTGCATAGTTCCTTCTCCTAAAGGATTGCCTGAGAGCACTGTCATCAAATAAAGTTGGTCTTTGTACTCATTAAGTTGTTTGTCCTCAGCAACATATGCTACATTAACATTCAATTTTTTACTGGGTTCAAGTTTTTCTACAAAATAATTTTTTGAAGTCTTTTTCTCACTTGAATTAAAACTTCGTGCTTCGTTATATCCACCGTCTGTACCAAAATGCAAAAGTAAGCTGTTCAATGATACCTCCACATTTTCATTTCCTTTATTCATCATTGTAATGTTAAGCACTACATATGAATATTCATTTGTAATATTTCCTTGGCTATCTTTAATTTCATCCCAGTCCTCAAATGTGTCAAATTCGGGAAGTTCAGCCTTATTTTTTGAAATGCTGATATTATTTAATTTAACATAAATGCTTGTTCTATCGTCGTACATAGTATCGTATTCAGCACCTTCCTCAAGCAGAACACAACTTTTCGATTCAACTGCTGAATTTTCTGTGGAAGAAATAGAACTTTCATTTGCGACCTGTGTGTTTTTTGCATCAGCATTAGTGTATATATCGTTGATGTCAATAATATCATTTTTTATCAAGTATAAGATGGAAACTATTATAGATGAAGTACAGATGATAATCAAAATAATTACGGTTGTTATTTTTTTATTCAATATATAAACACCTCTATAAGCAACTCCCTACCGCAGTCTAAAAGTCATGCTCTGCGCGCATATATAAAGTCAAAACTTCATTAAAAGGCACAGAGCATAACTTACAAAGCCACAAATATTTTATATGCTGTCAGGACTCCATGCTATGTGGTAACTCACAGCTTCCTTATTCATAATGTAGCCCAAAGTAGCATATTTATAGCCGTCTTCTTTAACATAGTTAGGCAAATAATAATATGTACCCTTTGGTAAATTTTTCATATTCTTAGTTGCCCCATTATAGCTCCATGAACCGTAATATCTGTCTACAGTTTTTACGGAGGAAGTATTCTTATTATTTGTACGCTGAACCCAAGCACTCAGAGAACCTCCTGATGTGCTCTTGTTTTCGCACCAAACAGATGTATAATCTTTCTTCTCACGCCAAATAGATCTGCACGGAGTACCTCCGTTGTTACTTCTCGCACTAATGTTGATAATTGTATCTGAAACATTACCGGCAGAGAATACTGAAAAAGTAAGAGCAGACATCAAAGAAAGAACGACCATACCCAACACAATCATCTTTTTTAGTTTCTTCATCTTTTATCTCCTGTTAATAAAAAATTAAAAGTTTTCAAGATTTGAAATATTAAAACACCGGACTCACTTCATCTCCATTATAGAATATAGTGGTTCAGTTGTCAAGACAAAAAATCTAATCATTTTATAGTGAACTGAACCACTATAGTAGAAGTGGTCTATCATAATATTTATTATCCTGTTTGATAGGTTTTGGAACAACTACAACCTGTTTACCTGTGATTGTTTCCACCACTTCAATAAAGCTATAACCTTTAACCTCAATTAGATAATTGAGAGCTGTTGTACCTCCAATCCCACGAGAAAGCCACATCCATTTTCCGTTTGAAATTTTCAAGCTATCGTGTGTTCGTGTGGTGTAATTGTTCTTATCAAGTCTTACAAGTTCGTGTGGCTCAAAGTTTTTAAGATAGGTTAGCAAGTCCATTTTCTTTGCTTCAAGCACTACTTTAGGGTCTATATATGGCACTTATTCATACCTCCATTTCTGTTATTTTATCGCAAAAAGAAAAGCCAAGAAATTTTCATTTCTTGACTTAACTCTTTTGCGTATTATTAAATTGCTTTATTATTGCGAATATCATTGATTATCTTTGCAATGTTACAAGTTACCTGTCCTGAGCATTGGTGGATATCTTCATTAATTTTGCATTCTTCAACGATTGCAAAATCAACTTGCTTAACCAGTTCTCCTATAGATTTATTTTTCTTTGGATTAATACCAGACACCTGAGTAAACAAATTTCTTATATATCTTTGATTTCCTACCTTTTCGTTAGAAATTATCTCCTTTTCATTTGGTTTAATATATTTCTCATAAGCATCTTTATAATGCAAAAGTAAAAACAATTCAAATGCAGGATTAGATATACCAAGTATATTATTATTTTCTCCAAATGCTACAACTTCATCAAAATCCTTAACTTTTTCTTCGAAAATATCTGCATCAAAAACGATAATCATCCTATCCATTTCAGCATCAAAAGATATATCTGAGTTAAGTTTTTGCTCCTCGGCAAACTCTATAAGTCTTCTGGGGAAAGATATATTCTTATCTTGTTGAGTCTTTTCGAGAAAGCGAATATCAATATTAGGATTAATTCCCAATTCTTTTTTATAGTCAACCAGCTTTTCGAAATACCACGTTTCAGTATTTGCACCTTCACAAATAAAGAAATACTTTCTATAAGGCTCTATAGCCTCATTTGTGTCGCTCTTTCTTTGATTCCAATTATAATAACTTCTTACCGGTGCCATATATTTATTCCTCCGTCAAATCAAAATTAGAAAACACAGGAATTGCACCATAACGCCCCTCAAGATAAGCTTTGCTCAATGTTTTATCATATCTTTCTTTGAACTTATCCAACGAATAAACATTACTTGTGTTATTTCCATCTCTTTCAACAAACCATATTTCATCACGTCTAAAAAGCTTTTGCTCCATAATAGATGCTTCGTAGGTTGTAAACAACAACTGAGTTTTATGGCCTTTATGGAAATTCATAAAAAGCTCAAGAAAATGTTCTGTAAGTTTTGGATGAAGACTTCTTTCTAATTCATCAACAACATAAATAATGTCATCGTTTTTGTTAAGTAACATATCGAGTAAATCGAAAATTCTTCTTGTACCATCTGATTCTTCATCGAAATTAAAATCATAAAATGATTTTCCATGATAGAGTTTCAAAGTAGATACAATCGGTTCATCGTCATCCAAAGTAACAGTAAAAAAGCTTTTGTCAGTTCTCATGGTCATTCGTGCCGAAGAATATAATGACTTGTGAGCCATCTTGTTTCGTATGTCCTTCATAACTAAATCAAAAACCTTAGCCGGTAAAGCTTTTCTAAATTCCTCAAAATCAGTTTTTTCAACTCTAACTTTATCAATACCAGTATCAAAGGTTTTTATTAATTTATTGATTAACCCTAAGGATGTTTCATCATTATAATATTGAAAGTTATCAAAAGAAGTATTAGGCTTAACGATAATTATGTTTTGTGATAACCAACTATAAACCTCCTTGAAGAAAACCAGCTTGGAGTCTTCAGAATATTTTTTGTTTCTATTCATTTCCGTAAGAAACAAAATTGATTCATTACCATCAAAATCATCAGTATATGTTTTGAATTTTGCTTCATCAATTTTGTTTAATTTTACATCTTCGCCCAAGTGTGGAAATTTTTCTTCTTCATTTCTTTCAAATAAACATTTTGCATTACCATTTTGATAAAGCTCATATAACCACTCAGATGTGATTCTTCGTTGATTTAATAAAGCCGTAAAACCATAAGCATAGAATTTATCACCAATCGTGAACTGAATTTCAAACGAGCTATTCTTATTTATATTTTCTTCCTTACATTTACAAAACCATTTTGTAGCTACCATAGGAATTGTATCATTAAGCGTACTTTTCAAAAACCAAAAAAAATCAATAAGATTAGATTTACCTGCCGCATTAGCACCATAGATTACTGCGTATTTAAGTATATTCGTACTTTTAATTTTAACCCTATGATCAGTGCCTTTTTGAATTTTTGTAGAAGAAATCATAGTCATCTCTGTTGGTTCAGAAAACGATTTAAAATTCTCAACTGTCACTTTAATAAGCATTATCAATCTCTCCTTCTTATTTAATATTGTAAAGGAGAATTACAAAAAAGTCAATATGTATCCGTTTATTTGGAGAAATTTTCTCTAAATGACCTATTTATCTCAACAAACTTAACCATAGAGCGATTGTTTTTGATGAATTTTACATTTCATCTTGTTCGCTTTCTTTTCTTGTATCTTGTTTTCGATTCACCCTCATCAGGCTCACCTGTAACAATCTCATTTTCTTTTTACAACTATCACCTCTTCTTAATTTTTACTAAAAATTGTTTTTATCACCTCACTTTGGTTATACGGTGAATATGTTATTGGTTTAGCATATATTTTTTGCATAGTGTTATTATATATCACATTATGCAAAGTTGTAAATATAATTTTGAACGTTGTTTTATTTTTGTAAAATCTGGCAATATAAAATACTTATATTTATACAAATTACCTGTTAATAGACTTTTACGACCTAAATTTGGGTATAAAAAAAGAGCCTACTGGCTCGTAACATAACTATTTATAATTCGACATACTTCTTTATGTATAATTTGTTTTGACTCATACGATGGTACACTTTTAGTGAACTACTCACCAGTCTCGGGTTGGATGTTAGATTACTTCTATAAATTTGCAACGGGAACATTTAAAAGCGGAATGAACTCAGAACAGGTTTCAGGAGTGTTTAACGACCTTATGACATCACCTGTTGAGATGATTATATGGCTTGCGATAATCGTTGTATTTGGATTTTTTGTATGCAGTCGAGGACTTCAAAAAGGCATTGAAAAGGTCAGCAAGGTTATGATGGTTGCGTTGCTTGCACTGATTATTATTCTTGCAATCAACAGTATGATGCTTTCAAATGCGGGAGAAGGCTTGAGCTTTTATCTTGTTCCCGATTTCGGAAAGGTTAAAGATGTAGGACTCGGCAAGGTAATCACCTCTGCAATGAGTCAGGCGTTTTTCACACTCGGACTCGGAATCGCATCAATGGAAATTTTCGGCAGTTATATGAACAAAGACCGCACGCTTTACGGTGAGGCTGTTCAGATTTGTGCATTGGACACTTTTGTTGCAATTGTTGCCGGACTTATCATCTTCCCTGCTTGCTTCTCATTTGGCGTTCAGCCCGACCAAGGACCTGCCCTTATTTTTGTGACGCTTCCGAATGTTTTCGTAAATATGACGGGCGGTCGGATTTGGGGTACGCTTTTCTTTCTGTTTATGACATTCGCAAGCTTTTCAACGGTTATTGCCGTGTTTGAAAACCTTGTTGCTTTTCTTACCGACACATTCGGCATGAGCAGAACAAAGGCGTCAATTATCAATGGAATTATTATGTTCTTTGCGTGTCTGCCGTGTATTTTTGGATTCAACATTTGGAGTGACTTCAACATTCTCGGCAAAGGTGTGCTTGACCTTGAGGACTTCGTTGTCAGCAACCTTCTTCTTCCGATTGGCGCAATGGTTTATCTCCTGTTCTGCACAACAAAATTCGGCTGGGGCTTTGACAATTACTTTGAAGAATGTAACACGGGTAAAGGTCTTAAACTTTCAAGAGTGCTGAAGCCGTACCTTAAATACGCACTCCCCGTGCTGATTGTTATTGTGTTCGTTCAAGGCTTTATCGGGTAGGATTAGCAATCCCCTACGGCTCAAATTGTGCAAATTCGTACAATGTTATATTCCGACAAAATAACATATAAAACAAAAACTGTACAACCATAATCGGCTGTACAGTTTTTTTATTTTTGCGGTAGAACCGCATTACAGAAAGGCTTATTTAATTGAATCAATCCATTTTTGAATTTCAGACTTTGGTGTACGCAGAACCGATTCATCAAAACGGATATTCATTCCCTGCTTTACATCGGCTGTACCGCAGGCATTTGCAAAATCTTTGAATGTGTGACCAATCCAACCGCCGTTGGTTGCAAACGGATAAACCGTCTTGCCCGAAAGGTCATTTTCCTTGAGAAATGTGTGCATTGCAGGGGCAAAAGTGTACCACCAAACAGGTGTTCCGAGAATTACCTCGTCATACTTGCTAAGGTCAATATTAAGCGGTTCTATTTTGGGACAATAGCCGCTGTTCACTTCATCTTGACCTTGATTTACAACCGAGTTGTAGTCGCCGTCATACGAAACTACTGTTTCGATTCTTGCAATGTCAGCACCCGTGCTTTTCTGAATCATCTCGGCAATGCTTTTTGTGTTGCCACGATAGGAATAATAAACGATAACTTTTTTCATATTCAGAAACCACCTTTCGATTAACCGAGTTTATTATATTCTTCATCGGTTACGGGTTCGCACCACTCGTTTGAACATTCTTCGCCCGGCATTTCGGTTGCGATGTGTGAGAACCAGCTGTCCTTTTTAGCACCGTGCCAATGCTTAACCTCGGCTGGAATTACGATTACCTTACCCGGTGTAAGGCTTACAGGCTCTTTGCCCTCTTCCTGATACCAACCCTCACCTGCTGTGCAGATGAGGAGCTGACCGCCGCCGCTCTTTGCGTGGTGAATGTGCCAGTTGTTACGACAACCAGGTTCAAATGTTACATTTAAAAGGTGAAGTCCGTCCTCGGGCTTTGTGAGTGGATTTAGGTATGACTCTCCGATAAAATACTTTGCATAAGCTGTGTTGGGAGTGCCTGTGCCGAATACATTCTGCTTTTCAAATTCATCCTTGTCTGCAATTTTCATAATATTATCTCCTTGTGTAATTAAAATTTTTTAATCCAATCATTAACAATGCCTTCTGCCTTATCGGCATCACTTCCGAACAAGGGAAGTCCGTTTGTTACGGTTGCACCTTTGGCAGTATTTTTAATATCATTGACTGTGTTTGAAAGTCCGCTTCCCTCGTGAGTGCAGAACGGATGAATTGTTTTGCCCGTAAAATCAAATGCTTCAAGGAAAGTATAAACCGCCATAGGCATCGTTCCGCAGTAGTTTGGATAGCCGAGATAAATTTCATCGTAATCGTCAAGATTCGGCAATGAAACAAGTTCGGGTCTTGCCTTTGATTTAAGGTCTTTAACCGACTGAGCAACACATTCCTTGTAGTTTGCGGAATACGGAACTTTCTGCTCAATTTTAAACATATCGGCTCCTGTGAGGTCTGAAATCATTTTTGCAACCTTTTCGGTGTTGCCGACTTTTACATAGCGGTACTGACCGCCGAAATAATTTTCATCTGCTCGTGAATAAAATGCAATTAACTTTGTCATTGTAAATCTCCTTTGTTTCAGAATTTTTACTATTTTTCAGTTTGTTTTTTACTTTACAGGAATATATTACACCCTAAAGTTGACTTTAAGTCAAGAGGCATTCTTGATTTTTTCGTATAATTTTTAATTAACTGCATAGGTTGCTTTCCGTACAACACTCTTAGCTTAAATATTCTGCTGTCACTTGTGGGCATCCGATGAACTCCTCTATTTAAAATTGCAAAAGCAATCGCTATAATTACACTCGGGCATAGTATGTTTTTGATATTGCAAACTATCTGCACAAACGGAGAGCGACGGTATATCGCAAAAAAATACTGTACAACCGAGAAAGGCTGTACAGTATAGGAATTATTCTTTATAAGAAACTATTTCTTTTCAGTAAGAAGCTTATTGAGTTCGTCCATAAAGGTGTTAATATCCTTGAACTGGCGATAAACAGACGCAAAACGGACATATGAAACCTCGTCAATATTCTTGAGCTGATCCATTGCAAGCTCACCGATTTGCTTTGAAGTGATTTCACGGTCAAGGCTTGACTGAAGCTGAGCCTCAATATCATTGACCATATTTTCAATCTGTTCAATTGAAACGGGACGCTTCTCACAGGCACGGAGAATTCCGCCTGTAAGCTTGTTGCGGTCAAAAACCTCACGGGATTTATCACGCTTAACAACAATTATCGGAACAGTTTCAATCACCTCATGTGTGGTAAAGCGTTTGCCGCATCTCAGGCACTCTCTTCTTCTGCGGATTCTTTCACCGTCATCGGCAGAACGAGAGTCGATAACCTTGCTTTCTTCATAACTGCAATATGGACACTTCATATGAAAACCTCCGAATAATTATTCCCTAAAATAATTATAACATACCGTTTTCAAATTTCAAGTATAGAAAATTTACAATTTAATTACACTTTTATTGCATCAGAGATTGCGGTAATGCTTAACATTTCTCTTCTTTCTTTTACGCTTACCGTGAATTTTTGAAATAATAAGGTAAATGATGAGAACGAGAATGATAAGAGCGATAATCACAATAAACCAATAGGACTGAAATACTGTGCCGATGATGTTGAACACATAGAGAATTCCGCTGCATTCAATCTTTTCGCCTGCAACAACATTAACCTCGGCAAGCTTCTGCTTTTCGCTGTTTGCATCTGCTTTGTAATAGATTGTTGCCTTGCCGACTACCGAGCCTTTGTCAAGTGGTGCGTCAACGCTTTCGGGAATATCCTGTTCAATAATTATATTCTCATCTGTGCAGTCTTTCGGAACAATTGCACTGAGGTCGGTTTCGGGATAAAGCAATGTACTGTTTTTGCCCCATGCAAGGTTAACCTTTACTTCGCAAAGCGGCTTTGACGAGGTGGCAACAGTGTTCATTTCAAGACTTGTCAATGCCCAGCGGAAGAGGTCTGCCGCATCGGTCATTGTTGCGTAGTCCTCGGTCACACCTTCCTCATACGGTGCGTGAAGGAGAATTGCCATATATGAATAGCCGTCTGCCGACGCTGTCGTTACAAGACATCTTCCTGCCTCGTTAGTCGTACCCGTTTTGATGCCCTTTGCGTACATATAGTAATACTCACCGCCACGGTTAGCGTCAATGAGGTAGTTGGTTGTTACAAGGGCTGTATCGTCACCGTCACAAGTATATGTACAGGTATTTGTGATTTCTTCAAAGCGAGGAAGAGTGAGCGCATAGGTTGCAATTTTGTACATATCACGGGCGGTTGTATAGTGGTCGGGATCGTGAAGTCCGTCAGGATTTGCAAAATGAGTGTTTTCGCAACCGAGCTCCTTTGCTTTTTCATTCATCAGCTTGACAAAGTTATCAACATTGCCTTCACCGATATAATCGGCAAGAACCATTGCGGCATCGTTACCCGAGGGAACCATCATGCTGTAAAGCAGATCGATTGCAGTCATACTCTTGCCGACATGATTTTCAACATTCGCAAGGGAACTGCCTGTGTTTTTGAGAACATCAAGAACCGACTGCTTAATCGGAATTTTTGTATTATCAAGATCGGCTATGTTTTCAACCGCAATTATGTAGGTCATAATTTTTGTTGTTGACGCAGGGTAACGCTTTGAGTCGGCGTCTTTTTCATACACGGTCTGACCTGAATCCATATTTACAAGAAGGATTGAGTCCGACTCGGTTTTTACATCATTAGGATAGGACGCAGCACCTGCCGATGTGAAAGCGGAACAGATAATGATGCAAAGCATACAGAGAAGTGAAAGTGTTTTGGTTATGGTTTTTCTCATTTACTTAATTCTCCCATTTATAGTTTTTCAGTTTAAAGCATTTTGTCCGCCACGCTCAAACAGGCGGTCTACCTCTGCTTTTAACAATCGTATTTCATCGTTTCGGATATCGCCGTAACGATCCATTATGCAGTCTGCAATTTTTTGAGAAAGTTCAAGGCTTTTTGTGTCGGCAAAATCGGCAATCGACATCTGCGGAAGTCCGTGCTGTCTGTGACCGAAAAAGTCGCCGGGTCCTCTCATTTTCAAATCTTCATCGGCAATGACAAAACCGTTGTTCGTTGAACACATAACCTCAAGCCGTTCTCTTGTTGTCTTACTGCCCTTGTCGCTGATGAGAATACAATAGGACTGCGAACTGCCTCTGCCTACCCTTCCTCTCAGCTGATGGAGCTGTGAAAGTCCGAATCTTTCGGCATTTTCAATCACAATAACCGTAGCATTCGGAACATCAACGCCGACTTCTATTACCGTTGTGGCAACAAGAACGGAATACTCATTCTCGACAAACTTACGCATAACCTCGTCTTTTTCATCGGACTTCATCTGTCCGTGAACAATGCCGACTGCTATGTCAGGAAATTCCCGCAACATCAAGTCTGCGGCATATTCTTCGGCTGACGCAACATCGTCAAGCTCGCCTTCTTCAACAAGGGGACAAACTATATACGCCTGTCTGCCGTGTTTTACTTCACTGCGGATAAAGTCATACACTCCGCCACGCATTGCAGAAGTTCGCAACACGGTTTTCACGGGTTTTCTTGACGGCGGAAGTTCGTCAATTATTGAAATGTCGAGGTCGCCGAAAATGATAAGTCCGAGTGTTCTCGGAATCGGGGTGGCACTCATAACAAGCAGATGCGGATTGTTGCCCTTGCCGAGAAGCTTTGCTCTTTGCGCAACGCCGAATCTGTGCTGTTCGTCGGTTACGGCAAGCGCAAGATTTTTAAATTCGGTTTTATCGGTAATGAGAGCGTGTGTTCCGATTACCATATCAATCGAACCGTCTGCAAGTGATTTTCTGATTTGTTTTTTTTCGGATTCCCTGAGTGTGCCTGTCAGCAGACCAACCTTGATATCCGTATTTTCAAAAAGCTTTTGAAATGTTTTGTAATGTTGTCGGGCAAGGATTTCAGTCGGCGCCATGAATGCGGTCTGAAATCCGTTTTTGGCAACCGTGTAGCAGACCGAGGCTGCCACAGCCGTTTTGCCCGAACCTACATCACCCTGAACAAGTCGGTTCAGCGGAGATGATTTGTTGATTATATCGTTTATGCAGTCCGACACCGCCCGTTTTTGGGCATTTGTCATTGTGAACGGCAAAAGCGATTCAAATTCTTTTGAATAATCCTTTGTGATTTCAAGAGAGGTTACTCCTCTGCTGTGGTCACGCAGATTTCTCATTCCGAGGTTCAGCACAACAAGCTCTTCGGTAACAAGCCTTTTTCGGGCTGCTTCAAGCTGTTGGCGGTTCTTCGGAAAGTGAATGTCAAACAACGCCTGTCTGAGTGAGCAAAGGTCAAATCTTTCTCTTATGGCATCGGGCAAAGGATCCTTAATTTTTGACGGCAGCATTGAAAGTGCCTGTCGTACGGCTGATTCAACCGATTTACTCGGAAGTCCTGCCGTTTGTCTGTAAATCGGACGGATTTGTGTTCCCTTGACAGCAGGAGCAAAAGTCGGAGATACAATCTGCATTCCGTAGCTGTCGGATGAGATTTTTCCGTAGAAGAAATATTCTCCGCCCTGTCTGAGCATTGAGCTGATGTATTTATTGTTAAAAAACACAAGCTGAATTGAACCCGTTTCATCATAGACTGCGGTTTTGGAAATAATTCTTCCGCCGCTTATTCGGGTATCGTTTACAGATGTTGCGACAACAGCCTTTATGCAGACGGTTTCACCGTATTCAAGCTCGTCAATATGCTTGATGTTGCTCCAATCCTCGTATGTGCGTGGATAGAAATTAATCAAATCTCCAACGCTTTTAATCCCGAGTCTTGCAAAAAGTGCGGCACGCTTTTCACCTATTCCGTTCAAATTTGTAACGGGAGTTTTATAAAGTGATGTCATACCGCACCTCCGTTATACAAAACGGGAGCATAACCGTAAAAATTATGCTCCCTGAAAAAATCCGATTTAAATGCTTATTCTACGCTGAGAATAAAGTAGTAAACAGGCTGGTCGCCCTTTACAAGAGTAATATCGGTTCTTGAACCGAACTTTTCACGAAGCTCTCCGTATGCCTTTTCTGCCTCTTCCTCACTTACATCCTCACCATAGATAAGAGTAATGAATGAAGTGTCACGGCTGACCATATCCTTTGCAAGCTTGACAAGAGCCTTAACTGTGCTCTTTTCTGTGATTGTAAGCCTGCCGTTTTCAAGGGCGATAATGTCGCCCTCTTTGATTTTTTTACCGCCGAATTCACTGCTTCTTGCGGCAAAGGTTACAAGACCTGTGCCCACAGACGCAAGTGCGTCCGTCATAAGCTGTGCGTTGCTTTCGGCAGAAATCTCGGGATCAAAGTTGAGCATTGCCGTCATACCCTGCGGAATTGTTCTTGTCGGAACAATGATGACATTTCTGTCTTTTACCATCGGGATTGTCTGCTCTGCGGCAAGAATGATGTTTTTATTGTTTGGAAGAACGAGAACATTCTTGGCAGGAGTTGCCATAATTGCCTCATAGATATCGTCTGTACTCGGGTTCATACTCTGACCGCCCGAAACAACATTGTCACAACCGAGGTCTTTAAAAAGGTCTTTAAGACCGTTACCTGCGGCAACTGCAACAAAGCCGAAATCGTTTTCAGGTTCTGCGGGAACAAACTTTTCCTTTTCAGCCTTTTTCTTTGTTGACTTGACATTCTTGTGCTGTTCCTTCATATTCTCAACCTTAACCGTGAGAAGCTGACCGAACTCAAGTCCTTTTGAAAGAGCATTGCCCGGCTGTTCCGTATGAACATGAACCTTGATAATCTCATCATCATTTACAACAACTACGCAATCACCGATTGATTCAAGATAACTGCGAAGCTCGCCGATTTCGGTTTCAATCTCGGCATTTCTGCCAACGATGAACTCTGTGCAATATGTGAATCTGATATCATCGTCAAATTCAGCGGCGGCACTTTCAAATGTGCTGACGGTTGCAGGAGCTGTGTCATCGTCAGCTTCAATCATAATGCCGTTCTTAATTACAGAGAGCATACCCTCAAAGATTACGCAAAGGCCCTTACCGCCTGCGTCAACAACGCCTGCCTTTTTAAGCACGGGCAAAAGCTGAGGAGTGATTGCAAGCGCCTCGTTAGCCTTGTCAACGATTGTCTGCCATACAGACACAACATCTCTGTCATACTTAGCGGCTTCGATACCTGCCTCATAAGCCATTCTTGCAACCGTGAGAATTGTTCCCTCTGTCGGTTTCATAACAGCCTTGTAAGCGGCGTCAACACCGATTCCGAGTGCTGCGGCAAGATTTTTGCCGTCAACTTCTTCGATGTCTTTAAGTCCCTGGGCAAAGCCACGGAAGATTAGTGAAGTGATAACACCCGAATTGCCTCTTGCTCCACGGAGCATTGCAGAGGCTGTGATACCTGCGGCATCACCTGCACAGGTACCGTCAAAATCTTCAAGCGCTGCAACAGCCGCATTGACTGTCATTGACATATTTGTACCTGTGTCTCCGTCGGGTACAGGGAAAATATTAAGATCATTTATACTGTTTTTTTGGTTTGAAATATTATTCGCACCCGAAATAACAGCCTGTTTGAGAATTTGTCCGTTTATCATTTAGGCACATCCTTTTAATGTACATTTCTTAATCAACTGTATAAGCCGATTTTACACCGACAAACGCAGTTTTACAATAATTCACATTATAACATTATACATTATCAGCTTGTTTTTTGCAATAGTATAATACACTAATTATCTGCAAAAAAAGCCGACTTAATCGGGATTGTTTCATATTTTTTGACAATTGGAAACAATTTACTTTATGCTGATTTGTGTTATTCAATACGCATTGACTCGGCTGAAACGCACTTTCCGCTTTTGTCATCAACATCAAAAAGCGTACATTCCATTTTGCATTCTCCGCTTGCAAGGTCAAAGCGCTGCGGAAGCTTATTTTTCAGCTTTGCAATTATAATTTCGCTCTTTACACCGAGAACGGAATGGATTGTACCCGTCATTCCCGTGTCGGTTATGTAGCCGGTTCCCTTCGGAAGAACCTGTGCGTCAGAGGTCTGAACATGGGTGTGTGTTCCGAACATTGCGGAAACTCTGCCGTCAAGGTAATAACCCATTGCCCTTTTTTCACCCGTTGCCTCTGCGTGAAAATCAACAATTATGATTTTGCTTTCAGCCTGTTTAATCATTTTATCTACACATTCAAAGGCGCAATTCAGGTTGTTATCCATATAGGAATTACCCATAATATTTATAATCGACACAATTCTTCGCCCTGTGTCAACATTAATTATACCTTTGCCGGGTGTTGAATTTTCGGGAAAATTAGCGGGTCTGACAATGAAGGGATTTGAGTCGAGGCAGTCATAGACTTCTTTTCTGCGGAAAGAATGGTTACCGAGTGTAATTGCATCAACTCCGCTGTCAAAAAGATGCTTTGCAGACACGGGAGTCAGTCCGTTGCCGTCAGCGGAATTTTCACCGTTGCAGATTACAAAATCAACGCCTTTCCCCTTTTTGAGCGTGGGAAGATTGTTGCGAAGAAATTCACAACCGATACTGCCTACAACATCACCTATACATAAAATTCTCATAGTTATCCCTCCGTTTGTGTCCGATTGCAAAATTTCAGTCGTTCAAAGCAAAACATACAAATTGATTATAACACAACTTTTCTATTCTGTCACATCAAAATCAACCTGATCTGCAATATTTTCGTTAAAAATATAATCTGTTGTCACCCTGTAGCTACCTTTATTTTCTTTAACGGAAATTTGTTTTGAAATAACTTTGCTTTTATTCTTTGTAAAAATCTCATAGAGAATACAATCAGCCTTTGCAATCTCCTCAGCCTTGTTTTTACTTACAGAGTTTTCGGTTGTTACAAGTTCACGGTCGGTTCTGATTTTAAGTCCTACCGGCAGAACAACATCATTTATAAACAGATTTTCTCCGTGAACTGTGCTTACAAAATTGTCGTAGTTTTCAAAGGCAAGGTTACAGGGAAAATCAAGCCATAAAAATCTGAAATTTTTTCTGTCAACATAATTTTCGTCAGCGTAACTGTAGGTTACTTTTTTCGGAATTGAAAGCGTTTGCTGTTCGGTAATGTCGGCATAAACCTTTGCGTTTGCTCTCAAGTAACGCATATCGCCCTGCTTTGTTTCGTCAAGCCCGCTGACAAGAATCTGACCGTTCACAACTCCGCTGCCCTTTGTAACAACAGGTCTGCCGTTATATGCCTGAATCCGTGTTATGACTCCATCCTTAACCGCTTTTACATTGCAAGGATTTTTTGAGGTGTCAAGCTTCGGCTTTTTGTAGGTTTCCTTAACTTCAACCGTGACAAGACTGCCAGTTATGTTTATGCTCATCCAGCGGATATCGTCACATTTCAGCTGAATATTGCGTTCTATCTGATCTGTATCGAGATTGTTTTTCCACACACCGACAGAAATCCCGTTATCACCAAGTAACGATTCAAGATATGTATTGCTGATTTCCTCTGTACCCGAAATTTTTACTGACCAGATAAAATTTGAAAGAAAAATACAGAGAATAATTCCGCATACCGCACCTGCAAAAAGTCCTGTTCTCTTCTTATAGCGGTTAATAATAAACGGCAGTCCGTGTTTGGCTGTTATTCTTGTTTTAACCCTTGATTTGCGTGCAAGGATTCTGATTTTTTTGTAGTCGGAAAGGTACATTGAGGCTGATATTGCGTTCTTTTTCGGAACGGGATTCCAGAGATTCACACCGTTTTTTGCGGTTATGTTCATAAATCTTTCGGGAAATTTTCCGCTTGCGGTAAAGTCCACACTTCCTCTGAGAAAGCGTATTATTTTAAGGAGCATAGTTTCACCTCACGAAAGAAAGTTGATGTCGGTTACAAAGCCTTCAATTTCAACGCAGGAGCTTGAAATGCACTTCAATGTCATTCCTCTCCCGCAAAATGAAATTACGGTTTTGCAGGTATTAATTTTTATGCTTTCGCTGTCATAGAGCAAAATTCCCGTTGAACCCTCAACGGTTATTCTGCGGTTTCCGAGCATCTCTATATACGGCATTGTTCCCATATCGAACATTGGAGAAGGCAATCTTTCGTTTTTATCGGCAATTCGTTTCTTCTTTGGCAAAAAAATCTCCCCTGTTTTCGTTTCTCATTTATTTTTATGCAACTGCCATCATATATATTAATTGGTGATTAATATGTTCCTGAGTAAAAGTGCCGTAAAGGCGGTGAATATTTTTAAAGCAATCGGAATTTTTCTTTTATGCATTACGGCTCTTTTGTTTTCAAAAGAATGTTCAAAGGGTGCTGAAAACGGCATAGGCTTGTGCCTTTCAACGCTTGTACCGTCACTTTTCCCTTTCATGGTGCTTGCCTCATATATTACAGATAGCGGTCTTGCAGAAAAAATCGGCAGACATCTTTCATGGCTGACAAAACCGCTTTTCGGACTTGACGGTTGCTTTGCATCGGCAATAATTCTCTCGCTTGTCGGAGGTTATCCCGTTGGTGCAAAGACGGTAAATTCGCTTTATAAAAAAGGTGCGGCAAGTGAAAGTGAGTGTAAACGGGCAGGTCTTTTTTTGGTGTGTTCGGGACCGGGATTTCTTGTGAATTTTATCGGTGTACAGCTTTATTCAAGCATTGAAGTCGGGTTTATTATATTTGCCGCCCAATGCATCTCTGTTTTTATACTTGGATTTGCTTTAAAATTCGTTTGCAGAAACAAACTTGATGATAATTCCAATTTGGAAACATTAATAAGCACTCCGCAAAAAGGCGACGCACTTGTAAAGTCTGTTCTTGACGGTGCAAGGGGAATGTTTGCAATCTGCGCATTTGTGGTGCTGTTTTCGGCATTTACTGAGATTTTCTGCTCACACATTACGGATGAAAATATTCAAAAACCGTTTTTGATACTCACGGAAGTTTGCAATGCGGTTACTGCGGTATCGAAAGATTTGCCGATTGAGGTTGTTGCATTTTCGTCAGGATTCGGCGGACTTTGCGTACATTTTCAGATTTTCTCGGCACTTGGAGATATTAAGGTGAATAAAATATTATTTTTCTTTTGCAGAATTTTACAAGGGCTTATCACCGCATTGCTTACGCATTTAGGAATAAAACTTTTCTCCGTCACAATCGATGTTTTTTCAACATCAACGGTTGAAAATTTCAGTTTTTTCGGAGGAACTGCCCTTTCGGGAACGGCTCTGCTTTTTACCGCTTTATGCTTTTTATATTCACTCAAAAATTACAAACAAAATTGACGGAGGTTACTTTATGTGCGGAATAGCAGGATGGATTGACCACTCACAGGATATGAGCGAAAGAATCGATTTGCTCAACAGAATGTCTGAAACGCTTGACAGGCGAGGTCCTGACGAAAACGGTTTGTACATTAACCGAGGGGCGGCGCTTATGCACAGGCGGCTTGTTGTAATTGACCGTGAAAATGGCAAACAACCGATGTCTGTTCGTCACAAGGACACGACCTATGTCATTGTCTATAACGGCGAACTCTACAACACAGCCGAGCTTCGTGAGGAGCTGAAAGCATCGGGTTTTCATTTCAGAGGTCACAGCGACACGGAGGTTGTGCTGAAATCGTACATTAAATACGGTGTTGACTGCTGCAAAAAGCTGAACGGAATTTTTGCCTTTGCAATCTACAACACAAGCGACAAATCTCTGTTTTTGTGCAGGGACAGAATTGGCGTTAAGCCGCTGTTTTACTATGAATACAACGGTGGCTTGCTGTTTGCGTCAGAAATAAAAGCATTGCTTGCAAGCAAGGTTGTGAAGCCTCAAATTGACGAACAGGGACTCAATGAAATTTTCTTTTTAGGGCCTGCAAGAACGCCTTCGTTCGGAGTTTTCAAGGGAGTATTTGAGCTTAATCCGGGCGAATGTGCAATGTATAGGCACTCAAAGCTTCGCCGAAAAAAATACTACACCGTTGAGGCAAAAGAGCATACAGACAATGAAGTAACTACCATTGAAAAGACGAGATATCTGCTGACTGATGCAATTCAGCGACAGCTTGTGAGTGATGTTCCGCTGTGCTTTTTCCTTTCGGGAGGGCTTGACAGCAGTATAATTGTCAAGACCGCATCAATGTACAACAAGGAACACAAACTCGGCAAAATCAACACCTACTCGGTTGAATACCGTGACAACGAAAAATATTTTCAAAAGAGCAATTTTCAGCCTACTCCCGACTACGAATTTATTTCGATGATGTCAAAAAATGCCGACACAAAGCACAGGGAAATTGTCCTTGACAACACGCTTGTGTGCGACGCACTTTATGAAAGTGTTCAGGCAAGGGATTTGCCGGGGTATGTTGATGTTGACTCGTCACTTTTGCTCTTCTGCAAAGAAATCAAGCAAAACTACACCGTTGCACTTTCAGGAGAATGTGCCGATGAACTTTTCGGCGGATATCCGTGGTATCACAACCATGAAATACTTTTTGATGATTGTTTTCCGTGGTCAAAAAGTCAGGATATTCGCAGGAGCATTCTCAAGGACGGTGTGCTGAAAAACGGCGAAGAGTATGTCAGACAAAGGTATCTTGACACAATAAGCCTTGCCCCAAAGCTTAAAAGTGACACCGACCTTGACAGGCGAATGCGAGAGATGTTCTACCTGAATTTTTACTGGTTTATGCAATGTCTGCTTGAGCGAAAAGACAGATGCTCAATGTTCAGCGGACTTGAGGTAAGAGTGCCGTTCTGCGATTACAGACTTGTTGAATATGCGTACAATATGCCGTGGGAATTAAAGGCATGGGGCAACCGTGAAAAGGGAATTGTGCGAAAGGCTTTTGAGGATATTCTGCCCGAAGAAATTTGCTGGCGAAAGAAAAGCCCGTACCCGAAAACGCACAATCCGATTTACTTCAACGAGTGTGTAAAAAGGGTTAGAAAAATTCTTAAAAAGCGTTCAATTCTAAACGAACTGCTTGACCGAAAAGGGATTGAAGATATCATTGAAAATCCCGATAAAATCACAAATCCGTGGTACGGTCAGCTGATGAAAGCACCGCAGATTCTTGCGTATATAATCGAACTTGACTACTGGTTTGATAAATATAATGTTGAAATAGTGTAACGGTTATGTTAAAATCGGAGTGTAAAAAGCATTGGGAGATGTAGAAAATTAGCCGTAAACAATATATTAAACTGACCGATTTCTTCAAGAATAACAAATCCGCAAAAAATGTGTTGAAATTTGTATATAAAATTTTTCCGCTGACAGTATTTGCAAGCTATCCGATTTTGCTTGTATATACATTTTTGTGGCAAAAAGATTTGTTTTTAAAGTCGCTGACTGTGCCTGCGGGGGTGTTTTTGGGAATAACACTTCTGCGAATTATCATAAAAGAAGAACGCCCGTATGTGCGGTACGAAGTTGCGCCTGTTTTTGCAAAGAACAGCAAGCCCGACAGTATGCCGAGCCGCCACACCGCAAGCGCATTCATCATTGCAATGGCAATTTTGCGGTTCAATGTGTGGGCAGGAATTGCATACCTCTTCATTGCGGTTATAATTTCCGTGTCAAGAGTGTGTGCAGGAGTGCATTATGTGCGTGATGTCATAGTCGGCGCAGCAATAGCAATCCTCTGCGGAATTGTATTTTTGTTTTTGGTATTTTAATATAAAATTGTGCAGACGGTAACAATGTTACGCTCAATCATAATTTTCAATTTAAAAAGCCACAGCAGAAAGTAAAAAATCTGCCGTGGCTTTTTGTTGAGTGAAAATATTTATAAAACTTATACGGGTATTTTTACAATAGTTTTCTGAATGTATGTAGCATCTCGAACATCAATCACTCCGTCACCGTTGCAATCAGCAAGCAACTTCTGGTCATCTGTAAGCGTTGCTATACCCACAACATACTTTTGCAATAATGTTGCATCAGCCACAGTTACTGAATTGTCAAGGTCGATGTCGTTTATCATAGCCCATTTAGCATACAAAATAACATCTGCCTTATTTTCATATATTGATGTTTCTTCGATTTTATTATTAAAATCAGCAGGGTCATACCAACCAATAAAAATATTCTTATCCTTAGTTGGTTTTGGTAAAGTGCCATAAAAGCCACAGTACGATACTTCTTTAGATGAAGTATTGCATAATCCCCCATTTGGATTAAAGGTGACATTGTAAACTTCAGCAGTTAATTTTTGATATGATGATATGTTTTTATCAAAACCTTTTGGAACAACCTTGACTCTATATGCTTCAAGCCTAAGTTTTTTACCGGTTGTACCTGCAACATCACCATTCTTCATCCAATCTGTCCAACCATTCTCTGCAACATGTACTTTATATAACACATCAAATTTATTATTTGCTTCATCTGAAAGTGAAATTTTAATTGCTTCCGAACGAAGACTTAGATCAGTACTACCGCTTAAAGTTCCGTTATATACATTTTTTCCCCAGCCAACATCTTCTATATGGGTACTGTATTGTATATCACAATACGCAGTATCTTTTAATTTCAGTTTGATAGCTTCAATTCTACGCTTTTCTCCTGTTGTACCCGAAATTTCGTCTTCATTTACAAATTGTTGCCAACCAATATCCTCTAAATGAGATGTATATTCAATTTTGGGAACTAAAATAACTTTTATTGCTGTAATAGGCAATGAACCTCCTGTTGTTCCTGAAATTTCACCATTTTTAGCCCAACCAAGCCAACCGAGATTTTTTGTATAACTACAATAATATATATTATAACTATTAGCAATATTGCCGACCAATTCTACCTTAAAAGCCTCAATTGAACTACCAGCATTATCAGAACCACACAATTCACCGTTATTATAGAAATCTGACCAACCAACATTTGAAAAATGACATGAATATTTCACTTCACCATCGCAATTTTTCAAATCAATTTTTAATGCTCTGACACGATTTCCATCTATATCACCACATATATTTCCATTATAAATATCTTTTGATTCAAAATTTTTCAAATATGTAGAATATGTTACAGTCGGCAAATTATCAATATGGGATTCTTTTTCATTTGATTCATCGCATTCATAAACAAAGCCAGCCATGTATTTATAATTACATGTAAAATCATTCCAGTACAAATTTTCATCAGTTCTAACATCACCCCATAAACCTAGGTAATTTTCGTTACCTCCTGCACAGTCGGGTTCATTTGAAGCCCATTTAGTATAATCAAAAGGTTCACCTGTAACCCATTTCCATTTTTTAGAAGTACAACTACCACCTAAATAAAAATTCAAATTATTATAATATTCAAGTGATTTCCAAAGTGCATTTTGTTCTTGAGAAGAGGTTACAGTAGCCAGATATCCGCCCTTATTTTCACACCAAATTTTTGCATCATCCCAAGTTTTTGAAGAAGCATAAATTTTGTAAGTATGACCATCATATGAATATTTCTTTAACAAAAGCGGCTCATTTGATTTGTGAATAACATTAAAACTACAACTGATTGTTGACGATTTACCGTTTTCATTTACTCCAGAAACATATATGGTATATCTTCCTGTATCCATTAATGTCATTTTATAACTACTAACATTTCCAACATTACAATCCATAAAACAATATGTAGTTCCTTTAAGTGAACCAGTATCATATGTGATGTATCCCTGTAGCCAATAAGCGGTTGAATTTGCAGAAGGACTCCAATGAGCTATTACATCACCTGGGAGATAATAATTATAATCCGTAGAAATACTACCAGGCTGTTCTGGAAGAATATAAGTTTTATTATCATAATTAGGTCTTAAATATATTCTTGTGATACAACCCGAACTATCACCGTGACGATAACCAAGGTCACCGTTATGGTTGTATGATTTTCCTCTTTGAACTTTTGAAGTTCCATCAGACCAATTGTTTCCCTCAATAGAATGTGTTGAATCTTCCATTATACCAACATGACACCACTTGCCGGCTGTTGTAGAACACTTATTACAATAAAAGAATACTATATCGCCTTTTTGCGGAGAATAGACTCTTTCACAGCTATCTTTCATTCCCATATACATATTGTAACAACTTGAACTGCTGGCAATACTACTGACACCCGCCTGCTTTGCACACCATGTTACAAAATCAGCACACCATGCGTTCTTATGCCCATTATATTTTTGATAGTAAGAATTTCCTATTTCGGCACGAGCAATATCAACAATACTATCTGCGGTATTTACCGCACTTACAGTAACAGGAGCAATGATAATTGCCGAAATTACTATTGTCATTGTTAAAATAATAGACAACGATTTACTTAATTTTCTCTTCATCTCTATTCCCCCTAAATATTTATTTGTACAAAATACGCATAATTATTGTTTGGATGTGCGTATTATTGTATATTTGCATTATAATCATATTTATGACTATTGTCAAGTGCAAAATCTTATATTACCTTTAAATACAGGTGATATAATGATAAAATACACTCCTTTTTGGGAAACTTTGGAGAAAAGTAATGAGAGTACCTACACTCTTATCAACAAGCACAACATCAGCAGTGCGACAATTGACAGATTAAGGAAAAATCAGGGCATCAGCACGACTAAGATTGATGATTTGTGCAAAATTTTCAAATGCAGGGTTGAGGACATTATTGTGTTTGAAGATGATGAGAATGACGAAAACGGCGATAGCAACAAATAATTTAAGCCACGGAAATTTTGCCGTGGCTTTTATAGTATATTTTTTAGGGAATTTTAGCATTAATATTGCAAAGCAATTGTCAAACAGTAGCGGCGAACCGTGTTCGCCATTTGTTTTGGGTGAAAACACAAAACAAGCGATTTTTTATTTTAATTATCGTTGTTACGGTTTGTCAATCATTTTGGCACATTTATAGAATTATATTTATCGGATATTCTGTTAAATTACTTGCGGGCGTCCGATGAACGCCCCTACGGCATAGATTGTGCAAGAGGTAACGTATTACATTCAATCATAATTTTCAATTTAAAAAGCCACAGTAGATTTTAACTTTCTACTGTGGCTTTTTTGTTGGTTGTTAAGTTGTGTAATATCTGTTTATGTAACAGCGATATTATTTTTTGTCGTCTGTTTTTTCTGTGAGGTCGATGATATCGCCTGTGCAATGGGGACATTTTGTGGCTTTGATATCAATATCACTGAAACAGAACGGACACTTCTTTGTTGTAGGAGCTTCTTCGGGTTCAGTTTTTTTGCCGAGTGACATAACCTTGTTGACAAGCTTTACGATAAGGAAGATTACGAAAGCCATAATCAGGAAGTTGATTACCGCTGTGATAAACTTACCGTACATAATTGTTGCGCCGTTGATTGTAACCTGAAACTGGTCAAAGTTGACACCGCCGAAAATACCGAGAATCGGCGAAATGATGTCGCTTGTGAGAGAAGTTACAATTGCCTGAAAAGCCGCACCAATGATAACGCCGACTGCGAGATCAAGCACATTTCCACGCATTATGAATTCCTTAAACTCCGAAAAAAACTTTTTCATTTTGCCCTAATCCCCTTTATTTAATTTTCAAAATCAGCCAAGAATTGCCTTATGGTAAACCTTTTTACCCTTTTTGATTACAACATAGCCTTTTTCAAAATCAGACTTTGCAACCTTTGCGTAAACATCTGTTACCTTTTCATCGTCAACAGAAACACCGCCCTGCTGAATAAGTCTTCTGCCCTCACCGTTTGAAGGGATAAGTCCGCACTTCTTCATGAGGTCAAGAATTCCGATTTCGCCGTCTGCAAAATCAGCCTCTGTAAGAGTTGTTGAAGGCATATTGTCAGTATTTGTCTTGTTGCTGAAGATTGCTCTTGCGGCCTCCTGAGCCTTGTCAGCCTCCTCTTTGCCGTGAACAAGTTCTGTAAGCTCATGAGCAAGAATTTCTTTTGCTTTGTTGATTTCACTGCCCTCAAGCTTTGCAAGCTCATCAATTTCTTCAAGCGGAAGGAATGTGAGCATTTTAAGGCACTTGATTACATCGCCGTCATCAACATTTCTCCAATACTGGTAGAAATCGTAGGGGCTTGTCTTTTCGGCTGAAAGCCATACTGCACCCGACTGGGTTTTACCCATTTTCTTACCCTCTGAGTTGAGGAGAAGGTTGATTGTCATTGCGTATGCGTTCTTGCCGAGCTTTCTTCTGATAAGCTCTGTACCGCCGAGCATATTGCTCCACTGGTCATCGCCGCCGAACTGCATATTACAGCCGTACTTTTGATAGAGAGCATAGAAGTCGTATGACTGCATAATCATATAGTTAAATTCAAGGAAGCTGAGTCCCTTTTCCATTCTCTGCTTGTAGCACTCTGCACGAAGCATATTATTAACGCTGAAACAAGCGCCTACATCACGGAGAAGTTCAACATAGTTAAGGTCAAGAAGCCAGTCTGCGTTATTTACAAGAAGAGCCTTGCCATCAGAAAAGTCGATAAAACGGCTCATCTGCTTTTTGAAACAATCAACATTGTGCTGAATTGTTTCCTTTGTCATCATCTGACGCATATCTGTTCTGCCTGACGGATCACCGATCATACCTGTGCCGCCGCCTACGAGTGCAATTGGCTTGTTGCCTGCCATCTGAAGTCTTTTCATAAGGCAAAGAGCCATAAAGTGACCTACATGGAGGCTGTCGGCTGTCGGGTCAAAGCCGATATAGAATATGGCTTTACCACTGTTTACAAGCTCTCTGATTTCTTCTTCGTCCGTAACCTGAGCGATAAGTCCTCTGGCTACGAGTTCTTCATATACTCCCATATTTAAAAATTCCTTTCGATTTTTGTCAGTTAAACAATAATATTATAACATTATTTAATTTATAGTCAACCTTTCAGGCATGAGTTTTGGTGCAAATCTCGCCGTTTTCGACTGTTATCATAACGGTTTTATCGCTGTCTGTCCGATAAACATTTTTGCACACGCTGTTAAGCAAGGCTGTTATATAGTAATCGGGAAGTGCCGTATCGTCAGCCGAAACGCTTATTACAGCGGTTTCGGGGCTTGCCTTTGCAAGAAAATCTTCACTTGAAGAATATTTACTGCCGTGGTGTGCAACCTTGAGAACATCGCATTTTAATTCTTTGTCGGAATTAACCATTGATTCTTCCCTTTTTGACGAAATGTCGCCTGTAAAAAGAAATCGCTTTTCGTCATATTGAAGCATTGTTACAAGCGAATTATCGTTTGTGTTGCCGAAGTCCTTTTCGGGTTGATAAAATTTAAAGGTCATATTTCCGATTTCAACGGGTTTGTCTGAAACGGGAATTACGGTTTTTATATTATTTTCTTTTATAGAATTAACAAGTTTTTCGTATTCGGGGGTTTTGTGGTTGTCGGAATATTTTCCGAAATAAACAACATCCGTACCGAATTCATCTATGACATCGGGCAGCGAACCGATGTGGTCGCTATCGGGGTGTGACACGATTACGGCATCAAGATGAGTTACCGAACTGCGTTTGAGATAGGCAGTAATTTTATCGGTCACAAGATTTGTTCCTCCGTCAATCAGCACGCTTTTATCTCCGCATTTAATCAGCGTACAATCAGCCGAACCGACATTGATAAACGAAACAGAAAAATCGGACTCCATATCAGCTGAAATTCCGAAAAATGTATAGACATCGTTCCAATCGGGAATTCCGAGAGGTTTTCCGAATGAAACAAGCAGTACACAGGCAGTGAAAAGTACGCATACCGATATTTTCAGTATGAAAAAGATTTTATTTCTTTTTGTTTTTTCGTCTGTACTTTGCGAACTTATCTTTGCCGTTTTTGCCTCTTCCCTTCTGATTCTGCGAATTGCGGTTGTTGTTCTGTTTTGAATAACCGCCCTGTGTTTGTCCAGCCATCGGAGTTACAAGACATTTTTTATCGTTACCGATTAAATCCCGTCTGCCGGCTTTGATGAGTGCTTTGATTACAAGCGGTTTGTTTTCGGGAATGAAATACTGCAGCAACGCCCTTTGCATTGCCTTTTCATTTTCAGACTTCGGAACATAAACCTCTTTGAGAGTGTACGGATCAAGCTCCGTATAGAACATACTCGTTGAAATTGTACCCGGAGTCGGATAGAAGTCCTGAACCTGTTTTGGGTGAATGTTTTCACGCTTGCAGAAAAGTGCAAGTTCTACGGCATCCGAAAGTGTTGAACCTGGGTGTGAGCTCATCAGATACGGTACGACATACTGGTCTTTATTTTCCTTGCCCGTAAAATCGTAGAACATCTTACAAAAACGCTTGTAGCTTTCAATATGCGGCTTGCCCATTTTGTCAAGAACCGCCGCCGAACAATGCTCGGGGGCAACTCTCAGCTGACCGCTGATGTGATACTTTACGAGTTCACGGAAAAATTCGTCATTTTCATCTTCAATAAGATAATCAAAACGGATTCCGCTGCGGATAAACACCTTTTTAATTCCATTGAGATTTCTCAGCTTTCGCAGAATATCAAGATATTCCGTGTGTGACACCTGCATATTCGGGCAAGGTGTCGGTGCAAGACATCTTCTGTTTTTACAAAGTCCGAGCTTTTTCTGCTTTTCGCATGACGGAAGTCTGAAGTTTGCGGTAGGTCCTCCGACATCGCTTATGTAGCCCTTGAATCGTGGATTATCAAGAAAACTTTCAGCCTCCTCAATAATACTCTTTTCACTTCTGACGGTTACCGCTCTGCCCTGATGAAAAGCAAGTGAGCAGAAATTACAAGCACCGAAACAACCACGGTTGTGTGTGATTGAAAACAGTACCTCGTTTATACCGGGTACGCCGCCGAGACTTTCATAACACTTTGGATACCAACGCTCATACGGCAGAGAATAGACATAATCAAGCTGTTTTGTGTCAAGCGGCTGCATCGGAGGATTCTGCACAAGAATATACTTTCCGTGCCTTTGAATGAGGGTTTTGCCCCTTACGGCATCAGCCTCCTCAAGCTCCCTGCGTGATGCAATTGCATAGTCACGCTTGTCCTCTTTTACACGCTCGTAGCTTGGAAGTTCGACAACCGACTTTGGCACATAATCGTCTGTACGAATTTTATAGCAAACACCTCTGATGTCGTAAAGAGATTCAACAGGATAACCCTCGGAAAGTCTTTTTGCAATTTCAATTGTCTGCAGCTCGCCCATTCCGTACACAAGCAAATCTGCCTTGCTGTCGAAAATAATTGAGGGCATTACCTCGTTTTTCCAATAATCATAATGAGCAAATCTTCTGAGTGATGCCTCAAGACCTCCGATTATAATGGGAGAATCGGGATATAGTTTTCTGATTATGTTGCAGTAAACTGTGACTGCTCTGTCGGGACGCCTGCCGTTTTTACCGCCTGCCGTATAGGCATCATCATGTCTTTTACGCTTTGCAACCGTGTAGTGGGCAACCATACTGTCAATGTTGCCTGCCGACACCATAAAACCGAGCCTTGGTTTTCCGAACTGTGTAAAATCATCATCGTTTTTCCAATTAGGTTGTGCAAGGAATGCTGTCTTGTAACCGCAATCCTCAAGAACTCTCGTGATTATTGCCGCACCGAATGACGGATGGTCAACATAGCTGTCACCGCAAACATATATAAAATCGACTTCGTTCCAGCCTCGATCACGCATTTCTTTTGCGTTCATCGGTAAAAAAGCCATATTGAACCCTCCTTTATTTATTAATCGGCTCTGTTTTCAAGTGCATTTCTGCGTTCGAGCCATTCGTTGTAGGTCATGAGAACATCTCTCGGTTTTGAACCCTGATGAGGGCCTACAACTCCCATTTGTTCCATATCGTCAATCATTCTGCCTGCTCTTGCGTAGCCGACCTTGAGTCTTCTCTGCAAGAGTGAGGTTGATGCCTGTCCTGCTTCAATTACGCACTTGATTGCCTCTTCCATTTTGCTGTCAATATCAAGGCCTTCGTCAGATGATGAGTCTGAATCACCCGATTTTTTGCCCTGAGCAATTTCTTCTGCAGCAATTCTTTTAATTTTTTCTTCGATTTCAGAATTATACTGAGCCGAATATGCTTTCTTTATGTAGTGGGTTACACCCTCGATTTCTTCATCGGAAGCATAGCAGCCCTGAACACGAATAGGCTTTGGAGCGCCTACAGGCGAAAACAGCATATCGCCTCGGCCGATAAGCTTTTCACCGCCGCCTGTATCAAGAATTGTACGGGAGTCTGTGTTTGAACTTACCTTGAGTGAAATACGGCTCGGTACATTCGCCTTGATAAGACCTGTGATTACATTAACGGTAGGTCTTTGGGTTGCAAGGATAAGGTGCATACCTGCGGCACGAGCCATCTGAGCAAGTCGGCAGATTGAGTCCTCAACCTCGCTCGGAGCCGCCATCATCAAATCGGCAAGCTCGTCAATTGCAATTACAACACGGCTCATTTTTTCTTTGGCAACGGGAAGTCCGTTTACTTCAAGAACAGGCTGAACCTCTTCTCCCTCTTCATTAACAACAGGTGGATTTTTCTCCATATAATTCATATTTTTTTCGATAAGAGAATTATATGAATCAATATCCTTACAATCGTATTCGGAGAAAATTTTATATCTCTGGAGCATTTCATTTACTGCCCAAGCAAGCGCACCCGCCGCCTTTTTGGCATCGGATACTACGGGAATGAGCAAATGCGGAATACCCTTGTATTTTGAAAATTCAACCATTTTCGGGTCAATAAGCAACAGCTTTACTTCATCGGGAGTTGCCTTGTAGAGAATACTCATAAGAATTGAGTTTACGCACACGGATTTACCTGAACCGGTTGTACCTGCAATGAGCAGATGCGGCATTTTGGCAAGGTCGGTAACAACAATTTCACCGGATATATCTCTGCCGAGAACGGTTGTGAGCTTACTCTTGCTGTTTCTGAACTTGTCCGAATCAATCAATTCACGCATTGTTACCATGCTTACAACCTTGTTCGGAACTTCAATTCCGACTGCCGCCTTACCCGGAATAGGCGCTTCAATACGAACACCGTTTGCGGCAAGGCTGAGTGCGATATCATCGGAGAGATTTGTAATTTTGCTGATTTTAACACCGGGGGCAGGCTGTAACTCATAGCGTGTTACGGACGGACCTCGGCAGATGTTTACAATGCTTGCCTTTACACCAAAGCTTGTGAGGGTATCAATAAGCTTTTTGGCATTATTCTGCATTTCTTCCATTGCATCGCTGTCATCGGAATTTAGCTTTGGTTTGAGCAACTGAATCGGTGGGAACTGATACTTCTTTTCTTCTTTTTGAGAATTATCGGAACGAACAGCTCTGTCAAGCTGTTCCGCAATTTCATCGCCGGCCTCCTCGCTGTTGTCTTTTTTGCTTTTGAGAAGTGCTTTTTTGACGATGTTCTCAGTTTCGGCATCAGGCTTGACCTCTGTCTGTTCAGCCTTAGAAGCTGACTTTTCGTTTGAGATATCCTCTGCAATTGCAGAAACCGTGTTGTCGGCACTTTTGCCCATAGGCTTGCTTGCACGATTGATTATGTTGATGAGATCCTGTGACAGATCCTTGTCTGCGGCATTTTCTTCCTTTGAATCGGCAATATCCGTGTCAATTCCGTTTACTGCCGACTTTGCTTTCTTGACCTTTGCCTTTTTGTCATCAAGCGGAATATCAATAAAACTTCCCGAGGACTTTCTGTTTTCACCTTCAAGCGCAATGTCGATATCGCCTCTTTCGGCAAGCTTTCTCTCACGGTTTTCTTCTCTGCGTTCTCTGCGGACTCTTGCCCTCTCCTCACCTGCTTCACGGATATGTACGGCTGTCCTTGACGCCGCTGCTGTCATATCTTTAATAGAAATGTTCGCAACAATAAGGATAAGTGCGGCTGTTACAACAAAGCTTGTAAAAAGTGCGGCTGTACTGCCAAACAGGACAACAAGCGGATAGCCGAGCAATCCGCCGATTATTCCGCAATCGAAAGTCATATACCTTGAGGTGTCGGAGGCATCCTTGAACAGATTGCCAAGACACGCAAAAAAGTTCATATCAGAATATTTTGCACCGCTGCCTGCGTAAATCAACGCCCCGATAAACAGAATTATGACGACACAAAGGAAAAGCTTCAGCTTATAGCGTGCAACCTGTTTCTCCTTTTCGGTCATGACACACAAATAAAAAAGCGTTACGGGAACAAGAAAAATCCCGAATCCGAGAACTCCGAAAAAGAAACTGCGTATCATTGTCCAGACATTTGAACCTTTTATGAAAATTATGCAGACAAAAACAGCCGCAACGGCGGCATAGAGGATTGCCCTTACACGCGGCGAAAGTCCGCTGCTCCTTTTCGGAACAGCGGATGCTTTGGTTCTGCTTGCAGTTTTTGCACCTTTTGATGAGGTTTTTGAAGAAGTCTTTTTTCTTCCCGACGCAGTATTTTTAGTTTTGTCAGCTTTATTTTTGTTAGCTGCCAATAAAATCACTCCATTTAAAATTTATGCAATTGGCGCACCTGTGAAAAGGTTTACGCCCGTGTTCATTTCGATGATTGAAATTACAATAAATGCAACACCGACAACCGCTGTGTAGATTACGAAAATTTCCATTTTGTCGGATTTCAGGAACCACTTGAAAATTACGATTGCAAGATAGCCTACAACTGCGGAAACCGCCATTCCGATAATCAGCGGAAGAAATTCAATATTGCTTAAACCTTCGGGTGACTTGATTGCATCCACACCCTCAAGAAGTGCCGCCGCAAGGATTGACGGGATACCAAGTACGAATGTGTAGTCAAGTGCCTTCTGCTTTGAGATTCCTCTCATCTCACCGACCGAAAGTGTTGAGCCTGAACGGGAAAGTCCCGGAAGGAGTGCGGCACAAACCTGTGTTACACCGACAAGGATTGCGTCAACAACATTAAAATTATCTCTTGTTGCCTTGGCATTGCTCTTTGTTGCAAGATGTTTGTGAGTTGAGGCAACACTCTTGCGGTTACGGATAATACCGATTGTTAAAAGTACGCTTGTAAGAATGAGCGAACAGGCAGTTACTATGAGAACAGGACTTGCGGAAAGCCGGTCTGCAAGGTCCTTGAGTTTCATATCTGTTCCGGGGATTGGCAGAAAAAGCAAGAACAGCGGTATAAGACCGATGATGAGCATTACAACGAGATTACGGTTGTAATTCATTTTGCTCCATTTGAACTTGCCTGTGAAAATATCCTTAAGCATAAGGAAAAATTCTTTGATAAGATCCCACACAAGTTTGTGGTAGAATGCAACAACGGCAACAAGTGTGCCGACATGGAGCATTACATTAAAGAAAAGATTGCTTTCGCCTGTGCCTGCACCAAGAATGTGCTGTGTGATTGCGAGGTGGCCGCTGCTTGATACGGGCAAAAATTCGGTAAGTCCCTGAACTATACCCTGAATAATAGCATCTAAAATTGACATGGTTATGTATTCCCTCCAAAAAATAAGTTTTACAAATCTTCTTTGTTATTTGTACGCTGAAAAGCCGTATGGGTTGGCATAATTAAGATTTCATACAAATCATAAGCGTCACAATATATATGTATTCGGGCAAAACGCCCGAAATTATTTTTCCTGCTTTTTTGAGCGTGATTTTGCAGACTTCGGCTTGCTCTCTTTGTTTTCTTTAATCAAATCATAAAGAGCGTCAATTGCGTCGGAAACTGTTCCGACCTCGTCAATCAAGCCTTCTTCAACAGCCTCTTCTCCCTCAAGAATAGTTCCGATATCCATTACAAGCTCACCCGTGTTAAGCACAAGCTGATTATAACGGTCTTTTGTAATATTGGAATTTTCGGCAACAAAGGTTGTGATTCTGTCCTGCATACGCTGAAAATATTCAAAGGTCTGCGGAACTCCGAGTGTGAGGCCTGTTGTTCTTACGGGATGAACCGTCATTGACGCACTCTTTGCGATAAAGCTTTTCTTTGCCGCAACAGCAAGCGGAATTCCTATTGAATGACCTCCGCCGAGTACGATGGAAACGGTCGGCTTTTTCATTCCCGAAATCACCTCGGCAATTGCAAGACCTGCCTCAACATCTCCGCCGACTGTGTTAATCAGCACAAGCAGTCCGTCAATTCTTTCGTCCTCCTCAACCGAAACAAGCAGAGGGATGACATGCTCGTATTTTGTGGTTTTGTTTTGTTGTGAAAGAATGTAATGACCTTCAATCTGACCGATAATCGTCAGGCAATGCAGCACACAGTCCTTATGAGTTGTGAGAACAGAACCTGTTTCGCCGATTCGTTCTGTTTGTTCTTCACTTATGGGGCTGTCGTTTGCAAGCTTTTGCGGATCATCATCCGGCGCAGGATTTTTAACATAGTTCCCTTTTTTTGATGAGACTTTTGAAGATTTTGATTTTTGTGGCATTGTATGCACCTCCGAGAATAGTTTCACCGAAATTGCAAGCAAAATGTATGCATACCAAAAAATAAGACGCACAAGCCACACTGTTCAATTGTAAAAAGCCTTTAGTGACCATTATACCATTACAGCAAAATTATTTCAATAATTTTATTTCTTTATTTCTAATAAGTAATAATTATTTAAAAGAATTATAGTAGTATTAAAGAAATATTATTCCGACAGAACCTGTCGGAAGTTGTTATGGAGTGATATTCAGTTGACATCTGACATAATTATGGGTGTTGTCATTTTAGTTCTTATTTTGCTTTCGGCGTTCTTTTCGGCGATTGAAACTGCATTTTCATTTGTAAACAAGGTGCGTGTTCAGCGTTACAAGGATGACGGCAACAAAAAAGCGGCAACAGCGCTCTACATAATCGAGCATTTCGACAATGCCCTTACAACAATTCTCATCTGCAACAATGTTGTAAACCTGAGCTGTTCTTCAATTGCGACTGTGCTGTGTATGAATCTTTTCGGTGACGCAGGCTCGGCAATTGCAACGGGTGCAACAACTTTTCTTGTTCTGACATTCGGTGAGATTGTGCCGAAATGTCTTGCAAAGGAACATTGCGATGCCTTTTCACTCAAAACAGCCGGATTGCTCAGAGGACTTATGACACTTCTTACACCGCTTGTGTGGATTTTCACACGATTCAAAATGATTGCCTTAAAGATTGCAGGCAGCAGCGGTGACGCTCCGTCAGTTACTGAAAATGAGCTTAAATACATTGTTGAGAGCATTGAGGAAGAAGGCGTTCTTGAAGAGAGCGAAAGCGAAATGGTTCGCTCCGCACTTGACTTTGACGAAACTACCGCCGAGGAAATTCTCACTCCGAGGGTTGACATCACATTTATCAGCATTGATGACTCGCCTGAAAAAATCAAGGATATCATCATTGAAAACCGCTATTCAAGAATTCCCGTGTACGAAGGCACGGTTGACCATGTTGTCGGTATTCTCCATACAAGAGATTATCTTGAACGACTTGCAGACGGTAAAGCGCCCGATGTTAAGGAGCTTATGCAGCCGCCTTACTTTGTGTTCAAAACGCAACAGCTTTCAAAAATTTTGAATGCATTCAAACGCACCAAAATTCATCTTGCGGTAGTTACGGATGAATACGGCGGAACACTCGGTATTGTTACAATGGAGGATTTGCTCGAAGAAATTGTCGGTGAAATATGGGACGAGGACGAGGAAATTGAGCATAACTACTACAAAATCGGCAAGGGCGAGTTCCTTGTAAACGGTGATATGGAGCTTGAAGATATGCTCGGTCTGTTTGATATGGACGAGGACAGTCTTGAATGTGACAGCGTGACGGTCGGCGGATATATTCTTGAACACGCAGGAACAATCCCCCACAAGCGTGACAACATTGAGGCCGACGGCTTTAAGTTTACCGTTATGGAGGTTAAGGATCAGCGTATTTTACGGGTTGTTGTCAAGAAAAACGACACTTCCGAAGAAAACGAATCCGATGAAAAAAGCGAGAACAAAAAGTCTGAATAAATAAAACATAACAGGAGCAGTATTTTTCCTTACCGCTCCTGTTTTTTTACTGTATTTTTTTGCAGAGAGAAGTGCATAATGCGCTGACGGGGATACAAAGAAATGCCCACAGGGTGCTGTAAAACGGACAAATCTGCCCTTTTAAATTAAGTCGGCAGTTTGAATAATCCCAGACATTAAGCCTGAATTTCAGATTGACAACACAGCCGCAGCAGTATTCAAGTGCGGTAATTATCGCACTTCCCGATATGCATTTTTGCAGCATATTCATTTTTGAAAAGCGCTTGTAAAATCTGAAAAGCGACACAAATGCAGTTCCGCCCGTAACCGCCATTGACCAATGAGTTTTTCTCCGCCACAAAATTTCAAGCAGAGCGTAGCCTGCTCCGCCTATTGAAAAGAGAATGCAATCGTTACGCAACCGTAAACTTTTTTTCATAAGAAATCACCTGTTTTAGTTTTTGCCGAAACAGGTGATTTATTTAGCTTATGTAATTTTTATTTTATCGCAGCATACTTTTTAGTTCTTCAAGAGAATAAAGACAGTTGATTGCGGTCAAAAATGCGTTTGTTGAAAGATATGACGGCAAACCGAGTTTTTTAAGAATCTTCTTGCGGTTTATTTCTGAATTTTCAGTTCCCGTAAGTCCGAGGACAAATAGATCGGCTTTAGTAATTTTCCTTTCGGGAATATTATTTTCTTCGCCGATTATCTCGGCACCGCTTTTGCGGATTGCATTTATTATAACCTCATCGCTGACGCCTTCAACGCCCAAAATCCCCTCTTTACCGCCTTTTGCCTTGCGTTTTTCCTTGCCTTTGATTTGCGGAATATAGCAATTTTTAATTTTTGAATTATCGACCGAGCCTTTAAGGAAATTCCTTATTACAAAGCCTGCACCGTCGCTGTCGGTCATTATAAGTATTCCCCTTGTTTCGGCAATTTTGCGGATAAGCAACTGCTTTTCTTTGTCGGAAAAAACACGGAAACCGTTGGTTTCGATTATCGGAGCATCTACAATTGATGAAAGCTTTATCTTGTCATATCTGCCCTCAACTATGACAGCCTCACGGATTTTGAGCATTAGATTCTGCCCTCCTTTGCAATCAAAAGCAAACGGGAAATAAGCTGTTCAATTAAAAATCTTTGATTAACGGAAACTGATTTCAGCTTTTCGTCTGTTTCAACAAGCACATCAAGGCTTTTCCGAAGCGCCTCGGTTGAAGTCCTTGAAACGGAGGTTCTCGCCCTGTTTAACACAAACGCACGGTTTTTGTAGGCAAAATCTTTTGCCACGGTTTCTTTACTGACTGAGCATTCATCTGCAACACGCATACGATATGCATCGACATAGGCGGATGAAAGTGCATAGAGAATGTTAATCGGTTCTTCCCGCTGACAGAAAAGTGTGTCGAGCTTTCTGAACGCTCTGTCACCTCTGCCGTTAATAACATCGTCAGCCATATCATATGTTCTTGCTTCAAGGTTTACAGTTGACAATAGGTCGATATCACGGTCGGTAATTTCCTCACCCTTTGCATATGCGGCAATTTTGTTGACCTCGTTTTTCAGAAGATTGAGGTCATCGCCGACATTTGAAATAATCTTTGACGCATTGAGGTGTGAAATCAGCTTGCCGTTTTCGTTTGCCCACTTTGCAACATACTTTTCGATAATTTGTGAGTTGATTTTTTCAAAACAGCAGACGCTGCCGATTTTTTCAACACGCTTTATAAGAGCTGTAAAAGAAGTTTTATTCTTTGACGGAACATAAGTCGGCATTGAAATTATGAGAACCGTACCGTCCCATGCTCTGCTTGTAAGCTCTTTAAGAGTATCAAGCCTATCCTTTACCATATTATCAAAGTAAATGTCGGTCACAACAACACAGTTGCGTTCCGCCATAAACGGCATTATTTGCAGGGATGCGGCAAGCTCCTGAAAATCAATGTCACCGCTGAATGTATGATAATTGAAATCGGACGGGTTTTTGCCTGCAACAGCCTCACAAAGCTTTTTTGTGTAACTTTTGACAAACATCTGCTCCGAACCATAGATTAGGTACACAGGCGAAAAGCTTTTGTTTTTAATTTGTTTTTTCAGGTCTGCTTCGGTGATGCGCGGCATTTTATCCTCCGTTCAGATTGACCGTTATGTTCCTTTCAGATGTTGAAATAACGGTTGGACTGATTTCTTTAATAGAATCATAATTTTTCTTAAACTGCTTTTCCGATCCCGAAAATATCACGGTATTGCATGATATCAAATCGAAATTTTCGGGGACTGTATCAATCAGCAAACAATCGGGATTGCGATACTTTTCGGGCAGATTTGAAAGGTCTGCATCTGTCGGCACAAACAATACAGTCATATTTTTCCCTTTTATGAACTGAAACATTGTGTTGTCAACGCAGATTACCTCATCCGTCACCGTATCGGAAAGATTCAGCGTAAAATGACTGTTTCCGCCGAAAGTCTGTCGGCTGTTACCGTCAAAATCGTTCAAAAGATTTTGCTTTTTAATGTCATTATCATATACCAAAATATTATTTAAGTCAAATTTTGTGACCGCAAAGCGTTCAAGAGAAGAGTATTTATTATTCTGATTTGGAATTATCATATATTCAATATCTGAGTATCTTTCGCTGATATCGGCTGTAACATCGTCTGCGCTTGCTCTGTTGCCTCCGCAAGAAATCACGGAACAGCTGTCGGGGCAGTTGACTGTTGCAAAAACACCGTTGCCGACATTATAGATTTTCATTTCACCGTTATCGGCTGTTAAAAGCACATTGAGCGACGCTCCGATTACGAGGACTGAAATTGATATCGGAACAGAAATTTTGACATAGAATTTTCGATTTATTACAAACAATCCGCCGATTGCGAGAAGTACGCTGACACCTATCCACACAAACCAATAAAGCGAATGGGTTTTAATTGTGCTGAATGGGAGTTGTGAAAAAGTTGAAACCAACCACAAAATTGCCTTTGAACATAATCCCGAAACGAGTCCAAACGGATATGCAAAAAATGATATAAACGGGCAAATAAAAAGTACCGAACACAACAGAGAACACACCAAAAGTGCCGAAACAAACGGTTCACATAACAGAGAAACGAGTATGACTGTCGGGGAAATTCTGTTGAACGCAACGGCGGTTATCGGCAAAATCCACAGAAATGCAGATACTGAAACCGACAGCATATTTACGCAGATTTTAAACAGCCTTTTGATATAATAGACAACCGTTCCGACAAAACCGTCCTTACGCTTGTTTTTGTAGTGAAAGAATCTCAGCACAGAGCGTTCAATCGGTCTTGACCACAGAATTATGCCCGTCGTTGCCGAAAATGAAAGCAACATACCGATATCTGCTACCGCATATGGGTTGAAAAATGTTAGCACAATTGCGGCAAAACCAAGGTTATTCAGCGAGTCGGCTATTCTGAGATTTGATGATGCAAACGACACAATTATCATCATAACGCCTGCACGGACAACCGAATGTGCAAAGCCCGTTACAGCCATAAAAGCAATAACCGTAAATGTGGTAAAGCCTGTTATTATGAATCTGTTTTTTGTTAATTTTCTTACCAAGGACAATACAAACGAAGTGATTATAACAAGATGCATTCCCGAAACCACTATTAAAAACGAAGTGCCTGTCAATGAAAAATCATCTTTAACGCTTGAATCAAGAGCTGTTTTCTCTCCCAAAAGAACGGCACGGCAGAGCGTTGAATAATCCTCCGGCAACAGCATATCAAGGGAATTTTTCATCGCCCGTCTTATTGAAACCGCAAATGAATAAAAAGTTGTTGTTTTCTCCCCTGTCGCATCAATTTTGAAGCCGTCATAGGAATATGCTTTCAGAAAAATTCCGTGACTGATCTGAGAGTTTACATTATTCTTGTATGTATGAGCCGTGAAGTTGACCTTTTCAAAGGGCTCTGCATCAACATTTGAGTACGAAATAATCTGAATTTTCGCATCTGACGGCTGACCGTTGATTTTGTCGGTTTTGATTACGAAACTGCATGATGAATCGGTGGTGATGATTTCATCACAAATATATCCGCTTGCTGTAATTTCTTTATCGGAATAATTATTTATGACCGTGTTGTTAATATATTCGGAATAGCCGATCATATTGCCCGCAGAATATATTACAGCAAAAGCAAATACGCACAGCGACTTGCCGAATGATTTATTTTTCTTTGAAGCAATTAAAAATATACCGACAGCAACGGAAAGCAATCCCAATGAGCCGATAATCGCAAATACAATTTCATTAAAATCCGAATAAAAAACGGCTGAAAGGACAAACAGGAAAGTAAATCCTATAAGTCCAAACAGCCGTTTCATAAAAATCAATCCTTATTCAGTAATCACTTTTTTAATATAATTATACACTCGGTTACTATTCAATCCTTTTTTGCAATAAAAAGAATATTTATAATTGTTATCATTATATTCTCCTACTACAGTTTTACCTTTTTCATTTAAAAAATTCGCACCCTTAATTTCAAAAGTCGCCATTGTGGGAGAAAGTCCGTTTGTATTGACTCCGCTGAGATTTTCACTGTTTTTTACAGCATAGCTGACAGCCTTGCGCAAGGTCACAGTATTGTCAGAGGCAGATTTATCTAACGAACAAACCACTTCGATTGCCGTGTATGGAATAGCTCTTACACTTACAATATTTTTCAAACTTTCGCCAAACTTAATTCCGGAAATTTCTTCCGCTTTATCAATACTCGCTCCGCAATCTTCCCACTTTTTCAAAGTAACATCTACGGAAGGATTCACGGTTTCAGAGGTACTTGGTGCAGGTAAATCAGAGCAGGAACATAGAATACATACCGCTGCCAACACAAAAGCAAGGCATAAACATACTTTTTTCATAATGGCATCTCCTTTTATTATTTATTTGGTTATTTTTATCTGCAAAAAACAATTAGTCAATTTTCATCATATCAAGTATATCGTTTTTGGTATTTTTATAATATCATGTAGAATTTCAGTTGTCAATATAAATATTATTTTTAAAAAATATTTTTATTTTTGTTAATTTTGCTACTATCTCTTCTCATTAAATTACCTATTCACCACTGTTTCTATTCAATCATTTATAAGTTGAACAATTTCTACACTTTAATTTTTACACTTTATATCTATGGTATAAAAAAGGAAAACAGCCGTCAAAATATGCGGACGGTATAATCTGCACACTTCAACAGCTGTTTAAATTTGATTTTATAATTACTCAGTATTACTTAAAGAAAAGCGGAAGTTCGCTGAGGAATATAATGTCATCTCTGTCCTTAGCGTCACCTTCGGCAAGGACTGACGCCCTGCCAACGATATTTGCGCCTGTTTTTTCAACGAGCGTTTCAAGAGCGTGAAGACTTTCGCCTGTTGAAATTACATCATCAACAAGAAGAACTCTCTTGCCGTTGAGAAGATTTACATCATCTTCGCCGAGGTAGAGTTTCTGTTCGTTTTTTGTTGTGATTGAATTAACGGTCACTCCTATAGGATTGCCCATATAAACCTTAACGCTTTTTCTTGCGACAACATAGTTTCTGCAACCCTGACGAGCCATTTCATAGCAAAGCGGAATACCCTTTGCTTCGGCAGTCACAACAACATCGTGTTCGGGAACACGCTTGAGGAGTTCTCTTGCGGCAACCTCTGTCATCTCAATGTCACCAAACATAATAAATGCGGCAATATCAAGCTTATCGTTTACAGGGAATTTTCTGAGTTCTCTGTCAAGTCCTTCAATATTAATCTTATATGTATCCATTATTGCAGTCCCTTCTTATGCCATTGTGCCGTTGAGCTTTTTGCCGCCGAGGATGTGGAAATGCATATGCTTTACGCTCTGACAGCCGTCCTCACCGCAGTTATTTACAATACGGTAGCCGTTTGTAAGTCCGAGTGATTTTGTAATTTCGGGAATTTTAGTGAAAATGTGAGCAATATTGCCGACATTTTCTTCATTAACTGCGTCTGCACAGCAGATGTGTTCCTTTGGAATTACAAGCACATGAATGGGAGCCTGTGGTTCAAGATCATAGAAAGCGAGAATTTTTTCGTCTTCATAAACTTTTTTTGACGGAATTGAGCCGTCAACGATTTTGCAGAAAATACAATCTGACATTTTAATTCAACCTCTCAATATAATTTATTTTCCGTATCAGAAATATTTAAAATATAACAAATATCATGCCAAAGTTATTGTACAACCAAATCACTTTTCGGTCAATACTGCCGTCATTTTTTGGCTGTAATTTTCTTTTCCTCACCTTTAAGAAGTCTTTTGATGTTTTCCTTGTGCTTTACAAGAACGAAAACGCCGATTAAAAGAGCCGCCGCAGTTGAGAAAATTACATATGTAAGAGAATAATCCTTGTAAATTATGAAGTCAAAGATAAATGTCATTGCAAAGGTGTAAGGCGCATAGAGAATCGCACAGAGAACACTTGCAAGTGATATAATTTTTGAGCAGAGGAAGATAATAAGAAAGGTTACAATAATTGCGATAAATACACGCCAATCCTCTGTCAGCATAAGAGCGGCGGCGGTTACAACACCCTTGCCGCCCTTAAAGTGAAAATACACGGGGTATGAATGTCCGAGAATACAGAAAATACCTGCAACATATTTTCCGCAGTTGATAAGCTCGTTTATAAAAATAGGGCTTTCACCCTGAAATGCAACCGATGCAAACGAGAAGATGAACCCTCCGATAAGCACGGCGATAATACACTTCAGCGCATCACACACAATGGTGATGATTGCCGGTACTTTACCGACGCTGCGCAGTACATTTGTAAAGCCTGCATTGCCGCTGCCCATTTGACGGATATCCTTTTTGCCCTTTGTCACAATGCCTGTGACAAGAACAGCCGTGTTGATGCTGCCGAGAAGATACGCAATCAATGCCGAAAGCAGAATCATCCACCAGCAGTTTGCTAAAATTGCCGAAATATGCTCCATTACTTTTCTCCTCTCTCTCTTACCACAATTTTGATTGGCGTACCCTCAAGAGCAAAAGCCTCACGGATTCTGTTTTCAAGATAACGCTGATATGAGAAGTGGAAAAGCTGTGCATTGTTGCAGAAGAAAACGAATGTCGGCGGTTTTACGGAAGCCTGAGTCATATAGAAAATTTTAAGTCGCTTACCCTTGTCCGACGGCGGTTGAACTCTTGTTGTAGCCTGTGCAAGAAGCTCGTTGAGCATACCTGTTCTGATTCTGCGGTTTGCGCTGTCATTACAGCTTATGATATATTCAAACAGCCTGTCGATACGCATACCTGTTTTTGCAGAAATAAATACCTTCGGCGCATATGACATAAACGCAAAATCTGCGTCAAGCTTTTTGCGGAACTCCTGCATTGTCTTATCGTTTTTTTCGACAGCGTCCCACTTGTTTACGGCAATTATACACGCTCTGCCTGCCTCATGCGCAAGACCTGCAACCTTGGTATCCTGTTCTGTAACACCCTCTGTTGCATCAATCATAATAACGCACACATCACTGCGTTCAATAGCCATTTTTGCACGGATAATACTGTATTTTTCGATATTATCATATATTTTGCTCTGACGGCGAAGTCCTGCGGTATCGGTAAAGTTGAACTTTCCGTACTTATTTTCAACAAGCGTGTCGATTGTGTCACGGGTTGTGCCTGCTATATCAGACACAATACAGCGTTCCTCGTTTGTGATTTTGTTTACAAGAGATGACTTGCCTGCGTTCGGCTTGCCGATTACCGCAACATTGATGATTGTGTCGTCATCTTCCGCATTTTCATCATAATCAAAGCTTGAAAACGCCTTGTCCAAAAGGTCGCCCGTACCGTAACCGTGAACGGCTGAAACCTCGATAGGATCGCCTAAACCGAGATTATAAAACTCATAGAATTCAGGTGACGGTTCGCCGAGTGTGTCGCACTTGTTTACACAAAGCACAACAGGCTTGCCCGACTTCTGGAGCATCTGTGCAACATCCATATCCGTTGCCACCATGCCCGACTTGCAGTCTGTTACAAGGATAATAACATTAGCCGTGTCGATTGCAAGCTGAGCCTGACGGCGCATCTGCACAAGAATAATATCATCTGATTTCGGTTCAATACCGCCTGTGTCAACAATAAAGGCAGTTTTTCCGCACCATTCCACCTCACCGTATATTCTGTCACGGGTAACACCGGGAGTATCGTCAACAATTGACAATCTCTGACCGATGAGTTTATTGAAAAGCGTTGACTTTCCCACATTTGGTCTGCCGACAACGGCAATTACGGGTTTGTTCATCTTATCAGTCCTTTCCTGCAATTACAGCCTCTACAAGGTCGTTTCCGTTGTTATTGACGGGAACAAGAGTTACACCGAGTTCCCGTTCAACATCATCTGTTGAAACATCATCAAGAAACAAATCGTTTTCAAAACGGAGCATTGATGACGTGATAATAAGCCTGTCACCAAGGTCATCGTCACGGAGCTGATCAATAAGATCACCGCCCGTGACAAGTCCCGACACATTTACTCCTCCGCCGAAAAAGTTGTTCTTAATCGCCCTTGTATTTATAGTTATATTCGGGAATTTTTCGTTAATCATCGACATAATCCGCTTCATGTACGGAAACACTCCCTCGCCGCAGGCAATTGTTACCTTATGGCAAAGGCTTTCGTCTGCATAAAGCTCTTCAAGCTTCCAGCCTACATCATCGGTCAGATACGCAATCATACCGATTCCGTCCTCAAGAGCGGAAAAGTCCTCATAAAATTCAGGTGACGGGATTTCTCTTTCGGCAAGGAGGTAAAATTCATCACCCGGAAAGAAAATTCGTCTGCCGTGCTTTTTGACGCACTCATCACCCATTTTTTCAATTATATCAATTGTCTGCCCTGCCGTTTCCTTATTATAAGGAACAAGCGGATAAAGGTTTTCACGGTAGCGTGTAAGTCCGACAGGAACAATCGCAGTCATATTAACACCGAGGTTTTCAAGATCGGTCAATGTTCTGACAAGCTCCTCACCGTCATTAATTCCGGGACAGGAAACAATCTGACAGTTAAGCGTTATTCCTGCGTCTGCAAAGCGTTTGAGATATTTCAATGTATCGCCTGCAAAGCGGTTATTCATCATCTTACAACGAAGCTCGGGGTTTGTTGTGTGAACCGACACATTAATCGGGCTTATGTGCATTTTTATAATTCGGTCAATTTCGTGCTCTGTAATATTCGTAAGCGTGATATAGTTGCCGAACAAAAACGAAAGTCGGCTGTCATCGTCCTTAAAATAGAGCGACTCACGCATACCCTTCGGAAGCTGGTCAATAAAGCAGAAAATGCACTTATTACGGCACGAATGCTGTTTGTCCATAAGATAGGTTTCAAACTCAAGACCGATTTCCTCATATTCTCCCTTGGTCATTTCTATGGTACGAACATTTTTGTCCTCATCCGCAACCTCAAGAGTCAGCTTGCGGTTTACCTGATAGAATCGGTAATCAAGAACATCGACAATCTCGTTTGAATTGATTGAAAGGAGGGTTTCCCCTTTTTTTATCCCTGCTTTGTCGGCATGACTGCCGGTTGTGACATCAAAAATTTTAACAGCCACACCTTCACCTCGCAAAACATTTTTACATACACTTTTATTCTACACAAAATACCGTTTTTAATCAACAGGTTTGCAAATTGTTTTTGTATATACGGTAAAATTTGCAAAACAAAAGGGCGAACAGATAACTGCCGCCCGTAATGTTTGTAATAAAAATTACTGTTCGTCTTTCTTTACAACAACCTGTCTGCCGTTGTACATACCACAGTTTGTGCAAGCCTTATGAGCTGCTGTTAATTCACCGCAGTTAGGACAAGCAGTAAGTTCAGGAGCATTAATCTTCCATACTGTTGAACGTCTTGAGCTCTTTCTTGCGTGTGATGTTTTGTTCTTGGGTACTGCCATTACAAAAACCTCCTTACAAAATTTATCTTAGTCAATCAACTGTTTAAGTATCTCAAGTCTTGGATCCGTTTGACGCTTATCACAGGAACATTCACCGTTGTTGAGGTTTTGTCCGCAAATCTGACACAGACCTTTGCAATCGTCCCTGCAAAGATTCTTTGACGGGAGCGAAAGAAAAATGTCAGAAATTACAACATCATCAAGCTCGAGTGTAAAATCAGGTGTTTCAATATAGTCATCATTTTCCTCATCGGCAAGAGTCTGAATAAGCCTGTGTTCAAAGCTCATATTCATCTCTCTTGTATAAGGCTCACCGCAACGGTCACAGTCACGGCTGTAATCAAAGTGTGCATTGATCACAAGAGTAATCAAACTTGCTCTGTTTGTTGCTTTGGCAGTCACGACAACGGGAGTTTTGAATGGATAAACTCCGTCAACATCAAGACCTGACAAGTCAAGGTTATATTCAACTTGTTTTTCTTCACCGTCATTCTGAAAGACGGATTTAAGCTCAAAAAGCATATCTGCACCTCTTGACAGCATAGACACATATTAAAACGCTGTTTATTATTATACAAAAGGTTTGTCCCTTTGTCAACTAAAAAATACAAGAAAATAGGCTGTTTTTTTCGGGAATTTATGACAAAATTCGCTAATTTTCCCATATGGAATTTTGAGCCTGCAAAGTCACTAAGAAAGTTACTTTGCACTTGATTTTTTCTTTTTATTATACCTCTTAAACACATATAATGCAATAATAAATTGCAATTGACATAAAACGGAATTTGTGATAGCATACTCTGTGGCAGTTCGTAACCATCCTGCCGGAAGGACGCCGATAGGCTGCTCCTTCTATCAAAACTAAGGAGAAAGGCACAGGGCTTTTTGCGCCCTTTTTGCACCCTCTTTTGTGTGGGTGCTTTTTTTGTGCCGGAAAGAGAGTATGGAGAGATACAGTATTATTAATGAAAAGAACAGTCGGGAGATTGTTCTTCTGCGTGGAAGCGGTTGCGTTTACAAAAAATGCATCTTCTGCGACTACTACACCGACAGGTGCAGTGACGAGGACGAAAACTTTCGTCTTAACAAAGCCGTGCTTGAAAAAGTTACGGGAATTTTCGGTGACCTTGAGGTCATTAACTCAGGCTCGGTTTTTGAGCTTGACAAAAAAACACTTGATTTTATCAAACAGGTGTGCAAAGAAAAAAAGATAAATACCATTCATTTTGAGGCACATTATCTTTATCGGAACAAAATCAGTCAGCTCAGAAAAGATTTTGCGGATTTTGATTTAAAAATGAAGCTCGGTCTTGAAACCTTTGACTGCGATTTCAGAGAAAATGTTCTGAAAAAAGGAATCAAAGAGAGCAGTCCCGCTGTTATTGCTGAGAATTTCGACGAAGCTAATTTCCTTTTCGGAATTAAAGGTCAGACAGCCGAAACCATGCAAAAGGATATTGAGTTGGGATTAAAATATTTTGAACGAATTTGCGTTAACATTATGTGTGACAACACAACGGAAGTTGAACCCGACAAAGCTGTCATAAAAGAGTTTATGCAGAAAATCTATCCTGTATATAAGGATAACCCAAGAACGGATATTTTAATTAACAACACAGATTTTGGAGTGGGTGACTGATATGATTAATGAACTTTTACTTATGTTCTCTGTAGTATTTATCTACGGAGCGGCAATTTTGGGATATGCGCTTTTCGGAAAAGCGGGACTTTACTGCATTTCAGCCGTAGCAACAATTCTTGCGAACATTGAGGCTTTAATCCTTGTAAACGCTTTTTCAATGGAACAGACTCTCGGTAATGTGCTTTTTGCGGTAACATTTTTGATTACGGACATTCTCTCGGAATGTGAGGGCAAAAAAGCCGCCAACAAGGCGGTTCTTACGGGAATACTCTCATCGGTATTTTTTCTTGTGCTTTCACAAAGCTGGATGCTTTACAATCCGAGTCCGAACGACACAATTATGCCGTCAATCAAGGCGGTTTTCTCAAACACTCCCCGAATGATTTTTGCATCACTTATTGTATATGCGATAAGTCAGCTGTTTGATGTGTGGCTCTATCACAAGTGGTGGAAGTTCACGGAAAAGAAATTCGGTGACAAGAGAAGATTTTTGTGGCTGAGAAATAACGGTTCAACACTCATCAGTCAGATTCTGAATACAGCCCTCTTCACCGCTTTTGCGTTCTGGGGAACTTATGATTTCGGAACACTCGTTTCAATCTTCCTTTCAAGCTATGTAATCTACATTTTCACAAGTCTGCTCGACACCCCTGCGGTGTATCTTGCAAGATTTATCCACGATAAAAAGGAACAGAAAAAGATTTCGGAATAAAAACAGCTTAATTGAATATTTTCAATAAAAAGACAAGTCATCGCAATATTTTTTGCGGTGACTTGTTGTGCTTTTTCAGGATTTTGTGAATAAACCATAATATTATGCTTTTTATAATATACAACATTCCGCATTTTTATAGTCATTTTTTAACAATATGTGCGAAATTGGCTGATTTTATCCTGAATCACATAATTTTTTAAGATTTTTATTGACTTTTTCTGTACCAAATAGTATAATGAAGTCAAGTTGAATGCTTAATATTATTTATAAACTTAATTTTGGAGGTAAATATCATGCTTACTAAAAGTGAAGAAGAAATTATGTACTTATTGTGGGACCTCGATGAACCGCTCACAAGCTCAGAAATTGTTAAGAAGGCTGTAAACAAAACATGGAAAAAGAGTTACATTAACCTTCTTATCAATTCTCTTCTCAAGAAGGACATGATTAAGGTTGTCGGCGTTAAGCAGATGACTAAGAACTATGCCCGTACTTTTGTTCCTACAATGACAAAGGACGCTTATGCAATCAAGCAGATTTCGGACAGACCGAATTTTGCCGACAGCGATATTCCGACTCTCTTCTCAGAGCTTATTGAGAAAACCGAAAGTTCAGATGTTTTTGATGAACTCGAAGTTCTCCTTAAAAAGCGCCGTGAAGAACTCGGTAAATAATTTATGCAAATAAGTTTTTATTCATTCTTGTTTTCTATTGCAATAAGCAGCATTTTTATAGTGCTGCTTTACTTTTTCAGAAAAAAGATTGCTTTTTGTAATTACTGCGGTCTTTATACGATTTTGGGATTGTATGCTGTAACATTTGTAAGAATGGCATTTCCGTTAGAATTCAAATTTACATATACAGTTTCCGATAAAAATGTGTATGCCGCAATAATAGATGTTCTGACTCCCAACAAAGATGTGCTGTTTGTTCCGGAATTCACATGGCTCAACCTGCTTGTAGCAGTATGGATTGTCGGAAGTGTGATATACATTTTATGGGTGATGATTAAGTATTACAAAGCAGTAAAAGCTCTGAAAGCAAATGTTATTGACGGCACACCCGAAATGCAGGCAAAGCTTGACCTCATTTCGCAAAAGTGCGGAATCAGAAGAAAAGTTAAGCTAAAAATTACCGATTGCGTTATCTCCCCTGTTACATACGGATTTTTCAATCTTGTTATTCTTATTCCGAATCGTGAATTTGACAACAGGGATTTTGGATATATCGCAATACACGAATGCTGTCATATAAAGAACAAGGATATTTGGATTAAATTGCTGACGGAAATTTATTGCGGAATCTTTTGGTGGAATCCGTTTGCCCACCTTTTGAAAAAGGATTTAACCTACTGTCTTGAGCTCAGGTGTGACAAGAGTGTTACAAGCAAGCTTAGCGAGAACAGATGTACTGTTTATTACGAAGTTCTTGTAACGCAAATGAAAGCCTATAAAGAACAACAAGAAAGTGAAGAGAGCGACAGGGAAACTGCACTGAAAAGTGCGCTTGTCGGAATGAGTTTTGTAACCAACGAAAAGGGCAAAAAAATTGTAAGCAGAATGGAAATGATTCTGTACCCGAAGAAAAAGCAGACAATTATAAACAATATTGTTACAGCTTTTATGGCATTGCTTATTGTCGGTATATTCTTTGCTTCATACTGCTTTTTGATTGTCCCCGGTTGGGACGCCACATACGAGGATTGTGTAGCCGATCTTGTATCATCGGGCGAATACAACGATAAAGTCGAAGTATATGACGAAACAAATATGTATGTGTATGTTGAAAAAGACAAAACCACTCACCTCATTTTTGAGCCTTACGATAAAAAGAAAGGCATTGTCTATACAAAAAATGATTCTATTATTATTCCATACTCCGAGGTAGAAAACGGCTACTATGATTATTGTCTTATATTAAGGGAGAAATAACAGATGAAAAAGAAAGCCGCAAGAATTTTTACAGCATTTATTATGACAGCAATTATCGCACAAGGAACCGTTATGGTTGCAAATGCAGCAGAAACAGATTCAACCCCCGACAGCATTGCAGTTGTTGAAGTAGCAACTCCCGACAGTTCAGCTTTGGAGAGCGGTGCCGATTCAACTTCTATCCAGCCGAGAGCGGATAAAATAGTTATAAAATGGCGTCGTGGAAGTCGTGGACAGCTCCAGTACAGAAGATGGAATCAAACTAAACTAAAATGGGTTGATGACGAATGGATTGACTACAAAGGTTGATCTGCAATAACAACAAAGGCGAAACAGATTTTTGTCTGTTTCGCCTTAATTTTTTGTTTATTCAAAAAGATTCTGTTCCGACAGGTTGACGGATTCAACATCTTTAAGCTGACGCTGAATTTGACGGGTGCGAACACCCACAAGCTTGTCAAGCTCCTTGTTTGCCTGATCAAGTCTTTGCTGTGTCATTACAAGCACATCATTGAACTTGTCGAACTCGGTCTTTACACCGCCGAGTATTTTCCAAACCTCTGCACTTCTCTTTTGCACGGCAAGAGTTTTGAATCCCATTTGCAACGAATTGAGCAGAGCCGCCATTGTACTCGGACCTGCAATATTCACCTTGTACTCACGCTGAAGAGCTTCAACAAGTCCCATATTGACAACCTCGCTGTAAAGCCCCTCAAACGGAAGAAACATAATCGCAAATTCCGTTGTGTTCGGCGGATCAATGTACTTATCGTGAATATCCTTTGCCTCGCCCTTTATACGCTGAACAAGTGCTTTTTGTGCCGATTCAATGCGTTGCTTGTCACAGCTTTCAACCGCATCGCGGAGAGCAGAATATGTATCGCCCGGAAATTTGGAATCGACAGGCAAATATACTGTACCGGCACCGTCAGAGGGCAGTTTGATTGCAAACTCAACAACATTTTTTGAGCCTTTTTTGGTTGCAATATTTTCCTCATACTGCTCCTTTGTAAGGATTTCGGAGAGAATTGCACCAAGCTGAATTTCGCCGAGTATGCCCCTTGTTTTGACATTTGAAAGAACCTTTTTCAAATCGCCCACGCCTACCGCAAGGGTTTGCATTTCGCCGAGCCCCTTATAAACCTGTTCAAGTCTTTCGTTGACAAGCGAAAATGACTTATTCATTTTTTCCTCAAGTGTTTTTTGAAGCTTTTCATCAACTGTCTGTCGCATTTCATCAAGCTGACGGAGATTTTCCCGCCTTATACTTTCAAGCTTTTCATCAACCGAGCGTCTGATATTTTCAAGGCTCTGAACATTGTCGGCTGAAAAGCTGTGAAGTCTTTGTTCAAGCTGAACCGCCCTGTCATTTTGTGACTGTGCAAAGCTTTGCTGATTGAGCAATATCCTTTGAAGTTCGTCCTCCGTTCTGTTGTTATTATTCTTTTTGAGAACTATTATTAATGTGACAACGCTGGCAATAAGCGTTATTGCACAAAATAAAAGCACAATAATCTCGGATGTCGTAAACTGCATATTAAACCTCCCGAACAATAATTCGATTTCACAATTAAATAATATCATTCGGGAGTTTTTCTGTCAACTCAGGTATCGAATATTGTTTCAACCCGTTTCCGACAATTTTCAGGTGAATATACAAAACGGTCGATACGGTCGCTGTCGCAATAGTATTCGGGGCATTTCGGATTATATTTGTAATCAAAGGTGTCAATAATTATCAGTTTGATTTTCATTTTTTCGGGAATGATACTTTTTATGTAAACGCTTGCCTGCTGACCTGCACGGACTCCCTCTCTTGTTTCTGCAAGTCCTGCAAGATTTGGTGTAAGCTCCACAAAAGCACCGTAGTTTTCCACGCTTCGGATAATTCCCGACACGGTTTCACCGGCACAAAACCTTTCGGCATTTTCTTCCCATGTGCCGAGAAGCTCCTTGTGACTGAGGCTTATACGACCGTTTTCAACAGATTTGATAACAGCTTTGATGTCCATTCCTACAGTAAATCTCTCGGCAGGGTGTTCAATCCTTGAAACCGAAATTGTGTCAATGGGCATAAGTGCAACAATTCCGCAGCCTATGTCTGCGAATGCACCGAAGTTTTCAAGATGAGTTATGCGGGCAGGCACAATATCTCCGCATCGCAGCCTTGAAATGTATGCGTCAAGGCATTTGCGTTGTGCTTTTTCACGCGAGAGCATTACAATCGGTTTGCCGTTTTCGTCCTCGGTTATGTCAGTGACAACGAAACAAACGGGACGGTTCACCCTTGAAATCACGGCTATGTCACGAACCGAGCCGTCCTTAATTCCGATTGCACCCTCCTCCCTCGGAATTATGCCTTTTATGCCAGCAAGGTCAACAATAAGGTTGTGACTGCTGTCGCACACACAAGCCTTTGCCTCAAGAATTTTTTCGCTGTTTTTTGCATCATCAAGCATCTTTAATGAGTGAAGTATATTTATGTTTTCCTGTTTGGATATAAGTTTTCCTTCGGGTAAATATTCTGACATTTTAAAGCCTCCGTCATATTTAGGTTTACAGAAAATCATATGAAAAAGTTTTCTGTCTTATTACACGGACGCAATTTTTTGCAGAAAAATTTTATTGCATTTGCTACGCTTTCCTTCATAAAAAGCGGCAAACTTGCATTTTTATTTCATTTATGATATAATAAGCACAAAAGTAGATGAAATCTGAGCTTTTGTTGAGTGCTTATTATACGAATTTATATCCCCCTCAAATTTTGCCGTGCAAAATTTTCGATGGGTGATTGTACCATAATGCACTTTGTGATTATGGTACAAAAAATGTGTGTGTTTTAGAATAAAATCCAGATTAGAAGAGCCGAGGTTGTTTTTTGGAAACTTTGTAAACATTACATAACAACGAGGCTTGACAGGAAGGAAACAAATCTATGAATACTTACAATCTTAAAAAAATGTGTGCCGTATCGGTTGCATCAATTATGTGTGTTTCTGCATTGGCATTTTCGGGTTGCGGTGATAAGAAGGCTGAAGTCTCGCAGACTCCCGACGAAACAACACCTGCAACTACTGCCGTAAGCACGGCTGATGAACCTACCGCACAGAACTACCTTGAAAGCATCGGCATTGATACCGCTACTCTCGGAATCAATCCGAACATTATTCACGATTCAAACCCTGTCGGTTTTCAGCTTGATATGCCGAAGAACGGCGATACAATCGCAGTTGTTCACACCTCATACGGCGACATAACAATGCGACTTTTCCCCGAACAGGCACCAAAGGCGGTTACAAACTTTGTAAACCTTGCAAAAGCAGGAAAGTATAACAATTCACTTTTCAGCAAAGTAACAAAAGACTTTATGATCAACGGCGGTTACTGCGGTACAAGCTCGTACGGCGAGGCTTTTGAAGATGAATTTTGCGACAAGCTTTTCAATATCAGAGGCGCTGTTGCAATGTCAAACACAGGTGCGGACACAAACGAAAGTGCATTCTTCATCAATCAGAAAACTGCCGAAACATATAAGAATGAAGGTGGCTGGGAACATCTTGCAAGTCAATGGGATTCTATCAAAACCCAGCTTGCAAACTACAAGGATTCAAACCTTCTGACTGCATTCATTGAGAAAAACGGCACAAACTGTTACGATACCGACAGCGTTCCCGACAGCGTTAAAAAGCTGTATGAGGAAAACGGCGGAAACGCCTATCTTGACGGTGCATACAATGCGGTTGACAGAGGCTACACGGTATTTGCACAGGTAATTGACGGAATGGATGTTGTTGATAAAATCGCCTCGGCTGAGGTTGACAAGGACGACATTCCCGTTAAGAACATTGTTATCAAAAGCATTAAGATTACACAATATAAAGAGGAACCAACAACTCAGGCAGATTCGACATCTGCCAAAAGCGTCACACAGCCGACCACAGTCGGATAAGGAGCGGTTATGAACAGAATGCCCGTTGCAGCGATTATGTATGACTTTGACCGTACCCTATGTACGAAGGATATGCAGGATTACAGCTTTATCCCCCGTCTTAATATGACTGAAGACGAGTTCTGGAAATTTTCAAACGAACTCGGTCAAAGCGAACATATGGACTCAATTCTTGCGTATATGTACGCAATGGTAAAAATGTCCCGTGAAAGGAATATGCCTCTTTTGCGAAATGACCTTGTTGAAATGGGAAAAAATGTTGAGTTTTTTGACGGCGTAAAGGATTGGTTCAAAAGGATTTCAGACTTTGGCGAAAAGCTTGGAATGCAGGTTGAACATTATGTAATTTCCTCGGGTATGAAAGAAATTATTGAAGGTACGGAAATCAGCAAAAACTTCAAAAGCATTTTTGCGTGTGAATTTCTTTACGATGAAAACGGCAATGCCGTATGGCCTAAAACCGATGTAAATTACACCAACAAAACGCAGTTCGTTTACAGAATCAACAAAGGTGTTCTTGACGTTGCAAATGATGTTGACCTCAACCGTTCAATGCCGGAGGACAGCAAACGGGTTCCGTTCTGCAATATGATTTACATAGGCGACGGTCTTTCAGATGTTCCGTGTATGAAAATGATGAAAGCCTACGGCGGGTATTCAATTGCGGTTTACCGAAAAAAGGACAGCAAGGTTGAGGACTTGCTGATGAAAGACAGAGTTGATTTTATCTATCCTGCCGACTATTCGGAAAACACAGGTCTTGACCTCACCGTTAAAAATATCATCAGAAAAATGGCTGTCTGCGGTCTTTTGTACGATGAAAACCATGAGCAGAAAAAAGAAATTCTCGGAAGATAATTTCGGTTGAATAAAAAAAGTCAAGTATCAAAACGATGCTTGACATTTTTCTTTGTTTGGTTTAATATAATTGTAGAAGAGAGATACCTGCGATAAGCGGATTCTCCACTTGTTGGTTAGAAGCTAACCGCCAAAGGTTCGAATTTTGGGCGGTTAGTTTCTTTTTTTATTTAAATGTACATATATGTACGAAGAAACAAAATTACTTTTTGTTGCCAAATATTTGGTAATAAAGGAAATGTCAGGTACCCGAAAGGTACTTGACATTTTTCTTTGTTTGGTTTAATATAATTATAGAAAAGGAGATACCTGCGATAAGCGGTTCTCCCCAGTGTAGTTAGAAACTAACCGCCCAGAGGGTCGAATTTCGGGCGGTTGTTTCTTTTTTTATTTAAGTGTACATATTGCTATGTACTAAAAAGAAGTCATTTTTTGTTGCCAAAGACTTGGTAACAAAGAGCGATAACGCTGACGATTAAAGTGCCGAGTAAACATACATCGGAAATTGTCATGGTTATCACCTCCTCTTGTGAGGAGAAACCGCCTACCGTTTAATGCAGGTATCACAGTCTTATTCTAACAGTTTAATTCTTATTTGTCAATTTAATTTTCAGACGGCAGTTCTTTACGGACTGCCGTTTTTTTGCATATATTCTGCATAACCTAAAAACATATTTTCACATCTGAAGTTGGTCTGTATTTTACGAAAAAGACTTGCAATAAAAAAGCAAATCAAATATAATTTAAAGAGAGCGTTGCTCAGATTCAATTATTGTATAAAAAATATAACAACAAATTTTAACACAAAGGGACAAATAATGAATAAATTTCAACTTATAACCAATGAGGTAAAAAAGGTAATAAACGGTAAAGACAGGGCGGTTGTCACCACTCTGCTTGCGTTGCTCACAGGAGGAAACATTCTTATTGAGGATATTCCGGGTGTGGGAAAAACAACAATGGCGGTTGCGTTTTCAAAGGCGCTCGGTCTTGAATACGGCAGAGTACAGTTCACTCCCGACACTTTACCGTCAGATATCACGGGCTTTGCGGTCTATAACAAGGATACAGGAAAATTCACTTTCAACAAAGGCGCTGTATTCTGTAATCTTTTTCTTGCAGACGAGTTAAACAGAACTTCAAGCAGAACTCAGGCGGCTTTGCTTGAAGCAATGGAAGAACGACAGGTTACTGTTGAAGGCAACACTTTCAAGCTTGAAAAGCCTTTTTCTGTTATTGCAACGCAAAACCCGACAGGAGCGTCGGGAACACAGCTTTTGCCTGATTCACAGATTGACCGATTCACGGTAAGGCTTTCAATGGGATATCCCGACAGCGATGCGGAATGTAAAATGCTGCTTAACAGAAGCGGTAAAAATCCCCTTAACTCAGTAAACTGCATTGTGTCCAAGATTGAATTTCTTGAAATGCAGTCGGAGGTTCAGAATGTTTTTGTCAGCGATGATATGGCAAGATATATTGTGTCACTTATTTCGGCAACAAGAAAGCATCCGTTGCTTTCAAGAGGTGCAAGCCCGAGAGCAACGCTTTCACTGACCGATATGGCAAAGGCTGTCGCATTTGCCGAGGGCAGAGATTACATTGTGCCGAGAGATGTGCAGAATATTTTTATCTGCACCGTAAACCACAGGATAATTCTCAACGCAAAAGCCTCTGCATCAAAAAAGAACAGCGAAGAAATTCTGCACGAAATTCTCAGAAAAACTCCAAAGCCGAGGACTTGAAAATGATAAGGAACATAATAATTTATCTTTGTCTGCTGACGGGAACATTTTTGTTCAGCATTTTTTATTACGCCTGGTTCTCATGGTTTTTGTTCCTGACGGTTGTTTCAATTCCGATAATCTCGCTTTTGCTGAGTCTGCCTTTTATGATACGGAGTGTACGCTCCGATATTGAAATTTTTGCAAAAGAAAATGTTTTTATCAAGGATGAGTTTTACATTGCAATATCAGGCAAGAAAAAGAAACCGCTCTTCTGCCCTATGCTCACGCTGAATATAAAATCAACCAACCTTACAGCAAATCTTTGTGAAAACATAAAAATCAGATTTTCGGGTACATTTACAAAGCCGTTAATCAGACAATGCAACAGTCTTACACAGCATTGCGGACAGCTTGACATTGTATGCAAAAACGGTAAAGTTTACGATATGCTCGGTATATTTTTCCTTCCGATCAGGATTAAAAAGCGTAGCTTTGTTCGTGTCCTTCCAAAACAACAAAAACCGAAAATTATCCCCGACAGCAGTAATTTCACGGTTACGGGGTACAAGCCTAAGCCTGTAGGCAACAGCGAAAATTATGAGCTTCGTGAATACCGTCACGGTGACAGTCTGCGCAATGTTCATTGGAAGCTTTCGTCAAAAAGCGATGGGCTGATTGTAAAAGAACCGAATGTTCCGATAATCAAGAACTGTCTTATAATGCCTTTTTTCGGAGATAATGCAGACGAAAATGATGTTGTTTTTGCAAAGCTGATGTATGTCTGCCGATATATGATTAAGAGCATAGGCATTTGCTTTGCCTGCGACAGGAACGGCAATCCTTTTGAGATAAGATGCGAAAGCGATATATTAAACTATTTTTCCGCACTCTATCTAAACACAGAAAGCAGCTTTGTTGCCGACACAAATGATTTTCAGCATTACAATATTTTTGCCGATCGTGAGGAGGTTGACTTGTTGTGAAAAGCAAAACAAGCTTTACGATTGACATTCTTCTCTGCGTAACATTGATTTCAAGCCTGTTTTACTGTCTTGTCACCTCTTTTGATATAAAAACAGAATGGTACATCATAGTAATTCCTACGGCAATTTTCTGCACAATTTACGGATTGCTTGCCTCCCTTGTCAAAAAGTCGGGTGTGCTGTTTATCAGCGTAGCAATCACTATGATTGTTTTTGTATTCACTCTGCTGTTTTCACTTGAAAGCATACTTGAACAATTGAGTTATGTTATTACTCAGGTTTTAAAACCGCTTTCGCAATATCTTCCCGTACAGAACAAAATTATTTTGGGAGATACCCTCGGCACAAGCGCAACAGGACTTTTTGTATTTATTTCGGCAATACTGAGTGCAGTTTTTACAATCAGCCTGATACGATACAAGCGTATTTTGATTTCGTCATTGCTGTCAATGGTACTGCTTGTCCCCTGCTTCATTCTTGTAAACACTCTTCCGTCGCTCGTTTGTCTTTTTATTGCAATTGCAAGTCTTATTGCCTTGTACATTTCAAAGAACACACGCAAATTCAGACCGTCACAGGGCGGTGTGATTGCGGCAATTTCATTCGGAACAATGCTTGTTGTGATGACAATTCTGCTTGCGTTCAATCCGATTGAAAAATATGAGCGATTTGACTGGCAGGAAAACCTTTTGCAGAGCATTGAAAACAGCTTTAATATTGATGACGGACGAAAAACTTCCACAGAAAAAAACCTTAATGAAATCAAAGGTTCACTTGAAGAAAAAGAAAATCTCAACGATATTTCTCCGCTGACGCAGACGCATACACCTGTTATGACGGTCACTTCGGCAGTTGGCGGTAATATTTATCTCAAAGGCACAGCATATGCCGACTACAGGGACAATACATGGAGTATCATTTCCGACAATGATTCCGCAAGATATCCGCAGAATTTCGTACCGTTTACGGCAACAATCGGAAACAATGCTTTAACCGATACAAGAGTTCATATGCTGAATAAAAGTAAGATTGCCTATGTTCCCTACTTCTTGGAAAGTCTACCCGACAATCTCAATTCGGTTGCCGATGTGTGCGTAAAAAACGATACGGATAAAAACGAATTTAATTATTCGCACTATCCGTTTTATGCCGAAAACACATACAGATACAATAATTCAGCCGAAGCGGAAGATTACAAAGCATTTGTGTATGACACCTATCTTGAAATTCCGAGAAAAACACAAATTGAATTGCGTAGGATTGCAAACCAAGAGGGCTTTCTCGACTCGGAGCTTACCGTTTCCGAAAAGATTGAAATGGTAAAGAACTATATTTCAAGCAGTAAAACCTATTCGTTGAAAACTCCAAAAATGCCGTCGGGCAAAGATTTTGCAACTTGGTTTCTCAACGAGAGCGACACGGGATATTGTGTCCATTTTGCCACGGCAGGCACGCTTATGCTGAGGGCACTTGGGATTCCGGCACGATATGTTACAGGATACTATGCAACCGCATACGCAAATCAAACCGTGACCGTAACAACCGACAACGCTCACGCATGGGTTGAGTATTACAGCGATACGGCGGGTTGGATTCCGCTTGAATGTACACCGTCATCGTTTCAGCCGGCAAGGTATGTCGGCTCTCAAAGAGCAAGCGGCGGCAGTACGGACACAACTCAGCCAACAACCGTTGAACCGACAACAGCACCGACTGCTCCGACAAACGGCACGGTTTCTCACAGCACAAAGCCGAAAAATGACATTAAATCTTCATTTGAATTTAACGGATTTACTATCGCTATGATGTCATTGGGAATTGTTGCCCTTGCTTTAATCGCAATTTTCTCAAGAAGAATTATCATTATCAAAAAGAGAAAACAAAGATTTGAAACAGGAAGAAACAATAAAAGTGCAATCTGCATTTATAAAGAACTTAAAAATCTCACGAAAATTTCACATATTCTGATTACAGATGAAGTGAAATCCGTGTATGAAAAGGCGAGGTTCAGCAATCACACGATAAGCGATGATGAACTGAAAATTATTGAAAACGCTTACTATAATTCCATTGAAGAAATTTACAATAATCTCCCTCGCATCAAAAAGCCGTATTACAAGTTTATAAAGGCAATAAAATAAGAAATGCTCCCGTACAATACGGGAGCGTTTTTACACAACAAAAGGCTCTTGGAACAACTCAAGAGCCTTAGATTTTGCTTTATATTATTTAAAAAGATTCTTTTTGTCATAATAATCTTTATCGACAAACTCGTCCTTTTCGTCAAGATTGCTGTCACTGCTCTTGAAAAGTCCCGAGCCAAAACGATAATCGTGATTTGCCATTCTGCGAATTCCGTAAGCAAGAATTGCAACACACACCAAAAACCAGAAAACTAACCAAAACATAAACAACACCTCTCAAAAGCAATACAATGTTAATATTTTTATTTAGCTGATTATATCATTATGTTATATTCTTGTCAACAAAAAATTGTAATTTACCGACATAATTTTGCAAGTTAGGGTTCGGTACTGTTAATTTTCTTTTTGATATGGTAAAATGGTTGATGAACGGAGGGAATGCGATGTTTAATGTTACAATCCGTCAGGTTGGAATTGAGGAACGGGAAGAAATTATTATTTGCTGTCATGAAATCAGCGACGAGGTTATGTCGCTTGCAAACAGCATTAAGGGGCAGAAAAGTTTTCTTCTTGCATCAAAAGACGGCGAGATGTTCAAGCTTGACACAAAGGAAATTTTCTACATAGAATCGGTTGACAACAAAACCTTTATATACTGCAAAAACAATATTTATGAAACCAAACAAAAGCTGTATGAGCTTGAAGAAATTTTAAAAGGGACAAAATTTTTCAGATGTTCAAAGTCGATGATACTGAATATCGGTAAAATCCGTTCCGTGTCACCGTCTGTCAACAGTCGTTTTGAGGCAAAGCTTGTAAACGGTGAAACGGCAATTATTTCAAGGCAGTATGTGCCGACCTTGAAGAAAAAGCTTGGAATGTGAGGTATTGTTATGAATGATTCTTTAAAAGAAATTATAAAGGAAGTCATAAAGGACTTTTTCATAATCACGGTTGCAATGCTTTTTGTTGTAAGCCTTGCAAATTCAATTGCATTAATCGAATACTATCCCCCCTATTTTCCGTGGGTTGTAATGGGAACAGGTGCGGTAACTTCAATTCCGACTCTGCTTTTTTACTTTAAAGAAGAACCCACCAAACTGCAGGCACGCATACGAATTGTCATTCATTTCTGCCTTATTCAGGCAATTGTTATGACCGAGGGATTTTTGCTTGGTTGGTACAAGAATTTTCCTATGGCGCTTTTGGTTTTTGCAATGGTTACCGCCGTGTATCTGCTGACATTTCTTTTCAGCTACATTACACGGACAAGCACGGCAAAATCAATTAATGAATCGCTCAAAAAATTTAACGCAGACGAGGATTATCAGGACGAATAACTGCATTTTGACATACAAAATCGCAACTTACTCCCCTCTTTTTGCAACACAGCTAAAATTGCTTTTCTTTTGAATTGCAAGGTGCTACTATGTTGACAGAAGGAGGGGATTTTTAATGAGTAACATAATCGAAGTTAAAAATCTTGTAAAGAATTATAAAGATGTTCACGCAGTAAATGATATATCATTCACGGTTGAAGAAGGTTCGTTTTTCGCATTTCTCGGAATTAACGGTGCAGGCAAATCAACCACAATCAACATTCTTTGTACGGTGCTTGAAAAAACATCCGGCAATGTTAAAATCGGCGGATATGACCTTGACAAAGAAAAGAACAAAATCAAGGAGCTTATCGGAATTGTTTTTCAGGGTTCTGTACTTGACAAACAACTTACCGTTAAAGAAAATCTTGAATCGAGAGCGTCATATTACGGACTCAACAAAAAAGAAATCGCCAAAAGAATTGAAAGCCTTACACAAACCTTTGACCTTTCGGAAATTCTCAAAAGAAAATACGGCACATTGAGCGGTGGCCAGCGCAGACGGGTTGACATTGCAAGGGCGCTTATTAACCGACCGAAGCTCCTGTTCCTTGACGAACCGACAACGGGACTTGACCCGAAAACGAGGTTACAGGTGTGGGAAATCATCCACAATCTTCGCAAAGAAACAGGACTTACGGTATTCCTCACAACCCACTATATGGAAGAAACAGTTGACTGCGACAATGTGGTGATTATTGATTCGGGCAAAATTGTTGCCAACGATTCTCCGCATAATCTCAAAAAAGATTATTCGTCAAACAGCCTTGTTTGGTACACGGAAGAAAATTCTGAAAACGATAATCTTCTCAAGGCCGATAATCTCGAATTTGAAAGAGTCGGAGATGCGTATAAAATCAAAATCAAGGACAGCAGACAGGCTCTTGAAATCACAAACAAACATACTGAAATTGTCGATTTTGAGATTATCAAAGGCAATATGGACGATGTGTTTCTGACTGTAACGGGTAAAAGGCTGGGTGACTGATATGAAATTTCAAAGAACACTTTGCTCATACAATGGTATGACAAAACGAAATATAAAGGTATATTTAAAGGACAAAACCGCAATTATCTTCTCAATGATGACGCAGATTATCATACTCGGATTGTATCTTTTATTTCTCAAACAGAATTATGTAGATTCAATGACTTCAATGCTTGACGGCTTCAACATCAAAACAGAGGACAATTTGATTAACGCACTTGTAAATTCATGGCTTGTATCGGGCGTTATCGGTACATCTGTTGTAACGGTTGCAATGAACTCGCTTTCGGTAATGATTTCCGACAAGCAGAACAAGATTGACTACGACTACAACGCTTCTTCCGTAAAGGGCAGTACGGTTGTTCTCTCCTACTTTTCGGGTGCGGTTATAAACACAATTGTAATCAGCGCAATTTTGCTGACGGCAGGCATCGCATTTTCGTGCATATCGGGTTCAAGCTTTCCCGAATTTACAGAGCTTTTAAAATTATACGGACTTGTGATTTTAGGCTCTGTTTCGGCTGTACTTATTCTTATGTTTGTTGCGTCATTCTTCAAAAAGAATTCAACCTATGCCGCATTCAACACACTTATTTCGGTTGCAATAGGTTTTGTAATCGGCGCATACATTCCCGTCAGCCAGTTTTCGGACGGAGTTCAGACATTTGTAAATCTTATCCCCGGCTCACACATTGCGGCTATGATAAGAAATGTGCTTGTCAGCCCGTGCATTAACGATATTTCGACCTCACTCGCAGGAACAGACCACGGAATGTTTGCCGCTGAGGCAGAAAAAGCGTTTGCAACCAACCTCAACCTTTTCGGAAACGAAGTGGATTTCACATTTATGATGATGTACTCAATCGGTGCCATCTTAATTTTCCTTATCCTCAACCTTATATCATACAGATTCAGTTCAAAACGCAAGGACTGATTTATGACAGATAAAAAGCCGACACTCCGAAAAGTGTCGGCTTTTTTATATATATAGTTACTTCCAAACTTCTTCTACAATTTCTTTTACAAGAGCAAGCTTTGCCCACTGCTCTTCCTCGGTAAGCTTATTACCGATTTCGCATGATGCAAAACCGCACTGCGGACTGAGATACAATCTGTCAAGCGGAATATACTTTGCCGCCTCATGAATACGATTGATTACAGTCTGCTTATCCTCAAGAACAGGTGACTTTGTTGTGATAAGACCGAGAACAACCTTTTTGTCACCGCTCACATATTTTAACGGTTCAAAACCGCCTGAACGCTCATCGTCAAACTCAAGATAATAAGCGTTGACATTTTCTTCACCGAAAAGTTTCTCTGCAACAGGATCATATGCACCGCTGCTGAAGTATGCAGAATGATAGTTACCTCTGCAAACATGAGTATTGATTACGAGGTCATCGGGCTTACCCTCAATTGCAAGGTTGTTTACCTTGAGAAGTTTCTCACTGATACTCTTAAAATCTGCATCCTCGCCATAGCGGTTTACGCTACCCTCCGCAACAAGAACGCCCCATGTGCAGTCGTCAAACTGGATATTTCTGCAACCTGCATCGTAAAGATCTTTGATTACCTTTTTGTATCCGTTTGCAATATCGTTGATAAGTTCTTCATCTGTCGAATAGAACTTCCTTGTCGTTTCAATATTTGCAGGAATGATGAACTGCTGGAAAAACTGTGCGGGAGCAGGAATTGTCTGCTTTGCTACTGTGTTTTCATCCTCAAGAGCCTTTACAAATTTGTAATGTTCAACAAACGGATGACTGTCAACCGAGATTTCGCCGGAAAGCCATGTATCGTCAATCAAAGCCTGTTCGCCGTGGAATGCAACACCGTTTTCGGTTTTTTTGTGTTCAACTCCGTTAAATCCCCACATGAAGTCAAGATGCCATGTTGCTCTGCGGAATTCACCGTCGGTAATCGCTTTTATACCGGCTTTTTTCTGTTTTGCAACAAGGTCAAGAATAGCCTTGTCCTCAACTGCGGTAAGCTCTTCTTTTGTGATTTTACCGTTTTCAAAATCAAGTCTTGCTTTTTTAAGATAATCGGGTCTTAAAAAGCTGCCTACTGTTTCAAATCTAAATGGTGTGTGCTGTTTACTCATCTTAAATACCTCCGTGGAAATTTGATGAGTTAATTATATTATGAATTCACAGACTTGTAAAATACTTGTTATCAGCCGTTTGCTATTAGTTTTTCTTATATCAAATATGTTTCTTTAAAGCCTCAATATATGCCTCGGCAAGGTTACTGTGCAGAATCTTTTTATTTTCGATATAACCGATTTTCATATTGCCCTCTTCATCAAGGGGGATTGCGGTTATATTATCACCGTTTAGCTCATTGTCGATTACACCACTGCAAACTGTGTAGCCGTTGAGTCCGATTAAAAGGTTGAATAGGGTTGCTCTGTCGGTCACTCTGATATTTTTTGTACGCCCGACCGTGCTGAAAATTTCTTCCGAATAATAAAAAGAATTATGCTCCCCCTGTTCAAACGAGAGATACGGATAATCGGCAAGCTCCTCCATTGTAACGGATTTTTTGTCTGCAAGCGGATGGTCGGTTGATACAAACACATGAGGCTTTGCCGTAAAAAGCTCGGTGAATGTCAGCGACTTTGATTTTATAATTTTCATCAGCGCATCTTTGTTAAAGCTGTTGAGATAAAGAATTCCGATTTCGCTTTTCATCTTTGCAACATCGTCAATAATTTCGTAGGTTTCGGTTTCACGAAGTGAAAAATCGTACTCCTCGCCTGCAAACCGTCGGATAAGATCAACAAATGCATTGACTGCAAACGAGTAGTGCTGGGTTGAAACGCAGAACTGCTGTTTTATCTTTGTTCCCGACTTATACACTCCCTCAAGCAGGCTTGCCTGTTCAAGAACCTGTCGTGCATAACCGAGAAATCTTTCACCCTCGTTTGAAGTTACAACGCCCTTGTTTGTGCGTGTAAAAATCTTTATACCCATTTCCGTTTCCAACTCACGGATTGATGTTGTAAGTCCCGGTTGGGAAATAAAAAGCTCTTTTGACGCTTCACTCATTGAGCCTGTGCGGGCAACGGTGACAACATATTTTAACTGTTGCAAAGTCAACCTTGTTCAATCCTTTCAAAAACAAATTCCCTCATTCAACATAAAAAACACGGTTTTCTCTTCTCAGTGAAGTTTTGGGATATTCACCGTTCACATAACCGATAACGCAGTGTCCGATACCCTCATAGTCACCCTCAATGCCGAGTGATTTGAGAAATTCTTTGCCCTCTTTGCTTTCAAATTCTTCCTTTGCACGGTGAATCCAACAGCTTCCGAGTCCCTCATCATGGGCGGCAAGCATAAGATTTTCCATCACAAGAGTACCGTCATACAAATATGTAGGAGCTGCTTTATCGGCAAGCACAATCAGAACAACGGGAGCGTTATAGAACGGATCAACATCTTTTCCCATAATTTCGGCATTCATTCTTGAAAGCCTGTCACGCATTTCTTTGTTTGTAACGGCAACGATAATAACCGGCTGTCTGTTCATTCCCGACGGTGCATACAGACCTGCGGAAATGATTTCGTCAATAACTTCCTTTGGCGGCATTTCAGACTTAAAGCTGCGAACGCTTCTTCTTGATTTCAGTTTTTCGATAAATTCACTCATTATGTAAACCTCTCAGTCCTCATAAAATTTTGCAAAATCTTCAACGGATTTTCTCTTTGGTCTTACGATTTCGGAATCAGTGTAACCAACTGCGATAACGCTGACAACAGCCTCTGTTTCGGGAATGTCAACTTCTTTTCTGAGCTTTTCACCGTCACGGATACCCATAACAAGGGTTGAAATACCGAGTTCGGTTGCCTTTAGCAAAAGTGCCATATTGTTAAGACCGAGATCGTAATATCCCCAGCCGTTGCCGATTTCAGTCACGGCAGTACCGTCTTTGTCAAAACCCGAACGGTTGAGAACAACTGTTGTCACGATATATGCAGACGCATTTTCTGAATTTTTTCTGTTAAATTCGGGGAGTGCCCCTCTTACGGCATTCTTACTTTTTTCGCCTGTTGCAACATAAAAGCGTGGCGTCTGCGAGTTCTTCCACGAAGGAGCAAGATTTGCCGCCGACAGCATTTCATCAAGCAGGCTTTTGTCAACTTTTTTATCTATATAATGTCTTGTGCTTTTTCTGTTATTTAAAGCCTCAGATAATTCCATAATCAAACCTCCAAAATTTTTATACCTATATTGTACCAATGGAGTGGGAATTAATCAAGGGTTAAAGCAGAATATAGAACAAAATCGGTATCGTAAAAACTGCCGTAAGCTGTGACACAAGCGCCATACTTGCCCCGTCATCGGGACTTTTTCCGTAGGCTGACGGAATGATTACCGTGTTAAGTCCAAGCGGCATTGCATTTGCGCAAAGTGTTGCAACAACTGCCTCCTGAGGTGCGTTAAAAAGCTTTAACACAAGCACCGAAACCGTTGGCAGAAACACAAGGCGGATTCCTGCAACAACATAGGTCTGCCATTTGCCGAAAAGATTTGCAAAGCTGTAGCCGCCTATTACAAAGCCTGTCAGAATCATTGCAATCGGAGACATACAGGCAGCGGTTGAATTGATTATTGTTGTGACAAGTCTGAATTTTGGAATCGGTAATAAACCGAGAATTGCTCCGATAAAAATTGAAACAAAAATCGGATTAACAAAATTTTTCATTGAAAATTTGCCTTGTCCGTTCGGCACAAGCCACGCAATTCCTATTGAATAAGTAAACAGATTAAGCGGTAAAGTGAACATAAGATAGTCGAAAAGCTCCATGCTTTCTGCGCCGTATATTCCCGACACCATTGCAGTTCCGACAAATCCGAAATTTGAAACGGAAATTGAATAGCGGTACACCTTTTTCAGATATTCCGTTTTTCCGAGAAACCTTGAAACGGCAAATCCCGTTGCAATGCAAAACAGCAGCACCCCCGTGCTGTAGGCAATGAACACCCATTTTTCGCTTATGTTTTTCACTGTACAATTGGTGCGGAATGTGTTAATTACAACGGCGGGCATAAGAATTCTGTTCTCAAGCTTTGAAAAAATTTCGGCTGAATTTTCCGGCAAAAATCCGCCCTGTCGGATTGTAAAACCGATAAATATAAACGAAAACAAAACCGCAATCTGAAAAATCACCGATGAAAAAATCTCCACAAATTCATCCCCTTTTAAAGCCAAAACACCCCCAGTCCGAGGGGCTGAGGGTGTAAGCTTCAAATCAAATTACTTGCAGCTGCACTTTGCTTCAAAGCTCTGGCAGTCCGTGCACTGACAAACAGTCGGATTTGCCTCGTGAGTTCCGACCTTGATTGCTTCAAGCGAACAGTAGTCTTTTGTGCTGTTGTGATGCTTACAGTTTGTTACCGAGCACATAATGCTTTGGTTACAATATGCATTGTTTTCCATAGTATTCATTCTCCTCATTCATTTTTGCGGATTAGCCGCTTTTTATATTGTTTCTGCATTTTGCGGATTTATACCGCACACTTTGAAACATCTGCAATAAAATGTATTGAGGTGAATTACATGAATGTTGTATCGGCTGTTTTTCTTGTTGTTTTTGCCGTAATCGGAATTTGTGCATTTGTCCGTGAATTAACATTTTTTCTCTTTCGTAACAGAAAAAATAATACCGTTATGTTTGTTGCTCCCGTCAGCGGAAAATGTGAAAATGCCGAATATATTTTGCGAAGTGCTGCTGCAAAGGTAAAATGGATAAGCAGAGGAAGAAATGACTGTGTAATTTGCCTTGACTGCGGTATGGACGATGAAACAAAAAGGATTTGCCAAAAAATATGTCGTGACTACGGCTTTGCAAAGCTTTTGACAAAACAGGAATTTTTTGAAATGATAAAGTAAAAATCCAAACGAAATTAAACAAAAATACTGCCACGGAATATGCCGAGGTTTTATAAGGCAGTATGAGGCTTTGACTGTAAAAGGTCAAAGCCTTTTTCTTATCAAAAGTCTGTGAGTGCATTTTTGCATAAATCGAAAAAGAGTGTAAAAATAGGCATTATAAAAAACACTATTATTATTTGTTTATAATTGCATATGTATCTGTTATATTATACAAAGAAATGTGAATAAATTTGTAGGCAATTATAATTGTATTTTATTGTTTAAATGTGGTAAAATTCAACTAACAAAACAAATGCCCTTACAATAAACTAATATAAAAATTAATGTTGTGAGTGCTGTGAGTTTTGTAATTTCTACTTTTGTAGATTATTAGTTTTATTGTAGACAACAAAAAATAACTTTAAACATGAAAGGAGAGCTAATATTTTATGCAAGAGCATAAAAAAATATCGCATCTTACACACAGAAATTCAGTTCAAAAAACAATTAGGATGCAACTGAATCCTGTAGGTAAAACAATGGATTATTTTCAAGCAAAGCAAATTCTTGAGAATGATGAAAAGCCTAAAGAGGACTATCAGAAAATCAAGGAAATAGCAGACAGGTTTTACAGAAATTTAAATATTGTAAGAAACATAATTACTTACATTATTCCGTTCGCGTTTACGGCTTTTTATCCTGCGTATTATATCCTTTCGGGCGAAAACCCACTATTTAACATTGGTATGACGGTGTTAATCGCAATTGTGATGATGGTTGTTGGAGTGATTGTGTGGAACAGAGGCATTAGGTCTTATGAAAGTGCTGGTTCATAAATTTTATGTTGACTAAATAATTGACATATGATATATTGGTAAATAAATAAATAAAAGGAGTGACTAAAGTGGAAATACAGAATTTATTTGCTCAAAGAATTGGTGGAAAAGAATTTGGAATAAATAATGAAGTTTATAAATTCGCTTTAATAAAGAAATGGAAGCAAGAAGCTGAGAAAAAGCATTCAAATAATTTTAAATTAATTGATATGGGAGTGGGTGAACCTGATTGGGCCGCTGATGATAAAGTTGTTGATATGTTATCTATTGAAGCAGGCAAACCCGAAAATAGATTCTATTCTGATAATGGAATTCCTGAATTTCAAAATGCAGCAATAAAATATATGGAGGAAGTTTTTGGTATATCAAACTTGACAATTAATAATGTAATTCACGGAATTGGTAGTAAACCAATTCTTGCAATGCTTCCTTCTTGTTTTATTAATCCTGGAGATTATGTGCTAAATACTATTCCTGGATACCCCGTCCTGGCAACTCATGCAAAATATTTGGGTGGGAAGATTTATGATTTGCCTCTTAAGGAGGAAAATAATTTTTATCCGGATTTTTCGGAAATCCCGAGGGAAGTTTTAGAAAAAACGAAATTATTATATATTAATTATCCTAATAATCCAACAGGACAAGTGGCAACAAAAGAATTCTTTGAAAATGTCGTAAAATTTGCCCAAAAGAATAACATTATTGTAATTCATGATGCGGCATATGCAGCGCTTACATATAATGATGTTAAACCTCTAAGTTTCTTATCGGTTGATGGAGCTATAGATGTAGGTGTAGAGATTCATTCTTTATCAAAAGCTTTTAATATGACTGGATGGAGATTAGGTTTTTTAGTCGGAAATGAAAAAATTGTTTCTGCATATGGTGTAGTCAAAGATAATACAGATTCGGGTCAATTTCGCGCGATACAGAAAGCAGGTGCTTTTGCTCTTAATAATAGATGGATTACAGAAAATACAGTTAATAAATATTCAAGAAGATTTAAAATGCTAATTGAAGCACTCAATGAAGTTGGATTTAATTGTGTAGAGCCAAAAGGTACTTTCTATTCTTATGTGAAAATTCCAACTGGAACAGAAGAAGGAGTTAAATTCAATACTGCATTAGAGGTTGCAAGATATATTTTATTAAATGCAAACATTTCAGTTGTTCCTTGGGATGATTGTGGACATTATTTAAGATTCTCTGTTACATTTTCAGCTACTCATTACGAGGAAAAAATAATAATTGATGAAATGAAAAATAGATTGAAAAGTTTAAAATTTGTATTTTAAGAATATATAATGTAAATTTGATTATAATTGTAGTAAAATTCAAGTTCTATCATATGTAAGACTAATTTATTGCCAATATTAATAATTGTAATAAATATAAAATTAAAATTATTACAAACTAGGGTGATGCCATTATAGCAGAGATTATATATATTAGTTCCTTTTAGGATAGTAAGAATGAAGATTCCCCTTTGCTGATAGTCGGCTAACTTCTGCAAACCCAAGTCTTAATATTTATTTTTGTCCATATGGGGTTATTGAACAATGAAAAAGTTATTACAATCTCACATATGTTATTTAAGTTATTTTGAAATTTATGTAACATCATACAATGTAAGGGTTTAATAACCCTATATAATTTCTACTTTTTTGATTAGATAAAAAGGTTACTTACACCGATTAACAACAAATTCATTTTGCTACAAAAATACTAGCCACACACAAACAAAAGCAGAGAGTCCGAAAGCTCTCTGCTTTTTATCGTTTTATAACATTGTACCGAACCGTAACAACAAAGTTACCTACATAGCTATGGGAATTATCATAAACAGAAAAAGTCACGACTGCATATGCAATCGTGACCGAGTTGGTGGAGCAGGCGACGTCATAGTCGAACACTGCTCCGTGCAGGTTTTATCGGAGTTAAAGGCTTCTTCGATTTCCTCTAACGGTATGTTATCAACGCTCATAGATTTTTTGCTGGCGTTGATTATCAGTGTAAAATGGTCATCGTAAAGATACACCGAATGAACAAGAATATTGATGATTGCTCTGCGTTTGTTGACATCATCAAGCGGCATTTCGCATACGAAATCGAGAAAAGCGAGTATCTGCGCTTCCGAAAGACAGATACGTTTGTTTTGTTCAATGGCAAGCTGTTCCTCCAGCACTTCTTTTTCAGCCTGACGCTTGTTAAGGCGTTCCGTCAGCATTGGAACGGACTGTCCTTGTTCGATACCTCGCCATAGATTTTCTATGGCGGTATCCGCTTCTCGGATAGCTTTCTTTAGGTGTTTGGCCGTAAGATTATCAGGGCTTTTATGACATTCTTCAGCGACCTTTTGGGCTATGAATTTGATGTTTTCATCTGTAAGCAGTTTCAGGCATTCTGCTATCACTCTGTCCTCGATTTTCTTTTTGCCAACGATTGTTTTATCACAGCGTTTCTTTCGGGCTTCCTTGCAAATATAATAGTGATATCGCTTGCCGGTTTTACTTGTACCGCCGTAGCCGACCATCATATTTTTGCAGTGACCGCAAAACAGCTTTGTTGTCAGCAGATACTCACCCTCGCCGTGCGTTCTTGCAGAAGCTTTCTTGTTTTTGTCCAGAATATCTTGTACTTTGTAAAATATATCGTCGTCCAGAATCCTCGGCATACCGCCCGGCGTTTCCTGTCCCTTATACATATAAACTCCTATATATCGTTTATTGCTCAGCATTCGGCTGAGACTGTTATAAGTAAAATCATTACCTAAAGAGGTTTTGATTTTTCGGCGTTTCAGGTCTTTCACAATTTCTGCTTTTGTTTCTCCGCTTGCGTATCGCTCAAATATTTCACGCACGATTTCGGCTTCTTCCTCGTCAACATAGAAGTGTCTGTCTTTATCAACCTTGAAGCCAAGACCGGGATTACTCCCGTTGGACAAACATTTTTGTGCGTTGATCTCCATCCCTCGGTGGATCTTCTGAGAAAGCTCGGCGGAAAAATACTCCGCCATACTCTCTAACACACCTTCGACGAGAATACCGGATGCGTCGTCGGTGATGTTTTCTCTTGCCGACAACACTCTGACACCGTTCTTTTTAAGCTTTGATTTGTAGATAGCGCTGTCGTAGCGGTTACGGGCAAATCGGTCAAGCTGATAAACCAAAATCCCCTCAAAAGCGTGTTTATCACTGTCAGAAATCATACGCTGAAATTCCGCACGATTATCATATTTACCGCTCACAGCCCTGTCTATGTATTCTCCGATAACTGCATAATGATTTTGCTCCGCATATTCATAACAGACTTTGAGCTGACCTTCGATAGATTGCTCAGTTTGGCTGTGGCTCGAAAAGCGGGCGTAGATTACTACATTCATTTTTACCTCCTTTGCTCTCCGCCGGGAAGACGGAGAGCTTTATTTATTTTTATTTTACTGGATTTGTCGAAAACAGTCGATTGTGTCAAATTTACACAATCATTTTCTCGTCCTGATATTCGGGATGAGCCTTTAGCCATTCTTCAAAGTATCGTTTGCCGAACTCACTGTTATAAAACTCAATAACGTCAGGAACAAACGCTTTGGCGAGGAACGTCAATGCTTCTTCCGAGTATTGTGCTATTTGCAATTCTTTGCTCAATAGGCTCACCTCATCTTTCACGGTCACGCTGTCGCTTGAGATAGCGTTGGTAATAATCGCAGGCTTTGAGGACAAAATCCTCAAGCTGATTGTCGGTAACTCTTGGAGCATATTTCCTAACTTTGTCCATTGGGATTTTAAGCGTTTCACGCTGATTGGGCTTTTCTGTTGCCATCAGCTTGTCAACATACTGCATTGTGAGCGTTCCGTTGTGCATTTCCTTATGCATATGGAACGCCTGAGAGTAGGACGGTGTGCAATCGTCACGCTCAATAATATCCAGTAAGTAAAACTGTATATTAACGCAGAGGTAAGACAGTTCTACGCCTACGGAAAAAGCGATTTTGCCCTCGTCCATCAGCTCGAGCAATTCGGGTATAAGGTTAGTTAAGCGGATATAGCGCTGAATTTGATTGCGGCTTTCTCCGGCTTCAATCGCTATGATTTTGTCTGTTCGTAACTTTGTCCCAACTTGGGACGAAGTTAAGTCGGTGCGCTTGCCCTGACGTTTCAGAGCGTCATATTTCAATTTGTAAGCAAACGCCTTTTCCGACGGCAGAAGATGCTCACGGTGGAGATTGCTGTCCACCAACATAATCGCCGCTTCGTCACGGCTGACGGGACGAATAAAGGCAGGGACTTCCGTGAGCCCTGCCTTCTGTGCCGCACGGAAACGGCGGTGTCCGGATATGATTTCATACTCATCTGTTGTACCTTCAAGCGGTCGAACGATTAGCGGCGTCATTATGCCTTGCTGTTGAACGCTCTCGAGGAGGTTGTTCATCTCGTCGTTGTCGAGCACCTGATAAGGGTGGTCTTTGAATTCGTGTAATTTGTTAATTGATATATTGGTCATCTTTCGTAACTCCTTTGTTTCGTTTTATTTTGGTGATAATATTTGTACTTGTATCTGCCTTGCTCCAGCTGCTTTTCCTGTTCTATCAAAGCACGGAGTCGAGGCACTTTATTTTCAATGCGCTCGCAGATAATGAGCTGCTTGCGCAAGGGTGGCAGCTTTTTTGTGATTTCTCTGCATTGTTCTTTAAGAGAATTATTTTCTTCGGGTGATTTTGCTCTGCGGATTCGGTTGCGAATGTGCTGACGCTCGGTTTCATAAGCCTTGATTTGCTCGGTGATTTCCTTTCGGCAAGATACGAAATCCTCTGCGCATTCCACATTGTGGTCACGGAGGAAATGGTATTCCGCCAGCGTTCGGTCAAGATTTCTGATTTCTTCCCGCAGCTCTGGTGATACCGGACGGTAATCACGCTTTTGGACGTTGTTGCCTGAGATGAGTTTTGCGATAGTGATGATAAGCTCAAACAGCGCCGTGATAACATCAGGCTCTGTTCTTTTCTCAAAATCTCTGATTCTCACTATCAGCGGTTGGCGCTGATAATACGATTTCGGTGTATAGAAATCCACAAAGTATTTATCCTCACGCTGAGATTGAAGCCGCCTAAGTATCGCTTCTCTGGTGTAATCCTTGCCGAGACTGCTTAATCTGACAGGTTTCCGCCAGTCTGGAGCGATCACTGACGGATGCTGATATTTGAAATTCCGCACAAACTGATAGCCGAGCGAGCGAAGATAAAATTCAAAATCAAACGGTTTGATCGTACAGGCTAAGGCTTCATCAACATCGTGCCGCAGCATATCCTTGTGTGGTATTCGTCCGCTCTTGCGTACCCAATACGCCTTGTCGCCGCCGTAGAACGGAGCGTTTTCAATCACGGATTTTCCATACTCACGGCAGATCTCGTCGGAAATCTCACGCAGCTTGTAATGGTCGGAAATATGGTTTTCAAACTTACGCCCTGTGCGGAAGGACACACTGTTTACGACAATGTGATTATGCAGGTGATCGGTATTCAGATGCGTCGTGACGACTATCTCATAATTATCGCCCCACATACGCTTAGCTGTTTCAATGCCGATGCGGTGCGCTTCTTCCGGTGAGACCTCTCCTGCCTGAAAACTCTGATAACCGTGATACGCAACATTTCCTCCGAGCTTACCGTAACGCCGCTTTGTGGTCATCATCTGCTCATAGGCTTGCTTCTTCGTGCAGTTGATACCGCTGACGTACATTGTCTGGTCGGTTTTGTCACTGTTCTCAACGTAATTGAGGGTAGCGGCTAAATCGTCATCAAGAAATCTTCTGTCTGTTGTCTTATCGGGATTCTGAGCGTAGTTGATAACATCCTTTAACCGTCCTTTGACGGGCCAGAAGCCTGTTGTTGCCACGTCATCATCTCCTTGCGAATCTGTGCCATTGTGGATTTCTCCGGCAGAAGTAGGCGCTGTTGAATTTCGTCTACGACTTCAAGCAGCTTTCGCTCGGTTTCAGGTGATACCTTATCCGCAACCTCGTCGCACAATCGGCAGAGCGTTTGGTAGAAATCAAAAAAGACATCAGGTTGCACCGTCTTCGGCGCATAGCCCAATGTCCTTTGTCTGATATATTCGGATTGAGATAAGCCGCAGCTCTCGGCGAGCCGGGCTATCTTCTTTTTCTCGGACTGCGTAACTCGCAGCTCGATTCTTGCATTTTTATCGTTCAAAAATATACCTTCTTTCCTCGGGTGTTAGGGTGTCCCTAAAGATTTACAACAGCTTTGGAGCTGTTGTATTTGGAATTTGCCGTACAAATTCCCTGCTTGCTACAGTATAAGACAAACCCGCCCTGTGGTAATACGGGACGTATTCTGTTTGCCTTATACTGCTGATAATATTTCATCTTTTTATAATTCTGTTGTGCCGTCAAAGTGACGGCAGTTTTGTTTATCGTCTCAAAATTTGCCGTCATCGTGCCGTCAATCAAACAGTTTAAGGTCGTCCATAATATCTTGTTCGGCTTCTTTCTGTTGTTCTGCGGTCAGTGCCGGAGCGTTTGTCATAGGCTGCGGAGCGAAGTTTGCTTCTGCAAAGCAAGCCCGCATTTCCCCACGAATGATATTTCGTATATCTTCCTCGTGCTGTTCACGAGTGATTGCCTGTAAATCCACATAGTCTGCGATCGCATCTAACACAAACTGATTGCGGGATTGATACTTTTTCACATCCAGCGTCTGCATATACTCTGCAAGATAACGCTCTCGGGCGTCGGTTAGGTCAAAGCGTACTGTCATTTTATACACGTCTTTCATTCTTCGCCTCAGCTCTCAGATAAATGTCTGCGAGATATTCATAGCCTTTTGCGGCGGCGCAGATGTCGTCAATGAGCTTTACACGGTCGAGATTGCCGTGATAGAAATTCTTGATCAGGCAACCTCCGCCACCGCAAACGTAGAGCTTCATTGTGCTTTCATCATAACCGTGCTCACGCAAGCGACGGAAGATCTCAGCGACATATTCCTCCGCAATAGCTGTGATGATTTCCAAATCGGAAGCAAGAATATCTGCCGTGCCTGTCTGCAACACCTCGTCGATGATATAGTCGTTCAGCTCTCGGCGTGTCTTGCGCATAAAGCCTTCACGAATAGCGAGGGTGCATTGATAAGTGCCGAACTTCTCGGTGAACATCTTACCGCTTTGCGGCTTGCCGTTGACAAGATAAAGTGTGTTCATCGTACCGTTACCGATATCGGCTACCATACTCAATCCTTTGAGCGTAGACTTGATAGGCACAACCGCAGAATACCCCTGCGGATAGATTTTTACATCAGAGATTCGGATATGATAATTTACATTCCGAAAAGTGAACTCTACCACCTTGTTCTTTGACAGATATGCGGCAAAATCCGCTTTCTGTCCGCTTGTCCAAGTCAAGGGCAAGCCAGCGGCGATAATTACATCCGCCTCGGTCAGACCTTCGTCTGTAAGCTCGGCTGCAATAGCAGCAAGAGTAAGGATATAGTAATCCTCGTCCTTCTGCTTTTCGGGCAGAAACTCCTTGTGACCTTCGCCAATCAGATAATACTTGCCGTTATAGATAAGCATATCCTTTGTAAACAGCGGTTCGCTGTCGTGGGCAGTGATACCCGTCTTGAAACAATGGTTAGCGGTTTTGATGTTGCCGTAACCGTGGTCGATACCGACAATCTTAAAATTGTTTAGTGTTTTCATAAAATCATCCTTTCAGTTTTTCGTTGTAGGCGAGTATGTCGCCGTAGAGTTTTGGGGAAGCAGGCAATACGTATTTCAAAAGATAGTTGCAGTAAATGCCGTACTTGCTGATCAGCTGCACGCATCTGTGTTCTTCGCCGTAGTCGAGCAACAGGCAGTTGTCGTCAATGCAGTTGCAGCACGAATGACGGACAATGCGGTTTACTCTGTCGGACTGCTCTTCGGTAATTTTCAGCACCATAGCTTGTTCCTCCTTTCGTGTATTTTGGAGGGCTTTTCGTCCCTCTACTGTATTAAATACACGAAAATCCGAAAACTTAGGGTTTTAAGAAAACATAGTGAAAATCAAAAAGAAAACACTAAAAAACAGCTTGAATACTGAACGATCAGAATTCAAGCCGATAATTTTAATATTACGGAAATATTACGGAAAACAATAATTCAAAATTTTTTCAAAAATTTCTTCTAAAGCGGAGCAAAGGGAGTTTTATGGGACACCTGTTTTGGTAGACTTGATAGTGAGGAGGTGTTGATTTTGGAAAAAATCAGCTTTTTCAGCGCCGATTTTCGTGACGGAAGAATACGGATCGGCAACAAAATTTACCCTGCCGGTACGTTCTCTACGCACCTTTTGAATCAATACTATAAGGACGATACGGCGGCTCGGTTGGCTGTATACAAACAATACAGCTGGCATTTATACGATACGATCTCTGCCGGTTATCTTGATAACAATGATGTTTTACGATCTGGGTGGGAGATCCACCAAATCTTAAAAACCTTGCCTAAACTGCAACCGTTCACTAAGCTGGATGTTGAAGCAGAGTGTATTAGAATAGCTGAACTTTTCACAGAGAACAACGCTGACTTTATCCGAGAGTATTTCAATGCAAAGGCTCAAATATTAGCTATGGGAATCAATGAATCTGCTTTGGATTTGCTCCCGATTGAAATAGATAAAGTTCAGCAAAAAACAGCGGACAACCTACTTAATGATATGATGACAACACTGGCTTTCTATGATCGTATCAGCAACGATATGAGAGAAGCATTTGAGGGCTTAACCGAATTTTGTAACAGACTTGATGAAGCGGAACGCTTTGACGAGCCGCATCTATTACCGATTGCATTGGATATATTCGGCAACGAAAAACTCTATATGACATCCGAGTATGTTGCTATGCGTAAAACGGCTAAAAGCAAAACGATTGTTACGGCGAGAAGAATGTTTTTTGACAAGTACTACAGCTTTGTCCTCACGGATTTCTTCGAGGGCTTGCACTACGGTCATTATCCGAGAAGGTGTCCGATCTGCAAGCGATATTTTTTGATGACTTCTGCAAGACGGCAGGTGTATTGCAACGGAACAGCACCATACACGCTGAAAGGCAAGCCCATTACTTGCCGAAAATATGCGGCGAGGATGAAGGAAAAGGAACTTTCCGAAGGCAATCCTATCAATCCTATTTACAAAAGCCGTTGCTCTGGGATTCGTGTGGAACAAAAAAGAAGCACCATCACAGCAGAGTTTGCTGCAATGGCGCTGAAGGTTGCTAAAGAGTATTGGCAGAAAGCAAAGTTTGACGACGGTTACGCTAACGGTCAATTCAGAACAGATATGAAACGTGAGAATTTGTACAAAGAAACGGACAGGAGAATTAAGCAAAAGTGAGCCATATCGAGAAAAAAGAATTTGAAATATACCGCATTACGCCTCCACCGCCTGAATGGGATTTGCAGGAGTATATTCGGCAGTATATCCAGACCGGCGATGACAATTATTTCTATTGGTTCCTACACTATTACGAGCCGTCGTTAAATGAAAAGGCGAAGTTTTTTAGGAATAAATACTCAATGGAAGAACATTTTGCCGATATAAAGCAAAGCCTTGTAACAGGCTTATGTAAGGCTCTGATGAAATACGATATTTCCATAGCTCCTTTTCTGCCGTATGCTCAGAGGTATATGGAGCGTGAGGCGCATACCTATATCCGCACAATGCGGACGGGCTATTCCGTGCAGAGCGAATTTGAATATGCCCGACTTCGTAAAGTGATGGATATTTTCAATCATTCAGGCGGTGAATTTACGGAGGAAACCATTTCTCAGGTTGCAGCGCAAATCGGTGAAAGCTACGAAAAAACAAAGTCTATCATTGAAGGCGGTATTCTTACTGAAAACTATGTAGATGTTCAGAGTAACGATGAGGATGACGAACAGACAACAGATTTTCTTCTTCCCGATTCCTCACTCAATCCTGAAAATATCTATTTCAAGCAGGAGCTTTATGATAAACTGTATGAAGCCTATGACAGCTTGGAATACACAGAAAAAATAATGCTCGCCCAACACCTCGGCTTTTGCCCTGAGTGTTTCAGTAATCACTATGCCGACAAAACCGATTTAGACGAAAATGGCAAACCGAAGGAAAAGCTCATCAAACCGCTGCCTTATACCGACATCGCCACCGATCACGGGTTTAGTAACGCAGGCACAGCAAAAAGAACTTGTGAAACGGCTATTAGTATAATAAAGAAACTGATTATTAACGATTGAAAAACCAAATAATTATGTTAGAATAAATAATAAGGAAGTGAAATATATGAAAGCCATCTTACCTCACTCTTTTTATATATTTGCAAGTCAATTTACTCTTGAATCAATGTTAAATCAGATTAGTTTTTTATCATATCATATTTTTTGTAATCCTGATGAGGCTACAAAATGTTTTGCAAAAACATTTAATTATACGATTACGATTAATCACAGGGTTATAAAAGGGAAAACTAATGTAGTTCAAACCTGGATAATCGATCTATACTATGATTTGGTAGTAACTGAAAATTACGGAGAAAAAGATATTTCAAAAGATGAGACTATATATCTAATTACGCTATATAACGATTATTGTAACGTTAGGGATAAAAAACTAAGCAAAAAAGATATACTATTATTTGTTTATGGCTTTTTTGGAGAGCAAAAAGATTTCCAAACTAACTTTTCATTTAAGGAACGGTTTTCAAGGGAAAAGTATATATTGGATAATTTATCTTGTAAAGAACACTCTGACAATACATTTGGCATAAACATTCCTGATAAATTCGTTGAAATAACCGGTTATTCAACAGATTGCTATTCAGCTCTTGTTTATTTTATATTGCTGTTGTTTATTCAAAGCAATGGAGTAATCTCACAATCACAAATACCCTTGCTTAACAGTGAAATATTTACACAGGAAAACATTATCACCGTTCTAAATCAACACTCTGCGGACATTGATGATATCAGGAACAGTAGTCTGAAGCGGCAATTCTTATACACTAAACCGATATTAAAAATCGGAGAAAAGTATATTTCTGCTAATGCTTTTCTTATAAATGCGTTATTTGAGAATTCAAATTATTGGATATTACGCAATGATTATCAACGCATACACTCGCAGCATTTTATTAATGCTTTTGGTATCTATTTTGAGATGTATGTCGAAGAAGTTTTGAAGAATTGCCTTTCCAATGGTAAGTTTTCAAAAATACCAACCGAAAACGACGAAAAACGTGCTGATTGGATTATAAATATTGAAAACTATACATTTATTGTAGAGCAAAAGTCTTCACTTTCATTGCTGGGAATTAAACAAAATCAACCGGATATTGAAGCAATGAAAAGACATATTCTAAAAACTTGGGGAGAAGCGGTAAGACAATTAAACGAAACTCAAGCAGCTTTATCTTTAGACACACCTATAAAGATTATTCTTGTTTATGAAGATTACTATAAAGCAGAGTGCCTAGAAGAACTTTTTAGACTGGATTCCGAAATTGTAAACGACTACAATTACTGGTTAATGACAATTAATGAATTCGAAATGCTTTTTCATACTTACAAAACAAACACAGAACTCTTTTTTGATATTATCGCAAACAAAATCAAGTTAGAACATACACAGTCTCATGAAGGGAGGGAAATGGAATTATTGTTGTCACAGAAAGGTATAAGTGAAAACTTATATATACAAGAAAGTGGGATAATACAACAGTATCAAAGAATTGAAGAATCAGTGAGGTCAATTTCAAATAATTAAACACACAAAAATCTTATGGAAGAAGGAGAAGAATGGTAGTTCTGAATTTCTACGGCTCAATAAAAAGTGCTATTTGTATCTCGGATAAACTAAAGCTTTACATTTCAAACTTCAATTCTGATAATATACCTGAGTGGATTAGCGGGTGGAAAGGTGAATTAGAAGAGGAGTTATTGCAAGCAATGGCAATAAATGTGATAAACAATAAACGGTATAATATTCAAAAAGGTGATCCTTTAATAATCTTATATAATAATATTTTTCCAAATAATCCAACAACAACCAGTCTGACAAAAAAACAAATTGAAAATATCACGGATAAGATGGTATGTATCTATTTTAATTATGAATACTCAGATATGTCAATGGGTGACTGGACTACTAATTGTTTTGACGGACGGTTTTGTGAAGAAGACTATGCCGAAAAAATCATTTCATTTCTTAACTTTCTCGCCTGTTCCATTAATAGAATACAAGACTTTCCTAATCCCACTCCAAATTGGATATATTCATCAAATTATGATAAAGTAGATGAACGCAGACTATTCTGGAATCAGAATAAATTTGGTTCTGATGAGTTTATTAAATCATTGATTGAATGGGGGAGGTTGATTGATAATTTCCTTCAAACTGAAAATGATTATTATCAACTTGATTTCTTATGTAATGCAATATTTGATGAATCAAAATGCGATACGTATCAGTATATGAAATTGTTTTCGTTGTGCCAAATGTTTTTAGAAAACAAAAGAGAATCAGAATTAGATGAAAAACTCCCATTTTTTCTTGACGAAAGAATAGACTTTAAGACAAGAAAGCAAATGGCACAACAATTAAGAAGAATACGCAATAAAATAGCGCACGGAGACTTTAAACACTTCAACAACGAGATTGAAAAGTATGCTCAAAAATTCCTTGATGGGAAATTATATTATGACTATACGGAATATAGTAGACAAAATTGGGTGTTGCTAAGTATTTGTTGTACATTAAAGGATGCATTAGCATTGATTATATATTATTTACTTTTCAAAAGAGAAGACTTAGATTACTTAAAGAAGGAGTATAAAAATGAATCTACAAACAATTGACTTTTCCGATTTCAATACAGAAGATGTTGAGCAGTATGCTCAAAAAATGGACTCAATATTTCAATATAATCAGAATGTTGAAAAAACAGCATATTTAAATTGGCGTTCAAACAAATATACCAACCAAAGGCGTCAATTGGTTGTTATGGGAGATAACTTTTTCTCGTCTGCTTATAATCTATTACAACAATGTATAAATGATAACGGTGATAAAAAAGCTGATTCTTGGATTTTTCCTATTATGTTTAATATTGTTCACGGTATAGAAATCTATCTCAAAGCAATCAATGTGATATTAAACATAGTATTAAACGAACAGAATCAAGTAATTCAGGGTGGCCACGACATAAAACAATTATGTCAGACTAGCAAAAGCCTTATTCTTAAGTACAAAAATAGGAACAAGAATGAGACAACCGATCAAATGTGGACAGCAATAAAAGTTATCGAGAATTTTATTGAAAATATCTATGAAAAAACAAATGATATGACATTTGCTAGATATCCTATGGATAAGAATAAAAATGGACATTTCTATATACAGACACTTGATAACTCTGTGATTGATATGGAATTACTCGAAAAACAAATGGTTATAGTTTATAAAATGCTAGAATTTATTTATCAAACACCGGAGTTGGAACAGGAACTAAATCTGGAAAGCATTTAACCTATTGAGATAATAAAACGATTCTCACCACCCTTAGGATCACCTAATACACATAATAAATTATATCACGGTTTAGGAAAAAATTGCTAAGAAATAACGCTGGAAAATAAAAAAACAGCCCGTATTATTATACGAGCATATTATCGTACCGCAACTATTACAAAACGAGGGGAGCCCCTCGTTTTGTAATATGTTGATTTATTATCTTTAATCTTTTTATTAACAAGAGTATGAAACTATTTTTGCCTTAGTGATATTTTTAGTTCTGAATATTCATATCCAAGTGACTTTAATAAAACATATATAAACTTTATTGTATATCCAGACGACAGGTTGCTTTCAATGAAAAGGTCTTCTTTAAGTTTTATAGGAGCTTTCATACCTAAATCTGACTTTGATATATATATTCTACTTGATTGCATTGGAGAATAATTATTGTTAGCAAGAGTTTCTAACTCTGTTTCTTTTACTTTAAGAAATTCTTGAGTTATATTTAACAAGAGATTTGCATATTTATGCTTTCCCAATACAATAGTATTGTTTAAGAAAGAAAAACTTACAGGTTCATAATCTTTATAATTTTTCGCAAAAATCGGATCAAAAGAATTAATCACCATTTCTCCTGTTAATGAAACATTGATATTTCTTTCGAATTTTAGATCCCAATTTTCAACAAAAATATTTATTAGTTCTTTTTGCCTGTCAGAAACAACTTGTGGTGTCCATTTTTCTTTCGTTAAAACCTGTGTAGTTAGAGGGAAAGAAGTGGTTCCATTTTTTCCGGAAAAATATTTTTCTTTTTTCTCTTTGAAGTCATAATTCTGGGCAGCCGAGTTTTTCTTTCGTGTTAAAGGAACTAGATTTGCTATTTTGTTTAACCAATATTCTCGTTGTGTAATATCTTGCCAAATCAAACTCCATTCTGATCCGTCCCTTACTGTTTGGGGCAATACGTGTTCAATAGTTAAGACATTTGGAGAATAATCAATAGATTGAGCTTGATCGCTGATAAACTCGTTTAATCGCAGAATTACATAATTACGTCTAACGCCGGTCAAAGAATATATATCCCCATTCAATGCATTAGTGAATTCTTCTTTCTCTTTATCTGATAAATCTATAGATATTAATCCTTGTGGACTATCTTGTTGATCATCCTCCATCTCTTTCAATATCATTCCATATCTTTCGATGCGTTGATTTAGATTTTTCGCTGTTATATGTAGATATGAAGCTAATCTTTCTAATTTAGTTATAAAATCACGAATCAGAAACGAGTTATTCTGATGATTAGCAAAATACTTTATTGCTACTGGCATCCAGTCCGAATTATCAATTTTATTTAACCAAAATAGATATGTATTGATTTCCGTTGCATTATCTGTGGATTTGTAGTTTTGCTTTTTTAAGATCATATATGCATCTGCATAAGGTGATATGATGTTATCAATTAATCTTTGCGGGGCTATATCTTTTAAAACAATTTCTTTAAATTCTTCCAGCAAATTCTTCTTTTGTTTTGCTTTAGCAAAAATCATTCTTGTGTGGGTAAAAATCTCATTAAAACCTGATCGAGTAGCGTTTTCTTCAATTTCTTCCCATTTATCAGTATACTCTTTTTGCAAGTTTTCAGGAATCTTGCCTATTACTTCTGCTTTTATTATATCGGTAGGCAACAAATCCAATCCTCTACTGTTCATTACAGAGAAAATTCTAAAAGCAGATTGTTGCGTTGGAGTTGAGACAGATACTATATAACATCTTGAGATTATGAATTGGATAAACGAGAAAAGATATTCTTCGTTTTCAGCAAATTTATCATCAACTAACTCCTTTATTTTTTCACAATTATTTCTTATGTGTTTTTGAGACTCGCTTTCTAAAGATGCAGGATCTAAATGTATTAGGCTATCAATATTTATATTTTGAATGTATTTTTCAAAGAAGGGTTGATCTTTATCTCTGAGATGTAGTCTTGGTATAGGAGAGCGACCTTCTATTTCATTTCCTTTTTCTTTTAAATAATCTTTACATAAATCTCTACGATTTGGATTTAATGCGGATGCAATAACAGAAATCAGTATTGACAATGTTGTTAACCTTTGTTGACCATCTATAACTTCACTATGTGGTTTATCATCTTCTTTAATAAGAACGATACTCCCCAAAAAGTAGTTTTCATTTTTTTCGTTCCTGAAGAAATCATAGAGATCAATAAAGAGTTCCGATGATTGTTCTTCTGTCCAGGCATATGGTCTCTGATATGCCGGAATATAAAAATCGAATTCAGAGCTGAATATCTTACTTAATTGATATTCTTTTCCTGTAATTTTACAACTCATTTTCCCACTCCTATCATCTAAAATGCACGAATTATTGTATTATCATACCATTCGTGCGGCTGTAATGGTGAATTAAACGCTTCTTCAAATAATGAAAACAATACCTTATATCTTGTTTCGGATTTAATTATTTTCTTCAATTCTTCAGTCTGTAACGGTATTATCTTCATTCCATCTACACTTTTGGTATAATCCTGCGTGTCATAAAATGGCATATTCTTTCTTCCTCTGAAGTCTGCAATAACATTTATATCAAGATATGTTGTCGCAAATACACAATAGGAATCGAGATTGCCCGTCCTGAGAAGATGTCTGCCCAAATGTCTGGAAACAGGCTCCATCTCCATACGTCTTTGATTAGTGTTATCCGCTAAGGTTGCCTCAAGTAGTAGTGTGTGTGCCGGATAGTATTCTGTTTCTGGATATTCATATACAATATCCGCTTCACCACCGGCGGCGTGTGTTTGTGGTAAGAGATCAGCGTCAAGGGACAATTTAATATAATCAAGAATCTTACCGTGCCTTTCACTTGCTTTGTACCACAAAATACCAAGCACATATTCGAAAATCGTGGGTACATCGGCATTTTCGGTAACCATACTTCTGATTTCATCATCATTTTTTGTTTCAAAGCAATCAAGAAGCGACAGTAATTTATCATCAATAAATTCAGTGTCAATAAGATGTTGCAATCTCTGATAACGTGTATCCTCTATCAATCAATCCCGATATCTTTTCAATATTATCCTACAAAGATATTCTGTCTATGATATCTCATGTTTACTATCATTTCATTTGAAGGATTGCTAACATAAATTTTGTTTATATCAATATTAATCTTAGAAACATTTTCAGAACTTAGTTTATTAGATATTAAAACCTTCATATTATCATCAAAAGTAATTAATCCAATATCGAAAAGCCTATCATACAGCGGTGATAATAACAGTCCGTTTTCCGAACTTAATCGCTCATAATTTGAAGCTGAACGCCAAGGTTTTATGTGACTTGCTAATAATAGCCGACTATCATCAATTCCGGTAATTATACAATGTTGATATTTTTCTATTATTCTATCTCTAAAAATTCCTTGACCAATTCTAGACTTTATTAACATTTCCTTTTCTGTCGTTGTAATATCTAAATCTGTTATTATTGTTAATTGTCGATCAATTATGGGATTGTCAACTTCTGACGATTTGTAATTTTTTAATTTCCAATAACCCTCACCCAATCCGTAGACCGGACAAAATAAATCTTCACTTCCTCTATAAGATTTCGTCTGGCTACAATGTCTTTGTATTGTAGCCCTAACATTATCTTTCCAATTAGGATTAGAGTAAATAAAATTTAATTTTCCTTCCTCTTCAATAGCTTCATATATTTCATTTAACGATCCCATACCATTCAGTTTATTAAGTGCAGATATAATCGAAGAAAGATATGTTGTTTTTTTCATTTATAGCACCACTTCCATCATTTCTAAATCTTCTTTAGTGGCTTTTCGTAAAATTTCCATCTGCGGTTCACCGTTATACCATTTCTTTTCACTATGTCTTATAGCATTGATTTGCCAACCACTTGTTATTATAATCTGTCTGTCATTCTTCCATTTTATAACATATAATGTCTTGCTAAATTTATTTTTCATTTGGTTTCACCTATTAAAATTTAACTACCATTGTTTTACACCGCAATTAGTTTTGCATTGTACCTAACGACATAATCAATTATTTTTTGTTGGTCATAGCTTTCAGCACCAAACCAAGCATAATTACAAATATAGTTGCTATACATCAAATCATTTGTAATCAACAATTTTTCTGTAAAAGCAGAAGATACTGCACCTGTTCCTGCAAATATATCAGCAACAGAATCAATATCAGAACACTCCTCATTAACAACTTTTGTAATAAACGGCAACAACTTATACTTATTTCCTAAATACCTTCTATTGTTAATCAAAGAAGTCTTATAATCACCTGTTTTAACAGCAACAGCCATTTTTCTCACCCAAACATATTATCATTAGAGTCGCACTACTACCTGATAATAGAATTATATCAAATTGATTGTCCTATAAAAAGGACTTTGCTATTACAATCAGCATATAAATTCAGCAGCATATAAGCTCTCATATTAATTATATAATTTTATACGATATATGTCAAATAAAAAATCTGTTATCACAAGATATAGTAAGGGCAACAAGTATCTCTATCTGTTGCCCTCTGTGTTATTAGGTGTATATCAGCTCTTCAGTTACAATCTCCTCTGCACGATTACGGATAGTATTCATTTTCCGTACCCACAGCATTTGATTAGCCGCTTTGAGCTTTTCAGTCATGCCTTCTTGTTTGGCGAGCTGTTTTACAAGTCTATCAAACATTTCGAATGCTTTTTCGTCAATGTCGGCAAGGTAAGCGGTGAGTTTGCAGCTTGTCAGAAGATTAGTATAAAGGATTGGGCGGTGATTCTTGAGATATCTCAAATGTCGCTTGCCCCAAATACCGATTTCAACCTTTGGTTGTTCGGGCAACTTCAAATCGGGCAAAAGATAATCTCCTTGTTGTGTGTAAGTAATCTTTGTAGCCATAATTTAGACCTCCTTGACCTTGATTTTCTTGACTTTGGCTTTTGTGATCTTGATAAACAGCTCGTCAATTATGTCGGTATACTTGCCCTGAGATATGAAGTCATTCCTCAAATCAATCAGGCTGTTGATAACCGTGCGCCGTTCATCGGGCGTTAGATAGATATGGTATTTTGGATTTCTCATTTTGTTACCTCCGTTTCATTTTGATGATTTCATTATAAACGGAGCTTACCCAAAAATCGAATGTATGGATAAAAAATCTTTTAAAAACAGAAAAACGCCGTTCCAGCTTTTACACTGAAAAGGCGTTCTGTGTTGTATCAGAGAACACACCTGACGGCAAAGCCGCCGCTGAAAAAGTAGGTGTTCGTCCAATACACATTTGGTGGAGATGATTCGGACACGGAGAAAGTCACGGTTTAAAAATACTTGTGTCTGCCGAGTGAATTAAAAGGCTTTTAAGGAGTGTGATAAATACCTATATAAATACTATAAATTTGAATATCCTTAACTCACCAATTTTCGGCAACAGAAAAGGATATTGCAAGGCAGTTAAAACTGCCCCCCCACACCTCACGCTCAGTGCGTGGTGTGGTGTTTTGGCTTGCAATATACTTTTTGTTGCCGAATTTTTTGTCTATATATATTTTTACACTTTTGCGTGGAAAAGTACGGAAGATTTTTCCATTTTGCTGTCATATAATGTAAAAAGAGGGTGAAGCAAGGCAGGTGATTGATATAGATAAAAATCAACAAAAATGCACAACATTAAACGGAGTTTATGAAACAATGAGCGAAATCATAGGCTTTGACAATGTGGTAAAACTGTATGAAAACTTTAAAGGGAGTCAGATAAACTTTCCTACCCGACTTTTTTCTAAGGAATTTGTCCTTGAAGAAGCGCTCAAGGCATATGACGGAACATCGGAATCAATCAATCTGATTGCGACAAAATACTCGTATTCGGAACGAACAATCAGAAAACTATTAAAAAATCATTTAAACTCAATTTAAAAATCTAAAAAGGAGATATTAAACTATGGGATTTATGGACAAATTAAAGCAAACTGCTACAAGTGCAAAAGATTCTATGAAGAAGTCTTTTGATGAAACATCTGCCGCTATGAAAGCTCACAATGAAGAAAGCAAGGAATTGAAAAAAGCACTTGACGGCGCAATTGCAAGATATGAAGTTACATATGTGGGCGGTCTTCCTGAGATACCAAAAAGGAAGTCAGGAGCAATTGGACTAAACATTATGCCCGATAAATTTTCTTTCAGACCGACCATAACAACCAAAGAATGGTTTTCCGATTATGATATTCCGTATAATAAAATATCCGAACTCCGCATCGAGAAAAGAACAATATCAACAACAGAAGTTCTTCTTGGCGGTGGTGACAGTGCAAATCAGGAACAGGAGAATGTTATCTGCATTTTATACACAAGTCAGGACAATAAAAAGCTAACTCTAAGAGTAGAAATGCTGACAGGTACAACAATTTTTAATCAGGCTGCAAAGTGCCGTGAATTTATGGATTTGCTTAGACAGTATGATATTTTTGACAAATTTGACAGCAAAGATAATAAAACAGATACTTCATCGGATGGAAATGATGTGTTTGCACAATTAGAAAAACTGCAAAAGCTCAAAGAAGCAGGCATTTTGACTGATGAGGAATTTAATTTAAAGAAACAAGAATTATTAAATAAAATGTAATGAAAAGAGGAAATTCATATGGCTGTCGTGATAGTAATTTTAATCATACTGTTAATATTATACTTCTATTCAAAATCACATAGTTTTTCTATGTGGGAAAACATAAAACAAAGTACAAATTTCTTTCTACTTAAACTAATAGTGTTTTTCTTCATTATAGGCAGTCTTACAAAAATAGTATCAGTAACAACAGAAGTTGGCTTTTTATCGTTTATATCAACAGGCTCGTATGTTTTAGCAGGTATATTTTTTGTTATTATGCTTTTCAGAATTTTCTTTGTACACGATTCAGGAGGCGATGATTTTGGAGAGTAAAGTAGGACGCAACGCAAGACAATGTGTCACTTGCCAATATTGGACAGGTCAAAGTGCAAGAGCTGACAGTCCGAATTTTATAGTATGCGATTTAAAAGAGCGTGCAATATGTAACAAAACAGGTGTTAAAAAAGCAACATGGCAGTCTTGCAGTAATCACGAAAAAAGACATAATCTTTAATAAATAAAAATGCACTCACCAAAAGGCGGTGGGTGCATTTTTGCATAAATAAATGACAGAAAGGAGCAGAACAATGGAAGCATTATGGTTTGTGCTTGGATTTGCTGTGACAATAACAGTTGTACTTGCAACGGAAAAACTTATCATCAAAAACTAAAATCGGAGGTAAAAATGTTTGGACTTATAATGACATTGACTGCAAAAGTCGCAGTAGAAATGTTTGCAAAAGGTGCAGGAACGGCTATTACACTTCTCTGCACAGGAACAAAGCTGAGGAAAAGAAAATGATTGAAATATTAACACCTGATGATGTATCAAAAATCAAGGACTGTTACATTGCAGAATATATTAAAAATCTTCTCACAAATCTTCTGACACAAACCTCTGACTGTTCGCTTGAAACGGTCGGAGGTATTTTTTATGTTGAGAATGAAAAAGACTTTGATAATTACAAAAAGTTTGGTTTGTCCTCAAAAATAACAGAAAGCAGATTTGAATGGATTAACTTGATAGGCAATGATTTTCTTGACGGATGTATTGTTCTTGACAATGACAGGGCAATAAACATTGTCGGCAAAGCTGACTATTTCAGAAAAGGAGTATTGAACTATGAGTATGGCGAACACAATTGAAACAAACAGCACAGTAAAAACAACAGCAGTCTTTTCCAAAAACAGAAAAGACCGCTATTTGTTGAAAGCAGAATGGGACAGCAATAAAAAGTCGCTTGCAATAATAATGACCTATCCCTCATCTGCCGATGAATTGATTTTTGACCAAACAACAATGCTTGTCAGGAACGGAGCGGTAAAAAATGATTTCGGCTCTGTTTCAATAATCAATCTCTTCTCATCAATCGACAACCCTTTGCCTAAAACAGACAAAACAAACACTTCTTTTGTAATGAGAGAATGTGACAATGCAGATGTAATAAGGCATAGAAAATTAAAAAGAGATGTTTCACTTTTATGATTAACACAAAAGAAAACATCTCTTTTTATTTACCATTGACCAAAACCATTTGGTCCTACACAAAACAACTTAAAATCAACTCTTGAAACTTCACTTTTATGAAATCCTATATAAAACTCTTCATTTACAGAACCTTTTTCTGAATTTATTGAAAAAATTTCATAATCCGTAATGCCCGCAAAATTCTTCAACACAGCACCACTTGGTGTGTATTTTCTAAATTCACAATATCCTTCTTCTGTGTAAAATTCAATATTATAATTTCCTTTAATATTAACTTTAAATATAACAAAATCTTTATCATTAGCTGTATAATAAAGATTGCCTATGTTTTCTTTATCATACATACCATTTGATGGCGGCATAAGTGAAACTAAATGATCATTTTCAGAACAATAATCCTCCGGTTTGCAATACTGAACATCTATATTAATATCATAATCTAACACATCATCTGAATATTCGAAATCAGAATTAAACGATTTCACATAATTAAATTTAACGCCCTTAACATTTAAAGTCGTTAATTTAACTTTCGGAGTTGTTTCGATAGGTTCGGTAACTTTTATTTTGGGAGTTTTTGAAGATTGCTCCTCTTTTGATGCAGAATTCTTTGTATGAGTAGTTTCGAATTCTGTGTAACTTAAACTGCGTTCATATTCGTAATTTCGAATAAACTCAATATTATATTTTTCAATATCGTTAAGTACACTATCATCAAACTTATCAGCATCTATCGTTCCCTTATACCAACTTTTTGAATCAAAATACTGCTGAATATAATCGGTATTAAATTTGCGACCATGGCGAGCATAAATTTCGTTTCTCGCCAATTCAAGCTCACGGTCAGACAGAAATTCCAAATCCGTTTCAGTAAGCATAATGGAGTCACTGTTAAACAATATATATTCGCTAATATCAATTGTTTCGTCCGGAATTACATCAGTGAAATCTTCAATAGATTCTTTCGTAAAATCAATATCACCTAACATTTGATTATTCGTAATCGGTTCACCTGAATCTGTCGTATCGGTAGATTTATTACTAAAGAACAGATATGCAAAAAATACTAACAAAACTGTAGTGATTGATAAAAGAACTATCAAAATAACAGTTGAAAGCCGAACCATTCGTGGTGATTTTTTCTCATTTATCTTTTTCTGAACAGGTATATCGAAATTATCCTCGTAATTATTTTCAGATTTAGTTGTTGAAATATCAATATTTTCTTCATCAGCGTCATCAGTTTCATGATTTAATTTAGAAATACCATCTGTGTCGAATCCGTTTGATAATTCATTTTCTGACATAAATTAACCTCCGTAATATATTTAATAAATCCAAATTAAATATATTTTTCTGAGCAAGCCAGCCATAAAATATAATCAACTTCAGCAGGATGTCTGCCTGTTAAATCTGCTATTTCCGAAATCATATCAAAAACTTCGTCATCCGATACCTCTTTTCTATCGGACAAACCTAATCCTTCACAACCTAAAATTGTCTTTGTATAACCGTTAGGATTTGCAATGTCATAGCCTATATTTCTAAGATATTCGGCAACAAGAGAAACTGCCATTTCAGAAAATTTATCTTCACTTTTAGAATCAGAAAGATTATGAACAAGGCTCTTTAAAGTATTATCCTTTTCAATAAATGTGCGATAGTAATTGTCAATACTGCCATAATTTCTTTCAAATTCAAGCAATTTAGGAATATTAACAGATATCAATTCTCTCATTTGCTTTGCAGTCGATTGGCTGGCAACAACTATACTTTTAAGTTGTTCAACAAGTTCATCAGGATTACAACTAAGAATATATTCAGGTCTGTAATTACCAAAAATCTTATCAACTTCTATAATTTCACCTGTATCAATATCAAAATATTTCTTAAGCCTACTCCACTTACTGCGTGTGCTTAACATTGAATAAACCATAGCTTTAATGTGGTCTTGTATATCAAAAAAATTTCCTTCTATCCTTTTATAAATCTGTTTTTTGATAAATGTATTTTCCCAAAACATCTTCTGAGCTTCCGCACCATACTTTTCTGTCATGGCAGCACGAGTCAGATTATCAACTGCTGTTATTGTAAAACGAAGTGTATTTGTTGAATTAACACTCATATTTATCGCTCCTTTATTGTCTATTTCGTCATTTTTGGAACCTTGTGCAAAGAAAGATGATAATATTCCCCTGATTGCGGTAGCTTTCAAAGTATTACGCTTTTTAGCATATTCTTCAAGCTGGGTATTTAGTTCGTCATCAACTCTTGCCTTTACTTCATAATTAAGATTTGCACTCGGTCTTCCCAATTTTGGATTGTTTGTTTTTTTTATATAAGCCGTCAAATAGACCTCCGTTTCTCTTGCCACATAACAATTTCTATGATACAATTATTTTGCTAAGCAAAGAGCAGTGTTGACAAGCACACCACTCTCTGCTTCATTCCGCTCTGACCTCACAGTCAGAGCTTTTCCTTTTCCCCCGACAAAATCTCATATTTTGTCGAGTAAGCATCTGCAAAAGTAAACACACAAGCAATAACGCATATATAAGCTTACTTTCTTTTCGCTGTAACTACATTATATATTTTTAGGCTCAAAAAAGCAACACTTTTTGATAACTTTTTTAATTATTTTTAATACTTTTTAACTTATTACAATTTAAAATCTATTCACTTATATTAAACGCAATTATAAAAAAACCGCAATCAAGATACTCTTCTGTATCACGATTGCGGTTTTAATGTGGTGGAGATGAGGGGAATCGAACCCCTGTCCGAAAAATTCTTGCCAAGGGTTTCTCCGAGCGCAGTTGGTGTTTTAAATCTCCCTCGGTGCATCGCCCATCAACAGGCTATGCACTTTGGCAGCTCCTGAACTGTGACAGGGTTCGGAGCGCTCCCCTGTTCACATTTACCTCTAATCGACGCCCCTTACACAGCCGAGGTACTCTGTGCAGGAACGAGCAGCACTCAGGCTGCTAAAGCAACTGTTTTGTTGTCAGTTAATTTTAAAGTTGCGGATTTTATGGCGGTTCCGCACCGCCGCTCGCTTACCAAGGTTTGAAATCCCCGTCGAAACCTTTACATCCCCATATTCAATTTAAAAATTTTATATTGAAAACCTGTATTCAGCGGCAGGCTTATCAAGCATTTTTTCACAGCAGACAAGACAACATTCAATGTGCTTTGTATTCGGCTCAATCGGTGAATATATCACAGCCGATTTCAAATTGCTTTCGCTTGAATTATCTACTGCTAAAGCAACAACTCCGTCATCGGTTGCCAATACACCCATCTCTTTGAAAGGTTTGTCAAGCTCATCAAAAAGGCAGAACATCACTGAGATTTCATCGTCACACGAATACTCAACATACGGAAACACAATATCATTTTTGAAAAATTCCTTCATTTCGGAATCTTCGGCTGAATTCAAAAGTTTAAGATTTTTAATCACAATCTGATTTTCGCCGTCAAAAATTTCAATCGGAACATTTACTTCCTTGCCAACTTCAAGGCTGAGTTTTGCTAACGGATAATCTGTCTTTTGATATTTTGAAAATATTATTTCAACATTCTTTGTCAAATCAAGCAAAGACAAATCATCAATTTTATTCTCAAGTTCAATAAAGTTTATGAACAGAGAATCAAGAGGAGCGTCGAAAAGCCTGTCGCTCTTCCAACCGAGTTTCATAAACTCTGAGATGATATATGACCTTGTTAATTCACAACATTCAAGCGTTTCACCGCATACTGAGTCAAAGTCAAAACGCTGTCCGTCAATTACAATTGCGGAAAAATCATCGGACAAATCAGAATTATTTTTCTTTTCAAGAATGATATTTTCTCTCAAAGTCAAATCTTCACAGCAAATATCATCTTTGGAACAATTGAAATTCAACAGAACAAGCTCGGTTTTATCGGACGAATTTGCAAAACCAAGCACGGAATAATCGGTATCAAAGGCAGAAAAGTCCCGTCCGATTAAAGCAAAATCGCTGTATTCCGAAATATTTTCGTACAAGCTATGCAAACTCATAATAACACCAAACTATCTTCTCTGTTCTTTAATGGCACGCTCCATATCACGCTTTGCTGAGCGTTCTGCCATATCGGCACGCTTATCGTATAGCTTTTTACCTTTGCAGAGTCCAACCTGAAGTTTTACCTTGCTGTCCTTGAAATACAGACTAATCGGGATAAGTGAATATCCCGTCTGCTTAACCGTGCCGTAGAGCTTTAAAATCTCTTTTTTGTGCATAAGAAGTTTTCTCACACGCATCGGATCACGGTTAAAGATGTTTCCCTGTTCGTAAGGAGAAATGTGCATTCCGTTGACAAAAATTTCGCCGTCAACAATTGAACACCAGCTGTCCTTGAGATTTACTCTGCCGGCACGCAAGGATTTTACTTCCGTACCGCAAAGCTCAATTCCGGCTTCATAGGTTTCCTCGACAAAATAATCGTGTCTTGCCTTTTTGTTCTGAGCAATCGTTTTCATATTTGCCACTGCACATCCTCCTTTCTACTGTGGAATACAAGATTATACTACTGTTTTGACAATTTGTCAATAGTTTAAATCAAGAAATTAAATTTCATTTCTGCCCTCAAGAGCCTTTGCAAGGGTGTATTCATCGGCATATTCAAGATCACCGCCAACGGGGATACCGTAGGCAAGTCTTGTCACCTTTACACCAAGCGGCTTTAAGAGCTTTGAAATATACAGAGCCGTTGCATCGCCCTCAACGGTCGGGTTGGTTGCCATAATGACCTCCTCAACCGATTCCTCGTTAAGCCTTGCAAGCAGTTCTTTTATTGTAAGGTTGTCAGGACCGATATCGTTAAGCGGTGAGATTGAACCGTGGAGAACATGATAAACACCCTTAAATTCGTGGGTATTTTCAATAGCCGTAGCATCTCTCGGAGTTTCAACAACGCAGATAACGGAATGATCCCTTGCGGGATTTGCACACACGGGACAAAGGTCTTTGTCTGTAAGATTACAGCATTTACTGCAATAGTGAATCTTTGTGTGGGCGTCCATCACCGCACCCGCAAGCTGTTCCGCTTCTGTTTTTGACAGATTGAGAACATAATATGCAAGTCTTTGAGCGGTTTTGTTACCGATTCCCGGCATTCTTTCAAACTGCTCCACCAAATTTTCAAGCGGAGCAACATTATATCCCGACATAATCAGAACATTCCCGGAATGTTAAGTCCGCCCGAGATTGTTTCCATTTTGTCCTCTTTTTCCTTAGCGGCTGCTCTGATTGCCTCATTTGCGGCAGCCATAACGAGGTCTGAGAGCATTTCTACATCCTCGGGATCAACAACTTCCGGTGAAATCTCAACCTTTGTGAGTTCCATTTTGCCTGTTACTGTAACCTTAACTGCACCGCCGCCGGCTGTTGCCTCATACTCTTTTGTCTCGAGTTCCTTTGATGCGGCCTCCATATCATCCTGAAGCTTCTGAGCCTGACGGGCAAGCTGCTGAATGTTGTTTGCTCCGCCGCTGCCGTAACCCTTTGGTAATCTTGCTTTCATAATTTTATCTTCCTTTCGGTTATTCTTGTGTTATTATTACATCGCTTCCCTGCAAGCTTTCAATAAGCTTGTCAACGGGATCGGTTTTTTCTTCCTGTTTTGCACTCGGTCTTTTATACGGACCGAGATTATAGTGCTGACCTGTTGTTTCTAAAATAAGCTGACGGATTTCCTGTCGTCTTTCGTTATTTTTGAGAAGTTCAAAAGCCATTTCATTATCTGTGTCAATCAGCAAATATTTTCCGCTTGTGTAAGCGGCAGAATTTGCAAATGCCGCCGCAATTGCCCTTGAAACAGGTTTCATATTGTTGACTACCTCTGCCCAATCGGGAAAAGGCTGTGCGTTATTATAGATTGCATCAAGGTCAACGCTCTGTCTTTGAGCTGTTTTCTTAGGCTTTTGCTGTGCAGGAACGGGTTGTTCCTGCATTGGCTGAACGGGCTGTTTCGGTGTCGGCATCTCAACAGGAGGCGTCGGAATTACCGGCTCGTCCTTTATTTTTTCCGAAACAGATTTTGTTTCCTGTGACTTTTCAGGTTCTGCATTTTGAACCTCGGGTTTTGGAGTTTCACTCTGAACAGACTGCGGTACAGTTTGCACCTGTTCGGGAACATAGTTCACCTTTATTCCTTTTTTAACAGCCTTTTCAAGGGCGGTTACCCTTGCGGTCAAAGCCTCAATTGTACCGTCAAGCTCAGCCGATGACAGCTTTACAACCGCCATTTCAAGCTCTGTTCTGTCGCCTGTTCCCCTGCCCATATTCTGATATGCCTTTGAAAGCACATCCATATAATAAACAATGTCGGCAAGTGAGAGGTAATCCGACTGCGTTTGAGCCTGTTCAAACTCATCGTCAGCCATAATCACGATATCCCTCGGATTTTTTACCGACTTTATGAGCATAAGCGTTCTAAAATGCGAAAGCAATTCATCGCAAAGCCTTGCCATATCCTTGGACTCACCGTAAAGCCTGTCAACAATTTCAAGTGCCTTTGCTGTGTTCTTATTGATTACACAGTTAGAAAGCTCAAAAAGATATGTCTTTCTAGCAAGTCCTGCGGCACTGCGAACAACATCTTCATCAATTTCCGAGCTGATTGCAATGCATCTGTCAAGAAGCGAAAGAGCATCTCGCAACGCACCGTCTGCAACAGATGCGGCAAGCATTGCGGCACTGTCGCTCAGTGTCACGCCCTCCTGATTTGCAACATAGAGCAGTCTGTCTGCTATTGCACGGGGTGGGATTCTGTGAAAATCAAAACGCTGACAGCGTGACAGAATTGTCTGCGGAAGCTTGTGAACTTCGGTAGTTGCCAGAATGAATATGACATGTTCGGGAGGTTCTTCAAGCGTTTTGAGCAAGGCATTGAACGCCTCGGTTGTGAGCATATGAACCTCGTCAATGATGTAAACTCTGTATTTGCACTTTGCGGGCTTGAACTGAACCTCGTCAATAATCTGACGGATATCATCAATTTTTCTGTTGGATGCGGCATCCATTTCGACAATGTCGAGGATACTGCCGTCGTCAATTCCCTTGCAGATTTCACATTCACCGCAGGGATTTCCGTTTACGGGATGAAGGCAATTGACTGCCTTCGCAAGAATTTTTGCACAGGTAGTTTTGCCCGTACCTCTTGAACCCGTAAAAAGATATGCATGGTTAAGACGGTTGGTGCTGATTTCGTTTAAAAGAGTTGTGGTTATGTGTTCCTGTCCCGAAACATCGGCAAAGGTCTTCGGTCGCCACTTTCTATAGAGTACCTGATACAAAAATTCACCCCGCAATCAACAAAAAATGCAAGCCGTCAGCCGAAATAACGGCAATCGTACAAATGAGTGAACGACAGACTTACTGCATCGCATCGGCAATACTGCTTAATGCTGCTCGGTTCCCCGCCTGACATGATTCACAGACCCCAATCGTACAGGGCCTGCCGCTCACTTAATTGCACGCTTTTTGACTTCTTGCAATTCTGAACTAAATTATTCATTTCTTTGTTCGTAAAAAGAAATATATTGTACAAAAGAACACCATTGCAAGACAAGCTGATTGTTCAGTCTGCTTCACAACGAGCTTATTATACCATAACCGATTAATAAAATCAATAGGTTTTGGTTATTTTTATTGTTTGCAGTCACAGAAAGATATCGTCTGTTTTGCAGCGGCAAACCTTGTTCACCGCTGCAAATGAATACACATTTTTGATTAAATCATAAGTTATGTGAATAAACAAAATGTTACATCAATGCAGGCGTCCAATGAACGCCCCTACAGCATAGACTGCATAAACACTTGCAATTTTGCACTCGGGCATAATATGCTGTTTATTATGCAATCTATCTTCACGAATTGGGAACGGCGGCTCGCCGTCAATTTTTAATTTGCTAAGATTTCCCTTGCAACGAATACACCGCCGGCGCTGGCATGAGAAAGTGAATGTGTAACGCCGCTGCCGTCACCGATGATATAAAGTCCCTTGTGGGGCGACTCGAGATGCTCGTCAACATCAACTTCCATATTATAGAACTTGACCTCAACACCGTAGAGAAGTGTGTCATCGTTGGCTGTGCCGGGGGCAATTTTGTCAAGAGCATAAATCATTTCAATGATACCGTCAAGGATTCTCTTTGGAAGCACAAGACTCAAATCGCCAGGTGTTGCGTCAAGAGTCGGAACAACAAGTCCCTCTTTGATTCTGCTAGGATTGCTTCGGCGACCTCGAATCAAATCACCGAAACGCTGAACAATTACACCGCCGCCCAGCATATTGCTAAGACGGGCAATGCTTTCACCATAACCGTTGCTGTCCTTGAAAGGCTCTGAAAAATGCTTGCTGACGAGGAGTGCAAAGTTCGTGTTCTCTGTCTGCTTTGCCTTGTCCTCATAGCTGTGACCGTTTACTGTGATAATGCCGTTTGTGTTTTCGTTTACAACGCAACCCTTCGGGTTCATACAGAATGTACGCACATTGTCCTCGAACTGTTCTGTGCGGTAAACAATCTTGCTTTCGTAAAGTTCGTCTGTGAGGTGTGAAAAGATTGCGGCAGGGAGCTCCACACGAACACCGATGTCAACACGGTTCGACTTTGTGGGAATGTTAAGGTTATGACAAACATGTTCCATCCAATTGCTGCCGCTTCTGCCGACTGAAACAATGCACTTTTTGCACTCATACTTTTCATCGGCTGTGTCAACAAGGTATCCTTCCTTATCATTGCCGTTCTTGAGTTCAACATTTTCAACAGGTGTATCAAAGTAGAAATCAACCTTGTTTTCAAGGTAATCATAAAGATTTTTAAGCACAATGTAGTTGATGTCCGTACCGAGATGACGGACTGATGCGTCAAGAAGATTAAGCTTATTCTGTAAGCAAAGCTTCTTAAAGCTTGTGCCTGCTGTGGAATAAAGCTTTGTACCCTCTCCACCGAACTTCATATTGATTTTGTCAACATATTCCATAAGCTCAATAGCTTTTTTCTTGCCGATATGTTCGTAGAGCGTGCCTCCGAAATCGTTTGTTATGTTGTACTTACCGTCCGAAAACGCACCCGCACCGCCGAAACCGCTCATAATGGAACAGGTTTTGCATGAAATGCAATTTTTAACTTTGTCACCGTCAATCGGACATTTTCTCTTTTCAAGAAGATGACCTTTTTCAAATACGGCAACCTTTATTTCAGAGTTGTTTGTTACAAGCTCATATGCAGAAAATATTCCGCCCGGACCTGCTCCTACAATAATAACATCGTACTTTTTCATTATCATTTTCTCCTTTATTTGTTGTGGGTAACATTTAAGGGCAATAAAAAAACCGCCAAAACATGATACTATGCCCCTTAACGGGGATTATAGTAAACTGTTTAAGGCAGTTTGTAGAAACACCCGTCCGTATTACGGGCTTATACAATCCAACTTCTGCACACGGCAGAAAATTGTTCTGATTAAAGTCATCAAAACCTTGGCTATTGTAGCAAATAATATCACAATTGTCAACAGAAAAATCGCAAAAATTTAAAATAATTTATTTTTCCTTATTCGCATAATAAGCCGCATAAAAATCGGGCAACAATTATGTTACCCGACAAATGCATAAATATTATTCAATCTTTTCGGCAACCTCGCCAAGACGCTTGTAGATGCTGTTTTCGGGAACATAACCTCTTACAAATGAAAGCGGATAGATGTTGGTGTTTCTGCCGATTACCGAACCGGGGTTAAGAACGCTGTTGCAACCTACCTCTACATGGTCACCGAGCATTGCGCCGAACTTTTTAACATTTGTGTCAACCTTATCGCCGTCGCAAAGAACAGTTACAAGGCTCTTGTCACTCTTGAGGTTTGATGTGATTACACCTGCGCCTGTGTGTGACTTGTAGCCGAGAATACTGTCACCGATGTAGTTATAGTGCGGAGTCTGAACACCGTCAAAAAGAATTGAATTTTTAAGCTCTGTTGAGTTGCCTACAACTGCGCCTCTGCCGACAATTGCATTGCCTCTGATAAAAGCACACTGTCTGATTTCGGCATCTTCGCAGATAATGAGCGGTCCGCCGAGATATGCGGAGTCAAAAACCTTTGCACTTTTTGCAATCCACACATTTTCTCCCCTCTGCTCGTAGATTTCGGGATCAAGAGTTTTTCCGAGTTCAATGATAAATTCGCTGATTTTCGGAAGAGCCTTCCACGGATAATCAACGGTTTCAAGCAAGGGCTTTGCAATAGTCCTGCTGTAATCAAACAGATTTTTTGCCAATAATTTTTCGTTTTCCATTTTTAACATTTACTCCCAATATATATTATTCTTTTAAAGAATTTTGCAGTTTTATACCTCAACAAAGAACAGCCAGTAACCGCTTGCGTCCTTTCCTGCAACAAACTCAACTCCTCCGCTTATGTACTTTGAAAATACATAGCTTTTGCCGTTCTGAGGATTTGTCACGGTGGCACAACTGCCCTCATGAATCCAATGCTCGTTGAAAACATTAATTCCCTTGATGAGAAAAGTCTCTTTTGAGGTTTTGCCGACAAATCTGTAATTTTTCATAAAATCAGCCTTCTTTAACCGTTTGCGGTGACAGCCTGTTGTCAAGGCCTGTCTTTTTAAACACAAGCACAACGACAATGGCACAAATCACGCCGAGTAACATTCCGCAGAGAACATCTGACGGATAATGAACATAGTTATAAAGTCTTGAGAATACAATCAAAAGCGCAAGTACAAGTGCAGGAATTCCGAATCGTTTGTCCTTGATAAGCATAACGGTTGCCGCCGCAAGTGACGAACAGCTGTGTCCCGAAGGAAAGCTGCTGCCTGACGGAATGGCTATGTTAAGCCCAAAGTCGGGATTCAACTCAGACGGTCTTGCTGAATAATCGATATTCACCATAAACGGCCGTGGTCGGTTTATAAGATTTTTTATTCCGATTTCACCGACAAGAAAGCCGATTGCCATTGCAACAAGCATCATAACTCCCATTGAGCGAGTTTTTTTAAAAATTATAAACACAATGCCGACTGCAATCCAGAAAAGTCCCATTTCACCCATATAGCTGAAAAAAGCCATAATCGGATCAAGGAAAGAGCATTTAAATGTGTTCTGAATAAATTCAAGAACCGAGGTGTCAAATGATTGAATTATATCAAAGAATGACATATCATTTTCCTTTCATAATATCATTATAACAACCAAAAAACAGAATGTCAAATTAAATAAATTTTAAGTTATTCACATTCATATTTTGCAAGTTTAGCATAAAGTGCTTCGTCAACAACAGCCTCAACCGAAAGTCCTTCGGCAACATATTCTTCATAAATGAGAGTGCCTTTGTTGCGGATTTCATTTGCAAGACCTGCCTGTGCAAACGGCAGAAGAATTTTTACTCTTTTCATTCTAACGGGAAGATTGTTCTCAATTGCATTAAGAAGTTCGTCTATACCCGTGCCGTTCTTTGCGCTTATGCGAACACAGGCTTTGAAATCCTGCGCAAGCATAGTTTCGTCAAGCAAATCGCACTTATTGAGAACGGTTATAATCGGTGTGTCACCGCAACCGAGGGATTCAAGCAAGTCGGTTGTAACCTGCATATGTGTTCTTGCCTCGTCACTTGATGCGTCACATACATTTAGGATAATATCCGACTGTGCCGCCTCTTCAAGGGTTGAGCGGAATGCTTCAACAAGGTGGTGCGGAAGTCTGCGAACAAGACCTACCGTGTCAATCATCATAACGGTTACACCGCTCGGAAGCTTCAACGCTCTTGAGGTGGGATCAAGCGTTGCAAAAAGCTTGTCCTGTGCAAGCACACCTGCGTCCGTAAGGCAGTTCATAAGAGTTGACTTGCCTGCGTTTGTGTAGCCGACAATCGCACAGGTTATTACACCGTCTTTTTTTCTGCGTGAACGCAACATCTGACGATGCTTTTCAAGGTCGGAAAGCTCTTCTTTCAGGCTTTCAATTCTTCTGCGGATATGTCGTCTGTCGGTTTCAAGCTTTGTTTCACCCGGACCTCTTGTGCCGATACCGCCGCCGAGTCTTGACATTGCGATACCTTTGCCCGTAAGTCTTGGGAGCATATATTTAAGCTGTGCAAGCTCAACCTGAAGCTTACCCTCTTTTGACCTTGCTCTCTGGGCAAAAATATCGAGAATAAGCGTTGTTCGGTCAATTACTCTGACATCTGTTTCAGCCTCGATATTTTTAATCTGTGTCGGAGAAAGCTCGCTGTCGAACACAAGCAAATCTATCTCCTGCGATTCGCAGATTTCGGCAATCTCGGCAAGCTTGCCTGTGCCGACAAAAGTACCCTTTTCAATTTTTTGCAGATTCTGCGTTACCGACAAAACGGGATCTGCTCCCGCACTTTTTACAAGTTCAAAAAGTTCGTCAAGTGACGCCCGTGCGTCATATTCGCCCGTGTCAACACTGACGAGCAATGCACGGGTAATTTTTTCTTCGTTACTTTTAAGCTCCATAAAATCCTCACTTGAATTTATTTATTCATACTTTTGTCAAAACAGGTTTTCATATCCTCATCCGTGATTTTTCTGATAGGCTTGCACGGATTTCCCACGGCTACGCAGTCGGACGGAATATCCTTTACAACAACGCTTCCGCCGCCGATTACAACATTACTTCCGATTGTGACGCCCGGCATAACCTGAACTCCTCCGCCAATCCACACATTGTCGCCGACGGTAATCGGATAGGCATATTCAAAGCCTGCGTTTCTTCTCGGATAATCAACAGGATGACCTGCCGTGTAAAATCCGCAGTTTGGTGCAACAAAAACATTGTCGCCGAATTTCACCTTTGCACAGTCGAGAATCACCATATTGTGGTTTGAATAGAAATTCTCACCGAGTTCGATATTGTAGCCGTAGTCGCACCAGAACGGAGCGGTAATGCAGAAATTTTCCTTTGTACTGCCGACAATTTTCTTTATAAGAATTTTTTGAGTCTCTTCATCTTCAAACGGAAGATTGTTGTACTCTCTGCAAAGATTTTTAACCGAACAGCGTTCATTGCGAAGCTGTTTGTCGCCCATTGGATTATACATCTGCGAATTAAGCATTTTTTCTTTTTCAGTCATAATTTTCTCCGTTAATAAATCACATAACAAAATTTACATAACAACGCTTATTATATTATAATCTCACCTTCAATACAAGTAAATCCAAAAATTAATTTACTTTTCAACTGACAACAAAATTCAATTTTAAAATTCATAGGGAGGATAATGGGACAGCAGGCTTTTGTATAATATAGTTACATTGAAAATATCAATGGAATTTGCAGAAAAAACGATTAAATTATGAGATTCCGTTTTGATTTGAGGAGGAATTATTATGGAAGAAAAAAGGAAAACCGTCACATCAATCGAAATAAAACGCAGATACAATCAAAAAGTTTACAGTCAAATTTCATTTTCCGCCCCAAAGGAACTTGTTGAGGAATTCAGAGGGATATGCAGAAATATCGGAATTTCACAGGCAAGTGTTTTCAAAAAGTTTATCGCCGATTTTGTTGAAAAGTACAGATAAAATCAAAACCACTCGTTGAACGGATTGTTGCACTCTGCAGAAAAGCCCGAAATTCAAGCTGACCGAATTTCAGGCTTTTATTTTTGAATTTTAAATTTTTTCAACCTGCTGTTTCAATTTGCAAAAAATTTTAAGAATATATATTCAAAGAAATAAAATTGTGGTATAATGATGAAGAATATATACAAGGTATGTACAGGCAACACAGGTTGTCTTTAATTAAGGAAGTGGCAAAATGAAAAAACTATTTACTATTATTGTGTGCAAGGTTCTGAAATTTGTCGGAGGATTGCTCGGCAAGGGCAGCAGTCTGCCGGGACAGATTGCGCTTAAGCTCTGCCCCGATATTCTCGGACGAATTGAACTGCCGAAATATATTGTTGCCGTAACAGGCAGTAACGGCAAGACATCTACCGTTGAGATGATTGCACATATTCTTTGTGAAAGCGGCAAAAAAGTTGCCTGGAACAAAGAGGGTTCTAACCAGATTGAGGGCGTTACAACTCTTATTCTCGGCAGTTGTACGCTTTCGGGCAAGGTCAAATCGGATATTCTTCTCATTGAAAGTGACGAACGCTTTGCAAAATATACCTTCAAATACATCACACCGACTCATTATGTTATCACAAACCTTTACCGTGACCAGCTCACACGAAACGGTCATCCGGAATGGGTTTACAATGCCGTAAAGGATAGTATTCATCCAGAAACTCAGCTTATTCTTAACGCCGACGATCCGCTTGTTTCGTGCTTTGGCTACGGCAGGGATAATGTTGTATGGTTCGGTGCAGGCAATCTTCCGACCGATACAAAGGAGTTTGTCGGTGTTTATAATGACGGTGCATATTGCCCTCACTGCAAATCTCCTATGACATATTCAAGCTATCACTACGACCACATCGGCAACTATGAATGCCCTAACTGCGGTCTTAAAAGGCAGGATACAAGCTACACAGTTACATCTGCCGATCTTGAAAAAGGCGAAATTACAATCAACAATAAGTACAAGATTGAACTTACACTCAAATCGCTTTATAATGTTTACAATTTGCTTGCGGCATTTACCGTTGCATCAATCACAGGTGTTGACGGCAACACAATTGCAAGGAGCCTGAGCAATTATGTTCTTAAAAACTTCCGTGTTGTAACATTCACACTCGGAAACAGAAAGGGTACGCTTGTTACATCAAAACATGAAAACAGCATTTCGTACAATCAGTCACTCAAGCTTGCCGCATCCGACAAGGATAAGTGCGATGTTTTGATTATTGTTGACGCAGTCAGCAGAAAGTATTTTACAAGCGATGTTTCATGGCTTTGGGACATCAACTTTGACCTTCTCAAAAGCGACAATGTAAAGAACATTGTGCTTGCAGGAACATATTGCAACGACCTTGCAACAAGATTTTCTTTCTCAAAAGTTGACAGAAACAAAATCAAGGTTATCAAGGACATTGAAGAAGCCGTTGATTATCTTGACAATGACCGCAAAGAAAAGATTTATGTAATTACCTGTTTCTCAGACAAGGGTAAATTTCTTGAAAAGGTAAAGGTGGACTGATTATGAAAATTCTTCATTTGTATCACGATATAATGAACCTGTACGGAGAATATGCCAATGTTTCTGCGCTTGAAAGAATGCTTGAAAAGAGCGGTGTGAAATTTACAACCGACAGGCTTACCCTGTTTGACAATGCCGACCTGGGCGATTACGATTTTATCTACATCGGTTCGGGTACAGAAAAAAATCAGAAGCTTGTTTTGCAGGATTTTAAAAAGTACAAGGATTTTCTTGTTGAATACATCAACAGCGGCAAGGTAATTCTTATGACGGGCAACTCGTTTGAAATGCTCGGAAAAACAATTACAGACTCTGATGGCAAGGTTTATGACGGACTCGGAATTTATGATTTTACAGTTACCGAGCAGAACAAACGCAGAATTACAGGCGATATTGTTTATACATCTGACATTCTCACAAAACCGATTGTCGGCTTTGTAAACAAGTGCAGTGAAATTAAAGGCATTGAAAATCATCTTTTCACTGTTAAACACGGACTCGGTGACTACGAAAACGCAAAAGCAGAGGGCTTGAAGGACAAGAACCTTTTTGCTACTCATGTTACAGGTCCTATTATGATTAAAAATCCGCATTTTCTTGAATACATTGCTTTGCAGATTTCAAAAAATACGGATGGCTTCAAGCCGTGTACGGATTACCTTGACTACGAAAGAGCGGGCTACGAAATTACTCTCGGCGAACTCACAAAAAGATTTGAGGAGTAAGTTTTAATGAACAACGACAATCTTCTTCAGCTTGAGGGAGCAATTGAAAGCGTGGTTTTCCGAAACGATGAAAACGGCTACACGGTAATTGAGCTTGCTGACGGTGACGATTATTTGACCGCTGTCGGAATTATGCCACAGGTGTCGTCGGGTGATGTTGTAAAGCTTACCGGCAAATATACAAATCATCCGAGCTACGGCAGACAGTTTGCCGTGCAGATTTGCGAAATCAGCAGACCTACCGAGGCGGCTGATATTCTGCGTTATCTGTCATCCGGAGCTATCAAGGGAATCGGCACTCAGACCGCACAAAGGCTTGTAAAGGAATTTGGCGAGGCAACGCTTGATGTGCTTGAAAATCAGCCCGAAAGAGTTGCAATGCTGAAAGGAATTTCTTCGCAAAAAGCCGAGGATTTTTCAAAGCAGTTAAAGCAGAACACAGGCGTGCGAACACTCATGCTTTTTCTCGGCGAGTACGGAATTTCAAACACCGCATCGGTCAAAATTTTCAACGCTTACGGTCCGAGCTGTGTCGATTTAATCAAGAAAAATCCGTACATTCTCTGTCAGGGTGATTTTGGGGTATCGTTTGAGAGCGCGGATTTTATTGCTAAAAAAGAAAAATTAGAACCCGATTCAAATGTCCGTATGCGTGCAGGAATCGTATACATTCTTCATCACAACGAGCGAAACGGTCACACCTGTCTGCCAAAGGAAAAGCTGCTGAAGGTTTCAACCGATTTTCTCGGAATTGACGGTGAAAAGGTTTCGGAGTGCATGGAAGAAATGCTGTTTGACCGTTCGCTTATCGAGGATAAGATTGACGACAAAAAATTTGTGTTTCCTCCCAATGTTCACCTCTGCGAAATGTACATAGCGTCAAGAATAAAAATGTTGCTTAAATTTCCGTCAGAAAAAATTAAAAACATTGACAAGGCGATTGAAAAATGTGAAAAAGAGGACGGAATCGAATATGCCGATTTGCAAAAGAAAGCAATCACTATGGCACTTACCGAGGGTATGCTCGTTCTGACGGGCGGTCCCGGTACAGGAAAAACGACAACCCTCAATGCTATAATAAAAATAATGAAAGCAAACGGCAAAACTGTTTTGCTTTCTGCCCCCACAGGCAGAGCGGCTCAACGAATGAGCGAGCTCACGGGCGATGAGGCAAAAACTCTGCACAGACTGCTTGAGGTCAGCTGGGATAAACATGACAACCCCGTTTTCAACAAGAACGAACGCAATCAGCTTAAATGCGACGCATTGATTGTTGACGAGGTTTCAATGGTGGACGCATTCATTATGGAAAGCGTTATGAGAGCGCTTTCCACAGGATGCAGACTTATTCTTGTAGGCGACTCCGACCAGCTCCCCTCCGTAGGTCCGGGTAATGTGCTCGGCGATCTTATTGAAAGCGGACTTATTCCCGTTGTACGGTTGAATGAAATTTTCCGTCAGGCACAGCAGAGCCTTATTGTTACAAACGCACATAAGATTGTGAACGGTGAAATACCCATTCTTAATTCCGCTGACAAGGACTTTTTCTTTCTTCAAAGGAACAATAAATCAGAAGTTTCAGCGGTAATAGCTGACCTTTGTGCAAATCGTCTGCCAAAGGCATACGGATATTCTCCGTTTGAAAACATTCAGGTGCTTGCTCCGTCCAAAAAGGGTGAACTCGGAACTACCGAGCTTAACCACAAATTGCAGGCGGCGCTAAATCCGAAAGATGACGATAAGGCGGAAATCACAATCGGTTCAAAAACCTTTCGCACAGGCGACAAGGTTATGCAGATAAAAAACAACTATGATATTCGCTGGTTTCGTGAAAACGGCGAAACGGGCGAAGGAATTTTCAACGGTGACATAGGAATCATCACAAAGATTGACAGAAAGACAAAATCGCTTGTCGTTAAATTTTTTGACAAGATTGCAAGATACACCTTTGAATTTGCGGGCGACCTTGATTTTGCCTACGCAATCACGGTGCATAAAAGTCAGGGCAATGAATTTGATGCAGTTATTATACCGATGTTTTCAGGGCCTCCTCAGCTTTACTACAGAAATCTGCTCTACACCGCTGTTACAAGGGCGAAGAAAACGCTTGTGCTTGTCGGCAATCCGTCAACCGTTGAATATATGGTAAACAATAACCGCCGTACAAAACGGTACAGCGGTCTTAAAGAATTTTTACTGAGAGATGACACACTTTATTAAGAAAGTTTTCGGCACGATAAAAGGATTTTTCTTTACGGTTCGTTGTCCGTACTGCGGAAGGGTTATTGAACCGAACAAAAACTGTTGTGACAAATGCAGAAAAGAATTCCCCGAAATGCCGCTTGTACGATATGCAACGGGAGGGTACATCTGCACCTCTCCTTTCCCCTATGACGGAATTTTTCGCAGGGCAGTTCTTAACTTTAAATTTCACAACTGCGGTGCATATGCCGAATTGCTTTCACACGAAATGGTTCGTTCAATAAAAGATGTTTATCGTAACAGGGAATTTGACCTTGTCACCTGTGTGCCGATGCACAAGGATACTCTCAGAGAGCGTGGATACAATCAGGCTGAGTTGCTCGCAAAGGAATGTGCAAGGCTTCTCGGCATTGAGTATGCCGACCTGCTTGCCAAAACAAAGAAAAATAAAACCCAGCACAGCATAAAAGCGGTTGAAAGGGCAAAAAATGTTATAGGCGTTTACTCGCCGATTGACAAGAATTTAATCAAAGGCAAGCGAATACTGATTATTGACGACATTATTACAACAGGCAGTACGCTTGGCGAATGTGCAAGAATACTTAACAAGTGCAAATGCGGTGAGATTTGTTGCTGTACGCTTTGCACATCTCTGCTGATATAGCATTGGAGTGATTAAAATGGATATAGCTGTTGATCTCGGTTCTGACAGAACAAGAGTTTTTATTGAAAATAAAGGAATAGTGCTTGATGAGGCGAGCGTTGTTGCGTTTGATGTTGACACCTATGACATTGTCGGTGTCGGCAACGAGGCTTATAAGATGATTGGCAAAACGCCTGCAGGCATACGAGCAATGCACCCGATTGATGACGGTGTTATTTCACGCTCCGAACTTGTTGAGGATATGGTTTCAATTCTTATAAAAGAGGTCAGTCCGTCAAAGGTGACTATGCCGAGGGTTGTTGCATCAATCCCGAGTGAGGTTACCGAGGTTGAAAAAAGAGCGGTTGTAAACGCAGTAAGCTCAATCGGTGTTCGCAAGGTGTATCTTATTGAAGCACCAAAAGCGGCGGCAATGGGCTGTTCGCTCGACATAACAAGTCCTCATGGCATTCTGATTGCAGATGTCGGCAGCGGTACGGCAGATATTGCCGTGCTTTCTCTCGGCGGAATTTCGGTTTCAAAGTGCATAAAGTCGGCAGGCTGTGCAATGGACGAAGAAATTGTTAAATACATCAGAAAAGAGCATAACCTGATTATCGGCACAAACATGGCAGAGGCCTGCAAAAAGGCTGTTGGCTGTGTAAAAATTCCGAAAGAGCCTAAGCTTTTCAGAGTTAAAGGCAGAGATGCCGTAAGCGGTTTGCCCAAATTTATTGATGTTGGCTATGCCGAAATCAAGCCTGTAATCGAGGATATTGCACTTAACATTATCAGAGCAATTAAAGATGTGCTTGAACAGACTCCGCCCGAGCTTGTCGGTGACATCTACACGGACGGTATAATTTTGACAGGCGGTCTTGCCAAGCTGACGGGATTTGCAAGGCTTCTCAGCGAATCCACAAAGCTGAAAGTAAGAGTTCACAAAGCCGCCGCTGACTGCGTTATCAACGGTTGCGGCAAGGCAATCGAATATATTGACCATCCCGAAAAAATACAGCCGGGTGCAGTCAATCCGCTTATAGAGGCATTTTAATTATAATTTTAAACATTTTATCCGCAGATTTTACCGTCTGCGGATTTTTTGTAACATGGTATTGTAAAATCCGAAAATATGATTTAACAGTTGTCTTTATCCCGTTTCAGTACCGTACTTTTTTTCTTCTTTATTACATAAAAACTCCCCTTAAAGCATTCCCTGAAAACCATATTTTTCAAGAGTCTGCTTTAAGGGGATTATATCAGTTAACAATTGTTCTCCGCTTTTGTTTTATAGTTCATTATTCTTTCAAGAAATAACTGTACTTTTTCTTTGGCTATCTCTCCGCTGTTTTCAATTTCGGTATCGCCAATGTAAAACTTGTGTTCAGCGGATTTCTTCAAAATATCAAGCAATTTTTTCTGTTCATCCGCTTTGTTAATGAAAACGGACACGGCACAATCACAGGCTATGGAAAATTCTGCCGGTGTTTTTGAAGCAAGTGCGTCGTAAAACCTTTCTTTTACGCTTTCAAATTTATTTTCCGTGTCAGTCGGCAAAAGCTTTGTAATCATCTTCCAAGTATTCCACGCAAGAAAGCCGTTGCAGTTGTCAAGACCTTTGGCAACAAATTCAAAGAACGGATAGACAAGTTTCGGATTTACTTCGCAAATATACTCAAGAACCTGTTCCGCCCAGTGAGCATTTGCGTAATCATCGTCAAGAAAAATCTCAATAAGCAAAGGAACAGTCAGAATTTCTTTGCTTGCAAGCTGTGCGTAATATTCTTTTTCAAACCTTTGTTCAAATTCCTGAAAAATCTGCTCTGTTTTCATAAATTCCCGTCCATAAATTCACTTAAATTTTGGTTTAATACTCCTAATATAATACTGTATATTACATTCTTTTTCAAGGAAAATCATACTAAAAGTAACATTCCCCCCGAATTTTATCGGAGGGAATGCTTTACTGTTAGCAGAATATTAAGAAAAGGTTGTTCTGTAGTTCTGTTATTCTGAATAGCTTACCCAGACACCGCCGGACTTTGAACCCGAATTTGCACGGAAACAGTTCTTACCGTCAGCAACTGTCAAGTCGCTTGTCTGTGTTTTCCATGTTGATTCTGTGTCCTTAAAGAGGAAACAGTTTGAACCGGGGCTGAGCGGTGTGTCAAAATCGTAGTACCAGATATCTGTACCTGCAATCTTATTCATGTGAGCTGCTGCGTTGCCGAGTCCGCTCTCTGCCCAACCGTAGATATAAACATCAGTATAGTGTGCCTTTGAGTTATCAAAGTAAACTCTTGAAAGTGTGAATGCAGGCTTCTGCTCCGGAACATACGGAGCTGTTGAAACAGCTTCGTCATTGCTGAGTGCGATGCAGTTGTTTGTCTTTGAAACTGTTGCATCCCAGCAATTGTAAACATTACCGTCATCACCGCCTACAGGCTTTTCGTCAACCTCTGAAAGAGAACGATAAACGCTGACATTTGAAACTGTTGCAGGAACTTCAACTGTGTAAACATTCGGGTAAGCGTCTGTATCCTGCTCAAACTGATAGCTTGCGCCTGTGTTAAGGTCATAAGCAAAGAGTGAAACACCGTCAGATGTCATCCAGCCAAGCTTAGTCTTGAAGTAAAGAGTGTATGTGTCAGCAGGCTTTGTTGTAGGCTGTGCAGTCGGCTTTACGGTTGTAGGCTCGGCGGTAGTCGGCTCAGGTGTTGTAGGCTGTTCTGCCTGATAAACATCACCCGTGCGGCCCCAGTCTTTGAGGTGAACAATGTACTTCTGAATCAATGTTGCGTCAACAACAGAGATTGTATTATCCCCATTAACATCAGCAAGAATCTGCTTGTCAGCCGAAAGTGTTTCAAGCTGAACGACATGTTTCTGAACGAGTGTTGCGTCAACGACTGTAATGTCACCGTCACCGTTTACTTCACCGTAAACAGCATTGCCCGAAGGCTCTGTTGCGGGCTGTGCGGTTGTAGGCTGAGTTGACGGAACAGGCTTTGTTGTAGGTTCTTCTGCAGAACCCTTTGTAACATCAGTAGCCTCAATCTCAACCTTTGTAGGTGTAAGAGTTGTATCCTCCCATGTACCTGCCTTTGTAAGTGAGAATGCCTTTGATGAACCGTTGAGGCTGATAGGTGTATCGGTTCTGCCCGGATACTGCTCGCCGCCTTTTTCAGAGATGATTACTCTTGTGTTGGCTGAAGTTGAAAGGTCAAAATCCGACGCAGCCTGATTTTCATCATCCTCATCAGCTGAAATACTTGATGACTTCGGAACTTCGTAGTAATAGTAACCTGTTGCAGGATCAAGAGTCATTGCTTCTCCCGGCCAGTTTGCATTCTTGTAAACAGTACCCTTGTTTGTGGTTTCATCATAGATGTAAACCTGGTAAGGTGCTGACCAGCCCTTCTTGTTAGCAGGGTTGAAGAATACATACACTCCCGATTCCTGAGCGGTACTCTTTGCGTACTTATAAACCATTGAAGAGGTCTTTACACCGTCGGTTGCCGTAACTGTGAGATTGATTGTTTCACCCGGCTTATAATCTGAACCGATGCGGATTGATGTTGTACCCGTAAACTTAACAGGAGTTGAATCATCAAGACAGTAAGTACCCGATGTTGCGTTTTCAAGACTGAGTGTAAGGGTCATTGTGTCGCCCCTGAACGAACCGCTTTCAACAGAGTTTATTGCCTTCGGGGTTGTTGTACCGTTGTAAACAACAGCAACACCCGTGTTGCCGATTGAACCTGTGAGAACGCCGTTTGCGACCGTAAACTCAGCACCTGAAACCGTATCCGTATATTTGCCGTCTGCAAGACCTGTGCCGGAAATACTTACGCTTGCGTTTGTACCTTTACAATTTGAAAGAACGATACCGCTTGTGCCTCTTGCAACATAAGCAATGTCGCCTGAAGAACCGAGCTTTTCAGACTGACCTACAAAAAGGTTGTGGAACTTGTTAATTTCGGAAACAGCTGTGCTCTTGTAAGTTGAATCCGTTGAAATGTTACCCATGAGAGCTGTTCCAGGACGGGCAAAGAAAAGTGCTGTTGAATCTTTTCTTGACGCAACGATTGCCCATGCCTTTACAACATTTTCATCCGAAACATCGGCAGTGTTTGAGAATCCCGATGAACCCGAGCTGCCCTCGTATGTATCGTGGCTTTCTGCCCAGAGAACTGCATTTGACGCTGCAACACCTGATTTGTATTTCGCATTGGTAGCTGTGCTTGCCTTACCCTTTGTGACATTGTAAAGCACTGCGTCGCCCGTTTTGTTATCAGTAACATTGATATACTTGGTGTATGAGGAGTAGCTTCTGTCTGCACCGCAGTTGTTAAGAATTTCACCGTAGATGTAGAGGTCATCGCCTGTTTTCTGTGTGTAGTAAGAAGAAGCCGAGGTTGTTATATTTTTCCAGTAATCAGACGCATACTCGCCGTCATCCTCTGTTTCAATATGCTTTGCGGCATCAAAACGGAAACCGTCAACACCACAGTCGATGCATTCCTTGAGGAGGTTGATAATGTATCCCTGAACAGCAGTATCGTTTGTTACAAGGTCAGGACACTTTGAAACATGACCCTGAACAACTGCCTGAACCGAACTGTCGTTTGCATCGCCTTTGTATGTACGGGTGTAGGTTCTTCTTTTCTTATAGAACTCAGGCTCGTACTTTTTAACCTGATTGCTCACAGTCTCCGGCCTATCTTCATCGGCATTTGCAATATGGTTTGAAACGATATCGCAGATGATTTTGATGCCGTATTTGTCAGCCTCATCACAAAGTGATTTAAGATCATCCTTTGTGCCGAGCCATGACTTCTCTGCAATATGGAAGCTGATCGGCTGATAAAGCTTCCACCACTGACCTGTTACATCGCCTGAGGTTGAGTAGTCCTTTGGCTGCTGAACGGGAGAAGTCTGAACTGTTGTGTATCCTGCCGCTGCAATTGCGGGAAGGTTTTCTTTGATTGTATTGTAAGACCAGTTGAATGCGTGGAGCATAACACCGTCGCCGACCTTATCACGAAGGGTGCTGTCGGCAGATGCAGTCTGTGTGGAATCAACCTCGGCAGCATTTACGGAGGTAATTGCCGCAAAAGAAGATGTCAGAAGCGCAGACGCAACAACAAGACTTGCAATCTTTTTTGCTTTCTTCATAGGGAAAACATCCTTTCATAAAATTTTCAATTTCATTATAACAAATTTCACCAAAAAAGTATATACTTTATGTTACAAATTCGAGGGCTGTTTTTTGTGCAGATTACACGGTTGTAAATTTTTTTTAACAATAATTTTGCACCAAAAAGCATTATATTTAACCTTTTCTGACTCTGTATGAGCTTTACTTCTTTAAAAGAATATTAGCGATGCAAATTTGATTTTCTTTTTACACGATATTGATTGACATTTTTATGCATTTAGAATATAATCAAAGAGCAGTTGTCCCCTGATGCTTATGTGACGGGTGACATTTCGGAAAATTTAAATTGTATTGCGTGCAATCGCTTTTAAGCGGTTAATAAGGATTTTATGTGAAGAAAAAGGACGGGCCGACACAGCCGTCTTATTTTTCTGTTCAAAAATTCTGAGCATCATGGTTATGTCTTTGCAGAAACGGCAGAGCGGACTGTGTTCGCCTGCATTTTTCAGGCTGACACAATCCGCTTTATTTTTACGGATTTTACTGTTATCACAACGGAACAGGGGTGCATAAATGGAACAGACATCAAAGAAAACAATAGTTTCACTCAAGGATATTTTCATCAAATTTGACGGTGAGGTAATTCTTAACCACATCAACCTTGATATAAATGAAAAGGAATTTGTAACTATTCTCGGTCCGTCAGGCTGCGGTAAAACCACAACCTTGCGCATCATCGGCGGTTTTGTTGAACCCGACAGCGGCGATGTCATTTTCGGCGGCAAAAGAATTAACGGAACTCCTCCGAATAAAAGAAATGTAAACACGGTATTCCAGAAATATTCTTTGTTTCCCCACCTCAATGTTTTTGATAATGTGGCTTTCGGACTCAAGCTTAAAAAGATGCCGAAAGATGAAATAAAAAAGCGTGTAACCGATATGCTTGCAACCGTTGACCTCAAGGGTTATGAAAAGCGTTCCGTTGCAAAGCTTTCGGGCGGTCAGCAGCAGCGTGTTGCAATTGCAAGGGCTCTTGTGTGCGATCCCGAAATCATTCTGCTTGACGAGCCTCTCGGTGCTCTTGACCTTAAACTGCGTAAGAGTATGCAGCTTGAGCTTAAGGAGATTCAGCAGAAAACTCAGAAAACATTTATATATGTTACTCACGATCAGGAAGAGGCTCTGACCATGAGCGACCGTGTTGTTGTTATGAACAACGGTGTAATCGAGCAGATTGGTTCTCCCGAGGATATATACAACGAGCCTGTGAACGCATTTGTTGCAGACTTTATCGGTGAGGCAAATATTCTCAACGGAATTATGCTTGATGACTGCAGAATTCAAATTCTCGGCAAAGAGCTTGAATGTGTTGACAAGGGATTCGGCAGAAATACTCCTGTTGATGTTGTCATCCGTCCCGAGGATATTGAAGTTACCTCTCCCGAGGACGGTCAGCTTGTCGGAACTGTTGAGAACACAACCTTCAAGGGCGTTCACTATGAGATGAGCGTAAGATGCGGAAAGTGTGAAATTCTTATCCACTCCACCGAATCGGCTGAAATCGGAAGCAAAATCGGTATGAGGGTTATCCCGTTCAACATTCAGATTATGAACAAGCTTCTTCCGTTTTACGATAATGTTATTGAGACAACCGTTACATACTCGAATCAGAACGACAATTCCTTTGAATTTGAGCTTGAGGGTGAAACCGTTACCGTTCCCGATAAATACTATGAAGAAGGTACAAAGCTAAAAATCACTCTGCCGCCCGACGCTCTTTCGCTTGCAGGCGACGGCGTGGGCGATTTAAAGGATTTGTACATTGAATCCGTAGTTTACAAGGGTGAACACAACGAAATCATTCTTGAATCGGACGAAAGAAAGTGGCTTATGCTCAGCGATACGGACGAGCAGGTCGCAACCTATGTTCCGCTTTCATTCAACTTTTCAAAGGCTCGGTTTGAGGTAATCTCAGAGTTTTCGGAAAAGGAGGGCTGATAAATGAAATCACGCAAGCCCTCTATTCCCTACATAATCTGGATGGTTGTTTTCACAATGATTCCGATTATTATGATTGGCTTTACCGCCTTTACCGACAAGAACGGTAATTTTTCGCTTCAGGCATTTACAAATGCGTTTTACTACACAAACATTTTTGTAAAATCACTTTGGATTGCGCTTATTTCAACGGCAATCTGTCTTGTACTTGCATATCCGCTTGCATACCTTCTCACGAGAATGAAAGAATCAACCCAGAACACGCTCATTATGTTGCTTATGATTCCTATGTGGATGAACTTTCTGCTAAGAATCTACGCATGGGTAACGCTTTTGCAGGACAACGGTCCGATTGATATGATGCTCTCGCTTTTGGGTATTCATTCAACCTACATCGGCAACACGGGTGCAGTAATTCTCGGAATGGTATATGAATATCTTCCGTTTATGGTTCTGCCGATTTACACCGTTATGAGCAAAATCGACAACGGTCTTATTGAGGCGGCGCAGGATCTCGGTTCAAACAACTTTACCGTATTTAGAAAGGTTGTCGCACCGCTCAGCGTTCCCGGAATTATTTCGGGTGTGACAATGGTATTTGTTCCGAGTGCAAGCACATTCCTGGTTGCACAGTATCTCGGCGGTCCGGACGACATTATGATTGGTGATGTCATTGAAAAAATATTCTGGACAGACCAAAACACGGGTTCGGCAATTTCATTGATATTAATGATTTTTATTTTCGTGTTCCTGATAATCATGAACTTGTTCGGTGATGAGGAGGCGATTGCATAATGAAAAAGAAAACAGGTATTCTTTCAAAAATTTACATTGCAATCCTGCTTATTTTCCTTTATTCGCCCATTGCCGTACTTATCTTCTATTCCTTCAACAACGGCAAAACTACCGTCTGGAAAGGATTTACATTCAAATGGTATGTACAGCTTTTTCGTGACGACAATATTATGAACGCATTGTGGAACACTGTTATTATTGCCGTTCTTGCATCTGTTTTTGCAACAATCCTCGGAACTGCCGCCGCAATCGGCATCAGCAATTTTAAGGGCAAAAAAAGAATGCTTATTCAGAATGCGTCAAACATTCCGATCATCAGCCCTGACATAGTAATGGGTGTTTCTCTCATGCTTTTGTTTACGACTCTCGGAGTTATCTTTAACTTTGAAATGGGATTTTTCACGGTTTTAATTTCGCACATATGCTTTTGTGTTCCGTTTGTTGTGCTTAATGTTATGCCGAGAATCAAACGAATGGATCAGAGCATTTACGATGCCGCCCTTGACCTTGGCTGTAACCAATGGCAGGCATTTTACAAGGTAATTATTCACGAGCTTATGCCGGGTATTTTCTCGGGTCTGCTCATGAGTTTTACATATTCTCTTGACGATTTCATCATAACATATTTCACAAGAGGTGCAAAATTCCAGAACCTCTCTATTGAAATTTACTCGATGACTCACAGGAGAATTTCACCGAAAATCAACGCTCTTTCCGCACTGCTTTTCCTTGCTGTACTCATTGTTATGGTTATTATTAATCTGCGTGACAGACACGAAGAAAAGGTGCAGAAAAAGAGAACTTGATTTTAAAAATTTTATTAAAGGGAGATTGAGAAATGAAAAGAATCATCAGCATTGTCCTTGCATCTGCAATGACGGCAACATGTGCGGCTTGCCTTTCAGGCTGCGGCGGAGGTGCTTCGGCTGACTCAGCTGACGCAGGAGAAGTTAATGTTTACAACTGGGGCGAGTACATTTCAAACGGCGAAGATGACTCACTCGACATTATCAAGGAGTTTGAAAAACGCACCAACATCAAGGTAAACTACACAACCTATGAAACCAACGAAGAGCTTTACAATATGCTGAAAAACAGTAATGTAAGCTATGATGTTGTCATTCCGTCCGAATATATGATCAGCAGAATGATTGATGAGGATATGCTGTTGGAGCTTAACTTTGACAATATTCCTAACTACGACAATCTTATGGATCGTTTCAAAAAGCTTGCCTGCGATCCCGAAGGTAAATATACCGTATGCTACAGCTGGGGCGTAACCGGTATGGTTTATGACAAAACAAAGGTTAAAACAAAGCCCGATTCATGGGACGCACTTTGGAACAAAGACCTTTCAGGTCAAATTCTTATGTTTAACAACAGCCGTGACGCAATGGCAATTGCAATGCAGCTTGAGGGCATTAATCCTGCTAACTGCACCAAGGAAGATGTTGACAAAGCCGCCGCTAAACTTAAAGAGCAGAAGCCTCTCCTTAAAAAATATGTAATGGATCAGGTATTTACTGAAATGGAAAACAGCCAGTCGGCAATTGCTCCGTACTACGCAGGCGACATTATGACAATGATTGATAACAACGAGGATCTTGACTACGCAATGCCAAAGGACGGCTCAAACCTTTTCTATGACGCAATGTGTATTCCGAAATGCAGTAAAAACAAGGAAAATGCAGAGAAGTTCATCAACTTTATGCAGGATCCTGAAATTGCCGCCGCAAACTTTGAATATCTCAACTATGCAACACCCAATCAGGTTGCATATGATGATTACATTGATGAAGACGCAAAGAAAAACGAATTTATCTTCCCGAGTGACGAGTATCTTGACAAATGCTATGTATTTGCAAATGTTTCCGATGAGGTTTATTCCTATATGCAGGAACAGTTTGTAAAAATCCAGGCAGACTGATAAGCAATAAAATTAATCCCGAGCAAAGCATTTAAAGGCTCTGTTCGGGATTTTAATTTTGGTAATTTTTTAAAATTAATCATCCCCTCGTTTTATACAGCCTTTAAATTTTATGTTATCTTAAAAGTATTATTCCTTATTTTAAAGGGTTTTCGTGACAGGTTGTCATATTCGCTCTGCGAACACTCAAAATACACAGAATTAACGGGGATTCGCTCAATCTTACAAATAGATTTCAATTGTCTTGTTTTGATTGACAAATTAGGAAAAAGTAATATAATATATACTGTTAAAGAGTGCATAATACATTTTTCGATTTTATTCACTTGCAGGCGGGCGCCTGTGCATCACAAAAGAGATAGGATGGTATAATAATTGTTTACAATTTTAAAAGAACATCGTGGCTTCGGAAAGCAGATTTTGCTCCTTGCCAAAAACGAACTTATTAAAACTTACAAAGGCGCCGTAATCGGTCCTCTTTGGGCTGTTGTTAAGCCTGCGTTTACAATTTTTGTTTACTGGTTCGCTTTTTCCTGCGGTATCAAACAGCTTAAAACACTTCACCTTGACATCGGCGGAGCACAGCCTTTTTCCATTGACTTCTTTACTTTTATGTTCATCGGTATCATTCCGTGGTTCTTTATTCAGGACAGCATAACGCAGGGTGCAAAGGAACTGAGAATCAACCGTCAATTTATTACAAAGGTTAAGTTCCCCGTTTCAACAATCCTTACTTATACAGAGGTTTCAAGGCTTTTTGTTCACCTGATTCTTATGGCATTTATGTACGCATATGTACTTTTCACAATCGGACCGAGCTGGTACAATCTGCAATTTTTCCTGTACTGTCCGTTGATGTTTATCTTCTTCCTTGCGCTCACATGGTCAACAGCCCCGATGTCTGCGTTCAGTAAGGACTTTGAAAGCCTGATTGTTTCCGTTATGTCAGGTATTTTCTGGTTATCGGGTATTATGTACAACTCCTACGGCTTTGATTCGCCGTTTCTCAACAAGCTTATGCTTATCAATCCGATTAACTTTTTCGTAAACGGCTACCGCAACTGTTTCCTCTACAACAGACCGTTCTATGCAAACAAAACGGAATGTCTTGTGTTTGCAATTGAATTTGTTGTAATTTTCGCCCTTGGTATTTTCAACTACAACAGACTCAGGAAAAAACTTCCTGATGTACTTTAAGGAGGTAATATTATGGCTGAAACAAAAGTATCCGATCCGATTATTACCTTTAAAAATGTCAGCAAAACCTACACACTCTACAAAGATGACAAGGCAAGATTCAAGGCTCTTTTCTTTAAGCCGAGAAATGCAAAAACGAACAAGGCACTTAACAATGTTTCAATGGTAATCAATCGTGGCGAATCGGTTGGTATTGTCGGCGATAACGGTGCAGGCAAGTCAACTCTGCTCAAGATGATTACAGGCGTTGCATTTCCCGACGAAGGCGAAATCACCGTTGACGGCAAGGTTGCCGCATTGCTTGAGCTCACTGCAGGCTTTTCCATGGAAATGACAGGCAGGGAAAACATTTATCTGAAGGGTTATGTTCTCGGTCTTGAGGACAGCTACATTAAGCAGATCGAGGAGAAAATCATCGACTTTGCAGAGCTTGGAGATTACATTGACCAGCCTGTAAGAACATACTCAAGCGGTATGAAAATGCGTCTTGGTTTTGCTATCAATGTCAACATTGAACCCGATGTCCTTGTTGTTGATGAGGCGCTCTCGGTCGGTGACGCAACCTTCAAAAAGAAGTGTAAAAATAAAATTAAAGAGATTATCGAAAGCGGTGTAACCGTACTTTATGTAAGTCACAATGCCGCTTCGGTTAAAGAAATCTGCGCGCGTTCAATCTTCCTGAAAAAAGGAACTGTTATGTTTGACGGACCGACAGATGAAACCCTCAGAGTGTATGAGGAATCAAAAAAGAAAAAATAATTCCGTTTCGGAATAAAGCAAAAGCTCCACAATTGCGGAGCTTTTCTGATTTATCTGAGAGGTAAACCCATATGGACTGTACCGTAAAAGGCAATCTGTCCTCCGAAATTTTTGAGGACATTAAAAAAATTGCAGACAACAGGATAAATTTTCAACAGTTAAAAAACAAGACTGTTTTCGTGTCGGACTGTCACGGACTTATTGCATATTACATTATATGCACATTGCTTGAGGGCAATGATTTTTTTGAAAACAACACAAGGGTAATCACCCTTGCAAAAAGCCGTGAAGATGCCGAAAAGCAGTTTGGCAGCCTTACTCTCCGCAAAGATTTTGTTGTTGAAATCGGAGAGTCAAAGAACTTTCCGGAGATTGAAAGAGCCGACTTTGTAATATACTGCAACTGCCCGTGTGAGGTTGCAGAGGAAGATTGCAGTAATCCCGAAATTGCGGATACAATCACTTCGGGCTTTGCAAATGTGCTTGAATATGCAAAAGAGTCAAATGCCGAATCGGTTCTGCTCGTATCTTCATATATGGTTTACGGGGAGGTTTTCAGCGGTAAAAATAACATTTGCGAAAACGACCTCGGATATCTCGATCCGACCGATGCCGACAGTGCATACACACAAAGTATGCGTTCAGCCGAAACACTTGCTGTTTGCTATGCTGAAAAGTTCGGTATGAATGTAAAAATCGCCCGTCCCTGCCCCACACTCGGCGGTGTCAGAATGAGCGATGAAAGAAAATGGGCAAAGCTGATTGTCAGTGCGGCAAAAAATCAGAGCATTATGCTTACAGATAACGGTGGTGAAAAGTTCAGCTTTTGCTATGTGACGGACACGGTTTCTGCATTGATTGATATTTTGCTTAACGGAAAAAGCGGTGAGGCATACAACATTTCAAACGGTAACGCAAATGTGACAATGCGGGAATTTGCACAGCTTGTAAAATCGGTAAATCCCGAAAAGAATCTCTCCGTAGTGTTCGTTCACAGAAAAGACGAAGAAGAACCCGAATTTTCTCCGTCATCCCCCACACCGTATGTTTTGTGCAACGATAAAATAAAATCACTCGGCTTTAGTCCGAAAACCACGCTTAAAGACGGAATAAAACGCAGTATAAGAGCAACAGAACTGCGTGCAGAATTACGAAGGATAAAGTAATGCGTATTAAAGATTTTTTAAACGAATTTGAGGCCGACAGGGCGGCATTGCCCGGAGTTGAAAAAGAAACTCTTGCAAAGCTCAGGAACAAAACAATTGTCATCTCGGGCGGTGAACTTGCAAGGTGTCTTTGCTATGCCTTTCTGTACAATAACGATGCTAAAAGGCTCGGAATAAAAGTTATCCTTCTCGGCAAATCACGCAACGCAATGGCATCATACCACAGCGAACTCTTGTTAAGAGATGATTTTGATTTTGTCGATTATAATTCTGCATCAGAAATTTCAAGTGCCGACTATGTAATTACAACAGGAATCTGCGGTGAACATACAGACAACAACCCACAGATTATGATTGACGGCATTGCAGAGATTAATGCCTGTGCCAAAATTGCAAAAGCCACAGGCGCAAGGGTTGTCATTGTGAACGACAGCAGAATTTACGGCAAAGCCAAACCGCACAGAGTTTATTCCGAAAACGAGTACGCAGAACTCGACGCAACCTCTCCCTCATCGCTTGCAGGTCAGCTTATGAGAACGAGAGAAACCGCCTTGCACTCGGTTTTGAAGAACAGCGAATCAACCGTTACAACGCTCAGAACGGGCATAATTTTGGGAGCTTCAAGCAACTTTACAAGCGTGCTTGATCCTGTTTTTGACGATATAGCCAACCGCCGTGACACAGTTGTTCCGGCAACAAGGGATCGCTACACCTTTGTTTATATCAACGATGTTTTAAAGGCGATTGTTTTCGCAATGACAAATCTTGAAGAAAACGCAGTTTATAATGTCGGCGGCAAAAACTGCAACGCATCGCTGATTATGATTGCGGCTGTTCTCAACGATATTTACGGCAGTCGCTGTACAATTGAGTCGGGCGATTTTACGGAGCTTGACGGCTGTGCAATTAATTCAAACAAGATTTCCGTAAACGAATGCACTCCCGACATAGACCTTGAAACCATGCTGAAAATCTGCATAATGGACAAGATGAAGTCCGAAAAAGTTCTGCGTATCCCCCACTCACACGAGCGCAGACTTGATTCAATTCACGAAATTCAGCTTGCATTTCTGCTTGAAACCGACAGAATTTGTCGAAAGCACAACATAAAATATTTTCTCGGCGGTGGAACACTTCTCGGTGCAATCCGTCACAAAGGATTCATTCCGTGGGATGATGATGCCGATATTATGATGTTGCGTGAAGATTTTGACCGCTTTTGCGAGATTGCACCAAAGGAACTTCCGAGCAATATGACTTTTCAATCGTACCATACGGACAAGGCTTGTTTCTATGAATTTGCCAAGGTCAGACTTGACGACACTTTCTTTGCAACCGACTTTGCAAAAGACCATCACGCAATGCACAACGGAATTGCGTTTGATATTTTCTGTCATGATAACACAGCCAATTCAGCAATCGGACGAAAAATTCATATAGCTGTGACTCTGTTCACAAGAGCGCTGGTATTCAATAAATGGAATAATCGCAAGGCTGAAAACGGCAGTAGAATCCAAAGCATTGTAACAAATTTCTGCAAGAAAATATTTCCGCTCAGATTCAGTATGTGGCTTGAAGTCCGTACTTTAAAATTCTTTAAAAACAAAAAGAATGCAAAATATCTCTATGACGGAATGGGCAGAAATATTTATAACGGTGCTTTTCCAAAGGAATATCTTGACGATGTTGCTTATGCCGACTTTGAGGGTTACAAGTTCCCCGTGCCAAAGGAATATGACAAGTACCTTACTTTCCTCTACGGCGACTATATGGAGCTTGCACCGCTGTCAACAAGAATGGGTTGCCACGAAATTGCCCTCTGCGACATTGGAAAATATGACGGTTTCAAAATCCGCAAACCTGATTCTGAAAAATAATCAGCGTAAAACAGACCGATAAAGTAAATGTCACTTGACACTCACCTGTCGGTCTGCTATAATAATATAGCACATTTTGGGTGTTACACAAATAATGGATGCTAAGAGTGACCAACTGCCTTCTAAGCAGTAGGTCAGGGGTAGCGTTGCTAACATATTTCAGTTTAAATGCTCACTATCGACTTCTTGTACACAAAATTAAACATATGCGGATATGGCGGAATTGGCAGACGCGCATGGTTCAGGTCCATGTGAAAGCAATTTCATGCAGGTTCAAGTCCTGTTATCCGCACCAAACAGCCGTTTCTTATGTAGGGACGGCTGTTTTGTATCGCATTTTCGGTCTGTTTTATGGTGATTTTCAAAATATTTGAATTAATTTTGAATAAAAGGCGAAAATCATGTTGACAAATCCGAAAATATGGTATATAATAATCAAGCTGTCGTTATTAAACAACATTTCGAGGTGTAGCTCAGTTTGGTAGAGTGCTTGGTTTGGGACCAAGATGCCGCAGGTTCAAGTCCTGTCACCTCGACCATAGAAAAAACCGCATTAGAAAGCCATTTTTAAGCTTTTTAGTGCGGTTATTTTTTTGCCTTTTATCTGCTAAAATACGCTAAAACACAAGAAAAACGGTTAAAAATGTTAGGCAAATGCAAGGCAGAAAAAGTTGTGATATTCACCTCACATTTAATTCGTAAACTGTATCCGAAACTGTATCCGTGAGCTTGAAAGAATCGCAGAAGAAAATAACAGCAAATAACAAACTCCCCTCACCTATCTTTAATGACAGTGTGAGGGGAATATTTTTGCAATTATGTGTTGAATTTTAGATTAGCCAAGCGCCTTTTTTGCGTTGGCAATTTTTTTATCTTTAGCCCAATTGCAATCATTTATGAGATGATAAATTGCATTGATTGTCTTCTCGCCGACAATGCCGTCAACTGTGACCTTACCTGCTCTCTGTGCTTCTTTAACAGCTTTCAGAGTACCGTCACCGAAACCGTTTGAATTATCGACTTTCGTCTTGATGATTCTCATATTGTATAAAGTAATTAACTGCTTCTTGAACGCAAGTGTTGCTGTATTGTGTGCGCCGTATTTAATCATTTCCTCATTCTCCTTATTTGATGTTTTACCGCCGAGCTGTGCGGTTACTTCGTCTGCAAGATTACCGAGCCTGTTATAGAGCCAGTCGCCCGGGCAAGATTTATTTGCAAACCACCTATGTACAGTCAAGACCATTTCACCTGATTTTGGCGAATAATTTAGTGTCTTGTCCTCATTACCGAACCAAAGCAGTTTAGTTTTGCCGTTACGCTTGCAGATGTCAACACACAAGCCAACAAGTTTGTTGTACACTTTACTGTTCATGGTGTACGGAGCTACCGTATCGCTTGCACACTCGATTGTGACTGCACGCTGGTCATTTGCGTTTGATGAACTACACCAAGAGCGATTGCCTTCATCAACGCAGAGCAACACTCTGCCGTCATAGCCGATACCGTAATTACAGCTTGCCTCACAAGCTGTGTTCATAAAGATGTTGCCGAGGGTTTCAACACTGCACTGACCGACTACACAATGTGGAGTAATGCGGTCAATACTGTGTGTGCGTTTACCGCTGTGATTTGGCGATAATTTAGTGTAATTTACAAGTTTTGAATTACTCATAATTATTCCTCGCTTTCGTCTGTTTTTACTTCGACTGTTGTCTTTAATCTTTTAACGATTGATACCAAAAATTTAGGCAATGGAATACCAATTTCAGAGAGGTTTTCTAAAATTGAAATCAACTCGTTGATGATAAACCAAATCGTAACAATCATGCCGATACAGTAGTTAATTCGCAGGTCGATTCCGCAGTTGACAAGTGCCGAACTGATGAGATAGTCGGCAACAATACCGACCGCTACAGCTACGATATAGCCTACCTTTTTGATAATGCCTGTTACACCGACACGGCTGTTCAGCGTGTGGCTTATGTATGCCTGTGCCATTCCAGTGACGTAGTCGATAATCATTACCGCAATCATCACCGCAAACGGCACAAGCAAGATGTTAAGATATGCGACAATCGCACCGCATACCGTGGCAAATAATGCCTGTAAAATGTTTTCTTTCATTGTTATCATCCTTTCGATATTTTTTAAAAGAGTTAATTTTCGTTTTGCATAAGATACATTAAGCATCTTAATTCTGCATCCCCATATTGTTTATAACCCTCTGGGGCAGGATGCACATCATCTGTCACCATTTCAATCGTATTAACTGCGTAGATATTAGGCTTTGTATTCTGTTTTCGCATATTGTTATAACTGTCAAACTGTGATGCAGTATGGATAAAATGTACAAAAGAAAATTCATCCTCGAAGGACTTGTACAAATCATTTAGCTCCCACACAAATTTATTTCGTGCTTCATAAGGTAAATTTGGATGCATATTTCTTTCCTGTGTGGTAGAAACATGATAACCGACTAAAAGGATATGGCAGTTTGGATATTGCTCATGTAATCGTGTTATGAATTTTCTCGCTTTTCGTTCAATCGCACTAATACCCTCTGTGGCATAATCCTTCCATGTAGTAGTCCTCATGTCGTAATCATTCCAGCCAACAAGGGCAACTGCATAATTAATAGTTTCCCCATTTCCGTATTTTCCCATAAAATACGAAAAGTCTATATCATTAACATTTGGATTCCACAGATGATTATTTCCGAGGTTACTTGGCAAGAGCGCAGGGTCTTTGGTGTAATTATCCCAACTATAGCCACCTGTTGCGGTATAACGATTTTCACTATCGTCAAGATTCGTGTTCACTCCTACGAGTTTTGTATTTGTTAATCCATATTCTTTTAATTTGTCTTTCACATGTTTTGAAATATATCCCATAGCAGTAAGCGAATCGCCAAAAAAGCATATATTACGTTTTTTGTTCTCCACCTCTGAAATACTGGACATATAGATATTAATGCGCTGATAATCCAGTGACTTCATATCTAAGTCGTATATCCTAAGTGTAGGTGCAGAAGTAAAAGGTTCATAATTGCCTAGCTTATCTCCACTGACAGAAGTTGGCACATTAAATACCAATTTTGAAACATAATCTTTAATATATCCTGGACTATTATTCAGAGAAATGAGATAATCACCCTCGGGGTTTGAATAATTTCCGTATTTTTTACGAATCATTCCGTGTCTAAATAACTCAAATGGTTCACCTTTAATTAAATAGTAATTTTTTCCGACATCAATTTTCACATCATCAACGATTTGTTGTCTTGTAATATTAATCCATGTATAGATACTTGGAATAACATTCAAATAGATTTTCATTTCAGGTAGAACGTCAAGTCTATACTGTAAACGCACTAAATTGGCATTTGGATAGTTTGAAAGCATAACTGTCATACGTTCTGAATCAACATTTGCAATCACTTGCCTGTTCAAATATGCCTTATTTTTGTCATACAAAAACATGACAGCGTTTCCAGCTGGAGATTTACCATTGAATATAAATTCAACACTTTCAACAAGCAAATTTCCTTCTGAATCTTTAATAGGAATAAAATCGCTAATCATAACATTCTTGGATGAAACAAACTCATAGCCCGTATTTCCATTAATTTGGTAATTCTTAATTAACGGAAAAATATCTTCTGCATCAATTCTCTTTTTTGTATTCAATAAAAAAGAAGGTTTTGTAAATGACGCTAATTCATTCAGTTTCTTAGTAAGTGCTCCTGATTTAATTCCAGATACAGCACATAAATTAGCAATGCTAATCGGAAATTTAGTTCCGTCAGTTTTCTGGAGCATAAAGCGATAAAATGGACTATTAGGAATAATTACAACTTCTTTTGTTACACCGTTTACTAAAATGCCTGTATAATTCTTGTTCACATCATACTTATAAACATATACTTTGCAGCCGTTTTGAGGTGTAATGTATACATGGTCATTTCCAAGAATAGAAACAGGTATGAAATCCGTAATAGCGTTGTTTTTGCTAGTTCCTACATTTCCTGTAGCACTATCAATGATACCTTCCATCCATTCTAATTCTAACACCTTGAATCCAGCAGATTTTACTACCGAATTAAAAATTTGTGGTATATCACCTGTATTATTCTTTAACTCACTTAACTGAGCGAGTGTAGTACTTTTATCTGCTTTGCTCGTAAGGGCATTACTCACATCGGTTGTGTTAGCTTTATTTTTCAGCGTAACCTCCGTGCTTTGCAAACGGGAATTAATCGAATCAATGTCGCTTTTGTTTGCTTTTTTCGTAAGATTTGCGTCAACCGTATCAAGTCTTGCTCCAAGTGAATTAGAACTGCCTCTTGCCGTGGCTATTTCGGTTTCAAGTGCAATTGCCCCGTCTGTTGCCCGTTCAATCCCCTCGTCCATATGGTTGAGGTTATCGGCATTGAGAGCAGGAGCAGAGCCGTTCACAAAGCCGATTTTATTGTATTTGTTCATTCTCTTTTATTTCCTTTCCTAATCGCTTTTCACCCTTTGATGTGAGGGTAGTTATAAATCCGTCCATTTTCTTATTGAACACAAATGTTTCGATTGTTGGCAAATCCTTAAACGGAGTTTTAATTGTGTACTTATCGCCTGCCTCAAGCCACCAATACGAAAACAGCTTAATTTTTGTCGGGCGGTATTTATATACACTGCCAAAAAAATTAGCAAAATTATATTTAGCACCGATATCACTTGCTGTTGTTCTGCACCTCATCAAAATGTTATCGGAAACATACCACGAAAAATCGTTACTGTTGCCATACAAAAACGCTTTTTTATCAGCAAACTTAGCACTGTACATACGGATAGGCTCAAGTTCGTAATCTTCAAAGGATAAATCTTTGTACGAATCGATTGTTTCAACGGAAGATTGAGAATACAGCCTTTTAAAACGCATTTTTCCGTCGGCATCTATAACGGCAAAGCTCAAAGTTAATTCTGCATAAGCTTGGATTAAATCTGACAAGGTAATGTCCTTTATAACCTTTTCCACGCAGGTATCATCAAATTTCAGCGGTACACTAAAGACAGATAAGCTCGGCGGTGAAACCCCTGTAATCGCATAATCTTTGGCAAATTCTACGATTATTGAATAAAAGCTCTTAAAATTATCGTCTTTTTGATAGTGCGCATAGCCATAAGCAAAACTGCCGTCCTCGTTCTCTTTGCCTGCAAACCACAAAGACACATCCGCCTTTGACATATCATAAAAAGCGTCATAGGCTGTGATTTTGACGATGTTACGCTGTTTTTTATCTCTTTGAGCCGACTGAATTTTTCCGTAGAAAACAGGACATTCAACCGTTCCTGTTTCGGCAGGACAAATAAGAGTATTTGACGGGTACAAATCATCTGACGGATACAGCTCCGATTCAAGATATGTTGCCGTTATGATGACCTGTACCGTCTTTCCTATCAAAGCCGAGCAATCATAATCAATGAGTTTCACGCTCATTTCAGAGGCTATGCAACCGCCGAATTTCAATTCTTTTTCAACGATTTCATTTTCAAGCGAAAAGCTGTCAAGCACGATACTTTCACCTGTTATATCCTCAAAACTGCCGTCAGGAGAATGCAGGGCAACGGTGTTGTAAAGTGTGTTTGTTTTCAGCTTATCAGCAATTTCTTTAGATACAAGCATTTTTAAGAATCACCCCTTAATACTCAATCAGCTCAACCGTAATCGGCTGATAGGTTATATCATTCTTTTCGGCATTCATTACGGTATATTCAATATCAGGAATATAAAAATAAGAGGTGTAATAGCTGTTCGTTTCATCGTTCCAATAAGTTACCCTGCACTTTCTCTGTAACTTATTCGCCATTGAGAGGTTGATAATCGACTGAAAATCAATCTTTTCGTCAAGATGAAGAATGTGAGTTGAAAACGAAATTTTTGTTTTGTAATTTGGCAGCGTTGCCCTTTGAAGCGTACCGTTCTGATCTCGTTCCGCAGAAGTTTCAAGTCGTTGATTCGGAGTTGACGAAAATGCGGTAATGTACTTATTCGGCATTATGTTGTTGCCGAATTTAAGCAAATAGCCGTTATAATTTGACATATCATCCCCCCTTTATGCAAATGCGGATTTACCGTTGTGTCTGCGTCTGTAAAGCTCATCCTGTCTTATCATTTCTTCAAAAAGCGTTGAACCCTCAAGCTCGGCAGTAAACGAATAAGTGTTGCCGCCATTATTGCGGAAGATAATGAACATTTCATAAATGCGTTTAAGCAGGTCAAGAATTTGTGTGAGAATCATTGTATCCTGACCGCCCGAATTGTCGAGCATACCCTGTAACTTGTTAAGAGGGGAAATAACCTCAGGGTTACCGCTGTTAGCGCCTGCGTTATCGCCGACAACCGCAAGTGTCGGAGCTTTAACAATACCGCCTTTTGCAAATTTTCGTGCCGGTGATTCCGTGGGTTCTTCAAATCTCGGAATGAGAGGCGGATTTTCAGGCATTGAAAAGTTCCAATCCTGTCCAAATGCCGCGCCGATAACACCCGCAATTCCGCCGATTGAATTAACAACACCCGAAACGAAATTATAAATGCCCGTCCATAACGCATTTATGCCGTCAATGATTGCGTTTATAATGAACTTAAACACGGCACAAATGCCGTCCCAAATACCTTTGAAGAAGTCGTAGATACCCTGCCATGCTTTTTTCCAATCGCCTGAGAAAACACCTGTAATGAAGTCAATAAGACCGCCGAATGTTTTCTGTATAGAGGTAACCAACCCACCGATAAATGTAAACACATTATCAAACACCCTTTTTACGGCATTGAAAACATTCTGAAATATAGGTCCCCAAAAGCTGACAAGCCAGTTTACAAACGGTGACAGGAAGTTATTCCACACGGTTGAAACGCAGTCTGCAACCTTACCGAAGAAGTTTATTGCACCCTCAAAAACAGGCTTCAGCCAGTTTTCCCAAGCTGATTTTACGATTGCTACGATAAAATCCCACGCAGGCTTAATCCATTGATTGTAAACATTCATCAGGGTTGTGCCGATGTTGGTAAACATATTACAGATATTCTGAAAAATCTGCTGTCCGTTGCCGTTCCACCAATTACTGATAATTGTTCCGATATCTCCGAAAATCTGACCGATAAAGTTAAACACATCTGCAAACTGCAATTGTAAATTTTCGAGAAATTCAGTGATTGTTGCACCGTCATTTTCAGTCCATTCAACAAGGCTTTCGGTTGCAGTTGAAAACGCACCCGAAACAACTTCGCCGACTGAACCCGCAAAGGTTGTAAGACCGCTTAAAAGATTGGAAATTGATTCTTCCATTTGAGGGCGAACATTGTCAATTGCATTGCCTGCAAGTGTACCGAAATTATCAAAAAAGATTGAAAGGTTGTTATAGCCGTTTGTAAGATTGTTGCCTATGGCGTCGATAAAGCCGATAATCTTTTCCCTGTCTTTTGAAATCCACTTAGCAACACCGCCTGAAATGGTCTGAAACGACTTTCCGCCGATTGTCGCAACCGCTCCGAATGCAGAGCCGATTGCACCGAGTTTTGCAGAACCGACCTTTTGCATTGTGCCGAATGCCTTTTGAACTATGGGAACAGCATTATCAAAAACGGTCTTGCAGTTCTTGCCTATAGCTGACCAATCAACCTTGTTAATACCTTTCTGTACATTCTCGACAAAGCCTTTGAATCCGCTTTTTTCGTATAGATTTTTGAATGCCCCCGAAAGATTTTTGCTTGTATCCTTGACAACATTCTTTGCAACATTTCCGCCCGATGAACCGCCCGATGAGCTTTTTGATGAAGATGTATCTGACTTTGAAGAACTATCGGTACTTGAAAGCACATTCAGCTTATCAAAGCCCGCAACACTTCTCTTTGCTTTTTCGGAACTTTTCTGAACATTATCAAGTGACTTTGAACTGTCATCTGCCGCATCCGTAAGGCTTTTGGCAGAATCGGACGCAGATTTGATATTGCTTGCGGTGTTATTGCCTGTATCCCAGCCGAATACCTTTGAAAGCGATTCAACCGCACCTTTGGCATATTCCGTTAAAGTCGCAAGTGCGGAACTCAACCGCTTTACAACCTGAGTTGCCACCTGAAGAATAGGCTGACCGACTACGGCAAGGAGCTGTTTCCAACTTTCTCTGAGGTTGCCCGTTACATTCTCCCAACCGTCTGCTTCACGGCTTGCCTGTCCCATAGCACCCGAAAGCTGATTAGCGTCCTTGACCATTTGCAAAAGCGTGAGCTGTTTCTGCGATTCCGACAAATCCGTAAATGACTTGCCATACAGCTTATTAGCCGCCGCATTTCGTGTGGTTTCAGTACAGGACAAACCGAGTGCGGCATCATTTTCAAAGTTGCCTTTCAAGAACGATTTCAGGCTTTCTGCGGTGTCTTCAAGCGAACGGTCGTAATATGCGGCACTGTCGGCTGTTACCTGTAAAGCCTCCTGCATCATTCCCAAAGCACTTGAACTGTCCATTCCAGTAGTTTTTGCAAAGGCATAAATGCTTGTGCCGACGCCCTGCAATCGGGTTTCAAGAATACCGCTCTGATTGGCAACGCTCTGAATGGCTGATTCTGCCTGTGACTGCATTGTGCCGAATGTCTGCTCAAACTGCGAATTTGCCGCATTGACTTCCGCAGCCGATTCAATGCACTGCTGACCGAACTCCTTGATTTTTGCAACAGAAAAAGCGGCAACCACAGCCATTCCTATTTTCTTAAGCGAAGATGAAACCGAATTGCTTAATTGCTCACCGCTGCCTTTGATGTTTGAAAACTCTTTTTCGGTTTTCTGAGAAACGCCCTCTGCAACCTTTGAAAAGGACTGTTTCATATCCGTGCTTACATTTTCAAAATCTTTTGAAAGACTTGAAAATGCCGAATCAAACTTTTTTGTAATTGAATCGGAAATCTTATGCAATGTTTTGGAAATATCATCACCCGTAAGCCTGACATCAAGCTCAATTTCACCCGCCTTTGTCGCCATATTCACCACTTCCTTTCATTTTAGATTCTTTAAAAACAGGCATAAAAACAGCGCACACCGTTATGATGTACGCTTAAAAATTTTGCAAAAGAACAGCCACCCCATTTGGAGTGGCTTTTTGTTTTAGTTGTTGAGTTCGTAGTATTTGATGTCGATTTTCGGAAGTGACACATTGTTGCCCATTACGGTTTCATATGTATAGTCGCCGTCACAAGTTCCCCAGAATGTGATTACATCATCTTCAAGGAGTTTGTCCGCACCGTCAGGAATTTCTACAGTTGCGTAGATTGTATCAGTCCACAATGGTTCATCAAGATACTCATTTTCTTCTTTGGTTATATTGATTCTCAGGTCAACCGAATCGCCCCAGCCTTCCTGAACCTGAATAATCTGACCTTCAAACTTGTAGCCATTACCTTTGTACTTGTCAGGGTTTCTTGAAAGAGTTTTAAAGTCGATTGTTTTGCAACCGTCTTTAAATTCTTTTTCAACCTTCTTCGGGTCTTTAGTAGGCTTTTCTGTTGCAACTTCTTTTGTGGTCGGTGCTTCTGTCGCTTTTTCAGTTGCTTTTTCTGAACTCTGATTTGCAACAGTAGTTTCCTGCTTTGATTTGTTTGAACCGCTGTTACCGTTAATTGCACCGTTTACACCGCCAACAATCATAATAGCAACAACGATAATAACCCAAAAATACCAACGCTTGTAAATTTTCTTCTTTGCATTTGCAGGATTTACGGTTGCCGAGGTTGAATCGTTTCCGCCAAATCCTGCACCGCACTTGTCGCAAAATTTTGCATCGTCCTTTAATTCGTTTCCGCAATGTGGACATTTCATAAGCATACACTCTCCTTAATAAATTTGTTAGTGTATGTTACATTTTATCACTATATATTAACATTGTCAAGAATTTTGTAGATACAGCGAAATTTATGTACAAATTTACAGATTAGCGAAGAAGTTTTGAAATTCTGCAAGAACGGTGTTCATATCTTCGTCTGAATAGTGCTTTACATTTCTTGACCGCCATTTGTTGTGGATTTTATGCTGTGACGAAGTAAAGTTTTTCAAGACCTCTTTGTCGGTTTCAAGGCGAATTTGAACCGTTCTTGCAAGCGGTGTTTCGGGTCCTAAGCCTTGCAGAAGTGAGCAGAACTCATTCCAACTCATTTTTGCAAAATCCTTTGAATAAATGCTGACCCCGTACTCCGAGCGAAAGCTTGACACGATTAAATCAAAGTCATCAATCAGGTCGTAGCCGGGGTCTGAGCTTCCCCCTCGTCAGTCAAATCGCTCTGTACAATTTTGGCAGATTCGCTGATAAGGGTGCTGAAATCGTGAATATTCAGCTGTAGCTTTTCAATCTTTTCCCTTTCGGATTCATCAAAAAGGAGATGATACATTTTGATAACATCTTTGTTCTTGCCGTTGCCGTCCTCAAAAATTGCCGCAAGTTTGAGAATTGAAACTGCGTCGTTGTTGATTGCAAGGTCAACATTTTTAACTCTGACACTCGGCTTTTCCTCAAAATTAAGTTTGTCTGTAATATCAATTAACTTTGACATAATCGTTCATTCCTTTCGTTTTTTAAGCGGCTGCTGTATATACGGGTTTGCCGTTTGACATAACTTCAAATTCAAGCGGAGCAACACCCGTACTTGCGCCTGCGCCGTTTGATGTAACGGATACAACTGCATTTTTAAAGAGGACGGTTGCACCGTTGGGGAAGGTCCACATAAACGAAACTTCTGCCTTTCTGCCGTTTTCAAATGCAAGGGCGGCAATCTGGTCATTGCCTGCGTCACCGATTGTACGCTTGCCCTTTACCGAAATTGTGATTGACTTTGCTGTCATAAGCCTTGACTTCCAGCCCTCGTTTTCAAAGGCTGTCCATTCCTCGACACCGTTGTCAAATGCAACAGAAAATTCTTCGCAGTTAGCAATATTTGTCGTGGCGGATTCTGTTCCTGCCTTGCCAACCGCAAACTGATTTTCATAGCATGGGAATACTCCCGATTCAACTTTTGCCATAAAATTACTTCCTTTCGTAATAAAATTTAACTTCAATGACCTGCTCATACACACCCTTGTCGTCTGTTCCCACATCAACGGGTTCTTCCGTGAGCAGTTCGATTATATAGATTTTGTGTTCCTTAATTTCAACTTTTTTAATGCCGTAAAGCGTTTCGTAAAGTCTGCGTGCAAACTCCTCGGTTTCTCTTGCGTTGTCGGTGTAATGGATAAGCAAAGACACGCTTATTGTATCGTAGGTGCTTTCACCGCCGATTGCCCTTGTGGGTGTTCCCGACTGCTTTAATGAATACACACCGATTGACCTGTCCTGCTTGTTGTCAAGCTTGCCGATGTAATAATGCTCGGCTGAGGTAACGCTTTTGAGCCAATCTCTGATGTCCGATAAGTAAATCAAAGTCCTGCTTCCTTTCTGTATAATCTCACAAATGCCCGACTGCAAAAATTCTGCCGTGTACCGCCCTCAAGCCACGGTGAGAACCATTTACCGCCTGCGGCAATGTTTTCCTCACGGCTGAAATTATACTCGGGATGAAAATACAACCGCCTTGCATACGGAGTGCTTGACACTATTTTAACCGTGCCGTTCCAACTCTGCGCACAATCTTCAAAGGTGTTTTCGTTCTGAAGATTACCCGTATCAAACGGCATTACCTGCGTGTTTTTCACCTGTTTAAGAAGTGCGTCACCTGTCTGTTCAAGAGCCTGTTGCTTTGCCTTGTCAAGTTGTTTTACAACAGGCATATTGAGTTTGATTTTTGATGATACTGAAAATCCCATTAAATCACATCCAATTCCGTAAAATTAACTTTGCCGTCGGGGTTGCGGTGTTTTGTACCCTGTACGATGTTTCGTTTTACGCCGTCAAGGATTACAAAGCCACCGCTTAAAGTGGGGCTGTCGGGAGCAATGTCGCCGTCAAAAAGCAAGGCAGCCGACACCTGAACAATTTTCTGCTCTTTGGTATAGACCGTCTTTGCCTTTGACTGCACATTGCATACAGCATTGCCTCCGCAGCGGAGATTTGACGGATAAAGATTTTCGGAGGGATACAGGTTTTTGCACTCAAATGCGATAACAGGAGAGCCGTCCTCGGTTATTCCCTCACCGTAGATTGTGACCTCGACAGGAGTTTTGCAGAACTGCTTTTTTACAAGTGACGGAAATTTCACGGTTTTCACGCACCTTTCAGATTGCAGGATAACAAAGTCCTGTTGATTTTAGCAACGCATAGAGGTCGGCAGGAATTGCCACTCCGCTGATGCACATTAAATTCCAGCTTGCGCCAAATTCCATTGATGTGCCGTTGATTGAATAGCTTTTCAGGTAGGAAGAAATCATATCGGCATTTTCTTCTTCAAAAGCAGTAAGTCTGCTATGCACTCTGCTGATGATTCTCTTCTGCATTTCCGAAAGTTTTTCAAAATCAATGCGGTTAAAAGTCAGAACATCAATGTGTTCGGCAGAGATAATACTGTTTTCATCTCCGCCCTGATGTTCAATGTAATCAGCATACATAGATTTACTCCTTTGTGTCTGACTTGGTACTCTCTTTAAGTTTTTTGTTTTCGGCTTTGAGCTTTGAATTTTCTTTCTTCAAAGTATTGTAATCATCAACAGAAATTTTCTTGCCTAAGCCGTATTCTTTGATTTTACCATTGTCGTCCTGAATATCATAACCACGGGATACATAAGTCTTAGCTTCCTCGTCTGTGTTGACTGTATATGACTTATTGTCTTTGATTGCTTTCATTTTTTCTCACCTCGCTTTAAGCCTCGGCATGAATGATTACGCCCTGCTTCATAAGTTCGTCAATGGCAAAAGTACCATTAACTTTTCTGTTCTGATATATATAATTATCAGCTGTTCGGCTGTCAGAACCCGGAGTATAGACATTGATATATGAATACTTAACTCTTGACACCTGTGCTTCCGGGTCAATAAGAATATAGTCAATCTGCTTAGCTGAGCTGTCAGCAACACAACCGTTTGTAAAATCAAACAAAGACTTCATTCTTGAACTTGGCACTTCTACAATCTTATCAATATCATCAACGGAACGAACACGGCGGTCAATGCCCTTTGCGGAACTGATTTCAAGTGTTCTCTGAATACCCTCTGCATTCTTCAAAAGCTTTTTGTACTGTGGTGTCGCATAAAGAATAACCCTGTCGAGCGGTACACCCGCTTCGGCAAAAGCCTCAAGGTTATCGTCAAAATCTGCAAGCACATTCGCCGCAGTTAATGCAGTAGTTTTTACTGTTGCACCAACTCGCTTAGCTTCTGTATAAAGCTTGCTGTAAGTATAACAGTCGAGTTCAGGTATAGCCTGTGTTTTTTCAAAGCGTGTCTGAATATTTGCGATAGTTACTACCATATTTGTTTCGTCAACATCAATAGGGTCGATAGCAAACTCAATATCTCTGTCGTGGTCAAGGGTTTTGGTTTCGTAACCGTTTGAATATGTACCCGAATTAAAACCGCCTGCACCTCGTGTATGGTCTTTATAACCGCTGACCGAGAGTTTCGGGATTTTAATATCCTTACCGTTGATAATCTGAATGTCAGAGTTTGAGTGGTAAAGGTCATCACAAGTAAGGACTTGACCGTACAATTCTCTTAAAACATTACTGAAAATAGTTGCGTATTCTAATACTGCCATAATTATTTACCTCTTTTCTTACTTTTTCGATTTGATGCCGAAAATTCCTCTTAAGGCATCTTCTGTTAAATTTTTGTCGCTGTTGCCGTCACCGCCGATTTTCTTAACTCCTGTGCCGTTCTCGGCAGGTTTGCCCTTGAGTGCGGGAATATCGTCAAGCACCTTTTTAACAGCCTCTGTCAGCTTTTCCGCATTGACCTTGCCGTCTGTCACAGCCTTTGAAAAGTCTGCAATTTTAAGCACATACGGAACGGTTGCAATGTCAACGCCCTGTTTTACGGCTTCGAGGGTTGCCGATTGGTTGACTTCTGCCATAAGTTTTGCGTTGTTTGCGGATTCAACTTCCGACTGCATTTTTGCAAAGTCGGGAGTGTTCTTGGCTTTCTGCTTTTTAAAAGCACCGATAGCCTCTTTCATCTCATCGGCTGACAATCCCTGCTCCTTAAAATATGACTTCAAAACGGTGTCCTCTGTCACGCTCTGTTTGCCTGTAATAAGGCTTGCGAGCTTGTCATAATCAAAGGCAGGAGCATTTCCCTGCGGTGTTCCCTGCGGTGCAGGTGTCGGTTCATTGGGGGTTGGTGTTGGATTTGGTTCTGCCATTTTTTTCATATCCTTTCAGTTTTTCGGGTGTCTCCCGTAATCAGTTTATAGAGTGTCTCTCTGTTTCAGTTTTGCACGGTGTCTCCCGTAGTTTAATGTCTTCGGACAATAAAAAAGCACCTTACATATTCGTAAAGTGCTTAATCTGCTTTTTCTGTTTTAACTGCTTTGGTTCTCGGCTTTTTGGGAGCGTCAGACTTGACCTCTTCTGCAAAACCGCCGTCAATGAGTTCCTTTGCTCTCTGCTCGGAGCATTCAAAAACTTCATTCACAGGTCGGGTTACATAACCGTTCTGCCTGTCATTAAATGCTGTTGTTACTCTGATTTTCATTCTGTCACCACCTTTCTAAACCGGTCGAAATCGACGGGTTTAACTGTTAATCTTTACTCTTAAATGTAATCGGTAAAATCTGTTTAGGCAGGAAGTTAATTTCATAACGGTATTTGTCCACTTCTGCACCGCTTATGTCCTCTACAACATACATAGTTTCATCATTAAGACCTATGATATGCTTTTTGTATTCACCCTTGCCCGTTTCGCAGACAACCTCAATTTGGTTATCGTCATTATCGACCTGTAATGAAAAAGCGGCAACGAGTTCAAATGACGGCTTATCGGTTCTTGTGTTAATAACCGTAAGCCTGCGTATCACATTGAAATTGTCTGCTTCCTGCGAAACATTGTGCGATACCTGCGTTGCCTCGGTACAGCCCACAGTAATCAGTACGGTTGTTGCAATCATAACTACCATAAGTACAATTGCTAAAATTCTTTTTCTCATAGTATCAAACCTTTCTTTGATTAATAATAAAAAAGCACTCTGATTTCTCAAAGTGCTGATTTGATGTATTTAGTTCTGTTACGGCAAGTTACAGGCAAGTTAAATAATGCCGTAAATAAGCCGTTTTTCTTGCTCTGAACATATTCTCGGCAAGTTAAACAACAAAACCGCCCTTTTTACGGAGCGGTTAGATTATGCCACTATCTTTTAGATATTGCATTTTTTGTTTCTCTCTAAGCTTACTGTAAAGTGCTTCAGCATCTTTAGCTTCTTGTGGAGCATCTTCACGCAAAGTGACATTTAAACCATTTGTTACAAGGTACGGCTTAAACGCATTCCATAGAGATTTTTGTTCTTCAGTTTGTATCAATCTCATACTATCATCACCCTAAAAGTTTGCTGACTCTGTACTCATTATACACTTCATCCATAGCTTTATCTTTTAAGCATTCAAAAGCATACTCACTTATATCCTCTATATTATAACCGTTATTTATCAATTTTTCAACCTTTGGAGCATAAATTTTATTAAGGTAATCGCAATATTCAAAATAATCGTTAATACTTCCGAATTTTGCTCTGTAATTTTTAGCGTCTTGCCAATGAATCAGTTCGTGCAGAATTGTACTCAATCTGTCTTGCGGACAAGCCAAGTTTTCTTGTAAGCCTGACAAATCACTTGTTGAAAAGTATGCTGAATTGACATTTAGAACATTTTGCATTGGCATATATGAAGCAATAGCATTTACTCGCATTTCTTCGGGAGTGACAATACAAATTTCAGGCTTTCCGCTTGTTTCAACCTCTCCGAGCATATCAAACGCTTTTCTCACTTGCATATCAAAATTATGAAGTTCTTTTCGTTTTAGCTTTACCTTATCTGAAATATAAACATTATCACACAATGTATTTGCCTTGTGGGTATCAATTGTAATTGTTTCGCCCTCAATTTTGCGTTCAAAAGTTTTTGATATATCTTCTTCAAAAACAGGTCTGTAATATTTCTGTTCATTGGTGTTTAGTGAGAATTGCTTTGTCTTTTCTTCAAGCGTATTCGCCCTATCGTGCCACTCATCGGCTCGGGTTTGGGCAATGCGTTTATTGTCCTCGTCAAGGCTGTATTCGGCACGGCGGTCAAAGCGTTCTGCCTGTCGCTGTGCATACTGCTGTTTTTCCTCAATTCCTCGCTGACGGTCAAGCTCTTTGATTTCATCTTCAGACAACGGTGCGTCCAAATCATCAAGTTCGGGATAATATGTACTTGTGCTGTCCTTACATCTCGGATGAAACAAACCGTTCTTGATTGCGGTTGAGAGAAGCGGATAGTTTCCGTCTGACTTTTTGCCGTTTGAATAAACATCGTCAATAAACACCTTGCCGATATATTTTGCACAATCGGGGCAACCGCCCTGTCTTGAGTTCACAACAACGAGGGATACTCCCCATTCGGCTCGCTTTTCGCCCTCACCACGCAGATAGGCTCTTTTGTTGGCTGTTTTAACCGCCATATCCGCATAATCCGAGAGCGTGTGCCTTGCACCGTTCTTGTATTCCACACAATTAAGACCTGCGTTGAGCATATCTTTGCAAGCTATATCAACGGCTTTTTCGTATGTAACCGCACCCGTGTTCATTGCAACCTGTGCGTTAAAAATCGCCTTGCGGTACTTGTCGTTGCTCATACGCAAAACCGCCGTTTCTGCCTTCTTTAAATCGTCTGTGGTCGATTTTATGAGTGCGTCAAGTTTACGGTCATTCACCTTAAAGAACTCGGCTGTGCTGTGTGCTGACGGCTTTTTCGGGGCTTTGAAACCGTCCTTGACAGCTTCAAGAATTTCTGCCTCCTGACTTGCATTTCCGTCAGTTTTGGCGGTGCGAATCATCTCTTCAACCTTGCCGTTAATGGTTTTGAAACGCTTGCCGAATTTCTTTGCGTTGTGCTTACGGTACTCTTCAAGACTTTTGAGCTGTTCAGCCTGCCATTGTGTCCAGTTGTAACCCTCTTTGGTTTCTTCGGCTCTGTGACGGCTGAAATTGCGCATCATGCTGTCGATAAGCTCGTTTTCAATTCTCTCAAAAGCCTCTTTAATGTTGTAATCACTCATTGCTTACTCATTTGCTGTCATCGTCCTGATTTGCGATATCTTCGGGTTTATCGGGTTCATTGCCCGTGTCGGTAAGGTCCACATCGTCAAGCTCCGATTTTTCTTCTTCGCCTGCGATGCCCTGTTCTTCCTTAATTCTCTGCACCTCTTCGGCTTTCCAATCCTCCGACTTGCTGTCGCCGTAAAGCTCGTCAACCGAGGTTTCAACTGACATCAAACCGCCCTGTCTTGCTTTTGACACGGTTTCAACCTGACTTTCAAAGCTCGGATTTGCATATTCGCCGAAGTTTACGGATACTTCCAAGCCCTCAACAATACCCTTGCCGTTAAGTTCACCGTCTGCATTGAGTACAACTGCAACAAGGCTTTGAAGTGCGTTCTGCGTAATTTTCACAAGGTTCTGCCTTGTGTAAAGGGTTGTCTTTTCCTTTTCACGCTGAGCGTCTGCATTATCAAGTTTCTTCGTATCAATGCCGAGAGTTGACGGCGATATAATACCTTGCAAACAGAGGTCGAGGGCAGTAATGTATGAACTCAAATAGCTTTCGTGCTGAATCTGCGGACTTTCGGTGTAAATCCTGTTGCCGTTGCCGTTTTCAGACATATCGTTGCCCACGGTGATAAATCGGTTGTCAAACGGATTTGGCGATATTGGCTGACAGGTTTCGGGATTTCTCGGAACAAGGCAACCAGGCACATACTGCTTTGTTCGGCAGGCTCTGAGTGCGTCCATCCACTGTGACCACACTTCATCAAGGCTGTCGAAAGCGTCTGTTTTTATGCCGATAATGCCCGCACCTCTGCCCTTGTGGCACGATTTGCCGTAAAGGACAGGTACAGCCCACATATATGATTCGTCAAATGTAACGCCCTTTGAATCAATCCACGAAAGAGCGTCAACCGTGTGCAGGTCAATCTCTTTGCCGTTGTCATCGTACAAAGCATAGTGAATATAGCCGTAACCGTATGTTTCTTCAAAACGGTAACGGCGGTGTTTTTGCGTGTAATCGGTGTAAAACTTAACCTCTCGGATTCTGCCGCGCACATATGTAAAGTCGATGTTTTCGGCAGGATACCATTCAACAATCGGCACATCTGATACAGCCGTGTCAAAGCTGACCTTAAAAGCACCGTCACCGACAACACATAGCTCCCGGAGCATTTGCTTAACCGTGTCGGACAGCTTGTTCTGCTTTTCAATGTCTTCCCAACGCTCTGCATAAGCGGTTGAATTTTTACTTGTAACATCTGTGCCGTTGTAGTCGGCAATTACGATATTCACAAGCGTTTCGCAGATGAGTGCCGGCAAGCCCGTGTGTATTTTACGGATTTCAAGCCCCTTTGTGCTTTTTGCCGCCCAAAACATAGTTTTGTTTGTATCAATCTGCCTGTACAGCTCCGCAAGCTGTCTGCTGTTGCCCCAATACCAAATGCGATTGATAAAGCACTCGGTCAGATGATTGCTTGTTTCGGTAACGGTAATTGTTTTGTCGCTTGCAGGAGTAATCTGCAAAAAGTTTTTAATTCCCGATCTGATAGATTCAGCCATTCTGTTAATCAGCCCCATTTATTTCACTTCCAATAATATTTTTAAACGGCAGCCACGCATATTGACCGCTGTTAATGCAATGGTCGTGACCGTCCTCGGGTGTGTTGTCTTTATCCTCTCGCCAGCTGTAAATTTCAAACTCGGCAATCGTGTTTTTACAATGTTCAAGCACAAAATAACAGTCGGTGGCAAGCCAGCCGAGTACAAGATTGATTCGGTCGATAATCTTCGTTTTCTTCCATGCATTTGCAAAGTCATAGACACAGCCGTGCTGTCGCTTATACTTTTGAAATTCGGTAATAGTCGCTTGGTCGGCGCTGTCAATAAAAGCCGTGCGTGCAAAGCCCCATTCATCACGGTTGCGGTCAAGAAAATCAATAAAATTCTTCACCGTGTCACTCGGGGCAATAGGTGTTTGCATTTCAGCGTTGTTATAAACTCTTTCATCAAGCTGAACACACGTGCCGTGATTGGTAATGCCGTAAAATGTCATTGCGATAGTGTCAGGCGACTTCTGCGAATAGGCGGTATCAAGACCTGCGGTGAACTGAACAAAGTGTTCCGACTTGCGGTTACAGTTCAAAAACTCTCCTGCCCACTCTTTTGATTTGATATGTCTTGCCCTCTCAAAATTCGGAAACACAAGACCTGTTGCTCTGCCTCGCAAACCCAAGATTTTATTTTTATAGAGCTTTGTACCTTTCGGTGCAGAGTTCTTTTTCTTTTCAATCTGTTCGGGTGTAAGACTTAAATTGTCGGCAAAAGAAAAGAACCAATACCGCCAATTCGGTACAGGTTCTTCGGTAAGCTCCGCCGTAATCTCGGGAGGAACATCGTTTTCATATTTTTTAAAAGGACGGGAGCGGTTGACAAACTCCTTATACACAGGCAGGCTCGGATCATCGGGATTCAGCGTTGCAAGCATATAGTCATTACGGGTTGACATCTCTCGGATAAACTCAATATCGGCGGTGTTTATCTCATCAATATACACACAGCCAAACTGCGCACCGAGTACCATTTCCCATTTATCTCGACTGCTGTAGCCGAGAATATAGATAATTTTGCCCTCAAACTTGATATGCGGGAGCTTGTAGTCCTTGTCGCCGTTGCCACAGTAAACTGCGTTACGGTGCAGGTCGAGAATACCGTTATCCTGCTGAATTATAGTTTCCTCAGCCTTGCCCGTAGTTTTGGCGGCAATTGCGTGAAGCTTCTTCGGGGACTGCGACACCATTCGCATAAACTTAACGCCTGCTCCGACGGTAGTTTTGCCGGACGCTGTAGTTCCTTCAAGAAATTCAGCCGACACATTTGTTGTGTTGATAAAGTCGATATACTTTTGTGACAACGGGAATTTGTTACTCACTCAGTCCCTCACCACCCAACTGTCTGAACACATCGGATAGCTTTTCGGATTGCTCAACCTTTGCGTCAACCTTAACGGTGTATTCGCCCGTCATCTTGTTGAGCGTGTCAATCGCCCTGATTCTGTCGGAGGTGTCCTGCCCGTCATTCCTTGCAATGTCGGACAAAGCAACCTGTCTGTCCTTTGCACTCATAATGCGCTCATCTTTGAGCTTATCGGAAAGCTCTTTGATATAATTTGCGATTGTAGTATTTTGTAGTAATTTTGAAGCATTGGTATTAGCATATTTTGCGGAATATCCTGCCTTAACAGCACTCTCAGCGGCGTTACCGCTTTGTGCATAATATTCAGCAAATTTACGCTGTCTTGCATTTAATTTGTCTTTCACGGTATCACCGCCTTTCACACTAACACAAAACCGCCCTCGGGGTGAGAGCGGTCTGTGCGATTTTTTATCTTAGGAGAGTTCTACATATGTCCTGTTTGTCAAACTTTCATAATACCATTATACGCAGGGTAAGGGTGACATTCAATGACATTTCAAAATAATTTTACGAGAAATCGAACTTTTTTCGGAACGCCTGTAACGCTTCGCCGTGTAATCTCAGGGTATGCCTTACGCTCATTTCCATACTCTCGGCAATATCCTCCCACCTCTGACAATTTATGTAATACTCGGTCAAAATTGCAATGTAACGGTAATCGTCAAGTGCGTTGATTTTACTGCGGATTTCAGTTTTCAACCGCACAAGATTGTCAATTTCCCGATTGATTTCAGTCTGCAGGTCTGCAATCCTGTCAACAATTCGCATAGGGTCATTAACTCCCGATGTCTTAACAGGCTCGTTTTGCTTAACCGATACCTGCGCAATATTCAGCCTAAGTTTTGACAGCTCGTGTTCTTTCGTTCTGATCAGCTTATCCGAAACCCTGACCGAATATAAATAATCTTTAACCGTCAATCTATATCACGCTCCTTATTCACCTTCAACCAAAATAGTATTCCAACGCTTTCTGCCATAATATCTCCATTGGATATGACCGTCTGCAATTCGTACTTCGACATTTTCGAGATTGTCAAAGTTCATTATTCTTTCTCTAACGGCAATTTTGTTCCTCTCCGAAATATTATCGAAATATGCCCAACGGTTAATTGTATTGTCTATTTGTTCGATACTCCATTCAAGATCAGTCAAGCTTGCTACTCTTTTCCATTCTGCACGATGGACATCAATAAGTTTTTGAGCCCCTTCATATGTTTTGAACACTTCGCCGACTGGTAAGCTGATATGGTACGGGTGGTGATGTTCGTTAAAGTAAGAACGAACAAGTCTATATCCGCTATTATCACGACAATAATCAACCTCTATGTGGCTGTAGTCACGATCTTGGACTTTTACATATATACCTTCTTTTATTGCAGTTGCAATATCTTCTGCTTTGTAAGGATTTAAGTGTTTTGCAATTTCGGGCAACGGCTCAACGGTAAGTTGAAAAAAATCATAGTTTTCTTTTTTGAAAAAATCTTTAGGTATCTTTTTCCAATGTGTAGGCGTCTCGAATGTTTCATAAGGAATACCATTAATAAACCGTGTGTCCATGAAATCGTATAACTGAATACAAATTTCGTGTGTATAGTGTTCTTCAATCGTGCCAAAACCAATTTCCCATTTAGGTTCTTTTTTCTTGACGAAAAAGACAACCGTACCAATCGGAATTTCTTTTCTGTTTATGTTTAATTTATAATTCTCAGAGTAAATGTTTGCCTCTTCTGGAAGGACTTCAGTTATTCCTGATATCATTTTTATCTACCTCACTTTCAAGCCAATGTTTCGTGCAGTCAATACAGCTGTCGTTGAATCGTTCTTCCATAGGGCAACCGACATACGGAGTGCCATACGGGCAGTCGAAAAAATTCATACAACTCCGAGCCATTTCGTCAATTGACATCTGTTTGATTTTTTCAAAGTTTGTCATCGTTACTCACCCCTGCATATTATATGCCAAGCTGATTACATGCACGATAAAATCCTTCTGCCCATAAATAAACACGAGGATGTATTCGTTTACCACAATCATAAAGCCACTCAAAGTAATCAGTATCAAGTTCAGAACAAAAATCTACAATCAATTCTGACGGTATAAACTTGTTGCCGTAAATGCAGTTTGAAACTTCATGTTCAAGTTCTTCCCAGACATCATCTTCCGATTCCATATAACACGAACTATGTTCGCTATACGAAGATATTATTTCATCGGAATCAAAATCCTCAAGATTGTATTTAATACTCTCTACAACATTTTTTTCATCATAATAAAACAAATCTGATGCTGTTTGAATCTTGCTTATGTAATACCCAATATCATTTTTTACATAATTTTTAAGATCTGACGGCTTAATCTTATTATACCAAGTAGCAATGCTATCACCCAAATCACCGCTAACTATTAAGCTACCTCTTTTCTTATCTACTATGTAATTCACATAATAATCTCCGCTTCCATCAGCCCTTCGCCAATCAATAATTAGGTAACGGTCTGTGTCCTGAATAAGCGTTGCTTTGTGTGTGTTAAATTTCTCGCAGAATTTAGCGATTCTTTCTTTTGTCATTTTCTTCATCTCCTAAAAGTTCGGGATTGTCGTAGATATTGCCGATTACTTCAATTTGTTTCAAATCTTGATAATATCCAAACGATAAGGTTTCAAGTGTTGAATACACAAGACCAAAATACGCTGTTCCGTTTCTTTGTTCAAACACTACATTATGAACAGTATCACCATATTTTACAATATCCCCCTCAAAAATCTTCGTGCCGTTCTTGTCAGTCAAGCCTGTGTACTGTCCGACTGTGTCAGCGTCAATATGCCACACATTTGAGCTTTCGTTCTTGTATGGCTCTTTGATTACCAATCCTTTGGGTTCAATACTTAAAAAGCCGTACTTCCATTCGTTTCCGAATTTACCTCTGAATAATATTTCTCTCATCACTCTTCACCGTCCTCAACAGGCTGATTCCAACATTCAACGCAATTACGGTTTATTCGGTTTATTCTGCAATTATTTTTACTTATCAGCCCTAAGTAATAAGGGCATACATTCTTGGGTGTGCCGTCCTCATCAAGCTTAGCATTCGGATAGTTTTTTAAAAACTCACTTAAATAAGTCCTCTGCGGGTGTGCATTGCTCCACCGCTGAACAATTGAAATTGCTTGTTGAGGGTAATGCATTTCAAAGGTTGTACAGCTCACAAATTCAGATGCGCCGTTATTTGTATATGATAATGGACATTCTGAGCATTCAATGTCACACCCTTTGCCCTTTGACCTTTTCGTCATTCTTAGTCTTTCACTAAGATAATTCTCTGTTTTTGAACAATCAATCATTTTCTTCGTCTCCTTCAAAATTAACAACTTTCCCATTGTCGGTATAGTCCCGTTTGTCAAATTCAAGTTTCAGCTTGTCGATGACAACCCTGTCGATATGCTCCCAAAACACTTCGTCAGTGTCGGAGTGTTCAATTATTTCAGTCATCGACTTTAGTGCCTTTGCACATCTGTCACGGCCAAAGCCGAAATCCTTATGCAAGGCAAATACGATAGTCTTAAAAATTCGCCTTGTCAGGTCATTGATTTCTTTGTCCTTGACTTTCTGGTATTCCCTGTCGGCAAGGCGGTTAATCTCCGCCATAGCTTCTCTTTTCAGCTTAACGGGTATTCTCGCTTTCAATGCTTTCTCTCCTTTCAAATTCACAGACAAAGCCTGTGCTTACGGGCTTGCAAAACCTACAGTGCTTACAGCAGTAAACGCAGATGTACAATCCTTTTTCAGAGTACGGGCATTTCCGTATGCTACACGGATGATATTCGTGTTTACACTTTCGACAAACCTGCAATTTCATAATCAATCACCCAATTGCAGATATTTTTCAATTGTCTGCTTTGCTGATGTACTGCCATAACATACCTTTACGGCGTATCCGCACCGTGAAAGATTCTGCAACCATTTATCCTGATGTTCAGAAGTCTTATTGTTGCCGACTTTAAGCTCAATATATAAGCCGTGATATTTACCTTTTGGCACAGCAAGGCATAAATCTGGAACACCTGCCCTAACTCCTTGCCTTTTAAGATGTGCGGCTTCGGCTTTATCTCTTCTGCCACCATTTGGAACAGCGTACAGCATTGAAAGTTCAGGATGTATTTTCATTTGCACACATTTATCCGCCCATTTAATGAGTTTACATTGCTCCTGTGCTTCAGACATCATTTTCATTTCCTCTCGTAAAACGGTAATTCTTATTTTTATCGGCTTTAATAAAAATTTTCGGATTAGCCATTTCTGAAATTCTACTGCCTAAAGCCTCATCAATCTGCGAAATCTGTTCAAGTGATAATTCAGATGTTATGACAGTCGGCAATCCTTCATTGTATCTGTAATTGATAATCTTAAATGTAGCATTGACATCAGCTGTTGAGACAAAATCGCCCCTGCGAGTTTTAAAGAAATCATCAATGTAAAGAATTTCCGCTTGCTTATATGAATTTATGAGAGCTTCATACACCTCTAAATTACTCGATGCCTGCTTGATTTTGGTAATATCATCCTGCCAAAGCATATATTTAGGTGCTTTGCCTTTTTTGAGTAATGCTCCGACAATAGCCGTACATATATGTGTCTTTCCACAACCGGGCTGACCGCCGAAGAAGAACCAATCAGAGCATTTGTCAATGTACTCATATGCTTTATCTTTCACATATTTCTGCCAATCTGAGGTTGTCTTGTAACTTTCAAAAGTATATCGTTTAAGAAGTTTTTGAAGACCGCTGTTCTGCATTCTGTGAAGTTCATCTCGAATTTTCATACAATCACATTTGCAAGCAACCACATCATATGTAACCTGCCCGAAAGGCGTTTCGCCTGCCTTTACACGGTAAATATAGCCTCGGTTCATACATTTCTCGCACTCATAGCCAATGAGCTTACCGGGTGTTGAGTTAAACACTTTTGCTTCTTGTTCGGCTCTTTCTCTCGGAGTGAGTTCTTTAGAAGACTTTCTCGCCCGTTGGATAATTTCCTCCGCTCGCTGTGGTGACATTATTCTTGACATTATCGCTTGGATTGAATCCATATCCTACACCTCCTCTGTCTTGGACCTTATTAAGCCATTTAGTAATGAACCCTTTAATGCCGGTTCTTGTTTTTCTCCTGCTCGGATTAGCTTCGAGCCACCCCAACATCGAACGCAATTGTTGTTCTACATCAACAGCAGGATACAAAATTTTGTAGTGCTGAACATCAGATTTTGAAACTGAATAATTACTCTTATCGTTCAAAGGTAATGTAATAAAAATATTTTCACCGGCGGTGTCGGCTGCATTTGCAGACGGCATCGCATAATAATTATTTCTATTTACTTTACTTTCCTTTACTTTACTTTTCTTTGTGTCGTTCTCGGAGAGATTATGCTCATTCTCGGAGAGATTATGCTCATTTTCAGGTATAACTATATAAGCCTTTGTTTCTTCCGCTTTCAAAAGCCAATATAATCTATTTATTGTGCGACCTCGCACGGAGCGTTTTTCGATAGCGTACATATATCGTTCTTGCATCATTTTGTTGGTCAGTATGCTCTCCCTATCAAACAGCCCGTTATCAAACAGCCCAATTCGTAAGCAAAGCTTAACTACCTGATTTACCGTATCTGATTTAATTCCACCGCTCATTCGTTTCGCTATCGTGGCAGCACTGGTTCCTTCTCGCCACTCATAATAGTAACCATTTGTTGCATAAGCTTTGGTACAAATCCAAAAAAATACTCCAAAGCCGTCCCAACCCTGTGCATCAATAAGCACATCAAATCTCTCATCATCATCGAACAAGTGAACATCCCAAGCCGCAAAGTCAAGCCCTCGCTTTGGTTGTCCAGCCATTCACTGTATCACCTCTTTCTTTTTGTATTAAGTTTCAGCTTTGTACAAAGATATTCATCAAGCTCTATACCGTAGATTTTGTACTTATCAAACAGCTCTTTTTCGTGCCGATGTGCTTCATCGTGGTGCTTTCTGCAAAGGCATATAGCTTTTAATCCTATATGTACAATCTGTTCCCTATCTCGCCCCATACCAATTCTGTCAACATGATGAACTTCACCTGGTGCATTGCATATTGCACACTTACGATTTTCAAGACAACTGTACAAGTATCTGCCTATATCATCTGTAACATTAAGCAGAGTATCTCTTGTTCCGATATTTTGGTAGAAACAAAAATCTATCAGATAGCTTATGAAATCTCTTGCTACGCTTTTTTCGCAATCAGACAGCGAAAAGTATTCAATGCCAAATTCACCGCAAAAATTGAACTTGAAATATTCTTTAATCCATTCGGGATTATCTCCGCACCAAAATGCTATATCTCTGATGATTGCGTATATTTTTCTTCGCTGTTCGGCAGAAATCGTGCGTCCGTCAACAATTCTGAGTTCAATTTCATGTACTTGTTTCTGTGAAAGTTCTCTGCCGATACGCTCATGCGGTCTTACTATTAAGTTATATCCGTCATAAGATACTATGTTCGCTGATGTAATCATACTAAGTCCTCGTGTTGGTGCATATAAACGAAGAAACTGTTATTACCCATATTTTGATACAACCATTCATCGCACTTTTCTTTGCTCAAATGTGTACGAAGAACTCTATCTTCGTACACATATTGACCTTTCAATCGTTTATCTTTTATTCGATTAAGTAATTCTGTTTTTGAGTAGTTAGCTTCTACAAGATACAAATCGTAGTTCTTAGCTGTTATATGAGCGATTTCCGATGTATCAGTTGCGTATATAACTTTATATATCCCCTGTTGAGTGTTGAAGTGTAACTTCCAGCCGATATTAGGAACATCATGCCGAAGTGGTACTGCTGAAAAAGTAATATTGCTGATTGAGTACCATTTATCCTGAGCGACTATGAAAGAATTGTATTGAAAGGAGGTATCACCTAATAAAAAAAGCTTTTTGCAAAGATAATTGGGGTAAATTATCCGAATACAAGGGTGTTCGGACAGCAGTCGCTTTAGAGTAGCAACATTACAATGGTCTCCGTGTTGATGAGTTAAAAAAACATATTTAACTCGGTCAACCACTTCACACTCAACAAGTTTGCTGAACGGCACTCCGCAGTCAATCAAGACCTGACCGTCAAGAAAGACTGCGTTGCCCTTAGAGCCTGTGCTTATTATCTCTAAATCAATCATTTCATTCTGCAAGATCATCAATAGAGAACTGTTCTTCATCCGGTTCAGATGAAGATGGATTGTAAATTTCAGGTGTTTCAGCAGGGACTTCTGCATCGATCATAGTATCGGTGTCATAATTGGGAGTTCCGTCAGCATTGATAATATGATTATCAGCTTCATATGCTGTCTGCATTTCAACACTCATAATACCCCATTTGCTTATAAGCTGTCTGAGCATTGTCTTTTTTGCCATAGCATCAAAATCCTTTGCCCAAAAAGTGTAACTTGTACCCTTATTGACATCGCTTGCATATCCGGCTGAATACTTTAATGCGTGCTGTTTCATCTTATTCTTACTCCAGTAAAGAGCCTTTTCAAAGCCATTTACATAGCGAAAATAAGCATAGTATCCGATAGTTTCGGCAGATTCACGCTCTGTTTCATCTTCAATCATTTTAATTGCTATTTCCTCGGTGAGTGGGTCCCAGTTAAGTAGTTCGCCCTCTTTTACTTCTACAACATTAAGTCTTTTATACTGACCACTACGAATAGCGAGCTGTATGTATCCACGATAGCCAAGAACAAATGTAGCTGTTGTACGCTTATTCTTTCTGTCCTTAAACGGGACCATATAATACTGACCGAGCTGTGGTGACGGAGGAAGTCCGAGAGAGTGACCGCAAAGAGCCGCCGAAAGAATTGTAGCTGCATCGCATTCTTCGAGTGCAGGATTTGTACTCACCACAGATGTGATAGCCGCCGTAAATTTCTGAATTTCCTTCGGGTCTTTCATTGAGTTTGAAAGACTTTTCTGAAAAGCCTGTGTCTGGAGCATTGACGAAAACTTCGGCTTTCTCTGCTGAATCTGATTGTTTTGATTATTATAATTACTCATAGCGCAATCCCCTTTCGTTGATTAACTGCTTAACAGTGAGTGCAAAATCTTTAAGCTGTGATTTTGTACCGTAAACCTTGAATGACAATGACAGAACTTTTTCATCTTGCTGTGGCTGTTCTGATATTTCTTCAACCGGAGGAGCAACTTCTTCAGGCACATTTGCAACAAACGGTTCATATTCGTCAAGAGTGTTGCTCACAGCCTGCTCGGCTTTTTCACGCTCTGCTCTTTCGGCTTCTGCCCTTGCTTTTTCTTCTTCAATAGCCTTGTACCTCTCGGTTACGGAAGTTATTGCAACCGATACATTCAAAGACCGCTTATACTCGTACAGGATTTCGTCCTTGTGCTCCTGCGTTGCGATAAGCTTTAAGTCATCCATAATCTTGTCAAGGTTAGATTTTATAGTTTCTTTAAGCTTTTTGAGAGATACGCTCATAGTAATGTTTAAACTAACTTGCTCATATGCCACAAAATCAATACCGAGTGATTTTGAATACTCATCAAAATAGCTTTTTGATTTTTCGTACTTTTCCTGTTTAAGACCCTGCTCAATGGTGTCAACCTTACCTTTAAGGGCGGAATCAGCTTTCTTATAAGGCAATAACACGCAATCTTTGTAAACTGTTTCAAAAGCCTCATAAGGTGTTATTATTTCCGATTTAACCGCTTTTCGGCGAGTTTCAAATTTCGCAAATTCCTTATTGAGCGATGAACGCAACTTCTTGATTTCCTTGTAGTTTTCGTCTGTACATATCATTTCGCAGGCAGTGTTTACCTTTTTCTCAATTTCAGATTTAACCAGCTTGAGATTCTCGATAATGACAGGAATCTGAGCTACCTGAATTAAATCGGTTGAATCAGGTTCTACATCATTAACTGTTGACAGATTTTTTACTTCTTCCATATCAGCAGTTTCAAGCAAATTAACGGGTTCTGTAATTTTGGTCATTTTATGTTACCTCCTTAATCTACTGACCATTCTTCCTCGGTAATGCCGTGAAAAAGTTCGGCACATTCACGAGAACAGAAAATATCATCATTTGTATCTCTGAAATATGTATAATCATATCTGAGTTCTGCGTTGCACGCTCTGCAATGCCCCATTACCAGTACTTGCGGTGCGTTTGGGCACATCGGATTACACGGAGTGCTTCTGCATACTTCGCACATTTTAATATCTCCTAACTATTGATTTTTCGATTCAATATGATATAATGAGCTTGTTTAAATTTCTTTTTGTTTAATCCCGTGTTGCTGTTCCTAAGCAATGCGGGATTTCTCTTTGCCTGCAAGTTGCATTTCAAACAACGCCTTTGATACTCTTTCAGCTCTGAGTTCTTCCCTGATAAGCTGTTCAAGGTAATAATCCTCAAGGCGTTCACCGTTTGCATCACCAAATCGGCTGATAATAACCGCCAACTTGTTCTTAGCGTGTGCCTTAGCAATTTCAAACTCAGATTCAGTGCATATGTATCCGTTTGAGGATATAAAATCAGTGTAATTCAAAATATTTTCCCACCTTTATATTTAATAAACATTTTGCTAAGGTCCGCAAAATGTTCTTTTCATCAAACAACCTTGTAGTCGTTGGCATTTTCAACCCCCACACATTCAAAAACGATTGTTTCGGGGTCCGATGATTCGTAGGCTTTGAGCTTGCGGGCAAGTTCTGCGTTTTTCGCTCTTTCGGCAACATATAAGGCTGTCACCTTGTTAAGCTTTGCTTTTGTTTTTTCAAGACGGCTGTTCGCAATGTCACGCTCCTGCTCGGTGCTTGCAAGACTTTTTTGCGTGTATTTAAGCTGGTCTTTGCTGTCACGGTACTTTTTTCTAAGCGACCTTTTTGTTTCTAAATCTTTAAATGCCATTTTTAATGCTCCTTTATGTATTGTCTGATTTCTTCCTTATCAAATCGCCAAAGCTTTCCGATTTTGTGGGCAGGAAGAACGCCCCTTTGTGCAAGCCGTGTTGTGTAATCAACATTAAGTGCAAGCAATCGTGCCACATACGGCACATCAATAATCACAGGCACTTCATCCCAATTGATGATAGGTCTTTCTCTCGGCATATGTACACCTCCTATTTTACGTTGGTAATTTTGTCCGAAACGATTTCGACTGTGTCAATAAGTTTAAGTTTTGCCATTTTCTCACCTGCTTTCTGTTTTACCTATCTTGATTTCTACACCCAAAGCCGTTAAGAGCCTGTCGGCATTTTCAAGAGATATGCTCTTTTTGCCTTTTTCCCAATACTGAATAGCTCTTTTAGTAAAGCCCGATTTCTTAGCAAGCTCACTTTGCGAAAAGCCTTTCTGTTTTCTGCTTTTGAGCAATATTTCAGCAAATTCATTGATGTGCATTGATTTCACCAACTTCCTATGATATACTATATGTAGTGATGAACGGCAATTCATTACACTATATAATGAAAGGGGTCTTTGCTTATCAAAAAGGCAATTTATAACTGCGAATCATTGAACGATAACTTTAGTAAGAAAAATCTTGAAATCGAATATCCGTCAGTCTGTCCTATGTGTCACAAATCTGGCGACCCCTCGTATTTAAGCTCCTACTATATTGACGATGAACATACTTATCCAAATCTTTTCGTTCATTTCTTCTGTCACAATTGTGAAAAGACCTTTTTAGGTAATTATCATATAGGTCCTTATCACGGTTTAACTGAACTTATGGGCTTCGAACCTATTTCTAGAGTAGAAGAACGAGAGTTTCCTAAACACATAAAAGACTTATCCCCTGATTTTTGTAACATTTACAATCAGGCTTATGCTTCCGAACAGTACGAATTAAAAGATATTTCAGGTATGGCTTACAGAAAAGCCTTAGAGTTCTTAGTAAAGGATTACGCAATAATGTTACAGCCGAACAATAAAGATAATATCGTTAAAGCACCATTATCAAGATGTATCAATGATTACATTGATAACAACAGAATCAAAAAATTAGCAGTAGCCTCTGCTTGGCTTGGTAATGATGAAACACATTACGAAAGAAAATTCAAAGATTATAATATTGATAACTTAGTCGAATTTATAAACGCTATTGTTTCTTTCATAGATTCTGATATATCCGCTGTCAATGCAGAAAGAATGATAGAAGGTAACTAATTATCCTTATCTGTTGAGAACTTAAAACTAAAATTGAAGAATTCAAGCTGATTGATTGTGTCCTGCAATTCGTCAGCTTGTTTTTTTGCCTTTTTTATAAGGCTTTCAAACTCCTGCAAATTTGTAGCCGATATATTAAGCACTCCTTCATTTGAATAGTTGCCTATCATTTTATTTTTCATTTCTTCACCTCTTTTCAGCAAAGTCCGTTTAATGGGACTGTGATTGTGGTATTATTGATTGTGTGGGTGAGATATTACCTACTGTTCTTTTTTAAGAATTTCGTTGACAACTGACTTTTCTTCATTCGTCAGTAAGTTTTCAACCGGTGTATCTGTAATTTCAGCAATTTTCTGTCTTACTGAAATTTTAGGAATAACGCCATTACGCCAGTTTCGGATGTTAGCTTTGCTCATTTCTAATTGAGAGAGTAACGAACAAAGTGTTATATTTCTTTTATCGCATATATCTGACACAATTTTGTAAAAATCCACAATTTATTACCTCCTTTTTTATTGATAATTCAGGTTGACAAATGTGCACTGTACCTTTATAATTTAATCAGTTAAAAAAAATTAGATTACAAAGTTGGTGCACATTCACACACCTTTTTCGTCAAGTTAATGTCCCCACATCGTCTTGACAAGTTTATTATAGTGCATAAAAGTGTACTTTGCAAGTGCATTTTTGAAATTCAGGTGCATTTATGTGAACTTCGTGAAAAGTGCACAAAAGTAGAGGTGCATTTTTGTGTTCTTTGATTTATTGGATTCAATATGTAAAGAGAACGGTACAACGGTTACTGCGGTTTTGGTTGCAGTTGGTTTGAGTAAAGGTTCTATACGCAATTGGAAAAACGGTGTTTTACCTAAATACCAAACTCGCCTTAAAATAGCCAATTATCTCGGTGTTCCTGTTGAAAGGCTTATGACTGAGCAGGAAATCGAAGAAGAAAAGAAACAGCATGAGCAGATTGAAAAGTTAGTTGAAGATGTTGCAAGAAAGGTTTCTTCCCCTCTTCCGAAAGCAAATTTTGATGAACTTTCGTATGCTGCTTATCAAGAAATGGAAGGAGAAAGCGAAGATTTTAAAAACGATATACTTAGCTATATCAAATTTAAGAAATCTCAAAAAGGAAATGATTGAATGACTTTAGAGGATATTTATTTTGAATGTGAACAAAAAGGGATAACTGTTGATTATTTCAAAACTGACAAAGCAAAAGCATTTTCTTTCCCTTACGAAAACGGAATTGTAGTTCTTGACAAAAGCAAGATTGAAACTACTGCCGAGGAAACAGTTTTGCTTGCTCACGAAGAAGTTCACATAGATTTAGGTGCTTTTTATTTATTCACAACTCCATTAACCGTAAAAGGGAAAATGGAACAAAAAGTAAAGAAACACACAATAAAAAAGCTCATCCCTTTGGACGAGCTGAAAGAAGCAGTTCACAACGGCATAGCAGAGCCGTGGGAACTTGCCGAATATTTTAATGTCACAAATAAATTTATGGTTGAAGCAATGGAATTTTACAGAGATAATTTATTGATGTAGCCGTAAATTTTTTACAATTTATAGTGCCTGTTCTGCACATTATTTTTATTACAGAAAGTTGGGATAATATGGGATTTTTAGATAAATTATTCAAATCACATAAAACAGAACCGCACCAACAAATAGATTCTCCTACAAAAACAGATACTCCAAAGGAATTAGAAGTTCAAAAAGAAGTTGACGCAAATGAACAGCTACCACAAGCTGTTAAAAATTCTTTACTTGAAAACCCATTTATCAATGAATATAGAAATGAATCTTCTGATAATGCTGTATATTTACTTTTCTGTGATTATGCAGGAGCTGAAAAATGGATAAGAGATTCGGCAAAGCCTGAATCATATTTTAATAATTACATTAAGGCTTTACAAATATTAACAGAAATCTGTAAATATAATGTGCGAAAAACTTCAGGACACCCTTTACCAAAAGAACAACTAAAAGAATTGAAAAATAACTACGAGCAAAATACAAATAGATTTATTCTTAGATATTGGAAATCCACTCTTTTAGCTGCCAATAAATTGAAAACTGATAAGGGCAAGCAAAATAAAATAAATAATTTTTTTGAAGATATATCCAACAAATACAGTTCATATTTGACCGACGAAAATTTAAGATTTGTTGATTCTCTAAACTCAGATAATCAAAGCGATGTTTCTTTAGAAAAAATACCCGTTACTTGTGGTAGTTATGATGTAAGCACTGTTGAAAATATAAGAGCCATTCCGTGTATAAACTCTGAGGTTATGTTTTTATTGCAGAAAGCCGCTACCAATCACAAAGCGAACGGAGATTTAGATTTAGCGGTAGAATGTCTTTTAAAATCTAATCAGATTTCTGATTCTCTTTCATATGAGAAAATGCACCTTACTGAAAAGCAGTACCTACGAGTAATAAAGTATGCCGAATTGTTAAACAAAGAACTTTCAAAACAAATTGAGGATAAGGCAAGAAAAGAACATCCTGAAATGTTTCCTGACATTATACTTACTAAAGAGTGCGAAAGCTTTAAACGACAAATTAAAGCAATGCACAACTTAAACCTGAGTTATATGCAATTAACTACATCAAACAGTTGTGATTTTTGTAAGGGGTATGACAATAAAATTTATAGTATAAACAAAACAGATAATACACACCCATATGTTTATGATTTACCAGTATTTTTACGCACGGGAAGATGTCCTAAGTGCAGAATTTACATAGGTTACTATATGTATTGTCCGGAACTTGAAGATTTAAGTGTCCCTTTGTCAAAAAATGAAATTGAGGAACTTAATAGATTAAGAAATAAAACACTATGACATTATTATTTGAAAGGTGTGTTATCTATGGTATGTAAAAATTGCGGTGCAAATGTCGGCAAAGAATACAGACTTTGCCCTTACTGTATGTCCGAACTTGAATATCCCGAAAACAAAGCAGAACAGCAACCAATTATTATTCAGAATATAATCAATAATCAGCCAAATGTGGCAACCTCTGCCCCTCCGACTGTATCTCATCATCAGTTGTGCAGTCCTAAAGACAAAAGTATGGCATTGATTTTGTGTGTTGTTCTCGGTATGCTCGGCGCTCATTGCTTCTATTCAGGTAAAGCAGGTATGGGTATCCTCTACCTCTTCACAGGCGGACTTTTCGGCATAGGCTGGATTGTTGATATAATCAGAATTGCCGCAGGCTCATACACTGACAGCCATGGTCTGCCGATTAAATAGAATAAATAAAAAAAGACCGCTCGCAGCTGGCATAAAACTACTTTAACTGTTCAGTTACAAAATTTTAACAATAAGCATATTTCAGTTGACAAATCTTGTGTTATATCCTATAATGTTAACATAATAAAATTATCAACTGGAGGTTTTCTATGCCAAATGCAGTCACAGACAAAAAGGTAATTTCTAAAGTAGGTAAAAATGATTTTATACAGATGGGGTTAGCTATTGAAGAAGCTGATATATTAGCTCTTTCATACATAAAAGACACCAAAATGCTAAATGTTGCAAGCGCCATTCCATTTCATCAAACCATAGTTAATTTTGCAATAGACCTTGTGTTGGAAAGGAAATGTGAGGAGGGCCTTATCAAATATGACTATCGCTATGAATATAATAAGGCGAGAAATTGCAAACATATTGAGTTAATAAAGAATGATATGTTAATTACACATTGTTCGGGGAATAATAGTGATTTTCCAAGAAGGGCAAAATACAGGGAGAGACTTTGTACAAATCAACTTTCGCTTTTCGAAGAAACAAACTCTGATGTTATGTACTGCATTTTAATGCACTCCTCTCAATTACAATTAGGACACAAACCTATTATAGCTATAGGCGTTCCTGACTCTACATGCAATAAATGGTGTAACTATATACCATTGAATTCTCTTTCTGGTATTGTACCTTTAGATGTCAAGCAAACTGAACCAGACATTGAAAAATTCCACTTTGCTATGAAAGAAAGATTAAAAAAATCGGAAATAGGGTGATATTGTGAGTAGCGGTGTACAAATCAATCCGCACAAATTAACAGAAGCGCGACAAGCTCGTGCTCTTAATATTTCAAAATTAGCTGAATTAGTTGGTGTAACAAGGCAAGCTATATCAAAATATGAGCAAGGCTCTTCTAAGGTAAGCGTAGATGTTTTAAACAAACTTTCTTCGGTTTTGGAATTTCCTGTTAGCTTTTTTTATAAACCTGACAATGATATATCATATTCTCAAAGCACAGTATTTTACAGAAGTTTTAAAACTTCTGAAGAAACTGTTAGGAGTATGATAAGAATTAAATGCAACTGGACTTATAATGTTTATTCATATCTCAACAGCAGAGTTACTATGCCGACACTTAACTTACCAAATTTAGATTTGTTGCTAAATCAAGGAGAGCTTACGCTTGATTCTATACAAAATATTGCTAACGCTTTAAGAAACTATTGGAATTTAGGTAACGGACCTATTCTAAACTTAACTAATGTTTTGGAACGAAACGGAATTATTGTATCTGGAGGAAACATTACGGCAACAAAAACAGATGCCTGTTCAGAAGTACTCTATGGTGTTCCTGTTATATTTTATGACAAAACATTGAAATCTTCTTGTCGAATCAGATTCAGCCTTGCTCATGAGCTCGGTCATATTTTATTGCATAGTTATGTAACAAATGAAGATCTAAAAAATAAAGATTTCTTGGACAAAATAGAAAAAGAAGCAAATACCTTTGCTTCTTGCTTTTTACTACCGAGAGAATCGTTTATTTTGGATGTTAATGCCCTCTCTCTAGAGTATTTTATGTTACTGAAAGAAAAGTGGAAAGTATCCATTTCTGCTTTAATATATCGTTGTAAGGAATTAGAATTGATTGACAACAATCTAAATTTATCTTTGCGAAAGAGAATATCAGCAAAACGTTGGAACAAAATAGAACCATTAGATGATACTATTCCTTACGAAAATCCACAACTTTTTAAACAAGCCCTGGAATTCATTATCCAAAATTCAAATACAAAAAAAGGCGATATTTTATTTTATTTTTCTTATAATCAAAAAGATTTATCCGATATTGTAGGATGTGACAAAAACTTTTGGAACGATGATATAGAGAAGCCTTTACAATTTTCATTGATTTACTAATAAATACAAGCAAACAACAACATCTAGTACATATAACTAAATAAAAATCCGCCCTGCTCGACTGGTCCTCGAACAGAGCGGAATCACCTACACAGGGTGCAGATGATGCAGTTTAATGCAAAATAATTGTATCACATTCCCTTGTGTTTTTCAAGTAATTTAAAGCACAAGGGATTTTTGCACCCTTTTTTAAGCAAAAGGAGTGTATAAAATGAAAAAACGCAAAGACGGACGCTATCAGAAGAACATCTATATCGGACGAGATGAAAACGGTAAACGAAAGTACAAATCCGTATGTGGCACATCACGAAAAGAGGTTGAAACGCTTGCCGCCGAATTAAAACAAAAACTCGGCAAAGGCATAGATATCTCATCCGATGATACATACGGATGTTGGAAAAAACGCTGGCTAACGGTTCAGAGGTCACTGCAAACACCACAGCAATACAAAACGCTTGAACGGTATCTCAAACATTTTACAGAGCTTGAACCTTACAAAATCAACAAGCTGACAATTGCCGATTTTCAGGAAATCGTGTTCGACTTAGCCGCTAAGAACCCTACAACAGGCAAACCCACAGCGAAAAAGTCGCTGAAAGAGTTCATCGCAACCGCAAGCCGAGTGTTTGAGTATGCTATTGAAAACCGAGCTATCGACTTCAACCCACTGAAATATGTCAAAATATCAAAGAATGCGGCAAAGAAAAAAGAACGCAGAGCCTTGTCACCTGAAGAGCAAAAGCTAATAATCAACACTCCGCACAGAGGAAGATTGCCGGCAATGATTATGTTACTTGCAGGACTGCGAAGAGGTGAATGTCTCGGCTTGCAATGGGCGGATATTGACTTGAAACGCAACAAAATAAATGTTCATCAGACTTTGGTTCTTGACGGAAACAATTCTTACATAAAAGCAGGAGCGAAAACAGAAGCAGGTGTCCGCAAGGTTGATATTCCGACCGTTCTGTCAGACTATCTGAAAAGTCTTGCACCCCACTCTCCATTTGATTATGTAGTCACAACCACCAAAGACAAACTTATGACAAATTCAGCGTGGCGGAGATTGTGGGAGAGTTACATCAATTGCCTAAACCTTGAAGCATTCAATTCACAGCAAGGCAAAATTGTTGGCATTGCTCCACGCAGTAAATACTGCCCCGACGGTATTCCGCAGGTCATAGAACCGTTTACAGCTCATTGTCTTAGACACACCCACGCAACAAATCTTTTCTATTCGGGCTATGATATTCTCTACATTCAACACCAGTTAGGGCATACCAAACCCGAAACCACCTTGAACATTTACACGCATTTAATGCAAGATGATACTGAAGCACCTGCGAAAAAACTTGATGATTTTCTCAATCGTAAAATAAGCTAAAAAAATAAATGCAAGGCAAATGTTAGGCAACTGAACTTGAAAAGTCCGATAAACACTAAGCTTTTCACACATTTATTAAGTGGTTTGGGACCAAGATGCCGCAGGTTCAAGTCCTGTCACCTCGACCAAAAAAGGTGGTTTTTTAACCGCCTTTTATTTTTTGCCAAAATTACTTAAAA